>Ga0265324_10000012_pt1 | contig 212868 bp, 170 predicted proteins | sample 41419metaG_FD_198634 | JGI IMG/M metagenome (GOLD analysis project Ga0265324, IMG submission 198634) | Rhizosphere microbial communities from Carex aquatilis grown in University of Washington, Seatle, WA, United States - 4-14-19 metaG | ecosystem: Host-associated > Plants > Roots >...
TTCGGAATTCAAGACCAAGTACCACAAGCGCGAATTGGCCGGGGTGGATGCGAAGTACGCGAACCCGATCGAAGAGCTGCCCGCCGACGTCGATCGCGTGAAGGCCGTACTCGAGAAGCGGTTCAAGGAAATCGTTTGAAAGCAAAAACGGCCATCCTGTTCTCGGACGCGATGCTTTTATGCATTGCGGGCTGCATGTTCCGCTCCTAAGGCGATGGCCCGCAAACCGACTCCTCCTTCATCCGCTTTTATCCGGAACGGGTGGGCATGGTTCTGCTCGCGCGCTCCCGCCTCTTTTCCCCTTCTTCCACTATCTACGAAAGCGCACGCACGCTCCTGAAGGTCCGGTCGATCCGTTTTTTCGGTGCGGACGGGGCAGGCTCCTGCTTGCACCCTGCACTCCGGTCGACCTCGCTTCGGGTCAGGCGCAGCATCGGCCCCGTGAAGGAAGATACGGTAAGTCTGATCCTGGTACGCTGAATCCCCATCACTTGTCTTTCTTAAGCAGCGCAATCATCTCGGGCATCAGATCCAGGGCTTTCCCGAACACGTCCTTGTCCCGCGTCAGGCTCAGGATCCTCGCTTTCCCGTCGGAGACGACGATGAAGGCGATGGATTCCACGTTGAGTCCGCCGGCGGACCCGCCCTCCGGCGAGGTTCATCAGCCTGCCTTTGTTTTGCGACGGTACCCGGGATTTATTGAATGAGAAGGGATAAGTTCACCCTTGTCCCGGCCAGCAATTTGTCTTCTCCCCTTCGATATCGGGCCTGTTCCTCCCGCATATGGGCCATTTCCGCGGCAATGCGCTTGTCCATATCGGCTTCGGAGAGAGGGGACGATGGGGGGGATTGGGCCACATCGGGAATCCCTTGCCCTTCGCCTTTCGCCTCCATCGAAGCCCTTTGTTCCTGCAGTTCATAAGCCTCGGATAGGCCGATATTCAGCAAGACTTCGTTAATGGATTCCTCCGTCGCCAATCCCGTTTCCGCTTCCTTCGGGAGAGCGGAAATCCGCTCCACGATATCCTTCCTGACCAAGCGATACGGAAGCACTTGATGGGCCAGCTTGCGGGAAAGGATCTGGAAGTACCATCGGCCGTATCGATCCGGGAGGGGGCCGAAAAAGGAGGCAAGGGAATCCTTCCGCATGGTTTGCTGGAGCAGGATTCGCATCTCTTTCGGAAGCGCGAGCGAACTTACCGCTTTCGCGCGGAAAAGGACGGTGTCGGAGAGGATCTGGGGCTTCGCTTTGCCCTCGGCCTTCGCCGTTCTCGGCTTGGCCAGACCGGGAACCAGCCAGGCCCGCAGCCGCAGCGTGTCCGGAAGGGAGTATCGGATCCGGTTTTCCGCGTAATACCTGCGTGCTTTCGCTTCGATGACCGAATCCATGTCCAGGAATTTATCCCGCGTCGCGAGAAAAACCAATCGCGAATGAGCCTGGCCGGGAGTGACCTCCTTAATATGCGCCACCTTCGCCAACCGCACGAGGAAATGGCCGTATGGGGTCGCGAAGGATTTACTGGTTTGGCCGATGCGCAGGCTATCCGCCGGGGCCGCCAATTCCCTGGGCAGCTCTTCCAATTCGAAGTAAGCCCAGGGCAATCGGGGTTCGCGTACCTTCGACTTCGCCGGACCATGCCCTGCGCTCGCAGCCTTCTCCCAAGCCGCGAGAACCTTATGCAGGGAATCCAGGTATACGGAGTCGGTTGAGCCGGCCAATGCGAACGTGATCTTTTCCCGCGCCGCGAAATACCGGCCGTAATACTTGGCGTAGGTCGCTTGCAGCCGAGTTTCATCGTAAACGGGAATCCCGTAATGCGGCGCGGCGAGATCCCACAACCGGCTTTCCCAGATGCTGTTGGCCCGCTCCACGAGGGAATCCGGCCGCTGTCCCAGGCCCGATTCGCGGGCAAGCTCGGCGCGGCGTTTATCCAGCAGGTAATCCCGGAGAACGGCGGATTTCGCGGAATCGCGGCCCGCTAGCGTCGTGATCCGGAACTGCGTGCAGGCGGCATTGTACTCCCGTAACGTCACGAAACAACCGCTTCCGGACCAGGCCATGCAAGCTTCGGGATCGCCTTCGATCTGGAGGTCGGCCGTTTCCCATTGGGGCGTATGCTGAACGCGGGATTCGCGTTCGAGCTGCGCCAGATCCTCCATTTTGGCGGCCTCCCCTTTGACTTCCTTCTTTTCCAGCAACAACTGGGTCCGCAGGGCTTGCTTCGCCTGCTCCGCCGCCTCCGGCGTCGTATACCCGGAGGGGTTCCATACTCCCGCCACGGCACGATCCAATTCCTCATCGCCGGCCCCTATGCCTCTGGCGGCGAGGTACTTTTCCGCGAGGACGATTTTCTCGACCTCGCGCGGATTGAACTCCTTGCCCGGACACAACCGTTTATACGTCTCCAGGCGATTGGCCACCTCCTCCCGTGCGGCGGAGATCCCTGCCTTTACCGCCGCATCCGCGAAGGTAACCGAGCCGTTGGCGGCCATCTCGAATTCAGGGCTCCTGGGATTGGAAGCGCCCTGCACTGACGTTGCGGAAGCGGAAACGGGCGATGGGTCATCGGAGGCGGCCTCACCTCGGGCCGATGTGAAGGCGGCCAGGGCAACGATCGGAAGGATGCGCCGGAGATATCCCGGAAAGGCGGAAGCGCTGTGCCATTGGCGAAAATCCATAGAGACTCCTCAATCTGAAAAGCGAAGGGGCGCCTCGATGTTTCCGAGGCGCGAATCGGTTCAACCGATCAGTGTATGCAATTCGGCCCGTTGGCCGTTCCCCAGGAATTCCCCGAGTGCGAACCGAGGGTGGATCCAACGTCGAAGCAGTCCATTACGGTATTCTGGGAACCCGTATTATTCTGGACCGAGGGAGCGATTGTACTTGAGAGGAATAGGCCGCGGTAGTTCCTCTGTAATGTATTTCCATAGATGCTCAAACCGCCGACTCCGTAGGCATAGTACCCATAACTGCCGTTATCGCTGAATGTGTTGTACGACGCGGTTGAATTCGGCGAATTCGTGGCAAAGCCGTGGAACACGTTTCGCTCGGAAGTCGTGTTATAAATGCTGGTCCAAGCTCCCGTGGGCGAGCTGCCAAGGACCCCGTCTCCCCCGGAACTGCCGACGTAGGAGTTGCGGATCGTCAGATTGCTATTGCTGCTATTGTATATCCCATGGCTTTTCGAATAGATAACCCGGACGTTACTGAGGGTATTCTGATTGAGGTACGTTCCGGCTTGCTCGATCGATATGCCGTAACCTCCGGAGGAGGTTGATATCCCGGCATCGATTACAGCCAGGTTTTTAATCTCAGTATCGATGTTGAAGGTCCTGATCGCCGCTCCTTGGTGATACTCCACGTAGTGGTTCTGGCCGTCCAGGGTCACTCCAAACCCGGTAATCCAGATGGGAACGCCGACCGCATCGCATGTCAATAAGACAGTGCAACTCTGGCATTTAATCACGTAATCCGACGGACTCGGGCACCACCCCAAAACGCGCGGCGCAAAGATTCCCGCTGCCGCCGCCGCAATACCAATCCATTTGGAAAATCCGATCGTGTTCCTCATCATGTATCCTTTCAGGTTACGAAACCCGGCTACTTGTCCCAATTCTCCGAACCCTCACCGGGAGCCATCCCGATAATACGGATTGCCATAAAATATGGCTATCCGTATTCATTCCCTCAACCAGACAAAAATCCACCCTACCGGTCAAAAGTCGACCATGGAATTGTGTCATAAATATGAATGCCCATGCTCCTCCTATGCGGTCCATGTCACCATATTCAATGGTGTCATGGCGTTAATTTCAGGTTTCGCTAGGCTTTCGCGGTGCGTTCTGGAGCGGAAATTCAAGTTGCATGAACCCTGCGGAAATCGCGCCTCGATGGTCATGGAACCTGGCTAGCAAGGGGAATATTGGGCAATGGCCGGCCGGTAAAGGGGGAAATTGCCGGCTGCAGGCCTTGGTTCAGAAACCAGGCCGCCGTGGAACGGATGGGTGGAGTGGTGAAATATGCGGGCCTGAGCGAAGGGCCTCCGGCCGCCTACTTCACTTCTCTTTTTTCAGGAGCGCGATCACTTCGGGAACCATGTCCACCGCTTTCCCGAACACGTCCTTATCCCGCGTCAGGCTCAGGATGCGGGCGTTCCCGTCCGAGATGACGATGAAGGCGATGGGCTCCACGTTGAGGCCGCCGGCGGTGCCCGAAAGCTCCGACTTGCCAGTGTTGGCGCCCAAACCGAAACCCACCGAAACCTTGGAGACCGGTATCAAGGTCGTGTTGTCCACCACGATGGGTTTGCCGACCACCGTTTCCGTCTGGGCGATGCCGCGCAGCTTCTCGAGGATGACCGAGGCGATATTGTCTATTCCCATGGCCAGAATATAATCACCGTAAGCGGGCCATGGCGAAGAAGGTATCGCCGCGCCGGTTGACCAACAGCAATACCTTGCCGTCCTTGCCCTCATCCGTCACCGCCTGGTCCAGTTCCGGGGCGGAGGCCACTTTGCGCCGATCGGCTTCCAAGATCACATCCCCTTCCCGGATGCCCGCGCCGGCGGCCGGCCCGTCCGGGTCCACCCGGGTCACCACCGCGCCTTCCTTAACGCGCTTGCCGATGCGATATTGCCGGCGGGTTTCATCGTTCACGTCGGAGGCCTCCAATCCCAAGGCCGCGACCGCGCCTGGCGCCGATCCGCTCTCCTGCTTGGCGATCTTTTCCTCATCGCGTTTGCCGACGGTAACCGCGATTTTCCTTTCCTTGGCTTCGCGGATCACCGTCAGTTCCACCTTGGCGCCGGGCACCAGCAGGGCCACCCGGTTCATCAGGTCGTTGGCGTCGCGCACCTCTTGTCCGCCCATGCGGGTCACCAGGTCCCCGCGTTTCAGGCCCGCCTTGTCGGCCGGGCTGTCGGGCACTACGTCGCCGATCAAGGCCCCGTGCACGGCGCCGCCTTCGGGCACTTTCATCCCCAGGGCTTCGGCCATGTCGCGGGACACCGATTGGATGGACACGCCCAGCCAGCCGCGCACCACCTTGCCGCCCTTGGCGAGGCTGGTCTCCACGCTGCGCGCCAGGTTGACCGGGATGGCGAAGCCGATCCCCATGTAGCCGCCGCTCTGGGAGTAGATGGCGGTGTTGATGCCCACCACGTCGCCGTCCAGGTTCACCAACGGCCCGCCGGAATTGCCCGGGTTGATGGCCGCATCGGTTTGCAGGAAGTTGCCGTACGTACTGATGCCCGTGTTCTGCCGTCCCTTCGCCGAGATGATGCCCGTGGTCACCGACTCGTAAAGGCCGAAGGGCGCGCCCACCGCCACCACCCATTCGCCGATCTGGAGCTTGTCCGAATCGCCGAAGCGCAAGGGAGCCAGGCCGGAAGGCGGATGCTTGATGCGGATAAGGGCGAGATCGCTAGGCTTGTCGGTTCCCACCACCTCGGCATCGAACTCGCGTTCATCGGACAATTGCACGGTCAGCTTCTGCGCGCCTTCCACCACGTGGTTGTTGGTCAGGATAAGGCCCTTCTCGTCGATGAGGAATCCCGAACCCAGTCCACTCTCTTTGCGGTCGCGCGGCTGCTGGCGCGGGCCGCCGTCCGAACCTCCGCCCCCGGAGAAGGGATCATCGAAAAAGAATTCGAAGGGATTCTGGGTGGCCGGTACGGTGCGTTCCATGGATACGCTTACCACCGAAGGAATGACTTTCCGGGCCACGTCGGTGAACACCGAGCGGAACGCGCCATAGCGATCGGGCCCGGGAGTGGCGGCCGAAGCCGGGCCGGAGGTATCCCGTTTGGATAGGGGCGCGATGGCGGCCGCCATGGAATCCGACGGTTTGCCTCTTTCTCCCGTCATGGGCTTGCAGCCCGCCAGTATCAACGGCAGCGAGAGAACGGCGCAAGCAGCGAGGCGATGAGGCGGGGTGGGGAAAGGATGGGTCATCATATCCTCCAAGCGGGGTATATCCCGTTAAGCCCGGAAACTAATATTCCCGCGACCCCGATCGCAATGAGCAGCGATTAAGCGGATCGTCCTATCGACAGGCTTCCGTAAGGTGAATTAAAAAGCGTCATTATAAAGACCGCGCCTGCCTCCGCAAAGGCGCCGCCTCCCTGAGGCGCCCGCCTCGCAGCTTTCCCGCGGCAAAGGAGCGATCATGCGTTTAGTCAAACCCGCTTTGCTCAGTCTTTCCATCCTCGTTTTACCAGCCGTTCGTCCCGCTCACGCCATTTGGGGCGTGGGACCGCTGGGCGGCGCCAACATTTCCAACGCCGACGTCGACGGCCGCGATGCCCGATCGGTGACAAGCTGGGACTTCGGCGCCCGCCTGCAAATGGGAGTCGCCCCCATCCTCAGCCTTATGTTGGATCCGATGCTGGTGCAATCCCGCAACGACTTCAACGCCACCACCGGGACCTTCGAGGGCCGGGGCAATTTCGTTTCCTTCGACGTCCCCACCTTGCTGAATGCCCGTCTCACCCTCCTTAATCTCGGGGTCTACGGATTCATCGGCCCGGATTTCATCTTCACCACCGATGCGAATGGCAACCTGCAGTCCCAAGGGGATCTCAGCCGCAGTGACGTGAACCCGGTGGTTTTGGCCGGACAGGTCGGCGCCGGCTTGTCTTTCGGGGTGGCGCCGTTCATCGATCTCACCGCCGATGCCCGTTATACCCATGGTTTTACCGATTTGATCGATGGAGCCAGGGGCGATATCCGCAATTGGCGCAATCAGGATGTACGCTTGAACCTGGGCGTGCTCTTGCATACTCCCCATATGGGAGCCCTGTTCGGGTCGGGAAACGCCTTCCGCGCCCAACCCACTAATGACGGGAAAGGCTAAAGACGCCTCACGGCGGGGTCGCTCGCGCGGGTTGAAACCGCTCCGCTGCGATTTGGATGGCGGCCCGGGCCTTCCGGGCCGTACCATTGGGGCACCACCAGCCACCCCTTGTGGCATCATCAGTCACGGAGCCACGCCATGCAAGGACGTAACGATCCGGGTGCCGATCGCAGAAACAACATCTTCCGTTTCCATACCCTTTTGGAACTGCTGGAGCATTATTCGGAGTTCCTCTCGGCCCAGCAAATGGAAGTGGTGATCCGCGATTCGGCCCGCATTTTCGTGGAGCGCGATTGGGCCAGCGAGCAGGAAACCCGCCTGCAATTCATCAAGAAGTGCGAATACCTCATGGAGGCTTTGGTCGCCATGAAGGAAGGCACCTTGCGCCACGGGCTTTCGGGATAGGGCCGATCCCAAGAGGCCGGCCTCTAAGGGAGACGAGCCCCGATTGGGAGCGTATACGATAAGCCGCCCTCTTCGGGCGGCTTTCTATTTCGGGGATTTAAAGAGGAAGAAAAGTGCGAGTGCCAGGAGTCGAACCTGGAATCTTCTGATTCGTAGTCAGATGCCTTATCCAGTTTGGCCACACCCGCGAATTTCGGGAGTGGGTAAGATAATCAATTGAACCGGGTTTGTCAGCGGTCCGGGATGCCATCAAGGGTGCTTTTTCCGGCGCGCTACGGCTTCGACCCGGTAGAAGCCTTCTTGATCCTCGGGAATGCTGAGGCGGATGGCGTAAAGCCCGGGCGCCGATGACGAATGCAAGATATTCCAGTGCGTGTCGAAGTCGGCGGCGAACTGATAGCTCAGGACCCCCCTGGTCTTGTTGGTATCGGCGTGGAAGGTCAGGCTCCCCGTGGGAAAACTGTAGTACTGCAGGATGGAGTCCTCGCTACCGGATGCGAACGGCCCGGCGATTTGCATCCGCAAATTGACCGCCTTGGGGCAGTAAACGTTGATCTTGAAGGTGTCCGGCGGCGTGAGCCTGACCAGCTTGAAATCCTGCCGGTCTTCCAAGTTCCCGTTCCCGTTGAAATCCAACCGGCCCTCCGCGACCAGGGTATCCGCGTACATACGGGAGGAATCGGCCCAGGTGGAATCGTCCAGGAATAGGGAATCGAAGCCCTGATATGTGCTATCCAGGAAGTCCCGATCGGCCCAGTAATAGGGTTGGAAGGATTCCGTGGCTGCCGGGCGCCCGTTGCCGGCCAGGTCCCGTAGCCCTGCGATATCCAGGGTGAACGGGGAATTCACGATGAAATGCGTCGTGCCGGCATCCTGCTTGAGACCGAAGATCAGTAGGCGAGAGTCTCCTTCCAAGCGGTACCCGATGGAAGCCCGCGGCGTGAATGTAAGGGCCAAGGATTCCGTGTCGATTTTTTCGTTGAACTCGACGGCGATGGTGTCGGTGACTCCGTAGCGCCATTTCCCTTGCGACTTGGCGAAGTTGGGGATAGTATAATCCGGCGGGGAACCGTTGTTCGCCTGCTGGACGTCATGGATGCAAGCTTGCAAGGCAAGCGCGGAAGCGGCGAACAGGAGGGCGGGACGGACCCGATCGGAAATGAAGGAAACCATCGACTGACTCCTTGCCCGTCCGGCCCGGCGCGGAAGGCCGCCAGCCACCGGGATCTATCCATCCAGGCTCACCCAAGATAAAAAAAGAGGTCGCGGTTTTTTACCTTATGCGAGAATGCCCATGAATCCGATCCGCTCCGTCGGATTTTTCCTATCCGAATGGTTCCATCATGTCAAGAAGGACCTCGGCAAAACCGACTATAGGCGCAGGGTCCGCATCTGGTTCCTGGTAATCGGGATTTTCCCCGTGGCCGGGCTGCTGGGGTTGGCAAGCTCCATGCTGTACTGTTCCCGCCACTTGCCTTCGCTGCAAACCCTGGAGCGCATCGAGCCGAACCTCATCACCAAGGTGTACGACAAGGATAACCATCTTATCCATGAGTTCTACACCCAGCGGCGAATTTGGACCCCGGCGGACAAGATCCCCAAGGCGCAGAAGCTGGCCGTATTCGCCATCGAGGATCAGAAGTTCTACCGGCACTGGGGCGTCGATCTCGCGGCTTATCCTTCCGCGCTGCTCCCGGCACTTCTCGGCAAACGGGCGCGCGGCGCCTCGACCCTCACCCAGCAATTGGCGAAGAACCTGTTCCTCACTCCCGAACGCTCCATCCTACGCAAGCTAAAGGAAGTCCTGGTCGCCGTGCAGATCGAGCGCAGCTACACCAAGGACGAAATCCTCGAGTTCTATTTCAACCAAGTCTACCTAGGGTCGGGCGCGTACGGCTTCGCCGCCGCGTCCCAGCGCTATTTCTCCAAGCCTTTGGATTCCCTCGCCATCAACCAGTACGCCTTGCTCGCCGGCTTGTTACAGCGGCCCGAATCGTATCGCCCGGACGCCTTTCCCGAAGCCGCGCGCGATCGGCGCAATACGGTGCTCGGGGCCATGAAGTCCATGGGTTATATCACCCGCACGCAGTACAAGGATGCGTACAAGTCCGGCCTGGACGTGAAGATGTGGCAGCCGCCTTCCGATTTCGCCGGCTACTACGTGGAGACGGTGCGGCAGTTCATGGAGAAGAAGTGGAACGAGGACTTCGTCTACAACCAAGGCGTTACCGTCCACACCACGCTGGATTCCTCCCTGCAGGCCGTCGCCGAATCGTCCCTGGTCGCCAATTTGCATAAGGTGCGCGTGCGCCTACGCTACCGGACGGCGCGGGCGTATAACATCCCGGGACGATTGAGGCTGCCCATGGACACGGTCATCCATAACTGGGAAACCGTCTATCCCCATTTCGACTCGCTATTCCTGCACGAGCACGATACGACAGCGGACTACCAGAAGCAGTTCCCGGACTCCATGCGCTACGTGCACGCGCAATCGGCTTTGTTGATCGTGGACAATGAGACCGGCGCCATACGCGCCATGATCGGCGGCGAGAACTTCGAGAAGTCGAAATACAACCGCGCCCTGCAAGCCGTGCGTTCCCCGGGCTCGGCCTTCAAACCCTTCGTCTACGCCACCGCCGTCGATAACGGCGCCAGCCCCGGCGATATCCTCAACGACCAGCCCATTACCATCCCCGATCCGATGGACTCGACCAAGTTCTGGCGGCCCCACAACTTCGATCCCGGCTTCGACGGCAAGATCAGCATGCGGCGGGCCCTGTATAAATCCAAGAACCTGCCCGCCATCGAAGTAGCCATGAAATATGGTCTCCCGACCGTGGTCTCCTACGCCCGCAAGTTCGGGCTCACGCATAACGTATTGCCCGTGCCCTCCTTGGGCATCGGATCGTGCGAGGCCACGCTCCTGGAAATGACCTCCGCCTACACGGCTTTCCCGAACGGGGGCGTGCGGCCCACGCCGTACTTCATCGATAAGATCGTGGACAAGACCGGGCAAACCATCTACGCCAACGTGCCGGAGACCCACGAAGTGCTGCGCAAGGAGGCGGCATGGATCATGACCACCATGATGCGGGACGTGAACATCCACGGGACCGCCGCCGCCATTTGGGCCAGCGGATTCAACCATCCCAGCGGCGGCAAGACCGGCACCACCAACGATTTCAACGATGCCTGGTACATCGGTTATACCAAACGCCTCACCATGGGTATCTGGGTCGGGGGCGATGATCATGCTTCCATGGGACCGGGCCATACCGGCGCCGACGATGCCGTTCCGGTTTGGATCTCGGTGATGACCAAGGCGGAGAAGGGGAAGAAGGCCCTGCCGTTCCCGCGGCCCGATGGCGTGGTGGAGGCCACCGTTTGCGAGGTGAGCGGAATGTTGGCCCAACCCTTTTGCAAAGCCACCAATACCGACTACTACATAGCCGGGCATGAGCCGACCGAAGCCTGCACCCCGGAATTGCATAATGCGCACAATGCGGGCGAGGACATATTCACGGCCAATGAGCATAAGGACCGGCATGCCGCCTTGGCCCCGCCGGCCCCGGTCGAACACGGCCAGACCGCAACCAAGAAGGATCAGCCGAAGCCAAAGCCGCCCGATCCCCGCATGCGCAAGACCTTCTAAGCGCGTTGTGGCGCCTTTGCGGGGCCGTTCTCCAGGCGCCCGGGACCGAACCATCGTCCGACTTTCTTCCGGTTAGCGCGCCTCCGCTCCGGAAGCTATCTTCATCCCGACTTTACCGGATTTCGCATTTGGACTTCTCCCCCATAAGCCGACGGCTGCGCGCCTTTATCGCTGACCGCGCCGATCCGGAATTCCGTACCTGGTTCCGCCGCATCGGCTTCGTCCTGGCCATCCCCGCCGGCCTGTTCGCATTGGCGGTGGCCTGGTCCTGGATCACCTTGCCGCCCCTGGAACGCTTGGAGCGGATGGAGCCCAGCCTGATCACGCGCATGTACGACAAGGACTCCAACGTGCTGCGGGAATATTACGTGGAACGCCGCGTGTGGACGCCCCTCGAGCGCGTGCCGCCCCGCCAGATCCAGGCCGTGCTGGCCATCGAGGACCGGGACTTCTGGACGCATGGCGGGGTCGACTTGCCGGCCATCGGAGCCTCCCTGTTGTCGGCCGTTTCGGGAAAACGCGTGCGCGGAGCGTCCACCTTGACCCAGCAGCTGGCCAAGCTGGTTTTCCTCTCCCCGGAGCGTTCGGTAACCCGCAAGTTACGCGAAATCCTGCTGGCCCTGCGCATCGAGAGCACGTATACGAAAAAGGAAATCCTGGAGCTCTACCTCAACCAGGTCTATATGGGCGCGGGGGCTTACGGATTCGGCGCGGCGGCCGAGCGTTATTTTTCGCGCCCGCTGGATTCCCTCGCGCTCGCCCAGCAGGCCACCCTGGCCGGCATGTTGCAACGGCCGGAATACCTGCGCCCCGATCACCATCCCCAGCGTGCTTTGGCCCGCCGCAACCTGGTCTTGCGGCAGATGGCGGCCATCGCTGCGCTTTCCAAGTCCCAGGCCGACTCCGCCGCGGCCGGGCCCCTGGCCTTGCGCATGCATGAATACGAACACGTCGATGGCAACGCGTCCGGTTACTTCGTGGATGCCGCGAGCCGCGAGGTGGACGATCGCTGGGGCAAGGGATTCCTGGATAGCGCCGGTACGCGCATCGTCACCACAATGGACGCCAAGGCCCAGGAGATCGTGGAGACCGCGCTGCGTGAGCACTTGGCCGACATCCAGGCCCGCATGGATGCGGAGGACCCCAGGCATAAGGCCGGGCGCCGGGCGCAAGGGGCCTTCGTCCTGATCGAGAACGCCACCGGCGCGGTGCGGGCCTTGGCCGGCGGTTTGGACTGGAAGGAGTCGGAGTTCAACCGGGCCACAATGGCGGCCCGCTCTCCGGGATCGGCTTTCAAGCCTTTCGTCTATGCCGCCGCGGTGGACAAAGGCCTTAGCCCCGGCGGCCGCGTGGTCGATGAACCCTTCTCCATGCCCGATCCCGACGATTCGACCAAGGTCTGGCGGCCCCACAATCTCGAAAACGACTTCGAAGGCGCGATGACCTGGCGTCGCGCGTTCTACCGCTCGCGCAACATCCCCGCGGTGCGGGCTGCCCTGGAAACGGGTCTGGATACCGTGGCCGCTTGCGCCCATCGCTTCGGGCTCATCCGGCCCATGCGCGCGGTGCCCGCCCTGGCGTTGGGCGGTTGCGACGTCTCGCCGCTGGAGATGGCCACCGCCTTCTCGGTGTTTCCCAACGGCGGACTTAAGGTAAAGCCGCGCTTTCTGGAGGCCGTGCTGGATAGGCGCGGGGAGCCCATCTCGCTCGCGAGCCCGCCGCCCGAACGCGTCCTGGGCGAAGCCTCCGCTTGGATCCTGTCCACCATGCTCCGCGACGTGAACATCCGCGGGACCGCGGCGGACGTGTGGGCGGGGGGATTCACCCAGCCGTCGGGCGGCAAGACGGGGACGAGCAGCGATTATTGCGATGCCTGGTACGTCGGCTTCACCAAGCGCTATACCGCGGCGGTGTGGATCGGGACTGATGATCATCAACCGCTGGGAGCCGGCCATGCGGGCACCGACGATGCCATGCCCCTCTGGGCCGATGCCATGGAACGATTGCACCGCGGGATGAAAGTCCATGCCTGGGAGCAGGACTTCCCGCGTCCGGCGGGCGTCGCCGATATCGCCTTATGCAAGCTGACCGGCAAAGTGGCGCAGCCCTGGTGCGATTCCGTGGCCCATGATTACCGGGTCGCGGGAGTGGGGCCCAAGCTGGCTTTATGCCCGAGGGAAGCCCATGCCGCGCCCAAGGCGGAAGCCTCGCAGCCTTCGGCCAAAGCCGGCGCGCGTAAGGGTGGGGGATTCCTGGAAGGTCTGTGGAAGAAGATTAAGCGTCCGTTCTGATCGGCGGGCGTTAGCGCGTCCGCGGGGGCCCGTTCGGACGGCGTCCTTACTCGAGCGCGATTTCCATCTTCTCGCGGGCGAAACGCACTTCCATCCGCGCGTTCTTGGAGCGGCATTTGTCGCGAACCTCCGCCTCATAGGCTTCCAGGAAGTCATCGGTATGATTGGGATCGTGATGGAAGACAACGTACTTCTTCACTCCCGCGTACTGCGCCAGCTCGAAGCCCTTTTCCCAGGTGGAATGTCCCCAGCCCTTGTATTTGGACTCGTATTCCTCGGGAGTATACATGCCGTCGTAGATCAGCAGATCGGCGCCCTTGGCCAAATCCCCGAGGGCGAGATCCATCCGGTTGGGATAGTGCTCGGTGTCGGTCGCGTACACGCAGGAGGTTTTCCTGCGCAGATCGTCCAGGCGGTAGGCCAGCACCCCGTTGGGATGGCAGCCTTGCGCGCAGGTCACGCGGGCCACCGTTTCCCCGGACAGGGATTGGATGTCGATGGCTTGGCCGGGTACGATATCCGTATAGGTGAAATCGGCGCCCAGTTGACGCAGCGAAACCGGGAAATTGGGGCCTTCCATTTGTCCGGCGAGGATTTCCCCCAGCGTGTTGTCCGCTTTGCCCCGCCCGTAGACGCCGATCCGGTAACCGGCGCGATACCCCGGCCCGAAGAAGGGGAATCCCTGGATATGGTCCCAATGGACGTGGCTGAAGAACATGTCCAATTTGGGGACGTCCTTCCGCTCCAAAAGGGAGATGCCCAAATTGCGGATGCCCGTTCCCGCGTCGAAAATCACGACGTTGCCGCCCAAATCCACCGAGACGCAGGAAGTATTGCCTCCGTAGCGGACCGTATGTTCGGAAGGGGTGGGGATGCTGCCGCGGACGCCCCAAAAGCTCAATTTCATGTCAGGTCCTTGCCCAGCATTTGAACCATTCTACCCTCTTTATCCGGAAGTCCACAACAAGATATTGCCGAGGAGGCAGGAAGCCAGGGAAGGCCTTAAGGCGATGTGAGGAGACTCACATAGAGTGGAACAGCTGGTCCGTGAATCAGTTCCATCCGTAGAAGGTTCGCAACTTCCCGGTCAACTCGGTCAGCCCCACCATGGCGAACTCCTTTTCGCTGCGGAGTTTCCACTCGGCCCGGCCGCCATCGGCAAGGCCCTTCTTGCCCAACGCGATGCGGACCGGTATCCCCCAAAGGTCCGCATCCTTGAACTTCACCCCCGGCCGCTCGTCGCGATCGTCGAACAGGACCTGCAGGCCTTGCCCTTCCCATTCGGCCATCAGCTGCGCGCAGGTTTCCAACACTTCCGGTTCCTTGCCGATGTTGACCAAGTGCACGTGGAAAGGCGTGATCTCCTTGGGCCAGATGGGCCCGAACTCATCGTGGGAGTTTTCGATCACCGCCGCCATCAGGCGGCCGATGCCGATGCCGTAACAGCCCATGGTCGGCGTCTTTTGCTTCCCGGATTCGTCCAGGTAGGCGCAGCCCATGGATTGGCTGAACTTGGTCCCCAGTTTGAAGATATTGCCGATTTCGATCCCGCGCACCGCGCGCAACCGGGACTTTCCGTCCGGCGCCAGGTAGCCCTCTTGCGCCTTCGCGAAATCGCCCGTATGCGGCGTGTTGAAGTCGCGGCGGAAGTTGACGTGCTTGAAGTGGAAGCCTTCTTCGTTGGCGCCGCCCACGAAATTGTTGCTTTCGCAGATGGAAAGGTCGGTAAGCACCAGCAAATCCTTACGCTCCGCCACGCCTTGGGCCGAAGCGTAGCCCGGTACGATGCCGAAGCCGCGGATGAAATCCTCCTGGGCGGGCAAGAGCCAAGGCGCCTTCAGGTAATTGCGCACCTTCACGTCGCTCACTTCGAGATCGCCGCGGATGAGGACCAACACCAACATGCGCCGCTTGTCCTGATCGATTTCGAAAAGCACGGCCTTCATGGTCTGGTTGGGTTGCACGCCCAGGAAACGCGCGACCTCTTCGATGGTCTTCATCCCCGGGGTGGCCACCTTCTCCATGGGCATCGGGTCGGCTTTGGCGTGTTCGAGCCGGAACTCGGCGATTTCCTGGTTGGCCGAATAGCGGCCGTCCTCGGAAATGATCAGGTAGTCTTCGCCATGGCCGGATTCGAGCATGAATTCATGCGCGATCTTCCCGCCCATGATGCCCGTGTCCGACTTGACCACGATGGGCTTGATGCCCACGCGCCGGAAGATGTTCTCGTAAGCCTGGTATGCGCGTTGGTAATAGGCATCCAGATCCGCATCGTCCTTGTGGAAGCTGTAGGCGTCCTTCATGGTGAATTCGCGTACGCGCACCAGGCCGCCGCGCGCGCGCGGCTCGTCCCGGAACTTGAGCTTGAACTGCCAGATCATGAAAGGCAATTGCTTGTAGGAGGAAAGCACGTAACGCGCCAGATCGGTAATGGCTTCCTCGTGGGTCATGGCCAGCACCATATGGTGTTCGGCGCGATCCTTGAAGCGCAACAGTTCGGCGCCGATGACGCCGTAGCGGCCCGATTCCATCCACAGCTCGGCCGGTTGCACCAAGGGGAGATCGACTTCTTGGCCGTCGATTTTCTCCATTTCCTCCCGGATCAGGGCCTCGATCCTGGACAGCACGCGCTTGCCTAAGGGCAGAATCGAATAAAGCCCGGAGGCCAGTTGCTTGACGTAACCGCCGCGCAGGAGGAATACGTGGCTCGGAAGTTCGGCGCCCGACGGCGATTCCCGTAGCGTCTTAAGGAGATATTTGGAGACTAGCATGGATGGGAAAGATAAAAAAACCCAATCCTTGCCCGTCCCCGCCCCCGGCCCTTACAATTCCATTCGAAGTATCCCAATCGAATCGGCTTGAATCGCGAATGCTGCAAGAGATCGCCCGCGTCTTCTCCTCCAATGGAGTCCTTGTCCAAGGCTCCCAATCGGTTCCCGCGCCCAATCGCAAAGGGGCTGTGGCGCCCGGCGGGCCAGGGCCGGCAGACGGCGTCCGAGGCGGCGATAACTCCGGTTCGGTTCCCAAATTCGATCAGGCTTCATCCAAGTTGGAATTGTCCCGGCGGGGACGGGAATTGCAGTCTACGACCGCGGACTCTCCCCGCCAAAGCACCCTCCCTTCCGGTGGAACATCGTTGGCACAAGGTCCGGCCGCCGCATCGGCGCAATCGGACGGATCGGCCCCGGCTGACGCGAAAGCGACCCCGGCCAAATCGGCCGCCAACGGGCAGCCGCTCAGCCCCGAGCAGGAGAAACAGGTCCGCGATCCGGAGAAACACGACCGCCAGGTGAAGGCCCAGACCGAGCAACGCGCCGCCCTCGCCCCCTCCGATCCTTCCGGCCAAGACCGCGCGGTGGCCGCCGCTGCCGCCCAGATGGCGGCGCAAGCGCAGGCGGAGATGGCCAAAGGCGAGGGATCCGAAGGCGGGTCCGGGGCTGACACGGAGAAAGGGCCCGGCGCGGATGCGCCGAATGGGCCCGGTACGGCCGCGGCCGCGCGGATGCGCGCTTACGGGCGCCCATCCGCCGCCCGCGCGTCCCTCAGCGTTTATGCGTAATCGCCATCAGCCCATCAAGGGCCAGTCCTTGCGCTTCCGCTCCTCGTAATCGGGCACCAAGCGTTTGTATTCGCCGCTCATGAAGGGCGATGAGAACAGGAAATCCGCCGACGCCATATTGCTGACCACGGGGATGTTCCAAACCACCACGATGCGCAACAGGGCCCGCACGTCCGGGTCGTGGGGCTGGGCGGCCAGCGGGTCCCAGAAGAACACCAGCACGTCGATTTCCCCTTCGGAGATCTTGGCCCCGATCTCCAGGTCGCCGCCCAGGGGCCCGCTGCGCAGCTTTTCCACCTTCAGCTTGGTTTCCTTCTCTAGCATGGCCCCGGTGGTGCCGGTGGCATAAAGGTCATGCGCCCCGAGCTGATCGCGATGGCGCTTGGCCCATTCCACCAGTTCGGTTTTCTTATGATCATGGGCAACCAGCGCGATGCGCTTGCGGCCGGTCATTTTCTTTTCCACGTACTCCACTGCAACCTCCCGCGCCCAATGGCGCCTTGCATAATAATTATATTCCGCTTGGATTCATCGGCCTATGGGTGCAAGCATTTCCCCGGTGCGACCGGGAGATTCCGTCCCGGTTCCGCGGCCCTCCGCCGTCCTTCTCCTGTTGGCTCTGGCCATCGGGATCGGCCCTGCCGGCGCGGGCCCGGTGATCGCGAAGAAAGAGATCCCGTATCCCGATGGTAAGCTGAAGGAGCGCTTCGACTATTTCATCGATGGCCAGCAACGGGAAGTGCGGGACGGCTTGGACGAGGAGTTCTATCCGAACGGCAGCAAGAAGGGCGAGATACCCTGGCGGAACGGCAAAGAAGACGGTTTGGTCGTCTACTATTACCAAGATGGACGCAAATCCTACGAGGCCAATTACAAGGAAGGCAAAAAGAACGGGTTCGCGACGGTCTGGTATCCCAATGGCCAGAAGCAGTGGCAAACGGTTTTCCGCGCGGGCCTGACCCATGGGGTATGGCGCGAATGGTATGCCGACGGGAAGAAGAAGTTCGAGGCCAATTATAGCGACGGCAAGCTGGATGGCTTGGCCACGTGGTGGTACGATAACGGCCACATCTGGCAAGAGCGCTCTTTCCAGGATGGCGCGCTGACGAAGGGCTCGGTGCGGGAATGGGATCGCACGGGAAGACAGACTTTCCCGCCTCCCGTGGATTCGAGCGGCGACACGCAAACAGGCGCGGCGGCTTCGCCGCCCGAGCCCGTGGTACTGGACACGGCGGCCACGGGCGATTCCCGGACCGGAAAATAAGCGCGCCCGTTTTCTTAAGGGCGCAAAGGAACGACATGGCCAAAGCGGCGAAGAAATCCTCGGCAGGCAAGCAGGCCCGGCCCTTGGTGGGCGTGATCATGGGGAGCATCTCGGATTGGGAAACCATGAAGGAAGCCGCGGAGGTTCTCAAGGGATTCGGCATCCCTTACGAGGCCGAGGTGGTCTCGGCCCATCGCACCCCCGAGAGGATGGTCGAGTACGCCAAGACCGCGCGGGACCGGGGCCTGGAAATCATCATCGCCGGGGCCGGCGGCGCGGCCCATCTGCCGGGCATGACGGCTTCTCTCACTTCTTTGCCCGTGATCGGCGTACCGGTCGCGTCCAAACAATTGAAGGGATTGGATTCCCTGCTTTCCATCGTGCAGATGCCCGGCGGCATTCCCGTGGCCACCATGGCTATTGGTAACGCCAAGAACGCCGGGCTTCTGGCCGCCCGCATCCTGGCGTTGGGACGTCCCGAGCTGGCGGCCAAGGTGGACGCCCATCGCGAAACCCAAGACCGCGAAGTGCGCGCCATGCGCATCCCGGGCCGATGAGCATGGCCATCCTGCCCGGGTCCACCCTGGGAATCCTCGGCGGCGGCCAGTTGGGACGCATGTTCGCCCTTGAGGCCAAGCGCATGGGCTATCGCGTGATCACCCTGGAGCCGTCTCCCGATTCCCCCTGCGGCCAAGTCGCCGATGATCAAATCCAGGCCGACTATGCCGACGAGAAGGCGCTGCGCGAACTGGCCGACCGTTGCCAAGCCATCACCTACGAATTCGAAAACATCGACGCCCGCGCCGTGGAGTACCTGGAAGACCTCGGCCATCCCGTTCACCCCGATAGCCACGTCTTGCGCGTGAGCCAGGATCGTTTGCTGGAAAAGAACTTCCTGCGCGACGCGAACTTGGGCGTGACCGCGTTCCGGGCCGTGGATAGCCTCGCCGATTTGAAAGCCGCGTCCGTCGAAGTCGGGCTGCCCGCCGTGATCAAGACCGTTCGGGGCGGTTACGATGGCAAGGGCCAGGCGGTGGTGAACGATTTGGCAGCCGCCGAAGCCGCCTTCGCGAGATTGCACAAAGGGGCTCCCCTCATTTGGGAGAAGAAGGTCGCCTTCGTCAAGGAATTGAGCGTGATGGCGTGCCGCGGCCAGGACGGCGTGGCGGTCGCCTATCCCGTTGCCGAAAACGTGCACGTGGAGAACATCCTCGACACCGGCATGGTACCCGCGCGGATCTCGCCGACGGTGGCTTCGCGGGCGCGGGCCATGGCCGAAGCCGTGGGGAACGGCCTCGGGATCGTCGGCGCGTATTGCGTCGAGATGTTCCTGGATGCGGATGATCATTTGCTGGTCAATGAGATCGCCCCACGGCCGCATAATTCCGGGCACTACACGCTTGACGCCTGCCTGTGCTCGCAATTCGAGCAGCAGGTGCGCGCCATGTGCGGCCTGCCTCTGGGCTCCACGGCCATCTTCAAGCCTTCCGTGATGATCAACATCCTCGGCGACGGCCAAGGGGACACCCTCTACGGGGTGGACGCCCTGCTCAAGCGCCCGGGCGTGGCCTTCCACCTCTATGGCAAGGCCAAGGCGCCGGCCAAGCGCAAGATGGGACACTTCACCGTGCTAGGGGAGACCGCCGATGCGGCCCTGGCCGAAGCCCGCGCCGCGCGGGCCCTGCTCCACTGGGGTTGAATCCATGCCGATAGGAATCCTGCTCTTCCTCGTCTCCTTTTTGGCGGCGTGGGGAGGGATGCAATATTACGTCTTCCTGAACCTGGCCCATCTGGGTTGGAGCCGCGGCTGGCTCACCGCCGGCCTATGGGCTTTGGCCCTAGCGTTCCCCCTCGCCCGACTGTTCGCCTTCCGATGGCGTCCGGCGGGAATCCGCGTGTTGTATTGGATCGGCGCGGTATGGATGGGAGCGGTTTTCCTCTTCTCGTTCTGGTTCTTCGTGGCGTCCCTGGTCCGCCGCCTGTTGGGGTTGGCGGGAGCGGGCTTGGCCGCGAATCCGAAGGCCTGGGCGGACTACGTGGCGGCGGCGGTGGCGGCCATGGTGGTCTGGGGCGTGGTTAACGTGGCGCGCGGACCGCGGGAGGCGCGCTATCAAGTGGATCGTAAGGGCCGTTACGGGGGCGCCCGCAAAGCGCGGCTGGTGCAAATCTCGGACGTGCATCTGGGCCTTATCCTCGGCGCCAACTTCCTGAAAGGCTTGGTAGATCGCATCAACGCCATGTCCCCCGACCTGGTTCTCATCACGGGCGATCTTTTCGATCCCGAATTCCCCGACGACGCGAAGGCGGTGGCGGAACTGCGCCGGTTGCGTCCCAAGCAAGGCACGTTCGCGGTGAGCGGCAACCACGAATTCTATTCCGGCATGCATCGGTATTTCAAGATGATGGAAGAGGCGGGCATCCCCGTGCTCGACAGCGAGGTGCGCATAACCGAGGGCGGACTACAGGTAGCCGGCCTGCACGATCATACCGCGGATCGTTTCAAGGCCGCGGGCGTGCAGCGCGATATGGGAAAAGCGCTACGGGATATCGATCCCGCGAAACCCTCCATCCTGTTGGCGCATCAGCCGAAGGGATTGGAACCTGCCGCCGATGCGCGTGTCGATCTCATCTTCAGCGGGCATACGCATGCGGGCCAGATCTTTCCGTTCTGGGCCCTGGTACGGTTGTCCTTCCGCTACATGGCGGGCCGCTACCGGCTCGGCCCGGACACGGATCTGATCGTGAACACGGGAACGGGATTCTGGGGGCCGCCCATGCGCGTGGGCACGCATTCGCAGATCGTAGTCGTCGATCTCGAGTATTGATCCGCGCCCGCCGAATGGCGCCTGCGCAGATGTTTGGAAGTTTTGGGGCTCAAGCGGGCTCGTATGATTCAAACATCTCCAATGTCTTAAATCACTGCAACCGACCTTTCCGCTTTTGACGGTATTCGCGCCGTTACCTCGGGAGATCCGTCGCTGCCATCGCATGCATTTTATCTTAACTTCATTGCAGGCCGATAAGGTATTTTCCCGACATCGACATCGGATACGTACTGAGGTAGATGATGGATGTACAGACATACGATCGTACGCAAGAACTCGCGGACCTGCTGCTTTCCGAGCTGCAAAGGCTCCACCGTGAAAACGGCCTCGGCAAGATCGAGGAGAAGCTGAAACAGATCTCGGGGAGCCTGCCCAAAGGCTACTCCATCACGCTCAACTTCTCCGTCGAGGTGTTCGACGAGAACCGCGAGAAGTCCCTGAAGACCGGGGACGCGGGCCTTACCTGCCTCGAAGGCGACCAGCCCTATCTCTCGACCTGCGAAAGTTCCCCCGCCAAGTACATCGTCGATGGCGAGCTGATGAAGGTGCCACACGATCATTGCCCCAATTGCTGGTCGCGCTGGAGCTTCAAGTCCCGCGTGAAGGAGTGCCGCGAATGCGGTTACCGCATGGGCCGGGAAATCAAGCTGCTCTTGGATACCAACGTGTGCCCGCATTGCGAGAACAGCCCCATCTCATTGCACCACCCCCATTGCGAAAGATGCGGCTACGTGGTCGATCAAAGCATCGTCTCCTGGGGTTGAAGGTCTCCCGGGAAGGGATCCGCTCCCGATCCGGGAATTGCTTTCCGCCCTAGCGTTTTCGGGCTCCCATTTCCACTCCGTTTTAATGCAATCCCTCCGGGGCGATTGCCCCGCTTTCACGGTCCGCCACGCCAGGCCGTACACTTGCCTTATATGACCGGGCCCTCCCATCAGGACATTCGCGAGCTAGTGCGCCGCCTGGAAACCGATCAATATGCCCTCAGTGATATCCGCGAGGCGGGGGAGCTGCTGTGTTCCGCCCTCTCCCGCGACGAAACCTATCCGCTGGCGCTGGGATTCTGGGAATCGGCCCATGGCCAGGTGCGCGTCTTGGGGCTGTTCATGATGAAGGCGTTGGCCCCGGAACATGAAGGCGCGCGCGGATTCGTGGCCGGCGCCAAGCATGCCAGCGGCCTCCCCGAGGAAAAGAAAACGCCGGATTACAGCGCCATAGGCGAAGTCATTAAGCATTGGATGCGGGAACATCGGCGCCAAAAGAAGGGCGTCCGATAGTTTCCCAAATGGAACGGCGGTTCCTGCCAACGGTCTTGCCCGTAGTTTCCTTTTGTTACCTTTGGACCTAACCAAGATTCGGGGTGTCCATGCCGATTCGCTCGACCATTGCCGCTCTCATTCTCGCTTTCGGGGTCTTTGCCGGTTGCGCGCGCAAGGTTTCCCGCACCGCCAATTTCGGCACTCCCGAAAACGTGCTTTCCTATGGGGTCTACACGGCCACCACCCTCGACTCCGGCCTGTCCGTCAAGCTGAGCCTCAACCAAAGCGGAACCTATTCCAAGAAAAAATTCCAGGGCTCATGCTATCTCATGGAGTACAAAGGCGATTGGAAATGCGATAACGAGTCCATCGATTTCACCTTGCAGGAAATCCGTCATCGGCCGAATTGCGAGACCGAGGCCTGGGAAACCGAGAAGGTGGGGAAGAGCGCCCATCGTATGGTTCGCTCGGTAACCACTACTTCCTTCGAACTTTTGGATCAGGACGAAGCCACCTCCGCCCAATGGATCAGGTTCGTCAAGCGCTAACTTTCGCCAAAACCGTCGCCCAATCGTCGGAAAAAGCGCGTCCCATGCCGTATTGCCATCGCTAACCGCTGGTCCCGGAAACGGGCAAACCTATCTTACCTCCCAGGGAGGGGCCTCCAAGGGAGGGTGCTGTTTTAAATGGGCAAACCGAGAGCGAAAATCCTGTCATGGGCCGGGTCGGCCGTTGCCCTCGGGTTCATCGTCTTCGCGATTTGGCTTTTCATCCGCACTTTGCGGCATTACGACTTGCACGAAGTCGTGGCGCGCGTGCGCGAGATTCCGCCCCATCGGCTCGTTTGGGCCGGGCTCTGCGTGGCCCTCTGCTACGGCATCCAGACCCTCTATGATTTCCTGGCGGCCCGTTCCGTGGGGATGGCCGTGTCACTGCCCAGGGCTTCCATGGCCGCTTTCGTAGGCAATAGCTTGACCAACAGCATCGGCTTTTCGCTGCTGACCAGCACTTCGGTCCGCTACCGGTATTACCTGGCCTGGGGCTTCAGCGCATTGCAAATCGCCCAGTTCATCACCCTGGCCAAGCTCGCCTTCGTCAACGGCCTCACCTTGTCGACCGGGCTGGCGCAAATTTTTTCGCCCGTCCATCTGCCCGTCGCTTTGCCCTTTTCCTTAACGCCCCGCGCCATAGGTTTCATCCTGCTGCTGCCGACGACGCTGTTGCTCCTGTGGAACGGCTTCGCCCGCGGAGGCACATTGGCCTTGGGCAAATTCCGCCTGCAACGTCCCCGGCAGGTCATGCTGGCGTTGCAAGTCGTGGTGGCTTGCATCCATTTCGCTTTCGCCGGGGCCGCGCTCTACTTCCTCCTGCCCGATGGGGACTTGCATCAGGCCGGCTTCTTCGGGCCCGTGTCTTTCATGGGCACTTTCATGGCCATCAAGTTCGCGGCCTTGTTCCTTCCGGTACCCGGCAGCCTGGGCGTGCTGGAGGCGGCGTCCCTGGCGGTGCTGACGCCTGCCTTACCCGCCTACCCCGTGCTGGGCGCCTTGCTCGCGTTCCGGTTGGCGTTTTACGTTGTGCCTTTCGGGATCGGATTGGCGACGTTAGCCGGATACGAGCTGACGGCGGGGTCCGGATTGTTGCCGTCCATGCTCAGGCGGCGCCGAGGGCGGCGTCTGGCTTGACCCGAAGCTACCTCGAAGGTCGCTCGGAAGGACGCGAAGGTTTCAACGAACCACGAATCCGGCGAAGCCCTGCATCGTACCTTCCTTGACATCGACGGACTTCACCCACGCATGCGAGGGTCCGCGCCGGCACCACTCCACGAAGCGGTCCAGCGCTGCGCGTTCGCCTTCGGCTTCCGCGTACACCGAACCGTCGGGTTCATTGCGTACGAATCCGCATAGGCCCAGGCGCCGGGCTTCTTCCCGGGCGGAGGCGCGGAAGAAGACGCCATGGACGCGCCCGCTCACGCGGATGGCGAAATGCGTCGGCAAATGCGTCGTCATAGGGGACGAAGATAAGATCGCGGCCTCCGGGGCGCAATGTTACCTTTCCGGGCATGCGGCCCGATCATGCACCCAAACCGGAACCCGAACGCAATGACCGACCCGAGCCGCCCTGGGGCGCATTCCTGGACGGGGGTGCCGGGGATTGGCGCATCTGGCAACAAGATTCCGCGGGGAGGGCGCGTATCGAACTCTCCGGGCGCTGGGCCCCGAAGGCATCCATGGGTCTGCTCGGGGGCGGAAGCGTGGAGGCTCGCTTGGTGCGCGTCGAGAGCGGCGCGCCCTTGGCAGGCGCCCCGGGATGGCATCCCATGGAAACCAGGCCCGATGGAATCTGGCACGGTGTATTGGAAGGCGTGCCGGCGGGCGGATTGTACCGCCTCGAAACGCGTTTCAACCCGAAGGGGAACAAGTTAGGCGAATGGGCCCTGCGGGGGGACATGCGGCATTTCCTCGGGGTGGGGGATGTCTGGCTGATTGCGGGCCAAAGCAATGCTTCCGGTTATGGACGCAAACCTTACCGCGAAGCGCCGACCTTGGGCGTTCACGTGTTCCGGGCCAAAGGCGCATGGGAACTGGCCGCCCATCCCTTGCACGATGCCACCGGCACGGATTTTCCGGCCTCGCGCGAAACCTATAATAATGGTCATTCTCCCTTCCTCCGTTTCGCGACCGATCTGCAATCCCGCCTCGGCTACCCGATTGGCCTGGTGCCGGGGGCATTGGGAGGCTCGCCTCTGGAAGCCTGGCACCCCGAGCGCGGCCCCTTGTTCCGCAACCTCGCCGCCATGGCGCGGGCGGCGGGAGGGAAGGTCAAAGGCATGCTGTGGTATCAGGGCGAGACGGATGCGTCCCCGGGCACGGCCGGCGACTACCTGGAACGTTTCCTGGCTTCGGCGGAAGGGTGGCGGCGCGAGTTGGGCCATCCGGACCTGCCCATCCTTACCGTGCAAATAGGCCGTTACCGATCGGAACGGCCGGGAGAGGAAGATCGGGAATGGGCCGAAGTGCGCGAAGCCCAACGGCAGGCGGCCCATCGCGACGGCCGGATAGCCGTGGTCCCGGCGCTCGATCTTCCCCTCGACGATACCATCCATCTGGGTTCGGAAGGCAACGCGACCTTGGGGGCGCGCCTGGCGGATTGCGCCTTGGGCTTCGTCTACGGGCAAGCCTCATCCTGGCGGGCCCCGGATCTGGCGGAAGCGGTTTCCGACGGGCCTGATGGCGTGCGCATGCGCTTTGCCCACGTGGCCAGCCGGCTCGATTCCCTGGTTCCCGGCGCCCGGCCTTTTCGCGTGGCCGATGCGGACGGCGTGATCCCCGTGGAGAAAGCCGTCTATTTCCATCGCGATTCGGTGCGCTTGCAACTGAACCGGCCCATGGGGAAAAATGCCGTGATCAGTTGCGGCTATGGCGAAGATCCGGACGCGCTCCCGATGGACGTGGAAAGGCAAATGCCGGCGCTGGCCTTTCATGGCGTGCCATTGGGACCAGAGCATGTTTAGCCACGCTCCTTCCCATAGTTTCATCCCTTGGGTCGCCCTCGCGGTCATCCTGGTCCGGGTTGGTCCTGCCGCGGCCGCTGCGACCGCTGCAACCGCTGAAACCGACGAAGCGAGCGGGAAGAGTTCGCCCGCGCGCATCGCCGGCGAACGCGCCTCGGTGGATCTTACGGTGTACAACGACGGCCAGGCCCTGATCCGCGAGGAAAGATCCGTCAGCCTGGCCAAGGGGGACAACCGGGTGCGGATCCCGGATATCCCCGCTACCATCGACGCGACCTCCTTGCATTTCGCCAGCCTCACCGATCCCGCATCGGTACGCGTACTGGAACAGAACTACCAATACGATTTGATCAGCCAGGCCAAGCTGCTGGAGAAATACCTGGGCAAGACCGTGGAGTTCCTGCGGGAGGATTCCACGACCCATCGGGAGACCGCGGTACCGGGGCGCATCCTCACCATCGGTAATCCGGACCGTGGCGACGGCGCGGGGAGGAATGCCGGGATGGTCGCCGAGATCAACGGCAAGTTGGAGATGCAACCTTCCGGGCGCCTGGCTTTGCCGCTCTTGCCCGAAGGATTGATGCTCAAGCCCCAGTTGGAATGGTTCCTGCGATCGGAAAGGGAGGGCGATCAGAACGTCGAGATAAGTTATCTGGCGGGTGGATTAACCTGGTCCTGCGATTACGTGGCTTTGCTTGCGAAAGGCGATGATAAGCTCGATCTCACGGGCTGGGTCACCTTGTCCAATCATTCCGGTACCGCTTTCCGGAATGCCGGCCTGAAGCTGGTCGCCGGCGAGGTCCACCGGGTCGAGGAAGCGGTCGACGATCTCATCGGCTCACTTGACGCAGACGAAGATAAGTCGGCGCCGGCGCCCCCGCAATTCCAGCAGAGGGATCTTTTCGAATATAAGCTCTATTCCCTGCAACGCCGCACCGATCTGGGAGGGCAGGAAACCAAGCAGATCGAGCTGGTCTCGGCGCGGAACGCGGCCGTCCGCAAGATGCTGGTCTACGACGGGGAGGATCCGGAGTGGCGCGATCGGCTTTTCAATCCCGGCTACCGCCTCCAGCAGGATTTCGGGGAGCAAGCCAATCCCAAGGTGGGGATTTACCTGGCCTTTCGCAATGACGAGAAGTCGGGGCTGGGCATGCCGCTGCCTAAAGGCAAGGTGCGAGTGTACCAGCGGGACGACGACGGGAAAGAGCAATTCGTAGGCGAGGATCAAATAGACCATACGCCCAAGGACGAGGAGATGCGCTTGTACCTAGGGAACGCTTTCGACCTGGCGGCGGAACGCGCCCGCACCGGCTTCGCGAAATTGGCCCTCAATCGCGGGGTGGAGGAATCCTTCCGCGTCAAGGTGCGGAACCATAAGCGAGAGGCCGTAGAGGTCATGATCTACGAGCATCCCTGGCGATGGAGCGGATGGAAGATCGCCAAGGCGGACGCGAAGTCCGAAAAGGTGGATCAAAGCACCATCCGATTCCCTATTAAAATCGAACCTGATAAGGAGGCGATCGTGAACTATACGATCCGATACCAATGGTGATTTCCATTCGGCTCGCGCTGCTATTGGCCGGCGCCGGATGGGCGGCGGATCCGACCGCCGGCAAAGCCGCGCTTGCGCCCCGCCTCGCCAGCGAACCCAAAACCGTCGATCTCACCGTGTACAACAGCGGCCAGGCCCTGATCCGCGAGGAACGATCGATAGCCCTGGCCAAAGGGGAAAACCGCGTGCAGGTGCCGGACATCCCCGCCACCATCGACGCGACCTCGTTGCACTTCGCCAGCCTCACCGATCCGGCCTCGGTGAGAGTGCTCGAGCAGAATTACCAATACGATCTGGTCAGCCAGGCCAAGCTGCTGGAGAAGTACCTCGGCAAGACGGTGGAGTTCATGCGCGAGGATCCCGCGACCCGGCGCGAGACGCCGGTGGCCGGGCGCATCCTCGCGGTAGGCAACCCGGATGCCGGTGGAAAGGCCAGGCCGAATGCGGGCATGGTGGCCGAGATCAACGGCAAGATCGAATTGGATCCGGCCGGGCGCCTGTCCTTGCCGGCGCTGCCCGAAGGCCTTATCCTCAAGCCTCAATTGGAATGGATGATCAACTCGGGCCGCGAGGGAGAGCAGAAGGTGGAGATAAGCTATTTGGCCGGAGGCCTTTCATGGTCCTGCGATTACGTGGCCCTGCTCGCGCAAGGCGATGACAAGCTCGACCTCACGGGTTGGGTCACCTTGTCGAACCTATCGGGTACGGCCTTCCGCGATGCGGGCCTCAAGCTGGTGGCCGGGGACGTGCATCAAGTGCAGCCCGTTTCGGAGGGATATGCCGAGGCGCGGGTTATGATGAAAGCCGCAGCCGCGCCGGAGCCGCAATTCCAGCAAAAGGATCTTTTCGAGTACAAGCTTTATAGCCTGAAACGCCGCACCGATCTCGGCGGCGCGGAGACCAAGCAAATCGAACTCGTCTCTGCGATGAACGCCTCCGCGCGCAAGATGCTGGTCTACGACGGGATGGATCAAAGCTGGCGCTACTGGCTGAACAATCCCGGCTACCGCGGCCAGCAAACCTTCGGCGAGCAAGGCAATGCGAAAGTGGGGGTTTACGTGGCCTTCCGCAACGATGAAAAATCCGGGCTTGGCATTCCCCTGCCGAAAGGCAAGATTCGCGTCTATAAGAAAGACGACGACGGCAAAGAGCAATTCGTGGGCGAGGACCTTCTCGATCATACCCCCAAGGACGAAGAGGTTCGCCTTTACCTGGGGAACGCCTTCGATGTCGTGGGCCAGCGGGCCCAGACCGATTTCAAGAACCTGGCCTTCAATCGAGGGGTGGAGGAGACCGTCCAGATCAAGGTTCGCAACCACAAGAAGGACGCGGCCGAAGTGATGATTTACGAGCACCCCTGGCGCTGGAACGAATGGTCCATTCTCAAGTCCGATGCGACCTACGAGAAAATGGATCAGAGCACCATCCGGTTCCCCGTGAAGATCGCGCCGGACAAGGAAAAGACCGTAACCTACACGATCCGCTACTCCTGGTAATATCCCGAACGCCCGGATCAGCCGGTTCCGATCGCCCGGAAGCCTTACAGCCACGGGGCCTCCCGGATCCCAGGCTTCCGCTCAAAGGCCGCCAGGTTTCCGCCAAAATGCCGCCGCGGATGGCGAAAATGCCTCTTAGCGGGGCGATTCCGCCCTTCGGCGGAAATCCTGGCACGCTTGGCTTGCTGTCCCTTGGGAAAAGGAGTATCCTGGGAATACGCGCTCCGGATAACGAACGCCGGGAGGGGACATGCACACGTCCGCCTTTTGCCTTTGCCTCGCTGCCGCTCCGGCCCTCTGGGCCTACGGCGATCTCCCCGGGGATCCGCTTTTCGGGAAATCCTGGGGGATGCAATTATACAGCCCCGCCTTCCTCGAGAACGGGTACATCCCCGATAAATACACTTGCGACGGGGAGAACATCAGTCCTCCCTTGCATATCAAAGGCGTGTCGCCCAAGGCCCTCAGCCTGGTGCTGATCGTGCAAGACCCGGATGCGCTCACGGGAGAATGGGTGCATTGGACCGTATGGAACATGAACGCGGCCACGCGCGTCATCAGCGAGAATAGCGTGCCCGACGGTTCGGTGGAGGGGGATACCGATTATGAACTGCCCGCCTGGGCCGGGCCCTGCCCGCGCTGGGGCGTGCATCGCTACCAGTTCCGGCTTTATGCCCTCGACGTGAAGCTGGATCTGGGTTCGCGCGCCAACCGGGCGCAGCTTGATAAGGCCATGCAAGGGCACATCCTCGATCGCGCCGATCTGGTGGGATTGTACGGACGGGACCCGATTCGCGCGGCCAGCGATAATTGGATCGAGCGCAAAGTCAGCAACTGACGGCTTGTGGGTAACCCTCGTGTTACCTAACGACGGCTGCCGCCCGCCTGGGCCCTCACGTCCGGTTCGCGGATTTAACCGGCGCCGGACGCCAAGGCTTCTCCTGCGGAAACGTCCGCGCATCCGTCGTCGTCGGGCCCTGCGGGGCTCCCAACACCCTTTCCAGGATATCCGACGCCGCCCCGGGTTTGCCCAAGGCGCGGGCCTTCGCCCCCAGGGCCGCCAAGCGGGCGGGATCGGAAAGCAGCGCGCGCACGCGGAACTCAAGTCCGGCGCCATCGTAGGCCTTCAAGGCGGCCCCGTTTTCGAGCAGGTAATCGGCATTGCGTTCTTCCTGGCCCGGGATAGGATTAACCAGGATCATGGGTAGTCCCATCGCCAGGCATTCCGAGGTGGTGAGTCCGCCGGGTTTGGTGATGGCGATGTTGGACGCTTTCATCAGCCTTTCGATGGTGCGCGTGAATCCCATGGGGAAGAAGCGGCCAGGATGGGCTTGCGCCAGGACCTTGAGATCGGAAAGCAGCTTTTCGTTGCGTCCGGCCAGGGCTACCAATTGGAAATCGCCGGGCAGGGACAAAAGGCGCGCGGCGGTGGCTTCCAGCCCGCCTCCGCCGGTGCCCGCGCCCACCCCGGCTCCGCCGGCCATCAAGGCCAGCACCGGTCGGTTGGGATCCAGGCCCAATGATCGGGCGCATTCGGCCTTGTCGAGCGGGGCCGTCCTGGCGGACGGGGCCGTCCCGGGGGACGGGGCCGCGAAGGCGGGCATGATGGGGATCCCCGTAACTTGGATGATACCCGGATCGACGCCTTTGGCCGCCATGCGGTAGGCCACCTCTTCCGAAGCCGCGAAATATCCCGTCATGTGTTCGTGGATCCAAAGGCGATGCACGTCGAAATCGGTTACCGCCACCCACACGGGGAGCTTGAATACGCCTTTGCGGATTTTACGGGAGAGCAATTGCGCCGGCAGGAAATGCGTGCAAATGACGTGATCGGGGTTCAAATCCTTAAGCAACTTCATGAAGCGCACGGTATTCAGCCGCTCCAAGGCCTTACGCAGGGCCTCGGTCTTGGAATACTCCCGCGGCGGCTTATCGCTCCGGCCGTACAGGTAGCCCCAGATTTCGGGATGCTTCTCCACCACGTAGAGGAAGGATTCGGCGTAGACCTTGCGGAAAACCGAGGGGACCCATTCCATCAAATCGATGTGGGTGGCCTGCACGTCGGGATACGCCTCGGCCGCCCGGGCGCGGATGGCTTCGGCGGCGCGCACGTGCCCGGCTCCGGCCGATACGCTTAAGATCAGCAAGGAACGGGATGCCATGATCTTCCTTTCAGGTCGGGATCGTCGGAGCACCACGCTCGGCCCGATACGCGAATTCGACGTCTTCCATTTGCGGAACGTTCATCAATTGCTTGAGCACGGCGGGCAGATCGATGCCTTCGAAGAGCAGCGCGTGAAGGCCTTCCAGGATGTGCATGCGGATACCGAGCTGGGCGGCCTTCTCCCGCACGATGCGCACGGTGTTGACCCCCTCGGCCACCTCTCCGATCTCGGCCACGGCTTCCTCCAGGGTCTTGCCCTGCCCCAGCATCATGCCCACGCGGTAATTGCGGGAGAGCGGCGAGGTACAAGTCGTAACCAGGTCGCCCACGCCCGCGAGACCCAGGAAGGTCAGGGGGTTCGAACCCATCTTGTCCGCGAAGCGGCTCATCTCGGCCAGGGCGCGCGTGATCAGCATGCCGATGGTGTTATCGCCCATCTTGAGGGACGCCACCAGGCCGGTGGCGATGGCATAGGCGTTCTTGAGAACACCGCCCAGCTCGACGCCATACACGTCGTTATTGCTATAGACCCGGAAATACGGGCCCGATAGCACCTCCTGTACCTTGCGGACCACCTCTTCGTAACGGCTGGCGATCACGGTGCCGCTGGGCATCTTGGCCGCGATCTCCTTGGCCAGATTGGGCCCGCTCAAGGCGCCGATCTTGAGGCAGCAGGTTTCTTCGCGGAGCACCTCGGTCATCAGCTTGAAGGAATCGGCTTCGATGCCTTTGGTTGTCGAGACCAGGATTTGGCTGCCGTCCACGTGGTCACCCAAGCGGCGCGCCACCGATCGGAAATGCATGCTGGGCACGGAAACGACGATCAGCCGGGCGGACCGGGCCACCTCAGCGATGTCCGCGGTGGCGGTAATGTTGCCGCTCAATTTCATCCCCGGCAGGTATTTGGAATTCTCGTGGGTGGCGTTGAAACGCTCCGCCCCTTCGGCCGTGCGGTGCCAATGCAGCACGGGATGTCCCTTGGTCCCGATCATGTCCGCCAGGGCGCTGCCGAAGCTGCCTCCGCCTACGATGCCCACGTTTTCCAAGGCGATCATGCCGGCTCCTTCCCTCGCGGCCCTTCCAGAGCCTCCTCCAGTCCGTAATGGGCCAGGCGATTGCGGTAATAGTACAACAGCTTCATATTGCGCGTGTGGATCCCCTCGGGCCCTTCCTTGAGCGCGTCCCCTTCGTGGAAGGAAGCGAAATGCTCCAAGGCCTTGGCCAGGACCTCGGCGGGCCCGGCCCGATCCAGGTCCGGAGCCAGCACGATGCCGCCCTGGTCCCGGAGCAGGCGCAAGCGCTCCAGCAAGACTCCCAGGTCCACCAGCAACTCGGAGCGAGGCACCGCATGCTCGGGCCCGGAAGTGCGCAGGGCGCGGTAGAGATCGTACTGCGGATGCCGGCGGCGCATGGCCGCGAAGGCGGCGAAGGCGGCCGCATGGGTACTCATGGCCACGTTGTTGCGCCGGAAGGAATCCAGGATGGCGCGCCCCAGCTCCCGGGTGTATTCCTGATCCCGTTGCGGATCATGTTCGGGCTTGCCGTCCACCTCGACGTACTTGCGGCGATCCACGGGACGTCCATGGGCGTCCCGGCTCACCCCTTCCAGGTCCACGCGATTTCCGAACAAATCCAGCGGCTCGCCGAATTGCATGTGGATGCGGGAATCCAGATGTTGCAGATCGCGCCAGAAGCGCAGCACGCGCATGGGGCGGCTGTAATCGCTGCGGATGCGGATATAGCGGCTCTTTCCCGTTTCCTGTAAATGCTCTTCAATGAGCGAACGGGCTTCCATCACCAAGGCGCTGGAGAGGGTGCAGGGTACCACGAAAAGGTCCGGGTTCGGCTTCTGCTCTTGGAGATTGGAGATAAAGACGTTCACCCCGCATCCCAGCAGGCCCAACTTCAACTTGCGTTCCACCTCGCCGCTGCGGCTGCGCGTGCCGCCGGGAAAGAACAGGTTGTGCTGGCCCAGTTCCATGGAAAGCGTGGCGTAATGCTTGAGCGCGGTCTTGTACACGCCGTTCTTCTTGCGCCGATCCACCTTGTAGGCGCCCAGATTGTTCAGGAAGAAGGATACGAGCGGGTTGCTGAACAAATTGAGGCCGGCCCCATAGGTAAACGGCGGCAGCCGTTTCTGGTACAACCCCAGGCCGATCAACACGCTGTCCAGGTTGCTCACGTGGGTGGGAGTCATGATCAGGGTGGCCTTATCCGACAAGGCGCGGATATGATCGATGGGGCCGCTGATGACCAGGTTCTCTTCCAGGCTAAGCCGTTTCCCCACGTAACCGAGGAAGGAGGCCGGGGAGAATCGGGACAGAAGGGCCTTTAGGCCCCAGGGAAGTACCTTAGCCGCGACCTTGTGGAGCACCGGGTTGAAGTACCCCATGATCTCGTCCACGTACATGGCGGCGATGGACTCGAGGATCCGTTCCCGCCCGGCGTCGTCCACGCGATGGAATTGGGACGCCACATGGCCCCAGAAGCGGGCTTGGCGCTTGTCGTCCTTGCCCCACTTTCCCGCCCGCAAGCGCTCTTGCTCTTGGTAGACCGCATCGTTGATGAGGATTTCCAAGTTCAAGTCCTTGGAAGTACGGCACAACTCTTTATGGTCCTCTACCGTCCGCCGGATGACTTCGCTACGAACGTATTCGAGTTGCTCCCGTGTAAGGCGCAGCCCTACGTTGGTTGGCTTCCCGGCCGCAGGTGCGGGCGAGGCGCCGGGCAGGTTCGGGACTAGGGGTTCGCTCATGCGCGCCCGCCTTACCGGAAAAGGGATTCTAGGTCGGTGGCCGAGAGTTCGTCCAGGCGGCGGACGACGCGATGGGCTTTGGACAGCACGCCAGCGCCATGGGTGGAGGCGACCCCGATGGCCCGCATGCCTCCGGCCAGGGCGGCTTCGATTCCCATGGGCGCGTCCTCGAAGACCACGCAACGCGCGGGATGCACGCCGATGCGGCCGGCGGCCAAAAGGAAAACTTCCGGATCCGGTTTGCCGCGCTTCACGTCTTCCGCCGACACGATCAGATCGCAGGCTTCTTCGCGGGTGAAATAGCCCGCCATGCCCAGAAGTTCCAAGGAAGTGGTGATGTTCAGGCGATGCGTGGAAGAACCGATCACGCGCGGTATGCCCGCGGCCGCCAGATGGTCCAGAAAAGGCCGCACTCCGGGCAGCGCTTCAATGCCCCGTTCCCGGATGATCTCGCGGTAGAGTACTTCTTTGCGCAGGGACAGACGGCGGATTTCGGCATCGTCCTGGGTCCAGCCGAGGATGCCCGGGATGATGGCTTCGTTTTTCATCCCGAAGCCTTTGAGGAAATGGCCTGCGGGGAGTTCGCGGCCTTCTTCGCGCGCCAAGCGGTTCCAGCTCTCCTCGTGGTGGCGGGAGGAGTCGATGACCACACCGTCCCAATCGAATATGGCGCCCAGCATGGATCGTTAATCCTATTAAAATGCAGCATATCCTCCAATCTTCTCCAAGCCCTATGTTAAGACGTGCCGAGGGCCCGGAAGGTGAATGGGGAGTATCTTCCATGTGGGAGCGATCTATCTTTCCGGCTCCGATGCGATTCCCTTCCGCGCTGATCCCATGCACGTTACTGCGGCGTTACAAGCGCTTCCTCGCGGACGTGCGTTTCGATTCCGGCGAAGAGGCCGTGGTCCATTGCCCCAATCCGGGCAGTATGCTGGGCTGCGCCACTCCCGGATGGCGCGCGCTGGTCAGCGATAGCGGCAATCCGGCCCGTAAGCTGCGGCATACCTTGGAGATGGTCCACAACGGCCGCTGCTGGATCGGGGTGAATCCGGCCTTGGCCAATGCCATCGCCGCCGAGGGCATCCGCGCGGGGATGGTTTCCGACCTGGCCGGTTATCCGGACTTGCGCCGGGAAGCGGCGTGGGGAGAGGGAACCCGATTCGACTTCTTGCTTGCGGGCTCGCAGGGTGAATGCTATGTGGAAGTCAAAAGCGTCACGCTCGTGATGGAGGATGGCTTCAGCGCATTCCCGGATGCCGTTACGATCCGGGGCGCGCGGCACATCCGCGAATTGCTTGCCGTCAGGGCCGCCGGACATCGCGCCGTGCTTTTGTTCGTGGTGCAACGCGAGGACGGCCCGAAGGGTTTCCGGGCCGCCGCGGAAATAGATCCCATCTACGCCGAGGTTTTGCGCCAGGCCCATGCCGCCGGATTGGAGGTCTATGCCCATCTCGCCGACGTCCGTCCCGAAGGCATCACCTTGAGCGCCGCTCGGCTCCCGATAGAGCTGTAGCGCCCCCCTTAAGTCCGGGGAACCCTAGCAGCAGGCCGCGCCCCTGGCTTCGCAAGGGAATTGACGCTTACCGGACCGTCGCAAATACCTCGAAAGTTACCTTCGGGCCTCCGGCGGACGTCTATGCGTCGCGCGACCCCCATTAGTGAGGACGGAATATCCCCATTAGTCGGGCTAATCTCTGGTCATCCGGGAAAACCGCGTGGTAAGATCGCATTAGCCATCCTTGGCGGCGCGCGCGAACGGAGACGGATATGTTGGCGAAAGCGGAAGTCCCTTATGATCGGAAGGCCCTGGAACGTTTGGAACGCGTCGGGGGCGTGGCCCTGATGGCGAAGGTCATCGACCAATTCCTCGAGAAGGTTCCCCAACGCATGGACGACGCTTGCGATCGCGGGCGGGCGGGCGACCTGGGCGCTCTCGGCCGCGCGGTGGAATCCATCGCCACTTCCGCCTGGAACGTGGGCGCCAACGAAGTGGGCGAGATGGCGGGACGCATCAACAAGCTGGCCGCGGCCGGCGCCAAGGACGTGGTATTGCCCCTGTTATGCCAGCTCGACGACATGCTGGTCCACGTGAACGCCTGGTTGCAAAAGGAAAAGACCGCTTCGGGGCGTCGCCAGGGTTGATCCCCGGCCGGCCCCACCCCCCATGGAAGATCTCAAGAAGTGGTACCGGGCCGGACTAGCCACGCGCATTGAGGCCCTTAAATCCGCCCGCCGTGAACTGGACTCCGATAGCGATTCCATGGCATCGGTCCGCCGCATCGCCCACACCTTGCGGGGTTCGGGCGCCACCTACGGTTTCCCGGAAATCACCGAATCCGCCGCCGCCCTCGAGGACGCCTCCGCCGAGGTCTTCGTAGACGCGCTGGAAAAGCTGCTGGAAACGATTCTCGGCGTCTGCTCGGCTTCCGACGCCGAGGACAAGGCCGGCATCCTCCTCATCGATGACGATCCTTGCATCACCGATCTGCTGCGTACCGTGCTGGACGCCTCCAACCGGGAAGTCCACGTCGCGGCTACGGCCAAGGAAGCCGAAGCCGTACTGGAAGAAAAGCGGGTTTCCCTGATCTTGCTGGATTTGATCCTGCCGGATACGGACGGACGCAATTTCCTGGTGCGGCTTAAGGAGCGGCCCGCCACCGCCAATGTGCCGGTCATCGTGCTTTCGGCCAAAATGGGCGCGCAGCCCAAGACCGAGTGCTTCGCCCTGGGGGCCGACGCCTATTATGAAAAGCCCTTCGAGGTGGAGACCATCTGCGCGGCCGTCTCTGCCTGGTTGTATCGCACCGAAGGCAACTTGCGCGAGTCGCGTCGGGATCATCTGACCGGACTTCCCAATCGGGCCGCCTTCCGCGAGGCCTATGCCCGCAACCTCTCCCTGGCCGGCCGGCGCGGCGAAGCGGTCTCTGCGGCCATCCTGGATCTGGATCGCTTTAAGCTGATCAACGATACCTATGGGCATGCCGCGGGGGACGAAGTCCTGCGGCGGGCGGCTTCCGTGCTGACCGGAGCCCTCCGCAAGTCGGACTTGCTCGCGCGCTGGGGCGGGGAAGAGTTCGTCGCCCTGTTCCCCAATACCGCCCTGGAAGGCGCCGGGATGGCGATCCGTAAGGCCTTGGAGGCGCTTTCGGGCCAGGAATTCCGGGCTCCCGGCGGCCGTACCTTCCATGTTACCTTCTCGGCGGGAGTCACCGAAGTCTCGCCGGCCTGGACGGTCGAAGAAGCCGTTGCCGAGGCCGATCGCTACCTCTATCTCGCCAAGGCCCAAGGTCGCAATTGCGTGCTGACTCCCAAGGACAAACCGATGCTCGCGCCGCGCTCGATCCTGCTCGCCGTGGCCGACGACATGATATCGGGGATCATCAAGGCGCGCCTGAGCCGCGAAGGTTTCGGCATCAAACACGTCACCGATGCGCAAACGGCTCTGGAGGCGATCCGCACCGAGTCCTTCGGCATGTGCATCCTGGACGCCGGCCTGGCCGGTCCCGCTGGCGTCCCCCTGATCTCCTCCCTTCGCGCCGAACGCCCCGCTCGGCTTCCCATCCTTCTGCTTACCTCCTTGGGTCGGGAGAAGGAAGTAGCCCGGGGCTTCCAACTAGGCGCCGAAGACTACCTGGTGACGCCCTTCTCGCCTTTGGAGCTGGTGGCCCGCGTCCGCAACGTCCTGCGCAAAGCCTAGACCTTTCCCCGCATCCGTTTCATACCCCAGGCTTGCCGGCCCGGCCTTCCCGGCGCTAAAATGGATCCATGCGCACAACTCCCAAATGCCTCGATGCCGAGGTGCTCGCCCGGATCAGGCGCCAGCGATCGGAGGCTTTCCTGGCGGGCTTGATCGAACTCTTCCTGGAAGAGGGACCGGCTCGGCTGCGAGAAGCCTGGGACGGCGGTAAATCCCGCGATTGGCGCCGCACCGGGATGGCGACGCATATCTTGCGTTGCCTGGCCGACAACATTGGCGCGCTGGCGGTGCGCGATCTGGCTTTGGAAGCGGAAATGGCCTGCGTCGGCAATCCCGAAAGGGATCCCGCCTTAGCCCGTCTCCTGTTCGATTTGGAGATTGCCTTCGCGGAGACCCGCTCTTGCCTGGCCTCGGCGCGCTCGGGCCCGTCCGGCCCGGTCTAGTCCCGTTCCACCGTAACATGTAAGCTACCTGCACGCGCGGGCCTTCCCTGCGCGGCGACTTCCCGACAGGCCCGCTGTTAACCGGGACACTGGCTCCCGCCCGCCTCTTCCATTCCTTTGGCGCAATTTCCGGAGATGGGGTATATTGGAAATATCGGGGTCCAAAGCCCCGAAAATCTCCAAGACGCCGGCCTGGTTGGACTTTCGCCAGGGCGGATAATCGGGAACCATCGTTTTTAGAGGAAGGCGGGCTGCGTCGGGGGGCGGGCTCCCGGAGGTTGATATGAATTCGCGAGAGATTGGGCATGCAGGGATCCGCAATGCCTCCTTTATAAGAACCAGCCTAAGCTTGGCCGCACTTTGTTTGGCCACCGCTTGCCAATACGAATCCCCGCGTCCCGTTACCCTCGCTCCGCCGCCCGAAGCCCCGAAGATTGCCTGCGATACCTTATCCGGCCGAGTCAAAGCGGGGGAAAGCTTTAACACCATCGTTCGCGGCATGGCCTTGCCCGCGGGCGACGCCCAGCTGCTGTGCGCTGGCATCAAGAGCAATTTCCGCTTCAAGCTGTATGCCGGCCAGGCATATAGGTTAATCCGCCGCCTTGGCCCCCAAGGCCCGCAGCTGGACGCCTTCTTGCTCGAAGATCGCTATTCCAATCGCCAGCATGCCTTACGTCGCCCCGAAGCGGCTCCGGCCTTGGCCGCCGCCGCCGCGCCCGCCCTGCAGGCGGCTGCGAAGAGCGCATCCAACGGTGCGCCCTCCGCCGCCAATCCTGCCCCGGCAACGAAGGTTGCGGACGTGGCCGACACGGAAGTCCGGTTGGATTATTCGGTTTCCGACATTCCGGTGCACCTCGATACGGTGGCCGTGAACGGCGCCTTGAGCAACAACCTCTATGATGCGTTCGTCTCTTTGGGGGAGACCGGCGCCCTCATCCAGCAGGTGACGAAAATCTTCGCTTGGGACATCGATTTCTTCAAGGACCCGCGCGTGGGCGACGCGTTCAGCCTGTTGGTGGAGAAGAAATTCGGCGAGGACGGTTCCTTCCGCGGATACGGCAAGGTGTTGTCGGCGAAGTACGTGAACCGCGGCCACGAATATTACGGCATCCTCTACCGCGATGCGTATTATGACCAAGACGGGCGTAGCCTCGAGAAAATGCTCATGAAAGCGCCTTTGAATTACGTGCGCGTGAGTTCGCCCTTCGCGAGCGCGCGCCTGCATCCAGTACTCGGCATAACCCGCCCGCACTGGGGCATCGACTACGCGGGCCCGCTCAACACCAAGATTTTCGCCGCCGGCGACGGCGTCATCGAATACTCCAAGTGGGTGAGCGGCTATGGGAATACCGTCAAGATACGGCACAACGGCGTCTATAACACTTATTATGGTCATCTGAACGGCTTCGCCCCCGGCATGCGCGCGGGACGGCGCGTGCGCCAGGGAGAGGTCATCGCGTTCATGGGCCGTACCGGCTTGGCCACCGGGGTGCATTTGGATTACCGGGTGGAGTACCAGGGCAAATACATCAATCCCGCCACCCTCAAGATGGAAGCGAAAGCCGGCGTGGACAAGGGCGAGTGGCAAACCTTCTGCGCCTACCGCGACGTATTGCTGGCCCGCATGGCCAATCCCGCCTTCCGGAACTTCGCCGCCGCTCCCCGTCCCTCCAACCTCGCGGTCAAAACCTTCTGAACCTTTCCGCCCGGTCGTTCCCGGGCGACCACGCCTCTTTTCCGCTTGCCACCCTCGCCGCGATTGGCTCTATTTGCGCGAGGAGGATTATAATGCCAGCCGCCAAGACCCCCAAAAAGACCGCCACGGCGCGCGCTGTTCCGGCGAAAGGCGCCGCCAGCGGCGCCACCCACGGGCCGCAGCCCGGTGAGAAGGCTCCCGCATTCAAGCTCGCCGATGAGAACGGCAAGCCGGTTTCCTTGTCCGATTTCAAGGGCAAGCAGGTGGTGCTCTATTTCTATCCCAAAGACGCTACCCCGGGATGCACCACCGAAGCCTGCGATTTCCGCGATAACCTGAATCGCATCGCCAAGACCGGAGCCGTCGTGCTCGGCGTCAGCGCGGATTCTGCCGAATCCCACCGGAAGTTCAAGGAAAAGCAGGGCCTTAATTTCCCCCTCTTGAGCGATCCCGACCGCAAAGCCATCGAGGCCTACGGCGTTTGGCAAGAGAAGTCCCTCTATGGCCGCAAGTTCATGGGCATCGTGCGTTCCACCTTCATTATCGATGGGACCGGCTCCATCGCCAAGGTTTTCCCGAAAGTGAAAGTGGCCGGGCACGTGGATGAGGTTCTTTCGGCCTTGAAATAAGATCCCATACGGGATTCCTCCCGATTCCCGACCAGCCTTGTTTCTCCATTTTCCCCGGATTGCATTCCAGGATCGCAGATGACCTCTTAATGGTGGTTAAGCGTACTGGAGGAAGAATGCAGAAGTGGTAGAAAAGGGAGTAGGGTACGCACTACTCCCCAAAAGGTCGAATTTTTAGTTGTAGTAGGAGTATTGAGCGGTCCCTCGGGTTATGTATCCAGTAAATACCATACAATTCAAGTAATAATCACTTGCGGAAGCTGGAAACCAAGCGCCGTTGGAAACCCAGCTCCCCCGGTCTGCCGAACTGTGATCATCATTATCGCCACCCCGGTTATTCGAGAAATCCCAGAAGAAAGCCCACGGATCCGAACCGGTTACATTCACATCGGTGGCAGCCATCCATGCAGGACTGTTGTAGGCTCCATAATAACGCACGATATTGCCTGTAACCGATATATTCTGCGAGGTTTGGGTCCAGTTGCCGCCAGCGGGCTTGTATCTCTTGGTTAGAGTGGCAGTTCCAGTGGTGTTATTTGCATAGGCGAAGACCATAAAGGCATAGTAACCCGCACTGGCCGATGTATAGCTGATCTTAGGATTTACTCCCGTGTAATCGTCATTCCAGGAGTAGACTTCGTCCATGTGTTGGGCGGTGGGATCTATTCGGCCAGTTGATTGGAAATCGCTAACCTGGTTCGTATAGCGCCAGAGTACAGCGACTGGGTCGCAGCCAGTTGATAGGTTTGAGGTGTAGCGCTCGATAGTCGAGCCTGCGTCCATCCAAACCACTTCCATATAGACGGCCTGAACGTTGTACATTCCGGAGGCGATTGTACTAGCAACCTTCCCAAGCGTCATCGGTTTGGACGGTGAAGTGGATGTTGGGCTTTTAATTTGCATCGAAGCGGCAATTTGCGGATCCAACGGGTTGTTGGGAAGGAGCGTCACAGGGGAAACGCCGTATTTCAGTTGTAATTTACGCAAGGCATCCTCTTGGTCAACTCCGGGCTTATGTTTTAATTCGATGGTCTCCCGCTCGTAAGACGCCAAATTGTCCGATACGGTTCCGGTCGCATTTGCGGGGGAAGTTGGTGCTTGACCGTCTAAACAGCCGGCAAGTACCGTTGCGAATCCAAAGGCTGAGGCAACTACCAAGTTCTTCCTTTTGCCAAGATGCATGGGCATCCTCCTGAGTTAGGTTGGTTAGAAAATAACCAATCAAATTGGTTACTGGTCATGTTGGAAAATTAAATTGGTTCAATTTTCGGCAACGCAATGAATGTATTCGACAAACATTTTCGAGTCAACAATAATTATGGTCATATTAAAACGGTAACTAGTGAAAGTATGGAAAGTAAAGAAGGGATTGAAATGGGGTGGCTCCGAAATGCCACTCAGACGCGGGCTAGTGAGTGTATTCTTCTGCGCCAATTGCGCATCGACCCCAAATGCAGATCCAAAACCAGATTAAGTTTATCGACGACACTTGGGAGAAGTAGCTAGGGTTGAAGATGGGGGGGCTTGGCCTTCTGTGACGGGCGAATGCCCACAGGGAAAAGCAAGTATGAATCAGTCGGTGTGCCTAAACCGAGCGGGCCAGCGTCGGAAGAGGGTGGTCGGTTACTTTCCGGTGAGGAAATCCGCCCTGATGCTAGTTTGCCCGGCTCAAGATGACGGCAGCCTAGGATTCGGGGCGATACGATAGCTAATGACGATGTGCGGGCTTTTGCAGATGAACAAATTTATGGAAGGTCTACCCGAATTTTTGCCGGAGACACCCCGGGGAGCCGATAAATTGGGGGGGCACCTATTGTGCTGGCCCAAAAGCTTTGCAAGATGACTTTGAGGCTCAGAGACCCGGAATAACCGCGGTCTAGTGAACCCGGCTTTCCATAGGTAACAGGAATGTTACCTACAAGGACCGGAAAGCCAGGTTTTTAGAGTTTGAATTAGATCGCGTAACCCAACTGAACGGCCCAGTACCAATTCTTCGGGTGCTGCATGATGGTTTGATCATAATAGTGGCCGAAGAAATCCACGAGACGCATGTGATCGCGGGCCGCTTGGGCGGTGATGGAGAACCCGTTGATGATTTTCTTCTGGGCGTAAAGGGTCCATTTCAAATTATCCGAAGCGCCGTTGATTCCCGCATCGGTTTTGGGAACAGGGGCGAGTTCCTGCAATGCTTCATAGGAATTATCGGGAAGCGGGTTCCGGCAGAACTCGGTCTCCACGGAAAGCAAATCCAATATATTCCAAGTCGGAATGTTCAGCCCGTACATGTAGGCGATGCGGTCGCTGAGTTTCTCGTAGTTCCCGGGATAATCCTTGATTCCCATGGCGATGACTTCAGCGTAAAGACGGAATTGCTTATCCCTAAAGAACGAGCTGGAAATCAGATTTCCCAAATCCAACGAGGCTCTTCCCATGGCTTTTTGCCCGACGAAGGTGTAGTGGCCGGATTTGGTGATCAGCAATGAATCCGCGGCCGAAACCGTGCCGCCGTTGTTTATGACCCTTCCATCGCTGAGGACAGAATAATTGGAGACGCCCGAGGGATTGAAGTTTCCCCTGGCAAGCGCCGTCGCGTCATAGAAATTATCGAATTGATACCCACCACCGATGGTGAACACGTTCTTGATGGAATAGGAAACGATGTCGGTCAGGCTCAAGGCTCCGCTGGGGGCTTGATCGGTTTTAACGGTGGTCATTAGATCGTTTTTCAATCCGCCGAGTTTCGTATTCAGATCCACGCCGTCTAATTGTACGCCTGCCGAATTCAACGCGACTAGTCCGCCCGTATAGATAATCGTAGGGTAGGAATAGGTACGGAACATGTATTCGCCAAGGTTCTTGGCATCTTCATTGTACTTGTAAGGAATCACTCCCACTCTCAGGGACAGTCCATGGTCGTTTTCTTCCTGTTTCCAAAAATCAAATTCGGCATGCAAATCCGAAAGGCCGAAGGCCGACCGTTGACCGAAGCTGTAATTGTTATTCGGAGAAGCGGGGATGAAAAAGTAAATCCCGCCCACACCTAAAGAGACTTTGACGTTGTCCGCGAGTTGGGCTTGTTGCACTAACCAAACGGAGCTATGGCTCATCAGCTGCTTGTCTTTGATCTGCGCTGCGGTCTGATTTCCGCGGTTATCGAAACTTTCTATTTGGCCCCCTTCCCAATTCGCTTGCATATGTAGCGGGTCCAACTTGATTCCGGATTCCTCCGCCTTGGCGCCAACGGCCGCACCGGCTAAGAAAAATCCGAAAATGAATTTCTTTTTCATAAAAGCCATTTATGCCCCCTTCACCATTGATGGTATTCTGAATGCATGATTTTAGAAAAAGTTGAGGCTCTCGGGACTATGAAAATCCCGAGAGCAAATGTCCGGTCGGCTGTGGTTACCTAGCCTGATCCTTGGGAACGACGAGAGGCTGAATGGAGAGCTCGACGCCATCCTTGCGGAAAACGTGACGGCCGGTTAAATCGTACCCGTCCCCTAAGCCGAGCATATGGATGCTGCTTTTGTTTTTAAGCGACTTTATTTCGAAACCAGTGATGACGTCTACAGGGGGAGCGGCTGCAGCCAATATCGAAGCGTAGGGAAGCGATGCTGGCGTGGCGTTGGGCACATACCAAATGTTATTGAAGGAAACTTCGTTACCGTGATTTTGGAGATAGAGCGGCGAGTTGGATGTTCCCATTCCGACATAAGAAGCCGTTGTCGTTTTAACCGCGAGAGTGGAGTCCTGCACGAGAAGGCCATTCGCATAAACAGTAAAATATGCGGCTCCTGCGGCGTCTCCCTCGCCGCCCGAGGACCTGGGCGTAAAGTAGATGTCATAGGTTTGCAGCGTGACCTGGGGCGGCAGCTCCGCATTGAAGGGCGGATCCTTGATGCTGTACACCGCGCCGTACTTATCCAGTTTGCCCTCGGTGGCCGGCATTCCGAAATTATCCAGCACTTGGGTTTCGTATCGGCCTTGCTGATAAATCCCGCTATTAGCGCGACCTTGATCTGTTGCGGTGGGATTAAAACAGGAATAAAATTCGATGTGCATGAGTACTCTTCCCATGGTCGCAACCGAGTGGATTCCACGGTACAGGTAGCCGTTCAGTAGCTTCGGCGCGTTTTCCTGCGCGACCCATTTCGACAAATCCGCGCTTCCCGTGGATGAGTCGAATAGGGAAACGACCCCGCTGCCGCCGGGGATGGTGGCGACTTTCGTGTACTTCAAACCTAAGGTGGGGCTATGGCGCTTGACGCGATGCAACACGTAGGTGGTCGAGCCGTTATGCAAATAAAGGTTCTTCTCTTCCCCGGTCCCCGTAATGCTGTCCGAGACATAACCGCCGGAAGTGGTACTGACATTGTACACCTTGCCGTTCAGGGTGCCGTTCACCGGCCCGCTGGCCCCTTGATACAGGGTCTTTTTGTCCCATCCGCCATACGGTTGATTTGGCATGGGCGACAATCCGTTGGGAAGAACGACTAAGCCATAGCTGGACCCGCCGTTCGCGACGAGCCAAGCGCCTAAATGCTTGGTGGTGTCCTGGGTTTGGTTCCCGTAATATTCGCCCTGGGTTTGCCAGATGGGCAATATGGTTGAATTTAAGGGAGGTAAATAATCCGCCTGCGCCCGGGCTGATGAGGCGGCCCCCAATACCCCTGCCACTGCCAAAACAGTGGCCACCTTAACTCGATTCTTCATCTCAAACACCTTTCTGTTCACTTCCAACCCCAACATTGGTTCATCGAAATAATGGGTAAGGTACCCAATTCCCCGAAACGACGAAGGCGAAAAGTTAGATCTATTGCGCATCTTTCGGGCCACATCCCCCGACAACTTCGTTCGCTCCGATCAAGGCAAGCGCGTTTCCGGATGCAAACGTTCACATGCGTGACTAGAGAGTTTTCGGTAATTCCCATCACCAATAATCCCAAGCTCTCGTTGTTGGAAAAGGAATTGAGGATTTATAAATCCCAGCCTACTGCTATCGGGATTTCACCGTCCCGAAGCAGGTCCTTTCGAACCCAATGGGCCGGGAAGGCTTCCCGAGCCATATCGGGGTTCGGGCTTGGGTACCGGATTTTAGGACCGGAAATGGGCGGTGAATTCGGGGAATGCGTCTTAAATTCTCGGGGTGGCGCGGAAACAGGGGGATACTATGAAGTTTGGGATTGGGAGGGCGTTGATTGCGGCCCTCGGTTTGGCTTTCGTTTCGGTATCGGCGATGACCACCTTGAATCCGTACGTGACGGTCAAGGACATCATGCCGTCGGCGTTGAGCAACATCGGCGGCATCGGCGGGATGGCCTTGCTCCCCAACGGGGACGGGGTCATTTGCACCTGGGGCGGAAGCCAAAAAACCGTAGGTGAGGTGTGGATTATCCCCGCTTTGGCCACGGGAACCCCTGGTACCCCGACGCGGATTTCCCAGGGCCTGCGCGAGCCGCTCGGCGTGGCCGTGGTGGGCTCGGACTTCTACGTCATGGAGAAGCCCCGGCTCCTGAAGTTCACCGGGTCGGGCACCACCTGGACCAAGTCCACGGTGTGGAGCCTGAATACCGCATGGTATGACGACACCATGTGGCACCATTTTTCCTGGGGCTTGGTTTACAAGGATTCCGCATTCTGGTTCACCACCGGCATGGCCTATCCCCCCAAGGAAGATGACCCCAAGCAACGCGGGGCCCTGTTAAAGGTGGCCTTCAACGGAAGCGGCTACACCCAATACGCCCGCGGCATGCGGAATACCGACGGCATCGCGCTGGGACCGGACGACGAGATTTTCATCACGGATAACCAGGGTGACTGGAAGCCCGCGGATCTGATGTACTGGATTCCCACCAAGGGAAACTTGGTCACCGATGGCCGCTTCTACGGATACCGCACCACGGTGAACAACGCCTGCGGCACTACCCCGGACAATCTGGCCCAGGACAATTGCCCCGCCGACCCCGTCTATCCGCCGGCGGTGTGGTTGCCCTACGGAGGCTATAGCAATAGCCCCACCCATCCTTTCCTGTTGAAGTCCGGCCCCTACGCCGGTTCCATGATTTTCGGCGATGTGTACCATGGTGATATCCTCCGGTCCTTCGTGGAGAAGGTGAACGGCGAATACCAAGGCGCCGCGTTCACCTTCATGTCTCAGAAGTTGGGCGGGGGAGGCATCCAATTCGGCGTGCAACAATTCCTGTATACTCCCACCGGAACCATCCTGGCAGCGGGTATCGGCGGGGGCACTTGCGATCTGGGCGGCTCGAACAATTGGAACTGGCAAGGAACCTGCCGCGGTTTGGATCTGTTGACCCCCACCAATACGGCTCCTTTCGACCTCCTCGCTATCCGTTCGGTGTCCGACGGGTTCGATATCGAGTTCACCGAGGCGGCGGGAGCCATGGCCGGTCAAGCCTCGAATTGGAGCGTGAAGACCACGGTTTATACCCCCGTGCATGCCTATGGGGGAGACCTCAACAGTTCCGACAACAACATCAACGTGGCGGTCTCTTCGGCTACCCTGAGCGAGGATGGCAAGCATGTCCATCTCAAGATGGCGAGCCTTTCCACGAAACGCATGTATGCCATCACGGCCAATACCGCCATCAAGAGCGCTAGCGGAGCGGATCTGTGGACCAATGTGGGATATTACACTTTGAATTCCGTAAACCCCGCCGCCACCGTCGTCTCGGCCCCCGTCGCTTCCTTCGCGAACCGGATCCATGCCTCCTTGCACATGGGTCGCGTGGCTTTGGACGTTCCCTTCTCCGGCGCCTGGAATCTGGAAGTCCTCCGTTTGAATGGCTCGCGGGCCGCTGAGGCTTCCGGTTCGGGCCCCGCCCATTTCGAGAGCGGCCCGCTGCGCCCGGGCCTTTACGTCGTGGCCGGCCATGCCGAGGGTTCGTCTTTCGGGGAGAAGATCCAGGTCCAGTAAGCGAGCCCCGCCTGCCGGCGGGGCTTTGGGGATTGCCCTTCGCGCGGATCCGTGATAGATTCTTACTTGGAGGCGGCCCCGTTAGGGGGTAGCCTCCAGGTGACCTATGCCCGATTCCCGGCCGGAATCCCAATCCTCTCCAGGTCCTTCCCGGGAATCTCCCCAGGGTCTGGATATTCCCGCTTTCTTTACCCCTGCCGGAGGGCACCCCTTCGAGGCCCTGGAATGGGAGCGCCGCGACGCCATCATCGAGGATGAAGCCGGGCGCGTGATCTTCGAGCAACGGTCCGTCGAATTTCCCAAGGCCTGGTCCCAATCCGCCTCGCAAATCGTGGCCTCCAAGTATTTCCACGGGGGTGGAAGCGGGCGCGAGGATTCCCTCAAAACCCTGATCGGGCGCGTGGTGGATACCATCACGGGTTGGGGCCTGGCGCAGGAATATTTCTCCGGTAGCGAAGCCGCGGAAACCTTTCGCCGCGAACTGACCCACTTGCTCGTGCATCAGAAGCTCGCTTTCAATTCCCCGGTCTGGTTCAATGTCGGCATAGAACCTAAACCGCAGTGCTCGGCCTGCTTCATCAATTCCGTCGAGGACGACATGGAGTCGATCCTGGGGCTGGTGCGCACCGAAGGGAGGCTCTTCAAGTATGGTTCGGGCACGGGAACCAACTTTTCCAAACTGCGCGGAAGCAAGGAAGCCATTTCCGGAGGCGGCACGGCCTCGGGACCAGTATCCTTTATGCGCGGGTTCGACAGTTTCGCCGGGGTGATCAAATCCGGCGGCAAGACGCGCCGGGCCGCCAAGATGGTCATCCTGGATGCCGATCATCCCGATGTCCTAGAGTTCATCCGCTGCAAAGCCGTCGAGGAGAAGAAGGCCTGGGCCCTGATCGACGCGGGTTTCGCGGGCGGTTTTAACGAGCCGGGAGGCGCCTACGACTCGGTACAGTTCCAGAACGCGAATCACTCCCTGCGCGTAACCGATGCCTGTATGCGCGCGGCGCTGGAGGGCAAAGATTGGATTTTGCATAACCGGCTGGACGGAAGCCCGGCCGGCGCCATGCAGGCTGCGGATTTACTGAAGGAAATCTCCGAGGCGGCTTGGATTTGCGGCGATCCCGGCATCCAATTCGATTCGACCATCAACCGCTGGCATACCTGCCCGGAGAGCGGCCGCATCAATGCGAGCAACCCCTGCTCCGAGTACATGTTCCTGGACGATTCCGCCTGCAATTTGGCCTCGTTGAACCTGATGCGCTTCCGAGGGGACGACGGATCATTCGACAGCTTGGCTTTCGGGCATGCCGTCGACATCGCCATCCTGGCGCAGGAGATCCTGGTCGGGGAAGCGGGATATCCGACCGAGGCCATCGCCCGCAATTCGCACGCCTTCCGACCCTTGGGTCTGGGCTACGCCAATCTTGGCGCCTTGCTGATGTCCATCGGGCTGCCTTACGATAGCGACGAAGGCCGCGATTATGCCGCGGCGGTCACGGCCCTGATGCATGGGCGCGCCAATGCCATGTCGGCGCGTATCGCCGCCGTCGTGGGGCCTTTCTCCGGATTTCCGCCCAACCGATCGGCCATGCTGCGGGTGATGGGCATGCATGTTTCGGCCGCGCGCTCCCTGGGGAAGGCGGGCGCGCCGGCCGCCTTGCGAACGGCCGCGCAGCGGGCCTTGGAGGAGGCCGTGGCCTTGGGCAAGGCCCATGGCTATCGTAACGCGCAGGTGACGGTACTGGCTCCCACCGGCACCATCGCCTTCATGATGGACTGCGACACCACGGGGGTGGAGCCCGATCTCGCCCTGGTCAAATACAAGCGCCTTTCCGGCGGGGGCATGCTGCGCATCGCCAACCGCGCCGTCCCCGAGGCCCTTAAGCGCCTCGGTTATGGCGACGTCGAACGCGCCGAGATGTTGGCCTACCTTGAGAAGCGTGGGACCTTGGAGGGCGCGCCGCACCTGAAGGCCATCCATCTGCCCATCTTCGATTGCGCTTTCGCCGCCGAGGGGGCCACGCGCAGTATCCGTCCCGAAGGCCATCTGGGCATGATGGCCGCCGTGCAGCCTTTCCTGTCGGGGGCCATCTCCAAGACCGTCAACCTGCCCGCCGAATCCACTCCCGAGACCTTGGCGGCCGTCTTTACCGAAGCCTGGAAGTTGGGCCTCAAGTCCGTCGCCATCTACCGGGACGGGTCCAAGCGCACCCAGCCCCTCTCGACGGCCGCGGGGGAACGCGTCCGCGGAGAGGCCCGCCCGGCGCGCCGCCGCCTTCCCGATGAACGCGAAGCCATCACGCATAAGTTCAGCATCGCAGGGCACGAGGCCTATGTCACCGTGGGCAAATACGAGGATGGCACGCCGGGGGAACTTTTCATCGTCATGTCCAAGGAAGGCTCGGTGGTCTCCGGGCTTTTGGACAGCTTCGCCACCGCGGTCTCGCTGGCCTTGCAGTACGGCGTGCCCTTGAAGGTGCTGGTGGACAAGTTCAGCCATAGCCGTTACGAGCCCTCGGGATTCACCAACAATCCCCACATCCGTATCGCCAAGTCGATCACCGATTACATCTTCCGCTGGCTGGCGCTCAAGTTCCTGCCGGCGGCCGAAGCCCTGGCTGCCGTCGGCGACGCGGACGAAGGCCTGCTGGCGTTGGGAAATCCCCCGGCGAACCCAGGCCCCATGACGACCGGGGTCTCCGCGTCCGCCGCGGGCCACGCAACGGCTTTCGGTACGGCTCCCGCGCAGGCCCCCATGGACATGGATGCGCCGCCTTGCCCGGAATGCGGGTCGATCATGATGCCGGCCGGGTCTTGCTTCCGCTGCGGCAATTGCGGGAGCACGAGCGGATGTTCTTGATTCGCAACCGCCATCCTTGAGAGGCTGACGATCGTGAGATAAATGTTCCCAAGGGACCCCGGTCATGCTAGTTTTGCCGCATGGCCCAGCACACCAACCGCCTCATCCACGAGACCAGCCCTTACCTCCTTCAGCACGCGCATAACCCCGTAGATTGGCATGCCTGGGGCCCGGAGGCTCTGGAAGAAGCCAAGCGCGAGAATAAGCTTTTGCTGATCAGCATCGGATATTCGGCCTGCCATTGGTGCCACGTGATGGAACGCGAATCCTTCGAGGACGAGGACATCGCCGCCCTCATGAACGAGCGCTTCGTTTGCATCAAAGTGGACCGCGAGGAGCGGCCCGACGTGGACCAAGTCTACATGAACGCGGTGCAATTGGTGAGCGGCCAAGGCGGATGGCCCCTGAATTGTTTCGCCCTCCCCGACGGCCGTCCGATATATGGCGGGACCTATTACCGCCCGGCGCAATGGCGCGAGGTGCTGCTTGGCTTGGCCAACCTGCATGCCGGCGATCCGGCCAAGGTGGAGCAGTACGCGGAGCAATTGACCCGAGGTGTGCGCCGGCAGGAATGGTCCGGCCCTGCGGAGCCGGAGGCGCCTATGTCCCTGGACGATCTGGGCGGCTTGGTCTCGCAATGGAAGCCGCTCTTCGATCGCCGCGAAGGCGGCGCCAATCGCGCCCCTAAGTTTCCCTTGCCCAACAATTGGCAATTCCTGCTGCGCTATGCGCGCGCCGCCGGGGACGCGGAGGTCCGGGCCCAAGTGCTCCTGACCTTGGATAAGATGGCCTTCGGAGGCATCTACGATCATCTAGGCGGCGGCTTCGCGCGCTATTCCACCGATGGCCTCTGGAAGGTCCCGCATTTCGAGAAGATGCTGTACGACAATGGCCAATTGCTGGAGCTGTACGCGGAAGCCTTTCAGGCTGTCGGTGATCCGCTCTATGCCCGGGTGGTCCGTGAAACGGCGGCCTTCGTGGCCCGGGAACTGACCGCTCCCGAAGGCGCGTTCTATTCGGCCTTGGATGCAGATAGCGAAGGAGAAGAGGGCAAGTATTACGTCTGGGGCAAGGAAGAACTCGAAAGCGTCGTGGGGGAAGATTTTCCTTTGTTCCGTGATGCCTATAACATCAATTCGATCGGTTTCTGGGAGGACGGGAACTACATCCCCTTGCGCAAAGCGCGGGACTCGGAACTGGCCACGGCTGCGGGATTGTCCGTGGAAGAATGGATGCGACGCATGGACGGCGCCAAGGCCAAATTGGCGGACATCCGCGCGCGGCGCGTGCGGCCGGGCCTGGACGATAAGAGCCTCACGGCTTGGAACGCCTTGATGTCCAAGGGCTATGTGGCCGCCTATCGGGCCCTCGGCGAAGAAGAATACTTGCGGGCCGCGGAGAAGAACCTCGGTTTCATCCTGGACGGCCGCCGCCCGGATGGCGGCCTGCACCGATCCTATAAGGCCGGGCGTTGGTCCATCAATGCCTTTCTGGAGGACTATGCCTTCATGGCCGAAGCCCTGGTGGAACTATACCAGGCCACCTTTGCGGAAAAGTGGCTGAAGGCGGCAGGCGAGTTGGCCGATTATGCCTTGGCGCATTTCCTGGATGCGGAATCGGGTTTATGCTTTTTCACTTCCGATCTCGATCCGCCCCTGGTGGCGCGCAAGTTCGAGGTCATGGATAACGTGACTCCGGCGGGGAATTCCAGCTTGGCCAAGGCGCTGCACTCCCTGGGCGTATTGCTCGGCGAAGATCGTTTCTTGGATCGGTCGGCGCATATGCTCTCCCAAGTGCGCGGGGACATGCCCGCCTACGTCCCCGGCTATTCGAATTGGGCCCTCTTGGCTTTGCGCTCGGCGGCCCCGTTCTACGAAGTGGTGATTGCGGGCCCGGAAGCGGAAGCGCGCCGCCGCGAGATCGATCGCCATTGGCTGCCGGATGCGGTGCTGGCCGGTAGCGCCGGCCCCAGCAGCCTGCCGCTTCTGGAAGGCCGCATCGATGCTTCGCGCACCCGCATTTTCGTCTGCCGTGGCCGCGTTTGCGATCTTCCCTCCGATACCGTCGCCGAGGCCATGGTCCGCCTCGGCCGTTCCTGAACCCAGGCGAAGGCATGAATTCGCCTGGCGGCGCAAATGATTTGGACCTGCGCCCCGACGGCACAGGCTGCCTCCTCAAGGTGAAGGTCACCCCGCGCGGATCGGCCGATACCGTGCTCGGCATCGCCGAAGGCGCCTTGCGCATTCGCCTTACCGCGCCGCCCTTGGAAGGCGCCGCCAATGCCGCGGCGCGGGCCTTCCTCTCCGATCTCCTCGGGGTTCCCAAGCGGGCCGTGGAATTGGCCCGCGGACAATCGGCGCGCGCCAAGACCTTCCGCATCGACGGTCTCGCTCCCGATACCGTCCGGGCCCGCCTTTCCAAAATCCTAACTCCTTGATTTCCATGGATCTGGGCGGTGTCGCAAGAGGGCTTGCGGTAGGGAAACCTGCATGTCACCCCCTGTCGGGCTTCGGCGGCGCGCAAGCGAGTAGCGGATCGGATCCGATTCTACTAATTCGGCCGGTGACAATGGTTTAGGGGACTCCTTAAGGCCCAATGAATACGGGCCTCCCAGGGCCCGTCACGCGCAAGCCCCGTCCCGCCGGGGTTGCGGGTCGCATGGCCCGTAGGCCCTATGGGCGTAGGGCTCGCGGGAATCGATCGCGGGAAAAAGATCGATTCCCGCTTTCATTTTTCCGGGTTCGGAAGTATATAATTGGACCGAGCCGCGAAAGCACCGCATGAACGCGGTCGCGCGGGCTCGCATCCATCGAAAGGAAAGCGCATGAACAAGCAAGAACTGGTACTGGCCGTGCTCGAAGACGGTAAGAGCGGAATCGAGACCAAGGCCGCCGCCGAGCGCGCCGTCAACGCGGTGCTGGAAAGCATCGAGACCGGCATCAAGAAGGATGGCGTAGTGCAATTGATCGGCTTCGGGACCTTCACCGTGAAGACCCGCGCCGCGCGCAAGGGCCGCAACCCCTCCACCGGCGCCGAGATCAAGATCAAGGCTTCCAAGACCGTAGGCTTCAAGGCCGGCGTGGCCCTGAAGGAAACCGCCAAGAAGGCGAAGACCAAGTAAACGCTTCCGCGGGCGCGGAAGTCGATCCCGCGCGAGCGGCACGCGGCGAAGCTTTCGCCGCAAAGGGGACGGCCTGAGGGTCGTCCCTTTCGTTTGCGACCCGGCCGCGTTCGGTTTTTTAAATTAACCGGATGGACATCCTCGGCGGCTCCCGGGCGCCTGCCCCCTTGGTCGTGGGTCGCCTGCCATTCCTGGTCTGCGCGCCCTTCTTCCACTCAACCTTGCCGGGAAGTCCTGGCGGCGCGGAACTTCCCGACGTACGCTTCATCGACGGCGTACCCCGTTTCCTCAATGGCGAACTGGCCGCGGGCCGCGTCGACGCCGCGCCGTCTTCCAGCTTCGAATATGGATTGCATCCCGCGGATTATTGCTTGATCCCCGGCATTTCCACTTCCAGCACCATGGAGATGAAATCCGTGCTGTTCCTTTCCCAGGTGCCTTGGGAAGGCTTGGACGGCGTTCCGGTGGCGCTCTCCTCCGACTCGGCAACCTCCAATGTGCTTTTCCGCATCCTCTGTTCCCGGCGTTTCCACGTCCGGCCGCGCCTGCTCGGCGAGGGAGAGGCGGCTTCCGAAGCGGAGGCCAAGGAGGCCCGGGGCCGCGTGTTCATCGGGGATCGCGCCTTGCGTGAATCCTTTTCGGGCAGATGGGCTTATCGTTACGATCTCGCCGACGTGTGGGCGCGTTGGCAAGACCTGCCTTTCTCTTTCGGGTTGTGGATGATCCGGCGCGACGCCCTGGCCGCCAAGGCCGCCGCCGCCACGCGTTTCCGTCGCGCGCTCATGGCTTCCGTGGCTTCTTTCAAGGCCGATCCCGGCGCGGCCCTGGCCGTTTGGACCACGGCCTATCCGAACGATCTGCCGCGGGATCTGATGTTAGGGTTCTATGCCACGGCCGATTACGGCTTCGGCGAAAAGCACGCGAGCTCGCTTTCGATTTATTATCGCTTGGCGCACGAGGAGGGCTTTCTGCCCGCGGTTCCGGAACTCGCCTTCGCGCCTGAAGATTGAGGGATCTTACCCCGCAGCGAATTCCCGCACCGTCCGGAGCAGCCACTCCCGCACTTCCCGCGGATGGGAGATGGTGATCAAGTGGTTGCTGCCCTTGAGGAGGGTGAGGTTTTGCGGATCACCCGCGGGGCGGATCAGCCAATCGCCGGTGGAATGGAGATGGCGGAAGCGCGAAGGCGGACGGCATCCCGGCCAACGCGCGATCATAGGCGGCAGGGCCCGGAGCAAGGCCGGGGGAAAATGCCCCATGATATCGGCCAGCAGAGCCTGGTCGGGAGGTTCCAACATCTTTTGCAAAGCCAACACGGCGGGGATGAGCCGGAAAATCCGGCTGATGATAAAATCGGGCATGAGCGGAGCGATAGGCCACAACCAAAGGAAGCGCTTGCGGATATGACGCGGGTGCGTGGCGGAGGCGATGATGAGCGCTCCCCTCACGTCTATCGCGCGGGCCATTTCCAAAGCCAACATGCCGCCCAAGGACACTCCGCCGATGATGTCGCCGGGTTGCAATCCGATTTCCCCCGCCATTCGCAAAGCGTAGTCTTGCAGACGCTCGCCCGGGCGCACGGGAATTAAATCGAAGGTCTCGAATTCGGGAGGCAGATCGAGCCGGGAAAACGCGCGCCGATCCAAAGCGAATCCGGTGATCAGTAAGACGCGCATGAGGATAAAGTATATGCAATTAAGCTACATTTGAAGGTATGCGTGAGTCGGGGGGCAAGCGAATGGAATGCCGGGAATGCAGCGCGATCATTGCCGCTAACGTCGCCATCTGCCCTTCTTGCGGAGCGAGGCAGGTACTGGCGGTAGCTACGCCGGCCTCGTCCCCATCATCCTCATCATCCCCAGCATCACCGTTTCCTTCCGCGCCTTCAAGGCCGCGCGTGCCTGCACGCACGGCGGGCCAACCGGCGTCCGATCCGGAATCGCAAGGCGGACAGCTTCCCGCGGTTGCCGCAGGCAATCCGCTGCCGCGCATGGGCGAGACTTTTGCCGGACGCTATCGCGTGGAGAAATACCTGGGCTTGGGCGCGCTCTGCAATGCCTATCTATGCCGGGACGCGGGAGCGGGCAACCGGGAAGTCGTTCTCAAGATCATGCATGCTCGCAAGGCCGCGGAATCCGGCCTCGCGGACAGCTTCCTATTCCTGGCCGCCTCGGTCGCCAAGTACGAACATAAGGGCATCGCCCGCATCCTGGATACGGGACGCCACGAGGGCCAGCCCTACTACACCATGGAATGGGTGGGCGGTACGCCCCTGCGCCTTTGGCTTATGGAGCGCCTGAGCTTCGATACCCGCGTGCTGCCGGGCTTGGGGCTCATCGCCTCTCTGCTGGATACCTTCGAAACCATCCATGAACGCGGATGTTACGGGTGCGTCAAGCCCGAGAACGTCTTCATCACCCTGAATGGCCCGGTTATCATGGACTTCGGCGTGGTGGGCTTCCTGAGCCCGCAGGAATTCGAGTACAACACCTATGCCCGCCGCTATCTGCCTTACATGGCGCCGGAGCTACGGCAGGATTGGAGCAACCTGCTCCCGCAAAGCGATTTCTACTCCATCGGCGCCTTGCTGTACGAGGTATTGGCCGGGCGTTCCCCCGCGCCGCAATTGAAGTTGCCCAGCGAACTCTCGCGCGCCTTCGGGATCGAGGCCGACGAAATCATCCTCAAGGCCATGGCCCCTCGGCCGCTCGATCGTTTCGCTACCGTCGAAGCTTTCCGCCAAGCGGTGGTTTCCCTGCAAGCCTCCCTTTTGGCCCACCCTCAGGATAACGGTTCCCTCCTACCGGCGGCGGCGGCGCCGCAAGCCCATCCGTCCTTGGAGATCACTTCTGATCCGATCTCCGTGCATAATCCGGACGAGGAGTTCGAGGAGCCGGGAACCGGAACCCTGCGTATGCCGGGAACGGGAACCATGCCGGTGGGCGGAGGGGAACCCTGGATGCGGGAAGCCTCGCGAGCCGCGGATGGCCCCGTCTTTTCCGCCTCCGAGGCCGGGTCCCCCGCGGCCAGGAAGGATCCCGGCGCCGAAGGCGGTATTCTGTCGTCCTTCGCCCAACTGAGCGATCGGTCCCTGGAGGACGCCCATTCCAAGCGGCGCTTCGCCCACGGAAGGGGCCCGTTAGCGGTGGCCGAACCCGACGGGAATCCCGGCGCCGACGCCATTGCGGCCGAAACCAAAGGGATGGGGCTGCCCGGGGATGATGCGTCTCCGGTGCCGGCCTGGCTCTGGGTCCTCATCGCTCTGGCGGGCTGCTGCCTGGTCATGCTCTCCGCGTATTTCGGTTTCCGCGGGCGCTGAGCGGATGGAAATCCGCCTCGACGGGATCGGGACCATGGCCCACGGCGAAGCCCGTACCTTCGCATTCGACCGCAACGGGCGACCGGCCCAAGGTTTTCTCATCCGCCATGGCGAAGGATACTTCGCCTACCTCAACCAGTGCCGGCATTGGTACGTGCCTTTGGATCTGGGGGACGGGGATTTCTACTACCCGGCAGCCGACCGGATCATGTGCAAAACCCACGGGGCGGCCTACCAAGTGGATACGGGCCTCTGCGACTACGGGCCCTGCGCGGGTGCTGCCTTGGACGCCTTTCCCGTTTCCATACAAGGCGATCAGGCCCTGATCACCGTGCCCGGTTGAACTTCGCCGTCGCGTGCCCCCACGCAAAGTTTTAACTTTTCCGCAACCCGAAAACGAACCAGGAGGGGAATCCATGTTCACACCCGCTTTCAACAGTTCCGCCATGCTGCAACGCAAACAGGAAATGCCCGTCGTCAATGCCGACAAGCCCGGAAATCCGCTCTCGCATCCGGCGCCCAAGGCCCCGCGCATCTTCGCCGACACCGCCACCTGGTCGGAAATCGAACCCCTGTTCAAAGCCGGGATCATCAACGGCCTCACCACCAATCCCAGCTTGCTCAAGAAGGCGGGAGCCAAATCATGGGGGAACGCCAAGGAGATCATGAAGGATCTCTGCGCCAAACTGAAGCCGTTTCCCGTTTCCCTTGAGCTCACCGAGCTGGACGAAGAGAAGATGGTGAAACAGTCGGAAGAGCTTTCGGCCCTGGGCGAAAACTCCGTGATCAAGGTACCGGTGGGCGGCTATCGCGCCGTGAACGCTTCCGCCGATCCCTTCACCGGCCTTAAGGTCATCCGTCGCTTATGGGAGCGCGGCATCAAGGTGAATACCACGCTAATCTTCAACACCACCCAGGCCTTCTGGGCGGCCAATGCGGGCGCGAGTTACGTGAGCCCGTTCCTGGGCCGCCTCGCGGATTACGCCTATAAGAAGGACATGCCCGAACGCACCCCCGGCAACTCGCTGTACTGGGTCGAGGATCATAAGAACTCCAAGGGCGATCAACACATGTCCAACACCGAATACGTGGCCTCGGCCGGCGCGGCCAAGGACGCGGGTGCGCGCCTTATCTTCGAGATCGCGACCGTGTTCGCCAACTACCGCATCAAAACCGAGATCCTAGCTGCCAGCTTCCGCAACCAGGTGCAACTGACCGAATGCCTGCTGGCCGGCGCCGACATCCTCACCGTGCCCGCCGCCATCCTTTCCACCGTGGCCGATCATCCCTTGAGCGACGAAGGCATGAAAGCCTTCTCCGAGGATCAGAAGGCCTTTGGGATGTAATGCCAAAGGCCAGAGTGCGCCCTAACGCGAGCTGGGCCAAGACTATGTATTGGCACTCGTTGTCTACACATAGTCTTGGCCCCCGGCCCTTCGCGGACTGACCCGGGTACATTGGCTGCAGCCAATGCTGAAGACGGACACGTCTCCCGAGGGAAAATCAAAGCGATACTACTGGTAGCCGCTACGTTTTCTATTGCCTCATGGCCGGTTCGTCACGATCCAAACCAGAATTGGGTGATATGGATTTGGGGCTTCGCGGCTATCTTGTGTTTGATTCTTTCGGTACGATCGGAACGCGGCTTTGGAAAGGGAAATAGTATGGGCGATACCTATACCCCCGGATCGGGAGGGACTTTGCTTCATCGAATTCAATGAAGGAAGCGGTCTGATCAGAGTGCTTTGACGGCGATCCATCCCCAGGCGAACAGGAAAGACAGGCCCCCGAAAGGGGTGATGGCCCCCAAAGGCCGGATGCCGGTCAGAGCCAGGGCGTACAGGCTACCGGAGAAGAGCCCGATGCCAATGACGAAGGCAACGGCGGGCACCGTAATGGAGACTGGCGGAATGACGGGGGCGGCCGCCCGCGCATATAGCGCGAGGGCCAGCAGGGCCAAGGCATGGATCAGGTGGTAGAGCACGCCCGTATGCCAGACCGTCAGCAGATCGGGCGATAGGCGGGACTTCAAGGCATGGGCCCCGAAGGCCCCCAGGGCGACTCCCAGAAATCCCAGTGCGGCCGCGATGCGAATCCAGAGCATGGGCTAAAGGTACTTCCACGGGCGGCTCGGTTCCAGGACCTCGAAGTCGCTTTCTCCCTTTTTCGCGGGAGAACTGCGGACTATATTTCCCCGGGATCCCCGCGCCATTTCCGCGCGGTCTGAACGTCCTCCAACTCCGAGGTTGCGCATGTCCGCCAATATCGACAGCGTCCTGAACGAGACCCGCAAATTCCCGGCCCCCGAAGGCTTTCGGAAGCAGGCCGCGATTTCCTCTTGGGAGGAATACCGGGCCATGTACGATGAGTCCATCAAGAATCCGGAGAAATTCTGGGCCGGCATCGCAGGACAATTGCATTGGTTCAAAAAATGGGACCGGGTGCGCAATTGGGACAATGCGCCCTTCGCGAAATGGTTCGAGGGCGGCAAGACCAACCTTTCGTATAACTGCCTCGACAAGCACCTTGCGAAGCATCGCAATAAGGCCGCCATCCTCTGGGAAGGCGAGCCGGGGGGCGAGCGCAAGGTGCTCACCTATGGCGAACTCCACCGCCAGGTATGCAAGTTCGCCAATGTCCTTAAGGGCCGCGGGATCAAGAAGGGCGATACCATCGCGCTGTACATGCCCATGGTGCCCGAGCTGGCCATCGCCATGCTGGCTTGCGCCCGCATCGGCGCGGTGCATTCCATCATCTTCGGGGGCTTTTCGGCGCCCGCCATATCGGACCGGGTCAACGATGCACAATCGAAAATGGTCATCACGGCGGACGGTGGCTATCGCCGCGGAAACGTGCTGCGCCTCAAGGATACGGTCGACGAAGCCCTCAAGACCTGCCCTTCGGTGCATAGTTGCGTGGTGGTGAGCCGCGCCAAGACCCAGGTCCACATGCAAACCGGCCGCGATTTCTGGTGGCACGATCTGATGGGCCAAGCCAATGCCGATTGCCCGGCCGAGGAGCTGGATTCCGAACATCCGCTGTACATCTTGTATACCTCGGGCAGCACCGGAAAGCCGAAGGGCATCCTGCATACCACCGGCGGCTACATGGTGGGAACCTATCTCACCACCAAATACGTCTTCGACCTCAAGGAAGAGGATACCTATTGGTGCACGGCGGATATCGGTTGGGTCACCGGGCATAGCTACGTCATATACGGCCCGCTCAATACCGGCGCCACCGTGCTCATGTACGAAGGCGCGCCCAACGCGCCCGCCAACGATCGCTTCTGGCAGATCATCGAGCGCTACCGCGTCACCATCTTCTATACCGCTCCCACCGCCATCCGTTCCTTCATGAAATGGGGCGACGATCTGCCCGCCAAATACGACTTGTCCTCCTTAAGGCTGCTCGGTTCGGTGGGCGAGCCCATCAATCCCGAAGCCTGGATGTGGTACCACGAAGTCATCGGCGGCAAGCGTTGCCCAATCGTGGATACTTGGTGGCAAACCGAAACCGGCGCCATCATGATCACGCCATTGCCGGGCATCACAGCGACCAAACCGGGATCCGCCACCTTCCCCTTTTTCGGGGTGGACGTCGCCGTGGTCAACGATAAGGGCGAAGAGCTGGGGCCCAACCAGGGCGGCTTCCTGGTGATCCGCCAACCCTGGCCTTCCATGCTGCGCACGCTCTACGGCGCCGACGATCGTTACCAGGACGTCTACTGGAACCGGTTCGCCAAGCAAGGTTGGTATCTGGCCGGCGACGGCGCGGTCAAGGACGCCGAAGGCTACATCTGGATCCTGGGCCGCATCGACGACGTGTTGAACGTGTCGGGCCATCGCTTGTCGACCATGGAAGTGGAAAGCGCCCTGGTCGCGCACGCTACCGTCGTGGAAGCCGCCGTGGTGGGCTTCAAGCACGATCTGAAGGGCGAAGGCGTGGCCGCCTTCGTGATCCTGGGCCAAGGGGCGGAAAAGAGCAAGGCGACCAGCGATGCCTTGAAGGCCCACGTCCGCAACATGATCGGGCCCTTGGCCATGCCCGATCAGATCCATTTCACAGATGCGCTTCCGAAAACCCGCTCGGGCAAGATCATGCGGCGGCTGCTGCGGGACGTGGCCAACGGCGTGGATACCAAGGGGGACATGACCACCTTGGAAGATCTCACCGTGCTGGCCAAACTGCGGCAGGACGAGGACTGAGCGTCTTCGATCCTTTCGCGAGCGGGAGCCTACGCTTTCTATAGGGGCGCTAAATCTGGATCCGCGAGAAGAGGTAGCTGCCGATACCCAACAAGGCCAGCGCCAAGCATCCCAGGATCGCCACGTTCGGCCCCAAGCCGGAAACCCCCGTGCCGATCAAAACCGCCCGCAAAGCATCTACCCCGTAGGATAAGGGATCGCAAGCCGCGACCACAGCCATGGCCTTGGGCAACCCCTGCATGGGGAACAGGGCGCCGGAGAGGAAAAAGATCGGCATGATCAGGAAGTTCACGATCAGTTGGAAGCCCTGCATGTCTTCCAGAAGTGAAGCGATGCCCGTTCCCAGGGCCGTGAACAATAAGGCGATCAGGAGCATCACGGGCAATGCGGCCGGAACCAGGGCCCAATGGGCCGGGCGGAATCCCGCCACCAGGGAGATGGCGAAAACGATGGAGCCCTGCATGGTCGCCACCGTGGCCCCGCCTAAGGTGCGGCCCAGCATGATGGAAAAACGGGAAACCGGCGCGACCAGGGTTTCCTTGAGGAATCCGAATTGGCGATCCCAGATTATTTCGATCCCGGAGAAGACCGACGAGAAGAGGATGCTCATCCCGATGATCCCCGGGACGAGGAAGTGCAGATAATCCCCGCGTCCGGCTTGCTTGAACACGGGACCCAGCCCGAAGCCCAGGGCCACCAGGAACAGGAGCGGCTGCCCCAGGGAGCCTATGATGCGAGAGCGCGATCGGAAGTAGCGCTTAAGTTGCCTTAGCCAGAGGACGTATACCGCTAGCATATCAACCCCTTCGCATTCCGCGCCGTACCATGCGCATCCGGTCCGTGGCTCCGGCCGATTCCTCGCGGATGGATTTGCCGGTCAAGGCGAGGAAGGCGTCTTCCAACGTGGCCGTCCGGGTACGCTCCATCAGCTCGGACGGGGAGCCCGACGCGACGATCTTCCCGTGATCGATGATGGCGATGGTCTGCGCCACGCGCTCGGCCTCCTCCATGTAATGGGTCGTGAAGAACACCGTGATGCCTTCCTTCCGGTTCAGCTCCTGCAGGTAGCTCCATAGGTGGTTGCGGGTCTGGGGATCCAAGCCAGATGTCGGCTCGTCCAGGAACAGGATACGGGGAGCGTGCAGCAAGCCCCGAGCGATCTCCAGGCGCCTCTTCATCCCCCCGGAAAATTGTTTGACCCGGTCGTCCTTCCGATCCCAAAGTTCGACGAATCGGAGCAACTCTTCGATTTTCGGTTTGCGGATGGCGGCGGGCACCGCGTACAGCATGCCGTGGAAATCCATGTTCTCGCGGGCCGTCAACTCATCGTCCAGGCTGGGATCTTGGAAGACGATCCCGAAGGATCGGCGCGCCGCCTTCGGATCCTTCACCGGATCATGGCCGTCCAGCTCGATCTCCCCTCCGCTGGGGCGGAGCAGGGTGGTGAGCATCTTGATGGTCGTGGATTTCCCCGCGCCGTTCGGTCCCAGGAAAGCGAATATGCATCCGGCCGGAACCGAGAAGGAGATGTCGTCTACGGCGGCGACTCCATGGAATCGTTTGCTTAAGCCTTTGACCGAGATGATGTCCTTAAGATCCGCCAGGGTCCCCTCCTCGAGAGGTTTCCCCCTAAACTAGCTTACCGCTTACCTGGAACCCTTATTTGTCTTTGGCGATCGGCAGGATCCCTTGCAGGGCGGGTTGCCAGGCTTTCGGATCGGGATCTCCGGCCATAGCCTTGGCGAAATCGCGGAACCGATTGGCGAGCAGGCTGGCCGGCGCGCCCGGATAGCGGGCGGCGAGGTCCCCATTGCATATCGATGAGGGCCCGGTTTCCACGCAGGCTAAATTGCCGGCGCTTGCGGACGGCGGGCAGGCATGGGTGGAATCGGGAATACAATGGGCTTCCCCGGCGGGCGTCGGGGGCAGGAAGCCCGAGCTTCCGTTCCATACGCTCCAAAGCACGTTGTCCTGGAATCGGTTAAGCGCGCTGGCAGCGCTGGCAGTACTGCCGGTTCCCCCTCCCGCGGTTGCCGGTCCGTGGCCATCCCGCAATGGAGCCAAGCGGTTCGCGTAAAGCACATTGCCCACGATGGCATGCCCTCGTCCCCGCCGGATGCACAACCCCAAGTCCGACTCGGCGATGAAATTGCCTTCCGCGATCACCTCGGAGGTGTTTTCGTCCAGGAACAATCCGTAAGCCTGGGTGGATGCGCCCGAGGTTCCCGCGGCGCTCCCCGTTGCGGATACGATGATGTTTCTCCGCAACTCCGAGCCTTCCGAACCCCACGGCCCTTGCGCCGGGCCGGCGTGTATGGCCCCCGCCTCGTCCAGATGCAGGCAGGTCTTGCGAAGCAAATTACCTTCGACGATGTCCCGCTTGCCCAGGAACCGGATCCCGTCGCAAGCCGTGGAATCGATGCGGTTGTCGCCGATGTGATCACCGTCGCCCAAAGCGCGGATGCCGATACCCATCTCCCCGTCGTCGTCCGGACCCGAGCGTCCCAAGTTCGCGAACAAGCCGATGCGCGCGATGCGATTGCGAAGGATGCGGGCTCCCGTTTCCGCGGTTTGCAGGGGATTCAAATCCGGATCGGGCTGCGCCGAAATCCCGGCTAGCAAGGCGCCTTCGATAACGTTGCCGGTTGCCGTGAGCCCGCTCCCGCGGAAATCGATTCCCGTCAGGATGGCATTGCGGATGCCGCAGGAATCAATCTCTACGTGAACGCAATCATAGAAGTAGAGGGCGGCGGAGACCTGGGACTCGAAGTCGATGCCGGCGATGCGGACGTTCGCGATACCCGATCCCTTGATCCCGTAGCCGGCGTTGGCGATGCGCAGGGAATGGGCCATTGGCGCATCGTCTGGCGCGAGCGCAATGCGAAGGCGATGCCCGTCGCGGGGAAGCGGGGATTCCTCCGGATAGCAATACCAGGTTCCCGGCTGATCGAGCCCCTGCGGCGTATCGGTGAAAAAGACTCCCGCGTTCGGGGCGGGGTCCTTGGGCAGAGGTCCGTCCCAGGTGAGCCGGCGCGTCGTCGAATCGAAACTCCGCACGGTGCGATTCGATAGGATGCGGCGGAGCGCGCGGATACGTAGGTTCGTCCCCGCCAAGGCATGGGAATGCCCGGCCAACGTTGCCGAGTCGAGAACCAGGGATTCGGAATCGGCGGCGGCTATTTTGATGAATCCGGAAGCCGGGAAGCGTGCCAGGGGGAGCACGCGATTGTCCTTGATCAGGGCGAAGGGCTGGCCGTCCAATTCCGGCGGGATGTCGGCGGCGTAAACCCAGGCGGCGGGCCCTTGCGCCACCATGGTCCAGTTCGAAACGGGTAGGGCGCCATCGATGATGGGAGGCAGCCCGTCCCCATAGGCGGAAAAGGTCACCGGATCCTGGAGAGAGCCGGAGCCTTGGGCCAAGATCGATCCCGGAAACCGATCTCCCCGATGCAAAAGGAAGGAGGCGCCCGGCAACTGGGGCAGGGCGTTCAGGCGGTCCAGGGTGCGGCAGGGAGCCGAGACAGATTGGCAATCCGATGCGTCGTTCCCGTTGGCGGCGAAGTAATAGGTGGCGCCGGCGCGCGCGGGTACGGAGGCGCAGGCGATGGCGGCAAAGATTAGGCAAATGAAGATTCGAAAGGGCATAGGCCGCCTTATTGGACGTACGGGCGATTCAAAGTGTACCACGGGGCGGGGCGGGACATGCAGAGAACATACTCAATTGGGAGGGGATCCAGCCAATCGCAATCCAGAAGTATTACTTTTTCCGCGCCCGCCGATTTCCAACCATGCGGGCGGAAAGATGTCCACCATGGTACCTGCCCCATCCATCTCCCCATTGCGGTCTTTCGCCGTCCTTGTCGCCGGCTTGGCCTATTGCGTTCACGCCCAAGCGCCGGCGGAATCCGCCGATAGCACGAAATATGGTTGGAAGAGGCAGTTCAACGGCATGCTCAACCTGTCCCAGGCTTATTACGACAATTGGGCCAAGGGCGGCACCGACGCCTTGTCGTACGAAGCGAACTTGGGCGGAGAGGCCCTCTACAATCAGGACAAATACCAATGGGACACCAAGGGCAAGGCCGTTTACGGACGCACCAAGGTAGGGTCCCTGGCTTCCAGGAAATCTTCGGACGAATTGGACCTGGAATCCATCTACACCTATAAGCTCGCCGTGATGGTGAATCCCTTCGCTTCCCTTACGGGACAGACTCAGTTCACGCCGGGCTACGAATACACCACCGATACCTCCCGCACGGAAATCTCCTATGCATTCGATCCGACCTATTTCACGGAAACCGTCGGCTTGGGGGTGACCCCGTTCAAGGGCTTCAAGGAACGATTGGGCGCTTCCATGAAGCAGACGATTTCCTCGAAGGAGTTCAAATTCGCCGACGATAAGAAAACGGACGGCGTCGAATCCTTTAAGCAAGAGTATGGTATTACGTCGATCACGGAATATGAAGCGGAACTGATGCAGAACATCAAGGGGACGACCCGGCTGGAAATCTTCGCCAACTTCAAAGGCTGGGACGAAGTCGATGGGCGCTGGGCCAACCAGATCACCGCCAAGGTGAACTCCCTGATCAGCGTCAACTTCGAATACGAACTTCTGTACGATAAGGATTTGAACGAAAGCTACCAGACCCGCGAAGGCCTGGGCGTGGGCATTTCCTTTCTCAAGATTTAGCCTTCATCGGCCCGGCCTTAAGACCGGGCAACCTGGGAGCCGACCATGGCTGGAACGCATAAGTGGACTTTTTTCCGGGCGGGGGGCTTCGATCAGGTCAAGCTCACCACCGGAGCCGATCTGAGAAACCTCGATCAGCTCGATCAGAAGTTGTGGGTGGCCTTGGCGTGCCCCACCCGCGGTTTGGAAATCGAAGCCCGCACCCTGGAACTGATCGACACGGACGGGAATGGCCGCGTGCGCGCGCCGGAGCTGATCGCTGCGGCCCGTTTCGCCACGGACAGCCTGAAGCGCCCCGATGATTTGTTCAAAGGCGAAGACGGGTTGCCTCTCGACGCCATCAATGACGCCACTCCCGAAGGCCGCACCCTGGCCTCTTCGGCCCGGCAAATCCTGCGCAACATCGGAAAAGCGGACGCTACGACGGTTACGGTAGCCGACGTGTCCGACAAAACCCGCCTGTTCGCCGGAACCCCCTTCAACGGCGACGGCGTCATCACCGAACTCTCCGCTCCGGACGAATCGGGCAAGGCCATCGTCCGCGAGATCATGGATTGCATCGGCAGCGTTCCGGATCTTTCCGGGCAGCCGGGCATTGGCAAGGATCAGATCGAGGCTTTCTTCACGGAGGCGCGGGCCTACGCCGCCTGGTTGGCCGAAGCCGAAACCGGGCCGGGCACCGCGCGGGTTTTCCCGCTGGGCAAGGACGCTACCATCGCGGCGGTCGCGGCCATGGAAGCCGTGCGGACCAAGTGCGACGATTATTTCGCCCGCTGCCGCCTGGCCGCTTACGATCCCCGCGCCGAACAAGCCCTCAACCGCCGGGAGGAAGAGTACCTGGACTTCGCCGCGAAGGATCTGACTTTGACCGCGTCAGAAGTGGCGGGCTTCCCGCTGGCCCACGTGACCGCCGGCCGGGCCCTTCCTTTGACGGGCCCGGTCAATCCGGCCCATGTCGACGCCCTGAAACGTTTCGCCGATATTACGGTCGCCCCGGCCATCGGGGCGCGCAAGGAACTCTCCGAAGGTGATTGGCTTTCCCTTCAGGATCGCTTCGCGCCCTACAAGGAATGGGAGGCGGGCAAGGCGGGCCGCAAGACGGAAAAGCTGGGCGAAGCCCGTGTCCGGGCCTTGTTGGCATCGGGCGCGCAAGCCACGGTCGAGTCCCTGCTGGCGCAGGACGAGAACCTCAAGGCGGAGACCGCCGGCATCGAGCAGGTCGAACGCTTGGCGAGGTATTACCGCGATCTCGCCTTGCTCTGCATCAACTTCGTCAGCTTCAAGGATTTCTACGACGGCCAGGATCCGGCCATCTTCCAGGTCGGCACCTTGTTTCTCGATCAACGCGCCTGCCGGTTATGCCTGCGGGTGGAAGACCCGGCCAAGCATGCGGTGATGGCCGGATTGGCGGGCGCATACCTCGCCTATTGCGATTGCGTGCGCAGCGTCACCGGGGAGAAGATGCAAATCGTGGCGGCCTTCACGGCCGGCGACGGCGACAACCTGATGGTGGGGCGCAACGGTCTATTCTACGATCGCAAAGGCCAGGACTGGGACGCCACCATCGTGAAGATCGTGGACAATCCCATCAGCATCCGCCAGGCCTTCTGGTCCCCGTACAAGAAGTTCCTCCGCTATCTGGAGGAACAAGTCAACAAGCGCGCCGCCGCCGCGGATGCCGAAGCGCATGCCAAGCTGGCCACGGCCGCCGTCGTAGCCGTCAATGCAGACACGACGAAACCGCCTCCCCCTCCGCCGGAGCCGAAGAAGATGGACGTGGGCACGGTAGCCGCCATCGGCGTAGCCGCCGGCGCCATCGGTACCTTCGCGACCGCCTTGGTCGGCCATGCCCTAGGCATCTTCCGCATGGGTATCCTGGCCACCGTCGGCGCCCTCATCGGCTTGATGCTCCTGATTTCCCTGCCCTCGGTGGTGATGGCCTACATGAAGTTGCGCAAGCGCAACCTCGGTCCCATCCTGGATTCGAATGGATGGGCCGTGAATTCCAAAGCCAAAATCAACGTTCCCTTCGGCGCCACCCTGAGCAGCATCGCCAAACTCCCCCCCGGCGCGCGCCGCGACTTCAGCGATCCCTACGCCGAAAAGGCCTTTCCTTGGAAGCTCGTGGCCACCGTCCTTCTCATCGTGTACTGCGCCTTCCATTGGTACGTCGGCGGTTTCGACACCGTGCTTCCCGGCCCCGCGCGGTCCACCGCCGTGCTCGGCAAATGGGCGCCCAAGCAGACTTCCGTCCCGAATGGCGCGGAATCCGGAGCCCCCGCCGCCGCCGCCGCACCAACTCCACCCACTCTACCGGCTGCACCGATTGCGCCTGCAGCCCCGCAACCCCCCGCACCCAAGCCCTAACCTCACGCCCCCTGCTGCTGCCACCCGGCCGCAGGGCTTCACCGACCCCCGCCGCGCCGTCGCGGTCTTCGGCGACCTCGTTTCCCCTGGATTGGCGGGCAAGGGATAGCATTCACCGGTTGGCGGAGCGGGCCGGGGAGGGTCTCCGGGCCTGCGAGTTATGAGCGCGCCGATTTCAGGAAAGCGTAAGGAAACCGAAAATCGACGGCCCGCGCTCTTCAAATGCGCGGGCGACCGCTTTCCCGAAATCGGCAGCGACCGCAGGGCAACGAAAGCGAATAGCCGAGCCGGCCCGGAGCCCCGCCCCGGCCAGACCCACCCCCAAATTGCTATCCTTCCACAACCATGACATTCGAGGAAATGGTCCAACTCGCCCGAGAGCGCAAGCGCGACATGCCCGCCGGCAAGTCCACCACCGCGCTCTTCGAAAAAGGCGCCCACGCCATCGGCAAAAAGCTTGTCGAAGAAGCGGCCGAGGCCTGGATGGCCGCCCGCTTCGAAGGCCGGGAGGCCGCCGCCCTCGAATTGTCCCAAGTGCTTTATTACGTCGCCTGCATGATGGCGGAACAGGGCCTGACCCTGGAAGAGGTATACGCCAAGCTATGATCAAGGTCGCCTTGCCGAATAAGGGCCAGCTTTTCGAGCCCACCATGGACATTCTCGCGGCCTGCGGCTACCGGGTCAGCAAGTCCTTACGCTCTCTGTCCACCCTGGACTCGGAAAACCAGGTCGAGTTCTATTTCCTGCGCCCGGGGGATATTCCGCTGTACGTTTCCAACGGAATCCTCGACGCAGGCGTAACCGGCAAAGACTTCGTGGCGGAGAAGGGCGTTGCGCCCAACTGCCTCATCGATCTCAACTTCGGCGCCTCCAAGCTATGCGCCGCCGTTCCCGAGAACCATCCCGCGAAGTCCCTTGCCGATCTCAAAGGCATGCGCATCGCCACCTCCTTCCCGCGCATCGTTTCCGGCCAGCTCCCGGGAAATCCCCTCATCGAGTTGGAAGGCGCGGTGGAGATATCCATCAAGCTCGGCATCGCCGACGCCATCGTGGATATCGTGGAGACCGGAACCACCTTGAAGCAAGCGGGTCTGCGCATCATCGGCGAGCCCCTGTTCCATTCCCGGGCTGCGCTCTTCGCCCATCCCGGCCGCGAAGTCCAAGAAGAAGTGACCATCCTCCGAAGCCGCATCGAAGGCAAGCTCCTGGCGCTGGAATACATGATGGTCGAATACGATGCGCCGGATGGCTTGCTCAAGGCGGCCTGCGCCATTACCCCCGGAATCGAATCCCCCACCGTGATGTCCTTACAGGAAACCGGCTGGTTCGCGGTGAAATCCATGATCCGCAAAAAGGAAAGCCAGCGCATCATGGACAGCCTGTCCAAGCTGGGCTGCAAGGGCATCATCCTCACCGCCATCGACAGCGTGCGCATCTAGCCCCGCCATCCGGACGCCGCCACGGGCGGTCCGCCCTCGAAATCCGGCCGTTTCATGTATCCGGGGTCACGCATTCGCATGTCCGGACCCTCTCCGCAATGAAAATGGTTATCGCCCCGCCAAGGAATTGGTTATCGTTTAGCCAGCGTTTCCTCAAAAGGAGGGTGTATGCGCCGGAAGGGTTTCCTGGCGTTGATCCCGGCTCTCTGTTTCGGGATAGCCATGGCCGCCACGCCGGCCCATCGATCCCCATCCGTTCAGTCCTCTTTCGGGCCATTCACGCTTAAGGTCGAGATCGAAGGCGTGACCCAAGGAGTGTTCCAAAGCGTGGAAGGGCTTGCCTCCGAATCGGAAGTGGTTTCCGGACAGGAATACGGGGCGCCTGCCTGGATACCTGGCCCTTCCCAGGGATCGCGCCTCATCCTGCGCCGTCCCTATGATCCCACCCTGAGCGGCCTTTGGCGCTGGCGGCAATCGGTGATCGACGGTGATACGCAAAAACGGGATGGCCACATTTTCATTTTCGATGCGGGCGGCAAGCTCGCGGCGCATTGGGTTTTCCACAAGGGGTGGCCCAGCCGCTGGGAGGTGCCGAAATTGGAAGCCGGCGTGGCCAATGCGGCCGAAGAGGTTGTCGAAATAGTTCACCAGGGCCTTACTTTGGAAAGCCAATAAGCGCGGCATCTTTACTTCATCGCGGCATCCTTACAGCATCGCGCGGAATGAAAAAGCCCGCCTCGGAATACCGGGGCGGGCTTTGCTTTGGAAGAGATCCGGATGGACCGGCCGGTTGGCTGGCGCGTTCGCGTCAGGCCCGGGCCTTGGTCGCTTTACTTGCCTTGGAAGTAGGCGCGTACGCCTTCGTTGCTGCCCTTCATGGCCTTCTTGCCCTTGGTCCAGCCCGCCGGGCAGACTTCGCCATGCTGTTCGTTGTACTGCACGGCGTCGACGAGGCGCAGGGCCTCTTCCACCGAACGGCCGATGGGGCGATGGCTGATGTTCTGGGCCATGACCTTGCCTTCCTTATTGATGATGAAGGTGGCGCGGTAGGTGATGCCGGCGGCTTCGTCCAGCACGTCGTAGTCGCGGGAGATGGACTTGGTGATGTCGGCGACGATGGGATAAGTCACGCCTTGGATGCCGCCATCGTTCTTGGGCGTGCGCAACCAGGCCTGGTGGCTATTCACCGAATCCACGGACACGCCGATGACCTGGACGTTGCGGGATTCGAACTCGCCGAGAGCATCCTGGAAGGCATGTATTTCGGTGGGGCAGACGAAGGTGAAGTCCAGCGGGTAGAAGAAGAGAACCACGTACTTCTTGCCTTTGTAATCGGACAGATTGATTTCTTTGCTCTCGTTGGGCCCGACGGCGGCGGCGGCTTTAAAATCGGGGGCTTGCTTGTTGACGAGTACGGCCATTGCGAGTCTCCTGGGAGGAAATGTTTTTGAACTGGGTTAATATAAAAATACGGCTCGGGAATGAAAGTTTCGCGAACCATCCCGGGGATTAAGCGGCTTTGTTCCGTTAGGGACCGAGGCGTATTTCCAGATGGTTACGTCCGGGTGCCCTGGACTTGACCTGGGACTTCCATCCGGATGTTTCGAGTTGGAGCGCGACGGCTTGGAAAGCTTCCGGATAGGCGAAGGGTTCCCAGAGCAGAATGCGTCCCTCCGGCGCGAGGTAGGGCTTCCAAGCCGCGAGCTTGTGGGCGAAGCCATAGCGCTGCTCCAAAAGGACGGGAAGCTCCTCCGGCGTCGCGCCGTCCGGACGTAAAAGCGTTCCGTCATCGTCGGAGTTGATTTCCCCCAGGCTGTCCACGCACAGGATCACGTCGAACGGGGAGTCGGGAGCAATGGGCGGGGGATGGGGAAGGAGGGATAAACCTTGGGCGGCCAGCTCATCGCGGATGGCGGGGACGGGATCGTAAGCGACATAGCTCCGGGGGGCGCGATGCCGAAGGAGGGCAGCGGACATGAAGCCGGCGCCGGCGCCGACGTCCAGAATGGAATGGCCGGAGGGAATCTCGGCGAGCGCGTCCGAAAGTACGGCGGCCAAGCGGGCGAACCGGTAGCCGTTCACCTCGCGATGCAGTCCCAGGGTGAAAACAGTATCGTAGAAACGCGTGAGGGTGGATTCGCTCCGGTAGGCGACGAAGTTCTTATGGGCGCGGGAGAATCGCTCCATGTCGGCCGGGGAAAGCTTGGCTTTGATGGCGGCTAGGGAATCCTTCCAGGCTAAAGGCGCGAGCCCTTGCCGGCGTAGTTCCGCTTCTGCTTCGAATCCATCGATGGTACCGGTTCCGTCCGGCATTGCATTCTTTCCGGAACACGCTTTGCTGGTGCCCTAACCCATGACAGTTTAGTTTAAAATGGCGTCGGAATGCCGACCTATACAGCAAGCGAATGCCAGAGCCTGACAATTAATGCGCGATAGCGGACGGTGCCTATGGTAATATCCACCGGGACGCTGACAATTGTTCTAAATTTGCCAACCACGGGAATCCCATGCTGAAGACGAAAGCGAAAGCCCCCGCCGAAACCAACAACGGAAAAGCCGAAGGAAACGCCGACGCCGCCGATGCCGATACGTTGCAGCGGGCCAAGGAAGTTTTCCAGGCGGCCTTCTTCCGCCACTTGAAGCTTTCCCTAGGCAAGGACAAATATTCGGCCACGGCCTATGATCGCTACCTGGCGGTGGCCTATGCGGTGCGCGACAAGCTGATCGAGCGTTGGATCCAGACCCAGCATACCTATTATCGCCAGGACGTAAAGCGCATCTATTACCTGTCGATGGAATTCCTGATGGGCCGCGCTCTCGGAAACGCCGTCCTCAATCTGGGAATGGAAGAGGTGGTCGAGAAGGCCATCTACGACTTGAGCCTGGACATGGAGGAGATCCGCAACATGGAATTGGAAGCGGGACTCGGGAACGGGGGCCTCGGCCGCCTAGCCGCCTGCTTCCTCGATTCCATGGCCACCTTGCAGCTCCCGGCCTACGGCTACGGCATCCGCTACGATTACGGGATGTTCCACCAGACCATCAAGAACGGGTTCCAGCACGAGAACCCGGACAACTGGCTGCGTCTGACCAATCCCTGGGAAATAGCCCGGCCCGAATACACGGTCACCATCCAGTTCAAAGGCCGCGTAGTCACGCGCAAGAATCCCCACGGCAACGTTGTCTTTGAGTGGGTGGACACGGAAGACGTGCTGGCTTGCCCTTACGATACGCCCATCCCCGGGTACGGCAACAACACCGTCAACACCTTGCGGCTGTGGTCAGCGAAGTCGGCGGACGAATTCGGCCTGCATTACTTCAACAGCGGCGACTACCTGGAGGCCAGCAAGGATATCGCCTTGGCCGAGAGCATCTCCAAGGTGCTTTATCCCAACGATACTTCCATGAACGGGAAGGAACTGCGCCTCAAGCAGCAGTACTTCCTCTGCGCCTCCACCTTGAGCGACATCATCCGCCGCCACAAGAAGTACCATAAGGATTGCAGCCGCCTGGCCGAAAAGGTCAGCCTGCAATTGAACGATACCCATCCCACCATCGCCATCCCCGAGCTGATGCGCATCCTGGTGGACTTGGAAGGTTATTCCTGGGAACAGGCGTGGGAGACCACCACCGAGGTGTTCGCCTACACCAACCATACGCTCTTGCCCGAGGCACTGGAGAAATGGTCGGTCGATCTGATGGGCCGGTTGCTGCCCCGCCATCTGCAGATCATCTTCGAGATCAATTACCGCTTCCTGAAGCAGGTCTCGTGGAAGTATCCGGGGGACGTGGAGCGCCTCAAGCGCATGTCACTCATCGAGGAGGGGGAAAACCGCTCGGTGCGCATGGCCTACCTGGCCATCGTGGGATCGCATTCGGTGAACGGGGTGGCCCAGTTGCATACCGATTTGCTCGAGCGGCTGGTGGTGAAGGACTTCTACGATCTCTCGCCGACCAAGTTCAACAACAAGACCAACGGCATCACCCCGCGGCGCTGGTTGAAGAAGGCCAACAAAGGCTTGGCCGGGCTCATCTCCGAAGCCATCGGCGACGGCTGGGTAAAGGACTTCTCCCTGATCCGCAAGCTGGAGCCGTTCGCGCAGGACGACGCCTTCGTAAAGAGATGGCAAGCGGTGAAGCTCGACAACAAGAAGCGCCTGGCGGAATACGTTGGCAACGTCAAGGACGTGGTCATCAGCCCCGATACCCTTTTCGACGTGCAGGTGAAGCGCATCCACGAGTACAAGCGCCAGCTTCTGATGGTGCTGCATATCATCCATTTGTATAACGAAGTCAAGGCGGGCCGGGCCCGGGACATGGTGCCGCGCACCTTCATCTTCGGGGGCAAGGCCGCTCCCGGCTACGTCATCGCCAAGCTCATCATCAAATTGATCAACTCCGTCGGGGACGTCGTGAACGCGGATCCGGATACCCGCGGGCTCCTCAACGTGCTGTTCCTGGAAGACTATCGCGTGTCCCTGGCCGAGAAGATCTTCCCGGCCAGCGATCTTTCCGAGCAGATTTCCACCGCGGGCAAGGAAGCCAGCGGCACGGGCAACATGAAGTTCAGCATCAATGGCGCCCTCACCATCGGGACCCTGGACGGGGCCAACATCGAGATCCGCGAGGAGGTCGGGGCCGAGAACTTCTTCCTGTTCGGCCTCACCGCCGAACAGGTGATGGCCCGCAGGGCGGCCGGCTACAATCCTCTCGAGTATATCGATAAGGATCCGCGCCTAATGGCGGTGCTGGAACTGTTCCGCACCAGCTACTTCTGCCCGGAAGAGCCCTCTCTCTTTAACGCTCTCATCGATAACCTCATCTTCAAGGATGAGTACATGCTCATGGCGGACTTCGGCGAGTACGTGGCCTGCCAGCAGAAAGTTTCGGATTTGTACCGCGATTACGGGAAATGGACGCGCATGGCCATCCTGAACGTGGCGCGCATGGGCAAGTTCTCCTCGGACCGCACCATCCTGGAATACAACCGGGACATCTGGCATGCGACCCCGGTGCCCATCGAGATCGGCGAGTGGCGCTCGGACGAGGTTAATGAGGGCGAAGCGGCGCGCCCAAGCGCGTCCGGAAAATCGGATTGAAACCGGAGGGCCTCGGGGCAGCGTGAAAGACTTCATAATCATCAGTAACGTCTCCGACGACCCTTTCGCAATCGATATCGGCCACATGTGCGGCCAACCCGAGGAAATCTCGGACATCATCTCCCTCAAGGTCTACGCCAACACCGAGTTCTGCCCCCGCTTCATCAGCGATGAACGTGACTTAAGCCGTATCGGCGGGCAATTGCTGGGCAAGACCATCATCATTTGCTCGGCGGCCACCAACCATACGCGCGGCTCGCTGGCCATCCGCAACCTCATCCTGGCCCGTGCCGCCAAGGATAACGGAGCCCGGCGCGTGATCCTCGTCGAACCTGATCTTTATTTCAGCGCCCAGGATCGCGGTCCGCACCGGGGCCCGGACGAACAGACCCGATCGGTCGAGGACTTGAAAAAGTTCGACGGCCAGCCCTTCACCGCGCGTCTGTATGCCGAGTTGCTCAAGATCGCCGGCGTGGACGTGGTGGTGACGGTCCACAATCATTCCGCCAAAGTGCAGAAGCTTTTCTCCTACCTGTTCAACGGCGAATTCCATAACCTGTTGCCCGCCGAACTCTACGCCGATTACATCCGCTATAGCGATCTGGTGGTTACGGGGAAGGATGGGGACAACCTGGTCCTTTGCGCCCCCGACCACGGCGCCGAGCCGTTCATGCGGGCCGTCTACGATACCCTCGGCCTTCCCAAGACCTCGCGCATCATCATGGAAAAAAGCCGCGATGGCGAGCGCAAGGTGACCATGACCGTGAGCAAGGAATCGGACCTGACCTTGGAGCAGATAGAGGGGAAAGACGTAATCGTGCTCGACGACATGGTGCGCACCGGCTCCACCATCGTCGAATGCTGCCGCCTGCTGCGCCAAGGCAAGCCGAACCGGGTTTGCTTCGGGGTCACCCATTTCATTTCCAGCGCCGAGGCCAGGGAAAACCTGAATTCGCCCCACATCGACGAGATCCTCACCCTCAACACCATTCCCGCCATCCTCAACCGCGATTCCCAAGGCCGCTTGCGTAAAAAACTGGTCGTGCTCAAAATCGAAAAATGGATCGCACGCTTCCTGCTCCAATACATGAGCCGGGATACGGGCAAGTTCGAGAAGGATTTCTACTCGGTCGACATGTCCTCGAAAAACCCGCGTTGGCGTCCGCCCTCCCGTTACTGAGATGTCCACTTCCGCCATTCCCAAACCGGCTCCGGCCGAAGGCAAGGAAAAGGTCTTCGTCTTTTCCCATCGCGGAGCCTTGGGCGATTTCATCATGACCTGGCCGGCCCTGGTCACCTTGCGCTGGAAGTTTTCCGACCACCGCTTCGTAGGGATCGGTAAGCTTCCTTACCTGAAGCTCGCCGCGGACATGGGCCTGGTCGACGACGCGTTCGATTGCGAGTCCCGGGAGTTCCTGCCCTTCTATTCCGGCGATATGCTACCGCGCGTCCTGGATGGCATCACCTCGGCCCTGCTCTGGATGGAAGAGGAACCCAAGCTGCGGGCCCTCTTGCACCAGAAATGCCCGGGCCCGTTCCACATCCATCCTCCGTTCCCGGCTTCGGCCCAGGAACATGCCATGGATTACCATCTCCAATGTTTACCCTACTTCTCGCTCCCCGCGGTGCCCGAAGAGGATCTGTATTTCCCCCTCGCGACCACGCGCCAGGGATATGCGGTTATCCATCCCGGTTCGGGCAGCAAGGAAAAGAATTACGATCCCGAGTTCTACGCCTTCCTGGCCAATGAGCTCAAGAGCCGGCGGTATCCCGATACGCGCATCGTGCTCGGCCCGGCGGAACGCGATCTGAAACCCGTCTTTGCGTCGCGCTTTCCGGTGGTTGAGCCGCAAGACCCGCTCGAACTGGCCCACTTGCTCTCCGGCGCCAACCTCTTCGTCGGGAACGACAGCGGCGTCAGCCATTTGGCCGCCGTGCTGGGGACCAAAACCCTGGCGCTTTTCAAAGGGCAGAACTACGTGCAATGGGGAGTGCGCGGGAAGGACGCGCATAACTTGGAAGCCGCGAGCGAGGCGCAGGCGATGACGAGGATCCAGAAGGCCCTCCAAGGGTAGCTATCGTCATTCGTCCAGGTACGGATCGATCCTGCGGATCCCCCACTGGCCCAACTCGAACGCGATAGTCCCCGCGCGGTCCGTCCGCAGGATATGCGCGCTGTCTCCCGACGATTCGTCGCCCATCACCCACCGCAAGTCCGCCAGCGCTTCCGCATGGGGATGGCCGTATACCGAGCTGTCGCAGGAGATGACCGCCCAGCGCGGATTCACTGCTTCGACGAAGCCCAGCCCGCTGGAGGTCCGGCTTCCGTGGTGCGCCACTTTCAGGATATCCGCTGCGAGATCGGGGTGATCCGAAAGGAGGATCTGTTCGACGGGGTCTTCGATATCCCCCGTTAAGAGGATGCGCTTGCCCGCGCTCTCCACCCGCAGCACGGTCGAGAGATCGTTCCCCGAAAACGGGGACTGGGGAGCCGGCCATAGGGCCCGCACCCGCACCGCGTCCCAAAGCAAGGTATCGCCCTCGAAGAGGGTTGCCTTTTCCGCCCCGGAGACGTCCAATGCGCGCATCGCCCCCAGCCAAGCCGAATCCGATCGGGTACCTTCGGGCAAATACACCTTTTTCACGGGGAATGCATGGAGCACCGCCGGCAGGGCGCCGAAATGATCCAGGTCCGTATGGGAAAGCACGATGGCCTGCAAGGTGTCGGCCCGGACATGTCTGAGAAATGCGATCAAGGCGCGCTCATCGTTGCCAACGTCATTCAGATACCATTTGCCTGCGGGAGTCCGCAGGGCGCAGGCATCCCCCTGTCCCACATCCACGAAAAAAACGCGCAGGCCGGAAGCCTCTTTTTCCAGCACCGTCCAGGGTGAGCAGGCGAGGAAAATGACCGTGCATAGGGCCGGGAATAGAGCGACAATTCTAGGGATGGGAATAAACATTTGCTACCTTCCCGGACCAATGGCTTCGGCCGCCGCGAATGAAATAATCATCCACGCCGTCGGAGGTCGTGCTCAGCCGCACACCGGTTCCTGACGGACCGGGCGGCAGCGCCGAGAATCATGGAATACGGTCGTTATAGGATCCTCAGTCAGTTGGGCCAAGGCGGCATGGCCACGGTCTATCTCGCGGAAGATCCCCTCCTGAACCGCTTGGTCGCCATCAAGGTGATCCAGGCCCATCTCTCTTCCAACTCCGGCTTGATGGAACGCTTCACGGTCGAAGCCAAGACCATCGCGTCCTTACGGCACATCAACATCGTCGAAGTGTTCGATTTCGGGATCCAGGACGATCAGCAATTCCTGGTGATGGAATACATCGACGGCCAAAACCTGCAAGCCATCTGCGGGGCCTTACTGGGCCGGGCTATGCCCAATACCGTCGCGGCGGCCATCATCTGCCAGGCCGCCGAAGGCCTCACTTCGGCCGAGAAGCACGGCGTGGTGCATCGGGACATCAAGCCCGAGAACCTGATGTTCAATTCCGAAGGCACCTTGAAGATCGCGGACTTCGGCATCGCCCATATCGCGGATGAAGGTTCGCGCACCCAAACGGGCGCCGTGCTGGGTTCACCGAATTTCATGTCGCCGGAGCAGATCGAAGGCGTGCGGCCCACCAATAAGACGGATATCTTTTCCCTCGGCGGGGTGTTCTACTACATCCTCACCGGCAAGCTCCCCTTCACCGGCCCCAGCATCCCGGTGACCATGCGCAATATCTGCGAGCGGCCGCATCCTCCCATCCTCGAAAGCAACCCCCAGGCCGATCCATTCCTGATCAAGCTCGTGGACGTGCTATTGCAGAAGCGTCCCGAAGCCCGGGGCGACGGGGCGCGTTGGCTCGCCAACCAATTGCGCGCCTATCTCGGCTCGCAAGGCATCGTCGATATCGTGGACTACGTGAAGACTTTCATCCAGTCCTTAGGGCTGGTCGGCGGCGGGCATACCTTGGTCGAGGGCGGCCTAACCAAGCAGACCACGCGGCCCACGCGGTCGGGAGGATCCTCGGTAGGGGGCTTTCCGCCTTCGCAGCTTATCAAAGGCGGCGCCACCCCGAGCGGGAGCAACACCTTCTCCCGGTCCATGGCCGACCCCGCGGAATTCCAGACTCAGGCCACCACGGGCGCCATGGGGCCCTCTTCGCGCAGCCCCTTGGTCTGGATCGGGGTCCTGCTTTCCTTATGCGTATTGGTCCTGGCCGGCGCTATCATCTGGTCGCGAATGCCCCATGACGACAACAGCCTTAAGACGGCCTTGGTTAAGCCTAAAACCAAGGGGGTTACCCCCAATCCGGTAACGCCACCTAAAGTGCCCGAGACGACGAATCCCGTGCCTTCCACGGACGGGAGTCCAACCGCCACCGCCCGGGATACGCAACCGGTTAATCCCGCCCCGGCCCTGCAACCCCACATCGGGACGATGGAACCCGTAAATCCGGTCCATACCGGCGGCAAAGGATCGGTACGGCCGCACCATACCATCGAACTCCATCATACCGTGGCGACGCATACTCCGGAGCCCCATCCGGTTCCTATCCCCACGCCTGTCCACGAGCCCGAACCCGCCCAGACCGGATTCGTCCTCATCAAATCGGCCCCGCCTTTCGCCGCATTGACCATCAACGGTAAACCGCAAGGCGAAACCCCCATGAATGCCTATCTCGAAGTGCCCGTGGGCAAATGCCATATCGAGATCGTCCATCGGCTAAGCCCCCCCTTCGACACCACGATCATGGTCAGCCCCGGTTTCCGCCGTGAATTCAAATTCAAGCTGGATCGATAGGTCGGAACGCGCCATTCCCGGTCGCTCGGATTCCGCTGTGGGACGCGCCGAAATGAGCTACTTTTAGCCCCCGAGGGGCCATTTTTTCATACCGATGAATTAAGTTTTTAAGCTCCGTGCATGGGGCTTGCGGCCACCTCGTTTCGGGAACGCGACTTTCAACCTCAGGAGCATAAGGAAAAAATGGTGCTGAAGCGAATCCTTCCCTTGGCCATCGTTATGGCGACTTCCCCGGCTTTTTCCCAGGTGCAGTTGTTCGAGGCCGAGGTTTCCGGCATTGTTCCTCACGCGGGCATCTCTTGGAATTCCGGGATCACCCAATACTTGGCCGGTTTCGAGTACACCATCGACGGGCGCACGACCCTGGGATTCGATTACGCGGCTCCCTTGAAGGACACGTTGACCTTTGATCCCGATTTGAAATCCTACACCGTGCACCCGTACGGCGAATTCGAATTCATCGAACCGGATAACCTGAAAACCTTCAGCTTCGCCATGCGCGTGGACTTCATCCACGAGGATACCCGGGATAAGCCCAGCGGGACACCCGCGGCGAAGAAGTACAACAGCTTTACCCGTACCTGGCTGGGGGGCGGCCCCGTGTTCGCATTGCGCATTTTCAGCAGCGAAAGGCTAGCCTTGATTCCGGCCGCCGGATACGAAGCCTATTACGTTACTTGGCGCAAGGACTTCCTGGATCCCGCCACCAACGGCGCAAGCGGAACCTTCAAGGAAGACAACAACCTTTGGCATGACGTGTCCGGTTCCTGCGCCATCCATTTTATCCTCAATGAATTCAACGGTATCTCCTTCGAACCCAAAATCGTCGCCCGCTTCGGCGCCGGCTTGCAATCCTCCGACCTCCTGAACGTGTCGGCCTCGCTGGGTTACGTCCTGGCTTTCTAAGCAATCAGACCCCGTTTACCTTCCCCTCCGCATGCTGTCAAAGAGTGGGGGTGGACGGTGCGGCGATCGGGATCGCGGGTGACGGGGCGGCGGGGAGGGCGCGCGGGCGGCGAATCAGGGCCGTCGGCATTCCGCGCCGCGTAACGGACCCTCTAATCGCCAGGTCGCGAGCCCGCTAACAGACCCAGCACTGGATTCGCGACCGTCGCGCGGCGCGGAATACCGGATGGACCGCATCCATCGGAAGGCCATGTCTGAGCCGCCCGCGCGCCCTCCCCGCCGCACCGGCCCCAGCAGATTAGTTCAGCCGCACCAGTTCAACTCTCCGATTCCTCTGCCTTCCAATCGCGGTCCGATTATTGTCTATCGGATCCCGCGCCCCTAACCCCCGCGCCAGGACCTGATCCGGGGCTATCCCTTTGGAGACGAGATATTTCCGGACGGCATTGGCCCGGGCTTCCGATGCGCGCATTCCGTCCAATTCCGTTGCCGCGCCGTCCCAATAGCCGCGTACCTCGACCATGACGCCCGGGGTGGCGCGGACGCGCTCGGCCAGGGAATCCAATGAGACATAGGATTCCGGCAAGAGTTTGTCGGTGTTCCCCAGGAAATGCACCGATTTCAATAAAGAGCGTTTTTCCAGCGGCGCCGAGCCGCTCCCGCTTTGCCCAGGGACCACGTCGGGGCAGCCGTCTCCGTCCTCGAAGCCGTTATAGGTCTCCGGTTCGTTCGGGCATTTATCGTTGATGTCCGGGATCTTGTCGTTGTCATTGTCCGGATCGGGGCATCCGTCAGCGTCCTCGAAATTGTCCTTGTCCTCGGGCTGGTTGGGGCACTTATCCACCGCGTCCGGGATGCCATCCTTATCGTTATCGAGATCGGGGCAGCCATCATAGTCCTCGAAGCCGTCCATGTCTTCCGGTTCATTGGGGCACTTGTCCTGCAAGTCCGGGATGCCGTCCTTGTCGTTGTCGGGATCGGGGCATCCGTCTTCGTCCTGGAACCCATCCTTGTCCTCGGGCTGGTTGGGGCACTTATCCAGGGCATCCGGGATGCCGTCCTGATCGTTGTCCGGATCGGGACAGCCATCCGCGTCCTGAAAGCCGTCCTTATCCTCGGGCTCGTTCGGGCAGGTGTCCTCTCTGTCGGGAATCCCGTCGTGATCGGCGTCCTCGGCGACGAAGCCCCCGCTCCAGCCGATGTTGGCGGCCAAGCCCCAGCGCGGTTGAAAGCGGGCCGCGAAGGCGTAAACGCCGCCATTCGCCGGGAGGGCATAGCGGCGGAAGGGCCGTTCGGAGGGCAGGCTTTTCTGGAGGTTTACGGAAAAGAAGATGCCATCGTCCCCGCGGGAGGAGAAGCCCGCGAAGGCGTAGGAATATTCCTTTCCGATGGCGTCCAGGCCTTTCAGCTCCGCCGTGCGGGTTTCGGATTGGGCCCCGGCCAGGAAGGACAAGTAGGGTAGGGGAACCCATTCCAAATCGCCGCCGAGCAGGAATCGTTCGCGTGCGCCGGGCAAGCCCGAGTTCGCGAAACCGGCATTAAGGGAAGACCGGAAAGGCACGGGCATGGGCTCGATACGGGTGAGGTCGAGGGTAAGCAAGGCCCGCGCCGACCAGCCGAAACCATAGGTGGAAAAGAATCGGGGCGGGGCGACCGTGGAATCGTCGGGCATTTCCGCGAAGGACTTGGGCAGGAAGCCTTTCCCGTTTTTCGAGGGCAAGGTTAAGCCGGCCAGCACGGCCCCATCGAGGAGGTGATCGCCGGCGAAAGTATATCCCCCTTTTACGGATAGGAGCGGGTCTCCCAGGCCGGAGCCGGTCAGTTCCTTGGCTTCGGTGTCCGTGATGAAATCCCCGAAGTAGGGGATGCTGAGGCCGACGTCGAAATGGCTGCCAATCCCTAAGGCGAAGTTGAGCCGGATCGCGGCGCTTTGCATGTCCTGGACCTGATTGCTGTCGAGGAATCCCGTATAGAGCTGCTTGAGGAAGATGTTATCCCGGACCATGGACTCGTCCTCGTGCCCGGTGGCGCTGGCCGAAACGTACAGGGCCAAATGCCCCAAAGGGCGCGCGGAGGGGATGAACAATTCGCCGGGGAGCCCCTCGAGGGTGGCGGCGCATGCTGCGGAGGCGCACGCGAGGACGGAAAGCCTTAAGAAATTGACCTTTTTCATACACCTATTTCGGACGGCCTGCGGCATGGGTCCCGGGGTGTTCGGAGGCCGATGGCGCCTGCAAAGTTACTAATAACGTTTCCATTCCAAACCTTTCCGACCTTGCCGGAATGACAGGTTCGCGTTGCAAGTCCCGCGCCGATTAGGATATCATGGATGGGACCGGCCCGCACGGGCAACCTGAAGGTCTACAGCCGGCGCGGAGAAGGCATGAGCAAAAGCCTCGAACAAAAAAAGATTGAACAGATCGAGAATCTTCCGACCCTCCCGGAGGTCGCGAACAAACTCCTTAAAATCATCAACGATCCCACCACCACGGCCGTGGACGTCGCCAACCTGATTTCGCGGGATCTGAGCCTCACCTCGAAGGTGCTGCGTTTGGCCAACTCCGCCTTTTACGGCATCCCCCGCACCGTGACCACGGTGCAGAACGCCGTGGTGATCCTAGGGCTCAAGGTGATCAACACCATGGTGTTCAGCATTACCGTGGTGAAGATGTTTCCCGGCGACGGGCGCAACGAACTGTTCAGCCGCAAGAAGTTCTGGGCGCATTCGCTGGCCTGCGCCGTGCTTTCGCGTCAGCTCGCCTTGCGCATGCGCAAGTTCACGCTCTTCGATCCCGAGGAATGCTTCTGCGCCGGCCTTATCCACGACATCGGCCGCATCGTGCTGGACCAATACTTCCACGAGGAATTCATCAAGGCGGTTAAAACCTCGGTCGAGAAGAAGACGTCTTTGCTCGAGGCGGAAGTAAGCGTGTTCGGTTTCAGCCATCAGGACGTCGGGGATTGGCTGACTTCGCGCTGGGAACTGCCGCAGGACATCCGCATTCCCATCGTGTACCACCACCATCCCGCCAAGACCGAGTACGCCCGGGAAATCACCACCTTGGTGCATTTGGCGGACAGCATGTGCTTCGACATCGGGTTCAACCTTCCCGGCCTGGAAATCCGTCCCCCGCTCGATACCGCCCTGATCGCCCAGTTGGGCTTCACTCCAGAGGATCTGGACGCCGTCAAGGGCTCCGCCCACGAGGAGATCGAGAAATTCCACTCCGCCTTCGAGATTTGAACGGTTAAATAGACAAACGAGAAGGCGCGCCTTCGAGATTTGACCGACCCGCTTTCCATCGGGAAACCGTTTCCCGACGCCGCGCCTTAAGTACCTTTGGCAAAGCCTGCCTCACCACGGCGGGATTCCAGGGGTAAGGCTTTGATCCTTCTTTTCGACATGCAGACCGGCGCTTCCGGGGACATGATCCTGGGCGCCCTTTTCGATCTCGGGCTCGACTTCGGGGCATGGAAGCGCGGAATCGATTCCTTGGGGCTCAACGGATTGAACATGTCCGTCGAACGCGTGGTCAAGCAGGGGCTCACGGCCGCCCGCTTCCGTATCGATGCTCCCCATGAGCATACCCATCGCGGCTTATCCGAAATCCGCGCTATTTTGGAAAGCGGATCGTTGCCGCCGCGGGCGCGGGAACGGGCCTTGGCGGTCTTCACGCGTCTGGCGCAGGCGGAAGCGCGCATCCATGGGGTGCCGCTGGAGCAGGTGCATTTCCACGAAGTGGGCGCCTTGGATGCCATCGTAGACATCGCGGGGGCCTGCCTGGGTTTCGAAATGCTTGGGATATCCGAATTCTTCACCACCCCTTTCACTTTCGGATCGGGCACGGTTAAAGCCGCCCATGGCGAGCTGGCCGTACCTGTGCCCGCCACCGTGGCCCTCACCGAGGGCTTCCCTTCGCGCCGTACGGGACTGCCAGGGGAGCTGGTCACGCCCACGGGCGCGGCCCTCATCGCCACCCTTTCCGAACCGCTTCCCGACGGTTTCACGGCCTCCCTGGTGCGCGCGGGATACGGCGCGGGGACGCGCGATTTGCCCGGCATCGCCAACGTTCTGCGCCTATGCCTGATGCGCGCGGCCGCCGCGGATGTTTCCGGTTATGCCGTGTTCCAGGTAGAATGTAATTTGGACAACATGGCCCCTGAGCTCATTGGTTATACCGCCGGGCGCTTGCGGGCGGCCGGCTGCAAGGACGTCTGGCAAGAGCCCATCCACATGAAGAAGGATCGCAGCGCGGTAAAGCTTTGCGCTCTTGCCGATCGCGCGACGCTGGATACGGCCCTTACCATCATAGCCGCCGAGACCGCCACCGGCGGGGTGCGCTGGTTCCCGGTGCAACGACTGGTCGCCGAAAAGACCATGGGCACGGTATCGACTTCCTATGGCGATGTGGAGGTGAAGCGGATCTCTTTTCCGGGGCGCGCGGCCTCCCGCTGGTCGCCGGAATACGAGAGTTGCCGCAAACTCGCCGAAGCCAAAGGCGCGCCCTTGCAGGACATCTACCGCGAGGCCCTCGCGCGGGCGATGGGGAAGGACCAATGATCCAACTTCCCGGCATGCACCTAGAGCAACGTAAGGGCGATCCGCGCAAGCTGAAAGGCAAGCTGATCGCTTATGTCCGCGTGGAGAGCGATGAAGGAGGCGAGGCTTCGTCGGGCCCGGTGGATGAGGGGAACGCGAACGCCTTGGCCGCCATGGTGCGAAACGGGATCCTGGCCGTGCAGGCCAACTTCGTGGACCAACGCAACATCCGCGATTTCTTCCGGGAGGAGTTCGGCATTTCCCTGGAAAAAGGGATCCAGGAGGTGATCGATCAAGCCAAGGAAACCGGCGGCTTGGAAGGGGCCTTGGATCCGGAGGCCGTGAAAGAGCGCCTGGACTCGATGAAGAACGCCGATTTCATCCCCATCCCGGCCAAGATCGCCTTTTTCAGCAGCGAGGCCGAGATGCTCGCCAGCGACGCGGACGTCTACTATCTGGGTTCGTTCACCGTGCTCAGCCACGCGCATTTGTGCGTGAACTCCTTCCCGATCATCTACCAAGCCTATTTCCGCGAGCAGGAACATCGCGCCATGGAACGGGAGATCGCGGCCTTGCTCGGCAACATCGAAGATCCGCGCAAGCAGGAGGGCGGGAATGGCGAAGACGCTCCGCGCCTACAGACCTACCGGGGCGATATCAAGGCCTATCTGCTCAAGGACATCATCCCCAATATGATCTATAGCCTGAGCGATCCGGCCGAATACCAGAAGGCCTTGTCCCACTTCAAGGATTTCATGGGTGATTTCGGTTATCCGGAAGACATGCAGGCGATCGTCAACCTCGTCGAATCGACGCCGCAACACGATGCCAAGGGCCTCCGCAAGTTGGAGTTGTTGGTCGCCAAGGTGGAAGCGTTGCAGAACGAGGATTACGAGAAGCTGGACGGCATCCGGAACGAATTGGGCAAGCTCGGTTAAGCGCCGGCATACCGCTCGATACGACAGATCCCGTTCTCCATCACGGCGTAGCGCATCCCGTACAGCCACTCCCCGCTGTTCACGTAGATCCCTTCCGGGACGTCCTTAACGAAAGCCGAATGCGTGTGCCCGTGCATGACGATATCGCAATCGCCCCGAGCGAGTAGGGCCCGGCCGGCGGCTTCGTATTCGTCCAGCTTACGCGGACGGTTGCCATGCCGGTCGCGGGAAAGCCCGCTGAGGGCGTTCGCCAACCCCATGCCCCAATCGGGATGTAATAAGCGGAACAGAAAATTGGAAAGGGGATTCCGGAACACCTTCTTCATGATCCGGTAGCGGCCGTCGCTGGCCGCCAGACCGTCCCCATGCAGCAGCAAAAGCCTTTTGCCTTGCACTTCCACCCGGAGTTCGTCGGCATGCACCTGAAGGCCCAACTGATCGCGGAAGAAGGCGCCCAAGTTGAAGTCGTGGTTGCCCGCCAGGTAATGGACCTCGACGCCGGAACGGGACAAGGCTTCCAGGGCGGCCAGCACCCGGAAATGGCCTTTGGGCACATAGCTCCGGTATTCCATCCAGAATTCGAACAAATCGCCCAGGATGAAGAGATGGGAGGCCCGCGTCGCTTCTTCCCGCAGGAACCGTAACAGCCAGGTTTCCCTCTCCGTGGGCATCCCGCGGTAGCGGGCGCCCAGGTGGAGATCGGATATGAAGTAGGCGCGCCGCGCTTGATTCATGCTCACGGTATTTTAGCTAAATTGGATAGCCTAGAGGTTCCCGATGCGTCTGCAAGCCACGCCCCATAAGCTTCACCTGTTCTTCTGCACCAATACCCGCGAAAACGGCGACAAGTCCTGCGGGGATACCCCGGCTACGCGCGTCCTCGCCGAGCAACTCAAGGCGCGCTTCAAAGAGGCCAAGCTACCCATACGCATCACGCGCACGGCTTGCCTCGGCCCTTGCGCCCAAGGCCCCAACATCATGTGCTATCCCCAAGAGGTGTGGTTCCAGGACGTCCGGGAGGAGGACCTGGACGAGATCGAAGCCCAGGTGAAGCGCATCCTGGCGTCCGGAACCGCCGGATAGGCCGGGTCATCCTGGCCCCAGGCCTCTAACGCCTGACGGGAAACGTCGGCCCAAGGTCCACAACCCTGGGCCGGGCGAATGAATCAATCTTGATGGTAAATCATGCTGTCCTTGGTTTCCTTCACGAAGAGCATGCCGATTACGAAGGTGGCCAAGGCAATCACGACGGGATACCAGAGGCCGCTGAAAATATTGCCGCGGGCGGCGACAATGGAAAAAGCGATGGCCGGTAGAAAACCGCCGAACCAACCATTGCCGATATGGTAGGGCAGGCTCATCGATGTATAGCGGATGCGGGTGGGGAACATTTCGACGAGCATGGCGGCAATCGGCCCATAAACCATGGTCACATAGATCACCAAAATGGTCAGTAGTCCTACCAGGGCGAACCATTGGCCTGAGAAAGCATTGATAGGGTCGGCCTTAGAGGGATAACCGGCTTTATCCAAAGCGGCTCTCAACTCGGTTTCGAAACGGACCTTTTCCGTTTTGGCCGTAGGCGCCGCGCCGTCATAACCGACAATCGAGGCATCTCCCACATTGACCGTGGTAATCGATCCGGCGGGACCCTCGACCTTGTCGTAATTGACGCCTTGATTCGCGAGGAAAGAGCGGGAGACATCGCAAGGCGTCGTGAACTTGGCGGTACCCGTCAAGTTAAGGACCAAGTTGCAAGTGGAAGGATCGGAAACGACCTTGACGGGCGATGCGGCGATGGCGGCTTGGAGTTTCGGATTCGCGACGGCCGTGATGGCTTTGAAAATCGGGAAATAGGTCAGGGCCGCGATCAGGCATCCTGCCATGATAATGGGCTTGCGGCCGATGCGATCCGAAAGTCCGCCGAAGATGACGAAGAACGGCGTTCCCAATATGAGCGAAGCCGCGATCAGGATATTGGCCGTCGGCGCCGCGACTTTCAAGAAAGTCTGCAAGAAATAAAGAGCGTAAAACTGACCGGTATACCAGACCACCGCTTGGCCCGCCGTGAGCCCGAAGAGCGCCAGCAGGACGATGCGCAGATTCGGCCCACGTAGGAAGGATTCCGTGAGCGGGGCTTTGGAGGTTTTCCCTTCCGATTTGATTTTCAAGAACGCAGGCGACTCGCTGAGTTTAACGCGGATCCAAACCGAGATGACCAGCAGGATGCCTGAAAAGGCGAAGGGAATGCGCCATCCGCCCCAAGCGGCGCCGAAAGCCTTTTCGCCCTCGGGAGAGAATGACCCGCCGCCGGAATAGTAACGCGTCGCCAGAATGACCATGAGTGCCAACATCAATCCCACCGTGGCCGTGGTTTGGATCCAGCTCGTGTACAATCCGCGCCGGCCTTGCGGGGCATGCTCGGCGACATAGGTCGCGGCGCCGCCGTATTCGCCGCCAAGGGCAAGCCCCTGCAAGAGGCGAAGCGCGATGAGGCAGCAGGGGGCGAAGATTCCCCAAGAGCCGTAGCTCGGCAAAAAGGTCAGCAGGAAGGTGGAGAAACCCATGATGAGAATGGTGGCCAAGAAGGTGTACTTTCGGCCGATCAAATCCCCCAAGCGTCCGAAAAAGATTGCGCCGAAAGGGCGCACGGCGAATCCGGCGGCGAAAGTCAGCAGGGTGAAAATGTTCCGCGTGGCGGGATCGAGAGGCGCGAAATATTGGGCGCCGATTATGGTCGTCAAGACCCCGAAGAGGTAGAAGTCATACCACTCGAAAATCGTTCCCAGGGAAGACGCGAAAATGACTTTTTTCTCTTCTGCCGAAATGGGGCGCGTTTTCCCGGCTTTCTCTCCGGACGAAACGGGATTGATGGTATCAGCTGTCGCCATGTTTTGCCTTTCGGATGAGAAGTGGTGAAATATGTACATCCAAATCCGGTTCTACACCATAACGAGGTATGAACAATTTCGAAAAGTTAAAACTCGATTTGTGGATAAAAGCATGAATCGGATAACATATCCGGCTTTCTACGCCACATTCCATCTCCCCATCCGCGCCGGGGGAAACACTTGCGGGAGGACGAGATCGAATCGCAGGTGAAACGCACCCTCGCGTCCGGAAATGGCGGATAGTCCGGAACCGCGGATTAATGCCTTGGTATTTCTTACGCTTCTGATTTATCGGTAGCTTCTGACCCGGTTTCCTCCTGCAGTGGCGAAAAACTTATGGTGAATAGCATGGATAGGAACTATTCTTTTCCCGCTTTACCGGGCCGGCACAGACCCCGGACGGGATTTTTAAAGTCTCCATTCCCCTGAACTGAAAGCAAGGCCTGCATGATCATCCAAAGGAAGGTTATGAAATCGAATTCACTTCGCGCCTTCACGTTTTTCTTCGCGTTGACCGCGGCCGCTACGGCCGTGCACGCCCAGGGGCCCCAGGCCCCGGCCAATCCGGCGCCCGCCGGGGCCGCGGAAGCCGGGCCCAATGTAGGCGTTACGCCCAAGGGCGGCGGACTCTTCATCAAGAGCGATGACGGCCGCGCCGTCGTTCGTCTCATGGGCTACGCGCAACCGACCTTCATCGCGACCGCCGAGTCCAATAAGCAGGCGTATAAGGTTCCGTCATTCTTCGTGCGTCGCGCGCGGGCGGACTTCAAGGCCGAATACGACAGCCTATATACGCTGTTCTTCGAATACGACGGGGGGCCGACGGCAGCCACCTCGCTTGTGGAAGGCTACGCACAGGCCGCCCTGGTGAAGAACTACCTGAACTTCCGCATGGGCAAATACATCCAGCCTTTTAGCGCCGAGAACCTGCGTTCTTCGCGGGCGCTGGAAACCGTCGAGCGCTTCCAGGCCTTGGGTGCCCTCGTCGGTCTGTCGGCCTTCGACGCTAAAATCGGAGCCATGCTCTTCGGAACCTTGGATCCTGAGAAGCAGGTTAAATACTTCCTGAGCGTGAATAACGGCAGCCTGGCAACCGCCTCGAACGGAGGCGACGTGCGCGACAACAATTCCGATAAGGATTACATCGGCCGGTTCGAATTTTCCCCCGGTAAGATCTTCCGCGTCGGCGTGGCCGGGGACTATGATAAGGAGAAGGCCCAAACGCTCAGCGTGAAGAGCTATTCCGGCGCCACCTTCGATACCCTCCACGTGTATGGCACCCGCATCGCCTTGGATGTGGATCTCCACTCGCAGCTCAACAATCTGGGATTGGAAGCGGAATGGCTTTGGGCCGATTTCTCGGACACCGGCGCGAGCATGAATGGCGGTTACGTCCAGGCGGGATATTGGGTGAAGGGAAGCGAGGCCGAGGGCGGCATCGAACCCTTGTTGCGTTTGGAATACACCAGCGTGTCGGCCGATCATCCGCCCGCGGCCTCGACCGAGGTGGACGGTTCCGTCCTTATGTCCGCCACCTTGGGCGTAAATTATTGGATGAACGGATGGACCCGTTGGCAGCTGAACCTGATCGAGGAAACGACGTCCAAGAAGGGGAATGTCACCTACGCCGCCGCCGACGACGGCCGTTTCCTTCCCACCCTTTTCGCCCAGTTCCAGATCAAGTTCTAGTCCCAAGGGCCAAAGCCCATTCGCCGCGCGGTCTTGACGGCCTGTCAGGTCCGCGCGGTTTCAGCTTCCGCCATCAATTCGTTGCAGGCCGGAGTGGCGCACCACGCCCGCGCCTCCACGGCCTTGAACTTGGCCGCGAATTCGGATCCCACGTCCCAGTCCCAGGCCTCCATGGCCGGTTTGCCGTCTAGCGCGATGCGCAGGCAAAATGCATGCAGCAGATGGCGCCGGGCTCCCAAAGCCGCGTAATCGGCCTCGTCCAGCTCCGCATCCAGGCGTTTCAAATAAGCGCGCCCTTCGTTGGCGTAAATCTTATCCCCCACGATAGGGCAGCCGAGATGGGCCAGATGGGCCCGCAATTGATGTTTGCGACCCGTGATGGGCGCCAGGGCCAGCAGGCCCAAACCGTCCCGCTCCGCAATCACGCGGTACAAGGTCAGGGACGGCCTGCCGCCCGCCTGCACGTGCATACGGGAACGGATGGGAGAGCCGGGGATTTCCGCCAAGGGCGCGTCGATGGCCCCGGAACGGGACGGGGGTAGCCCGCGGGTTACGGCGAGGTAGAGTTTGAGCCAACGGGCGCCGGGAGCGGAAGGGGCATGGGTCCGGGATGCCTCCGGGCCGTGGGCGAAGGCCATAAGTCCGCTGGTCTCGCGGTCCAGGCGGTTCAATGGGGCCCAGGCATCGTCCCCAAGTTCCTCCCGAACCAGGTTGGCCAGGGTCTGGAAAAAAATCTTCCCGGTCCGATGTACCGGCATACCCGAGGGTTTATGCACGAAAGCCAGTTCCGGACCGCGCTCCAGGACGCGGTAATCCAATGGCACCTCCGGCTCCTCGTAATCCACGACGGCGAAGCGAAGGCGCATGCCTTCGCGCAAAAATTCGTTCCCGTGGGCAAGGGCCCCGTCGAGTTCGAAGCGGCCCAGGGCCAGGAGCCGATCCCATTCCCCGGGCGCATGGTAGGTGAAGCGGCGCGCCAGGTATTCGGCCAGGTTGGCGCCGCCCGGATTGCGGATGATGGAGGTGAAGGAAGAGTTGATGCGGGGCATGGATGGATGCCGGCCTTAAGCCCGAGGCTCGGAGGAGAACGAAAAAGGGGCGGCCGATGGCCGCCCCCTGGTGCATCCGCGGAGCGGACCGGTCACTTGGCCGAAGCGAATTGAGCCGCTTCAGTCTTGATCATATTGGGGGTCTGGTCCGCGTCGAAGGACTTGTAGCGGATGTATTCGCCTTTCTCGTTGACGACGATCAGGAGGGGAATGGAGCCGGTGCCGTAATTGTCCCCGATGGAGCGATCCTCATCGTAGAACACCGGCATATGTACGCTATAGTCCCGGATGAATCCGCGGATGTCGTCCTCGGTGTTGTACTTGATGGCGATGGCGATGGAGGTGAAGCCCTGAGCGTTCAGGTCATCGGCCAGCTTCTGCACGTAGGGAATGGCATGCTGGCAATGCGGGCATTTCGCCGAGAAATAGAAGATGAGCAGCTTACGGTTAGCGAAATGCGAAAATTTGAGGTTGTTATCGGAGATCGGTTTCGGGGCCAGCGCGAAATTGATGTGAGCGCGCTTGTTCGTCTTCTTATCAATCTCGAAGGTGGGCGGGGCTTCGGGAGCCTCCGGCCCCTGTATCGGACCGCGCAAGGGTTGGGCACCCGCCAGATCGAAAGCAAGGCAGGTCAGGATGGTAGCCGTTAGGAAAACCTTGATTTGCCGCATAGGAACGCTCATCTCCTCGGATATTATCGTGTCGTTAGGAACCCTAGAAAGATACCAGTCCAAGTGAAACAGGACAAGCCGGTAGCATCGAACAGAGAATGATATCGCCAGGTCCTTGGCGCCGACCTTGGCCGCATGGGTCGCGGAACCGGTGGCGGGAATTTTTCTAAGCCATGGTGGGATATGGGATTGCGATTGTAGCGGGGTGGGGGTTATTGTATACTTATACGGTGACTAATTCCGCGATTCCGGCGTCTCGGGCCGGGGCTCGGGCCCTGGGCAAGGCCCGTCTGCAGGCATCCGTTTCCCATTCGACGCGGGCTTGAAATGGAGACTCCCTTGGATACGGGACCCCACGGCGGCGACCTCACATCCGAAGTCTACAAGCTGAGACAGCAGAACGTCCAGCTTCAGCATTTGCTGAAGTACAAGGACGATGTGGAAATCCCGACCCTGAAGCGCCAGATGGGCCACTTCCAGCACGAGCTGCAAGCCACCAAGGCCCAGATGAACGAGACGGCGAAGCAAGAGGACTTCATCGATCGGCGTTCGGGCATCCTCCACATCGATCGCGACATGCGCGTGGTGAAGATCAATAGCTACGCGTTGGAAATCCTCGGCACGTTGCACACCCAGGCCATCGGAAGGCCCATCAAGGAAGTAGGGGTGAACTCGCAATCCGGCCGCCCCATCTTCGGGGACATCGATTATTACCTCGAGCCCGAAGGCAGGGAGAGCGAGTGGGAGAAGGAAATCCCCATGCCCAACGGGGAGAAGCGCTACTACCACTTCCGCAGCGCCCTCATCAACGGCATCCGCCTCGTCAGCATCAGCGAGATGACCGATCTGCGCCTCTCCGAGAGCCGCGTCAAGGCCATCATCGGCTCGTCCAAGGACGGCATCGCCCTGGTGGACGAGGGTTCGGTGATCCGCTCCACCAACGCCCGCTTCGGCAAGCTTTTCGGCTTGAACTGGCGGCAGTTCGCGGGCATGCAGTTCGACATCGCCGCGGAGCTGCTGCAATACCATTTCAAGGATCCGCATGAGTTCATGGCCTTTTACGGCGCCATCCAGAAGGAGCCGCAGCTGCATTCCGAAGGCCTGTTCGAAATGGTGCTGCCGCAATCGGCCGCCTATCAAATCTATACGCGGCCGATCGTCGACGAGCAAAGCCGCCTGATCGGCCGCGTATGGTTCGTCACGGATGTCACCAATTTCAAGGAGATGGAGAAAAAGCTGGCCGCCGACGCGGCCAACCTGGAAGTCAAGGTCAACGAGCGCACCGAGGAACTGTACGTCCAGAACCAGGAACTGGTGCGCGTGCGCCAGGAGATCGAGATGGAACTGGACATGGCCAAGCAGGTGCAGCAAGGCATGTTGCCCAAGACCCTGCCCAAGCTGGACGGGTATGAAGTGGGGGCCGCCTACGCCCCTACCGGCAAGGTTTCCGGCGACTTCTACGACTTCATCCGGCTGGATGAGGATCGCATTTTCATGCTCATGACCGACGTCTCCGGGCACGGCGTTCCGGCGGCCCTGGTCACGGCCATGGCCAAGATGGCCTTCGACCGCCACGTGAAGGCGGGCCTCTCCGTCTCGCACATCCTCATGAACGTGAACGTGGATTTATGCGCCGCCATCAATACCGATCATTATCTCACCGCTTTCGCGGGCATTCTCGATCTCAACTCGGGGAAACTGACCTATAGCCGGGTGTGCCATCCCTATCCGGTAATCTATCGCCACGCGGGTCAGAGCCTTGAGCATTTGCAGATGCGCGGGGGCTTTTTCCTGGGCATGTTCGAGGACAATAGTTATTCCGAACAGGAAACTTTCCTGAACCCCGGCGATCTCCTCTTCGTATACACCGACGGCATCAACGAAAGCTTCAATAACAAGGATGAGCTCTACGGGCGCAAGCGCCTGGACGAGGTGATCCTCCGGTTCGCCCGACACGGGGCCCAGGAAACCATCGCTCAGGCGCAGCTCGACAAGGAGCGGTTTTCCGAAGGTCGGCAAAGCCTCGACGATATTTCGATTTTCGCCATCAAGCGGCGGGAAGCGAAGTAACGTAAACTATCTTCTCTGCGAAATCCAGCGGAGGAATCCCGTGAACGTTCTCGTCGTCGGCGGAGCCGGATACATAGGCTCCCATGTGGTCAAAGCCCTGTTGCGCGCAGGCGCGCGGGTTACCGTGTTCGACAACCTCTCTTCCGGCCTGCGGGGCAACCTGCGGCCCGGGGCGAAGTTCCGCCATGGAGACATTCTCGATTCCCGCGCCCTGGAGGAAGCCTGCGCCGGGGAGGGCGTTTCCGGAGGCGCTTACGACGGGGTCATCCACCTGGCCGCCCTCAAGGCTGCGGGCGACTCCATGCTGCAGCCCGAAAAATATTCCACCCATAACATCACGGGCACCTTGAACCTCTTGAACGCGGTCGCGCGCGCGGGCATCAAGCACTTCGTATTCTCTTCTTCCGCGGCGGTCTATGGCGATCCGGTTTACCAGCCCATGGACGAAAAGCATCCCACCGCGCCCGCGAATTATTACGGCTACACCAAACTGGCCATCGAGGGATTCCTGGATTGGTACCAGCGCCTGAAGGGCGTCCGCTTCGCGGCCTTGCGCTATTTCAACGCGGCCGGCTACGACCTTGATGGGGAAATCAAGGGCCTGGAGCAGAATCCTAACAACCTGTTGCCGGTCATCATGGAGGCGGCCATGGGCTGGCGGAAGGAGCTCCAGGTTTTCGGGAACGATTACCCGACCCGGGACGGGACCTGCATCCGCGACTATATCCATGTGGAGGATCTGGCTTCCGCCCATGTCCTGGCCCTGCAAAAGCTGATGGCGGGCACCGATCGGTTAGTGGTCAACCTGGGGACCGGCTCAGGCATTACCGTTATGGAAATGGTGAAAATGGCCGGGGAAATCTCCGGAAAACCGGTGCCCTACCGCATGGTGGGCCGCCGCGAAGGCGATCCCCCCTCCGTAACCGCATCCGCAGGCCTGGCCAAACAGATGCTGGGATGGGAGGCGAAACACAGCGATGTAGGTACTTTATTGAGGACCACCTGGAAGGCCTACCAAGCCAATGCCAAGGAGCGATTGAACTAGTCGCTCCTGGACGGCGTCCGCGCGACGGCCGCGCGGCGCGATGGAATCCTTACGGGTGGCGAAAGGGATTGGCATGAAGGAATTCCCAGCGACCTTAGGGGATCTCAAACGTTCGGGTTGGCGCAGCAAATCGGTCAAGGATGAATTGAGGGACAACCTGTTGGCCCGCATCCGTGGCCGATCGGAAGGCGACCTGCGGGATCCGCTGATGCCCGGCATCGTCGGTTACGAAGAGACTGTGCTCAAGCAATTGACGCATGCGATCCTCTCCCGGCACGACATCCTGCTCTTAGGCTTGCGCGGACAGGGCAAGACCCGTATCCTTCGGCAACTTGCGAGCTTCCTGGATGAACGTATCCCCATCGTGACGGGCAGCGAGGTCAACGATGACCCGTACGCGCCTATCTCGCGCTACGCGAAGGAAAAGATCGCCGCCCAAGGCGACGAAACGCCCATCGAGTGGATCGGGCGCGAGCGGCGCTACGGCGAGAAGCTGGCCACGCCGGACGTCTCCATGGCCGATCTCATCGGCGACATCGATCCGGTCAAGGCTTTCCATCAGAAGATCGGTTACGGCCACGAGGGCGCCATCCAGTTCGGGATTATTCCGCGCACCAACCGCGGCATCTTCGTCATCAACGAGCTTCCCGATCTGCAGGCGCGCATCCAGGTAGGCCTGCTGAACATCATGGAGGAGCGCGACATCCAGATCCGCAGCTTCCGGGTGCGCATTCCGTTGGACATCCTGATGGCCTTTTCCGCCAATCCCGAGGACTACACCAACCGGGGCAATATCATTACGCCCCTGAAGGATCGCATCGATTCCCAAATCATCACCCACTATCCGAAGAATGCCGAAGCCGCGATGGCGATCACGAAGCAGGAGGCGCGCATCCATACCTCCGGCCCGCAGCCCGTCATTTCCGATCTGATCCGCCTGGCCATCGAGCAGATCGCTTTCGAGGCCCGCGAGGACAAGGATTACGTGGACCAGAAATCCGGCGTCTCCGCCCGCTTGCCCATCGCCGCCATGGAGCTTTTGGCTAGCGCGGTAGAGTTGCGGGGCCTGCTTACCGGGGAGGACGCGCCGCGGGCCCGGCTTTCGGATCTGGAGGCGGTGGTTCCCGCCATCACCGGCAAGCTGGAGCTGGTTTACGCTGGCGAGCAGGAAGGACCGGCCAACATCGCCCGCGCCATGGTGGGCAAGGCCGTACGGACGGTCTTCCACAAGCTCTTCGCCGATCCCTACAACAAGAAGGAGAAACAGCCCGAAGAGAATCCTTACTATCCGATCATCTCGTGGTTCGAAAAAGGCAATACGCTCACCCTGGGCGACCGCATGACGGATGCGCAATACCGGCGGGCCTTGGAATCTGTCCCGGATATCCGCAAGGCCGTGGCGCGCGCAGCCTTGGATCCCAAGGCCCTGGAAAAGGAGAAGGCGGATGATACGCTGCACCTCGAGTTTTTGCTCGAAGGCCTGCATCTGCATTCGCGCCTGAGCAAGGAAAACCTTTCCGAGGGCTTCACCTACCGCGACATGATGTCGGATATCCTGAAGGACTGAAGATGGAAATCCGCTATGGCCAGGCCCTTCCGGATCCGGAGGGCGGGGAAGGCGAAGGCCAGGATGGAGCCGACCTGGTCGATCTGTTCTCCCAGCTTTTCCTGCGGAGCAACGGCGACGCGCGGCAAGCCTTGGAATGGCTGCGTCGCATCGCCGAACGGCAGGGCTGGCTGGGCCGTGAGCGTACCTTCGAGGACATCCTCGACGAGCTGGAAGAGAAGGGCGTCATCAAACGCGATCACGGCGATTTCAGCATTACCCCGGCGGGAGACCGGGCGGTGCGGGAATCGGTGTTCGAAAGGGTTTTCAAGGGATTGGGCAAAAGCTTCCGCGGCAGCCATAACACGGGTAAGCTGGGCAAGGGTGGCGAGCGGCAGGCCGAGACCCGACCTTACGCCTTCGGGGACGAACTGGCCGATCTCGATTTTTCCGAAACCTTGAAGAATGGGCTGCGCCGGGGGGCTGAAGAAGGCGCGGGACCCGATCTGCCGGATGCCTGGACCGGGCTGACCTCGGAAGGGCTCTCGGAAGAGGATTTCGAAGTCCACGAACGCGAACAGCTCGCTAGCTGCTCCACCGTGCTGATGATCGATATCAGCCATAGCATGATCCTCTATGGCGAGGATCGCATCACCCCGGCCAAGATGGTGGCGATGTCCTTGGCCGAATTCATCAAACGCAATTATCCCCGCGATACGCTGGACGTGATCACCTTCGGCGACGAGGCCAAGGAAATCCCGGCGGACAAAATCGCCCACGTGGCCGTGGGGCCGTACCATACCAACACTTGCGACGGCCTGCGGCTGGCGCAAAACCTTTTACGCAAGCGCAAGAACTCCAACAAGCAGATTTTCATGGTGACCGACGGCAAACCCTCGGCGGTATTCGATCGCGGACGCCTGTACCGTAATTCCTTCGGCCTCGATCCCCTGGTCTTGCAGAAGACCTTCGCCGAAGGCCGCGCCTGCCGTAAGAACAAGATCCGCGTGTGCACCTTCATGATCGCCAAGGATCCTTACCTGGTGGAATTCGTGGAGGAATTCAGCCAAGTCTCCGGCGGCCAGGCTTTCTATACGGGCCTGGACGGGCTGGGGGAGTTCATATTCGTGGACTATGCCGCCCATCGGAAGGGAAAGATCCGATAAGCCGCGCGATGGCTGATCCTTCCCGGCTCCGATCGTTAAATAAACCAATTTAAATGGTTCATAATGGATGCTCCCGCGGATCGATGGCATCCTTCCGCCGCTGCAACCGCCTGAGCGGCCCTGCCGGGGTGGAGGAAAACTTGTCAAGCATATCGTGGATACACCGTTCTAATAGCGGATCCGTGAACTTCAAGTAATAGTTATATGCGGAGTTCGACCAACTCCATTGTTGAAAATTCCTCCTCCACCCTCCATAATTCCTGCATGCGCACCTTCATTGGACGCTCTGAAAGGAATCGGAGAAAAAATCCTAAAGACGCTAAAGTCGCCGGGATCCGGATCCGATGAAACAAAGACTCATTAACCCAAACCAAGGAGAAGATAATGAGTAACAAGAATTGGACGATGATCAGAAATGCTGCACTCACCTTCGCCCTGGCGGCGGGCGTATCCCAGGCCAACGTTGCCACCGTCGGCGGTAACGTGCAAATCGTGAACTTGCTGAACTCTTCCGCGCAGGCCGGTTTGGATTTGACCTCGGCGGGTACGGGCGTGGAAATCGCCAACTTCACGGTCAGCAACAATACCAGCCAATTCACGCTGGCTTTCACATTTGCCAACGGCGGACGGTTCGTAAACTCCCTGCACGCGGGCCAGCATGTGGACTTGACCAAGGTTACGCTGACCAACACCGGCGGTACGCTGGGCACCGGTATCGGCGTCCTTGTTCCTGCCACGGATGAGGCAGCCGCCACTTTCGTGACCGGCAGCAATATTACCACCCATGCCGTCGTCCCCGGCGCTCCCACGACCACGACCTGGACCCCCGCCGCTCAAACCACCCCGACGATCGGCTACGTCATGTCGATGCGTGGTGATTGGCTTGCCGCAACGACCGTGTTGTCCGGTCTGTACACGGAAACCATCACCGCTACCCTCACGGCTATCCTGTAATCAGGGCAGTTGCGATTCTTTTTACCTGGGTTTGGGAGAGGAAGGGGCGCGACCCCTTCCTTTTCATTTCCGGGAGTGATACACTGGCCTGTGATGTCTTTCGGTTCAAGACAGGCTAAGGCCCAGAGGCCGTTTTTTTGCGCGATACTCGTCGCTTCCCTGTTTTTTGCCTTGGATGTCCAGGGAAATGTGGGGGACTTCCCGGTAGTCAATACAATGCAATCGCAGGGTGTATTCGGCCTGGACTTCTCATCTAGAACCGTGGGCGGCCAATTGGCCCTGTTCTTGATCAATAGCAACCACACGAATGGTTTCGACGTCACTTTCACCTTTGCCAACAAAGGCAAGTTCATGAGCGGGGCGCATTCCATACCCATGACCAACATTTGCCTCAACCGCCTCAGCGGCGTCATAGGCACCGGTTTGACCGCCCCTGTGAATCAGGCGGTTACCCTGGATTCCGATGGGATATGGGTCTGGGACCCCGGGGCCTCCGAGTCCACGGAAACCGTAAACCTGTTGGTAGAATTGAAATGCGATTGGCCGGATACATGGAACTACATGGCGGGATTCTATTCGGAGACCATTACGGCAACGATATCCGTCGGGCTCTAATCAACAAGGACGATGTTTGCTTCAGAAAGGTAAAGGAATGAGACTTCGGTTGTTATTCTCCATGCTGGCGATATGGGGTATCCAAAAAGCATGGTCCGTCAATTTCGCCATGGACACCTGGATTATCACCTTGGAACCCGACAACAAGAAAACGAGCCAGGTGCTGACCCTGAAATATGTCGGCAATGAGATGCCGGGCCAACCCGCCATCCCCCTCGCCCGCACCTTACAACCGGTTCCCGTGGAAATCGCCATTTATTCCAGGACCATCGATTTGGAGGGGAAGGTCCATTATGACACGTCCAAAACATCGCCGGAATTCGTGGTCTATCCATCCCAGCTCATCCTCTATCCCGGCGACGTGCAAAAGGTGCAGGTGCAATGGGTGTCGGATAAACCCCTTGGCAGGGAAATCTCCTACGGCCTCATCGCATCCCAGCTTCCGGTGAACCTGGAATCCAATGCGCAAGGGCAGAGGGGCGTACAAGCCCAATTGATGGTGCTGACCCGTTACGAAGGCATCGTGGACGTCCGGCCGAAAAACGTCAAACCTATGGTGGTGGTCGATACCGTTTATTCCAAGTCGGATAGCACCGGAAAGCCTATTATGGTGGTCCAATTGCAGAACAAGGGGACGGGCTTGCAGGTGGTCCGGGACATGCGTATGACCGTAGCGCCCCTCGATGATAAAGGGCGTGTCATCTTGGAAAAGCGTATGAACTATCAACCGCAATTGAATCCCGACGAAGTCCGTCATGCGCTTTTCTCCACGCAAAAACGCCGCTTCACCATGCTATGGCCGCCAGGTATCCCCGTCGGTCCCGTTCAGGTGATCCCGGAATTTCCTTAAGCCCTCCTTCCCATTAGTGCCTTCGGGAAGGGGTAAGGGCTGAGGCCAAGCACCCCTCCTATCTCCGCCTCCCATCACAACTTGTACTTGCTTAGCCCGGTCCGGAAATGATACCCTGGACAGGGGTATTTTAGGAGTTACCGTTCAAGGGGATTTTTGACCCGCCGGCTCCTCCCCGCAGAACGATTGAGCGGCTGTTCGCGTGACGAAACCACGATCATTCCTATCCCTTATCCTACTCCTGATAGGACTGGTGGGAACCTCGCGCCTTGACGCCGCTGATCCGGTCCAGTCGCCCTTTTATGCGACGGTATGGGTGAACGGAAAACTCAAAGGCCTTACTCCCGCGAGCAAGCCGGTGACCGGGGACGAGGTGCATATCACCGGACCTTTGCTGCTTTTTTCGCTTGGCGATCTCCTGCCGGATACGACCAAGCAGGCCCTGGACGTGAAGATGCGATCTGCCGGTTATCTCACGCCCAATGATTTGCGTCAACGGGGCATCCATGTCCAATTCCTCCGGAGCAGGTCCGAAGTCCGGATGGTATACCATTCCCCCAAGCCCAAGACGAAGGGGGACTCCGCGCTTCCCTCCACCATGTCCCAAGGCGATACCTTGCTTTCCGAATTGAATGATACTCTGGATCTGCAGTCGCCCGGCTTCTTTGAGCATATCGTGATCCCAAAGGGTACCGCTCACGACTCCGAGGTGGCCGCTTCCCATCAATCCCCTCCCGACTCCGCCAAGGCCGCTCCACGGGATTCCGCCCCTGCCTCCGCCAAGACTGCATCCCATGCCCCCGCCAAGGTCGCTCCCCATGAACCGGCCCCAGCCTCCGCCGTGGCTGCTCCCCATGAACCGGCCCCAGCCTCCGCCGCAGCCGCTTCCCATGAATCTGCCCCAGCCACCGCCGTGGCTGCTCCCCATGAACCGGCCCCAGTCTCCGCCGCATCTGCTCCCCATGAATCCGTCCCTGCCTCCGTCAAGGTCGCTTCCCACGATTCCACCGCCAAACCCGCTACGAGTTCGGAAACATATTCCCCCACGGAATCCCGTGAAGACCTTTACCGCAGGATCTTCAAGAAGTCTGCCCCGAAGACGCCGGACTTCGTGGAGATAAATCTCAATGTGGACGGGCAGTCTTGGGGGATGGTGCATATCAAGATGAAACACCCGACGGGCTTCCGCGTATCCCTGGACACCTTGTTGCTCTCCCTCGAAGATAAGGTGATTCCGAGCGTCATGGAGTTGCTCCGGCAAAACGCCGATCCGCAAAGGATGGTCTCGGACGAAGGTATACAAGCGGCGGGATTGGTCGCGACATTGCGGTTGGATATCTTCGAACTCCAAATCGCGATCCCAAGCCAATTGTATCCCGTGCAAAAGCATATGCTGTCCGGGCAATGGCAGACCGCGCTTCCGCCGGATTACCTTCGCCCCAATCCCCTGTCGCTTTATATCAATAGCCGCCTTCTAGAGCGGGTCCAAGACAACCAGATTTCGCCACATGCGGATTTGGATCCCAAATTGGCTGATGTCGTACTCAGAAGCGTGAACCAGAATCCAAGGCAACCCTTCAGCTTGGATTTCGATGGGGCCGCCAACTTCCGTGGCCTTGTGCTGGAGGGGCAGGCTATCTTTTTGGAGCCGAGCCGATTCTCGGATGCCTACCTAGAAAGGAAGGAATTCCGGTTCGTTTACGATAGTCCTGAATCCATGGTCCGGTATTCCGCCGGAGATCTGTTGTTCCCGACCTTTGGCTATCAAGGTTTCGTCAATATGGGTGGCCTAGGCGCTTCCCGGGATTTCACCCTGCAGCCGCACCTGATCGCCTACCCTACCAAGGATTACGAATTCTATTTGGAAAACCGTTCCGAGGTGAAGATTTACATCAATGGATCGTTGGTCCAGACCCTGGTCCTGTCTCCCGGCGCCCATGATTTGCAGGGCTTTCCCTTGGCCGCCGGCGAGAGCGACGTGCGCATAGAAATCATGGACGTTACGGGCCGGACGCAAACGGTTCAATTTTCGTTCATCCAGGAGTCGTCGCTGCTCGCCAAAGGCCGTTCCGCTTTTTCCTACAACGTGGGTTATCCCAGCAGGGAGGATCTTTTCCGGCGCGGCTTCGATAGCGATAACTCCGACGTCTACATCTGGGGATACGGTTATGATCGCACCCGTTTGGCCAGCGCATTCGCCTATCAACGGGGACTGACGGATCTGACGACGGCGGCCCTCTATTCCCAATCCCTGGCCCGGAACGGATTGGCCGGCCTCCAGATGCTGCATGCCATTCCGGTGGGAAAAATCGAAGGCGACGCGGCCATTAGCCGCGTGGATTCCCTAGGCACGGGGTATGCCTTCAAAGCCGCCTACACTTTTATTCCCAAACGCAAGGTGGGCGATAAGAATCCCTATTCTTGGCGGGCCCAAGCCGAATTCCTCAGCGATGGTTTCTCCCGTATCCAGGAGGCTGCGCCGGTGCGTTCAGATGCTTGGATATTCACCGGCGGATTCGACACGCAACTGGATTTCATGACCATGAATCTAAATGCGGGGTACACCATCAAGCGCGACGAGCATGACATCTATAACGCCTCGCTAAGCATGCGCAAGCAATTCTTCGGGGCTTTATCCGCGAACCTGAACGTCAACCATTACTTCAGCCCGCAAGGTTATTCCAACACGACCGTGACCGCGACCGCCCAATACCAATTGTCTTCGGGGAAGAACAACATCTCCGCCAACAACCGGGCCATCAACAACCAAGTCACTCCCGGAGCCACGGCCACCGATTCCACCCGCCGTTGGGATAACTACACGGACCTGAACTGGGATTACAACGGCGGTTCCCCATTCCCGTCCAACCCCACGGCGGCCCTCAATATGAGCCTGGGCCCGACCAGTAACGATTACGGCGCCAGGCTGGGGTATCGCGGCGACCAGGGCCTCTTGACCTTGTCCGCGCGGAGGGCCGAACCCGCGGCCGGCCAGGGTAACTTCATCCAGAACTACGTGGAGGTCAATGCGCAAACCGCCTTCGTGATGGTGGACGGAAGCACGGGATTCTCGCGCCCCGTAACCAATAGCTTCGTTCTGGCGGAAGGAATTAAGAGCCTGCACAACAGCGGCATGGTTATCAATCCCAACGACGCGGGATACGATGCCGCCTCCAACTTCATGGGTCCGGCGGTATTGCCCAGCCTTGCCCCCTATATGCCCATCACCCTCAGGGTGAATCCCACCGATCCCCCGGTGGGTACGGCCGTGGAGAAATCCCAATTCGTACTTTGCCCGAGCTACAAGAGCGGCTACTTAATCAGCATGGGATCCGACGGGGATGTGGTTGCCACCGGAACCTTGCTGGATACCGGCGGCAAGCCGGTGACCTTCCTGATGCTCAATGCCTACCCGGATAACAACCCTACCGCCGCACCCGTCACCGGATTCACGAATGGAGCCGGACGGTTCCAGTTTCCTTCCATGGTACATGGTAAATGGCGGTTGGTGGCGGGAGACCTGGGTACGGCTTATTTCGAGATCCCCAAAAAGGTCAGCGGAATGTACCAGCTCGGGGACGTGAAGATCACGGACACGAAGTAGCTCCCGCGAAAGGGGATTCCGGCGCCGTCCTATTTACCATCCGATGGGTCCCGGGCGTCCTACCTTCCGAGCCAAGGGAGGTTCCATGTCCGCGCGTTCCACCATTTGCGTCGTCATCCCTTATTATAACGAAGCCGGATTCCTGCCGCGGACCCTGCGTTGCTTTTTGTCCCAATCCCGCCTGCCCGATCAATTGATCCTGATCGATAATGGCTCCACCGACGGGACGGAGGCCCTATGCCGGGCGGTATTGGAAGGGACGCCAATCCGGGACGTGGTATTCTTGCGCGAGCCGAGGCCCGGCAAGACCTTCGCCTTGGCCGCCGCCGAGCCCCATGTTAATGGGGATTTGATCGCTTTCGCAGATGCCGATATCGAGTATCCGCCGCGTTACCTGGAAAGGGCCGAACGCCTGTTCGCTCGATCCGGGCCCGAGGTTGTCGCGGTCATGGCCTTGTACCTGCATACGCCGCCCCAGGGCTTTGCCGCCCTGGCTTACCGTGCGGTCATGCCGGTTCTCTCCCGATTCTTCCCCACCAAATGCCTCACCGGCGGGGGCGGGCAGGTGTTCCGCAGCGACGCTTTCCGCCGGGCCGGGGGCTTCTCCGGCTCCGCCTGGGAACACGTCCTGTTGGATCACGAAATCATGCATCGCGTTTTCAAGCAAGGAACCTCCCGTTACCATCCGGCTTTTTGGTGCCTGCATTCCAATCGGCGCGGGAGCCGCAGGTCGGTGCGTTGGAACGTTTGGGAACGGTTCCTGTATCTTTACATGCCGCCATTCGGATTGGACTGGTACTTCTACCGGTACCTGGGGCCCAAGCTGGGCCGTAGGAAAATGTCGCAGTTGAAATTGCGGGAGCAGAAATGGAACCGGACGGGGTAAACTAACCCCTCTCCCTGATCCCGTCCGATTTCACCGACTCGGTCCCGATGGCATCCCCGCCTTTGCATTTCACCGCGTACATCGCCTCGTCGGCGCGTTGCAGGAATTCCTTGACCACATGGGCGGTGTCCTTGCTTTCATCAACCGGAAGGTACTGCGCGATGCCGATGGAAAGCGAAGTGGGTTCGGCATGCAGCCTGCGGAAGGCGCCCAGGATGCGATCGCAGATGACCTTGGCCCCATCGGTCTTGGTATCGGGCAGAAGCAGGACGAACTCGTCCCCGCCGTAGCGGTAGGCCGAATCCATCTCGGCGCGGATCTCGCTCGTGAAGATGTTGCCCAGCATCACCAGGAGATGATCGCCGGCCTGGTGGCCCTTGCTGTCGTTGTAAACCTTGAATTTATCCACGTCGATGAGGGCGATGGATATGGGGCGGTTGGGGAAGCGCTTCTGGGCGCGGATGAGGCGGCCCAGCTCGGCGTTCAGATGCCGCACGTTGTACAGCCCGGTGAGGCTATCGGTGATCACGAGGCGCAGCAATTGTTCGTTCTTCTCGTGCAACTGGCTTTCCAGCTGCTTACGCTTGGTGATGTTACTGCAGTTGAACACCTCGCCGATCACCTCTTTGTCCCGGTTGAGCATGCGGGTCACGCTCAGGGAGATCCAGATCTCTTCCCCCGAATCGGTCTGCTTGATGAGCAACTCGGGCGCCTCGGCCGAGCCATGCTCGTCCACGCGCGCCAGCAAGGCCGAGATTTCCACGGGGCTCGCGAACAGGGCATGTACCTCCTTGCCCAGCACGTCGGTCTGCGAGATCCCGAAGGCCCGTTCCGAACCCCGATTGAACTTGAGGATGCGGTGCTCGACATCGGTGGTGAAAATGATGTTGCCCGAATTGGTGATGACGGACTCGAAGTACCAGGCCTTGGCCTCCAGGCGCTTTTGCTTGAGCGAATGGATTTGCAGCTCGACCAGGAAATCGCCGCCCCTACGGTGCAGCCAAATCCCCAAGCCGGCCAAGGCGGCTCCGATGGGATAGGCCGCCCATGGGGCATAATGGATGGAGAGATAAAGCCCGCCTAAGGCGAGCACGGTGATGAACGAATAAGCAGCGGTGGCTTGCCAGCCCCGTTTCCCGAACAGCATCAGAATAGGGTGATTTTACCTCTCCGGTGGCGGTTCTGCAATGCCGGCCGTTGGGATGGCGTCCGGGTCAGGAGCCAGGGCGAACGGCTTCTTCGCGCAGGGTGAGGTGAAAGCGTTCCCGGCGAGCGCGGAGATGGGCCGAGAAATCGCGCGCGGACAAGCCGTTCGTAGCGATGCGGTAGGCTTCCCAGACTAAGGTGGCGGGCGTCTCCTCCCGGAGGGCGTCCTCCGCCGATCGTAAGCGGGCGAGGTAAGCCGGGTCCGGGGTCCATCCTCCCGGTCGATTGGCCCCATCCTCCAGGATGCGTCCCAAATCGGCGCGAACCCCTTCCGCTGGGGGAGCATCGGGTAAGCTTGCTTCCGGTCGTTCGGCGGAGGCGTCCAACGCGCGGGCCAAGGCCTTGCCCCGGACGCAGGCGGGATGCGGCCAGCGGTGGCGATCGATCAGGATTTGCCGATCGGCCTCGCCGTCCCGGAAGGTCTCCCAAACGGGGAAGCCCGCGGGCAATTCGCCTTCCAGGACCCAAGCCGCCACTTCCCCGGATTCCAGGCGCGAAAGGCCCGCGTGGGGCCGGCCCAGGGCGAGATCGGGCGCGGGCGCCGGATCAGTTTGGATCACCACATGCCCCCGGCCGTAGGGGCCCGTCTCCACGGGATTGGAAGGTCCGAACAAAGCCAGTACGGGGGCGCCGGAGGCGGCGGCCAAATGCATGGCCACGGTGTCGCCGGTAATCGATAGGCGGGCATGCGCGTGCACCCAGGCCGATCCCAACAGCGAGGTCGCCCCGCATAGATCGACGGCGCAGGCGCGGGCTTCGGGCGGCGCGGCCGCGAGGATCCGTTCCGCCAAAGGCCGTTCCTCGGGAGCGCCCGTCAGGGCTACCTTCATTCCCGCACGGGCGCAGCGCGTAAGCAGGCCGGTCCAATGGGACTCCGGCCAGCATTTGCCGGGCCAAGCCGAACCCGGGTGGAAAGCCAGGTATTCCCCGGGGACCAGGGCACGGGCCGCTTCCGGCCGGATCAAAGGCGGGAGCACGTTGGCGGAAAGGACGGCCTTGGTGGGCGGGGGCGGCGGGGCGGTACCGGCTAAGGCGCGCAGCATGGCGCGGGCGTAGAGATCGACGGCATGGAAAGGGTTTCCGCCGCGATCCACGGGTACGGCGAACAGATGCTCCATCCAGCGCGAGCGTATTTGGAATCGTTCGTCATCCCGGAACTGCAGTCCGATCTTCCTTTCGGCATCCACCCGGCTTTGCAGCAAGCCTCCGGCGCGTTCCTGGTAAAGGTTGGCGGATAGGACGTAACGTGTTGCGCGTAACGCCGCTAGAAAATCTTCCAACCGGGACTTCAGTCCCGCATCGTCGCCGGCGTCCCAACGGGCCCGTAAGGCCTGGCGCGGGATGACGAACGCCTGCCGGAGAAGCGGGTTTCCCTCGACCAGGCTGCGGCATTCTTCGGAGGCTACGTAATCGACCGGCAGGCCGGGATAGGAAGCCTTTACGCGGCGGATAGCCTGCAGCGCCATGACTACGTCGCCCGGATTGTGGGGCAAAAGCACCAGCATTCCGCTGCTCATGGGCCTGCGTACCTTCGTTCCTTCCGGGTTTCTTGCTTAGCCAGGAGGCGCGCGAGCAAGGCGAGTTGCTCTTCACGGGATAGGGGCAGGGTCTTGGCCAACTTCTCTTCGGCCGCCTGGGCCAGGCGCGCCGTCTCGGGAGGTTCCATCACCGCAAGCATGGCATACCGCGCACTCTCGGGGCAAGCCGGCCCAAGCCCGGGCCGGGGTTTTGCTAGCTTTCCCGGCATGCCAAGATACGCCATCGCCTTTATCAGCCCCAAGCCATCCTTGATCCATCAGTTGGTGGAAATGGATTCCCGCGAATCGGCGCTGCGCTTCTTCTTCAATCAATTCGTTAGCCAGGGCTACTCCAAGGACAACGAGGGCTACAGCTATTTCAAAGAGGACTTCCAGGATGCGGAAAATCCCCTGGGCAATATCCTGGAAATCTGACGACGCGATAGGATAAGGTTCCTTCATGGCCACGAAGCAAACAGTCGGCGTTTTGATGGGCGGCATTTCGCCCGAACATCCCGTCTCGCTGGTATCGGGAACCGGAATGCTTAAGAATCTGGATGGCGCCCGCTACGCCGGTTTCCCCATCCTCATCTCCCGGGACAACGAGTGGATCTGGCCCGAACCCAAGGAAGGGTCCGGGAATTACGGCATCGATTCCCCCGAGCAGGCGGCAGTCTGCCTGGCCGCGCCGCCCGCGGGATGGCATCGCGTGCGGTTTCCCCGCTTCGACTCCTATCCGCGCTGCGACGTCATGCTGGTCGGCTTGCACGGCGTGGGCGGAGAGGACGGTCGCTTGCAAGCCTTTTTCGAATTGTCGGGCCAAGCCTATACCGGCAGCGGCAGTCTGGGTTCGGCCTTGGCGATGGACAAGATCACGGCTAAGCGCCTCTATCAGGCGGCGGGCATCCACACCGCGCGATATCGCGTGTTGGAGAAATCCGAATTCGCGGGGAAGCTCGCCTCCGCGCGGGCTTCGTTGGAGAAGGAATTCGGATATCCGCTTGTGCTTAAGCATCCCCTGGGCGGCTCCAGCATCGGCATGGGCATCGCCCGCGACTCGGCGGGATTGGATAAGCTGTTGGAAAGCCTGGGCGCCGAGGCCGAACGGCTTCTGGCGGAAGAGTTCATCGCCGGCCGCGAAGGCACTTGCGGGGTGCTCGACCATTTCCAGCCCTTGGCCCCCACGGAAATCCGCCCGGTCCAGGATGGCTATTTCAATTTCGAGGCCAAATACCAACCCGGTCGTACCGAAGAAATCACCCCGGCGCAGTTCCCGGCCGAAGTCATCGCGCGCATGCAGGCCATCGCCCGCAAGGCCCATGAGATCCTGCAACTCTCGGTCTACAGCCGCACGGATTTCATCTACGCGGAAAACCGCCCGGGCCCGGACAACCTTTTCGTCCTGGAAACCAACAATCTGCCGGGCTTCACGCCCACTTCGCTTTTGCCTCAGGCCGCCGCCCATGCCGGCCTCAGCTACTCCGGCCTGTTGACCAAGGTCATCGAAGAGAGCTTGGCGCGGAAGCGTTGAGCCTCCCATGCCGGGTCCTCTCCTCATCCTCGACCTATCCTCCGCCCTATACGTGGGGCTGTGGGATGGATCGCGCGTAGCCGCCTTCCGCATCCGTCCCCAAGGGACCCGCGGAGAGAATGCCCTTGCCCTCATCGACGAATGCCTGGCCGAGGCGGGAATCGATCCCGGCGATTTGGCCGCGTTGGCAGTGGGCATCGGGCCCGGAAGCTTCACGGGCATCCGCGTATGCGGGGCATTGGCCCAAGGCCTGGCCTTCCCGCGTCGACTGCCCTTATATCCCTTTTCCTCCCTGGCCGCGGTGGAGACCTGCCTGCCTCCCGATGGCGCGCCGGGCGTTTCCGCCATCGCGGCCAATGCGGGCAAATGGTACGTCCGGATCCGGGGCGGGGAAGAGGCCTTGCTGTCCACCGACTCCTTACTGGGCCTGGGAGGTCCGGGGGCCGCCCTTGCGGTTTCCGGGTCGATCCCTGAGCGCGAGCGCCTGGAAGCCGCATTCGGCATGGCGCTGGCGGCCGAAGAACGCATGGACTTCGGGCGCCTGGCGGAATTGGCATTGGCCGCCGCGCCGGCCCCCGCAGGGACCCTGCGGCCCAATTACCTGGCTGCCTCGGCGGCCGAAGACATGTTGAAGGCCGGTCTGTTAGGCGTGAAGTCGGTAAAAAAAGGGCCGGCCTCCGGGACAGAAACCTCCCCGTGACGGTAACCCGCGTGCGACCCATGACGCGAGCCGATCTCCCGGCCGTCCTCGATATCGAAGCGGCCGCCAATCCCGTGCCATGGGGAGCGCCCGAGTTCGAGGTCTACCTGGAAGCCGATGCCGCGTCCGGGCCGCGGGCCTGGGTGTGGGCCGATCCCGTCGTGCAGGGTTTCCTCTGCGCCTCTTCCGCCGCCGATGAGGCCGAGCTGCAATCCATTGCCGTGGAGGAGTCCCATCGCGGAACGGGCGTTGGTTCGGAACTGATGCGGGCCTTCTTGGCCTGGGCCGCCGCCTCGGGGGTGCGTACCATACATCTGGAAGTGCGGGAAGGCAATGCGCGCGCGCGCGCATTCTACGCGCGCTGGGGCTTCGCAGAGACGGGTAAGCGGCCGCGCTATTACCGCGACAACGGGGAGACCGCGCTCCTGCTGTCGTTATCCGTGTAAGCACCCGAAAATGCTAGATTGTCGGCTCCGCCGGAGGGCGGATGCACATCCGATTTGGAGCACTCATGACTAAGGCCATCATTACCACCCGCCACGGCGATATCACCCTCGAATTCCTTCCCGAAGTGGCGCCTAACCACGTCAAGAATTTCATCGAGCTCGCGAAGCAAGGCTTCTACGATGGAACCCTGTTCCATCGGGTGATCCCGGACTTCATGATCCAAGGCGGCGATCCCAACAGCAAGAATCCGGACAAGCAATTGCATGGCACCGGAGGCTCGGGAAAGAACGTGAAGGCGGAGTTCTCGAAGACTCCCCATGCGCGCGGCATCGTGTCCATGGCCCGCTCGGCCAGCCCGAATTCCGCGTCCTCGCAATTCTTTATCGTGGTGGCCGATTCCTCCCATCTCGACAACCAGTATTCCGCCTTCGGCAAGGTGGTAGAGGGCCTGGACGCGGTGGACAAGATCGTGGCCGAAGAGACCGATCATCGCGACAACCCCTTGGAACCGGTTTCCATAACCGTCAAGATCGTCGAGGAGTGAGCGAGCCTTGCCCATAAGGCCGCGTACCCCGCCCAGGGCCCGCTCCGATCTGTTGCGGCACTGGACTCTCTGGGTCTGGTTCGCCGTATCGGTGTTCTTGAGCGTGGGCGGAGTTTGCCTATGGCGTTCCGGCCGCTGGCTGGTCCACGAAGACGCCTTCGACCATGTCAAGTGGGCCCTGATACTGGCTGGCGAATCCCGGGATTGCGAACGGACCGACGCCGGCATCCGGCTATTGCAGGAAGGTCGAGTCGACACCCTGATCCTATCCGGCTGTCGCGTTTTCAAGAATCGCTACGAAAGCGAATTCATGGCCGAGTACGCGGTGCAACAGGGCGTTCCGCGCGAACGCGTCTTCGAATTCCGGCAGGATACTTATTCCACGCAACAGGAGGCGCGCCAGTTGGTGCGCCAGTTCCGCTTGCAGAATCTGGATACCGTTCTCGTGGTCACCTCCAGCTACCACACCGCCCGCACCCGGCGGATCTTCCGGAAGCTGGCGCAAGGGTATCCGGTGGTGCTGTTAGCCTCGGCGGACTACCATCTCTATGACCCTAATGCCTGGTGGTCCAACCGCGAAAGCCGGAAGATTTGGTTCGAGGAATGGATCAAAACCTTCTTCTCGACCTACGAGCTCTGGAGCGAGCGTCCGGAATCCGGGAAGGCGGAATACCAGGGCTTGACGCCGGATCCGACGGCAGCATCGGCCGGAACCGCGATGCCGGCCGCCGCCGCCGAAAAGGCCTCCCACGCGGTTACGGATAGCGCCGCCCGCGCCGCTGGGGAAAAACCCACCGGCAAGGAAATGCCTAAAGAAGGGGACGCGGACAGCATCAAAGCGGACCGCCATGGCGCGGATAGGAACGATTCCGCCCGGGTCCGCAGGGATTCTGCGCAAGCGTTTGCCAAAGATTCGGTAGGCGCGGAAGGGACGCGTCCGGAAAGCAAAGCGACCCCTTCGACATCAGCGACTCCCGCCACCACGGTATCGACCCGCGAAGCCGCTAAGGAAGCGGAGGCCAAGAAAGCGCCGGCCCATGCCGCCAAAAAGTCGACGGCTTCCGGATCGAAAACCTCGTCCAAGCACGAAGAGAAAAAGCCGGAGAAAACCAAGAAGAAGGGCTGAAGCAGTCCGGCGCAGACTCCGTTTCCGGAGTCTGCTGCCGCTACTTAACTTGGATGTTACTTGGCCGCGGCCGCGATTAGGTTGGCGAACAGGGCGTCCGCCAGCGCATTCTTGCCCAGCTTCCCGAAGATATCGAACTGGCAGAAGATCGCCTTGCCCTTGCCCAGCGGGACGCTGAGCAGGTCGGCGCCCCAGCGCACGCGGGACTTGCCGCTTTCGGGAACCAGGCTGATGCTGCCCGCGCCTACGGTCGAGTTCGGTAAAGCCTCCAGGCTCCAATACGGCATCACGTCGGCGTAGGTCTGATCGAGGATGCAATTCGAGGGCAGGTCCTTGAACTCGGGCCCGCTCAAGGCGTAGTGGAAGCTGCCGAACTGGCTTCCCGAGCTGCGGAACACCGTCAACTCAAAAGGCAGGACCTTCATGCCGTTAAGCAGGCGCGCATCCTCTTCGGATACGTTGCCGAGAATGATGGTGCCTCCCGAGGAGGCGCGCTCGAAGCGCTTGCGGATCGAGCCTTCCACCAAAGTGGAAAGATCGGAAACCACCGAGATGGCGGCATCGGGCGTGGTGAAGCTGGCCACCGTATCGGGGAAGTTACCCAGGACGCTCACCTGCTTTAGCGGGATCTCCAACTTGGTTTCCGGGGGCACCAGGAAGACCTCTTCGGTGCGCGCCATTTCCTTGTTGTTCTTGGAAAGGTTCAGATCGAAGGTGAAGCGGCCCTTCTCGAAGCCGACCGGGAATTTGAAGCGGCCCACCAGGTTCACGCCCGTCTTGGCTTTGCCAGGCAGGCTTTCCTGATGCCAGATGCGCCCGTTGGGGCCTTTCACGCGCAGCAAGAGGCCATAATCGCCGAGATGCCCGTCGTTGACCATATGGATCTTGATGGCCGCCGAAGTGCCGATGTAGGGCGTGCGATCCTCGGCTTCCGCGATGACGTGGATGGGCCGATTGACCTTACGTACGGTATCGAAGATGGCCTTGGGCTTACGCTGCCAGTCCACCAGGCCATCCATATGGATGCCGTAATCCCCCCAGGCGTCCAGGATAAAGCCGGAAACCTGCGGGTTGATGAGGAGCGCTTCGATTTGCTTGGACAAGCCCTGGCGGGCTACCGCCGAAGCCTCTTTCCAGAAGGTTTCCGGATCCTTGAAGAGTCCGAGCAGCTGCTTTTCCTTGAGGAGATGGGCCAGCTCTTGGTTCAGTTTCTGGACATCCTTGTACTCGGGATGGGACGAGAATTTCTTCGCCTCCTCCAATTGCTCCTGCAAGCCTTCCGGAGAGGACACGCCTAGGCCATCCACCAGCACTTTGCCGTCGAGATCGTCCTTCAGGTAGTTGTACCGTTCCCAGAACGACTTGCTGCCATGGATGCCATCGGTCACCGTTTTGCCGTCCTTGGACGAGCAATAGCTGGCCAGCATGGAATAGGTCCGCAGGGAGACCGGGAAGCCGATCTTGAGGCGATGCGACTCGAAAGGGCTGATGGCTGCGGCGATGGGCTCGTACACCTTGCCCAGATCGATTTTGCCGCCGCCCAGGCTGTCCATGTTCACCGAGCACAGGTTGCTGAAGATGGGACGGGTGGGATCCAGTTCCGCGGCGTAGCGCAACAGTTTGTTGCCGTTCTCCAGCACCATGGAACCGTTCTCCGAACCGATCACCCAGCCGAAAATGCTGGGATGGTATCCCTCCTGGTCGATCAAGGTCTGGATCTGCGACTTGAGGTTTTCCAATCCCTCTTTGCTGGACTTCTGGTTGAAACAGGTGGTCTCTTGCAAAACCAGCATCCCGATCTCATCGCAAATGTCCAACGCTTCCTTGGGCAAGGGGGCGCCGCCGGAGCGCAAAAGGTTGAAGCCGCTGTCCTTGATGGAAGTGAGTTCCTTCCGGAGATCGAAGTCCGGCGGAGGGGCCCCATGCAAGAAGGGGAAGAACCAAGGATAAGTCACGCCTTTGATCTTGACCGGATGGTGGTTGAGCTTGAAGGAACCCTTTTCCACGTCGGCGCTACGCATGCCGAAGCGGATCTCGACATCGTAGGAACCCGCGAGGGAAACCTTCACCTTGTAAAGCAAGGGATCGTGGAGATGCCAAACCTTGCCGCCATCCAGCTGCAAGGTCACGCTGAAGATGGCGTTTTCCTTTTCGAGCTTCAGGCTCTTCTGCACGATGCCGGCTTCGCCGTCCGGACTGGTGATTTCGAAGGTGAGGTCGGCCTGGAAATTCTTAGGGTTCCAGAACTTGGCCTCGATGTTGACCCGATCGGCCTCGAAATCCGGGAAACAATTGAGCGCACGGATGCCGGCTTTGCCGACCATGTAGAGGTTGACTTCGCCCGTGATGCCGGCGAAAGGGCCGCTATGGTAAGGGCCGCCCAGGGCCAATTCGGAACCGGTGTATTCCCCGATTTTGCCTTGGCGATCGAGGATCTGCACGCGGATGACCAGGAAATTGTTTTCCCCGATCTTCACCGCTTTGGAGCCGTCCATCTCGAATGGGTAGTGCCCGCCCAGATGGGTTCCCAAATCCTCACCGTTCAACCAGACTTGCGCCTGATGCTGGATGGATCCGAAACGGATGAAGAAGCGCTTGGGGGATTCCTTCTTATCGACCTGGAATTCCTTGAAGTAATACGCGATGTGGGCGTCTTCGTCGTTCGCCTCCAGGCCCCAGACGTGGGGGAGGGCTACCTTCTTAACGCTGGCGGGTTTCTTCCGGTACCATTGGTCGATGAGCCCCGCATCCACAGGGTCAAAGCTGAATTCCCAGGTTCCGTCCAGTTTTACGATGGTTGCCATAACCCTCCCGGCAAGGCGATTCCAAGTGCGTCAATCCCGAAAAGGGCGAACGCGAACCAGGAATAAGGGTGAGGAAGATAGTAAAATCCCCCCGAATTGGCGCGATTGGGGCCTTCGCAGCAGGGTGCTTCGCGGTCGGTTCGGGGGAATAACGCCGGGGTTACCTGCGAGCTATCCGGAGTTACCGCGGCAAAACCAGATTCAAATACCAAGCGAGGACGGGCGCGGCGAAGAAGGCCGCCAGCGCCGTCCCCACGCAAATGTAGGGGCCAAAGGGAATATGCCGGCTTTCGTTGAGACGCCGCATCCACAGCATGGGCACGCCGACCAGGCATCCCAAAACCGATGCGAAGACGAGTCCGAACAAGGCGATTTTGATTCCGAACAAGGCTCCCGTCATAGCCACCAGCTTCACGTCCCCCAATCCCATGGCTTCTTTCTTGAGAACCAGCGAGGCCGCGAAACCGATGAACCAAAGCAGGCCACCGGCGCCAATCGCCCCAATCAGGCTTTGCGCCGGGCTTATGCCGTCGGGGAGAAAACTCAAGGCCAGGCCCAAAGCCATACCGGGATAGGTGAGCATGTCGGGAATGAGAAAGTGGCGGAAATCGATTACGAAGATGGGGATGGAAGCGAGGACCAGGTAGGAGAATCCGATCCGGAAATCCAGGTCGGCGTCCGGAAGCGCATAGACGAAGAAGGCGGCCAGGGCGGCCGCCACCAAGCCCGTAGAGGCCTCGATGAGAGGATACTGCGCGCTGATGGAAGCTCCACAGGATTTGCACTTACCGCCCAGATAAAGCCAGGCGAACACGGGGATGTTCAGGTAGAAGGGAATACGGTATCCGCAACTCTGGCACTTGGAGGGGGGCCAGACCACCGATTCACCGCGGGGCATACGGTAGATGACGACGTTGAAGAAGGAGCCGGCCATGAGGCCGAAAATGCCGGCGATGAGGATTATCATGAGAGCTGGGATAAGCATCGAGCCGGACTCCTCAATGACCATTATGCTTGGAGCGTGGAGTTTGCGCAAGCAAACTCCCAGCGACAAGCCACTCTATCCATTGTCCCACTGCCGCCGGGCGCGTTCAAATCGAATAATCATCCGTGAACACCTTGGCCCCCTTCGGCACGGCGAAGGCGGTATCCCCTTTTCGTAAGGCCAGGGCCTGGAACTCGGCCTGGGGTAGTTCGATCTGGATTTCGGGACCGGTTACGGTGGCCAGGCTGACGCGTACGGACAGGCCGATGGTGCGCACGTGGATCACCCGGCCCTCGATGGGGTTGGAGCCTTCGCGCTCGCGATGCAAGGTGAGTTCATGCGGACGAACGTAAACGGCCGTGTCGCCGCTATCCACCGGGGCGCGTCCCGGTCGGACCAAATCCAATTGGCCCGTTCCGCCCCCCTGTTCGATGCGGCCATGGAAGATGTTCACGTTCCCGAGGAAGTTCATCACGAAGCCGTTGGCGGGATGGTGGAAGATTTCCTCGGGGGAGCCGATTTGCTCCACGCGGCCCCGGTTCATGATCACCACGCGGTCCGCCACTTCGAAGGCCTCGTCCTGATCGTGGGTCACGAAGACGCTGGTCATCTTCAGTTCATCGTGCAGATTGCGCAGCCAGCGGCGCAGATCCTGCCGCACCTGCGCGTCCAAAGCGCCGAAAGGTTCGTCCAGCAGCATCACCCGCGGGCGCGCCGCCAACGCGCGGGCCAGCGCCACGCGCTGCTTCTGCCCGCCCGAGAGCTGCGAGGGGAAGCGCTTGCCTATGCCGCGCAATTGGATCAAGTCCAGAAGCTCGCCCACGCGCTGCTCAATCTCCGCCTTGGGCCGCTTCTGGATCATGAGCGGGAAGGCGATGTTCTCCGTCACCGTCATGTGCTTGAAAAGGGCGTAATGCTGGAAGACGAATCCCACGCCGCGATCGCGCACGTTGAGGCTGGCCGAATCCGTCTCGCCGAACAGCACTTCGCCCTCGTCCGGCGTCTCCAGTCCCGCGATTATTCGGAGCAGGGTGGTCTTTCCGCATCCCGAAGGGCCTAGGAGGGCCACTAACTCGCCGTCCGGAACTTCCAAGGAAACCGAATTCAGGGCCTGGGTGCCCTCGAAACGTTTGACCACATTGCGGATGGAAATCTGCATAGAGGGAGTTATCCTATCAAACCTACCGGAATAATAGGTAAGGCGATTCCGGCCGTCAACGGGGAGATAGAGCCAAGGCGCGGCGGATCAACAAAGGGGGCGGATCAACGGGTGCGGCGGCGATCGAGCCAAGCCAAGGCTTCCGCTTCCAGATGCCCCCGCGGATAATCCAAGGTGAGCACGTGGTTCCCGTGGTTGAACGCCACCAAGGCCTTGTCCTCGCTGCCGAGCTTTTCGATCAGCATTTGGCTACCGCGGAAATCGCTCGTGCGATCCCGGACGGAGTGGAATACCAGGGCCGGCGATTTTATCAGCGGCAACGAATCGGGGAATGATCGCCCGGCGACGACCACGCTCACCATAGAGGCCGAAGGCATGGCGGGGTAGGCGATATGCCCAGCCCGCCCTTCGGGATGGAGGATGGGTCCGTCCTTGCCTTTGGCCAAAGTCGCCGGCAGGGGGATGCGGCCGATAAGCCATCGGTTGGGAAGGCCCAAGGTTTTCCCGGCGGGCGAAAGGAAGGGCGCAATCAGCACCAGGCCGGCGACCGGGAACTTGCGCGCCAGATGCAGCGCTAGCAGGCCGCCCATGGAAAGACCGCAGATGAATACGCGCGCATGGCGGGATGCGAGGGCTGAATAAGCGGCTTCGCTATCGGACAGATATTCGGCAAAGCGGGTCGGGGCCAGGTCTTCGAGGCGCGTCCCGTGGCCCTTGAGCAAAGGCGCTTCGCACCGGAAGCCCAAGGGAGCGATCCGTTCGGCCAGGAAGCGCAATTCCCGCGGGGAAGAGGTCCAGCCGTGCAGGAACAGGATCCCGTCCGGGCCTTCCCCGAACTCGAAGGGCTCGGCCCCCCGTATCACCCCGGTTACCGGCAAAGCCTAACCTCTCCCGTTCGGCTTTTTTTTCGGCGCCGCCGCGCGTTTCTTCGGCATGGTCCGGTTCGTTTTCGGAGATGCCCGATTCGGATTAGGATGCGCTCCGTTCGGCTTCGCCGCCACCGAATTAGTAGCGGTATCTAGGTGCCCGGTCACGTACGTATAGGCCTCCTCCACGGTAGAGCAAATCTTGAACAGGCCCAGATCCTGCGGGCTGACCATTCCCGTTTCGACCAGGGTATCGAAATTGATCACCTTGGACCAGAATTCCGACCCATACAGCACGATCACCATCTTCTTGGTGATACGCTCGGTTTGCACCAGGGTCAGTACCTCCATCATCTCGTCCAAGGTGCCGAAGCCGCCGGGGAACATGATGATGGCCTTGGCCATGTACACGAACCAGAATTTGCGTACGAAGAAGTAGTGGAATTCGAAATTGAGGTGGGAGGAAATGTACGGGTTGGCGTGTTGCTCGAAGGGAAGATGGATGTTGAGGCCGATAGAGGGGGCATGCGCCAAATGGGCGCCCTTGTTGGCGGCCTCCATGATGCCCGGGCCTCCTCCCGAACAGATGGCGTAGGCTACCTTCTGGCTCTTGTTCCATTCCGAAAGGCGCCGGGAAAGCTCCACCGCGTCTTCATAGTAGCGGGACATTTCCATGTCCCGGCCGGCCTTGGCCAACTGATCCGGCTTGGCCTTGGGATCTTGCTTCAAGCGGCGGAGTTTAGTCTGGGCGGCCCGGCGCGAGAGAATGCGGGCCGATCCGAAGAATACGATGGTATCGTCGATTCCGAATTGCCGGAACCGGTATTCCGGTTCCAGGAACTCCGCCAGGATGCGGATGGCGCGGCCATCCTTGTTATGGAGGAATTCCTTATTCATGAAAGAAAAAGGGCTCAAGCCGTTCTTGCCCATAATGCGCGCGCGCCCGCCTTTTCGAATGTTGAGGTTGCTCCCCCTAGTTTCCAATTTTCCGCCTGTTTTTGCAACTCGGATCCGGAATTCGCGGGCTCCGGGACGGACCGTGGTAGGGGAATGGAAGCCTATGGTATCCTTTCCCCGTGCCGACCCAATCCCGTGCGCATGCCACTGCGCGCTTCTTCGATTCCTGGCTGCAAAAGACGATCGTATTCGCGCGCTGGCGCTTGCGCGGCCTGCTCTCCGTCTGGCCAGCCCGGGCGACGGCGGCCGCTGCGCCCGTGCTCGGGGAAGGCGCGCGTATCGCGTACCTCTTCGCGGGCACCTATGGCGATTTCGTCCAGGCCTTGCGGCCATTGGCGCGCTTGGCCTCGGCCTATCCGCGCGCCGAAATCATCCTGTGCGGCGCCGATCGATATGCGCGCGAATTCGCCTCGGAACTGCCGCCTTCCCTTCGCATCGCCCGGGGAGGCGAACCTTGGATTTGGGCCTTCGGCCGCGTCGACCTGCTCTTGACCAATTGCGTGGGGGTCTACCGCGTAGGCTTCGACTGGGCCGCGCGCTTATGCGCCCGGCGCGCTTTCGGTTTCCGGCACGCCCATGAGGCGCGGCGGGGAGGTTACGCGGCCACCGTGCCGTTGCTCCCCGAATTGCGCAGCTTCGCGGAGGAAAACCTCAAGGCGCTGGACCTCGCCGGCATCCCCGCCACGCAGGAACCGTCCGGGCTCGCGGGTGGAACGGATGCCTGGTCAAATCCGGGGGCGCGTAAAGAAGCCTGGGGCCGGGGTAAAATCCTCTTCCATATCGGCAGCGCCGGATTGAAAACCGATTTCGGCTTGCGAGACTATTCGCGATTGGTCCTGGCGATCCTGAACGCGCTGGAAGGCCGGCCCGTGGAAGTCATCATGGGACCGGGGGACGAGGATATCGCCCTCGAGGTCCGCAGCGGAACCGGACATGTCCCGCAGATGTATCCCCTCGTCCGGCTCACGCGCATCTTGCGCACCTTCGAAGGCACCGTTCTTTGCTTTAACAGTTTCCCCGCCCATCTCTGCCACTATCTGGATAGGCCCGCCGTGGTCCTCCATCGCGAAGCCGTGCCTTACGGATATGATTGCGCCCCTCTGCATCGGCAGGTGGCCCTGAAGCGCGCCAAGGATTGGGACCTGGGCGAAGTTTGGGAGGCTTTGGGCATCCCTGCGGCAGGCCCGCGCGCCGCGGCGAGTTGATCCCGTCGGCAGCTTTTTCCCGTCCCCGGAATTTTTTTCCCAGGCAAATCCTTCCGAGCCCGCGCCCGGAATTGCCGTAACCCGGCGGTTTCCCCTGGCGCGGATGCCGCATCCGGAGCGGTTTGGCGGCCAGGTAGGCCGCTCGGCCGTGGCACGCACGTTGCTTCTCTTCGAACCGGAAGGAAAACCTCGCATGTTCCTCAAGGAAGCCTTGTTCTCAAGGACCTCCATAGCGGCAGTGGCGAAATCGTTGGATGCCTGCGCCATGCGCGGACGCGCTATCGCGGCCAACCTGGCGAACGTGACCACGCCGGGCTACCAACGCATCGAGGTCTCTTTCGAGGATCGCTTGAAGAAAGCCCTGGACGGGGCCGGCCTGCAAGGGACGGCCGATCAGACGGGGCATATGCCCATAGGTAAGCCAGATTTGGATCAGGTACAGCCGATCGCGTACCGGTCCCAGGATCCCACCCTGCCGGGCGAGATCAACAACGTGGACGTGGATGCGGAGGCCGCCAAGATGGCCGAAAACCAGATCCTGTTCAGCTACGGCGTGAAATTCATCCAGGAACGCAAGGGCGATATCGCGAACGCCATCTCCGGGCAGCCGGGATAGCGGGGAGTAAGAACGCATGGGAATGATCGATCTATTCTCGGGGCTTTCCATCAGCGCCAGCGCGCTACGGGCGCAGCGGGTGCGGCAAAACGTGATCTCCAGCAATTTGGCCAATGCGGAAACCACCCGTACCAAAGAAGGCGGACCTTACAAGCGGCAATTCGTGATCTTGCGCGAAAACAAGACGGAAACGGATCAGCGATTCGTGTTCGGGCCCGATAAGATGCAAGGCTTCACCACCCATGACAACCATATCCCCATCCCCGCGCCGGGCATGCCCATCGACAAGGATCACGTGGGCAGCGGAGTGGAGGTGGAGTCCATCGAGCAGGATCAGACGCCTGCCAAGCTCGTGTATGATCCCAGCCACCCCGATGCCAATGCGCAGGGTTACGTGGCCATGCCCAACGTAAACGTGGTGCAAGAGATGACGGACATGATTACGGCGACGCGATCCTATGAGGCGAGCGTAACGGCCATGAATTCGACCAAGTCCATGCTCATGAAGGCCCTGGAGATCTAATGGCCCATACCTGCGACGAGCGCGGTGTTGCGCAAGCAACTCCGGAGCGAGGAGCCTAACTATGGGCCTTTCAGGCATCGGAGGGAACGGGACCGGGGGCGGATCGCCTTTGGACCGGTTCCAAAAGCTGCGCGATTCGGCGCAGAAGAAAATGGAAAGCGCGGATCGCCAGTCCGGCTTGGCCGGTTTGATCCAGCGCAAGCAACAGCAATTGGGCACGGGCGCATCGGCGCCCGAAGCGGCCCGGTCCCCGGCGGAGCGCATCCTGCCGGGTCCGGCCGCGCCGGGCATCGCAGGGGCCGAGAGACAGTCCGCGAACGGGTTCGGCGCGGCCGCGGATGCGGCGGCAAGGGCCGGCTCGCCGGCCCAGCCTTCGGCGGCCTATGGACGGTCGGGATCGGCGCGCCAACAAGACGCGGCTCCGCGGCTCGGGCAATATGTGGACTTCAGGGCATAAGGAGGGGATATGGCTGACATGAACCCCATCTTGAACGTAGGGCCGAACAACGTCGAGCTCAACCCGGGCGGGCAGCAGCCCGCGATCAAACCGAAGGAAGGCGGCGCCGATTTCGGCGCCATGTTCAAGGGTTTCCTGAAGGACGTCAACGAAATGCAGCAGAAGGCCGACCAGTCTATCCAGAAGATGGTCACCGGCGAGGTCAAGGACGTGCATCAGGTGATGCTGGCCGTGGGCGAAGCCAAGGTGGCTTTCAACCTGTTGCTGGAAATCCGCAACAAGACCATGGACGCCTATCAGGAAGTAATGAGGATGCGCGGCTAAAGCCGCGCTCCGGGGGAGACGGCGAGCGATGCACCGCGCTGCGCAAATGGGAAACGGAAGCGTACCCCCGCCTATATCGATCATCGGCACGTTCTCTTAACGACTTGAAAACTTTTTCCGCACCCGCATGAGGACATGAAATGTCAGAATACCTGAAGCAACTGATCATCCAGCTCCGCGCCATCTGGGATAAGCTGAGCGGGACCCAAAAGGCCATCCTGGTCGCCACGTCGGCGGTGGTCCTGGCCGGGATGATCACCGTGATCGCCTGGTCGGCTAACGGGAGCTCGGGAGGGGGCGGGAGCGACTCCGGCTATTCCACCCTCTTCATCAACCTCGAGCCCGAGGACGCCGCCAAGGTAACCGATGCTTTGAAGGATATGAAGGTTCAGTATAAGCTCGAGAACAATGGCCGCCAGGTGACGGTTCCCAAGGACATGCTATACGAAGCGCGCATGCAAATGGCGCGTTTAGGGCTGCCCCAAACCGGCGGGCAGGGCTACGAGATCTTCGATAAGATGCAGCTGGGCATGACCGACTTCGTACAGAACCTGAATTACCGGCGCGCCCTGGAAGGCGAATTGCAGCGGACCATCGAAAGCCTGCACGAAGTCGAGAAGGCCCGCGTCCACGTGACCATTCCGAAACCTTCGCTTTTCACCGAGAAAAAAGAGGAAGCCACGGCCTCGGTCATCCTCAAGCTGCGCCCGGGCGAAGAGATCGACGATCGCCAGGTTCGCGGAATCACCCATCTGATCGCCAGCTCGGTGGAAGGCCTCAAGGCCCGCCAGGTGACCGTGCTCGACATCCACGGCAATATGCTCACCAAAGGTTTCGCCGACAATAGCCTGGCCGAGCAGACCGACCATAACATGACTCTCCAGAACGCGGTGGAACGGGACCTGGAGCGGAAGGTGGACGATATATTCCAGGGCCTACTGGGGCCTAACAAAACGCGCGTGAAGATATCCGCAGAACTGGATTTCGACCAAGTCAACAAGACGGTGGAATCGTACGACCCCAACACCAAGGTCATCCGTTCCCAGCAGCGGGACGAGGACGCCTCCAAAGGCTCGCCCCAGGCCGGCGCCGCCGATCAGAAGGAAGGCTCCATCACCAATTACGAGTTCGATAAGACGGTGGCCCAGATCGTCGGCAGCCCGGGCGCGCGCAAGCGCATCACCGTATCGGTGGCCGTGGACGGGACCTATAAGCCGCCCGCGAAGGATGGCAGCCGCGAATACGTGCCGCGCAGCCAGGAGGAGTTGGACAAGTTCACGGCCCTGGTCAAGAACGCGGTGGGCTACCAGCCCGGCAGCAAAGACGAAGTGTTCGTGACCAACCTCCGCTTCGATAACCAGTTCCTGGAGGAAGAGCAGGTGGAGATGCAAAAGATCGAAAAGCAGCAGCGCTGGGATTGGCTCAAAAAATACGGCGTGATCCTGCTCATCGCGCTGTTCGCATTGTGGTTCTTCCGCGGAGTGGTGCAGAACCTGGCCGCGGCGATGAACCCGCCCATGCCCAAGTACGCCGGGCTGAACCTCGAGCCGGAAGATGAAAAGATCCCCCAAAACGTCCAAAAACAGAAGGACATTTTGGAACGCGTGGAGTTCATGACCCGCACCGAGCCCATCAACATCGCCAACCTCATCAAAACGTGGCTCCACGAGGAGAAAATACGGGACAATGGGGATAAGAAAAAGGCCGCGGCGGAGAAGGGCTAAGGGGCATGCCGGAAGCGAAATCGAAGTCGAAAGACACGAAGGATGATGCGCCTGCCAACGGAGGGTTGGCCACCATCGGCGGGCCGACCAAAGCGGCCGTCATGATGGTGACCTTGGGAGCGGAGGCTTGCGCGCAAATTTTCAAGAGCCTCGATGAGGAAGACGTGGAGATCCTGACGGCGGAGATCGCCCGCTTGGAGGGCATCACCCCTGAGACGCGCGAGAAGGTGCTGGAGGAGTTCCACCAGATGGCCGTCGCGCAGAAGTATATCATGCAAGGCGGCGTCGCTTACGCGCGGCAGGCGCTGGAAGCGGCGATGGGTCCCCGACGCGCGAAGGAAATCCTGGAAAAGGTGCAGAGCTCCATCCGCACCACGGGATTCAGCCTCTTGCAGGACGTGGATCCGGCCCAATTGGTGAACTTCATCCAGAAGGAGCATCCGCAAACCATCGCGCTGCTCTTGGCCCATATGGAAGCGTCCACGTCGGCGCCCATCCTGTCGGCACTGCCGCAGGAATTGCAGGTCGACGTCACCACGCGCCTGGCGACCATGCAATCGGTCTCGCCCGACGTGCTCTCCCAGGTCGAAGAGGTTCTGGCCACGCAGATGAAGAGCCTTTTCGGCGGCAACGTTTCGGAAGTTGGCGGCGTGAAGTTCGTGGCCGAGATGCTGAACCAAGTGGACCGCGGCGCGGAGAAGAACATCCTCGGCAACCTGGAGCGGGAGAATCCCGAGCTGGCCACCGAGATCAAGAACCTGATGTTCGTGTTCGAGGACATCATGCTGCTGGACGACAAGGGCATCCAGCGCATGCTGAAGGAAGTGGATACCAAGGAGCTGGCCCTGGCGCTCAAGGGCGCCAGCGATATCGTGGGCGACAAGTTCTTCAAGAACATGTCCAGCCGCGCTTCGGAAATGATGAAGGAAGACATGTCGTTCATGGGCCCGGTGCGCGTAAAGGACGTGGAAGCCGCGCAGCAGCGCATCGTGGACATCGTGCGCCGCCTCGAGGACGACGGGGAGATCATCATCTCCGGCCGCGGCGGCGACGACGAGATCGTGGTGTAAAGGATGAAAGGGAATCCCAAGCAAGACGGCCCGGCCGACGGGCCGGCGCGAGTGATGAAGGGCGGCGACTGGGGCGCGGTGGCCGAGTCCGGCATGCGCGGATTCCCGATGGAAGCCCTGGCCATGCCCGGCCGGATCGCGCCCAAGCCTACGCCCGAGCAAACGCGATCCTCCTTGTTGGAGAAGGAACTGCGCAAGGCCGAAGAGGCCAATAAGGCCGCGCTCGCCAAGGCCAAGGCCGAATCCGAGGCCGCGGCGAAAGCCGCCCAAGCGCGCGGCCGCGAGGAAGGACTCCGCGAGGGCGAGAAAAAGGCGTTGGAGCACTATCAGAAATCCCTCGATGAACTGCGCCGCAACGCGTCCGTGGCCTTGGATGTGCTCTCCCAAGAGAAGGCTTCCTTGTTCCTGGAATTCGAGGGCCAGGCCCTGGAAATGATCTCCGCGACCATCCATCGCGTGTTCGAAGGCTTCGCCAAGAACGAGGCCGACGCCGTGCTCCCGCTTATCCGCCAGGCCATGGCCGCCCTGGGCCATGCCAATGCCATCACCCTTAAGGTCAACCCCTCCGATTTCAAGACCGCATCCGAGAACCGGGACTTCTGGCTGCCGGTCGAGGCCGGGCAGAAGGACGTGCGCGTGGTCGCGGATGAGCGTATCACTTCGGGCAGTTGCCTGGTGGAATCCGATTCCACTTCCGTGGGGATGCGCGCCGACGAGATCGCCGATCGCATCGACGAAGAGCTTAAGCGCGTGTTCGCCGCCAAGGCCCAGGCCCTGAAGCTCGAAAGCGCGCCGTCCCCTGATGCCGCGGGTCCGGAAGAGATCGACGCCATGCCCGACGCGGGAGGCTGAACTCCTTGGCCCACGAGCAGGTTTTTTCCCAGTACTCCCGCGCCCTGGCTTCCATGTGCCTGGCTCCCGTCCGGGCCAAGATCATGCAGGTCATCGGCCTGGTCATGGAAAGCAGCGGACTTTCCGCCAGCCTCGGGGAGATCTGCGCCGTCTTCGACGGGCCGCGCCAAATCGGGCAAGCCGAGGTGGTGGGCTTTCGCAGGCAGTCCACGCTCCTGATGACCCTGGGCCACCTCGACGGATTGAGGCCGGGCATGGAGGTTATGGCCACCGGTAAAATCTTCTCGGTCAAGGTGGGGATGCCCCTGTTGGGCCGCGTTCTCAACGGCCTGGGCGAGCCCATCGACGGCCGCGGCCAGATGTTGTTGTCTGAAGAAGGCCGCGTCAACGCCGATCCGCCCAACCCGTTGGAGAGGCGCCGCATCGCCGAGGCCATGCCGACCGGCATCCGCGCCCTGGACGGATTCAAGACCATCGGCAAAGGCCAACGCGTGGGATTGTTCGCCGGTTCCGGGGTGGGGAAGTCGGTGCTCCTGGGCATGATCGCCCGCAATTGCAAATCGCAGGTGAACGTCATCGCCCTCATCGGCGAGCGCGGCCGCGAGGTGAAGGAATTCCTGGAAAAGGATCTGGGGCCGGAAGGCCTGGCCCGATCGGTGGTCGTGGTCGCCACCTCCGATCAGCCCGCGCTGATCCGCATCAAGGCCGCCATGGTGGCCACCGCCATCGCCGAATACTTCCGTGATCTCGGTAACGATGTAATGCTAATGATGGACTCTTCCACCCGCCTGGCCATGGCCCAACGCGAGATCGGGCTTGCCGTGGGCGAACCACCATCCACGCGCGGGTATACGCCTTCGGTTTTCGCCTTCCTGCCCCGCCTCATGGAGCGCGCGGGCATGGCCGGCAACGGTTCCATCACCGCCCTGTATACCGTACTGGTGGAAGGCGACGATATGGACGAACCCGTGGCCGATGCGGTGCGCTCCATCCTCGACGGGCACATCGTGCTTTCCCGCTCCCTGGCGCATCGCAACCATTATCCCGCCATCGACGTTCTCAAGAGCGTGAGCCGCTGCATGACGGACGTAACCTCCAAGGAACATAGGGCCGCGGCAGGCAAGCTTCTCAACGCCATGGCCGTCTACGCCGATGCCGAGGACATGGTCAACCTCGGAGCCTACGTACGCGGCACCAACGCCCAGCTCGACCAGGCCATCGCCCTCCATGCGGAAGTCGATAAGTTCCTGATCCAGGCCGTGGACGACAAGAGCGACATGAAATCCATTCTCGATCGGGTCTTTGCCCTGGCCGGCGCCTTGAAATGAAGAATTTCCGGTTCGATCTGGAGCAACTCCTGCGCTTGAAGCGTTGGCGCGAAGAGGAGGCGAAGAAGGCCTTGGCTACCGAAGTGGCGGCTTTGGAAACCCTCAAGGGCAAGTTGTTGGAATTGCAAGGGGACCTTGACGATGCCTGGAGCAAAGCCCCGGGTAACGTGGGTGATACCGTGGATGCGCCCGCGCGCCTGCATCTGCTCGGATACGCCCGCCATATGGGAGGGCTCATTTCCGGGCAGGAGGGGGAGATCGCGGAGCAGTCCCGCCGCCTCAAGGAAAAGTCCGATCTGCTGATGAAGGCGATGCAGGAGCGGAAAGTTCTGGATAAGCTTAAGGAGCGCCGCCATGCGGAATGGCGCAAGCAGCGGAACAAGTTGGAATACGCCAATATGGACGAGGCGTCGGCGGCCATGCTGCGCCGGGCCTTGGAAGCGGCACCCGTCCCCGCTTCCGGCTTCACCGCCCCGGAATGAATCGCCGCATGACTGCTTCGCCGGCCCATTCAGCGCCGCCCCGTTCCGGCTTCCGTTTGGCGCTGGCCTTCGCCCTCGCCGCGGCGGTTCCCGCTTCGGCCTTGAACCATACCGTCACCGATTTCCGATTGGACTGGAACGGCGCCGCTTCCGACACCTCGTTCCTGGATGTGGGCTGGAGAGATTCCCTGCTGTTGAGGGCCCAGCGCAATGAATACAAGATCGCCAAGGTCGTGCGGCTGAACGAGGACCCCCTGGGCGGCATCCTGAATACGCCCGGGGCCGGCGCGGTGGCCGCCGTGACGGGCGAATTCGGATTCAAGGTGGCCTACCTGCAATGGAATACGACCCATAACGCGTCCAACGTCAACAGCCCGGGGCTGGCGGACATCATGGTGAAGAACATCGCTCTGAGCCCCGATACCGCGGCCGTGGACGTGGCCGGCACCATCATCGCCGGGCAAGAGGTTCCGGGCAAGCTCCCTCCCGTCTTCCTCAATTTCGCGGCCGACGGCGCCAAGTACGCGGCGTATTGGGGATCGAATTCGGCCCCCGGGCCCATCCGGCGGACCACCCATCTCGACGCCCAATCCGGGGCAGGATCGTTCACGTGGGGGAAGAACGTGCCGGATTCGGCGGCGGGGTACGGAAAGGTGGGGGTGGGCCAGCGACCCGGCTCAGGCGGCGAAGATTACGCCTTGGCTTACGAAACGAAGATCTCCCCAGGCCAGTTCGAAGTCCGCTGGGAATCCATCGGCGCAGGCACCACGGTCTCCTCGGCGCTTTATAGCACGGCCCAGTGGCCCCAGGATTTCGCCGTGGCTTTGGACTCCGCCGGAAACACCATGGTGTTGTGGCGCGAGCAGCAGGCTGCTCCGCAGGGTTCCAAAAGCGATATGTGGATGGTCGGCTTCGATCCCTCGCATACCGAGATTTATCCGCCCACCAAGATTGAAACGGATATTTTCGCCGATGATACCGTCTCTTCGACTACCACCGCGTATACCCATTACTATCGGCCCTTCGCCATCACCAGCCAGGCCGATAAACGCTTCCTGATTTTGTTCGGGAGCCCAGGTAGCCTTCCCGCGGGCGCAGGGCAGGCCCGCATCTACGCCCGTTCCCTGACCCTCGATTCCCTGGGCCTGGGCGTTCATGATCTCTCCGGGCGGACCGATCTTACGCCCCCGGGAGACGTCGCGCCCTTCCGCTACATGTATCCGGACGTCCGCTCCTCGCGGGATCGGGTCGTGGCCGCCTGGTTCAAACGCGGTCCCTCCAATTTCAGCCAGCGCCTGATGGGCAGCATCTTCAACAAGAACGGCCCGGTGTATACCACCCAGGGCCGGCTGGACATGGACTTCACGGGAGAGAACATCTCCTTCGGCGCGCCGACCAACGGGCTTTGGTACCAATACCATTACTTCAAATGCGCGAGCCTCGCCCTGGACGAAAAAGGCGACGTCGTGGCGGCCTACGACAGCGGGGTCGCGGCCAAAGCGGCCCTGGTCAGGAATACGCCCATCTACCATGATTCCGGCGCCTTCATCAGCAAAATCCTGGAGGTGAAGAATCCGGCCATCCCCTCCTTCGTTTTCGATCCCGCATCCGATTCGGTCGTCTTCCAGGTTCCCGTCGTGAACGCTCTCGACTCCGGCTACTGCCGGGTCAAGGTAGCCCTGGCTGCCGACTCCGCCTTCGGGGCGCCGGATGCCGGCTTCCAAACCCTCGCCGGCCCTACGGCGACCGTGCGGAGATACTTCCGGTATAAAGTGGAATTGTTGACCAATATCACCGGGGATACGGCCACATCCAACCTCAAGTCCGCTAAGGTCAAATCGGTGCGCATCGATTACGATATCAAGCCCTGGAAACCCCAGGTCGACTCGCTCAAGATCGGAACGTCCCCATTCGCCGCCTACGATCCGCTATCGGCATATCTGCTGCTCCCGCGCAAGGATTCCCTGAAACTGATCGTATCCGGCTTCGACCCCGACGATGACGGCATGGCCTTCCGCGTGCAGCTGGGCGGCCACGTTTATCCGGACGTGAACGGGACGCGGACGGCGCCGGGCAGGTTTCGCGCGGTGATCAGCGTGCTGCCTCCCGATACGGTCCTGAATCCGCTCCCGCTCAAGCTCTTGTCCATTGATCCGCAGGGATGGGTGAGCGCTCCCGCCAGCCTGCCTTTCGACTTCCGCAATATCCCGCCTGCCGAGACGATCACGATCTACCGCGGGAAAGGGCGCGATTCGGCATCGGTCTTCCGGCCCTTGGGAGGCGGGGTGGATACCTTGCAGCCCTCGCCCAGGGATATGATCGTTTTGCAGACCGGGGATTCTCTCGCGGTGAAGGCGAAGTATGCCGATGGCAACGACGATAACATCACCGCGGATTGGCTCCGCAATTCGACGCACTTGGGCGGCCGCGTTTTGCCTACTTCGGATTCCCTGACCTTCAAGTTCGCGCCCGATCACCTGAATCCCTGGATCGACACCCTGGTCCTATCCGTAACCGATCCCAACGTTACCGTCTCGCAACGCTTCCCCGTGCGCATCAATCGGACCCCGGAAGTCGATTCGGTATGGCACGCGTCCTACCAAGGCAAGGACTCGGTCTGGAAATCCGGGCCATTCGATCGGCTCATCGATTTCGCCGCCGATACCGGCTTGATCATCCCGACCGGGCTTCCGACCGTGGTGCAAACGGCCGTCTCGGATTCGGATATGGCCTATGGCGACAGCGTGGGCGTCCGCTGGAAGGTGTGGCGGAAGGTGACCAGCGCTTGCCCCACGGGGAACATGGCCTGTTACCAGGTCGTCGATTCGGCGGATGGGGAAACCCTGACGCGGGTTTTCTCGACCTCGGAACAATACCTGACCGTGAGGGTGACCGATAGGACGGGGGCTTTCCGCGAACGCCGGATTTGGCTGGAGTATCCGGTGCTCGACACGGCGGGGACCACCGACTTCGCCGCCTCCGTGAAATCCCTCACCGACGGAATCGATTTCATCATCGGCGCGGAGCAGCATGATACCGTCTTGCATGCGGAGATCCGGAGCCAAGGAAGTTCGCCGCTGCGGATCCTTTCGGTGGCCACGCAGCGGAACGATCGCAAGTGGCTCAACGTCAATCTGGAATGGTCCGCCGGCACGCCGCCCCGGCCCGATAGTGCCAAGTTCACCGGGCCCACCACGGCCAACGCTTTAGCGGGCGGGAAAACGATTTCCTTGGCCACTGGGGCCACCCTCGGCTTCGACTTCCGCTTCCTGAGCGATTCCCTGCGCGGGGACAGCGTGCTGGTCGATACCTTGCTGGTGCAAACCAATGATTTCGCCAACCCCGTCCTTAAGATCCCCTTCCGCATGGTCTACAACGATCTTCCCCTCGTCACCCTGGGCGTGCCCGGGGTCCCCGGAGCCGGTCCTCCCGGTGGCTACAACGCCTCGGGCCTTCCCCGGTTTCTGCCGGCGCGCTCCACGCTTTCCCTCGCCTTCTCGGAAACGGTCAGGATCGCGGATCCCACCAAGGTCATCCGCGTGTATTCCTTGCTCGACTCCCTCAAGTATCCCCGCGGCTTCCACGACATCCATGGGAACTTCGAGTATGTACGGAACCGCTTCCCCAAGCGGGCGGCCGGTGGACCGGGTTCCAGCCCCGCCCTCGCCAAAGCCGCGGCCGGCAATTTCGGCTTGGCCAAAGGAGCGGTCGCCGACTCCCTCGCCGACCAATTGATTTTCACCCCGGCCTACGATCGCCCCTCCGATTCGATCCAGGTGATGCCCCCGCCCGGTTTCTTCGTCTACCGCGACATCCTACGCATCCGCATGAACAACGGGATTGTCGATCGCGCGGGCAACGCCCTGGATCTGCGCCTGGACAAGAAAGCTGCCGCTCCCGGCAGCCTCGACACCGTGTTCCAGGCCCGGGTGGACACCACCGTCTTCCGGGTAACGGGCACCGTGCCCGATGACGGGGGAAAGGGATGGAGTCCCGAGGATCCCATCCGCATCCGCTTCAATCGGAAGTTGGCGCTGCCGCCTCCCGCGGGCAGGGACACCACGACCTTGCTGGCGCTGGGTTCCTTGAAGGCCGCCGATAGCCGCGCCGTCCGGGTCACCTCGATTTACCGTCCCGGCCGCCCCTATGATTTCCAATCGATATCCCTGGTAGAGGGGGATTCGGCCTTGCTCCTAAGCGTCCGGCCGCGCCTGCCGGCGGAGGACACCGTCACGGTGGAACTGTCCGGCGGCATCCTCGACAGCACCGGCATACCGCTCGATGGCAACGGGGACGGCATCCCCAGATGGCTGTACGATCGCCGCGATACCGTGGACCAGTTCTCTTTCTCCTTCGGGACCAGCCAGGCCGAATTCTACGTTTTCCCGAACCCTTTCCGCTTCGGCGACCCCCGCCATCGCGAGAAGGGGACCATCACCTTCAAGAACGTGAACTCCTTACATGGATTTACCGCGGGCAACCAACTGACCTTGCGGGTCCATACCCTTAATGGCGACCTCGTATACGATTCTGGCTTACGGAACGGCGATCCGCTCGGGCCGACGCCCAAGCAATCCACCAGCCTGGATTGGGACCTCAAGAACGACGGGGGCTCGACGGTGGGAACCGGCGTCTACATCTATAGCCTCAGCACGGGGGGCAGGACGCTGTTGCATAAGGGCAAGGTTGCCGTGGTGCGATAGCCGAATGGAAACCGGGGAATCGGGTGAAAATGCCGGCGCCGATCCTCCCCGGAAACCCCGCGACCGGCCCCGCCTACCCCCATTTTTCTACCTTACTCCCGCATGATTCTCAATGCCGTACTCGCCAAAGTATTCGGGACCAGCCATGAGCGCGAAGTAAAGCGCCTCGGGCCCAAAGTAGAGGCCATCAACGCCTTAAGTCCCTCCGTGGAGGCCTTGGACGACGAGGCCCTGGCCGCCAAAACCGTCGAGCTTCGCCAGCGCCTTTCCGAAGGCAAGACCCTGGATGACATCCTGCCGGAAGCCTTCGCGGTCTGCCGCGAAGCCGCCGATCGCCGTCTGGGCATGTTGAACATCCTCAACCCGGATTACGCTTTCGACTTCGCCAAGCTTTCGCCCGCCTCGCGGGCCCTGGCTGAAGAGGCCCGCCGCAAGCTCCAAATCGGGGTTCCTGAACCCGCGGAAGGCGAACCGCCCCTGCCCCCCGCCGTCCCGCACCACACCTTGCTGTTCCCGGCTTCCTTCTACGGCGAGATCCGCACGCTCCATTCCGAAAGCCGCTACCCGTTCCGCTACCGTCCCTTCGACGTGCAGCTGATCGGCGGCATGGTCCTGCACGAAGGCAAGATCGCCGAAATGAAAACCGGCGAAGGCAAAACCGTGGTGGCGACCCTGCCCTGCTACCTCAACGGCTTGGAAGGCAAGGGCGTGCACGTGGTGACCGTGAACGATTACCTCGCCAAACGCGACGCCCTCACCATGGGCAAGGTTTACCAGTTCCTCGGCCTCTCCGTGGGCATCATCGTGCATGGCCAGGACGAGGACGAGAAGCGCGAGAACTACGCCTGCGACATCTCGTACGGCACCAACAACGAGTTCGGTTTCGATTACCTGCGCGACAACATGGCCCACAACATCGAAGAGTGCGTGCAGCGCGAGCTGAACTTCGCCATCGTGGACGAAGTGGATTCCATTCTCGTTGACGAGGCGCGCACGCCCCTCATCATCTCGGGTCCCGCCGAGCAGTCCACCGAAAAGTACAAGCAGGCCAACGACGTCGTGCGTTACCTGGTGAAGGACACGCATTTCACGCTGGACGAGAAGGAAAAGCACGTTTCGCTCACCGAAGAAGGCGTGAACGTCTGCGAGGATAAGCTGAAGCTGGAGAACCTGTACGGCGACACCAACGTCGAATGGGTGCACCATATCCAGCAGGCCCTGCGCGCCCATATCATCTTCAAGCGCGACGTCGATTACATGGTGCGCAACCGCCAGGTCATCATCGTGGATGAGTTCACGGGCCGCCTCATGGAAGGCCGTCGCTACTCCGAGGGCCTCCACCAGGCCATCGAAGCCAAGGAAAACGTCCCCATCATGCGGGAAAACCAGACCTTGGCCACCATCACCTTCCAGAACCTGTTCCGCCTATACAAGAAGCTGGGCGGCATGACCGGCACGGCCGACACCGAGGCCACCGAGTTCCATCAGATCTATAAGCTTAAAGTGGTGGTCATCCCCACCAACCGGCCCATGGTCCGGCAGGATCAGGACGATCTGATCTACAAGACCCGGCGCGAGAAGGTACAGGCCATCGTGGCCGATCTCAAGGAGCGCCATGCCAAGGGCCAGCCCGTGCTGGTCGGCACCGTATCCATCGAGAAGTCCGAAGAGCTGAGCGGCTTCCTTTTGCGCGAAGGCATTCCGCACGAGGTCTTGAACGCCAAGCACCATCAGAAGGAAGCCGGCATCATCGAAGGCGCGGGCCAGGTGGGCAAGGTTACCATCGCCACCAACATGGCCGGCCGCGGCACCGACATCCAGCTCGGGCCGGGCGTGACCGAACGGGGCGGCCTCTACGTGCTCGGCACCGAACGTCACGAGAGCCGCCGCATCGATAACCAGTTGCGCGGTCGTTCGGGCCGCCAGGGGGATCCGGGCGAATCCTGCTTCTACCTATCCCTGGAAGACGATCTGATGCGCATCTTCGGATCGGATCGCATTTCGCGCATCATGGACCGGCTGGGCGTGGAGGAAGGCGAAGTGATCTCGCATTCCCTCGTCAACCGCGCCATCGCCACCGCGCAGAAGCGCGTGGAAGGCCAGAACTTCGAGATCCGCAAGCACTTGCTGGAATATGACGACGTCATGAACAAGCAGCGCACCGTTATCTACGGCCTGCGCCGCCGCATCCTGCAAGGCGAGGAGATCAAGGACGAAATCGAATCCCGCGTGGAAGATGCCGCCGACCAGGTCGTATCCCAATATGCCTTGGCGGGGAATTATCCCGAGAATTGGGAATTGGACAATCTCTACGCCGAACTGAAGCGCGCCTTCGACATCGATTACGCCATCGTCGACGACGTGCTGCATTACCAGACCGCCGAGCAGACGGTGGAGCAGGTGATCGCCAAGTGCAAGGAGAAATACGCAGCCATCGAAGCCGGGCTGGGATCGGAACAGCTTCGTGAAATCGAGCGCCAGGTACTGTTGGGAGTGATCGACCACTTGTGGCGCGAACATCTCTACGCCATGGACCATCTGCGCGACGCCACCCGCTTCCGCGGCTACGCCCAGAAGGATCCGCTCCAGGAATACAAGAAGGAAGGCTTCGCGATGTTCGCCACCACCTTGGAGCGCATCGCCATGGACGTCACCCAGCGCATTCTGCACATCGATCCCGATTTCCTGAAACGGCAGCAAGAGGCGATGGTACATGCCCGGGAACAGGAACAGGCCCGCATGCGCCAAATGCAATTCAGCTCGCCGGACGTCGCTTTGCCCCAGGGTTTCGCGCCCCCGCACCCCACGGTGGAAGGCCCCGAACGCGACGGTCCCACCGTCCGCGTGGTTCCCGCTCAGTCCCCTCGGCCCGCCCAGCCCCAGTCCGCATCGCGGCCGGCCGCAGGCCCGGGTCCCCGTCCGGGCCCGCAGATGCGGCCCATGCCCGGCCCCGCCATCGACGTGAAAAACATCGGCCGTAACGATCCTTGCCCGTGCGGCAGCGGCAAGAAGTTCAAGAAGTGCCACGGAGAGAATCTCTGACACCTGCTTCGGGGGCCGCCTTCCAAGGCCGCCTTCCCGGCGGTTCTCCACGGTTTTTCTCCCTGGAAGGGATCGACGGCAGCGGCAAGTCCACGCAATTGGCTTTGCTTGCCGACCGCCTGAGCGCCAAAGGGCTCGAAACGGTCACGGTGCGCGAGCCCGGCGGCACGCCGGTTTCCGATGCCATCCGCCACCTCCTCCTCGATCCCGGCAACCGCATCGCGCCCTCGGCGGAGCTATTGCTCTTCTCGGCCGCGCGCGCCCAATTGGCCGAACAAGTCATCGTCCCGGCCCTCTCCGCCGGCAAAATCGTCCTTGCCGATCGCTTCGGTTGGTCGACCCTGGCTTACCAAGGCTACGGCCGAGGCCTCTCCCAGGAATCCATCTTCGAATTGTTCCGCATCGCCTGCGGCCCCATCTGGCCCATGCATAGCTTTCTCCTGGATCTGCCCGCATCCGAAATCGGCGGACGCTTGCGGTCCGGGGGCAGGGCCGCGGATCGCATGGAAAGCGCGGGCGAAGCGTTCTTCACCCGGGTCCGCGAAGGATACCGTTCCATCGCGGAGGCCTATCCGGATCGGTTCACCGTTCTGGATGCATCGCTCCCGCCGGAAGCGTTGCATGAAGCCATCGCCAGCGAGCTCGAGCGCAAGCTTCATTAGCGAAATTTGTACATTCCTGGGAACTTCGCTTCCGAAGCGCCCGGCCGCGTCCGGAAGCGTCGCTCCCGCGGGTCGCATATTTCCCCGGGGCATGCTAAAATCGTCGGAGGGGGCATCCTTCCGCCGCCAGGGAACAAGATGAAAAAGAGCAAGTTCTACTACGCCACCGTCGCCATCCTCATCGCCGGATTCGCCCTCATCAGCAACCGCGTGCAAGCCGGCGGGGAAAAGTTCTACTCCGATCTCATCCGCCTGGACAAGGTCGTCACCAAAATCAACGAGAACTACGTGGAGGATGTTTCCTCCGAGGAACTGGTCGACGCGGCCATCGGCGGCATCCGTTCCATCCTCGATCCCCACACGGCCTATTTCACCCCCAAGGATTACGAGGACCTGAAGGTCAACACCGAAGGCGAATTCGGGGGCCTAGGCATCCAGATCGGGATTCGCGATGGCATCCTCACGGTCGTCTCGCCGCTGGCCGGGACGCCCGCGCACCGCATGGGGCTGCAAGCGGGCGATAAGATCATCCGCATCGATACCCTGAGCACACAAGGCATTTCCATCGACGACGCCGTGGAGAAGCTGCGCGGAAAGCCCGGTTCCCCCGTGAAGATCCAGATCCTCCGCGAGGGCATGCCCGAGCCCATGGAGTTCAATATCGTACGCGAGGTGATCAAGATCGAGAGCGTGCCTTACGCGGCCATGATCAACGATTCCACCGGTTACGTGAAGATCACCCAGTTCGCCAAGCGTACCGGCGAGGACCTCGAAGAGAGGATAAACGATCTCAAGAAGAAGGACATGAAATCCCTCATCCTCGACTTGCGCGTGAACCCGGGCGGCCTTTTGAACCAGGCCATTTCGGTGTCCGAGCTGTTCCTGGATAAGAACCAGATGGTGGTGTACACCAAGGGCCGCGTGAAATCCCAGAACCAGGAGTACCATAGCCGGCGCAATCCCATCTGGACCAAGAAACTGGTGGTGCTGGTGAACGAAAACTCGGCTTCGGCCTCCGAAATCGTGGCGGGCGCCATGCAGGATTGGGACCGCGCCATCGTGCTGGGCGAACCTTCCTTCGGCAAGGGCTCGGTGCAAACCATTTTGCCTCTCGACGGTCAGCAGAATACGCTTAAGTTGACCACGGCTTATTACTACACGCCCGCGGGCCGCTGCATCAACAAGCCCGAGAACGCGGTGCGCTTCAAGAAAGCGCAGACCGACTCCGCCCGGAAGGACACCACCTGGTTCTATACCAAGGCCGGCCGCAAGGTGCTGGCGGGCGGCGGCATCACCCCGGACGTGATCCTGGCTGGACGGAAATACACCCGTTACGATCAGGAGCTTCTCCGCAAGACGATGTTCTTCAATTACGTGATCAAGAAGCGTAACGACATCGCCAAGCGCCAGAAAATCACCCCGGACTTCACCGTTTCAAAGGACGTCGTGGAGGATTTCCGGAAATTCGTCTACACCGATACCACCTTCACGCATTTCAAGAGCGCTTCCATGATCGCCCTGGAAAATTTCCGCGACGTCGTGAAGAAAGAACGCGCCGATCGCGATAGCTCGGCCGCGGCCGATCCCGACAAGACCCAGGTGGATCAGGCGACCAACACCCTGGACGGAATCTTAAGGGCCGAAGCCGATAAGGAATTCGATCGTAACTTGGACTTCATCGCCTACGAGCTCAAGTGCGAACTCCTGGGAGCCGCCCTCGGCGAAGATGCCCGCACCGCTTTCGAGCTGAAGAACGACAATCAGGTCATCGAGGCCAGCCGTTATCTCGCCGACCAAAAAATGTTCGCGAGGGCCTTCAAGAAGGGGAAAGACAAGGGTTGATTATTTCTTGTTAGCCTGCTTGAAGGGGATGACGGCCACCGGCTGGCGCGGAACCTCTTCGTAGCTGGCCCCCGTCTTCGCCGCCGCTTGCGCCCCTCCCTCGATTCCCGAACCCTGCACGGCCCGTTTCCCCGCCGCCGAGCGCTTGGGCAGCCCGCGATGTTCCACCACCTTGCCTTCTCCACTCAAGTGGTAGTTGAGTTGCGCCGGCGAACCCCACCATTCCACCCGGCCCGACCCGGTCAAAGCCAGGTCCAGGGTCGACTGATAGTCCAGGTCCAGGAACGCGTATCCCGATCCGCTCAGGTTCACGCTGGCGTCTTCCACCAGCAGGTTCTCGGCATGGATGGCGCCTTCCCCTGTTAAGTCGGCCGTTAACGAAGCGGCGAAGCCCTCCACGTCGATGGTACCCGAACCGTTCAAGGTGGCATGGAGGTTGGTGGCGGTGCCCGAGAAAAGGATTTCTCCCGATCCGTTTAAGGTGAGATCGAGATCGGGAAAGTCGCCCCCTTCCAGTATTTCCACCGTGCCGCTGCCGTTGTGGACCAGGGACCGCAGCCCGGGCACGACCACGGTTATCTGCGGTTCGACCGTGGGTGAGATGGAGGAGGGGAGACCGATGGTCAGGGTCCCGTTCCAGGAGTCCGTCGTCAGGTACCCGGTCAGGTTCCCGTCGGTGGTGACGTAGGCCGCGTAGGCGTCGCCCGATTTCACGGTCACGTGGACAGGGGCATCCAGGCGCACGCGATCGAAGGCAGGGAGGCTGCGGGTCTCGGTCACCGCCAAGCCGTTGCCTTGGGCATCCTGTACGTCCATAACCATGCATCCGGAAAGCAGAAGGGGGAGGGTCGCGAGGATCAGCCAGGCTTTCATGTTCGCTCCTTCGCCAGCCCAATGGCCCGGGCCGGGTTCGCCGGACATGATGAAATCAAAAGCCGGGCCAGCTTATTCCCACCCGGGCAGGCCTTGGAAACGCCGGATTCCCGCCCTAAGCCTTTCGCTTCTCCCTTTGCCGTCTACACTATGGACAGGCCCTGTCCAGCAATCGGATGATTAGCGTGTTCCATGTGTGAAACGGAAATGGGGCCTTCCGCCCCCCCGCCTCCCCGATGGGGAGAGCCGCTTAAGCTTCTACCGCTTTTCGGCCTGTTCGCGATCGTGGGCCTTGCCGGCGCCAAAAGCGATCTGGAGGGGGATGGTTGGCGTTACCTGGCCAATGCCCAGAACCTCCTCCATGGCGGTTACGCTTCCCCGGAAACCCTCATGTTCTGGAACGGTCCCGGCTACCCGTTGACTTTGCTTCCCTGGGTGGCCTTGCACGCGCCTATGGCCTTGGCCCGGTTGGCCAATGCTTTGTGGCTTTACCTGGCCGCGGTCCATTGCCAAGGCAGCTTGCGGGAGATGGGCCAGGAAGGCCGAAGCTTGCTGTACGCTTACCTCATCGCGGGAATGCTGTTCTTTCACGGGGCCTTGCTGGGTTCCGTAATGTCCGAATCCCTCTCGGCATATCTGGTTTGCGGAGCGGCTTGGCATTACGCGCGATCGGTCCGTGCGCCCCGTGCCCGCCTGCATTTGGGCCTGGCGGGGTTCCATCTGGGTTACCTGGCGTTGACCAAGGTGTTCTTCGGCTATGCCCTGGAGGTCGCGCTCCCGCTGGCCCTGGGCGCATGGGCGCTCCAAGGTCGCTTCAGTTCAGCGCGCGCGCGGGAGGTCGCGCGCGCGGCGCGCCGTGGGGCCATCGCCTGCGTTCTGGGACTCGCGTTCTGCGCGCCTTGGCTCGCCTACACTTGGTCCCAAACCGGTAAGGTCCACTTCTGGGGGAATTCCGGAGGGTTGCAGGTCTGGTACTTCAGCTGGCCCGAGAAGGAGTACTACGGTGATTGGCTCAATTGGCAGGCCATCCTTGAGCATCCCGATTATTTTCGCCCGCATGTGGAGGAAGTCAACGCGATGATTAAACTCGATCCCATCTCGCAGGACTCCTTGCTTAAGGCCTGGGCCTGGAGGAATTTCCGCGCGCATCCGGGCAAATGCATTACCAATTGGCGCGCCAACGTGAACCGGATGGTGTTCGGTTATCCCATCACCCCCTATGCGGGCGGGGGCTTGGAGTTGGCAACGGGCAACCGCAGCTTTGTCTACTCGCTGCCCTTTTTCCTGTTAGCTGCCGCGGCGGCGCCCGGTTGGCTGGGGCGACGGCGAATGCGGCCCGAAGCGCATGCCCTGTTGTGTTTCGCCCTGCTGTCCCTGGGGGGCATGTCCTTGGTATCCGCCATCCCCCGGCAGGTATTTCCCGTTTTGCCTTTGATCCTGATCTGGTGCGTCCTGGCGTTCGAGCAAGCCCTGCGCATAGAACTGCGCCGGGCTCCGGAAAAAAACGCGGAAGTATTGCCGGGGCCGGCTTCGGGATGAAAGACGTTCCGTTCCGGGATGAAGGCCGGTCCGCTTCAGGATGAACGCCGGCCCGATCAGGCCATGAGGTCGATCTTACCGCCCGTGCCCGGCGGGCTGGGAGAACGCGGAGGCGGGATCAATTCGAGCAAGCGGGAAGCGCTGTCCTTGGCCAGGTCGTGGGACTTTTTGAGCAATGTCAGATTCTTGGTTGAATCCGCATTGTTGGCCGACTGCGCGTTAGCGGCTGGCTGCGAGTTGTCGCCGGAATCCGAGTTGTCGGTGGAATTCGTGCTATAGGTTGGCTGTTGGGTCTGTATCGATCCGAGTCCTGATAGGGCGTCCATGGGGAAGAGGGTATCGCCGGCGCGGCGGGCCGTCAAGGGCCGACGGATCCGGACCGGTTTCTACATTTGAGGCATGCCCAAAAAGTTCATCATCGAGGGCGGACGCTACCTGAAAGGGGAGATCCGCATCCGGGGCGCCAAGAACGCGGTCACCAAGCAGATGGTGGCCTCTCTTCTGGCTCCCGGCAAGTCCGTTCTCCAAAACGTACCCGAGATCGGGGACGTGGAGATCACCAAGCAAATCCTATCCTCCATCGGATGCGCGGTAGCGCATGACATGGAAGGCGGAGTGCTTTCCGTAGATGCGTCCGGCCTGGCCACCCACCGAGTGCCCGAGGAATACTCCGGGCTCAACCGCATCCCCATCCTGCTGGTGGGCGTGCTGCTGCACCGCTTCGGCGCGGCCGAAATCCCTATGGTGGGCGGCGACGACATCGGCCCGCGGCCGGTGGATTTCCATTTGGAGGGCCTCCGTTCCCTCGGGGCCGAAGTCCGATACGAAAAGGGCGTGTTCCGATTCTCAGCCAAACGCCTGACGGGCGCGCGCATCACCTTGCCGTTCCCCAGCGTAGGGGCGACCGAGAACATCATGATGGCCGCGGCCACGGCCAAGGGCACCACGGAGATCAAGAACGCGGCCATCGAGCCGGAAATCGTGGACCTGGCACTGTTCCTCCAGTCAATGGGAGCAATCATCACCCAAGAGACCGATCGCACCTGGGTCATCCAAGGGGTGGACCAGTTGCATCCGGCGCAGCACCGGGTCATCAACGATCGCATCGCGGCCGCTTCCTTCGCGGTCTCTGCCATAGCGACCGGCGGGGACGTCACCATTCTGGGCGCCGATCAGCTGCATATGCTCACCTTCCTCAACTGGTTGCGCAAGGCGGGTGGCGAGTTCGAAACGGTGGAAGGGGGCATCCGCTTCGCCGGCGTGCATAGCAAGCTCAGGCCCATCGCGGTCGAGACCGGCGTGCATCCCGGCCTCATGACCGATTGGCAGCAGCCGTTGGTCATCCTGCTCACCCAGGCCCACGGGATGTCGGTGATCCACGAAACCGTTTATGAGAACCGCTTCGGCTATACCGAGACCCTCAACCGCATGGGCGCCAAGATCCAACTCTATAACGAATGCCTGGGCGGCCGGGATTGCCGCTTCCGCAACCTGGGACATCGCCATTCCGCCGTCATTATGGGGCCGACGCCATTGCAAGGGGCCTCCATCGAGATCCCGGACCTGCGCGCCGGATTCTCTTATCTGGTGGCCGCCGCCCTCGCCAAAGGCAAAACCGTGCTCTCCGGGGTGAACTACATCGAACGCGGGTACGATCGCGTGGTCGAGAAATTCCAGAAGTTGGGCCTACCTATTTCCGTGGTCGAGGAATAAGCGGTTGCCGAAGTTTTTCCGGATGGGGGAGTTCCAGACGTTATGACCCGTTCCTTCGCGTTCCTCAGCAAAAAGGGCGGCGTGGGTAAAACCACCTTCTGCCTCAACTGCGCCCATGCCCTGGCCTTTTCCGGCTTCCGCACCTTGCTGGTGGATATGGACGGGCAGGCCAACCTCACCCGGCATCTCTTGCGCGGTTCCCCCGGACCCGGCCTGCCGGATATTTCCAAGGCGCTCTTGCGCCGATGCCCTCCGGATGAATCCATCCTCACCACCGGCTACGAAAACCTGGAATTGCTCGCGGGCAGCGCCAGCCTCGATGATCTCCCCATCCTCGATCCGCGCCTATTGCGGGAGCCCACGCGGCTGAAAATGATCCTGGAAGAGCTTTCCGGCGATTACGATTTCATCCTGGCGGATTGCCCTCCCAGCGTCAACTGGCTCACGCGCATGGGGCTGTTCGCCGTGCAAGGGGTGATCGTCCCCATCCAGGCCGAGCCCTACGCCTTGCAGGGCTTGCAGGATCTGATCCCGATGCTGGACAAGATGACGGCCACGGCGCAATTGCACAAAATCGTGGTTAACATGTACCGGGCCAATACCCAGCTGCACCAATCCATCTTGCGGGAGATCGCCGAGGCCTTCCCCGGACGCATCGCCAAGCAGGCCGTGCGCCAGACCATCCACCTGGCCGAAGCCGCCCGGGCCGGACTCTCCATCTTCGAATACGCGCCCGCCTCCAGCGGGGCGCTGGATTTGTACGCCCTCTGCTTCGAGCTCTTCGATCTCTCGCCCGAGAAGGTGAAGGAACGGGTGCAGGCCCGCACGGCCCCCGTTACCGGGCTTGCAGGTGACCCTAGCGGATCTGCGGGCGACGGGGAATCGCCGCGGGAGCTTCCCGAGAGCGTTCCCGCCTTGCCCGACTCCGGGCTTCCCGAGCAAGCCGGCTAATCCCCGACGCCGAAGTCGAGGCCCAAGCGCTTTCGCAGCCCGGCGTTGGCGTTATGGTTATGCTCCCAATACGTGTCGCGCAAAGAGGCGATTAGCACGCCTTTTTCGCCCCGGCTGTTTTCCCAGCCCAGCAAGGTATGCGGCGATGCTGCTTCCACATGCCATATGGTCGTGACCCCTTGCGCCTCCAAGGTCCATCGCATGGCCTGGACCGATTCGCCCTGCGTCATGAAGGGTTCCGGCCCGGACTTGGCCAGGACCGCTTCCGAGATGGCCAACGGAACATGCCGCTTGCGCCGTTCCCATAGGCCCGGCGCCAGATGGATCTTTCGCGAACTTCCCATTGCCTGCACGGGCCCGTCGAGTTCCCGGACCAGGATGGGCATCTCGTCTTCATAGTAAAGGGCGGAATCGCCCCCGGGAGGATAGTCCAAGGTCGCAATGGAATCGCCTTCGGCCTCGAAGTAGGAATGGATCTCGGAGCGCAGGCCATGCGGGCCGGGTATGAGTTGGTGGAAGACGTTGCCGCACCACTCTTGCGAGGTAAAAGAGACCTTGCGCGGCTGGAGGAACCGGACGACTCCCGGCCCCGAAAGCCCGGCGAATACCGAAGTCAGGATGGAGTAGTCGTATATCCCCGTGTTGAACTTCAGGATATGATTGAGCTTGAGGACGGGGACGCGCCGTTCGGGCGGGATGCGATCGCTTTCCGCCTTGATGCGGGTGCGAGCATCCATCTCCTCGTACACGTACACGAATACGGCCTGGCCCTTACGCATTTCCCCGTAGCGCTCTACGTCCACGGCATAACTCGCGATTTCGGCCAAGCCGGATTTCCAATGCCGCTGGAAGTCTGCGCTTGGGCCTATTCGCCCCGCCGCCGCGCCGATCGAAAGCATGGCCAGCATTGATAATACGCTCACGTGGAGTTACCTATTCTGGGATGAAGGAATGCCGATGGGTAAGATAAACCCTTTCCGCCGCATGCGCCTCTTCGCCCTTTTCTCCCTCCTGTTCATTTTCCTCGCCGCTCCCGGCGCCCAGGTGGTCAACCGCGCCGCCGTCGAGAATTTCCTCTTGGAGGGGGAAGTGGGGAAGGCCCAGAAGATCCTGGAAAGCTATCTGGGTTCGCCGGACCTCGCCTACCAGGACAGCGTCTATATCCTTAAGAACCTGGGAGTGCTCTACAGTTCAAGTCCCAAGCGCAAGGAACTGGGGGACCGTTACTTCTACCGCTTGCTGGATCTGGATCCCTTCGCGTCCATCCATGATACCTACGCCAGCAACACCATCTTGGCCCGCTTCAAGAAAATCCGCAAGACCTACCAAGCCCAAAAGGGAGGGAAAGCCTTGGTGCCCGCCGTGGCGGTTTTCGACTTCACGGGCGAGGGCCTCAAGGAGGGGGACGGGGTCGCCATGGCGCAGCAATTCATCGCGGAAATGCAGCGATTGGACGTGTTCCACACCCTCGATCGCAGCAGCGTGGCGGAAACCTTCGAAAAGATGCGCATGGCTCCGGAGAAATGCATAACCAAGGAATGCCGCTTGGACATCGCCCGGCGCTTAACCGCCGACGATATGGTGACGATCCATGCATCGCGCCTGGATACCGTCTTCACCTTTACGCTGGCCTATATTGACGTGGAAACCGGCGAGGCCACGACGACTTTGACCAAAATCTACGCCAAGCGGCCGGAGAAAATCCTGGCCGAAGGTTTCAGCGACCTCGCGAACGAGCTCCAGAACCATGAGGCCGCCTTCTTGAACCTGAGCATGGAGCCCAGCAACACCCAATTGACCATCGATCATTCTCCCATGGCCGCCATCGCTTCCCGGGTCCCGCTTAATCCCGGCAAGCATCGCATTTGCGGGAGCAGCCCCGGGTACGAGACCCTTTGCAAGGATTTCGAGGTCAAACGCGCCGATGCGCTCACCTATTCCCTGGTCCTTCCGCCCAAGGCCGGTTCGCAGCTCCAGTCCCCGAAGCCCAAGGATGAGGACGAAGACGACCCTGAGGAGGTCTCATCCGCGCCGGGCGAACCGAAGGGCTCGCATGCTTTCGTCTGGTGGGTATTGGGTGGCATGACCGCGTTGGCGGTGGGCCTAGCCGTTCTCTTCGCAGCCAAAGGCTGAACAAGCCGCCAGAGGCTGAAACGAAAAAGCCGGGCGGCGATGCCCGGCTATTCCCCAAGATTTTCCCTACCCCTGGCCCTTAAAGCCCTTGGTCGGAGGCGATCCAGACCTAGTCCGCGCTCGGTAACAGCAGGGTTACGCCGGTCAGCTTTCCGTCTTGCAGGGTAAGCGCTTCGCGGTTCTTCTGGTCGATCTGGGCCAAACGATGCTTGGACGATTCCTTTAACCGGCCCTTTTCGTCCAGAAGCATCTTGCGTTCGTTTTCGTTCATCATGGCCAGGGCGCCGGACCAGTTTTTCCGGTTCACCGCCGAGAAGAACTTGCTCACCGCGGCCTTGAGTTGCGGATCGTTCGGATTTCCCGCGGAGGCGGCCATGGAAGCGGCCATGTCATCCTCCTGGGAAGGGGCCGTGGCGCCCTCGGAAGCCATGGGGCCCTGCGGAGCGGCTGCGGCAGCGGTCGAGGAAGCAGAATCGGGCACCCCGCTGCTTTCGCTGGAAGCCATGTTGGCGGTGGCTTCGCCTTGCTTCAAGTTGGGCAGGAGTCCGTAGATGCCTGCGATATGGCCGTTCTCCACCCGCACTGCCGGACTGCGGATCAATCTTTGCAGAGGCAGGGCCATCAGCATTTTCTGCTTCTCGGGCGGCACGACGCCACCCTCAAGCATGAGGGCCTTTTCCTCGGGCACCATGTAATCAACGGCCTTGGTGAAGTTACGCTTGGAAAGCGATTCCCCGAAACCGGTCAACAATTCAAGCAAATCGTCCGACCGCGGAGCCTGGGAGACCTCTTTGTTCGAGGTGGCGCAAGCCACGAGCAATCCCATGGCGGCCGCCAATCCAATCCGAGATCTGGCGAATGTCTTCATAAAATCGGAACCCCTTCCAATTTGGCCGTCGCGGTAAAACGGCCGCATTTTCAGCCCATAATATAGCCTCATAACCCCGGGAGCGGGCCGCATTTTAGCCGCGGCCCTCGCTTGTGGCAAGTATTCGATTTCGATCGGAATTGGGTACTTCGGGTTCCCTCCCAAGTTCCGGGAATGCCGCAAGAGGTTAAAACCCTTAACCTCTCCCGATGGTCCAACTTCGCCCGATTTGCGATATTCGAACGGGGCCTTTTCCGCGGCCGCGGGATATACTTTTCAAACGGGATGGGGATTCGGGTGTCGGTACGTATCGCTGGACTTTGGGCGGCCGGTTTGGGAATGGCCTGGGCTGGATCGGCCTCGCGAATTCCTTGGGTCCCCAAAATTACCCATCCGCCGATTCCGGCGGTTTCCGCGCCCTTCCTTTGGGGCTCCTTCGGCATCGACGGTCCCCGGCTCGCTGCTTTCAAGGCCTTGACGGCGCATATGCGGATGGACTCCACCCGGCACTGGGAGGTCAGGAATGGCCGCCTGTGCATCTCCTACGACTTGATGCAGGACCTGGCCGGCGGAACCTTGGCGCCCGGCGAGGGCCGCATGGGAGAAAAGCTGGCCGCGGCGCTGGCCGGCCAAGGCTTGGCCTTGGAAGCCCCGGCTCCCGCGCATGCCCAGTACCTGCCCGGCGACGAGCAAGTGCTCGCCGGCCCGCAATGGGCCATCCATAACACGGGCGCCACCCTGGAGGGGCTGGCGGGCCAGGCGGGAATCGACGTTAACATCGAAAAGGTATGGGACAAATTCTCGGGCAGCGACTCGCTGGTGGTGGCGGACGTGGATGCGGGATTCGATTTCAATCATCCCGATTTGAAGGGCCGCAATTGGGTCAATGCGGCCGAGGCCAATGGGAAGCCGGGCGTGGACGACGACGGCAACGGCTATGTGGACGATTCCATCGGCTGGGACTTCGTTGAGAACGACAATTATCCGATGGACGTCCACGGGCACGGGACCATCACCAGTTCGGTGATCGCCGCCGGATTCGATAACCAAATCGGCATCGCAGGAGCCCTGGCCCACGCCCGCATCATGCCGATCAGGGTTTTGGACGCCAGCGGGCATGGGGACGAAGCCGTGATCGCCAAGGGCATTCAATACGCGGTCCGCAATGGGGCCAAGGCCATCAATTTCAGCATCGGGGGCAGCGCCGACAACGCGGCGATGAAGGCCGCCTTCCAGGCCGCGCAAACCGCGGGGGTCCCGATCATCGTCGCGGCAGGCAACGACAGCATCGATCTGAATCTCCATCCTGCGTATCCTGCAAGTTACCCCTTCAACAACATCATCGTCGTTGCCGCCCACGGCCCCGGGGGGCTGCTCAGCCACTTTTCCAATTGGGGGCACACCGCGGTCCATTTGGCCGCGCCTGGGGAGTTCATTACCACCTGTTCCATGCCCGATCCCATCTACTCTTGGGGTTCGTATTTCGAGACCGATACCATTGGATGGGACACGGTGGGGTCATGGAGGCTGACCAAGGTCGCGCCTTTGGAGCGGACCCAATCCCTCGAATGGGTCAGCGGAGCCAACGCCTCCATCACGACCCTGGACACCCTGGATCTGCGCGGCATCAAGGGCGGCGTCCTCATGTTCCGAGAGGATTTCAAGGCCGCGAACAAATACGATGCCGTGGTCCTCGAGTATAACAAGGTCGATAGCAGCAATTGGAGCACGCTTGCCGTCTATGGGGGCCAGGTATCCGGGGGCAGCTTCCAATCATTCGCCTTGGGCGATCTGGACGGTACCCGTTTCCGCTTGCGTTTCCGTACCTCCTTATCCAGCTTGTTCTCGCCTACCGGCCGCTCGCTGAAGGTGGATGAAATCCTGCTTAAGATCCCCAATCCGGATCCGGCGGCGGAACATGGGTATCACCATTATGACGGGACTTCGGTGGCCGCCCCTTACGTTACCGCTTACGTGGGGCTCTTGCGTCTGGCTTGCGATCGGATGGGCGTGCCCTTTTCCAGGGACCGCGTCCTGGCCGGAGTGGATACCATGGCTTCCCTGGCCGGGAAGGTCGCGACGAACGGCCGCTTGGATATGTACAAGGGATTGCAATTCTATCTCGATAACCTACCGAGCCTCCGCGTAACCGATTCCACCGTTTTGGCCTGGAAGTCGGGGCAGAAGATCGAATATTCCCTTTCCATCGATCCGGTCGGGCAGGCCCCGTATACCTACTCGGTGTTCGGCCTTCCTTCCGGCGTAGGCATCGATGGCGCGGGCAAACTCATCTGGACCCCATCGGACGCGCAAGCGGGTTCTTACACGATGCGATTCGTCGCCGAGGGGCCGACCACCCTACGAAACCTTCTCACCATAAAAATCGATCCCGCCGATCCCAACCCGGTCCCGATCGCCCGCTTCCCCGCGGTCGCCCGCGAATGGATCATGGGAGGCAGGAGTTTCCGCTTTCCGCCCGGTATGGAATCCGGCCGGCACCTGATTGAAATTTCCGCCGTCGATGCGGCGGGCCGCACTACCCTCCTGACGAGAAAATGGATGGAAGCCCCGGCCTTAGGCCCGGCGCCGTCCTTGGCCTCGCTCGCCGCCGGTTTCCATGGGTGGCGGGTGCGCGCGGACGGGATCTCCCTTACGGCCCGTTAAGCGGGAGGCAGTTTCCGGGCGGTTCTAATCGAAAGCGTTTATTTTACAAAGGAATAGACCCGGATTTAATTTTCCGTATTTCGGGAGCTCCTACTGTATTCCACGACAGGTCCTGCTTTTCTTCTGACCAAAAAAGACGGCGAGTTCCTGCGTGTTCTCGCCAGCATCCTGGTCGTGGTAGCGCACTGCGTGCACGTATGGGTCGAGGGCTTCGCCGCGCATCGCGAATTCCTTTCGCTCTCCTTCCTTTCCGCGGTGCTCGATCAGCTCACCCGTTTCACCGTGCCGCTTTTCTTCTTCCTTTCCGGTTTCGGGCTTACGCTCCAACTCCGGGACAAACCCTTGCGGCTGCGGGAGTACTATCGCTACCGGCTGTCCAAAATCCTGGCGCCATTTCTGATATGGTCGCTGCTCACGGCTTTCCGCCACCAAGAGGTCATCCTGGGCATGCCTTGGGCGTCCGATCCGCGCGCTGCCGGCCTCATCTTCCTGCGGTTCCTGCTTCTGGACGGATTCGATTACCAATTTTATTTCGTCATCGTCATTTTCCAGTTTTACCTGGTTTATCCCCTGCTTTATAAGCTCGGGCGTTCCCGATTATTCATGGCTCTTTTCCTGGTGCTCCATCTGGCCCTGATGTCCCCGGTCGAAACCTACCTGCAACTCGCGGGCATACAGCTGCCCAATATCCATCCCAATCTCCTGGCATTCCATTGGCTCTATTGCTTCGCCGGCATGCATGCGGCGTGGAATAAGGATTTCCTCACCGGATCGGTGGGCCGCTGGAGCGGGCGGAAGATCGTGGGCTTCTGGCTGGTGACCTTGGCTCTAATGATCGGGGAATTCCTGGGCAATATATGGAACGAGAAAGGGCTTTCCGATACCGATCATTTCAATCGCTGGTCCGTGGTACTCTATTGCCTCTCCTCCCTGATCCTTTTCATGAAGTACAAGTCCATCCTGGCGGTTCGCGTGTACGACTCCCCGTTCGGGCAGTTCTTGTTTTCCCACGTGGCGCCCTTCACGTTTTTCGTATACCTGGCGCATACCCACGTTTTGCGGTTGGTGGACTACCTGCTTTGGGAGGTTACGATCTTCGACTACGTGAACCGCATTCTGCTGGTGGTCGCCGGATCCTATTTGCTGGCGTGGACCTCGCAATGGCTGTTGGAGGATTTCCCGCGGCTACGCTTCTGCTTGGGGCTTCCCAAGAAACCGATCGTGGACTGGTCCAGGGTCCCGGGCGCCCGGCTCTTCCGCGTGCGCATGTCGCAAGCCGGTAGGAGTTCCTCTCGCGCTGGTTCCATGAAATCCAATCCCATGGCGGGCCATACCGCGCAATCGGGCAATGCCGCCTTGAGCCGCAGGCTCTCCTCCGATCATCCCGCGGCTTAAGCCCGTAAAAATCCGGGCCCATAAAAAAGAACGGCGGCCAAGTGGCCGCCGTTCTTTACCTAAGTCCAAAGTTGGAATCAGAAGTGGAGTCCGCCGACGGTAGACGAGGTGTCCGTACCGGTGCTGCCACCGGTACCGCCGGTGGATCCGCCCTCATGGGAAGTGTCGTGGCCGGAATTTCCGCCCGAATGGCCGTTACCGTTACCGCTGCCGCAATCCACGGATATGGCGGGGGTGGTCTCGGCTTTGCAGGTACCGAGATAATCGCCATGGGCGAGATGGGCCTTCACGGCGGGATTGCCGACCGTGATGGTATGGGCATTGGCAGGGTTGCCGGGCGGGATATGGCAGAGGGTGGTCTTACCGACACCGCCCCCATGATCGGACGAATCCGCCGAACCGCTTTGGCTCATGGCCAGGGTGGCATTGTTTTGCGAGGAGTCCGTGGGGTTCATGCAGCCCAACATCCAAGCGGTACCCACCGCTCCGGCGAGGGTCAATAGGGATTGCGCGCGTCCCTTAATCATTTGAGTGAAGCCCTTCCTGCCAAGGAATGGACATAATGTAACCCCGATGGGACTTCCATGCGAGAATTTTCCCGTTGCAAAGTCGATTGGATTCGGGTTTTTTCATCCCATAAAAGGCAATTTTAGGATCGGATGGTACAATCGGCGCATCGGAACACGCAGTTCCGCTTCCCGAGGATACGTCGCGGAAAGCGTCGTTCCAGACGCGTATAAGTTATGCCGTATCGTTAGGAGCATCATGCCCGAGTTCGTGTTTTCCCGCCTTCGCTTCCCCATTACTTCCGCATTCATTACCCTGGCGCTCTCCTCGGGGTTGGCCGGACGGGCCGAGGCCCAAAGCGAAACCGGTCGCATTTGCGAAGTGAAACCCGAAATGCGCTGTCTGGATAAGTCGAAGATCGAGGGGGATACCCTTTACGTTCCGCTGGACGCTGCCGCCATCCGCAGCGACGGATTCCTCATCTGCGACAGCTCGTACAATTACACCACCGCCCCCGATATCGTTCTCATCATGGACAATACCGCGTCCATGGACAGCATCCAAACGGTGGATGGCATCCCGCGCTACTGCGAGTTCCCGCTATCGGAAACCGAGGATCCCGGTTGCATCAGCGGCGATCCGCACAAGCTGCGCGGCCCCGCCCTGCGGACTTTCCTGGATAGCGCCTTGGTAAAGGGCGGTAAGGGCATTAACGTCGGAGTCGTGCTGTTCTCTTCCCAGGCCGATTCGGTTTCGGACAAGCTGACGCCCCTGACTTCCGCCACCGTGGACTCCATCAAATCGACAATCGTCATGAAAGCGCACCTGGGAGGCACCAACTATCATGTCGCCTTCACCGAGGCGCGCCGCCTGCTGGCCCAATCGCGCAAGCCGAAGGACGAACAATTCATCATCTTCGTTTCCGACGGGCGGCCGAACCTTCCCGCGAGCAATCCGTACTTGTACAAGCAGTATTGGGACAGCCTTCCGGTGGTGCACAGCATTTACCTCGGGGACAATGAAGCCAATTTCAAGGACATGCAGGACATCTCCGATCATACCCACGGGACCTTTTTCCATATCCGCGACGTGGGCGCCTTGGCCAGCTACCTGACGAACGACCTCGCCAAGCAACTCTTTCGCCGCGCTACGCCTACCCTGACAACGGTGCGCAACCTGACGGATTCCGTCGTATTCCAAGTGGATGCTGCGCACCATGCGGCCCTACCGGATTCCGGGGCCTATACCCTGCAGATGCCAGGTCCCTTGGAGTTGGTCAAAGGGGTGAACGACATCCTCGTCAAGACCGAGTACGGATACGGGGGTACGACCCAAGACGTGCATTTCTCCATCGTCCGCGCGGTCGCCCGGCCCGACGACATCCCCTTGCAGCAAGCTTGCCGCGCCTTGCCCGAGCTCCTGGTGTACAACAACAAAGGCGACACGCTCAACCTGTCCGGAAAGCCTTACACCATCAACGATACGGCGGTGCGCTATACCTTGACCACCAACGTTTCCCTGGATTCGTTCAACGTGCTGATCCAGACGCAGAGCGCAGTCACCTCCCAGAAGGATCTCGAAGCGGTGCTGAATACCGCCGCCAACAAGCAGGATTCGACCTGGACCGGCTCACGGCCTTTCGAGCATCAGACCTTGGATAAGCATCCCGGGGACGGCAAGGTGCAGGTCGATCATGGCGAGACGATCACCCTCTCGTACCATAATCCCTATATCCGCGAAGACAGCGCCAGCGCGCGCGTGCGCGTGAAGTACGGGCCCGATTTCGACAAAGCCGCTTATCGGGATCTGGACGGCGACGGGCGCATCGAAACGGTGACCATCCGCTTCTTGGACGCCCTGCCCGTCCTACCCGCCAAGCTGGGCTTCAAGATCGTCGATGCGACCGGGGCCAGCGCCGAACGCACGGCTGCCGGCGGGGAAATCAAATTCGCGCTCGCCGCGGGCGGAGGCGAGGATCATAATTCCCTGATCGTCACGCTCGCGAACCCATTTCCCTTCGGGATGACCTCGGTGGCCAACGCCGATTCCTCCGGGCGCACCTATCGCCAAGCGGACATCCCCATGGTCGACGCCGTTTTCAGGGTGGACGATTCGGTGCCGCCGGTGATCGTATCGGCCGAGGTAACCACGGACAAAGCCACCAATCAGCCGGAGGTGCTGGTGACCTATTCGGAACCGATCAACCTGGCGGAGCCTTCCCTGGAGCCGTTGGTGTTCAAACGGGATACTTTGGAATTCACCAGCAAGGATCTGCCGATCGCGAAAATGGAGAAGACCGATGCGCGCCATTGGACCTTTTGGATCAAGTCGGGCACGGATTATAAGCCCGTGGGCGGGGATTCGGTGGCGATCAACAACAACGGGGAGACCCGCGATGCGATCGGCATCGCGCCCAAGCGCAAACTGTTCGCGCCCTTATTCGGACCGGCTCCGGGCCAGAAAATCTCGGACTTCTACGTCACCTTCTCCAACAGTTCCCGAGGGAATGCGGCCGGGGGTTCGGCCACCGTCAACAATGATGCCGTGTTCATCCCCGTCGACTCCAGGGGCTATCCCGTTCCCGGCGATGCCGGCGCCGGCAAATGCCCGAGTTGCGCCGCCCAGAACAACGGCAACTTCGCGGGTTCGGTGATCCACATCCTCACCAAGCAGCCGGTGCACTACGACTTCACCATCTACTCCAACCTGGGCCAGGTCGTGGTCCATGGTTCGGGCGACATCGCGGAAGCGGATCTCAGCCTGCTCGACAAGATCGAAAGCGATTCCCATGATCCCAGCCAGACCCAATTCGTGCAACGCATCGTGTGGACGGGCCGCACCGACAAGGGGGTAATGGCGGGAACCGGCGCTTACGTGCTCAAGGCCGTCTTCCATTACGACCGCAATCTCAAGACCGGGGCGCATGCTTCGGCGGAAACCAAGATCACCCGATTCGGTTTCCTGCGCGCCTGCTGCCAGGCTTACAACGACAAGTGGTACTACTGAGCGGTAACCTCTAGTGGCTTAAGTGGCCCCGGGAGAAGGGTCTTAACGCCGAAGGCCTCTAGCGAAAGGGGGAACGGAGATGGAGGGAGTCGAACCCCCGGACCGTTTTCACGGACTTCTGATTTCGAATCAGACGCAATAGACCACTCTGCCACATCTCCGGGGGAGAAATTAAAAAAAAATCCGCGGTTCTTGGAGCCGGGGGCGCGTAGGCGTATTTTCAGCCAGAGAAGCGCGCGACGGACCTGAATACGAGGCCGCTTCCCAACGAGCCAAGGGCCCCGTAGGGCGGTCCGTCTTAAAAAGGACCCGCATGACCTCCAAGAAAGCTTACCGCGTGCGGCCCAAAGGCCGTGACGGGGAGGCTGCCACCGTCGAAGCGTTCGAACACAAGGGTGAACGCAAGGTTCGGGGGCGCCGCAAAGCCCTGAGCTTCCGCCAGCCCCAGGAAAGAACGGTTCCCAGTACGGCCCGCGCACTGCGGGAAGGCTACCCCACGCGCTTGGGGGCCACCCTCCATGAGGATGGGATCAATTTCGCCGTCCATGCTCCCCAGGCCCGCGAGGTCTTCGTGGTCCTTTTCGATTCGGTCGAATCGGAGGCCCAAGAGGTTATCCGGCTGCCAGGCCGGACCCATTTCATCCATCATGGCTTCGTGGAGGGCCTGAAGGAGGGGCAGCTCTACGCCTTCCGGGCCCGCGGGGAATGGAATCCCGCCCGGGGCCTGCGCTACAACGAAAATAAGCTGCTCATCGACCCGTATGCCCGCGCATTCGCCGGCCGGTTCCGATTCGAAGGCAATCTCCTGCTTCCCTATGATCCGCTTTCTCCCGATAAGGATTTTTCCTTGGACGAACGGGACAGCGCCGCGGCCGTCCCCAAATGCATCGCCTACGCCAAAAGCTTCGAATGGGACGGGGACCGGTCTCCGCGCATTCCCATGGGCGAATTGATCATTTACGAGACCCATCTGAAAGGCTTCACGGCCAATCCCAACAGCGGCGTAAAGGCGCCGGGCACCTACCTGGGGTTCATGGAAAAGATCCCCTGGCTGGTTTCGCTCGGGATCAATGCGGTGGAATTGCTTCCCATCCATGCCAAGTTCCCGTCGGAACACGAAGGGCAGGACGGCCGCGACAATTATTGGGGTTATAACACTTTCGGCTTCTTCGCGCCCGAGCCCTGCTACGGCAGCCAAAAAGAGGCCGGGTGCGAGGTGGAGGAATTCAAGACCCTGGTCAAGGCGCTGCACCAGGCGGGCATCGAGGTGATCCTCGACGTGGTTTACAACCATACGGCCGAAGGCAACGAGCTGGGCCCTCTGATCGGATTCAAGGGCCTGGATAACGGCGGCTATTACTCCCTCTCGGGAACGGGGCCGGAACCGCGACGCTATTACATGAATCATAGCGGCACCGGCAACACGGTGGACTTCGGAAATCCGGTGGTGGTGCGCTTGGCGCTCGATAGCTTGCGTTATTGGGTGGAGGAATTCCACGTGGACGGCTTCCGCTTCGATCTGGCGACCGTATGCGGGCGCGGCTTCTGGAGCGGTTTCGATTCGCGCGGTCCCTTTTTCCAGGCCATGGCCCAGGACCCCGTTCTCAACAAGGCCAAAATGATCGCCGAACCATGGGATTGCGGGACCTTCGAGCAAGGCAATTTCCCCGTCGGCTGGTCGGAATGGAACGCGAAGTTCAGGGACTGCGCCCGCAAGTTCGTCAAAGGCGATGCGGGCCAACTCAACGAATTAGGCTGGCGCCTCACCGGTTCGGCCGATCTCTTCGCCGACGACGGGCGCAACAGCGACGCCAGCATCAATTTCGTCACCTGCCACGATGGCTATACCTTGAACGACCTGGTGAGTTACAACGAAAAGCATAACGAGGCCAACGGCGAGGAAAACCGCGACGGGTATAACGACAACCTGTCCTGGAATTGCGGGGCGGAAGGGGAGAGCGCGGACCCGGCCGTGCAAGGCTTGCGTCGTCGCCAAGTCCGGAACTTCTTCTGCATGCTCCTCTTCTCGCAGGGCGTGCCCATGATCGGGCATGGCGACGAGATGCTGCGCACGCAAGGGGGCAACAACAACGCCTATTGCCAGGACAATCCCTTGGCGTGGATGGATTGGAGCCTCGCCGATCGCAACGCGCCCATGGTCGATTTCGTCAGACGCGCCATCGCCCTGCGTAAGCGCATCCCTTTGCTCAACGGCCGCCGCTTTTTCCTGGGCAAGGGCGGACCGGGGGGCATCCCCGACATTACTTGGTACGGGCAAGACGGGAAGGAGCTGCATTGGAATGATTCCGAATGCCGGCGGCTCGCCTACCGGCTCGATGGATCGGAATGGACCTGGGAGACGGACGAGCCGCAGGAAGCGCCTCCAGGCGCTCCCGAGGTTCCGCCCGAAGGACGGGAAGGGGAGGGGCAGGGGAACGTCAATGGCCATCATCAAGGGACGGGCCGGGCCCGGAGGTACTACTTCATCTTCAATATGGATCCGCAGGAAGGCGAATTCGTCCTGCCGATCGTTCCCGGGGGCCGCGCCTGGCGGCGGGTGGCCGATACCAGCCTACCCGAAGGCGAAGACTTCCTGGAGCGCGGGCGGGAAGCCCGCTTGGAGAATCCCGGCGCCTACCGGGTCCCTGGCCGCACTACGGTGATCCTCATGGATTGAAGGGACCCGAAAGCGGGTTATCCGCGGCGCTGTTGCTATATTTGCGCCCCGGACCGAAGGGGGATGGCGGAGAGTTTGTCTTCCTGACGCGCATGCCGGATACCCCCAAAAGCAACCCGTCCCGAAGCGGCAGTGCCGTTCGGCAAGCCCGCCCTTTCCTCAAATGGGCCGGCGGCAAAGGGCAACTACTCAAGGCTCTCTCGGCCTATTTCCCCAAGGCCCTTTCCGACGGAAGCGTCACCGATTACTACGAGCCCTTCCTGGGCGGCGGGGCCATGTTCTTCCACATGCTGCAGGCGTATCCTATTCGCAAGGCCTTCCTCATGGATGCCAACGAGGAGATCGTACTCCTCTATAAGGTGGTGCAGAACGACGTGGAGCCTTTGCTCTCCGGCCTGGAACAGATGGAACGCGAATACCGTAAGCTTTCCCCCGTAAAGCGCCAGGATCGGTACTTGAAGGTGCGCGCCGCCCTCAACTGCGCCCGGCCGGACATGAACTACAAGAAATACGCGAAAGAAGCGTGGGTCGAGCGGGCGGCTCAACTGCTCTTTCTCAACAAGACGTGCTATAACGGGCTGTTCCGGGTGAACCGGAACGGCGGCTTCAATACCCCGTTCGGCCGATACGCCAATCCGACCATCGCCGATGGTGATAATCTGCGCGCGGCTTCGGCCCTCTTGGCCAAGGCCCAAATCCGCTTGGGCGACTTCGGGGAACTCGGAACGCTGGACGCCCGCCCCCGCGGTCTCCTTAAACCGGGCTCCTTCATTTATTACGATCCGCCCTATCGCCCCTTGTCGCGCACGTCCAGCTTCACGGCCTATAGCCGGTTCGCTTTCGGCGATTCCGAACAGGAAAGGCTGGCAGGCCTCTTCCGCGCCCTGGATCGCAAAGGCATCTACCAAATGCTCTCCAATTCCGATCCCCGCAATGCCGATCCCGCCGACGACTTCTTCGAGCGGACCTATGCCGATTACCAGAAGACTTTCTGGAGGGTATCGGCCGCGCGGGCCATCAATTCCGTCGCCAAGGGCCGCGGGCGCATCAACGAAATCGTAATCACGAATTACCGCCCATGATGGAACGCGATGCTGCCTGGAAGCGCGTATGCGACGCCTTGCCGGTGGCCGGGACGCTGGAGCGCGAAGGCCTTTTCGCGATATCGGCGGAAGAACTGAAGCGGTACGGCGGCCGCGAGCCCCGGCTGATGGCCAAGATCGATACCTTGGCCGAACGTCCCGCCGCCCTGGCCGAGCTGGGTGCGGCCTTGTTCCCGGTCCGCAACGGCAAATACGTGCTCTTCCCGGATCCGGACCGGAAAAGTTTTTTCCGCTTCGAAGGCGAGCCCCTGCCTCCCCGCGCCTTCGCCGCCAAGATGGATCTGGGCCGTTTCGATACCTTCCCGCGGGGGCAAGAGGCCAGCGAAAGCCAAGCCTTGGATTCCGCCTTCCTGTCGGGCTTGTTGGTCGCCTTCTGCGGGGAACCCGGCCTATGCCTTACCCTGCGCGGCCGGATTTTCTCCGGGGATTTCTCCTTCCGCACTCCGCTCGGCGCCCTTCCCATCGGGGTATCGCGGGTTCAAATGGAAGTCGACGCGGGTTACGAAGGCGACGAAGGCGTCTATCTGATCGAAGCCAAGCGCGGCCGTCGTGACGATTTCCATATCCGGCAACTTTGGTATCCCTACCTGCATTGGAGCCAGCGTACGCGCAAGCGCGTGGTGCCCATATTCTTTACCTACAGCAACGGGCAATTCGAATTATCCGAGTTCGCCTTCGGGCCGGAATTCGGGGATGCGGCCTTGGTGCGCCGGAAGGCGTACTGCCTGGAAGAGCCCCGCGCCGCGGCGGATTTCAGGAGCCTGTTCGCGCGCGTGTCCGCGGGCGTCGAGCCCACGGGGGCTTTCCCCCAGGCCAATGACCTGGACAAAGTGGTCGATCTGGTGGGCTTGGCGGCGGAAGCCCCGCGGTCCAAGGCCGAGATCGCCGAGGCCTTCGGCTTCGAAGAACGGCAAGGCGACTATTATGGCAATGCCGGTTGCTATCTGGGCCTGCTGCGGCGGGGCGAAGAAGGTTTTGCTCTCACTGCGGAAGGGGAGGCCTTTCATCGGCTGCGTTCACGGCCGGCGCGTACCTTGGCCCTGCTCGAGGCCATGGCCTCCATACCCAGCCTCAGGGAAGCCTTGCGCCTATTGGCCGAACGCCAATTCCGGGCCGAGAAAATCGCTGCGGGCGAATTGGCCGCGGTGGTGCGCGAAGCAACGGGCCTGGGCGCATCGACGCCGGAGCGGCGGGCATCGACGGTGAGGGCCTGGCTAGGTTGGGTTATGAAAAACGTGAAGGTGGCCAATGCATAATCCCGATCCCTTCCGCCAGCCCGATGCCGCCAAGTTGCGGGCTTTTATCCGAGAACATCCTTTCGCGACCCTGGTTTCGGCCGCGGAGGAAGGCCCTTTCGTCTCCCATATCCCCTTATACCTCAATGAGAGAGGGGAAGCCCTGGTCGGACATGTCGCCCGCGGGAACGGTCATTGGCGCTTGGCCGGGGCGAAAAGCTTGGCCATTTTCCACGGGCCGCATGCCTATATCTCGGCCTCATGGTACGGGATGCCCGATGTCGTGCCGACCTGGAACTACCTGGCCGTCCACGTGCGCGGGACCCTCGCCGCCTTGGATGCGGAGGAAACGAGCCGCGTGCTTGATCGCATGATCGTCGAGCATGAGCCCGACCCGGCGGCCTTCCGGGCCCGACTGGGAGAGTCCATCCGCGCCGGCCTGGAACGGGGCATCTCGGGCGTCAAGCTCGCGATCGAATCCTGGGAAGGGAAATGGAAACTGAGCCAGAACAAGGATGCCGAAACGCGCGCGCGCCTATCCGATCGGCTCGCGGAGCAGGCCGGGGAGGATGCGCAGCGCATCGCCCGCCTGATGCGGGAGTCCGATCGCCCGTGAAAGCCGCAGACGGACCTCTGCCCACCTTGGGCTTCTCGGAATGGCTGCGGGCCATCGGGGAGTCCGACGCGGACATGGCCGTCGATTGCGGCGAATGCCGCGGATGTTGCACCTCATCCTATTTCATCCACGTCGGCCCAGACGAAACGGACGCTCTCGCCGTCATTCCCAAGCGTTTGCTTTTCCGGGCCCCGGGCCTGGCGAAGGGGCATTTCCTGATCGGGTATTCCGAGAACGGCCATTGCGCCATGTTCAGGGACAACGCATGTTCTATCTACGCGAATAGGCCGCGCGCATGCCGTGCCTATGATTGCAGGGTGTTCGCGGCTACGGGGCTTTCCGAGGAAGGCAAGCCGGCTATCGCCCGGCAGGCCGAACGTTGGCGCTTCGCCTTCCCGTCCGCGGAAGATACCCGGCTTTTCGAAGCCGTGCGGGAGGCCGCGCGCTTCCTGCGCGGACATGCGGGGGAATTCCCGGCGGGATTCCTTCCCCCCAACGCGACCCAGCAAGCTGCGCTCGCGCTTCGCGTCCATGGCTTGTTCCACCGGAACCGGAAGGACGCTGCGGTTACCGTTGCCGAAATCGTGAAGGCGGCGGGCGGGGTCAATTCCGTAGTGCCCCCAGGGGTCGCCGGCCGGAAAACGCGCCCAAGGCCCAAGAAAGCCAGATAGCGCATCTGAGTTCAAAAGGATGATGCGGCCGCTACGGATCCGGTTGACCGGGAAGTCCGGGCGGGGTATCTTTGACTCTATGCACATCGTTATCGCTGCGGCGTATTTTCCCTATTTCTTCTGGCGGGAGACCCCCCGGGGTTAGGGAATTCGTTCGCTGGCGACGGAAACTCGACCCCTGGGGATGCGCCCCGGGGGTTTTTTCGTTTGCTTCGGAACGTCGGAAAGGAAAACATGCAAGCCACCGAGAATCTCAACATCCGGGAAATCGTTCCCTTGATCCCGCCCGGCGAGCTCAAACGCATGCTGCCGATGGACGAGGCCGCCAACGCGACGGTCTTGGCCGGCCGCAAGGCGGTCCAGGACATCCTCTCGGGGACGGATAAGCGCATCCTGGCCATCGTCGGCCCGTGTTCCATCCATGACACGGACGGGGCCCTGGAATACGCGCGGCGCTTTAAAGGCTTGCGCGAGCAGGTGGCCGATCGCATTTGCCTGCTCATGCGCGTGTACTTCGAGAAGCCGCGTACCACGGTGGGCTGGAAAGGCTTCATCAACGATCCCTTCCTGGACGAATCCGGCGACATCTCCACGGGCGTGCGCGAAGCGCGGCGGCTGCTCCTTCAGATCAACGGGATGGGCATTCCCGCCGCCAGCGAATTCCTCGATCCCATCGTACCGCAATACATCGCCGACCTGATCGCCTGGGCCGCGATCGGCGCGCGCACGACCGAATCGCAGACGCACCGCCAGATGGCGAGCGGCCTGTCCATGCCGGTGGGCTTCAAGAATGGCACCGATGGCAATATCCAGGTGGCCGTAGATGCGTTGATCTCCGCGCGCTTCCCCCACAATTTCCTGGGGCTGGATTCCGAAGGGCGCACCGCCATCGTGAAGACCAAGGGAAATCCTTACGGGCATATCGTGCTGCGCGGCGGGAAGTCGAAAACCAATTATGACGCCGAGAGCATCGCCGAAGCGGTGGCCCAATTGCGCAAGGCATCCCTAGAGACGCGCGTGGTGGTGGATTGCAGCCACGGCAATACCCAGAAGCGACATGAGCTCCAGGAAGAGGTTTGGAAAAGCGTTGTCGCCCAGAAAGTGGCGGGCAACTCCGCGGTGGTGGGAGCCATGGTGGAGAGCAACTTGTTCGGGGGGAGTCAGAAGATCACGGGCGATCGCTCGCAACTGAAGTACGGCGTCTCGATCACCGATGAATGCATCGGTTGGGAAACCACCGAGCGGATGGTTCTGGAAGCGTATCAGGGCCTGGCATAAGCGTCCCCTGCTGGGCATCGCCCCATCGCCCATTATGTCAGGGACTCTAACGGTTTTCCGAAGCCGGTTCTTCGGTGGCTTCGGCTTCCGGAGGCCCGGGCTTCAGGAAAAAAAGCCCTACGACGGCGAAGCTGACGAACGCCAAGACGGCCTTAAGCAACAAATCGGTATAGGTCCCGAAATGCAAATGCTCGAAAAGGTTCTTCTCGCCGACCAATAAAGCCGTCAGGATTACGAAGACCCCGAATACGACCTTGCCCCGCTGGCTTTCCAGGTTCATGCCGCGGGCGCGGGCGCGCAACCAGAAGAAACCACCGAAGAGGATGAGCGCCATTACGATTTTTTCCGTTAATGCCATGGAAGGGAAAATAGGAAGAACGGCCCGGGGCTGCGAGCCGCGTCGTTAAATTGTCCCGCCCCCTCCGGACTTCGATCTAATTTCCCCCAGGCCTTCGCATTAATTAAATTCGACTCGAAGAGCCCTTTAGAAAATGGGGGCGAAGTACACTTCGGAGGTTCTCGGATGAAGAGTTTTCGACTGCTTATGATCGCAGCGACATGCGCCGTCTTCGCAGGCACGGCCCAAGCCCGCATGGGCGGCAACTTCGGCCTGGGCTTTATCGCCGGACTGCCTTCCGGCCTGTCGGGCAAGCTGTGGCTGAACAACACCAACGCGGTCGACATGATCCTGGGCTTCAACCCTTCCGACGACTGGCTCCAAGTGCGCGCCGATTACATCTGGCATGAATTCAGCCTATTCCCGGTCAGCGCCGGCCAATTGCCGCTCTACTACGGAATGGGCGCCGGCACCGAGATCTCGGGCGGAGGCCTGGGATTGTTGGCGCGAGGCGTGGTGGGGATCGAATACCTTTTCCCGCACGCCCCTCTCGACGCATTTTTCGAACTCGGCCCGGGCATCCGCGTATTCCCCAGCACGGATTTCGACATGAGCGCGGGCTTGGGGATGCGTTACTTCTTCTGATCGCTTCCGGATCCGTCGATTTCTGGGTGCACGAAGCCTAAAATCATATCTTCCCCGAGTGGGCGCGGCTGGCCGGGCCGTGAAGGAGGCCTATGTTCTTCAAATGGCTGCCTTGGAAATACATGGTCCGGCGGGTCGCGCAGCACAACGGCTTCCTCGATCCCATCTTGATCCTGTCGCGCTTGGGGCGCTTCGCCCAGCCCTCCGAGGTGGGCGAACCGGTCGAGCTCTTGCGCGCCGGCCTGGTTTTCCACGCCCGCGGCCTCATGAACACGCGGGCCATCCAGAACAATCTCGACTGGATCTGGCCTTATTGGGTCGAACGCCAATTCAATCCCCGGGATCCCTCTTTCATGCCCCGGGCCTTTTCCATCAGCCACGTCAACCTGACGCATCGCAATTGGACCGCGGTCGGGAATCCCGATTCGCCCTATCTCCCCATCGTCGATCCGAGCGGCTTGGTGACGCCGTTCTACGACGGTTGGTCCCTGGACGCCTGGATCCTTAAAGAGGACGGGACCGACCTCATCCCGTCTAAGTCGAAGGACATCGGGCAAGCCCTGCAGATCGAGCCCAACGGCTTGGCGGTAACCACCGACATCGGCGGAGCGGGCTTGAGCTTGCATTCTCGCGTGGAGGCCTTCCCGGAAGGTGCGGCCGGGCTCCTGCGGCTTCGCTTACGCGCGCGCAGCGACGGGCCCGCCTGGCTGGCGGTTTCCTTGCGGCCTTATAATCCCGAGGGGGTCAGCTTCGTCCACGATGTGCGCCTGGAAGAGGATCGCTCCCGATGGACGGTGGACGGCGTGCCCGCGATCCGCTTTTCCGAGCCGGCCGCCAGGCATTTCGCTTCGGAGTATCATGAAGGGGACGTCTTCCACATGTTACGGTCCCCCGGCGCCCAGGAGCGTGCTTCCGTGCATTGTAAGGTGGGGATGGCGACTGCCGCTGCCTTGTTCCTGCTTCCGGCCGGGTCGGAGAAGATCCTGGACGTTACCGTGGATCTGGCCGGCGATAAGGAAACCCCGCGGCAATTCCCTAAGCGAAGCGCTCCCGCCGCCTGGGCCCCTTCCCTAGAAGGACTCGCCCGCCTGGAGATCCCCGATCCCCATTTCGATTTCCTGTACCGGGCCGCGATACGGACCCTGCTGTTGCATTCCCCCGGCGAAGTTTTCCCGGGACCTTATACCTATAAGCGCTTCTGGTTCCGGGACGCGGCCTTCATCCTGGACGCCATGCTGGCGGCGGGGATGGCCGATCGCGTGGAACGCACCCTGGACCTCTTCCCCTCGCGACAGAACCTGAGCGGCTACTTCCTTTCCCAGGAAGGCGAATGGGATTCGAACGGGGAAGCCCTTTGGATCCTGCGGCGCTGGTGCGAGGCCACCGGCCGCCCGCCCAAAACGGAGTGGATGGTTCCTATCGCGAAGGCGACCGAGTGGATCAAGCGCAAGCGTATCCGCAGCCATGCCGATCCCCGCATCGCGGGGCTGTTTCCGGCCGGGTTCAGCGCCGAGCATCTGGGACCTAACGATTACTACTACTGGGACGACTTCTGGGGAGCGGCCGGCCTCCGGTCCGCCGCCTGGTTGCTGGAGGCGGCCGGACGCGGTGATGAGGCGAAGTCCGCCCGGGCGGAGGCCTCCGATTTCCTCTCTGCCATCGACAAGAGCCTGGCGGCCGCGCAGAAAGAAGGCCGGATTGGCAGAGCTTTGCCGGCTTCCCCGTTGCGCCGCATGGATTCCGGTTCCATCGGATCGCTGGCGGTGAGCTATCCCTTGCGACTTTGGCCCGGGGATGATCCGCGCATCATGGCCACCCTCGAGTATCTGCTTTCCAAATGCATGTTCCGCGGCGCCTTTTTCCAGGACATGATCCATTCGGGCATGAACGCTTATCTCACCTTGCACATGGCCCAGGCCCTTTTGCGCGCGGGGGACGGCCGGGCCATCCAGCTTATCCGGGACACCGCAGCGGTGGCTTCGCCCACCGGGCAATGGCCCGAGGCCATCCATCCGCATACCCTAGGCGGATGCATGGGCGATGGGCAGCACGTCTGGGCCGCGGCGGAATGGGTCCTCATGATGCGCAGCCTTTTCGTGATGGAAGAGGATCGCGTCCTGGTGCTGGCCTCCGGCATTCCGGAGGAATGGCTGCGGACAGGCGGATCGCTCTCCTTCGGTCCGACCCCCACCGTCTTCGGAGCCCTGACGGTTACCTTAAGGCCCGGCCCCGACGGCGTGCACGTAGCTTGGGAAGGGGAATGGCGGACCAAGCCCGCCTGCATCGTGGTGCGGCTCCCCGGCCGCAAATCCATTACTGTATCCGAGCCGGCAGACGGCGCCGTGGACGTACCGAATGCGCCGGCGGGCCCGCTTGCGCCCGCGAATTCCCGATGACCTCATGAAAACCGGCTCGCCTTGGGGGCGAGCCGGTCGATTGCGCGCCGTTAGCGCGCGGAGACGGACGAAGATACGGGTTTTGGGGACCCTGTCTCCTGCATAAAGTTTACGATTTCCCGGATCCCGAAACAATTATTTTCCGGCGTGGCCGGCTGGGTGAAGGGGATTTCCGGGGCGGGGGAGGGTTGGCGTTCCCAACCGGATTTGAACCGGTGTCGTCGCCGTGAAAGGGCGATGTCCTAGGCCTCTAGACGATGGGAACGTGACCCGAGGGCGGTAAAGGTAATACTTCCGGGCCTGAATGGGAAGGCCACGGGCGGCCATAGACGAAGGCCCTGGGCGGGGCGCGGAATAAGGCCCCCAGGTCAGCCGGCCATCAGCCGGGTGATAAATAGACCTTGGCCCCCACGAAAACACGGAACAAATCCGCATCCAGCTTGCCGGCCTTCGTTTCCTTCGCGAGGATATCCAGGGCCTTTTCGGCAGGCATCGCCTTCTTGTAGGGCCGATCCGAGGCCGCCAAGGCATCGTAAATGTCGCAGATGGCCATGATCCGGGCCGGCACCGGGATATCGGTTCCCACTAAGCGCCTGGGATAGCCGGAACCGTCCAGTTTCTCATGATGGGAATAGGCGATGACGGGGACCCGAAGGAGATCCTGGGTCCAGGGTATAGCCGACAGGAACTTCCAGGTATGCGAGACGTGGGAATTGATTTCTTCCCTCTCCTTCTCGCTCAAGGTCCCGGCGGGGATGAGGAGGCGGGACAATTCATCGGAGTTCAGGAATCCGTCGGATGTGCCTAAAGGGCCGGGAAACGTCCGCAGGCCGGTGGCACGCAGGTATTCCGCCGTGGCCGCATCCAAGGCGGACGGTTCGTTGGCCTTTGCCACCGTCTCGAAAAAAGCATCCACTCCCGCGAGATCGACGTGCTCTTTCGCCTCGATACGAAGGAGTGCTTCCTCCGTCCCCGCGCCAGGTCCGGCTCTCAAGAGGGCGACCTTGGATCGTTCCGCTTCCCACTGCAGGGTGCGTTTGATGTACTCGGTCCGCAACCGGATGTTCTCCATCTCTTCGGGAAAGAGCTTCTTGGCCTTGGTCAGGATGTGCTCCCGCACCCCGATCTTTCCGAAGTCGTGCAGCAGGGCCGCATAGCGTAGTTCCCGGAGCTGGGTATCGGTGAAGGTGAGGTCGCTCTGGCGGGACGACGGTTCGCGGACCAGGCTTTCGGCCAGGCGGATGCAGTAATCGGCTACGCGATGGCTATGGCCCGAAGTGGTCGGGTCCCGCGACTCGATGGCGGTTACGCTGGCGTTTATGAAGCCTTCGAACAGCGTTTGGATGTCGCGTTCGTATTGCGCGTTGGCGATGGCCACTGATGCTTGCGAAGCCAGGGACAGGGACAGGTTCAGGTCTTCCTGCGAATAGGCCACCACCTGGCGGTCGGCCGCTTGCAACGACGTGATAGGGCCGGTCCGGTTGCGGCACTTGTTGATGAGTTGGATGGCCCCTACCACTCGACGTTTATTGTCCTTCATGGGCAGGGTGAGCATGGAGCGGGTCCGGTATCCCGAGGACGAGTCGAAGCCGTGGTTATGCCGGAAGGCGGCCGTTTCCGGGATGGCGTACACGTCCGATATGTTGAGGGGCTTGCCTTCCAGCATTACGTAGCCGCTGATGGAAGACCTGCTAGGGGGGATGGCGATCTCGGCGAAGTCGAATTTTACCGATCCGTTGCGGGTCAGCTTGAACCGGATCCGTTTATTGGCCCAATATTCCCCGGCCTTCTCTTCGCCCGCATCCTCGGTTTCCACGAGGTACAGGCAGCCGGCGTCGCTGCCGGTGAGCTCCATGGCCTTCTCGAGGATCAGGTTGAGGAGGGTGTCCAGGTTACGCTCCGACATGAGCGCTATCCCCACTTGGTTCAGTTGGCGATTGCGGGCCTCGGTGATGGCGTTGGCGTTGTGGAGGTCCAGGCATTGGGCTTTGAGCTCGAGTAGGCGCAACATATGCGCGCATGCCAGGGCCAACTCCTCCGGCCGGGGGCTGGCCGATAGCTTGACATCGACCCAGGCAGGCAGGGAAGCGCCGGGAAGAGACAGGACGCCGGCGGGATCCCACAGCATCACCCCTACGTGCTGGAAAAGGAAATCGTAATCTTCACCCTGCTCCAAGGCTTCGGGGGAGAGGACCAGGATGCTGAAGGGGTAGATATCCTTAAGGGTTCCGGCTTTCCGGCACTCTACCGCCCGGCCGCCCGGAAGCTCGGACGGGAATTCCAGGGGGGTGAAATTATGGATGATCACGGCGGTAAAACCCGGCTTAAGGCCGGGTTCGGCAGTCTTGGATTTAGGCGCGGCCACGCCTGATTATAACCTTCCCGTGATGGCGTTTTCACCCGGCGGTCAAAGGGCTTTATCTTTCCCGCAAACTATTTTAAACTATACGCTCATGGGACACCGGCTTCCGCGTGGGGTAAAGGCCAAGTGAAATACGGCATTTACTCGGATATCCATAGCAATCTGGAAGCCCTGGAAAAAGTCCTTGAATCCATGGAAACCCTCGGCGTGGAACGCCGCATCTGCCTGGGCGATGCGGTGGGGTACGGCGCCAATCCCAACGAGTGCGTCAATCTCATCAAGAACGTGAGCTCGGTAACCCTGCTGGGGAATCACGATTCCGTGGCGCTGGGGCGCGAATCCTCGGAAAACTTCAACTTCTACGCGCGCAAGGCCATCGAGTGGACCAAAGAGAACCTCGATAAGCCTTCGGTGGATTTCCTGGACAAGCTGCCGTACGTGGTGGATGAGCCGCCCCTGACCTTCGTGCACGCCAGCCCGCGGTCCCCGGTGGATTGGTACTACATCACCAGCTTCGACGATGCCATCGACGCCTTCTCCTTTTTCAGCGAGAAGATCTGTTTCGTCGGCCATACCCATATCCCCTCGATCGTGGTGATGGAGAACGAGCAATCCTTCTGGGTATCCGAGACCCTTTCGCATAAGCTGTTGCCCAACCAGCGCATCCTGGTCAACGTGGGCAGCGTCGGCCAACCGCGTGACCGCATCCCGTCGGCTTCGTGGTGCCTGTGCGACACCAACGCCATGTCGGTCGAAATCGTGCGCGTGAATTACGATATCTCGAAAACCCAGGAGCGCATGCGCCGCTTGGGGTTCGCCGAGTTCCTGATCAATCGTTTGGCCGAAGGGCGATAGCTGAAACCTTTCGCCTCCCGCCCCGCCAAGCCCCGCGCCGTCCCCAAACCTCCTGATCGCTCCCGGCTCGCAGAGGCCGCCCGCAAGCTGATGGCCAGCCTCAACGAAGAGCAGGCCTTCGCCGCGGGCGCGCCGGTCGGTCCCGTGCTGGTTTTGGCCGGCGCCGGATCGGGCAAGACCCGCGTCCTCATCACCCGCATCATCCATCTTTTGGCCCAAGGCGCGGAACCGGAGCAGGTCGCCGCCCTCACTTTCAGCAACCGGGCCGCGCGTGAAATGGAAGGCCGCCTGAAGGAATATGCCGACCGCGCCGCCGCGGGCGTTTCCATCAGCACCTTCCACTCCCTGGGTCTGCGCTTGGTGCGCGAACATGCGGAAGCCCTGGGACTGGCGAAGGATCCCGGTATCCTGGATATGCATTCCCGGCTTTCGCTGATCGTCGGGCAAGCCGCCAAGCATGGGGCGCGCAATAAGAAGTTCGATCCCGTGGACCTGGCCGATCTGTTGTCCACGCTCAAGGAGCAAGGCCGCACCCCGGAGGATTGCCCCGACGACACCGACTACGGAACGCGTCTGGCGCGCATCTGGAAGGGCTACGAGAAGCAGAAACGCGAGTCCAACCTGGTCGATTTCGAGGATCTGATCCGCCTACCGATCCGCATGCTGTCTTCCGATGCCGGCATCCGGGCGCGCGTACGCGAACGCTGGCGGCATTTCCTGGTGGACGAGTTCCAGGATACCAACGGGGCCCAACTCGAACTGCTGCGCCTGCTGGTGGGCGGGAGAAGCGAGGGCGGGCCGGGCAGCGTTTTCGTGGTGGGCGACGATGATCAGAGCATCTACGGTTGGCGGGGCGCGGAGATGCGCAACCTGCTCGACTTCGAATCCCATTTTCCCGGTGCGGCCTTGATCAAGCTGCAACGCAATTACCGCTCCAGCGGGAATATCATCATGGCTTCCAATGCGGTGATCCATAAGAACAGCTTGCGGCGGCCCAAGGAAGTGTTCACCGTGCGCGACTCCGGCGAGCCCCTTTACCATCACGTGGCCGACGACGAGAAAAGCGAGATGGATTGGCTGGTCGCGAAGCTCAAGGACGTGAACCAAACCGAACGCCTCGACTGGAAACAGATGGCGGTGCTGGTGCGGACCAACATCCAGTTACGCGAGATCATGGACCAGTTCATCGTGACGGGCATCCCCTTCATGGTGAAAGGCGCCAACAACTTGTTGGAACGCTCCGAAGTCCAGCACGTACTGGCCTACGCGAAATTGCTGGCCAACCCCCAGGACGAATTGTCGCTCTCCAAGGTACTCGCCTTCCCCAAGCGGGGATGGCCCAAGGATTTGCTGGACATAATGCCGCGCGGGGAGGAGCTCACGGCGCTACAGTGCCTCAAGCTCCATTGCGAGACCGTGGGCCAGACTTGGACCGCAGGCGTGCTGGAATTGATCGCCCGCATCGAAGCCTGTTCCGCCGCGGCGCGCCAAGGCGCATTCTACTCTCCCTTGTCCGACCTTCTCGCCTACGCGCAGGTGGTGGAAGCCTTCGAGCCGGAAAGCCCCAAGCGCAACCGCGTGGAAGAGTTCCTGCGGCTTTTCAAGCGGCACGAAGAGAAGAACCCGGAAAGCCGGTTACCGGAAGTGCTCAACGCCCTGGCCTTGGACACTTCTTCCAACGAGGATTCGGAGGAGAAGCCGGGGGTGCGCCTGATGACCGTGCACGCGGCCAAGGGCCTGGAGTTCCACACCGTGTTCATTCCCAACCTGGACGATGACGTCTTCCCGGCCAAGCCCAACCACACCGATACCGGCATCGAAGAGGAGCGGCGGCTGTTCTACGTGGCCATGACCCGCGCCAAACAACGCCTCTTCTTGTCTTGGCCCAAGACCAAGATCCATTACCGCGTGGTCCGGGACGTGGCGCCCTCGCGCTTCGTCTTCGAGATCCCCGAGGACCGCTTCGATGGACCGCTGGGGAAACGCGACGAAGCGGAAAAGACCGAGTTCCTGGACGATTTTTTCGCTTCCTTACGGTCGAAGCTGGGCGACGGGGAAGGATAGCGCCAGGGGTCGCGTTCCTTTTTACTATTCCATCCCATGGATCCTGCCGCGAACAAGCAGCTTATCGAATCTTTCTACGAGGCCTTCGCCCGGCGGGACTGGGCGCGCATGGCGGCCTGTTATCATCCCGACGCGGCCTTCCGCGACGAGATATTCTCTCTCGAAGGGAAACGGATCGGCGCCATGTGGCGCATGCTCCTGGAATCGGGCGCGGACTTGCGCGCCGAGGCGAAAGGGATTTCCGCCACCGGGGAAGAAGGCAAGGCCCATTGGTCCGCCACCTATACCTTCTCGGCCACCGGCCGCCACGTGCGCAATGAAGTGGACGCCCGCTTCCGTTTCAAAGATGGCCTCATCATCCGGCATCGCGACGATTTCGGCTTTTGGACCTGGGCCCGCCAGGCGTTGGGCTTCCCGGGGCTAGTCCTTGGCTGGATGCCGCGGTTGCGGCAAACCGTCCAGGCCAAGGCCAAAGCAGGCCTCGACAAATTCGTTAAAGCCCATCCGGAGTACGGCCCGTGAAAATCCGCCTCGTATGCGTCGGCAAGATGGCCAATCCCCATCTGAAAGCCTTGGCGGTCGATTACCTGGGCCGGTTGGAACGCCTGTGCGACGTGGAAGTAGCGGAAGTGAAGGATGCCGGCGACAAGGACGGGGCCGGGCGCCTGACGAAGGAAGCGGAACGTTTGCGCGAGGCGGCGGGTCCGCTTTCGGAATGCGTATTGTGGGACGAACGCGGCGAGGATCTCGATTCTCCCGGTTTCGCGAAATGGCTGGCAGAGCGGGAAGATCGCGGGGCCAAGTCCTGCGCCTTCCTGATCGGTTCGTCCCATGGCGTGGCCGACGATCTCAAGGCGGCCATTCCCCGCAAGTTGCGCTTGAGCCGCTTTACCCTCACGCATGAATGGGCGCGGGCGTTGGCGCTGGAACAAATCTACCGGGCGCGTTGCATCCAGAAAAACCTGCCTTACCATCACTAGCCCATGGGAAACCCTCCGCCGCATCCCTCTCCCTCGCGGGAAGACAGCCCGCTCCGCGCCTACCTGCTGCGCGAGCTTGCCCTGTCCGCCGATCAAGGCGATGCGGATCTTCCCGCGGCCGTGGCCGGCTTCCTGCGTATCAAGCGATCCCGCATCGGCGCGATCCGTATCTTGCGCAAGTCCCTTGACTCGCGCAAACGCAACCAGCCGGTGTGGCGCTATACCGTGGAATTCGAGTTCGACGGCGAGCTGAAGCATCCGCGCGTCTCGCCGGCCTCGTCTACCCGACTGGATGCCGCCGCGGCCCCGGCCTACCGGCCCGACGGGCCGAAGGTGGCAGTGATCGGCAGTGGCCCCGCTGGCCTGGCGGCCGCCTTGGGCTTGGCCCGCAAGGGCTATTCGGTCACCGTTTACGAGCAGGGCAGCGACGTGGGCAAGCGCTTCGGGGACATCCGCCGCTTCCTGAAGGGCAATGTCTTCAACGCCCGTTCCAACATCCTGTTCGGCGAAGGGGGCGCGGGCACCTTCTCGGACGGCAAGCTCACCTGCCGTACGCGCAACCGCTACACCGACGCCTTCCTCGAAGAACTGGTGGCATGCGGCGCTCCGCCCGAAATCACCTGGCTCTCCCATCCGCATATCGGCACCGACAAGCTCCAATTCATCGTGAAGGCCTGGCGCGAACGGAGCATCGCCCTGGGCTGCGTTTTTCGTTTCAATACCCCCGTGGAAGGGATCAGCGCGGAGGCGGGACGTATCATCGCGGTTACGGTGGATGGGAAGGACGAGGCCTGCGATGCGCTGGTCCTGGCCGCCGGGCACTCTTCCGGACCCTTGTATTCCATCTTGGCCGGCTTGGGCGTGGGTCTGGAACGAAAGCCTTTTTCGGTGGGCGTGCGCGTGGAGCATCCCCAGGAGATGGTGAACCGCCGCCAGCTGGGGGAGAATGTCGATCCGTCCCTTACCGGCGCCGCCGAATACTTCCTCACCTGGAACTCGGAAGACAAGTCGGCCAGCGCGTATTCGTTTTGCATGTGCCCGGGCGGGGTCGTCGTGCCCTGCGCCGACACTCCGGACGCGCTCTTCACCAACGGGATGAGCTATTCCAACCGCGCCGGCGCCTTCGCGAATTCCGCCGTGGTGGTGCCCGTGGATCCCGCCGATCTCGACGCCTGGGGCTTTAGCGGGCCCTTGGGCGGCCTGGATTTGATCCGCGATCTGGAGGTCAAGGCGTTCGCCTTGGGTGGCGGCGAATTCACCTATCCGGCGCAAACCATCCAGGCCTACCTGGAAGATCGTATCGACGACGGCCCCTTGCCCCGCACCTCTTTCCCGAAGCCCTTGCGCTGGGCCAATCTGCGCGGATTGTTTCCCTCCAAAATCGCGCTGGCCCTGGAGGAGTCCTTCCGCAATTTCGATCGCAAGCTTCCGGGCTTCGTCGAACGGGGGCTTATCATCGGGCCCGAATCGCGCACCTCTTCGCCGGTGCGCATCCTCAGGGATTCCGCCACCTTGGAGTCGACCAATATAAAGGGTCTATTTCCGCTAGGGGAGGGGGCCGGTTATTCGGGCGGCATCGTGTCTTCCGGGGCGGACGGTTTCCGCCTCGCCGATGCCTGGGCCGCCTGGAGCGATGCCGCGGCCGGTGGGGCCGCCGCTGGGAGCGATATCCCTGCCGATGCGGCCGGCGGTTCTGGAGCCCGAAGCTAGCGTGCTCGCGGAATTCGAAATCGGGCGCGACGATGCCGGTCAACGGGCGGAGCGCTATTTGCGGCGCCGCTTCGCGTCCATGGGCCTCGATCGCCTGCATTCGCTTTTCCGCCGCGACGAGGTCAAGCTGGCCCGCAAACCCATCGCCCGCTCCCATCTCCTGCAGGCGGGAGACGTCATGCAGGTGTACGGACTGAAGGCGGAGGAGCTGGAGACCGTGGCTGGCGCGAAGATCTCGGGCGCCGGATCAAAAGAATTGGCCCGGCCGGCCGCGCCCGTTGCGGCGCCTTCCGTACCCAAGCGCCGTTTCGCCATCCCCATCTTGCATGAGGACGCGGATCTGCTCGTTCTGGATAAGCCCGCCGGGAAGGCCGTGCATCCCGGCACCGGCGTCGCGCCCGGGGATTCGGTCATCGAAGAGGCTCGGGCTTACCTCGATAGCGGCTGGTCTTCGGCCGATCTGTTCCAACCGTCCCTGGTGCATCGGCTCGACAAGGATACTTCCGGCGTACTGGTAATCGCCAAAACGGGGGAGTGCTTGCGCCGGCTCAACGCGGCCTTGCGCGATGGCGGTTTCCACAAGCGTTACCTGGCTTTGGTGGAAGGCGTTCCCGATCCGCCGCAAGGCGAGATTTCCGGGCTGCTCAACCGCGTGGACAGCCGCTCCGGAGGCGCCAAGGCGCAGGTCTCGCAAGACGAAGGAAAATGGTCGGTTACGCGTTATCGGCTGGTAAAAGACCTTGGGAAATTTAGCCTGCTGGGTGTTATTATTGAAACCGGACGCATGCACCAAATCCGCGCACATTTGGCCGAATTGGGCCACCCTTTGTTGGGGGATCACCGTTACGGATCCTTCGAGCGGAATCGCGCTTATCGGAAAGCCTTAGGCTTGAAGCGGACCTTCCTGCATGCTTCGGATCTGGAGATAGACGCGGGGGAGGGGAAACGCCTTTCCTTCCATGCGCCGCTCCCCCGGGACCTGACGCAGGCCCTGGAGCTCCTTCCCGAATTCCATCCCGCGGACAGCGAGTGACCAATCCCTTGCCCCCGCAACCGCCGCCCATCAACCCCCGGCCCAATCCGGCCTCGGGCGCCATCCCCGTTCCCGAATCCTCCGGGCCCGGTCCTTCTTTCCCCGGCGGGGTTCCCGCATCGGGACCCGGCTCCATGGGGGTTACCAATGCCCTGAACGCGGCGACGGCCAATTCCCTCTTGCAGGTGCAGGTCGGCGGCCGGCTGGGGAAGTACGTCATCCTTTCCGAACTGGGCCGCGGTGGCATGGCCGTGGTCTTCAAGGCGCATCAGCCCGATCTCGATCGCCTGGTGGCCATCAAGGTCCTCTTCGGCACGGTGCTCCAGCAGCGCTTCATCGAACGCTTCCAGGCAGAAGCGCGCGCGGTGGCGAAGATGAACCACCCCAACGTGATCCGCATCTTCGAGGTGGGCGAGCAGAACGGCGTGCATTACCTGGTGATGGAATACATCCAGGGCATGGACCTGCTGGTGTTCCTGCATGAGCGCAAACCCAGCTTCAACGAAGTGGTGGAAATCGTAAACCAGATCTGCGAAGCCCTGGCATATTGCCACCGGCAGGGGATCATCCATCGCGATTTGAAGCCTACCAATATTCTGATGCGCGGAACCACGCCCATCCTCATCGATTTCGGGCTTGCAAAGGCGGTGGATCCCAACCTGAACGTGGAACTCACCTTGTCGGGCGAGGTGGTGGGCTCGCCGGCCTACATGTCCCCCGAACAGGCCCAGGGGCATGCGGTAGGCATCCTTTCGGACATCTGCTCCGTGGGCATCATCATGTACGAGCTCATCTCCTTCAAGAACCCGTACCTGGATCCGCGCTCGCTGCATCAAACCGCGCTCAATGCCATCAAGGCCGAGCCCGTGCCCTTGCGTTACCTCACGCCTTGGCTGGACGCCGACTTCGCCGCCATCGTCTCCACCTGCCTGGCGCGGGAGCCGAAGGAACGCTACCAGAGCATCGAACTGCTGCTGAAGGATCTCTTTTCCTACCGCAACGGCCTGCCCATCATGGCCAAGCCGCCCAGCCCCCTGAACCTGGCCTGGCGTTTCATCAAGGCCAATCCCATTCTGTATCTCGGGGCCGGGTTCCTTTTGGCCGCGGCGGGCATCGTCTACGCCTTCGTGAGCATGCAGGAGGAAAGCAAGAAGGCCCCCTGGGGCCTGGTGCAGGAGGAGACCTTCAACAAGACCGACTCCTCCCTGAAGTTCCTTTCCTTCGATCGCGTGAACGGTGTCTGGGCGCCATCGGAATCGTGGAAGGTGGCGCGCGGCCGCCTGGAAGCGTTCTCCTCGGGGCAATCCTTCGCCGTGGCCAACCAGGAATTCTTCGGGGATCTCAAGATCGAATTCACCATCAAGGGCCTCAACGGCAGCAACAACGACTTCAACGCCTTCCTGTTCGGCTCCACCCCGGACGACGCGTTCCGATTCTCTCTCGGCGAATGGGGATCGTCCAATGCCGACATCGAGTTCGGCAAGCCTGCGCCCTTCGCCTTCAACGCCGCGCCGGTGAAGCTCAACGGCGGGGTCGTCTACAAGGTCACCATCGAGAAAGAGGGGAACGTCCTCCAGCTTTTCCTGAACGACCAGCTTTTGGTGCGCAAGTATTATTCCCTGCCCGTAAAGGTGGAGCGCAGCAGCAAGTTCGGCTTCTACACCTGGAACTCCAGCCTGGCCATCGATGATCTGCGCATCTATAAAAAGGCCGTGGCCATGTCGGCCAAGCCTACGGTGGTGGCGGATGCCTATTTGGAGGAAGGTTTCATCACCAATAGCATTCCCGCCTACAAGCACGTCATCGAGGCCTATCCCAAGCGGGGCATCAGCTACGAAGCCCATATGAAGATGGGGGAGAGCTATATGGTGCTCAAGAATTATCCCGCCGCCATCCAGAACCTCACCCTGGCCGCGAGCAATTCCAAGGATCCCAAGATCATCCCGGAAGCCCTGTACCACCTGGCCCAATGCTATTTCGACCTGGGCAAGACTGCTTCGGGTTACGATAAGCTCAAGCTGCTCCCCGCCAATTATCCCGAATCGGATTTCAACGACGTGGTGGTCCAGTCCCGCGTCGAGGCCGCGTACGATTGCCTGAACCGGGAGGAAAACCCGGAGTCATGCGCGGGACGGATGATGGATGAGTTCCGTTTCCTGATCGAGGCCGAGGACGCGCGCCGCCAGACCTTCGGCCATTTCTACGTGGACATGACCGAGACCTTCCGCCGCCTGGGGCAGCCCGCTCCGATGCAGAATGCCCAGCACTTGCTGACCTATTTCCAGGAGAATGACGAGATCATCTGCGCCTTGCGGATGATCCTCGCGAAGTACTACGTGGGCGTACGGGACACGGTCCGGGCCAACTCCATGTTGCTCGCCGCACCCGAGGGCGATAAGGTGGGCCGCGACCTCAAGGCGGAAAAGGACTTCCTCGCCGCGGAAATGGCTTTCCTCGACGGCAAGAACGCCTTGGCCGCCGAACTCTTTGAGCGGGCTTACCGCCAGTTCAACTCCGTGAACGGAATCGCCTTCAAGTGCATGCTCCATTCCATGGTCATCAAGGCCTTGGTGGACATCCCCGTCCTTCCGGTCGATCGTAAGCTTTACCTGAACGAGGCGGCGTCGCGTAAAGAGCGCATGCAACTGGCCTATTTGCTGGACAAGGCCCCGCAGGATTATTTCAGCCAAGGGGTGCCCGTGCAGGCCGGCCCTCCGGAGTCGTTGGAGGATGCCTTGGTCCAGTTCCTGAAGGTGGAAGCCTCCCAAGGCCCTGCCAAAGGCGCCGCCTGCCTGGAAGCCGCCTTGGCCCGCTTCCCCCAAGCGACCTTCGAATACCGGTACCTGGAGTTCCTTCTGCAACGCTACAAAGAAGAAAAGCGGGTCTAAGCGTTCCTTATTCCTATTTTTCCTCCGTGCCCAAAATTTCCTCCGTGTTTTCCCGCTTAACCACCCTCGCGCCGCTTTCGCTCCTGCTGATTTCCTCCTGCGAATTCCGATCGCATCGTATCGTTTGGCATCCCGCTCCCGGGGCATCTTTCAAGATCCATTACTCCTCCGAGACGCGGGCCAAAGCCGAAGGGGCATGGGGGACGGCGCCTTACCTCTCGGCCTCCCAGGCGGATTTCACCGGCAAAGCCACCGTCGACTCGGCTAAGGGGCAGATCGATCTGTCGCTGGCGGTGGACAGCTTGGATTTCAAAGCCGCTGATCGATCGGTCGAGGAGGAGGCCTATATGGACGGCCGACTCAAGAAATACCATGCCCGCATGTCGCTCTCGCGCACCGGCCAAGCGCTGGCCCTGGAGGAGGAGCCGGCCCTTCCCCCCATGGCGTTCTCGCCCTTGGCTTTCGGGCGCTGGCTCGCGTACGCTCTCCCCGCCTTCCCCGACTCCCCCTTGCGCCAAGGCAAGCGCTGGGACATCCTGCAACCCTTGCTGGACAAGTTCCATCCCGACTCCCGGGTCGCGAAGCATTTTACCCTCTCCGCGATCCGCGAGACGCCCGCGGGCGATGAAGCGGTTTGCCTGGTGGAGCTGGAGGCATGGTTGGATGAGGATGTGGGATCGGATTCCGGCCCGGAGGGCCCGGCCTTGAAGGGCAGCGGCAAGATCGTTTTCAACGTCACCAAAGGATTCCCGGAGTCGGCCTCCCTGGAGTTGGAGGGGCATTTCCGCACCGGAACGCCCTCCGGGGATTCGGCCCGGTCGGCATCGGCAGGCCAGCCCATGGAATTGCGGGAAAAGGTGGATTTGACCTTCTCCGAGTGATGGGGTTTTTGAGGCTGCGCCGCGTGGGGGGGCCACGAAGCGTGGGAATGCTCGGCGTTATCCACTATATTTGGACTCCTCTTGAGCCGCCGATTGTCCCAAAGCTTCCGCGCCTTCACCGGCAAGGCCTGGCCCGCTACGGCCGCTCCCGGGCCGCAGTCCGCGTTGGCGGCCCTCGCCCGGCTTTCCGATCCCAACCATAGCATCCTCATCCGCGCCTTGCTCGATCGCGAAGCGCTTCTGAATGCCCGGCCCGTCGTCCCGTTCGCAGGGCTTTCCGCAGCGCCATCGGCCTACGCCATGGTAACGGATCGTTCCGAACGCGTCCGTGAGGAGGCGGCCTTCAAGTTCCTGGAGTTCCGCGAACGGTGGCGTAAGCGCCTGGCCTGGATCCAACTCGGTCCGTTCTTGCAACGCAATCAATGGTATCAGGCCGTGGACGGCGGATTCGCCGCCGCGGGCAAGGGCACGCGCAAGGATAGCAAGATGCTGTATCTGCAATCCCTGCATGACATGGCATCGGATTGCGAGCGCCAGGTGTCGTTCCTGAGCGCGCATATGTTCCGGTTGCAAGGCGATCTGGCCGCGGTCTGGCATCGGGAATCTGTGCGGGACGATCGCAGCAAGCTGCTCCCGGCCCTGGAGGCCGCCCTGCGCGGCGGCGAAGCGGAAATCTTCAAGCGCCTTCGGCTCTCCCTGGGAGACCTGGCGCAGGAGACCTTCATGGAGCGCGTGGGCAAATGGGACAAGCGCATCCACGCGAACGAAGAAGATCTGTTCCGCGTCATGGCCTGGCCTTGGCAGCATCCCCGTTACCGCAGCGGCTTCGAGGGCTTCATGGAAACTTTCGCCGACGTGGCGGAGGCCCTGAGCGCCGCCATGTTTTCCCACTACGAGGCTAAGTGGAACCTGTTCCTGCGCGGCCTCTCGCCGTTGCAGCAAACCCTTGCCCTGGCCGCCTCCGCCAACCCATCCGAACCCGCGGCCTGATGCGCCGGGAGAATCGCCCATGTTGAAACGCAAGAACGTCGGACCCCTGCTCATCGGGACCAGCATCGCCTTGGGCCTGTTCGCCCTGGCCGCCGCCATCGTCTGGTGGCAACAGGGGATGAACGTCCTGATCGGCTCCCTGGTCTTCATCCTATACGGCATCGGCCAATGGATGACCGTGCTGTATTGGCAGCGCATCCAAGCTGATTGGGAAGAGACCGGCGAAGTGTTGGGCCGATTGCAGCAAGCCGTAAGCGATATCCCGATGGCGCTGGACGCCAACCTGAAATCCATCGCCGCGCGCCTGACCGAAGGCCAGGTCCAGGCCCTTGCCAAGCTGCAGGGAGAGGTGAACGAAGGCGCGCGCGCCACTTTGGAGAAAGGCGCGCTGCAAATCGGCGACAGCCTGGAAAAGAACCTCAAACAGCCCCTCGCGTCCCTGGAAGCCAATCTGCTCGCCTGGGCCCGGCAGGCCGACACCCAATCGGAAACATCGCGGGCCTTGGGCGAGGAAATGCGTAAGACCCAGCGCGAAGGCGCTGAAGAGGCCAAACGTCTGGCCCAAGGACTGGCGCTTGATCTCAAGACCCTGACGGGCGCCCAGGCGATCCAAGCCGATCGCCTCTTGTCCGCTTGGGCGGAACGCGCCGCCGCGGCTCAGACCGAATCCGAGGCCCGGCTCGCGGATCTGCGCGACGCCTTGATCGCCGACGTAACCTCCAAGCTACGGGAGGCGCAATCCTCCCAAGGCGAGGCCCAGGAAGCCTTGCTGGCCAAGGCCCTGGCCGGCGTCGAAGCCCAGGCCAAGGCTTCCCAGGAAGCCGTAGCGGGCCAAGTCAAGGCGTTACAGTCTGCCGCAGCCGAACAAGGCCAATCCCTGCGGGCCGCCACGGCGGAACAGAGCAAGGCTTTGCAGATCGCGACGGCCGAACAGACCAAGGCCATGCAGGCCGCCGCCTCGGAACAGAGCCAAGCCATGCGCGCCGGCGCCGTGGATCTGATCAAAACCTGGCAAGCCGGGCTCGCCGATCAGGCCAAGGCCGGCCAATCCTCCGCCGAATCCCAGGCCCAGGCCCTGCGTTCCGCCAGCGAGACTTTCGCCCAGGGTCTCGTCGAACTGAAGGAAACCTCGTTGCGCTTGGTGGCAGAGGTGGAAGCCAAGGCTTCCGCCAGCCTGGAAGCCCAATCCCAGCTCGGCCTCGAAGTGGCGGGAAAGGTTTCCGACCTTGCCGATCGCATGCGGCAGGGCTCACAGGATGTGGCCGAATTGGCGCATTTGGCGCAAATCAATCAGACAGAAATGCAGGCGGGCGTGGCCATGCTCAACTCCGGTTTGTCTTCCATTCTCGATCGGTTGGAGAAGCAAGCCTCCGCCGGCGATGGATACCAGTCCCTGCTGGCCGAACTGGGGAAGACCTTGGCCGACTTCCAGGATCGCTCGGCGGAAGTGCTGATCGAAAACGCGCTGAAGACCCAGGAAATCCTGATGGAGGTCTTGCGGCACCAGGAAGGCCGTGCGGGCGCCTCGGAGAACGCTTTGGTGGCGGCGCAGTAGGATAGCCATGGCGGAAAGCGAAGGTATTCCAGGAGAGTCGGACGGTAAGGGCCCGGAGGCCGGTGCGAACACCGCGCCCGATCCTTCCCCTGCGGAAGGGCTTGCGCGGGATCTTTCCGCGGCCAGCCTACCGGTTTGGCGCAAAGCCTATCTCGCCAACCTGATCGCCTCGGGCAGACGTTTCTCCGAAAGCGGAAATGCGCGCGGCGCAGGCTACTGCTTCGCCAAAGTGGAAGAAGCCTTGCGCGGCTTATCAGCCGCAGACGTGCCCGGAAGCCTATCGGCTTCCTCTTCCCAGGCTCCGGCCCACCCTTCCGAGCCGCCGCTTGGCGCCTCCGACGGCATGCGTTCGCGCTGGCGCGAGGATCGGCTCGGCCAGGCCGAAAAGGTTTTGCATATCCACGGCGCGCGTCTTTCGCCCCTCGAGAAGCAATCCTACCGTGAGCGCTTGGACAAGTTGCGCCATGAGGCCGGGCAGCCTTCGCAAGCGGTCAAATCCGATGCCGGCCTGCTCGATTTGCGCCGGCGGCTTTATCAGCGCGTGCTCAAGGCCCAGAAGATTTCGCTCGTACTCAAGCGGGCCCCCGCCGCCGCGCGCCCGGCCCCGCGATTGCGCCCGTCGGCCACGGCCGCGGCCTGGCAACAGGTCACCGGGCCATACAATGATCGGTCCAATCTGGAGGAACTGCTCTCGGTGATCGGCGGGGCCGATCCGGCTTGGGTCGAGGAATTCCTCGAGTTGTACGGCGGCCTGATCAATCTGAATGCGCTCCTGAATCCGGCGGCCCCGAAGCCATGAAAAAGGCCCGGTCGTAGACCGGGCCTGGTTCTCCATCCCCGCAATGTCCGGGGATTCTGCGGGCCGTTATTTCTTGGCGGGCCGGGCCTGGATGCCGGTGCCCAAGAAGATTCCCGAAACGCCGGTGAACTTGTCGCCCACCTTCAATCCGCCATGATCGATCACGTATTCGCGGATGTCCTTGTCATGATCGCTGCCGCGCATCTTCAGTACCATCAGGCAACGCTTGATCTCCGATTCCATTTCCAGGTAACGGAGCAGGATGTAGGTGTCCACGATGAAGGGGATCTTGTTGGTGGAAACGTCCCATTTCCCGAGCACGTTGGCGTTTTCTTTCAGGAAGATGGCGGTCATGCCTTCGCGCTTCACGCCGTTCACGATGTCCGATTCGATGGTGCGTAGCTGCCCGATGTCCTGGGACATTTTTTCGAAATGGGTGATGGAATCCAGCACGATGCGCTTGGTATCGTGCTCGGCCAGGATCTTGGCGATCCTGCCCTCGGGGTCGTCCAGTTCGTCCAGGAAATTCTCGGGCGTGGTGAAGACCACGTGGATCTTCTTTTCTTCCTGCAGCTTGCGCAGGTCCCAGCCCAGCTCCTGGGCGCAATCGTAATACTGCTCCGGGAATTGCTCGAAGGTGAAGATCAGGCCGTGCTGGCCTTCCTTCACGCCTTGCATGATGAATTGCAAAGCCAGGGTGGTCTTGCCCGTGCCCGCCGAGCCCTCGACGAGGGTGGCCGAACCTTCCAGCAGGCCGCCCCGCAGGATCTGATCGAGGCCCTCGCAACCGGTCTTGACGCGTTTGGTGGGGGAGACGTTCAACCTGGCCTTCCTTTCCCGGGAAGACCCTTGGGGTTCCCGGTATCCGAGAAAATAGTATTAAACCATATAGGCGAACGCCATTTCAACCTCGAAGCGATGGGCATAGCGCCCCTTCTTCAGGTCCATCTCGAAGCGGGCCAGGTAGGTCAATAGCTTCTTCCAGGTTTCCGCCTTACGCGTGCGGGCCTGATCCAGATAGCGCTCTTTCTGGACGATGAAGGGCGGCCGCTTGATCACCGGCAGGATATCCGGCTCCCGGGCCCCTTGGTCCAGCAAGGTTCGGATACGCAGCAGGGTGAGGAAATGGGAAAAGAGCATTTGCGCCACCACGAAGGGCGCGTCCTTGAACTCGTTCTCAAGCAGGTTGCGCAGGGACGGTAGCATGTCCGCCTTCTTACGCAGGCCCATGGCCTTCTGGAATTCGAATATGCTGGCCACCTTGGTGGGGCTCACCAGATCGTGGATGTCGGCGGCGGAAATGGGCTGGCCTTTGGGCAGGAAGGTGTCCAGCTTATCCAGCTCATGGTCCAGCTCCGAGAGGCTTCTGCCCACGATGTCGAGCAAGAGCTGGGCGTCGCTTTGGGTCAAGCGGCGGTTGTACTTTTCCTTCGCGCGCGCCGTGAGCCAGCGGGGGATTTCGTTCTCGTAGGGAAGCTTGCATTCGGTCAAGGCCCCGGCGGCCTTCAAGGCCTTGGTCAAGGCCGAACGCCCGTCCAGCTTTTCCGCCGAAAGGAATACCGCCACGTTGGGGTTGTCGCTGCGCAGAACGGGTTCCAAATGCTCGCGATGCGAGGCGTGGATTTTGTCCCAGTTCTTGATGAGGATGGCCTTGCGCTGCGAGAAGAGATCCTGGGTCTGGAAGGACTCGGCCACCTGCTCCCAGCGCAGGTCGTCCCCGAACCAGACCTCGCGCGCGCAGCCTTCGCTTCCGCCGGATTCCGCCTGCCAGGCGGCCACCGCGGCATCGAGCGCTTCGTGCTTACGCAGTTCGTCGTCGCCGACGAAGGCGGAGAGTTTCACTTGCCGGAATGCTTCACTTGTAGTTGAGGATTTCCAAGCGCAAGGTTCCCTTGGGGATCTGCACTTCCACCACGTCCCCGGGTTTCTTCCCCATCAGGCTTTTTCCGATGGGGGAAACCGAAGAGATTTTTCCGGACACCACGTCCACGTCTTCCGGTCCCACCAGGGTGTATTCCAGTACGTTATTGTTCCCGAGGTTCTTCACCGACACGATGGCGCCGAACACGATGTGCTCCGCTCCTTCGGCGCTGGCGACCATGATTTCGGCCCGGTTGATCTTGTCCTCGAGCTCATTGATCTTCGCCTCCAACTGGCCCTGCTTTTCCTTGGCGGCATGGTACTCGGCGTTTTCGGAAAGGTCCCCCTGGGCGCGGGCGGCGGCGATCTCGGCGATGATGGCGGGGCGCTCCACCTTCTTCAGCACATCCAGTTCCTGGGCCAAACGGTCGTACGCCTGCTGTGTCATCGGTATCCGATTGTTGTGCATATCAGTCTCCAGGGATTACCCGTGCCAGGAAGGCTTTGGCCTTTTGCGGGCCGCCTTCTCCGCATCGGGGCCTTCCAGGTAGGAAGCCCCGGCAATGTGCGGGAAAGAAATTGTCCTCAAACGAAGATCATGAAGGATAAAACTTCACGCATGGCCTGTTCAGCCAACCTCTCGAATAAGTAGAAAATTATCCGTTTTCGGGCTGGGATTCTAATTACTTTGCAGACATTTTGCGGGTTTTTATGCAAGATGTCACCTTTCCCGGCGGATTTTCGGCCTGGGGCCTGAGCAGCGGAATCAAGAAGAATGGTAAGCCGGATCTCGGGGTCCTGGTCTCGGAGCCTCCGGCCCAGGCCTTCGCCGCTTTCACCCGGAACGCCGTCAAAGCAGCGCCGGTCCTCTATGATCAAAAAGTCTCCGATTCCGGCGCCAAGGTTTCCCATGTGCTGGTGAACAGCGGGAATGCCAATGCCTGTACGGGCGGACGCGGCTACGCCGACGTGGAGGCCGAGGTCGCGGCTTTGCGCGAGGCGGCCGGGCCCGCCGGCGCGGTGATGGTGTCCTCCACCGGCGTTATCGGAGAGTACCTGCCGATGGAAAAGGTTAAGGCCGGCATCGCGCGCCTGTTCGCGCCCGGGGCCAAAGCTTCAGCCTCGCCTTTCGTGCACGCCATCATGACTACGGATACATTCGAAAAGCGCGCCGAACGCGCCTTGACGTTGGACGGCCGCGAGGTGCGGCTGGGCGGGGTCGCCAAGGGCGCGGGGATGATCCGCCCGAACATGGCCACCATGCTGGCCTATCTCGCCACCGACATCGGCCTGGATGCCGATTACCGGGCCGCGTTCCTGGCCTGCGTGGAAAGGTCATTCAACTCCATCTCCGTCGACGGCGACATGAGCACCAACGATACCTGCCTGCTCCTCGCGAACGGGGCTTCGGGCGTGCGCTATGCGGCGTTGTCGCCGGAAGGCCGTCGCGCCTTCGACTCGGCGCTGCGCGATCTGATGGAGGATTTGGCCAAGCAGATCATCCGCGATGGTGAAGGGGCCACCAAGCTGGTGACCATCGATGCCGTGGGCGCCCGTTCGGATGCGGACGCCAAAATGGTCTGCCAGGCTATCGCCAACTCGCCTTTGGTGAAGACCGCCTTCTTCGGGGGCGACGCCAACTGGGGCCGGGTGCTGGCGGCCGCGGGCTATTCGGGAGCCGAGCTCGTTCCCGAAAAGACGAGTTTGGAATTTTGCGGCGTAAAGGTTCTTGAGAACGGCGGCCGCGCGGAATACTTGGAGGCCGACGTGGCCGGGCGCATGAAGGCGAAGGACGTGTGGGTGCGCATCGATTTAGGGCTCGGTAAGGGCACCTGGCGTTATTGGACCTGCGATTTCAGCTATGACTACGTGAAGATCAACGCCGATTACCGCACCTGATTCCGCCGCGGGTGCGACCCCGCGTCTCCTTTCGGGGATTTGCTAACTTTACGGACCGGTTAAGCGCAGGGAGCCGCATGCAAAAGCACTTAAAGGACGTCGACCCCGAGATTTCCGCCATCATCGCGAAGGAAACGCGTAGGCAGGAAGAGGGATTGGAATTGATCGCTTCGGAAAATTCCGCCAGCCTGGCCGTGATGGAGGCGTCGGGCTCGACCTTGACCAACAAGTATTCGGAAGGATACGTCGGCAAGCGTTATTACGGCGGCAACGAGGTGATCGACGAGATGGAGTCCCTCGCCATCGCCCGCGCCAAGCAGTTGTTCGGCTGCGAACACGTGAATATCCAGCCGCTTTCCGGCTCTCCCGCCAACCTGGCGGTTTACATGGCCATGGTCAAACCCGGCGATAAGGTGCTCGGGCTCAAGCTGGATCATGGCGGCCACTTGTCCCATGGGCACCCGGTCAACTTCTCCGGCCTCAACTACAGCTTCGCCCAGTACGAGGTCGATGAGAAAACCCAGCGCATCGACATGAACAAGGTGCGGGAGATCGCCCTGCGCGAGCGGCCGAAGATGATCATCGCCGGCTTCTCCGCCTACTCCCGCGACATCGATTGGAAGGCCTTCAAGTCCATCGCGGACGAGGTCGGCGCGGTGACCTTCGCCGATATCGCCCATATCGCGGGGCTCATCGCGGGCAAGGCCCTGGAAAGCCCGGTTTCGATCTTCGACGTCGTCACCACCACCACCCATAAGACCTTGCGCGGACCGCGCGGCGCCATCATCATGTGCAAGGAACGCTTCGCCAAGGACATCGATCGCACCGTATTCCCCGGTATCCAGGGCGGCCCCCACGACAACATCAACGCCGCCAAGGCGGTCTGCTTCAAGGAAGCCCTGCAGCCGTCCTTCCAAGATTATGCCCGGCAGACCATCAAGAACGCCCAAGCCATGGCGGGCGAACTGATGAAGCGCGGTTACAAGATCCTGACCGACGGCACCGACAACCATCTCATGGTCGTGGATCTGCGCAGCAAGAACCTGACCGGCAAGGTGGCGGAAATCGCCTTGGAGAAGGTGGGCATATCGTGCAGCCGCAGCACCATTCCTTTCGACACCCGTAAAGCGATGGACCCCTCCGGCATCCGCTTGGGTTCGCCCGCTTTCACCACGCGCGGCATGGGCCTGGGCGAAGCCGTGCAGATCGGCGCGCTGGTGGACGAGGCCATCATGAACGCCGCCAACGAAGCCAAGCTGGCCTCGATCGGCGGAGCGGTGAAGGAACTTTGCCGGAAATTCCCCCTGTACGGAGGCCTGGCCTGATCGCGGGCCGCGTTCGGGCCCCTCGCCATGATCGCGGCCGATCCCTCGGTTAACTTGCGCGTTACCCCTGCCGGTATGGATGGCCCGGGCCCGGAGGCCAGGATGTCCGTCCCTGCCGGATCCTCGCATCCCTTGCTGGAACGCGCCGTGCGGGTCATCCGCGAATACAAGGTGGACGGCAAACGCATTTTCCCGAACGCCTATCTGGCCCCCATGTCGGGGGTCACCGACCTGCCTTTCCGCCGGCTCATCTCGCGCCTCTCCGGGGGCCGCACGGGCCTTCTCGTCTCCGAATTCATCACGGTGGAAGGGCTGACGCGCCTCAATCCCCGCATCTGCCGACAGATGGCCTTCATGCCCGAGGAACGGCCGTTCACGGTCCAGATCTACGGGGCCGAGCCGGATCGCATGGCCTGGGGCGCCGCCATGGTCGAAGAGGCCGGCGCCGATTTCGTCGAGATCAATTGCGGCTGTCCCGCCCCGAAGATCGTCAGCAAGGGCGGGGGATCGGGATTGCTGCGGGACCTCGGCAATCTGAAAGCGATCCTGTCCCAGGTGAAGAAGGCCGTGAAGATCCCCGTCACCGTAAAGGTGCGCGTGGGCTGGGCCGAAGACCAGATCAACCTGCTCGAAACCCAGAAGGTGGTGGAAGGCGAAGGCGCCGGGGCTTTGGTCATCCACGGACGCACCCGGCAGCAGGGCTATAAAGGATTGGCCAATTGGGACCTCATCGCGCTGGCCAAGTCGCAGGGAAAGATCCCCGTCATCGGCAACGGCGATATCCTTCGCGTCGAGGACGTCATCGATAAGCTGGAACGCTACGGGGTGGACGGCGTGGCGGTGGGCCGCGGGGCCATGCACAATCCTTGGCTCTTCGGCCAGATCGCCGATCTCTACGAAGGAAAAATCCCCCAGGAGCCCACCCTGGATGAGCATAAGGCCCTGTTCACGGATTACCTGCAGCTGCTTCGCGAAGAGTTGGACATCGCATCTGGTTTTGGGCCCCACCGCCCTGCGGAGGCCGAGAATGGGGTGTGGAGGTGGGAAGGGCGCGTGCTCGGAAAGCTCAAGCAAATGGCCGCGCGCGTGCTCAAGTGCCTGCCCAATGCCAAAGGCGGCCGTACCGATGTATTGCGCTCGCAATCATTAAACGAGTTCTTCGACAACCTGCACAAGCTATTGGAATCGATCGAGGATTACCGCGGCCGGGCCCTCGAGGCCGTGCGCGAGCTGAACGGAAAAGAAGCGACCGAAGTCGAGTTCGGCCGCGATTACCGGAACTGATTGCGGCGGACCCGAAGGGGGACGTTTTCCCTGAGACCCCCGCTTCGCCGGGATTCTAGCGCAGGTTCGGGAGCATCCTGACTTCGCGGCGTCCTTGGAATTCCAACTCGGCATACACGATTCCCGCGTGACGAGGCTGATATAACGCGGCCGCTTCCCGGCTCGTCTCCCATTTCCACTCCATCCGACCGTCGAGTCCGTACAGGCGCACGGCGGCCCCGGCCGGTAGCCGGAAAAGCCATTGCCCGTCTCTCGGCAAAATGGCCCAGGTCGCGCCCGGGGCCAACCCGGCCCGTACGTTCGAGATCGAATCCCCCGAGGTGCCGAGCAGAACGAGGTTGTCGATCTTATACCGGGCATCGCCTTCTCCGTTGGCCCGGAAGAGGAGGCCGTTGATCTGGCGCGCGAGCAGCGGTCCGGTCAAGATACCGCCCCAGCCCTGTTGCTGGAAATCGCTCCACTTGAGCCGGACGGTTTGCCAGGCCGAATCGGTGGACGGCAGGTTGGTTATATACTCGTCATAGTTTTGGACGGTGTCGGTGGGGATCAGGAGGGTGAAGGTCCCCTTGTTCGAATGCCAGCTGGAATAATCGAACTTGACGCCGACGGAACTCGCGACCAAATCGCTGTCCAACGGCAGCCGGGCCTCGGTATAGACCGTGTACCCGAGGTTGGCGGGCTGCTTCAGGACGGAAGTGGCCAAGAGGGAGCGTCCACCGGTGGCGCGCTCGGGAAAGGTCAAGGTTAAGCTTGTGGGTAGCCCGCCCGCGGCATACGTATACCATCGGGCCTTGGAGGGTTGATCGGAGGGAAGCAGTTCATCCTCGAAAAGATCGACCACTTTTGTGGGTCGCGCCTTTCCGGTGATTTGGATGGGAATGGAATCCGAACCTCCCAGGCGCAGCCAACCGCTTTCATCCGAGGACGCGGCAACCTTGGCGATGAACGCCTCTTGCGGCCCGTCCCAGGCGCCGTCGATGGCCGCCAGGTCGATGGGCATGTCGCCCAGTCGCGCCTGAGGGGCCGGAGCGCCCGGCGTCCGCAGCAGGGTTCCTGAGATCACCAAGGTGTCGCCGGACTCCAGGATCCTGCCGTTGGCGGCCATTTGCACGACATGATCGGTCGAGGTGGCGGGCGTTGCGGCGCTGGTCCGAACCACCGCCATGCCGAAAGCGGGGATCGCGAGCCCGCCATCCCACGACTGGGGAATCGGCCGCGAAGATGGGCCCGCATTGGGCGAAGCGTAGGCGGCCGAGGTGGTTCCGTTCCAGGCATACTGCCGCGAGGAGAAATCGTAGATGTAGCCGCGCGCCATAGGTAGCGCGACGCGAAGCGAGCAGGCTGCCGCCGATAGGTTGTGGAAGATGTAGGAGGTATCGCGACCATCGGTGAGGGCATGCGCTTCCACTTGGCTTCCGCCCGCGACGGTAACGGCCATGGGCTGCGCGGAATCGATGGCCCAGACCTTGGAAACCATCCAGTTGCCCCAGTAGGGGGCGTTGGGGGCAAGCTCGATGGAGGAGGCCGCGTTCGAGCTGGGAGGGACGAAAAGGGCCAGGGTGCCGTAGGTGCTGCCCGCGCTGCCGTCGGGATTGCCACCGGTGGCGCCATAGGATTCCCAGTCGATGGACATGGCGTTCCCGCCGAACTTGGCGGCCAACTGGGCCAGCATCAGGGACATGCCGGTGGCGTTCTCGGGGCGCATGGTCAGGTCCATGGATTGTACCGAAGCGTTGAACTCCGATAGCGAGACCAGCCGCGATCCGGGATCTTGCAGCCTCCTTTGCATCATGGCGGCGAGGGTATCGAGGTTGGATCCCAGCAGGCGCATCTGCGCCAGCATCGCCGCCGGCGACGGTGTTCCCGTCTCCCAATAGGGATATGCATGGAAATCGATCCCGTCCAGGTACCGTTTGCCGTCGGCGACTTCCGCCTCGCCCACCGCGCGCAAGAAGTCTTCCATCCAAGTCGTACCGTTCAATCCGGCGCTGCCTGTCGTGGCGAACTCCATGGTCGAAAGCACCGGGCCCATGATAAGGATATCCGGATCCACCGCTTTCATGGCCTTCGCATAAGCGAGGTATTTGCGCGCGTATTGCGCGGCCGAAACTGGTCCACCCTCTTCCCAGTTCCCGTCGATCTCATTGCCGACCTGCCACAGCTTTATCCCCATTTTCTTTTTGATGTTGGCGTAGCGCACCCAGGCGGCGGCCTCTTCCGCCGTGCCCGTTCCGTAGTTCACGCAGATCAGCGCTTCCGCTCCGGAAAGGCCCGCCAGATAATCCGTGAACATTTGGAAGGTCCAATACGGCGTGCCCGAACCGCCGTAATCGGTGGAGCGGCGATTGCCGGGGTGGGTGGACAGGGCCCAAGCCTGGCTCTGCTTCGCCTGATCGGCTACGTTCGAGGTCACCAAGACCCCCTTCGACCAGGCGCGGATCTCGCCGATCTGCACGCCATCCGGGCCGATGCCCAGGGGCCGCACGGCCAAGAAGCGTACCGACGCCGATCCCAGTCGCAACATGGTGGCGCTTCCCGCGACCGCATCGGCGGCATCCCGGGTGAACGCGGCATCGGGCGAAATGTACGGATTGTAGCCTGTCGTGGTTACGGCCCCCGCCGCGACGCTGTCCGGTCGCAACGCGCCCCATACGATTTGCACCGAGTCCAGGGCTTTGGCGGATCCGAGATCAATGGCGACCCAAGCGTCGGTTCCGGCCGTGGGATCGCTCCACCAGATCGTGGTATCCAAGCCGTCCGTCAGGTTGGAAGGAAAGATCGATCCGTAATTATTCTTGGTCGTCCCGCGATACCGGGTGTTCGAAAGGAATCCCGGCAGCACAGAATCGGCGGCGGGATGCCAGATGCCGACCGAATCATACGCGCCGGCGCCGTTCCAGTGATAATCGTTCGACAAGCTGCCGTTGGGGAAGCGGAACAGGCGAAAACCTTGTTCCGCCAGCCCGCGTTTCATGCTTGCGTAGATAGCGGGCGGGGTCCAGATCGGCAATACGGTTCCCGTCAGCCTTCCCGTGCGCAAAGGTGCCGCCGCCGAATTCACCGCACCGGGCGTGACCTGATAAACCGCGGCCGTTCCGAAGGATGCCGCCAACATGGCCAGGATGCAAAGTTTGACTCTCATGGAACGCCTCCCAAGTCGAACCATTCAGTGGTCCCCTCCGGGAAGTCCGTTCAAGGAAAGGCGAAATCTGGACATCACCTACGATTCAGCCGCGCTACGGAGGCCCAACGCGAGTCGTCGCGACGGACCCGCGGCGCGCCGCCCCGGCCTCTAAAATCAGTGCGACGATCCGATCTTGATTTCCCCGAATTTCGAAAGCTGCGCCAGGACTTCGTCCTTGATCTGATCGCAGCGTTCCTGGGTCACTCCCTCGAAGCGGGTCACCAGCGAAGGCTGAGTATTCGAAGCCCGCACCAACCCCCAGCCGCCCTCCAGCAGGATGCGCACCCCGTCGATGGCGATCACCTTGGCCCTTTGGGTATAGAAGTCAATCGCAGCCTGCGCGATACGGAACTTTTCCTGGTCGTCCTTGCACTCGCAGCGGATTTCCGGGGTATTGAAATACTTGGGCACGCCGGCCAGCAGCTCGGACGGAGCCTTGCCTGTCTTGTCCAGGATCTCCAACAAGCGGCAGCCGGCATAGATGGCGTCGTCGAAGCCGAAGTAGCGATCGGCGAAGAAAACGTGGCCGCTCACCTCTCCGGCCAAGGGGGCTTTTTCTTCCGACATCTTCTGCTTGAGCAGGGAGTGGCCCACCTTCCACATGATGGGCACGCCGCCGGCCTTGGTGATTTCCTGTTCCAGGGCCATGGAGGATTTCACCTCATAGATGATCTTCGCTCCCGGCAGCGTCTTCAGGATGTCCTTGGCGTAGATGAGGGTCAGCAGATCGCCGGGGATCAGTTCGCCCTTTTCGTCGATCACGCCGATGCGGTCCGAATCGCCGTCCAACCCGATGCCCACGCGCGCGCCGGTGGCCTTTACCTTGGCCGAGAGATCCTTCACGTTCTCCCAGATGGTCGGATCGGGATGATGGTTCGGAAAACGCCCGTCCACCGTGTCGTTCATGGCGATGACTTCGGCGCCGATGCGCTCATAGACCTTACGGGCGAAAAGCGCGCCGGTAGCATTGGCCGGATCGAGCACCATCTTAATGGGTTTGGAAAGCTTGAACTTGGACTCGAGCCACTGGATGTAATCCTCGGTGATATCCTGGGCCGAGCGCTTGCCTTCGCCTTGGGCGAACTTGCCTTCTTGCGCGCGCTTACGCACATCCACGATATCCGCACCGAAAATCGTCGTCTTCCCGATGCCTAGCTTCAGCCCGTTATACTCTTTCGGGTTATGGCTGGCCGTGATCATGGCGAAGCCGTCGATGTCGAGATGGAAGGCGCTGAAGTAGCACAAGGGCGAGGTAATGATACCGATGTCGATTACGTCGATGCCGGTAGCGAGAACCGCCTTGATGAATCCGTCTTTGATTTCAGGAGTATGCAGGCGCACGTCGCCGCCCACGGAAATTTTCTTCAATCCCCGCTCGCGCAGGACCGTGCCGAAAGCCCCCGCGATACGGCGCACCGCTTCGGGTCCCAGGTCCTGGGGATGCAGGCCCCGGATATCATATTCGCGGAAAATGGATGGATTAATGCTCATGGTTCTATTACCGTGTCCTTCGCAATCACCACGATGCCCGACTCGGTCACGTGGAACCTTTCCCGGTCTTTCTCCGGATTCATGCCGACCTGGAAGCCCGGCGGGATTTTGATCCCCTTTTCCACGATGGCCTTATGCACGCGCGCTCCGCGGCCCACGTCCACGTTGGGGAAAAGGATGGAATCGGTCACCAAGGCATGGCTGTGTATACAGCATCCGGGCGACAAGATGGAATGGGTGGCTTGCCCGCCGGAAAGGATGCAGCCTTCGCATACGATGGAGTCGTAGGATGCGCCCTTGCGGCCTTCGGGATCGGATTCCCCGAAGACGAATTTGGCGGGAGGCAGGTTCCAGTTGACCGTGCGCAAGGGCCATTTATAGTTGTACAAGTTGAAGATGGGCGATACGGCGCAGCAGTCCATATTCGCGTCGTAAAAGGCTTCGATGGTCCCGATGTCCTTCCAATAGCCCCGGCTGGCTTCCAGCTCTCCGCGGATGCGGTTCTCGTTGAAGTCGTAAACGTAAACGGGATGATGGTTATAGATGGAAGGCAGGATGTCGCGTCCGAAATCATGCTGGGAATTGGCCAGCTTGCTGTCCGAAAGCAGCTCCCGCACCAGGAACTTGCTATTGAAGATGTAATTGCCCATGGAGGCCAGGGACCATCCGGGGCGGCCGGGCATGGACTTGGGCCGGGAAGGCTTCTCCTCGAAACCGATCATGCGGCCATCGTCGTCCACTTCCACCACGCCGAAACTGCGGGCTTCGTCCTGCGGCACGGGGATGCAGGAGATGGTGGCCAAGGCGCCCTTTGAAATATGGTACTGGAGCATCTGGTTCAGGGCCATCTTGTAGACATGGTCCCCGCCGAATACCGCCACGTGGTCCGGGCGCACGTCCCGGATCAAGTTCACGTTCTGGTAGATCGCATCCGCGGTTCCCATATACCAGGAATTGCCGATGCGCATCTGCGCGGGCACCAGGTCGACGAACTGGTCGAAAGTGCGATTCAGGTCCCAGGCTTGGGCGACGTGCCGGTTCAGGGAGTCCGATTTGAATTGGGTCAGGACCTTGATCTGGTAGAATCCCGAATTCACGAAATTATTGAGAACGAAATCGATGACCCGGTATTTCCCCGCGAAGTGGACGGCCGGCTTGGCACGATCATTGGTGAGCGGCTGGAGTCGGGAGCCTTGCCCCCCGGCCAAAATCATCGCCAATAGGTTTTCCATGTTCCTTCCGACCTCGGGGTGGGTTAGGGGAGGCTAAAAGCCGTTTTTAGTGCGGCTGAAAATAGGATTTACGCGGATTTTACGCAAGCATTTGGATACATTAAGGAAAATGGAAGCCGGGGTAAGCCTGGTTGAGAACGGCGAGGGCGATGAAAAAAAGAGGCGCTTCCCGAAAGAAGCGCCTCTTCGCCGTCGCTGCGGCATCAGATGGTAGTGCGTAGGGGAGTTGAACCCCTGCTTCCGCCGTGAGAGGGCAGCGTCCTAACCACTAGACGAACACACCAAGGGTTGTAAAGATAATAAATAAGTTTCGAATCACCATATCGGGTTACTACTTTTTTGAGCCGTTTGCGGGAATTCAGGCATCAATGTTATTAATCCATCCGCGCTTTTTCGAGCGCGCGGAAAGGGATGCTTTGGGCGAGACGGAGGGCACGCGGTGAGGGGACCAGCATCTATGCGGAATGTGTTTTTTGGAATGGCCGTTGTCCTTCTCGTTCGATCGGTGTGGTCCGATTGCTCCGATACCACTATCGTCCTGAAATCAGGTACGACTGGTTTCACTTCTGGAAGCGGTTCCAGCGCCACGGCGACCTACGATCCCACGGCCTTGAACGCGATGATCCATGTCTGCGCTGCCGGGGCCATGACGGTACGCCTCAACATCGACGCCACGGAATCCGGCAAGACCAAGGACACCGTAAAGCTAATCGGGCCGATCCTGATCGGCGGGCGAGTAGGGAAGACCACGTCTTTGACGATGGATCGTCCCGGTACGATTCCCGCAGGAGTTATGGATACCCTGTTCACCTTCACCGAGAATTCCACCACCAACCCCTCGCTCCTGGTGGATTCTACGGGAAATACTCTGGTTCTCTCAAGGATGGCGTTCGCCCGGAAAGTCCTGAACCAGGATAGCAGCAGCGTCAACATCATGGCTGATGGCAGTTCGATTTCCGGTTGCCAGTTCTGGATGGCGGATAAGGATGCGATCTTGGCGCGCGCCGCGCTGTTGAATATCGTGGCCAATTCGGTATTGGTGGAACGCTCGCTTTTCCGCGCCCCGCCGACCGTGAACGGCTTTGCCCGCGGGATCCGATGGGGCGGGACGGTCGTGAACCTCAGCAAGCTGGAAGTACGCGCGAATGTGTTTTTCGGCACCGGGCTTTTCCTCAGCGCTAACGGTCCTTTCCATGTGATCGCGAATACCTTCGCCGGCTCCCGGAACCAGTACAATCCCATCATCATCGGCGGCGCCATTGGTACCAACTTCGACAATGCCGTCATCATGCACAATCTCTTCGCCTTGAAGATCGACACCATTCCCCCAATCGTTTTCAATTCCCCCCCTTCCGCGGTTACTACGGACAGCATTCTCAGGAATGCCTGGACGCAGGGGAAATCAGGTCTCGCATTGGCCGTGACGGAGCCTGTGGCGACGGGAATAAAACTCAATGGGGCTACCGCCGGTAACGTGAACCTGCCGCTGCCTCGGGGATTTTCCAACTACGGCCCGAATGCCGGAGACGTGAAAGACTATCCCCTGACCGAACTCCGCACCGATTCCACCTTGGCTCGTAAGAGTCCGGATTTCGGAAAGGTCTACCGGGTGTTTCTCACGGGATCCTGGGCAGGCACGCCCGTGGCGATGAGCGATATCTCCACCCTCCTCACGAAAACGTATTTCCCGGGCTTCGCGCCTTTCTTGTCGAGCAAAACCTGGCTGGCTAACGTCAAGGTGGGCGCTTTCGTGGATCAGGATACCATTACCATTCCCAGTCCCCTTGCGGCCGGTGTGCAAGGCGCCAGCTTGAAGATGCAACCGGACTCCTCCGGGTCCGATAAGGCGAAGATCACCTCGGTCACTTTCGATCAGAACTACTACGGGCAGACTCTTCTTCCGGAGTATGCATACTTCTTCTTCAGCAACACCCTCGCGAAGCTGACGACCAGCAATGACACCACCGCATTGATAGCCTCCGTGGGTCAGCCCCAGCGCAAGCAATGGACCGGATTCGACAACATCCTCACCGTGCCGAAGGAAGTGCGCAACGGACCTAACGTGGACATCTACGTCAAGATGCTGCATTTCCGGGGGAGCTTTATGGCTGCCGTCCAATCGAATGCCGCCATCGCGACGCTCTCCAACTTCCCGGGATTCCCCGCCAATGATCTCACCCTCACCGTGCTCGGCAGCAATAGCCTGAATAAAACCGTGGACCTGAAGGTGACGAGGCTAACGGAGCAGATCGACAGTATCCGCATCCTGACCTTGAATGAAGGGGGTCAACAGGTGGCGAGCAAAAGCTTTGCCGTCGGCGCCAGCCAGAGCATTACCCCGACCATCACCGTAACCGACAAGGGCCGATACTTCTTCCAGGCGGTTCCCGTGGCCTCCCTAGGCGGCGGCGTCTTCAAGGCGGGATCGCCGACCCCTTCATCGGTAGCGGTTGATATCGGCCTGACCTCTAGCGATTCGGTATACGTGACCTACACGGCCACTTGTCCCGGCGCCGATGGGACCTTCGCGAAGCCTTATTGCCTCCTCGACTCGGCCCTCAAGGTGGTGGCCGCCAAAAGCGCCAGTACCATCATCATCAGCAATGGGACCATTCCCATGACGGATATCACCATCGATTCCGTCCTGGCCCCTGGCTCATCAAACATCACCATCACCGCCTTGCCCCCCGCCGCGGGGAAAATCGACGACAACCGCCCCGTCTTCCTTGGCGACAAGAAGGAAGCCTTAACCATCGCGCGCAGGAACGTTACCGTGCGCGGATTCCTCATCGAGCAGCCTGCCGCCGGGAGCAAGGCGGGCTTGGCGGTGAATGCGGGCGGATGCTTGATCGACGGGAATATCTTCCGCGCGCATACCAAAGGTTCGGTGGAGGCTCAGGCCATCACCGTTGCGGTCGGATCGACCGCGGACGTGCGCATCATCAATAACGTGGTCTGGGGGTTCGCCAAAGGCGTCCAATTGTCCTCCACGAGTTCCCCCAATCTGATAATCCTATTCAATACTTTCGTTGCCGATACCGCCCTCAACAAAACGACCACTTCGGGAATATCCACATCCAGTTCGGATGACGTGGCTGCGATCGTGGCCGATAACTTTTTCTCCGGATTGACCGATCCCATCGATGTCAGCCTCGCCCTAAAGCATCCGATCTTGGACCACAACGTTTATACGGCGGGAGCGAATCTCCACGGTTTGTCCGAAAGCGGCGGCCTGGGCGCCTCCACGCCGGTCTCTTCCAGCGATATCGATATCTGGGTACCCAAATACGCCACGGCCACCAGCAATGCCTTGCACCGCGTGGTGGATTGCAGCTCCTTGGCGCCGTGCAATCCGCTTTATGGCGGCAGTTCGGCCAACGACTACAACGTCACGGTGGGCACCGATGCCTTCGCGCAGCCGCGCAAGAACCGGAAGGAAGTCGGCGCCTACGAGTATCCTTCGGCCCCATCGGGGGTGTTGGGGGTAGTGGAAATCAATCCCAGCTTGGTCAAGGGTACTTTCCGGAAAATCAGCTACACGGTCAGCGGGAAAAGCTTTGATCCCGACCCGCAAGAGACCGACTCGGTCCAGGTGTTCTGGTTAACCTCCGACGTAACCGGTAGCATAGACCAAAACTTGACCCCTATCCCTTCCTCGCAGCACAAGAAATACCCCATCTCCAAGCTCGTCTCCGGCAACATTACGGACACGGCCGATGGCATCCTGGATTTGAGGAAGTATTGGTTCTATGCTGCCTTGAGCCGATACAGTTCGGGCCGGGCGATGGGCTATGCGTATTCCGATACTATTATCTCGAGCCCCAATGTACAGGATACCGATTGTAATTTCAGCGAGTCCAAAAAGGCCTGCCCCAGCGAGACCGGCGTTTTCGGCGTGGACACCGGCGCTTGGACTGGGAAATTCGTAACCACCGTACTGCTGACGCAAGCGACGGATTCCGCCGGACTGGTGAAGGTGCCCCGGTTCGTCAGCGTGACGAATACGAGCCAATACGGATTGGATCTGAGCTCGCCTCTGCCCATGTTCTATTTGGACGCATCGGTCAAAGGCCTGGGCGTAGCGGATTCCAAGCAAAGGCTGATCTGGGAAGTGCAGGTATATGGTAACCTCGATCTTTCCGGATTGGACCTTTTCCTCCTGCCGTCCGATTCCACCGGAAAGCCGACCTTGGTGCCGGATTGGTCCATCAATCCGCTAGGAGGGGGAAAGTTCAGCATTGTTTTCGAGTCCACCATCAACGGCCCTCAGGTCTACGCCTTCGGTAAACTGCAAGCCTCGCCCGGGATGGCGGTGCAAAGCGATCCCCGACCGCCGCTTTATGATTTCGATGTGGCGCGCGATTCGGTCTATCACGTTGCCTTCCATATCAAAGGCGCCGGCTTCAAAACCGCCAATCCTCTGGTTCTGATAAGCGCCATCCCGGCGGGCGGCACCATTTATCTTCCGGCCGGGAGCAGTATTCCCAAGGTTATTTCCGAGGGCTATCCCATCCGGACCATCGTCGCCAGTTCAGGCTATTCCGGCGTGAGTGATTCCCTGCGGATGGCGCGCATGCACGATCTTTATCTGAAGGCCGTCGCGGCCCAATCCGCGGATCTCCCCAATGGGCCGAAGAGGCCTTTCCATTTGGATTCGCTCACGCCCGCGGATTTCTCCAAGGCTGTCGATACCCTTAAGGATGGCTTGGATGTTTCGGGCGGCGAGATGAATGTCCCGATAACATTCAGCAAGTTCTACAACAACAATTCCAAGTATCCGGATCAAGTCGGAAAAGCGACGCGCTCCGTGGAAGTTGTGATCACCGTATTCGATGGCAGCAAAATCTCCCAATCCCGGGGATTCATCCGCACCCGGTTCCGGAACAGGGATATCCAAAGCAGCGAGTTCTACAATAAATGGAAATGGTTCATGAGTTCTTCCCATGACAGCCCCCATTGGAACCTGTTCGGATTCCCCTGGGATGAATCCGAAAGCGCCAGCCTGGCCCGTATCCTGGGCAAAGATAAGTGGGACCAGGACAACATGCGGCTATTGCAGTACCTGGGGACCGGAGAGGGATCCGGAGCCTTCACGGCGTATGATGGTACTAACGCGTCCGCCTTCAAGTACGATTCCGGCATGGCCGTCTGGTCTGGCTCTACCAATGGTTACCTACCAACCTCCGATTCAGGCATGTCGCTGGATTTCCAACCCTTCGTGATGTCCCTTGCGCCCAACCGCTATTACGATATTTCCATGCCCTTCAACTTCCCCATGAAGTGGCAAGACGTGCTTGACTCCTCGGGCCTGACCGGGTTAAATGCGCCGGCCATGTGGCGGTACAACGACACGGCAAGCAAATGGGTGGCGGTCCAAGCGGGGACTGCCAGCCCGCCGACTCCGGGCCCGGTCCTCTATCCTTGGGAAGGCTATACCATTAAGACAACGAGCGCCCAGACCCTAACCTTCCCCGTGGCGGACACCACCCGGACCTCGAAGGCTACCGCCAAGGTTGCCGCTTCGAGCGACGGCTCCTGGGCCGTTTTTGTCGAAGCCCGGGATGCCACCGCGGCCATGGATCTCCGCATCGGGCGAGGAGCCCGGGAAATCCTTTTCCCCGAGGCGCCGAATGTACCCGGACAAGACTTCCGGATCTCCCTGCTCAAGGGGGAAGATAAGGTTTCCCAGTATATCCAATCCTTGGACGGCGGCGTGGAGGGCAATTGGGCCTTGCAGGCCGTATCCGCCAAAGGCTCGGGCGGCATTGCCCTGCGCATAGGCGAGGCTACCCGGGACATCCCCGTCTGGCTGGTGGATGCCACGCATGCCAACGCGGTTCCGTTATCAAAGACCCAGTCCGTAAGCGTGAGCGAAGGGGATTTGAAGACCAACGATTACCATCTCGTGGCCGGGGACAAGGATTACTTGGACAGAATCATGCAAAGCCTGGTTCCCGGGCATTTGCTGACCTTGTCCAACTACCCGAATCCATTCTCCGCGTCCACTCTTATCCGGTACTCGCTGCCTGCGGCGTTCGGTAGGACGACCTTCGATTTGAAGGTGCGGGATTTCCGCGGCCGCACGGTTTGGGAAAAGACCATCGAGTCGGGCAATTCCCTCAACTTCACCTGGGACGGCCATGATCGGACCGGGATGCCATTGCCGGCGGGCATTTACAACCTGTCGCTGACGACCAAATCCGAAGGCAAGCCCGCCTATCGCGCGCAACGCAACCTGCTGCGGATGTAGGCCGTTATTCGTCCGGGCGTTACTTGTCCGAGTATTCGCCTTGGATCGCCACGAACTCGTTGAGATTGGCCAGGAAGATTTCAACCATACGCGGGTCGAAGTGGCGGCCTTTACCCTCGGTGATGATCCCCACCGATTGCTCCAGGGAAAACGGCGGCTTGTAACAACGCTTCATGGTTAGGGCATCGAAGACGTCCGCGACGGCGGTTACGCGACCCATCAGGGGAATGTCCTCGCCCCGGAGGCCGCGCGGATAGCCGCTCCCGTCCCACTTCTCGTGATGGGTCATGGCCACGGTTTCCGCCACTTGCAACACCCGCGAATTGGCGTTCTTCAGGATGGCGCCGCCGATCTCGGCATGCTTCTTCATGATCTCGAATTCCTCCGCGGTGAGCCGGCCCGGCTTGAGGAGGATGGAATCGGGAATGCCTATCTTGCCGATATCGTGCAGCGGGCTGGCCTTGGAGAGCAGCCAGGTTTCTTCCGGAGTGAGGCCGGCGCCGCGGGCCAGCACTTCGCAGTACTTGCTGATGCGCAGCACGTGATATCCGGTCTCGTCATCCCGATATTCGGCGGCCTGGCAGAGACGGTTGATGGTATCGAGGTGCGAGACTTCGAGCATCTGCATGGCGTCTTTTATCTGGTTCGTACGCTGCTCGACCAGCTTCTCGAGATTCTTCTGGTAATTCTTGAGCTCGAGCTTCATCCGCTTCTTTTCCAAGGCATTGGTGATGCTATGGATGACCTGCTTGAGTTGGATGGGCTTTAGGATGAAATCGTAGGCGCCTTCTTGCATGGACGCCACGGCGGTTTGGATCTCGGCGTTGCCGGTGAAGAGGATGACCGCCATCTCGGGCCAATAGGTCTTCACTTCGCGCAGCAGATCGAGGCCCGTCTTCCCCGGCATCTTGATGTCCGAAAGGATGCAATCCACTCCTTGCACCGTTTGCAGGATCTTGAGCGCCGAATCGACGGCATTGGCGCTGGCGCAATTGTAACCCTGCAAGCGGAGGTAATCGCAGATGACCGTACAAATGGACGGCTCGTCGTCAACGATGAGGATATTGCCTTTGGAATCCACGCGAGGCCTCTAAGGGTTATAACCTCGCTAATCTTAGGGGTCGGGAGACAAGAGTGCCAACCCCGATTCTGGGGAAGCGGCGGCGGTAAAATCGGCTTGAAAAGGGGAAGAATCGCGGAAGGAGGGGAGACGGGCATCCGAAAACCGCTAAAGCGGAAGGGATCCTTCCGCTCATTTCCGGTATGCCTGCCCGCTTTGGACGGGCGGGAGGCGGGCTTACTGGAAGAGCTCTTTGAACATGGCCCAGCCCGAAGCAGGCAGGGGGGAGGCGCCCAGGGATGCGCTCAGGCTACGGCTGAACATGTTCCCAAGGCCCGCCAAGGCGAAGCTGATCAACGTCAGGAAGATGAGCTTTTTCATGGTTCCACTAACCTACGAAGATAGATTCGGCGCTCAACCCAAGATAGGCCGGATTCCGGGAGCCGCGCCCTCTCTTTAGCCGCGCCAGGCGCGCGGCCGGACAGGATCGTGACAAAACCGATTCAATCCCGGAACACCAGGTCCATCTTGTTCTCGACCTTGGCGGATTTCGGGAGGTTTGCGATCCACTCCTGGTAAATGCCGGAAGACTCGTAGGTATTGTTCTGGGCCATGACGGCCTGGGCCTTGGCTGCGATCTCCGCATCCGTCAGGAAGGCTTTTTCGGTGACCTTGCCCATGGCCGAACCCATGTCCCCGGCGTACACGGGGCTCCATTGATCCACGGGCAGGCTGAAGACGGCGAACAGGTTCGGGCTGGAATACCCGAATCCCGGCACCCAGCTATCCGCCGAGGTGGCGGCGGGAGTGCTGTCCAGCACGGCTTTGCCTAAGCGGGGCGGCAGCGCGTTTTGCGGAGCAGCGGTGATGGCGGACTTTTGCGCTTCCAATTCCTTCTTCGCCAAGGCCACCTTCTCCTCGCGCGCCATGATGGCGCCGATAAGGGGCTTGGCGCGATCAAAGTTGCGGCCTTTCTCGAACTGGGCGTCGCGGGAGAACAGGTAGATGCCGTCGTCGGCCTGCAGGGGCTCGGAGACTTTCTCTTTCGCTTCGAACTGGCCGAAGGCGAAGGAGCTTACGCCTTGGATATAGACTCCCCCGAGAGGCGTCAGGTTGCCCTTCTCGAAGATGGGCGTCATTTCGAGGCTTAGCTTGGCTTCCTTGGCCGCCGCTTCCAGTCCGTCCTTTTGCGCGATGCCGCGCAGCTCTTCGGCGCGATTGGTAAGGCTATCCACCGTTTCCGTACCGGGAATGATCTTGATGAGGATGTGGCTCACCTCGACCTTCTCCGTGCTGTCGATCTTCTTCTTATCGTGCAAGAGGATGATGTGGTACCCGAATTGGGTCAGCACCGGATCCGAGATTTGGCCGGGGCTGAGCGAGAACGCCACCTGGGCAAAAGCGGGGTCCAGTCCTTCGCGGCCGCGTAAGCCTTCCAGCTTGCCTCCCTTCTCGGCGCTGCCCGGATCGTTGGAATAATCCTTCGCCAAGTCGGCGAACTTCTCGCCGTTCTGGGCGCGTTCCTTGAGCTGCTTGGCCAGGTCGAGCATCAGGGCCGAATCGGCATGCGAGGGGCGCAGAGGCAGGCGGAGGAAGGCCAGGCGGGCGGCATCCTCGTGGAAGTAGAAGCTGTCCGGATGGGCATCGTAATAGGACTTGAGATCCGCGTCCTTGTACTTGTCCGGGCTGACCGCGAAGGAATCGGCGGAGACATGGTAGAACTTCACCTTGGCTTTGTCCTCGCGCGCCGCGAGCGAGTAGGACTCCTCCAGGAGGGTCCGATGGGACTGCGCTTTTAGGATTTGCTGCAGTTGCAGTTGGGGAATGACCGAGGTACGCAGCTGTTCTTCGAGCTCGCGCATGGAGTAGCGATCATAAACCGAGTCCTGGGCCAGCCAGTTCTCATAGCGATTCTGATCGACGGTGGAGTCGGCCAGGAAGGGCGGCAATTCCTCATAGCCGTGGTAGCGCGCGATGTGTTGGGCGACTTCTTGGGGATGCTTAACGATGTAATCCATCATCTCATCGCGGGAGGCATAGAATTGGTACTTCTGGAACACCTTCTGGATCAGCATGGACTGCACCTTGAAGTTGAAGAGTCCTTCGCGGATCTGCGCGAGCTGGATGCCCTCCGGGGCCTTGCCTGTCTGCGCCTGCTGGCCTTGCAGGTAATTCTTCAGCTCGGTCTGGAAACGCTCCGTGGGGATTTCCTCCCCATCCACCTTGCCGACGATGTTGTGATGCCGATCCTGGCGGTAGCTGCCCGCGCGATCCATCATCACCAAGCCGCCCAAAATGAAGACGCCGAAGATGCCAATCACCCAGCCGGCCTGCTTTTTCATCCATTCCAAAGTCATGCGCTTGCGCTCCCATCCTGTCCGGCCTAAAAGGCGCGGGGGCCTAAATTTATATATTTGGCGGATTCCGGTCGAATTCCCCGGCCCGGATGCGTCGGGCCAAGACCGTTGGCGCGGAGATCGATGGCGGCATATGATTTCATCGTAGTCGGGTCAGGTATCGCCGGCCTCTCATTCGCCTTGAAAGCGGCCGATCATGGCCGGGTCCTCGTTCTCACCAAGAAACTGAGCTGGTCGGGTTCCACGAACCTGGCCCAAGGCGGCATCGCCTCGGTGATGGACCCTAGCGATTCGGTCGAGCGCCATGCCCACGACACCTTGGTGGCCGGCGCGGGCCTGTGCCGGGAGGATCGCGTCCGCATCCTGGTGAATCAGGGGCCCCAGGCCATCCGCGACTTGGTGGAATGGGGCGTGCGGTTCACCCGGGAGGCCCGGGGCAAGTCCAAGGGACGGCCGCCTTTCCACTTGGCCCGCGAGGGCGGCCATTCCAGTTCGCGCATCGTACATGCGGATGATTTGACGGGGCACGAGATCCAACGGGCGCTCATCGAGGCGGCCAGGCGGCATCCCAACCTGACCATACTCGAAGATCACCTGGCCATCGACCTGGTCACCCGCAAGCACCTTAAGAAGGGAGAACGGGAGACGGGGCCGCGGCGATGCTACGGCCTGTATGCCCTTGACGTTAAGCGCGACAAGATCGGCCTATTCCTGGGCTCCGCCACCGTGCTTTGCACCGGCGGGGTGGGCCAGGTCTACGCGCATTCCACCAACGATTCCGTGTCCACGGGGGATGGCATCGCCATGGCCTTCCGCGCCGGCGCCGCCGTGGAGGATATGGAATTCATGCAGTTCCATCCGACCACGCTGTATAACCCCGGGCAGCCGACCTATTTGATTACGGAGGCCTTGCGCGGGCATGGCGGGGTGCTTAAGAACCAGAGCGGCGAGCCCTTCATGGATAAGGTGCATCCGCTCAAGTCTCTGGCTCCGCGCGATATCGTCGCGCGCGCCATCGATGCGGAAATGAAGCGCACCGGGCAACCGTATGTTTACCTGGATGCGACCGGGCTCGGCCGCGCCGAACTCCTGAAGCATTTCCCCAACATCTACCGGCATTGCCGCGAAATCGGCCTGGACATCGCCAAGCAGTGGATCCCGGTGGTTCCGGCCGCGCATTTCATGTGCGGAGGCGTGAAGGTGGACGTGAATTCCGCCACGGAATTGGCCGGACTGTACGCGGTGGGGGAAACGGCATGCACCGGCGTGCATGGCGCGAACCGGTTGGCCAGCAATTCCCTCCTCGAAGGCGTGGTTTTCGCCGAGCGGGCCTTGGCGCATATCTCGGATCATCCGTTGCCCCGTCCCGCCAAGACGCGTTTCCGGGACTGGAACAGCCTGGCCCTGAAGCCCGCTCCCGAAACCATCCTTTATTCGCATTCCCTCGACACCATCAAATCCACCATGTGGCATTACGTGGGCATCGTTCGCAGCGATTACCGCCTGGCGCGCGCGCGGGAATTCCTCCGCGTCATCAGCCGCCAGATCCTTAAGGATTATTGGTCCTTCTCGATGGTTCCCGAGCTGATCGAACTCCGCAACCTCACCCTCTGCGCCGAACTCATCATCGAGAGCGCGCAGCGTCGGAAGGAATCGCGGGGACTGCATTACAATCTGGACCATCCGAAAATGGCGCGTGCGGCAAGGCACACCACTTTGCGATCCGTCGACTAGGATGCGATGTACTCCCTCCATCTCACCGGTTCGCCATGGTTCCTTCTCCTCATCCCCGTTGGCCTCTGGATCCTGTGGCGGGTTTATGCCGGCAGGATGGGCGGAGCGGCCGGGGGAATCGGTTCGGGACGGGGCGGGCGGGTCTTGTTCGCGCTTCAGGCCCTAGCGCTCGTTCTTCTAGCGCTTTCACTCACCGGCCCGGAATTGCGGCGGCACAATGTCCGCTTCCATAATCCCGCCATCCTGATCCTGCGCGATCAAAGCGCCAGCTTCCGCGCGGGGTCCGAGCTGGGACTCGGCTCGCGCTACGCCGATTTCCAATCGCGGCTCGTTTCGGTCTACGGTGCGAAAAAATTCGACGTGCGCGTGGCGGATTTCGCGGCCGCGGTCTGGCCGGTATCCGGCTTCCCGCATGCGCCGGGCCCCCCGGCGCCCGCTTCCGGCGATCCCACCAGCCTGGGAGCCGCCGCCGATTTCGCCGATACCGCCGCCATCCCCAACTTACAAGCGGTTTTCCTTTTCTCCGACGGCCGGGCCGTGCTCGATTCGGGCCGCTCCGCACGCGCTTGGCGCGTGCCTGTCTTTCCTGTCGTGTTCGCACCCGACTCCGTGTCCGAGGTGCAGGCACTCTCCGTCGCCCTGGACGGAAGCGCCGCGGAGGTCAAATGGGAAAACGTCGGCAAGGTGGCAGGCGATCCCCAACTTCGCTTATTACGGGCCGGTCGGGTCCTGCTGACCCGCAAGCTACCCGCATCGACGCCGGCCGGAGCCGATGGTTCCCGATCCTTCCGCTTCGCCTGGTCGCCGCCGCCGGGGGAAGGGCCTTTACGCGCCGCGCTGGAGCCGGCTTCCCCGGCCGCGAACTTCGATCGCTGGAACGACACGGTGTCCGTGGCGGCCTCCGGAAGCGCGGCCGCGCGGCGCGTCTATATCCTGAAGCCGATCCGTAGTCTGGACGAAAGGGGTATGGTGGACGCCCTGCGGGCGGAGGGTAACCTGAACGTGACCTTCTTCGCGGCCGAAGAAGCGGCTGGCTTGGCGCCCGCCGCGGGCGATCAAGTGTGGATCGAAGCGGGAGCTTTGGCGAACGCGAAGTTGTCCGCCTGGCTGGGGTCCCAAGCCGGGAAGGCGGTAATTTACGCCCGCACCGGCGAAGATGTCTTCGGGCGGGCCCCGGCCGCGGGCCAGCGAACCCTGCCCGGACTGCCCGATGCCCCCTGGACGGAATTCACGGCGGCCGCTGAAATCAAGTCCGGCAAGTCCGCCTCCGACGCCTTCCCCGACGAGGTGGTGCGTCTGAAGTCCCTCTCTTCCGATCCCATCCGCGCGCCTGAGGCCCCGGCGCGAGGGACTTGGGTCGAGATCCGGGAGGGGGCTAAGCGGGCCATGCTTATGGGGCGCATCCCATGGGGCCAAGGCAAACGCGCTTTCTTCTTCTGTCTACCGGCCATCTGGGGGAATCTGTTCGATCCGCAAGGCGACTTCTCGACGCGGGAAAACATCGGGGCCTACGTGCGGTCGGCTTACGCCATGGCGGGGCAAGAGGTAAGCGCGGCCCGCGTTTCCTTGCCGCACCGCGCCATCGCCGGGATCCCGTTCGATGCGGAGATCGATTCGCCCGAGGCCGCCGCCGGTGAGGCCGGCCTCGGGGCGGCCGCCGTCTTCGGCGTGGCAGGTCCCGGATTGTCGAAGGAATGGGTAAAGCCCGCTTCGGCGGGAAGCGCCGCCGATTGGACGGCCAAGGCCATCGCCTTGCCGGCCGGGCGCTATCGCCTGTGGGTGCGCGCCGGCGCCGACACCTTGTGGCGGGACTCCCTGCAGGCCTACCCGCAAGAAGCTTTGGAGTTGGCGCGCCTGGGATTCGACGCCGGAAGCCTGGCCGATCTAGCGGCCCGCTCGGGAGGCGCGTTGCTTCGGCCATCGGGATCCGAGGTAACTTCCCTGTTACCCACGCTTCCCGATGCGCAAATGCGGATGGATCGCACCGTGGCCATACGCCTCTATAACACCCTGCCCATCGCCCTCCTCGTTCTCATTTTGCTCTCCACGTCTTGGGCGTTGCGGAAAAAGTGGGACTTCGACTAACTGCACGGACGGGCATCACCGCTTCCGAAACCGTCGCTTAACCCTCCTCTTTGAACCGCAGCGCGCCTTGCGCGTGGTCAGTGATGCTTACCTGGCTCCATGACTTAAGTCCATGATCCGCAAACAATTGCGATCATGGGGGGTTTTGTTATCGCATCTTGCAACTTGCGTCTTTGTGAATTCGTTTCTTTTTCGAGGGTAATTATGGTAGATTTTGGGTAAAATTGGTTAACAATGGCTGACTCCAAAAACACCACCGAACCCGAGGTTCGCATCAAGTTGGAATCCTTCATCGGGAAGGCGAAGGTCGCGATCGATGCGACCGGACGCACCAATTTCCCGAAGGACTTCCGCAAGGTCCTGCGCGACGACGCGGGCGGTCAAGTGGTGGTGACGATCGCCGAAGGCAAAACGCTGGCCCTGTATCCCGTGTATGCCTGGAACGAATACGTGCAATATCTGGAGAGCCTGGGACGCGGCGCGGAGATGTCGAAGTTCCGCACCCGCATCACCTCGATGGCGAAGCTGTCGGTGTTGGACGCGCAGAATCGCATCTCGCTCACCGTTGAGCAGATGACCTATGCAGGGATCGCCGGGGAAGTGACCTTCGTCGGCGATGGCAAACGCGTGCGGCTATGGGCTCCGGAAAAATACGCGCAGCAGATCGAAGTGATCTCGCCGGACGAAGAGAAGCAATTCGAGAACTGGTTCTGATGGGCACCGACGCGCGAGGGCGCGACGGCAAGGGTGGAGAACCGGGTCATGGCTACCACCTACCCGTAATGGCGGATGAGATCGTGGAGCATCTGGTGATCGACAAGGATGGGACCTACCTGGACGCGACCCTCGGAGGCGGGGGACACGCCGCGCGTATCCTGGCCGAGCTGGGTCCGCAGGGGAAACTCATCGGTTTGGATCGGGACATGGAAGCGGTGGAGCGGAACCGGAAGAAATTCGCCGACGAGCCCCGCATGCGCGTGGAGCATTCCGAGTTCGCGGGACTGGCCCGATTCTGCGCGCCGGAATCGCTTTCCGGGGCGCTTTTCGATTTGGGCGTAAGCTCGCGCCAATTGGATTCGCGGGAACGCGGCTTCTCCTTCGCGCCGGGCACGGCGCTGGATATGCGCATGGGAGGGGAAGGCGCTACCGCGGCCGATTTGCTTAAGGGTTGGGACGAATGGGACCTGGCCAACGTGCTGCGTCGCAATGCGGACATCGACGAAGCCAAGCGCCTATCGCGGCATATCCGCGGAGAGATCGAGGCCATGGCGGCCGAACGGGCCTCGGGCGGACCCGAAGCCCGTACCGCCGATGCGATGGCCGGCCTGGATAGCGACCTGCTTCGCCGGGCCGTGGACAAGCTGCCGGGCGTGCGCGCCGATAACCGCAATTCCCTGCTGGCGCGGGTATTCCAAGCCATCCGCATGGAAGTGAACGATGAGATGGGCCAGGTGGCATCCGGCATGCGGGCGGCGGTAGCGGCGCTGAAAACTGGCGGACGGCTGTGCGTGCTCAGCTACCACTCCGTCGAGGATCGGAAGGTCAAGGAGACCTTTGCGGAGTTCGAGCGGGATTGCATTTGCGATCCCAGCCTGCCCGTATGCGTTTGCGGCCGCACCCATCGCAAGCTGAAGAAAGTATTGCGCAAGCCCGGCCTGCCTACCAAGGCGGAGATGGCGGCCAATCCCCGGGCCCGCAGCGCTAAGCTTAGGGTGGTGGAGAAGCTATGAAGGGCCTGAAGCTCCGCTCCGTCATCGGCTTGTTCTGCCTGGTGCTGATCCTGGCCGGGGTCCTGGTCGCCCATGTGGGGAAGCAGAATGCCTACGTGCGCATTTCCATGGACGTGGTGAAGCTGGAAAAGCAACAGGCCCAGTTGCGTAATGAGATCGCCCTGATCGAGGTTTCCGTGGGCGGCCTGAAGAAGATTTCACGTATCGAGAGTTTGGCCAAGGCCCGCTTCGGCCTGGAATACGTTAAGGCCCCGGTGTTGGTCTACCTCGATCGGGACGAGGCCCGGGCTTCGGATGTGGCGCGGGAGCCGGTGGGGCCGCAAGCCGCTGGCGATAAGGCAGCGGCAGCGGGCGATAGGGGATTGCAATCCGGGAAGGTCGCATGGCGAACAAACGGGTTGTAACCTTGGGGTTCTTCCTGGCCGTCATCTGGCTGGGCATGCTCGTGCGCGTGGCCTGGGTGCAGGTGGTACGTTCGGGCTATTATCGCGAACTGGCGGCGACGCAGAGCATCCGCCGGGACGTGGTCGCGCCCAAGCGCGGCGAAATCCTCGATCGCGATCTGCGCAAACTGGTGGTCAACGCCGATGTGGAGATGGACGCGGGCGCCCGGGCCCGAAAGCTCTCGCGCGTATGCCCGCTGGGTTCCCTGGCGGGCCAGGTGCTGGGCACGGTGGGTAAGGACGGATACGGCCAGTTGGGCCTGGAGTATTTCCTGGACCGCGACCTGCGTGGCACCGATGGTTGGAAATACCTGCGCCACGACGTGAAGAACCATTATTACCCCGGCTTCGAGGAAAGGCAGAAGGAGGCCATGGACGGCCTCAACGTCGTCCTCACCCTCGATTCGCGTTTGCAGGAAATCACCGAGCATGCCCTGGAGCGCGGCGTGCAGAAGGCGGGAGCCAAGCAGGGCGTGGCCCTGGTGGTGGATCCCTATACCGGCGATATCCTGGCCATGGCCAACTATCCCTTCTACGATCCCAACACCCGCGAAGCCGACGGCAAGGATGCCTGGAAGAACCAGGCCGTGGAGAAGGTGTACGAGCCGGGATCGACCTTCAAGGTCATCACCACCGCCGCCTTGCTGGAGGAAAAACTCATTTCGCCCGAGGATACCCTGGACGGGGAGAACGGCCAGTACAAGATCGCGGGCCAGGTCATCCGGGATACGCATCCGCGCGGCCGCATCAGCTTTACCGATGCGCTGGCCTATTCCAGCAACATCTGCTACGCCAAGGTGGCGACCCGTCTCAAGCCCGAAACCTTTTACAAGTACGTACGTTCGTTCGGATTCGGCATGAAGTCCGGCGTAGGCCTTCCTGCCGAAGAAAGCGGCGTTCTCAAGCCGGTGTCCGAATGGAGCGGGCGCACCCAGTCCACCATCGCCTTCGGCCACGAAATCTCGGCGACGCCCTTGCAAATGGCCATGGCGGCCGCGGCGGTAGCCAATGGCGGGATGTTGATGAAGCCGCGTATCGTGAAGGCCTGGAGCGACAACGAAGGCCGCGTAGTGCAAGAGGCCCCGCCCCGGAGCGTTCGGCGCGTAATGTCCGAGAGCACGACCGTCCTGGTGAAGAACATGATGCGGGCCGTGGTCCAATACGGGACCGCCGCTGACATAAAGACTGATCGCATCGACATCGCCGGCAAGACAGGGACCGCCGAGAAGATCGACGCGGGGACCGGCAAGTACGTGCATGGCCTGTTCAATTCCTCTTTCCTGGGCATGGTGCCGGTGGATAAGCCCGAGTACGTGTGCCTGGTGATCCTGGACGAGCCTTCCCAGCTCAAGTATGGCGGACAAAGCGCGGCCCCCATCTTCAGGGAGATCGTGGATCGGCTGTTGGCGAGTCCCGAGTATCCGCTGGCGCGTATGGCGCGCGATGAGCATGACGCGCCTGGGGTCCGCCCCCTGGAGACCGCCAGCCTTGCGTCCGAACCCGTTGCGATCGCCGCGTCGGCCGGGGAGAGCGTTTCGCGCACGCCCGCCGGCTCCATGCCCGATCTATCCGAGCACACCCTGCGCGATGCCCTGTTCCTGATCAAGGATCTCGGGCTGGAAGTTGAATACAACGGGGCGGGCCGGGTCATCCGCCAGGAGCCGCCCGCGGGGGCGCCCATCAAGAGCGGCCAGAAATGCGTACTCACCTTGGGATGGATGGGCTGATATGCGCCATTCCATGAACGTCAAATGAAGTTGTCCGAACTCCTGCGCGAAGCGGGCATTACCCTTACCTCGGCCCGCGATCCCGAGATCGCCGCGGTGCGCATCGATTCCCGGAAGGTGGAGAAGGGCGATCTGTTCCTGGCCCTAAAAGGCGCCCATGACGATGGATCGCGCTACGTAGCCGATGCCATAGCCCGCGGGGCCGCCGCGGTGCTCTCCGAAGGCAATTCCCATCCCGCCCTGGAAGGCGCGCCCGAGCCCCATCCTGGCGCGGAAATCCTCCCGTGCCCGGGCCTGCGCTCGCAGGTGGGCGATCTATTCAATGCCTGGTACGGCCGTCCCGCCGAAGTCATGGACACCGTGGCGGTGACCGGCACCAACGGAAAATCCACTATCACCAAGCTGACCTCGTCCATCCTCAAGGCGGCGGGCCGCAAGGTCATCTCCTTGGGGACCATCAGCTACGATATCGACGGCGAATCGCTGCCTTCCGATTTGACCACGCCCGGCCCGGACCAATTCTTCGGGCTCTTGCGCCAAGGCGCGGACAAAGGCTGCACCGGTTTGTCCATGGAAGTCTCCTCCCATGCCCTGAGCCAGGATCGGGTGAAAGGCGTGCTGTTCTCCCGCGCAATCTTCACCAACCTCACCCGGGACCACATGGATTACCACCCGGACTTCGAGGATTACTATCAGACCAAGAAGCGTCTGTTCACTCACTATCTGCGTCCGGACGGCGTCGCCATCCTGAACCTGGATTCGCCCCAGGGCGTGCGCCTGGCCCGGGAATTGTCCTGCGCCAAGCTGACCTTTTCCCGCGGCGCGCATACGCTGGAAGCCTTGGCCGGTCAGGCCGATCAGGCTAACCAAGCGGGCATATCCTCCGGCCGGCCCCCACTGGCGCGGCCCCAAGCCGATCTGGAATTGAAGTCCAGCCGCCTGACCCTCTCGGGAACCGAATTCGAAATCGCCTTCAAAGGCGCTCCCTTCCGGTTCCAATCGAAGCTGGTCGGCAGCCTGAACCTGGAAAACCTGTTGGCCGCGGTCGCCTTCGGCTTTTCCATGGGCTTCGATTCCGAGACCATCGGCACGGGTATTCGCGACGTAACGGTATTGGGCCGGGCCCAGGTCTTCGCCTTGCCTTCGGGCGGCTTCGCGGTGGTCGACTATGCGCATACCCCGGACGCCCTGGAGCGCATCCTCATCAGCCTCCGGCCGCTCACGCCTGGCAAGCTGGCCTGCCTGTTCGGCTGCGGCGGCGATCGCGACCGGACCAAGCGGCCCATCATGGGCAAGATCGCGGTGACCTTGGCCGACCGGGCCTTTCTTACCAGCGACAATCCCCGCGGAGAGAGTCCCGAGGCCATCCTGTCCGAAGTGGCGGCCGGCATGCCGGACGCTTCGATGGCCACACTCATCGCGGATCGCCGGGAAGCCATTCGCACGGCGCTCGCGACCCTGGGCAAGGACGATTGCCTGCTGATCGCGGGCAAGGGCCATGAGGATTACCAGATCATCGGCAAAACGAAACGGCATTTCAGCGACCAAGAGGAAATCCTCGCTTGGGCGGCTGAAGCGGGGAAATCCGGCGCCGGCCGTCCCAAGGAAAGCAGTCATGGAACTTAAGCTGGCCGAAATGGCGGGGATGCTGGGCTCCCGGGTGGTCGGCAAGGCCCGCGGGAGCAAGGCGGTCAGCCTATGCACCGATTCGCGCGCGTTGAAAAAAGGCCAGGTTTTCTGGGCCCTCAAGGGCGAAAAATTCGATGGGCATCAATTCGCGAACCAAGCGTTCAAGTCTGGAGGGTATGCGGCCGTGGTAGATGAAAGCTGGATGCAAGGAAACGCGATCCCCGTCAACGTGTATATCCCCGTGAAGGATACCAACCAGGCTTTGCTCGACTTGGCGCGCGCCTACGCCGCCAAGTTCCGCATCCCCAAGGTGGCGGTGACGGGCTCGAACGGGAAAACCACCACCAAGGACATGATCGCCCGGGTGTTGGCGATGGTCGGACCGACGCTTTCGACCCAGGGCAATTTCAACAACCAGGTCGGCGTGCCCCTGACCTTGTTCGAATTGAAGAGCCGGCACCGCTTCGCGGTGATCGAGATGGGCACCAACCATCCCGGCGAAATCGCGCCCCTATCGATTTGCGCCCGGCCCAACATCGCCGTGGTCACCAACATCGGTTATAGCCATCTGGAGCATTTCGGTTCCAAGGAAAAGATCAGGGATGAGAAACTGACCATCACGGCCGGATTCGGAGCAGCGAAGGGCGCGCGCGGCGCGGATTCCAAGGGAACCTTGATCTTGAACGTGGACGATCCCCTGCTGGCCCAGGTGAAGGCGAATTCCCGCCAGAAGCTGCTGACCTTCGGCATCGATCGCGGCCAGATCCGCCCGGCCGATCTGACATTCAACGACGATGGCTGCGCGTCCTTCCGCATCGGGCGCACCCGCTTTCAACTGCAAGTTCCCGGCCGCCATAACGTCTATAACGCTTTGGCTGCCATCGCCGTGGGCGTGCAACTCCGTATTCCCAAAGGGGATATCGCCTTGGCATTGAAGTCCTTCGTCGCCAGCAAGAACCGCATGCAGCTCAAGAAGTTGGCTGGGATTACGGTGCTGGACGATTGCTATAACGCGAATCCATCTTCGATGCGTTCGGCTTTGACCACCCTCGGCGGCATGCGCGCCGCGGGACGGCGTGTGGCTGTGCTGGGCGATATGCTTGAGCTCGGTCCGGAAGGCGAAAAACTGCATGCCGAGATGGGCCAGTACCTGGTGGAAATGGGAGTGGATGAACTGTTCACCTTCGGGCAGCTCAGCCGCCATATCAACGCCGGCGCCCGCGAGAAAGGCCTGCCGCGCCAGCGCGCCCATCATTTTTCCGATTTCGATCTGATGGCCGAAGAGTTGTTGCGCCATCTGGCCCCCGGCGACGCGCTGTTGGTGAAAGCGTCCCGCGGGATGAAGCTGGAGCGCGTATTCGAATTCCTGCAGGCGAAGGCGAAAGCCGGGGCGCTCAGCAAAGAAGAAAGGGCCTGAAGCGGGAAGACGAATAGTCCCCGGGATCAACGGTTTATGAAGCGTTTGCGCATCGACATCTTCCTCATGCTTGGCGTGCTGGCCCTGGTGGGCCTGGGCATTGTCATCATCTATTCGTCCTCTGCCGCCTTCGCGCAATCGCGCGGCCTGCCGGATTCCTTCTACCTCGTCAACCATATCAAGAAAGTCATCATCGGCTTCATCGCCTTTTTGATCGGGATTTCGGTTCCCTATAAAACCTGGGAGAAGGTTTCCCGGCCCGTCATGTACCTGGCCGCGGCCCTATTGCTGGTGGTGGCGGTGATGGGCATTTCCGCCCATGGCGCGCGCCGCTGGATCAGCTTCGCCAGCTTCGGTCTGCAACCCTCGGAATTGGCCAAGGTGGCCATGGTCTTCTTCCTGGCCAAGTTGTTGACGGATAAGGCCGAAGACATGCCTAAGCTCG
>Ga0265324_10000013_pt1 | contig 195334 bp, 169 predicted proteins | sample 41419metaG_FD_198634 | JGI IMG/M metagenome (GOLD analysis project Ga0265324, IMG submission 198634) | Rhizosphere microbial communities from Carex aquatilis grown in University of Washington, Seatle, WA, United States - 4-14-19 metaG | ecosystem: Host-associated > Plants > Roots >...
GCCTAACGGGTAAGCGGGGAGGGGACCCGGCCGTCGGGGGCGAAGCAATCGGGGCCGGCGCATAGGAGTGGGACGCCGTTCAGGATCCGGACCTGGAGGGCGGGATAGGGAGAGGCGGCCCGCAGGGCGGGAGTTTCGAGGCCGGTGGTCAGGGTGTTGTACTTGGACAGCCAATCGGTGGCGAAGCCTTTCCCGAGAGCGATCATTCCGTCCAATTTATAATGGGTCCCGTCGGTTGCGAAGCCGTAGGTGTCCACGGTGCTTACGTTGGCGACGTTCTTGGCCACGGCCCGTTCCGCCGCGCGGATGGTGCCGGCGTACTGCCACGAGCGGGAGGAATCGATCATGCCGATGATGAAGGGAAGGTTGGGTTCCTTCAATTGCGAGCGGACGTCCTTCACGAAGTTCGTCAAGTTGGTCTGGTATTCGTTCGCGTAGCCTTGGTTGTTGCCGTCGAATTCCCCTTGCATCCATAAGACGCCGGACCATACGGGCGTGTACTGCGGGTCCAGCGCGGCCAGCCCGGCTTTCGCCGTCGCCAGCGCCGCGTTGAACAGGGAACCGGTCGTGCCTCCGGAGCTCGGCGGCCGCCAATCCGTGGCCAGGTAGGTGCTGCCCACCGCATGCTTGATCAAGGCGATCTTGGCGCCCGTCAGGGAATCGGACAGGGTCTTCCCGAACAGGAGCTCGGGCCCGAAGTAGCCGGCCGCATGGCCGAAGTCCATGCCGTTATTCATCCACTTCTTCTTCTTCGCGTTATCGATCTCGCCATCGGCATAGATGAGGACGTTCGTCTGGCTCGACGTATAGGCCGAGGGCATGCCGGTGGAACTGGTCCAGCCGGACATATTGGATTGCCCCGCCAACAAGAAGACCTTGATGGGCGTCGCGGCCATGGAGGGAAGCGCCGCCAGGCAAAGGGCGGCGCGGAACAGACTGGCGAAGGCGGGTATGCGGATATTCGTGAGTATGGATGGTCCTTTCAAGGCACCAGGAGGGAGGCGCGGTGATGGGCCGAACCCGCCTGGGCATCCAAACGATAGATACCCGCAGGGATCGCCGCGAGGGGAAAACGCGCGATCCGGGCCCCGGTTTCGGCCTGAGTTGCCCCGGTCATAACGGTCCGGCCGGAAAGGCTGGTCAAGCGCACCGAAACCGCCGCGGGGTGGTCGAGGGAGAGGGAAAGCTCCAGGGAACCGTTCGCGATCCTCTGCCCTTGGAATGCGCCCGCCCCGGTCCCGGCATTGAGGCCGGTAGCCGACAGATCGAAAAAGTTATTGTCCTTCGCGAATTTCCAGAAGGCTTCGGCGGTCGCCGTGCCACCTGCGGTGGTGGGATGGATGCCGTCCGAGGTGTACTCGGCGTAATGCCCTTCCCAGGTGGTACGCATGTCGATCCAATAGCATTTCGGCGTCTCGCTGGCCTTGCAAATCTTTTCGACCTCGGGATTGTACACGTCCTGGTTCGCCTTCAAGGTGGCCCAGTTGCTGCCGTAGGGATCGGCGTAACGCATCCAGATTACCCTCTTGGTGCCGCTATTCTTCATTTCCGTGAAGTACTGCTGCACCGTATTCAGGGCGCTCTTGATTTCCGCGCAGTCGGGAGTAATGGTGCTGCCGCAGCTTCCCATGAGATCATTGCCGCCCCCGTCCGTAATCATGAAGGTCGGCTTGGGAGTGCAGTTCTTGTATTGGCTCAAGATTCCGGTCATGACGGCGCCGGACACCGCGATCTGATGGACGCTCACGCTGGCGTCCATGTACCCGTCCGCCCGGGCCAGCCGCGTCAGCTCCGCGGCTATGTTGGCGAGCGCGAAAAAGGATTCGCCGTTTAGGACCAGGTCGTCCGCCTTGATCTTGGTCTGGGCTTGCAAGGGCCATGACGCGCCCGCGACCAAGAGGCCGCTTAGGGAAAGTACGCTGATAATTCGCATGGGGATCTCCTTGGGGAAAATGCTATCTGCGGAAATGGTCTTCCGGATCCCCCTCTGGATCCAGGCTTCAATGTAAGCTAAACCGACTTGGGCTGATCGGATTATTAGGACAGCCCTGCGATTTGTTCCGCTATATGCGAATCGATGCGTACTTATCGGGGAGCGTTTGGGCCTTTGTTTACCGCGTGTATACGCGTTTACCATGCGCTTACGCATTTGATGTTAGCCCGGATTTTAAACACCATTTTTTATGGTCTTTAAAAGCCTGCATGGGTGGGCGTTTTCACGCCCCGGATCTCGATGCCACCTTTGTCTAGGCGCATAATCGGTTCAATGCGTCATGTCCTATGGGGAAATCACCCCATTCGAGGCTAACGGCACAAAAAAGACCGGATGAACATCTAACTTCAACTGCTTAGTCGGGGAAGCGCCTATCCGGGGGACTCCTCCGGTCCGAACATATTCCGGGATTCAGGAGGTACTGTGCGCTTTCTTCCATGGTCAGGCGTCTTCGCGGCGGGCGGGATTTGGCTCTTAACGGGTTGCCAAACGGGAGAACCCGTAAACACCCAATCGGCTTCTAATACGAATCCGGTGCAAGGCCAATCAGCGAACCCATCGCCTGAGCACGGGGGCGAACCCGCGACCGCGCCATCCCGGCCCGATGCGGCCACCCTGGAGAAGTTCTTGGCCCAGGCGCCCTCCGTAACCCCGGATTTGCCTCCCCCGCCGGCGGACGCCCAGGGCCCGGCGATGTCCCTGGCCAAAACCGCGGGCACATACTCGTGCAACATCGATTACAACCAGGCCTATATCATCAACACCTTGCCGAACAAGGCCTGGGACACGTTCGCCTGGGCCCCTTTTTATAATGTCTCCTGCGGGAGCGCGTTCTGGATTTACACCTATCCCCTGAACCAAAACCATCATCATCTGATGTACGAGGATCCGGGGATCTGCTATAGCCTGAGCCCTCCCGTAAAGGTGGGCCGGTACGCCTACCCGCTCGCGCGCATTCCGGGCCATTGCGATCAATGGAACACCCCTTCCTGCAACTATAACAGTACCGATCCGGCCAACCTGCCGCGCTTCCTTTCCCCCCACATGGCAGCCGACATAGACCAGATCTACGTGCTCGACCACAGTTATGCGAGAAGGACTTTCAACCTGACATCGCTCTACATCGAACCTAATTCCTACGCCAAAGATGGTTGCTATCCGGACGCCGGCAAAATCCAACTCTGGTACAAGGTGGCAGCTACCCAACAATGGTGGTATTGGACCTGGATCAACCCCGGCCAAACGTTCTATCCGGGTTCTAACGGCCTGGGAATAGACGAAATCCGCATAACCTCTCCCAATGCTTACACCTGGGGAGTCGACAATATCAAGCTGGACGTACTGTACTAAGGATATCCCGCCCCTCCCGGGACCCGCGCCGATGGGCGGGTCCCGGTCCGTCCCAGGGGAGTCCGATGCCCCTCCGCGCGTCGATTGCTGCGCGGATCGGGCGACAGCGGCTTCAGACCTCACGGTTCCGGGCGATTTCCCTCCCATAAGCGGCCCAGTTGACGATACTTTAATGGCCGTAACCACGGTCGGTCCGGAAAATCGCTGGACTTCGGCCGGGAGGGGGATTCGTGGATCGCAATCAGGCACCGGGACGGACGCAAAGGACGAGGCCATTGCTTATGGCAATCGTCGGTTTGCTATTGATGGCCGCGAGCGGCTTTTCCCAACAGATCTCCGACTTCAACGCATCGTTTTCATACCTATGCGATGATAACTACTTCAACAAAGGCGATAGCTTGTTGACTTTCCGGACGGTGGGATCCACGCCTCTCCGGATGCGCAGGATTCGTCCCGCCGGATGGAACAAAAGCAAACGCCTACCGGTCATCATCATGTATTTCGGCGGCGGCTGGTCCGGGGATTGCGCGGGGGAATTCAAGTGGATGAAGGATTACTACGTGGCTCAAGGGTTCGTGGTTTTCATCGCCGAGTATCGCCTCGGCGCCCCCATCGAGCAAAAGGCGATCCCCGATAGCAAGGCCGCGGTCCGCTGGGTCCGGGCCAACGCCGACACGTTGGGCATCGATCCGCAGAAAATCATTTCGTACGGAAGCTCGGCGGGCGGGCATCTGGCCGCGGCCGTAGGCACGGTGAAGGGATACGAACTTACGGGCGAGAATCTCGCCATCTCGTCCCGGCCCAATTGCATGGTTTCCCTGTGGCCGGTCATGGACTTGACCAAGAGCTTCGGGAACATGACGTCAGTGGATCCGAAACTCGTTTCCCCCGCCTGGGCGCTGTCCGATACCGTTCCCCCCATCCTGGTCATGACGGGAGGCAATGACCCGTACATGAGCGGAGTCCAGCAATTCAACACCAATGCCGCCGCTTATAAGTTCGAGCACCAGTACAAGGAATTCCCCAATGCCGGCCATGACTTCGGCTTCCGCCCCGTGGGCGCGACCGACAAAGGCAATGCCGGGGAGGATTCCACCATCGCCTGGTCGATGGCGTTCCTGAAGGAACGCGGCTTATTGCCCGCGCAGGTTACGGCGATCGGTCGCGTCAAGAAGGATGCCCGGGCCTTTCCGGCTGGCACAGGAGCGGAAAACCTGAGGTACTTTACCGTGCAGGGCCGGTTGCTCGGCCCACGCTCCGGTGCGGCAACCTCTGCGAAGCGATCCGCGTTCGCGCGCACCGCCGCAATCGGAACCCCATAAAGCCAAACAAGAATCGGGCCGAAACCTTCGGCCCGATTTGAAAGCGGGATGTCCACCGGGCGGTCCCCCCACTTGGCTTCGGGAGATGAATGGATACTCATTCCCGATCATCACTTTGCCATTCCATCCTTTGCCTCAAGATGCCCATGTGGATCGAATCCGATCCGGCTGGTAGGCCGTTCGAATGGATCCATTGGACCGGTTGCCAGCTTAATCAACCGAACTAAATAGAATGCTAATAATCTTGCCGCACCGGGTAGAAGGAAGCCCGGGAACGTATTGTCCTGCGTAGCCGTTGTTAATGTTCCTGTCGACCCTAACACTAATGAATCGATCCTTTAGGTTTTGTAAAGTAGTCAAATACGCTTTGGATATTTCTGAACCATCAAGCAAAAATCCCCATGCTGCTCCATTAGCGGGAGTTATAAACACCACCGGAAACCCGTTGGGGTTGTTAAAATTCGGGTCGCCGGCGCTTTCAACAACAGAAAAGCTTCCAAACGTCCCTCCAAATTGATACTCCTGAATGTCAGGCGTATCGGCCTGGGCTTTGAAAACGCATATCGCAATGAAGAATATCGACACTACCAAATTTTTAGCAATCCTTCTGTTTTCCATAAAATCACTCCTTGAAGTTGATACGCCATTCAATATTGATTTGATGTACATGATATCCGTTACAGATGATTTGATTTTCGCCCGGTTACATTTTCTGCGGGGAAAACACGACGGTCATTTTGCACTTGGCGAAACTGTAGGTCGTCGTGGTCAAGGTGGTTCGGGGAGAAACGATCAACCGCACCGTGTTGGCGCCGGCCGGAACCGGGAAGCCCGCGGTCTCGCTGACATATTGCGCGCTGCCGTTAAGGGCCGTTTTTTCCGCAAAACCCGAAAGGCTTCCGCCAGATGTGGAATTGAGCGTAATGAAGCTTTCCAATCCTCGTTGTTCATCGGAATATGCGTTATTGGTCCCATAGAGTCCCGTCGCCACGACGGTGATGTATCCTGCGCTAGGAGCGGTAAAGGGCAGCGCGAGAACGACCGTGTTGGCGGTGGTTACCGTGACCGGGCTGCTGGTTTGGGCATAGGTTACCGCGCTTACGCCGGCCGTGGTCGTTGCGGTGAAGTTGGCCCGAACCGTGGCGTTACCGGTCAGGGTTACCGTGGTGCTGGCCGATGTCGCCGAGGCAAACGTGGCGGCGGTACCGGCCGGGACGGTCCAGTTCAGGAACTGATAGCCGCTGGCCGGAGTGGCGGCAATGGGAGTCGCGGCGCCGGAATTGACCGTTACCGTGCCGGAGGGCGACGTCGTTCCATGACCGTCATTGGTCATGCTGAGCGAATAGGTGACGGTGATGGGCGTAAAATTCGCCTGTATCGTCGCATTGCCTGAATTCAGCGTGACCGTCGTCGAAGCCGATGTCGCGCTGGCAATGCTTGCCGCGCCGCTCGTCACCGTCCAGTTAACAAAAGCATACCCAGCGCTTGGCGATGCCGTGATCGTAGTAGCAGCGCCTTGATTCACTACCGTCGGAGACGTTGCCGGTGCGGTTATCGTTCCCACCACCACTCCCCCCACCGTTGCCGCTAAGACGGTCAACGAGTATGTGGTCGCGGCTCCTTGGACAACGATATTGTCCAGATTAATGGAGCTGCCGCTCGATGTCTCGGCTTTGTAAGCGATTGTGTTATTACCCGCGTTAAGCGACACAGTTTCGGTTTCAGTGGCCCAGGTATCCCAATTGGAGGTGGCATTGCAGGTGATGTTTTTAACCTTGGTTCCATTGACATAGAGACCGGTATTGGTGCTGGTTCCGTTGCCTGCGGAATACCGCGTCGTGAGGGTAGCGCTTCCGGCTGAGGATGCCGAAACGGTAAAAGCCGTTTGGGCCGTGGTGCTGTTGAAGTATCCATCCACGAAACCCGTTCCCGTATAGCCGGCATGGTTCGTATTTATATTCGCCCCCCCGGACCGCGTCGCACTCTCGGCTTCGTATTGGGTAGCTGCCATTGTCAGATTCGGTAGAAAAAGGCAAACAGCCGTTGCCACTGTCCCAAATAAAATTTTCATTTTTACCCTTTCGATTATGATTACTTAAACTATGACCAACTAATGTAGTTATGGAAAATTCCGGGTATGTGGCGACCGGAACGTCCTCCCTACTACTCGTAAATATTGACGTTATCTACGGAGTAGACGCCGTTTGCGGTCGAGGCAAAGAACCCGAGCTGGACCAAGCCGATGCCACCGGTCAAACTGACGCCTTTCATAGACGACGTAGCGTCGATGGGACCCCAGGTTTTCCAAGACCCGTTCGCCCCAAGCCCGTAGACCATCATCTTGCCTGAGCGGGCCAAAAAGCTGGATGCGTTAAAGGTGCTTCCGAAATCAGGATTGAGCAGGGATACCACATAGGCGACATTGCCATCCGAGCCCGTCGCCTTTTCGAGGTAGCGTGGGAAAGTGGCTGCGTCTTTTTGATTCACGCAACTATTCCCCGATAGATACCCGATCATTCCATAAGAGCCAGGACAGGTCCCTTTGGCTTCGGGAGTCAAATAATACTGGTTACCGACATTGGGGGTGACCTGGGCATAGTAGGGGTAGCAGGGCTCGATATACCAGGGGGCGACCACATAGTTGACATAAGCGCGATCGGCCATGTGGGACAAGCCTTTGGAGGAATTGAAATTGACCTGGCATAAATTGGCTCCCGCGGATTTTGCCAGCGCATTGGATCCGGAATTCCCTTTGGTCGCCGGAAGCGGCACATTCTTGAAGTCGAACTTCTTTAAAAATGAGGCCAACTCCTCCCCTTCAAGCGCATGTGCTTGGAGCGAAATTGCATTATCCGAAGCGGGAACCGACAGATCGGTCTGAGCGGGTACGTTCTGGGCCACGGGATCGACGGTACGGTCGCAACCCCACAATCCCGCGGCCAGCCAAGCCATTCCCAAGGTCCCGAAGGATAAGTTCAATCCAACCTTTTGCATATTCGGCATCGAATCTCCGAAATCCATTTCAATGGGATTCCTATTGAGGTTAAGCACCCATTCAGGAGATCTGCTTGGTATGCCTTATTAGGATTCCTAAGCTGGCGCTTTTGTGCCAGCCATTCCCCATTTTCGATGGTTAAGGTTGGATTCGCGGGAAGTAAGGGCATTCCCAACCCGGAGGTGGAAATGCCCAGTATCCGCTTCAGCCCTGACGGGCCTTAGCCCTTGGCGGCTTCGGCCCTAGCCGCGGCTTCCGCCTTCAGCTGCGCTACGATCTTGGGATCGATGTTGATGTGCAGCTCGCGCAGTTGCTTATCGGTGACCTCTCCCGGCGCGCCCATCATCAGGTCCTGGGCCTTCTGGTTCATGGGGAAGGCGATCACCTCGCGGATGTTGGACTCGTCCGCCAACAGCATCACCATGCGATCGACGCCGGGCGCGATGCCTCCGTGGGGCGGGGCTCCCAGCTTGAAGGCGTTGATCATGCCGCCGAACTTGCGTTCGACCACCTCGGGCCCGTAACCGGCGATCTCGAAGGCCTTGTACATGACTTCGGGTACATGATTGCGGATGGCGCCGGAGGACAGCTCCACGCCGTTGCAGACGATGTCGTACTGGAAGGCGTTGATCTCCAGCGGGTTCTTGGTCAGCAGCGCTTCCATGCCGCCTTGGGGCATGGAGAAGGGATTATGCGAAAAGGCGATGCACTTGTTCTCTTCGTCCCATTCGAACATGGGGAAATCCACGATCCAGGCGAACTTGAAAACGTTCGGGTCGATCAGATCCAGATCCTTGCCCAGCTTCTTGCGGATCTCGCCGGCCAACTTGGCGGCCACGTCCTTCTTGTCGCAGACGAAGAAGACCGCGTCGCCGGGCTTGCCTGCGCCGCCGCCGGACACGCCGCATTGCGAGGCCAAGCTAGCCAACTGCTCGGGGGTGAGGAACTTGGCCAACGGGCCTTTGACGGGCGCGGCGGCGTCGCCGGTCCACACCAGGTAGGCCAGGCCCTTGGAACCGATCGACTGGGCGAATTCCACCAGCTTGTCGAAGAAGGAACGCGGCTTGTCGGCGATGGCTTGTACGGGAATGGCGCGCACCACGGAGCCCGCGGCCACCGCGCTCTTGAAGGCCTGGAAACCCGATTCGGCGAACAGGGGGCCGACCTCGCGGATCTCGATGGGGATGCGCAGGTCGGGCTTGTCCGATCCGTACTTGAGCATGGAGTCGGCATAGGCGATGCGACGGAAGGGGATGCCGTCCACTTGCTTGGTCGAGAACTCGGTGAAGACGCCGTGGACGACCTTTTCCACCGCGGCGAACACGTCGTCCTGGGTCACGAAGGACATTTCGATATCGAGCTGGTAGAATTCGCCGGGCGAGCGATCGGCGCGCGCGTCCTCGTCGCGGAAGCACGGCGCGATCTGGAAATAACGATCGAAGCCGGCCACCATCAGGAGTTGCTTGAACTGCTGGGGGGCCTGAGGCAAGGCGTAGAAGTGCCCGGGATGGATGCGGCTGGGGACCAGGTAATCGCGCGCGCCCTCGGGGGACGAACTGGTGAGGATGGGCGTCTGGAATTCCATGAAACCGAGATCGGTCATGCTGCGGCGCAGGTAAGAGATGACCTGCTGGCGCAAGATGATGTTCTTGTGAAGTTTGTCGCGGCGCAAGTCCAAAAATCGGTACTTGAGGCGCAGATCCTCCGGGCTATCTTCCTTGCCATCCACCAGGATGGGGAGTTGCTCGGCCATGGATTGCACGGTGAGTTCGTGGACCGTGATCTCGAGCTCGCCGGTGGCCATGGCGGGATTGACGGTGGCCCCGTCCCGCGCGATGACCTTGCCGACGATGGTGATCACGCTTTCGTAGCGCAGGCGCGTGGCGGCATCGAAGAAGGCGCGTTCGGGATGGAAGACGATCTGGGTAATGCCGTAATGATCGCGCAGATCGATGAAGAGGAAGTGCCCGTGATCGCGGCGGCGGAAGACCCAGCCCGAGAGTTTGACGGTTTCGCCTACGTGGGCCTTGCGCAATTCGCCGCAGGTGTGGGTTCGATAGAGGTGCATACGCCTTCCCGGTTGCCGCGCGTCGCGCGGGCCAACCCGGCACCGCCTAACGACTTGGAACGATAGGCCGGGAAAAGTAGTAGAAAGCCCGGCCGGGGCCAAACCGGGCGACCCAAGAATCGCGACCGGGCGGTTGGCGGCCTTAGAAATGCACCGCCGGAAGCAGGGTCAGGTACACGGGATTGAACTTCCCTTCGGCCCAGGTCCAGGCGGTGCCGTAGCTCAGGGACAAGGAGACTCGGTTCCAAATCCACAAACGCGCCCCGAAGGTGGCGCCGGTCGCGCCCGCCCATTTCCACGGGGAATTGACCCTGCGCTCGCCGCAGGTTGCTTCATCGTTCTGCGGACAAAGGACGGTAGGGTCGTAAACCGTAAAGCCCGGGTCCTTGTAGGCGCGATGGAAAACCGTTCCCGTGAACTCCAGGTTTTCCCCCAGGAACTTTCCCGTCTCTAGGCCCGCTTCGGCTTCCATGTCGTTTCGGGACGAGGTGAGGCGCCGATCCCAGGTCTTGTTGGTGGTGAAGCTGGCATATGCGCCCAGCCGCGGCCAAAAGCGGTATCCCAGCAAGGACGTCAAGCTCAACTGGTCGTACCCGTTGATCCAACCGAAGCCAACGCGCAAAGGGAACTGCGCCGGCAGCTCCGCTTTGCGCCAGGGCAGATCCACGGCGGCGCCTTCCGGGCCGCCCTTCGCAAGCCCCACGAGTTGGATCCCGCTGGAGAAATCCCCGCTACCCACCTCGCGGATATCCTTGTCCTTGAGACGGGCCTTCATTTGCGTAGTCTTACGGCCCTCCTTGCGGAACACCCGATAGGTCCCCGGCGGCAAGGCGAGGAAAGCATCCTTGCCCTTGTCCTTGTGGAATTCCGCCATCACCAGGGACTTCGCGTCGGCCACCAGCAGATCGCCGTCGAGGTCGGTCTTGAAGCTTAAGCCCCCGCGGCCCGAATTCAGATCGGTCAGCACCACGTCGCCCTGCACGTCCAGGTTGAGCGCCGCCATGGCGTGTTGGGCCCCGCCGCGGGAATCCTCGGTTTCGACCAAGGTCTTCTGGAAGGCGTATTGGTAGGCCTCCATCAAGGTGACGCGCCGATCACCGGACACGTCGCCGGCTCCGCGCAAGGCGGTCATCAGGTTGTGGGTGAAAAACGATCCCTGCAATTGATCCGATTCCTGCGCGTTCTCGTCGGGGGCGCTGGAGGCGATCAGCACCGACCCTTCCGTGTTCAGCTTATCCTCGACGACGAAAGGTTCGACCAGCCGCGCGCCTTTCAGGCGCGTGATGGCACCGCTCTGGCAGGCGTCGAATATGCCGATGCGCAGCTTGGCGGGGATTTTTTCGATACGCTCTTTCAAATCCTTGAGAGGGTATTCCTTGGTGCCCAGCTTCAAATGGGTGCCGGTGCCGTGGCCGGAGTAATAGAAGAGGAAGATCACTTCGTCGGTGGGAGCGGCCGCCAGGCTCTTGCCGCGGATGTCCTCGAAAGCCCGGTCGAGGTCCTCGGGCCGCGGCGATTTGAGCAAGAGCAGGTTGTCCTCGTCCACGCCGCCCGCTTCGACCAGGAGCTCGGCCATCTTCTGCGCATCGGCTTCGGCGTATTGCAGGCGCGGATCGCTGTCCAGCCCGCGATTATGTCCGGCCACCAAAGCCAAGCGGATGGTCTTGGCGGAAGCCGGCAGAAGCGCGGAAGCGAGTAGGAGGGCGAACAGGGTCGGCGATTTCATAGGCGTACTTTCTTGCGCATCAGGAAAAAGGCAACGCGCGATCCGGAGGGGGCGTTTTGGGATAAAACCCGCTCCAGGCCGGAAAGATCCCGGCCGGATCGGCCCCAGGCCCCTCGCAGCCAAGCTTCCAAGGCGAGGGTGTCCGATAGCGCCGGCATCCAGATCCCCAGCAAAGCCTCATCGGCGGGATCCGCGTCCAGCTCCAGGGCGAACGGGAAGGTCTTGTCCTGCCCGGCGGGCGAGAGGGAATCGGCTCCGCTACAGGAAAGACACTCGATGCGCCCGGTGGCGTCGAGAGAAAAGAACCGGATAAATCCGCTCCGGTCCGCGGAGTAAATGGCTTGCAGCCGATCGCCGGCCCGGAACCATTCCCCGCTCCGGGCCGGAAGGATGCTCGCCCCGCGCTTGAGCAGATAGCCGATGCGAAAGCCCTCCCCCTTGATGCGTGTGGCTACCCTATCCGGCCCCGGTCCGGCGGGGAAGTATCGGATCGCGAGCGACGCCGCCAGGGCCAGGGTCGCGAAAGCCAAGACCGGACGGGGCGAGAGCAGGGTCCGGATCCATACCGGCCAGGTGGGCCGGGCTCGCTGGGCCACGGACGGATTCGCCGAGGCCGTTCGCGCCGCGGCGCGCACCGATTCCATCACCCGGCGGGTAAACTCCGGATCGGGAGGCGCCGGGCGCCTCCGCTCCTCCAGCCATGCGGACCATTCCCGGCCCAATTCTTCGGCGTCCATAGGCTACCCCTTCCTCCCGAATCCGCGCAGCTTGGCTTGCAGCGCTTCCCTCGCCCGGTTCACCCGCGATCGAACGGTCCCCGAGTTCGTCCCTTGTATCAGAGCCGCTTCTTCGTAACCGAAGCCTTCCACCACGGTCAGCTCGAAAGCCATCCGTTGATCGGGATTCATGTCCTCCAAGGCAGCTTCCATCAGCGTCCGGATGCGCAGCCTGCGGGCGGGATCGCCCAGATCGGGGGCGGGCAGGTGCTCATGATCCTCCAGCTTCTCCGTTGCCTTCCGCTTGCGGCTGCGCACCAGGTCCAGGCAGCCGTTGCGCGCGATGGCGAACAGCCAGGTGGAAAAGCCGGCCTGGTTGCGGCCCGTATAACTCCCGAGCGATTGGAAGGCCTTCAAGAAGGCGTCCTGGGCCAAATCCTGCGCGGCCTCCGGATCTCGAATCATGCGATTGAGGAATCCGATTAAAGGCCCTTGATAACGGTCCACGAGACCGGCGAAAGCATTAACGTCCCCGCCGCGGATGCGTTCGAGCAGGACATCGTCCCCTTCGGAGGTGGCCAGGGCTGGTTTCATTGGTTTTGATGTAAGACGCGGGAAATGTGGAAAAGTTCGTTTTTTTCCGAAATAGGCGGTTGCTCTGCGAAGGGCTAGGATTGTACTCTTTTTTAACTATTTTCGCAGATCCCCAATGTGGTCCTCCAGCCTAAACCGCTCCTTTGCAAGCATCCCTGGCCGTTATCCGGTTGTCACCGGTTCGGTCGCGTGTGCCTGAAGGGCGGGATTCCGGCTTGATATGAGCAGCGTAGGCTTCGAATTTTTCATCATCGCGGTTCTGATCCTGGTGAACGGGCTGTTCGCCATGACCGAGATCGCCGTGGTTTCGGCGCGCAAGGCCCGCTTGCAGCAATGGGCCAACGAAGGCAATCGGCGCGCCCAAAACGCCTTGGACCTGGCCAACTCGCCCAATCGCTTCCTGGCCACCATCCAGGTGGTCATCACCATGTTCACCTTGCTCACCGGCGCCTATGGCGGCAGCACCATCGCCGAGAAGATTTCCGTGAACCTGGCGGACCTCCCTTGGGTGGGGCAGTACCACGAGCGCATCGGCCTGACCATGGTGGTGGTCGCGGTCGGCTTCCTGCAAGTGGTCTTCGGCGAGCTCGTGCCCAAAACCGTGGCCTTGAACCATGCCGAACAAATCGCATCCATCGTGGCCTGGCCCATGCAGATCATCTCCCGCCTGGCCTCGCCCATCGTTTCCTTCCTCGGGCTGTTCACCGACGCCATCCTGCGCATGGTGGGGAGCAAGCCTTCCACCGAACCTCCGGTCACCGGGGACGAGATCAACGTCATGATCGCGCAAGGCACGGAAGCCGGGGTTTTCCAGGAATCCCAGCAGGATATGGTAGAGAGCGTGATCGAGCTGAACGAGCGGCGCATCAATACCATCATGACCCCGCGGCCGGAAATCGTATGGCTCGACGTGGAAGCGTCGTTGGATGAGAGCAAGGAAAAGATCCTGGGTTCATCCTATTCGCGATTCCCCCTCTGCCGGGATAGCCTGGACGAAATCCTCGGCATCGTGCACACCAAGGATTTGCTGGCCGATTGCATTGCCGGCAAACCGCTGGACCTGATTGCCAAAGCGCGCAAAGCCCTCACCATCCCCGAGACCATTCCCGTGCTCAAGTCGCTGGAGTCCTTCAAGGAATCGGGCATCCATATCGCCCTGGTGATCGACGAGTACGGCAGCTTGCAGGGACTGGTCACCCTGAACGATATCCTCGAGAGCATCGTGGGCAACATCGCTTCCCACGATCAGAAGGAAGAGAAGCCCGGCGCGGTGCGGCGCGAAGACGGATCCTGGCTGGTCGACGGCATGCAGCCCGTAGAGGATTTCAAGGACCTGATGGAGATCGACAACCTTCCCGAGGAAGGCACGGACACCTATCAGACCCTAGGCGGCTTCGTGATGATGCAGCTCGGGCGCATTCCCAAGCCCGGCGATCATTTCCAGAGCGGCGACGTGCGCTACGAAGTAATGGATATGGACGGTAACCGGGTGGACAAGGTGCTCGTCAAGAAGGAGGAGCCGCCTCCGGAGTCCCAGGCGGAGGATCGGCCTGGGGAGGAGAAGGGCTGAGGGAACGGGCCTGCAGGCCTCCCTGGCCCCAGACCCATTCCTTCTTCGCGTCGCCCGCTTCCAGTTCCTTGGCATGCCCGTAAAAATCGAGGATGCCTCCCCAAATCAGCTTTTCCGTAACGGCGAACCGGCCCGAATGCTGGGAAGGGGTCAGTATGACGGAAGCGAGCCGCTGTTTCTCGTCGTCGAGTTCCTTTTCGGCCTTCTTGAGGGCGGAGTACGCATCGGCCACAGCCTTGAGATCCGCCTTCACCCGGTCGGACATGACGGCGCCGTACTTGGCCACCATGGCCTTCATATGCACCAGCTTCTTTTCCAGGGGCTCCAGCTTGTGCGGGATATCCGCCTTGAGGCGTTCCACTTCGCGCAAGCGGACCTTGGCCGCTTCCGCCACTTTATCCACGATGTGGATATGCGTATGGCATCCTTCGGCGCCTAAATCGGCGATCTCGACCTCGCCGTAAGCGCGTATCTCGCCCCCGACCACGGCGCAACCGGGCTTTCCGGCCTTCAGGTGCATGGCCGTAACTTGGCAGTTACGTAAGCCCTTCGCCACTTCCACGGCCCCGTCCCCGCACTCGATGCGAACGTCCTGGGCCGCCATCAGCTTGATCCCCGTTTTGGCGGCAACGCGGCCCTTGCCGTGGCCGAAGACGCACCCCTTGATGGTCACCGTCGCCTCTTTGGACACTATTTCGGCGCCCTCGACCGTTCCTTCCACGGTGATGTTTCCGTCGGCCTCCACCGTGAAGCCTTCCTTCACGTTCCCCAACACCAGGATGTCGCCGTGGTAATGCAGGTTACCGGTATGGAAATCCACGTCGCCTTTCAGCGTATAGGTGACTCCGACGCAGAGGGCGCCCGAATTGTGGTAGACGAATCCGCCCACGGCGGCCACCAGGCTAAGGCCATCCGGGCTGATGGTGGTGTTGGCGCCTAGCTTGAATTGCGCGTCCTTCGCCGCTTGCGCCGGCAACGGCTTGCCGAAGATGTCCTCGCCCGGCACGGCCGGCACCATGGGCGTCTTCACCGCCAGTACGTCGCCCTTTTTCACCTGATGGATGTTGTCCACGTTCTTATAGTCGGCCTTGCCAGCTTGATTCATCACCGGCGCCAGATCGGTATCGACCTTGATCGATTCACGGATCACCGCATCCTTGCCCGGTGCAGGTAGCCTACCCTGGGCGATGACTTGCCCGCGGTCGAATTGTTTGCCTTGGATCATGCGATCCACCGCCGACCAGTCCACGCCCTTCACGACTTTCAGGCTTTGCAGCTTCTTGGCCACTTCTTCCCGCGTCAGGGTCAATCCCGCGGCGGCAATGGCGCCCTTGATGGTCATGATCGCGCGTTGGGACTCGGTTTTGATTTCGAGATAATCGCCAGGGTTGGCTACGGGGGGAGAGGCAGGTTTCCCTGCCACCGTAGGAGCGCTGGTGGCCCCGGGAGCGGTCGTTGCTTCCGAGGACGTACCCGACTTGGGGGCCTCGGCCATATGATTATTATAAGACCGGCCCGGAAAATGGGGCAATAGCTTAATTCTTACTTACCGGTAATAATCGGGGCCGACCGATCATATGCCTTTTTGGGAGGATTTAGAAGGGCCGGAGAGTACGCAAAGCTCGGGGACGCAGCGTCTCCAAGCAGGCCGCCACCGCCACCGACGCCCCATCCCCGCGGCCCAGACGGGCTTCAAGGAAGGCCAGCCGGCCCTCCCATGCGAGGGACGGAACCGAGCCATCCCTCAGCCCATCCCACAAAGACCGGAAGACCTCCGCATCGGGGCCGGGAAGCGGCCCCGCCCATTCCGGGAAGATCGTTTCGCCGAGGATCAGATTGGGCAACGCCAGGCTGCGACCCGCGAGCAGGCGCTTGCCTAACGAGTAGGTGAGCGGATCCAGCAGGGCGAGGACCAGGGTGGGCACGCGATTGCGGGCCAGCTCCAAGGTGATGGTGCCGGGGAAAGCCAGGGCGCGCGGCGCGCGCGCCAGGGCCGCCGCCGCATCGCAGCGGACCCGCAGATGGGAAGCCGCCCGGCCCGCCGCGTGACGGCGGACGAGGCGCCCGGCCTTCTCTTCCAGGAAGGGCGGCACGATCACGTCCAGTGGGGCATCCTGCGGAAGCCCCGCGGCATCCAGCAAGCGGAGCCAGGCCGGCAGATTGCGTTTCAAGACCGGGAGGCGGCTGCCCGGGCACAAGGCGATAGGCCCGTCCTTGGTTAACACCGGAGTTACCGTATCCTGGAAGTGACCCTGGGTGACCGCCAGGCCGGGGACGCGCCAGGCTTCCGCCTCGAAGGCATACAAGGCCTGCACCGAACAGCCCGCCAGAGCCGTCCGTGCCTTGCGCAGCTTGCGGGCGGGATGCCGATAGGCCCACGTTTGGGGGGGAGCGATATAATGGACGGGGATACCCAGGCTCCGCGCCAGGCGCGCCAAGCGCAGGTTGAGCCCGGGGTAATCGACGAGTAAGGCCAGATCGGGCCGGAAGTCCCGCATGGTTCGGGCGGCCGCGAACCAAAGGCGTAACGCGAAGAGGCCCCGGACCATAGCGTCCCCGGCTCCGTTGAAGGCGGTGCGGGAGATGGGAAACAACGGCTTCAGGCCCTCGGCTTCGGCGCGAGGCCCGCCCAGGCCGGCCAACTCGAGATCGGGCGATTCCGCGCGCAGGCGCGCCAGCGTTTTCCCGAGAATGGCGTCCCCGGAGGCTTCCCCGGCCGACACGAATACTCGGAGGGGCCGGCTCATGACAAGGTGATGGGATCCAGACGCGTGAGCGACGGAACGACTCGATCGAATTCATCGCCGCGCACCGGCCCCGCGGTATGCGGATGGATCCAGATGGTGGTCCAGCCCCGGGCCCGGCCCGATTCCAGGTTGTCCATGCGATCATCGGCGAAATGGATACGCGCCCCATCGCCATGGCGCGCGCGCACATGGGCGTCCACCTTGGCGTAGGCGGGGAGATTGGGCTTACCTTCCCAATCCATATAGGCGATGTCGAAAATACCTTCCAGGCGCCGAGGGAAAACGCGGCCCGCCGCTCCTGCGGCGCCCGCTTCACCGCTGGCGCCCGCCGTCCCGGCCGCATCCAACGCGGAGGCCGCATCCCGCGCCGCTGCGGCCTCCACCTCGGGCAACAGACCCTCCAAGCCCATGGCCCGCATCCCCCGCACCGCCCAGTCCATGCGGGCGTTGGTGAAGAGGTAGACCGGATGGGGCAAGCGCGCCAGCCAATCCTGCAAAGCGGGATCGGGCGGCGGCAAATGCTCCGATCCGATGGCATGGATGAAATCGCAATAATGGTTCCGGTCCACGCCGTAGAGCTCCTCCAGGCCCTTAAGGGTGGTACCGAACTGGTCCCATAACTTGATGCGCATCGCATCGGCGGCTTCGCTCCCCAATCCGAGGAAGGTCTGCATGTACAGATTGATGCGCCCGTCTACCGCGTTCAAGGTCCCGAGGGTGGAGGGATAGAGCGTATGATCAAAGTCGAGAAGCAGCACGGTGGAAGGATTCAAGGCGACTCCCAGAAGGCTTCCAGCACCCCGTAGGTAAAGCCCCAGATAGCCCCGCTGCCGACCGCCACCTTGATGCAAGGGAAGGAGACCTGCGGATGTTTGTCGCTCATGGCCGCCATAAGGCGATTGGCGGGATCTCGCAAATAGTTTTGCGGTAGCCAATGCGCTTCGGCGATTTCCTTTTCATCCAGGCGGACCTCGGGCTTGTCGGGCATTTCGAATAGGAAGGGAGCTACGGCCATGGGAATTCCCATGTGGTTGCCCGCGATGGCCAGAGGTAAGGGCCGCACCAGATGGGCCGGCTCCAAACGGACGCCGCATTCCTCGAAAGTCTCGCGAATGCAGGTTCCCAGAAGATCCGGGTCCCCGGGCTCGCGACGACCGCCGGGTAGGGCGAAATGCCCCGACCAGGGGTCCCTGGGATTGATCGCCCGCCGCAACAGCAAGTACTCGGGATTCTCCCCTTTCACGCGGATTAGGGCCACTGCGGCAGCCGGTTCCGGCCTGGCGGGGCTGGATCCAAGGGGCGCCGAGGGAGGCGATTCGAACTGTGACATCGGTACTCCCAAACTATAAATATGGCTGGAAGGCCCTGTGCGGTAAGACCCTCGGAGGGTTGGAAAACCGGCCTCCCTGGCAATTTTTGTTAAATTTACAGGATATGGTGAGACTGCCCAAAGCGCATCTCTTAGGCGCAAGCGTTTCCGATTTGGAAACGCTCTTAAAGGAACTCGGCCAGCCCGCGTTCCGGGCGCGCCAATTGCGTGATTGGATGTTCGGCCGCATCGAGTCCGATTTCAGTAAAATGTCCAACCTCCCGAAGGCCCTTCAGGAGGCTCTGGAGGAAAAGGCCACCTGCCAGGTGCTGCAAGTGAAAGCCACCCAGACCTCCCACGATGGAACCACGAAGTGGGTATTCGAAACCCATGACGGGCACTTCTTCGAGACCGTCCTCATTCCCACCGATGATCGCCGCTCCATCTGCGTGTCATCCCAGATCGGCTGCGCCATGGGTTGCACCTTCTGCCGCACGGCCACCATGGGTTTCATCCGCAATCTCACCCTAGGGGAAATCCTGGAGCAGGCCTGGTTCGTAAGCCGCCATCTGAAAGAGACCGAAGGGCAAGCAGCGCGCCTGAGCAACGCCATCTTCATGGGCATGGGCGAGCCGCTGCTCAATCTCGAGAACGTGGCCCTGGCCTGCGAACGCTTGAATGAGCAAGACGGCTTCGGCATCGCCAAGGACAAGATCACGGTCTCGACTTCGGGGGTAGCGCCTAAGATCCTCGAATGGGGCCGGCGCGCGCCGGATTTCAAGTTGGCCATCTCGCTGAACGGCAGCAACGATCAAATCCGTTCGCAGCTGATGCCCATCAACCGGCGCTACAACATCGAAACCTTGCTGGAGACCGCGGACGAATACATCCGCCTGAGCGGGCAGAAGCTCACCTTCGAGTACATCCTCATCAAGGATAAGACCTGTACGCGCGAAGCCGCCCGGGAGCTGAAGCGCATCGCCTCGCACCGTCATTGCAAGATCAACCTCATCCCGCTCAACCGGGGCAATCCCGATATGGAAGCCCCGGACGAGGGCGAGATCGCCGAATTCGAACGCATCCTTGCGCAGGGGGATTTCCAAGTCCTGCGCCGCCGCCCCCGTGGGCCCGATATCTATGCTGCGTGCGGCCAACTGGCCACTGAACAGAAAAAGGTAGCCTGATGCTGACTCAAAATCTGCCGGAATACTGGGAAGACCTGTACAAGACCAAGAAAGATGCTTGGTGGGATCTCGGGAAGGTTACTCCTCTCCTGGAGGAATTCTTCAAGCACCCATCCTGCCCCAAGACCGGGCGCGTACTGGTGCCCGGCGCCGGGCGCGGCTACGACGCCGCCGCTTGGGCCGCCCGCGGCCACGAGACCTTGGCCGTCGATTTCTCCGGCACCGCGTACGCGGCGCTCTCCGCCCTGTCCGAGAAGCAGCGTAAGCTTTCCGTGCTCAACATCGATCTCTTCGAGCTCTCCCCCAAGAGCACCGAACCCTTCGACATCATCTACGAGTACTGCTGCTTCAATTCCATCCACCCCGGCCGTCGCGACGAATATTTCGAAGTGTGGGACAAGATGCTGACGCCCAACGGGGTCGTGATCGCCGCCTTCTATCCCCTCATCCGGTCTACGGCGTTGGAAGGCCCGCCCCACCCTACTTCGGAAGGCGAACTGATGGCCCGCCTCGACGGCGTGTTCGATCTGCATGAGAAGGTCATTCCCAAGCAGAGCGTGAAGGAACGCGCCGGCAAAGAGGAGATCTGGCTGCTGAAGAAAGCGAAGCACTAAGACCGGGCCCGACCAGGTAACACACAAGTTACCTGGTCCCGGCGGCCTCCGTAACCGGAGAAATCGACTTTAATCTCTTGGGTTTTTCACTCGGCTCCCGAATAACACAAGCTTCCCAAAGACCGACCTAAAGCCTTGGTTTTGCCCGGGATGGATCCCCCCTCCTCGCAGCGCACCCGACCTGGTATCGATCCCCCAGCTGTTGTATCCTCTTCGGCATGGAGGCACAAGATACGATGTCCTACTTCTCCCCGAAAAGCACTTGGCTGAGCCTGGTCGACGCGGGTAAACCCGCGCGCAATGCCGCTCCCCTCCGGATCGGTTTTTCCCATCCCCCCGGCCCGGACGGTTTCGCCCTTCCCGATCCCGATTTCGTCGCGGTTCCCGAGGCGACCTCACCGCTCGCCGAAGAGGGGATGATGGGAGCGGCCGAGAGCGCCGAGGATCTCGATCATCTGCGTATTACCATCGACCTGAGGCATAAGCTCTTCTTCCATTTCCGGGAGTGGGAATTCGGGCCGGCCCTGCTCGAAGATCACGTGCGCATGGCCCGGGCCCAGACCGATGCCGAGGAAGCCCTGGCCGAATACTGCCTGGCCCGTTACGTGGCGGTTACCCTGGTCGGGAAGCTAGGGCAAGAGGAACATCGCCTGGCCTGGATCGAGATCGATCGGGTGATCGCCGAGATCGAAATCCTGATCGGGAATTTGGACAGCGCGGCCGTTTACGCGCGTGAAGGCCTCAAGGCCATCAAGAACGGCCGCTTCGGCGCGGAACACGATATGCTCATCACCCGTTTGGCCATCCGCTTTCTGAAACTGCTGGAAGGCCGCTGACGAAGGAGGCGGCCCGGCCGCTAACGGATCACCCAACGCGCCATCGACCAGGCTGGTCCCGCGTCGGGGCGGGCGGTCAGGCGCACCAAATACATCCCCGCGCCCGCGGGTCCCGCCCAGGCGATGCGGTGCGTTCCCGCCGGATAGGGGCCGCGGGCCAAATCCCCGAGCTTGCGCCCTTGGGCGTCATAAATCGTCACGATGATCGCAGCGGGGGCGGGCAGGTCCATGCGCAAGGCCCCGCCGGCATCATCGGCGAGACCGTAATTTTCCGGGAGCCGGGCCTGCGCCGGGGTGAACCCGGTGGAACGGGGCCCGCGCACGAACCAAACCGGCTTCTGGGCATTGGAGAGTAAGGAAACCGCCTTGCCCGCAGGGGTGGTCTTGTCGCTCGCCAGGGGAAGCTGGAACACGTTCAGGGTCGTACCGGTCGCGTGGGTGAATACGAGTTTGTCGTCGCCGGTCGAGTAGCGCGGGCCCCCCGGCACCGTGGCGTTGCTGTCGACGACGCGATAAGAACCGATGTAGAGATCGGCCGCGACCACGCTGAAGGTGCCCGTATAATCGTCGATGAGATCGAAGGCGACGTTCAGATCCGTAGTCTGCGCGAAGGAAGGGTTGCCGACGCTGACGCCGTCGGGCAAGGTGGGCAGGAACGGCGTAATGACGCCCGATTGGACCTCTACGATATCGGCGCCCCAGAATTGGATGGGATTACCCTGGGACTGGGGCACGCTGTTGAGCGCGTCGAAAACGATGCTCTCCCCGGTGGAATTGAATTCGATGGCATCGGCGTAGACGATGTTGTTGGCTTGCGTAGCCTGGCCCGTGGTGGGCGTGTATAGGGAAATAGAACGGCTCTGGCCGGGATTAACCAGATCGAGTATGTGGATCTTCGCGTCCGCCTGCAGGGTGGTAGCCGCGGCCTTGGAGCCGTCGGGGGCTACGGCCACGGACTTCCAGGCCACCGTTGCGTCCAGGACACGCTCGCCTGCGGCATCGATGGCGCGCAAGGCCTGCTTGGAATCCACGAACAGGATGAGCGACCCATCGGCGGTGACCGATACCGGGCGTCCCGATCCGGAGTATACCTGGGTATGGCTCAGATGGGTCACGTCGGTATCGGCGACGATCACGGACTTGGCCAGGTATAGGGTGCTATCGCCGGGCTTGGCTTCGATCACCGCGACGAATTGGGATCCGGTGCGAGGCGCGCGATCCGGGGGCCGGGGAGTGGGTATGTCTTTGCTGGTGTCCGATCCGATTCCCACCGCGGTGAACCCGGCCCTCACGGCCTGCACCTCGGGCGAAGTGTCGCCGTAGAGATCGGTGGCCGCGCGTACGGCCCCCAGGCGCATGTCGATGAATTGCGATCCGGGATTCAGGTAGCGCGCATCCAGGACGCGGTAATAGATTTTCCCGGTCTTCTCGCGCCCGATGGATTGGGCGATGAGGTAGGCGGCATGGTTGGGGATACCGTTGTTGATATGTACGCCGCCGTTGTCGTCGGACAGGCTGGTCTTGACGAACTCCATCATATGGGCCGGTTGCCAGCACGCATCGGAGCGGGACTTGCCTCCGTTATGCGGATCCGCCAGATCGCGAAGCGCCCCGGTCGGATACTGGGTCTTATTGATCAGCACGTCCTCTCCCATGGTCCAATTGTTGCCTTCGATCAGGCATCCGAATACGTCGGCCAGGGACTCGTTGAGCGCGCCCGCCTGGTTTTTATAGTCCAGGTTGACGGTCGCCGCGATGACGCCATGGGTCATTTCGTGGCCGGTAACGTCCAAGGCGCGCGCCAGGGGCTTGAAGACGCGGTTGCCATCCCCGTAGGCCATGAGCTTACCGTCCCAGTAGGCGTTATCCATGGCTTGGCCGCCTTGGGTCACGTGCACGGCCGCGATCATGGTTCCGCCCGCGCCGTCAATGCCATTGCGGTTCTGGCTGTTCAGGTAATACTCGTACACCTTGGACATGTTGTAGTGGGCGGAAACCGCCGACTGATCCGTCCAGGTATTGTTGTTCGAGGTGATTTGGGACAACTTCTGCAGGTCCGTGTTCCCGGCGGTCATCGTCTGCAGGGCGCCTTTGGGGGAATTAGGCAGGGACGAATGCGGGTCGAAGGATTTGCGCGTGCCATCGATCAGGTAGTAGGTCGAACCGACCTGGTAGGTATTGATGGTACGCGTCGTGCCGAACAGATCCTGCGCCGATGCGGTTTTGGGTCCGTCGGAATTGGCGGCATCGTACTTCTCCAGGATGTCCCCCGAGGCGGCATCGATGAAGTAGCGCCAGAGATGGCAGATGTCCGGGCGGATCTCCACGCGCCAGGCGAAATGGGCGGCCCCGCTTTCGCCCTCCATCCAGACGTTCTTTTCCGCGGCCGGGCCAGCGTAGTCCAGCAAGGCGCGGGTTTCCGGGGGGAAATCCTCCAGCGGGGTTTTCATGGACAAGTCCGCCACGGCGCGATCGATGGCCGCCTTCGCATCCAGGCGCCAACTCCCGAGCGGGGCCGGCGTGGGCGCATAATGGGCGTTCACCGCGTACAGCGTCCCTTTCCCGTCGAAGTGGGCATTGATCTGCCCGTTCCAAATGGCCACCCCTTGGTAGACCTGCTGGAAGATCTCGTGCCGGTATCCTCTGTCGTCGGTGAATTGCTTTTGGAAGTGAAGCTCAGTAGAGGGGTCCTGCAATTTGAGCAAGTCCTTGTTGGCCCGGAAGTAAGCCATGGCGCGGTCGCCGGGCGCCACGGGAACCGCTTTCGCCGCGGAGAAGGCTTGCGCGCCGACGGGATCCGGGGACCGCAAGCTGCGTCCATCCAAATAGGCAGGAGTGCCGTTGTCGGCCAGCCAGGAAAAGCCCGGGCCGATGGTTTTGGCGCGTCCCGGAACCTGCAGGGCGGACATTGGTCCGGATGTCACGAAGCGGTTCCGTAGTACCGATTGCAGCGAGGGAGCGCCGGGGACCGGCGTGCTGGGGGCCGTCGGGCCGGCGGCCACTTTGGCGGCTGCCGCCGGGCGGGTGAGCGCGAGCTTATGGGCTATGGCCTGGAGTTCGGCGGCGGTAATCTGCCGCGACGCGGAGCTGGGCACTCCCGTGAGGGTTGCGCCGGGGGAATACGCTTGGGCCGCCGTCGCAACAAGGAGGGCGCAGGTAAACGAGGCGTGTACGGTTTGATGGAAAGGCATATCGGCTCGCTTTCGCATTCGTTCCAGGTTCAGGGGTTGGGCGCCAGGCTTCGGCAATAGGCTTCTACGCGCGGATACCAGGTGCGGAAGGGTTCAGGAGCATCGGCGGCGGTTCCCACGCCGGCAATGGACCATTGATGATCGCCGCGGGACGACGTGTATCCGATGCGCGTGGTCATGTTCCCCGTCTGCGTCAATTGCGTACCGAGATAGCCATCCAGGGCCATCGCAAAAGCGGCGAGCGTATCGGGATCGGCTTTTCGCATCCAGCGATCGGTATGGGGTCCCGTCGCGCGGCCGCTCCAGGCCGTGATTTCTCCCGTCGAGAGGAGGGTATAGCCTTGGTATGCGCCCGCGAATCCCCCTCCCGCGGACAAGCTGAGGGTGAAGGAACCGGTTTTCCCCGTCGCTTCGCCGGCCCCGGCGGGAAAGCCGGCCGTTTTCCCGGAGGTGCGCGCAGCGTCCGGGGATCGATCGACGGGCTTTCGGCATCCGCACAAGCCGATGATGAGAGAACCGATCGCGAAGCCGATCCGAAGCATGCGCTTCCTTTTTTGCGATCATATGAACGAACATATGCGCGAGAATACGGGATGTTGGAGATGATCAATGTACCGTCTGGTACGTTCGGGGACAGGATCATTTTTGGGAGATCCCGGAAGGGTTGGGCTTTTCTTCGAAGGCTCTCGGGATTAAAGGCAGGAAAAGCCGAGCGATGCGGTCAGAAAAAAAAGGGCGCTCCGTGAGGAGCGCCCTTCGCGACGATCAAAAGCCGGCGGAAATTATTTCTTGGCGGCGGCCGGGCGCAAGCGCCGGCGATCCCACCAGACCACGAAGGGGCAGGCCACCGCGATGGTGGAATAAGTGCCTACGAAAACGCCGATCACCATGGCGATGGAGAAATCGCGCACCGACGAGGCGCCCATCACGGCGAGGATGACCACCGTGAAAAGCACGGTCAAGTGGGTGATGATGGAACGGCTGAGGCATTGGTTGTTGGCGTTGTTCACCCGCGTGGCGAACGATTCCTTCGAGCTCGCGACCCCCGTCAATTCGCGGATGCGATCGAAGATGATGATGGAATCGTTCAACGAATAACCGATGATGGTCAGGATGGCGGCCACGAAGTCGAGGCTGATCTCCATGCCGAACAAGGCGAAAAGCCCCAAGGTGATCAAGCTATCGTGGATTAGGCCCAAGACGCCGCCCACGCCGAAGCCAAGGCCGTTGCGCCCGAACCGGAACCAGATGTAAAGCACGATCAGCACCAGGGCCGAAAGGATGGAGAGGAGGGCCGACTGGCGCAGATCCTTGCCCACCGATGGGCCCACCGTATCTTCGCCTTCGATGGTCGCTCCCTTGACCGCCTTGGCGATGATATCCTTGGTCTTCGCATCCTCGCCCAGATTGGGGAGGAAGATCATCAGGCGGTTCTCGTTTTGCGCTCCCAGGGTTTGGACGCGGGGGTTAGCCAGGCCGGCGGACTGGATTTCCTTGCGCACCTCTTCCACGTTGGGCTGTTCCTGGAACTGCACGCGATAGACGTGGCCGCCCGTGAAGTCGATGCCGAAATGCAAGCCGCGCACGGCGATGGCGCCCAGGGCCAGCGCCAATACGATTACGGATAGGCCCACGTAGTACTTCGCCCAAGGGATGACCTTGATGTCCACTTCGTGGAACCAATCCACGCCCTTGCCGATGGACAGTTCTTTCACGTCGCGGTTCTTGAGGATGTAGTCGAAGACCAGGCGGGTGACCACGATGGCGGTGTACATCGAGGCGCCCAGACCGACCATCAGGGTGAGGCCGAATCCCTTGATGGGGCCTACGCCGATGTAGTACAGGATGGCGGCCGTGCCCAAGGTGGTGACGTTGGAATCGAAAATGGCGCTGAAGGCTTTCTTGTAGCCGGCGTCGATGGCGGCGCGCACGCTGCGGCCATGCCGCAATTCCTCGCGGATGCGCTCGAAGATCAGCACGTTGGAGTCCACCGCCATACCGATGGTGAGCACGATGCCGGCGATGCCCGGCAGGGTCAGGGTGGCATGGAAAGCGCCCAGCACCGCGAACAGGATGACCATGTTGAGCAGAAGGGCCAAATCGGCGATGAGGCCGGCGCCCTTGTAATAGAAGGCCATGAAGGCGGCCACCAGGGCCAGGGCCACTATCGCGGCCATCAGGCCCTTGTGGATATTGTCTTCTCCCAAGGTGGGGCCCACCGACCGCAATTCGACGATGGACATCGGGGCGGGGAGCGAGCCGGCCCGCAGGGTCACGGCCAATTGCTTGGCTTCGGTTATGTCGCCGATGCCGGTGATGGACGCGCGCCCGTTGGGGATGGCGCCCTGGATGACCGGGGCCGAGTAGACCACCGAATCCAGCACGATGGCGAGCTGACGTCCCACGTTGGCGCTGGTGACGCGCTTGAATTCCTTCGGCCCGAGGCCCTTGAAGGTGAGGCTCACTTCCACCTCGCCCGCATTCATGCTGCCGCTGCCGAGGCGGTTGGGCCGCGCGTCCGCGATGGTGGCGCCGGTCATTTCGGGACGGCGCTTGAGGAGGTACAGGCGGCGGGTCTTCACGTTGTCATGGGTCTCGATTTCGCGGCCCCAGAGGAACTGGTACTTCTGCGGGATGAGGGCCTGGACGCCGGAATCCTCGAGGATGGCCTTGGCCCTATCCACGTTCTCCGCCTTTACGGCCAAGTCGCGGCCCATGGCGATGAGCAGGGAGCCGAAGGGCCGATTCTTGTAGAACTCGGCGGCGGTCTCGGAAGTGTCCGCGGCGGCGGCGCTATCCTTCTTGGCGCTGTCCGCGGGGGAGGCCTTCGCCAGGGCGGAATCCTTCTTGGCTCCGGCCGAATCCGATTTGGCCTGCCCGGCGTTACCGGGCTTCGCGCTGTCGGCGGCGACTACGCGGCCGAAGATATCCTGCACCGCGCGCGCGGTGTCGTTGGCCGGGGTAGCGCCCTTGCTGATAGGGAGATGGCCGGAGCGGCGGTTCAGATAGGCGTCGATCTTGTCCAGGACCGGCTTGAACTCGGTGGCCTCGGGGATGAGCTTGAACTCGAGCAGGGCCGTGGCGCCGATCAAGCGGCGGGCGTCTTCGGCTCCCATGCCGGCCAAGTCCGCCACGATGCGGTTGTCGCCGGAGCGGGTGATGATGGGTTCGGACAAGCCGTATTGGTCAACGCGATTGCGCAGGATCTCCAGGGACCGGTCCATCACGTCCTTCTGGGCTTCCTTATCCAGCTTTTCCTTATGCACCTCCACGATGATGTGGGTGCCGCCGGCAAGGTCCAGGCCCAGATTGATGGCCTTGGCGGCCACTTCCGGGTGCTCGCGCTTGAAAATCTCGCGCGTCCGCTTTTCCAAGGCCAGATTGACCTCGTTCTTCTGCATGAACACGCGTACCGTGGGTATGAGGCTGATGACGCACAGCCCCAGGATGATGAGTAGAATGACCGTTCGTAACCCGGTTTCCCGTTTCATGGATGGTATGGACCCTTCATTCCGAAATGCTGTAGCCATCCCGGGATCGTTTTCCCGGGTCTAAGTTATTGAAAAAGCTGCCCGAATATAGAAAAGGACCGGGAAGGGACCAACTTCGGAAGGTCAGTAGGGGTGAAAAAGAAACTGTACGAGAGAATCGATTAGCTTAGAGCCCGTGACATAATGGGGGCTCTTATGCCGTCCGGTAGCTTTTGATCAAGAGCGAGAACTCGGGGTAGCCGCGAAGCGTTTCCAAATCCGGATCCTTCAGCGCCCAAGCGAAATCGGAGAACCCTTTGCACAGCGCCATTTCCATGGCGGCCAGGGCTTGTTCGCGCTTCCCCTGCAAGGAATAGTAGCAGGCCAAATCATAGTAGGCCGCCACGCAATCGGGATCGAGCAAGACCGCCTTCTTGCAGGCGTGGATGCTTTCGTCGAGTCTTTCGGGATCCTTGACCAGGGCGCCCAACAGGATATAGGCCGGGGCGAATCGGGGATTGAGCTCGGTGGCGCGGCGGCAGTGATCCAGGGCTTCGCTCCGACGCGCTAGGCTCTTGAGTACGCCGGCGAGGCAATAATGGGCCTCGAAGGTTTCATGGCCCGAGAGCAGGGCCTGTTGGAAGCATTCGACCGCGTCCTCGTAGAGGTAGGCGTCGGCGTATTCCAGGCCGCGATCGAAGAGCCATTTGCCTTCGCCACTTCGTTGGGCCGGGTCCTTGGGGGCCTCGTGCCCATTCTCCGGGCCGGTCAGGGACTTCTCGAGGATGTTCATGGCGGCGGAGATTTTGCCGGCGCGGAAAAGGAGATCGGAAAGTTCTCGGTACAGGGCCGCGCCATCGCGGGTGGCCCGGATCTGATCCCGCAGCAGGCAAACCTTGTCCCTCAGCAAATCTTCCATACGGCCCCGAGGAAGAGATCCCCAAGTCCAAATATACGTGACTGGGTTGTGCGCGGGGTGGGGATTCCGGGGGCGCGTTCTCCAATTTCGCTCAAAATGCGGCTGCGGCGTCTCCCTCCGCTGTTGGTGTGGGTCCGGCGGGGGCCTTCGGTGTAAGGCAGATGGGTCGATGGGTGGGCGCGCGCTAAGGCGCAAGCGCGCGCGAGAAAGGAGTGGGATGGGGCGAAAGCGGTGGAGAGAGAGTAGGGATCAGCGTGGAATACTTGATTAGCGCAGAATGCTGGCGGGGTAGGCTTTGTGGTGGGTCCAGCCTTGGCCGTGGGCTTGCAGGTCTAGCCAGTAGGCGCCTTGCGGGAGGGGGGCGGAGGTGCGCGAGAGGGTGGACCAGGAAAGGGCGTGGCGGCCGGGGGAGAAGGGGCGGTTCGTGAGGCTGCCGAGGAGTGCGCCCCGGGCGTCCAGGACGCGGGCCGTGACGAAGGCTTCGGAGGGGAGATCGAGGATGAGTTCCAGGCCGCCGGCAGAGGCGCGGAGGCGGGCTGCGAAGGCACCGGCGGCAAGGCGGCCGCTTTGGAGTTCGGGTACGCGGGCGAGGGCGGCGGGGGTTCCGGCGAAGAGGAGGAGGGTATCGTCTCCGGTAACCGGGATGTTACTCCCGGGGGCCAGGGGCCATTTCAGGCCGCGGGAGGGAGAGACGGCCCAGGCTTCTTGGCCCGGGGGAAGGACGGCGGCGGGGACGGCGAGAAGGGCGCCGGCCGGTTGGGAGCGTAGGGCCAGGGTCCAGCGTAGGGCGTGATCGGGATTCCAGGCTACGTAATCGACGGCGAGGGCGCGGCCTTCCCGGGACAGCCAGGCCGCGCTTTTGGCCGCGAATCCGGGCGGTTGGCCTTCGTCTTCCACGCCCAGTCCGTCGCGGGCCGAACGCGAGGCTCCGAGCGCCAACCGGATCCCGTCTCCGGCCGTAAGATCGAGGCGCAGGAAGCCTCCGGGCGCGGAGGGGGCGGAGGCGGCTGAAAGGCGCGCGACCGCATGCGGGGCCAGCGCGCCTACGTGCACCACGGTGTCCTTATCGAAATGGACGTAATAGGCCTGCCAGGGACGCAGCGAATCGGGCCGGGCGTAGCCGGTGTCATCGTAAGCGAATAAGGGCTTGAGATGGGAGCGCAGGTAAACGTCGCCATCGTGGATGGAAATGGGCCAGGCCAGCGGACGCAAAGAGGGGCACGTGACCAGGTTCCAACCGCTGTCCAACAGGATCGGGAACAACCCGTCCGAATCGGAGGCCACGGCGCGGGCCGGCGGGAAGTTGAGGGAAGGCGCGTCCCCGTCGCTGGCGATCCAGAATCCCTTCCCGCCCGGCAGGGTATCGTCGGCCGACAACATTTTATAGCCGGAATCGGGCGGCGTGCGTCCGCGCCAGACGGCGGCATACAGAGGGCCGGTACCGCTACGCGCGGCCAGTTCCTTCAGGCTCAGCGAAAGGCCGGGAGCGAGCGGCATGCCCGCCATCTTCCATTTGACGCCCGCCTTCAAAGCCAGAGGATCGCTCATCGAGGGTAAGGGCCGGGGCAGGGTCAAAAACCCTTTGGCCGGAAGATCCCGGGAGGAGGACTGATCGGTAACGGTGAAATTGACTTCCAGGGGAAGGGCGGGATCGGATGGCACGGGCAGGGTAAAGTCGAGGTTCTCGCCGCTCGGAGCGGTCCACCAGCCTATGCTATCGATGGGCGTACGGCCGAAGCGGAGCTTGGCTTGCACCGCCGCCACGTTGTCTTCCACCAGGAGATGCACGGTCAGCGAATCGTTCCCGTGCGGCGTCGTGCCGGTTACGCGGATGTGGGGAGGCAAGGTGTCCCGGCCGCAGAAATAGGTCCCGGCCCCGGGGATCCACAAACCGCCGTCCTTGCGCGGCATCCACAGGATGGCGGAGTTGGCATCGCGGCGGAAAAGTGAAAGCTCGTCCAAGGAGTCGCCGGTGACGGAGAGGCCGGGGAAGGTGGCCGCGGTGTCGAGAGGCCTCACTTGGAACAAGGTGCCGACCCGATCGAAGCCGGGCGGTTTGGGATTCCACGGCGCGCCGGGGAGCAACAAGATGGGGGCGGAGGCATCCTGGAACGGATAGCTCACGCGCCGCAAGCCGTCGATGGCCCGGGAGCCGCCCGGCGCCAGGGTGTCGCCGCTCGCGGGCAAAGCGACGATCCGGAAGGACGCGCTGGCGACGGGCCCGGACAGTCCCTTACGATAGGCCCGGGCCCTCACTTCGGCGTCGCTGGCGAGCTGGAAGCCCGAGAGAAAAAGCCGGGTTGAACCATGAACCATGGTGTCCGGATCGGTTCCGTCCAAGGTGTAGAAAAGACTGACGCTATCCGCGGAACATGAAAGGGACACGATAACGGCCGCATCGAAACTCCCACCGGCAGGGTCGATCAGGGGGGCGGGCGGCGCCTGATCGGATGAGGCCTGGAAATTGAGCACGGCCGCGCCGGGACGTTGGATGGCGTAGGCCAGCTTGATCCAATCGGCGCTCTTGGCTTCGCCCAGGATTTGCACCGCATCGATGTCGCCGGTGAAACCGGAGCCCCAATTTCCGTCGAGGCCGATCACCCCGCCGATCCCCAGTCCGGTGGCGGCCACAGGCAGATCGGGCGCCGTCAACGAGAAGGCCGAGTTCCCGTCCGCATACACGGTGAAATCCTTTCCCGCGGAGGAGACGGCGACCAGGTGCCAGCTTCCGTCGTTCAACTGCGCCCCGCCGGTCAGGCTCACGTATGGGGTGGTTTGGGATCCGGCCACGAAGGCTTCCAAGGTCCCGTTAATGGAAGCGACCCCGAACTGCTCCCCGGAAGCTGCGTAGCCGGTGCCGAATACCTGCGGATCCTGGATCGGCATCCCGCTTCCGGCCTTGGCCGACTTCTCCCGGGCCCAAGCCAGGACGGTGAAAGCCCGAAGGCCTTCGATGGTCCCGGCCGGAGCCAACACGTGCGAGCCCCCGGCCGCGAGAAAGCTGAAGCCGCGGCCGATGACGGCATCCGCCACGCCCGCCACGGCGGTCCCGCCGGCGTTGAACCCGTTCAAGGTGGCGTCGCCGGCCTGGCTCGATCCCGATCCCGTAACGGAGTCGGAGAAGGCGTAATAGGCGCGCCAATTATCGTTGATGGAAAAGACGGCGGCCGGCGAAGAGGCTTGGCGGGCGGCGGACTTACCCCAATACATGGTGAAGGCATCGCCTCCCGCGGCGGAGACCTTGTCCAGGCGCACCCAGACTTCGGCGGTATCGGAGGCCCAGCGTTCGATGCCGAAAGCCAGGGGCGCGCCGCCGGCGGCGAAGCGCAAATCCCGTCCCTCCGGAGCGGCCTGATTGAAATCGAAATTGCCATGGCCCAAGCGGATGAGGACCGGGACATTGGCCACGTCGCCGGACAGGGACACGGCGGCGCTGGCGTTGAGGATGATTTTCCGGGAATGGGCCCAGCTGGACAAGTCCTCGGGCACGATCACGGCGGCCGCTTTGGAAAGCAGGGTGTCCTTGCCATCGGTGATGCGGCACGCGTAGAGGCCGGCATCCGCCAAGTCGGCGAGATCGTTATGGTATTCCGCGGAGGTGGCGCCCGATATAAGCGTCCCATCCTTCAGCCACCGGTACTCGATCGCTCCCGACGCTTGCGCCGCGACGGTAAGCACGAATGCATGTCCCTCCGCTACGGTCAGGCCCTCGGGCTGGGTGGTAATGGACAACTTGATTTCCGGCGGGAACTCCCAGCTATACATTTTCGAGTCGGGGCGCTGGCTCTCGTAGGAGAACTTCATCCAATCGGCGGTATGCCCGTAGTAGGAGAACTCCGGTTCGTCGATCTTTCCGGCAAAGGTGCCTCCAGAGGAGGCGCTGCCGAAAAACCCGCCATAACTCTGACGGCCTTGCCCGATGGTATTGACGGACCGCGAGGTGACAGGCATTTCCTTGGGTAAGGTCCCGGAGGCGATCTTAGCTCCATCTTTATAGATGCTCACGGTTTTGCTCGCGACTGTAATCCCGTAAAAACTCCACTTCCCCGTCGTCAGAATCTTGCCCGCGCCTACCGAGGCAGGATAAAAGCCCCCTTGGTAAAAAATGCCGGCCAGGGAGTCTCCCTGCGATGGCTGTCCGAACTGGAATTCATCCGAGCCCCCCACGCTCCGGCCCAGATCCAGGAAGAGCGCCGCCGTATTCCCGGTCAAATCATAGGCCCATAGGTTGAAAGAGAAAGATTGCAGCGAATCGAAACCGCTGCCGAGTTCGAGGTAATCCCCGCCGAAGGAGGACCCGTCCAGGCTGTCGGCCATGCCGATGACGCCTTCCACGCGCTCGTCGCCATCGTAATTCTTCGGGGTCGCATGGTTCCAATTGCCCGCCGAATTCGTCCGCGTCTGGGTCCCGCCTTCGCCCAGGTGGTAAACCGCCTTATACCCCGATTTGCCGAACACGCCGCTTCCGTCGGAGAGCCAAGCCGCACCCGGCTTTCCCCAATACACGTTGATGAACTGCTTGTCGCTGCTGGAATCGACCTGCGGCATGCGCACCCAGACTTCCGCCTTTCCCAGCGACGGGGACCAGCGCTCGATCTGGAAACTGAGGGCGGACCCGGTACTCGATTCGAAGCGGAGATCCGAACCATCGCTCGCGGATTGGGACAGGATGCGGCTGTCGGTGATGCGGACCAGCATGGGAACTTCGGTCATGGGATTCTTCACGTCGGCACCAGTGGAAGTGGTGTTGATGTGAAGCTTGGCCGAATGCGCCCAGGTGGAGAAGTCCTCCGCCGCCCGCGATGACCCAACCCCTCCGAGTAGGAGAAGTGAAAGGAAAAACCGTTCCGCTATCCCGCGCAACCGCATGCGATGAATCCCTTATCCCACGATCCTTTCCGGAGCCGTGTCGGCCCAATTATAGGGGGCGGCCGTTGTCCGCTGACAACGCTTCTTATGTCGGCAATGGCGTAAATGACCGGAACCGGCCGGGACCGGGCGTATATTCGAACCAGAAAGCGCGCGCCTTTAACAGGGCAAAGCCGGGGGGATGCATGCGGAATGCTTCAAGATTGAGTGGGTTCGCGATGGTCTTCGTTCCTGCCCGGAGAATCGCCGTGGGAATCACCCTGGCAGCACTGGGAATGGCGTCCTCCACCCATGCCAAAGGGCTCATGGTCCATGAATGGGGCACATTCACCACCTTGAGCGCTTGCGACGGCCGCAGCCTGGCCGGCCTCTACGTGGACGCTTCGCGTTTGCCCGCATTCGTACATGGAATCCCTTATTTCAATTACGACACCGCCTTTGGCTGGGCCCCGCTTTCCAAGTTGCGCCACGTTACCGTGAAAATGGAGACCCCCGTCCTGTATTTCTACGCCCCGGATTCGCTCGATGTGGACGTGAAGGTAAAGTTCCAAGGCGGAACCATCAGCCAATGGTATCCGCAAGCCTACGATCGCGAGGCGGACCCGGCCGGCCCGTACGTGGACTTCGCCGCGGGGCCTAATCCCTATTCCGGCCATATCGGCTGGAAAGCCAAGGTCCTGGCGCCCGAGATGAAACCGGCGTATACGACCACGGGCTCGGGGCAGGAGACCCCCGAATGGACCGCCCCCCGCAACGTCGCCAGCAATATGCTGCGCGGCGAAGGCGGCGAGTATGAGCGATTTCTTTTCTACCGCGGCCTCGGCAATTTCCCCAGCACGGTAAAACTAAAGTTCCGCGATGACAGCACCCTCGCCATATTGAACGACGGCGAGGACGATTTGCCCTGGCTGATGGTGTACGATCGCCGCAATGGCGGGGACGCCATGCCCGCCGGCATCCTCTGGCAAGGCGCCTTGGCGGCGCATGCGATGATCTGCGTGCCCGTGCCTAAGCTTGACGCGGTCGATTATGGGGTAGGCATGGCGGCCATGGATACCCTGCAAAACCGCCTCATCCAAGCCGGCCTGTTCCCGGACGAGGCCAAGGCCCTGGTCCAAACCTGGTACGATGGCTATTTCCACGAAGGCGGGCTCAAAGCCTTCTGGATCCTCCCGCGCGCCCTCGTCGATCGCATCTTGCCTTTAACGATCACCCCCGCCCCCGAAGCCCTCCAGCGCGTGATCGTAGGGCGCAGCGAAATCCTCTGGCCCGCCTTCGAGAGCGAACTGCGCGCGGCCCGCGACGCCGATACCCTGGCCCATTTCTCCGCGGACAAATTCCGCATGGCCTACCAGGACTTCCTATTCCCCGATCCCGACGCGGAAAGCCTGGCCCTACGCCCCCGCCCGCCTTTCGCGGACGCCGCCGACCCCGTGCGACGCGAATCCCGGCCGGGCTTCGGCTGGAAAGTCTTGGGGATCCGGGATGCCCTCGGTCGATGGGCGCCTTGATCATAGGCTATTAAATAGGCGCTATAACGATGGGCCCTTAAAGTAACGACCATCAAACTTTGTGAAGGTTCAAGCGTCTTTGAGCCTATTCCGCGAAAAGCCCAAGCCGTTCCGGTCTCCGCCGAAAAAATCCTTTAAGTCGTCCAGTTGGCGGCCGATAATCTGAATAGGAGAAAGACCAAGGCCATGTTGGACCTGAACCCTATCGCTAACGCCGTCAAAACGGTGACCACCCCGCCCCCGCAGGCCCAGCCTGCGATCGCGGAGGAAACCAAGGCGGTGCCCGGTACAGAAACGTCGCAGGCGGTACCTCCGCCGGCGGCGGGTAAAGGCGGCAGCGAACCCGGCCTGGGGGAACATCTCGACGTCTACGACACCCAAAGCCAAACCCAACCGCATCCCAAGACCGCCCGTCAAAAGGCCGAACAGGCCCGCGAGGAAGCGCTCAAGGAGCATGTGTTGGGGCAAGGCACCGGATTGCCGCAGCCGACCGTAGATCCCCCGCCGCCGGAATTGCCGTTCCTGAAGCCGCTCGGGCATCCCTTGATAGGCACCGCCCTCGACGCCACCGTTTGAGGCGCGCCCTCAAGGATCCGCAAGCCGCGACAGCGGTATAATCGGGTCCATGCGCGAAGGCGCCAAGCGGCTTCTATTCGGATTGGCCGGACCCGGCCTGTACGCCCGGCTGCACGCATGGCGCTTCCGCCATCGCTTGCGCCAAGCCCTGGCTTCGCCCCGCCGCGCGGAAGGCTTCTTCGGCCCCGACTTGCTCGCCTTCACCGCCGCGCTCGCGCCCGGACAAACCGTGCTCGACATCGGCGCTTTCCTGGGCGGATCGACCGCGCTCTTCTGCCGCGCGGTCGGGCCCGATGGCCGCGTCATCGCCTTCGAGCCCGTGCATCATCGCGCCTTGGCCTCCCTGGCGCGGACGCTCCGCTGGCCGGCGCGCATCGAAGCACTCGCCCTCTCCGATACCACCGGCCCCGCCGAGCTCGTCATCCCCGTCCGCCATGGCGTACCGCTTTACTCCCAGGCCGGCTTCGCCGACTCCTACGCGGCCGCCGCCGAGCCCGGCTCCGGCTACGCTTTCCAACGGCAACCCACCCGCCGCTCACGCCTGGACGATTGGCTGGAACAGGCAGGCCTTACGCCCCAGGCCATCGGAGCGATCAAGATCGACGTGGAAGGCTCGGAGATGGGCGTATTCCGGGGCGGCGAAAAATTCTTCCGCGCATTCGAGGGGCCGCTGCTCTGCGAGTTCTGGTTCGACACCCTGCCGCCGCCGGGATGGGCCTGGCTGCGGGAGCGGGGGTATCATTGCCGTTACCTGGGGAAGGACGGCTCCTGGCGGCCCGCGGATACGGCCGCGGAAATGGCCGAAGCCGCGCGCGGGGAAACCTACGGGAATTTCCTCCTCCGGCGGGAATGAAAAGCGAAACGGATCCTAACGGAACGGGCCGCTAAGGTTTCAGCCCGTCCCGTATGCGATAAAGCCAAAGGCTCAACCGCCCCAAGCGCGCCAGCGTCCTCGCTTCGGACATGCTCACCCCTTCGGTGCAGGAAAAGCAATTGCGGCAGTGCAGGGTCAGGGAATCGGACCAGAGGGAAAATCCATAGCCGTCTTCGCGCGGGCATTCGAAGCGCTTATTCCCCTTGAAGGTCCGCGTAATCCCCAGCAACTGGGCCGCCGAATCCCGTTCCGGGGAAGAGAGCGCGCGCTTCCGCAAGGCATGCTCCAGGCCGTCGCTCTCATCATCCGGCTCCAAGGCTCCCGCCGAGGAATCCCATGGTAGCACCCCGACCGAATCTTCGGTGAGCGCCATCTGGCATTGCTCCCCATCCTTGAAAGCGAAGGCGACTTTCACGGCGCCCTGCTCGGGAGCCTGCGCGGGAACCAGGGCAGGGGATAAAGCGACCTTCGCAAGCGGCGAAGGCTCGGTGGCGGATAGAGGCGCGCAAAGCGCGACAGCGAGACCCAAAAACCGGATGATGGAACGCATTCCGAGCAAAGCTACCCCCTGAAGCTCCGGATAGGAAGGGAAGTTTGAGGCCGTGTGAGGAGGGTCACATGCCCGCGTGCAGGCCGCGCCACTCGGGCTCCAACAAGGCATAGAGATACTCGTCCGCCCAGGCGCCTTTCACGAAGCAATTCTCACGGAAAAAACCCTCCCGGCGCATCCCCAGCCTCTCCATCATCTTCCACGAACTCAGGTTGCGCGTATCCGCCACGGCCCAGATGCGGTGAAGCTTCAGGCCCCAAAGCCAGTCAATAAGGCCCGCAACCGCCTCCTTGCCGTAACCCTTGCCGTGCCAGGCGCTCGCGAAGTGGAAACCTATTTCGGCCTGGGCCTCTTCCGGCTCGCTGCGCTTGAAGCTGATATTTCCGATGCAGGTGCCGCCGTCTCTGAGGGTCACGGCGAATTCGTTCCACACTTTCGGCGTGCCGGGCTCGACCGCGGCCTGGACTTCCAGATCATGGCGCACGTCGTCGAGATCGAACACGCCCCATTGTTCATACTTGGAAATTTCCGGATCGGAAAGGATGGCGAACACATCCATCAGATCCCGGGACTCGAAACTGCGGACGATGAGGCGAGGGGTCGAGTAAATCACGGTGGCCAAAGGTAGCAATGCGTCCCGAATTGCTCATCCAAAAAGGACCGCCAAACAGGATTCGGAATCCAAACCTTGGCAAGTAAGGCTTCCGCCCGGGCCCGATCCCAACCGAGCCGATGGAAACCATAGAGGGCCGCGAAGTGGGCGGGCCCGGGAGCTTCGAAGGGGACGGGGATGTGGCGATAGGCCATGCCGAGGGATTCGACGAGACCGTGTTCGTCGGGGAGGCTATAGGGTTGGCCGAGAAGGCCCAGGTTGATGACGCGTTCGAAGCCGGCGGAACGGAGGGCTGGGATGGCTTCGGCGGAAGGTTGGCCGGCAGTGGCGAGGAGGTCCGTTATTTGGGTGAAGGCTTTGATGGTGTTGAGCATGGGGCCGTGCCGGAGTTAAGGATGCCAACCACAATTTAATTCATGCCGTTCCGAAAGATTACTACTTCGCCGTGAAGGTTGCATTCGGCTAGGAAATCCAATTGAAAGACACCTAATGAAGAACCAGGATTGTATTGAATCCTGCCTAAGGCGCGCGGCGGACGGAAAGTCGGAAGTACAGTTGATAGGTCTGGTAGGAGTAGATGATCGCATACTGATTTCACACTATGTGCCACAACTAAATAGCCTGCACTCGATTGGGATCAAAACATAGGATCCAAATGTGCACAGGGATCCAGATGGGCAGCATTGAAATGGGGGTCCTCCGGAGTATGTTGGTTGGTTACTACGACAACCCTCTTCCTCACAAAGGACCTCCCAACCGTGAATATAGTACTGGATCTTTATCGTGCGCAGCGCCGTCGCATCGAACGCCGATTTCGAAAAACCCGAGATCAAATCGAAGCGACTCGATGCCGAATTCTCCTCCTTTTGAATTCAGGTTATTCCGCCAGTTCTACCTCGCAAATGGTGGGCTGCGCCCGGGCTACAGTGTACCGAACGATGTACCGATTCGAGGAGCTTGGTGAAGCCGGGCTTTCCGATCAACGGTTTTATCCCGAGGCCCGCAAAGTAACCCCCGAACTTATGAACTACCTGCTTTCCCTGTTGGACATATCACCTCGAAGCCTCGGGTGGCAGCGGTCCACTTGGACCTTGGAGTTGATGGCGCTTCAAGTCGAAGAGAGGATGGGGGTACGGCTTTGCGCCAGCCATGTTCGGAATCTCCTTTTGTGGCTGGGGTGTCGGCGCGGTCGCCCACGGCCAGGCTTGCGCATCCCATTTCGCGGGCGTCGGAAGATTCTGGAGGCGATCCGAAAGGTCGTTGCCCAAGCCTCGGAGCGCGATGAAGTCTTTTATCTGGATGAGGCGGATCTCGACCTCAATCCCCGTATCGGGCCATGCTATATGAAGCGTGGCCAACAATGGGTGGTTCTGACGCCGGGCAAGAACCAGAAAAGGTACGTGGCTGGCTCGCCGAATGCGAGGACAAGTCGAATCATCCACCAATTTTCAACGGTGAAAAACACATCTCTCTTTTTGTGGCTACTGGAAAAGTTGAAATCATCGTACCGACGAGCGGAAAGGATCCATCTCATCTTGGACAACTTCATCATCCACAAATCGCGGAAAACGGAATTGTGGCTGCGACAATTCGGGGCTCGGTTTATTCTACACTTCTTGCCACCCTACTCGCCGGAATACAACGTGATTGAGCGTCTATGGAAGCAGATGCATGATCAAGTGACCCGTAACCACCGCCACCGAACCATGGACGACCTGATTTGTGCTATTGAGCAATTCCTGCGAGGGGTTCAACCTTTTCCAGGTACCAAGGTCTCACTTCTAACGATGGCAGCCTGATGTCTCAGATCGAGTGCAGGCTATTTAGGGCTGGTACGAAGTGGATCCCACTAGCCCCTAGTTGAGTGACATACGGCCTGAATGTTGCTCCCTGATCTTTCCAGTCAGGAGCAAATGAATAAGGGAAATTCTGGGGTTGGAAGAAAATCGAACAGAAAATAAAGAACTAATTTTACATTTCCAAAACCTCCAGCTGGAAATGGTTTTATGAATCAAACCCTCCTAAATGAAATGCTAGGATATCTAGAGCTGGGTGTTTCAATTGACCAAGAACATTTTCGGTCAGGCCAGCGCGCGGTTTTTTTCGGGAAATCCACCCAGGATAATGAGGTCAAACTCGCGGTAAAATATTGCTTGTACAATGAAACCCGAGTGGCCAGGATACAGAGGGAAATAAACATCTTGGATGGGATATCGTCCAATTATTTCCCTAAAGTTCACAAGCACATTTATGTTACTTCAGAAATAATATCTGAAATAATCGACAGCATAAATCCGAAAACAAATTTTGACCAATCCCTTCGACTGAAAACGTCAAATATTAAGCCATTCTTCATTTCCATTGAAGAATTTATTCCCAACATACCATGGGCCGACGCCCTAAATGGGTCAGATAAAATAAGCAAGATTGTTAATATTTTATTGCAGACATTTGAGGCCCTTTCACTACTTTGGGGATCCAAAATAGTTCATAGAGATCTTAAACCCCCTAATATTTTAATTCGGCCCAATTTAAGTCCCGTGATAATCGATCTTGGGATTGCAAAAAGCCTTAAAGAGGGGACAAGGGATTTAACCAACCCTGCGTTCGCTTCACCGTGCACTCCAGCTTATGCAGCACCAGAACAATTAGTACCTGATTCAGAAATCAATTATAAAGCCGATCAGTTCTCTATGGGCGTCATTGCATTTGAGGCGCTCACAGGCGAATTTCCCTATGGAAATTATAACGATATCGATCTTGACGGCCTTGTAACAAATTTTCAGAATGGGCGTCTCCGAAATATTCAGGAGTTGAATCAAGGCGTTTCGCCCAGGCTGGCAAGTTTTGTAAATAAACTTTTGAACGTGGAACCTTACAAAAGGTTCAGGCATGCTGAGGCGATTCTAGAAGAAATTGGCAAAATCAGGAGCGAGTTTATATGAAAATATTCCATCAATCCGGGCATAATAACAATTGGAATAGGGATAGCTTCCAAGAGCACGGGATCGGGGACGGAATAATCATAAGCCCCGTCCACACATTGGTCAATGTTGTTGAAGGATTTGATTCTGATTTAAAATCTCATAGCGTATTCGATCCCCAGTTTTATGTGCCAGATTCACAAAAAGTGAAATTGAATTCATATCATTTTTTCCCTGAGAAGCTTTTGGATGGCTTTACGACAAATGATTTTGAGGCTAGCGCTCACGAGTCCGCGCAACTATGTCTTGAATTTCAAATCAGAAACGATTTTGAATTTTTGATTATACCAGCCCGTTACCACGAACAGATGGTCTCTAATTTCATTGAAAAGCAAAAAGCATTTTCAGTCGAGCCTTTTCTATCAGAGGCCTCAAAATCAAAAACAAAAAAGAAAATTTTCCTTACGCTTCCACTAACTGCTGCGATGTTGCTGGATAGCAAGTTCAGAGTCAAAGTTTTGAATTGGATAACATCTTATCAAGAGATTTATGGAATTTATTTATTAGTCAATTTTGATGAACCCGGAAAACAGATTTCAAATTTTGAAAAGCTGAACGCTTATGTCGCATTTATTAGTGAGGTTCGAGGGGCAGATCTACAAGTCCTATGTGGCTATTGCAATACCGAAGGTCTTTTATTATCGGCTCTTGATGTTTATGGGGCTACGATCGGAGCCTATGAAAATACAAGAAGGTTTTCGATCGATAAGTTTATCGATGATGATACAGAAATGCGAGGTCCGGCACCACGAATTTATTTCCCCAAATTATTGAACTGGATTCGCTATGACACCGCGGTAGAAATCAGGGACGACCACCCCGATTTGTGGAAAACTGTCTACTCGCCTACGAGCTTTTCAGAATCAATTTTTGAAAAAGGAACCAGACCTCACTTTACCCAACCAGTTCTTTATCATCATCATTTTGAGCTAATTAACGACCAGTATAAGACTCTGGAAAAAATCATCTCGAAAGAAGATAAAATTAACGAGCTAAAAAAGTCAGTATCGAATGCTTTGGCACTCTACAATGATATTGATAATGCAGGGATTTTATTATTTGACGGCAATTGTAAAGGTGAGCATTTGCCAATATGGAATAGGCTACTTAATCGAATGGGAAAGCCATTGACTTGAAATTGCGGCCTCATTTATTCTCGATGAGTAGGCCTCATTCTTTTTCGGATTTTCAGCCGGCTTAACAATTATTTCAAAGCCGTCTAGATCCATAATTATAAGGCCAACATTGTATTTTTGAAAAATCTCTTTTCCCTTAATGGCTGGTTTTGAAAAGTGTTTATCCAGCAATACAAACGATAGGTCGGAAAACTTTTTGTACCGATATGCCTGCGCAAGTGCATGAGACCAATTTTTTTTCTTCGCTTCGATTGCGACAACAAAATCCAAAACTGATTTATAAGGCTTTGAGATTTTAAAACAACCACCCTCTATTTGTTTTAAAAATTTTGCCTCCACATACTCGGTTAATCGCTTCCGAGCTGTTGACTCAGAAATGAGAAACAAATCGGAAAATTCAGAAGTGCTTATTTTATCAAAAGAAGAGATTCTTTGAAGCTGATACACCCAGTCTAGATGTATTGGCTTTCTTTCCCTACTCATCCGGTGTGTCGGAGTAAAAGTCCCCATTACAAGGTCCGCGATTCCATCTGAACAATCAAATTCATCGATCAAGAAATATCTATTTACGACACGGTTCCGAAGCCCACCAAGAAAGTCTTGGGAGAAATCCTTAAACCTGTCAACTAAGTCTTGTTCCGTTGAAAACATATTCAATTTTAATATAGGAAATCTCACTCTGCCATGAAAATGGAATCTAAGGCCACCCCGGAATAAGAGGACGTACGATCACTCAACACACACACGCCAAGGCGTAGCCTACGCGCACTTTCCAGTGCGCTCCGGGGACTCCGCCCAAACGGAATTTCAGGTTGGCCTGTCCGTTGAGGCAGAGATTCGAACGACGCAAACTTCGCTTGGCGCCTATGTCCGCTTGCTCTCAACTCGCCTTCATTTCATGCAGCGGGCGCTCATTCCGGGGGTATTGTCCCAACTCCGCGCGCGTCCTCCTATTTCAGTCCGCACCTGAAAAGCCGCTTCAGCCTTGGCTAACGGGGGCATAATTGGCCTCGAAATGTGGCCCCGACGGGCCGAAAAGAAAAGTATTTTGGGGGCGGATAGAAATAGGAGATCAAACTGATAACAAAATTGAAAATGCAAAAATATAAGGAATTTAATGGGGACCTTGACGATTGGGTTCGTTCCCAAAAAGGCGGCTTAGATGAAACGTTAACGGGCGATGAATGGAATCAAATCGAAAAAATAGTCCAAAGATTGAAAATCCAAAGGAATGGAAATGCAAGTATAGACTATAAAAATGAAACTGAACGGCTGCTTAAAAAGGATCTGGAAAATATCGATGTGATCCAAATGGCAAAAAGCATGGCCTAATAGATTTCCAGTCGGGAAGGCTGGATCGCTCTCGCCCGCCATCCCCTAGGCCAACCGCCGCTCATCAATGAGCGGCGCAACCTTGGCGGCATTGCGACCGGTAGCGACAGCCGCATGAACTGCTGCCAGCGCTGCTTATGCGATATCGACTCCCAAGCCACGACACGCGCCAGTTATGAACCAAACTCTTTTCTCGGTCATGACGCGCTTCTGCTTGAAATCAAAAACGCGGGTGGAAAACGGTGAGTCAAAACGTGCCGTGATGAGTATTTTTTAACCGTGGCATTACCCCGGAATATCCACCCTCATTTTTTGAAAATCCTTAGCGACAATGTGGGTTTGCGTCAGGAAGAAATCCGGAGCTTCCTTGAATATTGGGATTCGAGGGTCCTCAAGAAAAAAGATTTTCTTCTCAATCCAGGGGATATTTGCCGGGAAACCGCATATGTAAACCGAGGGTGCTTTCGCCGATATCTGATTAGTGAAAGCAACAAAGAGAGCATACTGAATTTTGCCACCGAAGATTGGTGGGTGGGGGATTTGGAAAGTTTTTTCCTGGAAAAACCCACCCTCTATACCATCCAGGCTTTGGAAGAATCCGAAGTGCTTACCCTTTCCCGTCGAAACTATTTGCGAGTAGTGGAGATCTTTCCCAAGTACAAATCATTTCATGAGGAAAAAATCCGGCGGACATTTTTCGCCACGCTCAAACGCGCGACGGCGGCGAAAATCGAATCGCCCGAAGAAAAGTATTTGAAACTCGCCAAGGAACAGCCGGACCTTTTTCAACGGATTCCTCTGCACTATATCGCTTCTTATTTGGGAATTGAACCGGAATCCCTAAGTCGCCTCCGGAAAAGATTGGCTATCAAGCCTTAAAAATCCTAACCCAAGTCAATGAAATTCGAGGCGCTCCGCGCTTACATTCTCCGTATGCCCTAAAATATGGAGAGCAATATGGAAAGATCGGCAATTGCCCCGCATATCCCGGCCTCACTCCGGTTTTCAGGTTTGGATCGGCCTATGCGCATTCTTCTGACTTGTAGCCCTGCCTATGGACATTTCCATCCCATGGGACCGATAGCGCGGGCGCTCGTTGATAATGGGCATGAAATCGCTTTCGCGACGGCAGCCGACTTTTGTGAACGCATAGAACGTTGCGGATTCCGAGCCTTCCCGGCCGGGCTCAAAATGCCTGAACGCGGCGTAATTATGCGCAAGGTGATCAGCGATATGATGAAGGCCCCTCCCTCTGATCGCCCCAAAATGGGATTCCCGCGCATATTCGGCGAACATAGCGCTCCCATCATGCTTCCGGATTTACAAAAGGTGATCGCCGAGTATAACCCGGATTTGTTGATCCATGACACGAGTGAGCTCGCGGGCCCTATTGCGGCGACGGCCGCCGGCATTCCCTATGTGAACCACAGCTTCGGGCACATCATGCCCGATGAAATCATCGCGCTCGCGGCGGAATGGCTCGCTCCGCTTTGGAAACGGATTGGGCAAGAGCCCCCTCCCCTGGCGGGGTTATATCGTCACCTTTATCTGGATATTTGCCCGCCAAGTCTGCAATTCCCGGGCATCGCAAAGGTGGTCTCGAAAGAGGCGATGCGCCCCGTCGCTTTCGATGCCGAGGTGGGGGAACGATTGCCCGCCTGGGTTGATGCAATGCCTTCTCTGCCGACCGTTTATGTTACCATGGGTACCCTTTTCAACGATACCCAGTCTTTGTTCCGCACCATACTCGAAGGATTGCGGGACGAGCCCATTAATATCATTGTGACCGTTGGCAAGTCGGGCGACCCGGCCGCATTCGGCCCCCAACCGGGCAATGTCCATATTGAACGCTATTTGCCGCAAACGCTTTTGTTCCCGCGCTGCAACGCCGTCGTGAGCCACGGCGGCTCGGGGACCATGCTCAGCGCGCTTTCGGCAGGAATACCGCTATTGTCAATACCGCAAGGCGCGGACCAATTCCGCAATGCGGAACGCTGCAGTTCAGCGGGCGCCGGAAATACCCTTATGCCGCATGAAGTATCCTCCGAAGCGGTGCGTATCAAAGTGCGGGCCTTGCTCGATGAAGCGGGCTTTCGCGAAGGCGCAAAGCGGCTAAGTAGGGAAATCAGCGCGATGCCGGCGCCCTCCGATGTTGTCGCCGTACTCGCGAAACTGGTACTCGATCATGCGAAGGTCCGAAACCGCGGATAGGCGCCCACCCCTGAAGGCAAGTCTCAAGGCCGCATGATCGAAATCATTCCGCTTTGAAATCTTGCCTTCGGATCCGGACTTGAATATTGTTCTACCCGGACGCAAACGCCGGGATTACCCACAATATTGGTTTTCTTCCCGAGCATCGATATCGAATCCGCGACAATCCAAGGGAACCGTCCCCAGTCCGGGCTATCCGGTGGAATTGAACTCGACCGCAAATAGGCCCACGTTTTCCCAGAATCCGGAGAAATCATCACATCCACGGCGTCGACCGGATCGGGGGAATTGCTCTTTGTGATCCAGGTAATGGGCAAGGTGTCGCCTACCTTGAACGACTCGCCTCCCAGAGGGTAAGTGAGCCGGATAAACATGGTATCCGCAATCATGAAATCGCCGCTAACGGAAATCTTCAGGGAATCGCCCGTATTCCGTTGTGCGATACGAACCATGCACCAACTGTTCTCGGCAAGGGAAAATATTTTCCCTTTCACGGTGAAGAACGTCGGGATTTTCCAATAAAAACCGATTAAGCCCTGTGAATCCAGCGTAAGGGGCTGGTCAGAGATCGCCCCCCATGTATGCCCTCCGTCCGGCGACAGGAAAACATCCACGGCGTTGATCGTGCCTTGGCCATTTCTTTCAGTCTCTGCCGTGACATGCAGGCTATCCCCAAGCGCATAAACTTCACCGCTCCTGGGGGAGAGCAGGCTCAGCGACGCCTTATCGCCAGGATTGACATTCACGCTATCCTTGGGCCCGGTCTTGGTGGAATCCACGGGGGTTACGACTAGGGGATTCGGATCGGATGATTCGGATTGGCAACCGGACAGCGGCCCCACCAATACGGAAGCCAAAGTTAATGAAGCGATCGGAAGCAGACGGCGATATTGTCGGATGAAACGCATGACACCGTGTTCTTTCATGGAACTAAGCTCAATGTCCAATTTAATAACGCGACGCTTCAATGTATCGGCGCGTAGAACAGACTATGTTTTGTTCAATTCGGAAAAAGGGCGCGGAATGAAGAAATACGTCGCGGAGTTTATCGGCATTTTCTGGCTGGTTCTCGGTGGATGCGGCAGCGCTGTTTTGGCGGCCGCATTTCCGGAGCTCGGAATTGGTTTTGTCGGCGTCGCGCTTGCGTTCGGGCTTACGGTCCTGACGATGGCCTATGCGATCGGGCACATTTCCGGCTACCACCTCAACCCTGCCGTATCCATTGGGTTGTGGGCGGGCGGGCGTTTTCCGGCCAAAGAACTGGCGCCCTACGTCATCGTCCAGGTCATTGGATCGACGGCGGCAGCAGGCGTTCTGTACCTTATCGCCACGGGCAAGGCCGGTTTCACTCTCTCGGGCGGATTCGCGTCGAACGGTTACGGCATCCATTCGCCCGGTGGATACTCGATGTTCGCTGCGCTGGTTTGCGAAGCGGTTATGACCATGATGTTCCTGTTCGTCATAATGGGGGCGACCCGACAAAAGGGTTCCTTCCGGCTTTGCGCCTTTGGCCATCGGGCTTTGCCTCACCCTGATACATCTGATCAGCATCCCGGTCACCAACACCTCCGTGAACCCTGCACGGAGCACGGGCGTGGCGATTTTTGCCGGCGGATGGGCCGTTGGCCAACTTTGGCTGTTCTGGGTCGGCCCGATTGTGGTTGGCATTCTTGGGGCCTGCCTTTACCGATTCATCGGAAGCACGAAGGATTAATTCCGGGGTTCGAAAGCCTGTCCCAAAAGCTGGACGATGTCGTTACGGTCCCGTTTACTTTTTCGGAATAAGCGCAGCCAGGCGAAGAGGAGTAAGTAGTGGAAAATGCATTTGGAAATGAAGAAGCAAAGCCCGCCGGGATCGATATGGACGCGTCGAAGTGTTCGAGCTGTGGGGCGACGATCAATACGACGGACGATTTTTGCGGGGAGTGCGGGACTAAGGTAAATAAAGGCGTCTCCATTACGGGCGCCGAAAAATTGTGGAGCGAAGAAGTCGACGCCAGCGTCAAGAAGGCCACCAAGTGGGTTCTCGCGGTAGCGATCATGTTCATCGTTTTCGGGACAATTATGGGGCTCATGCAGAAGGGCACGAGGGATCAGGCTCTCGCCAACCTGGTGAAATATGACGACGCCCTGACTTGGTCGCAACCCGTAAATGGTAAAACGGTGACAGTCGGCGAGCTCAAGAAGATGGTTAATTTCGAATATTATTCCGTGTTCGCTCTGAATTACTTCTTATCCATCGTCATGTTCGTGATTTTCGTATGGTCCAAGAAATCCCCGTTTTCCGCGTTTGTGACGGCTTTATCCATATACTTGGGGGTCATGGTATTGAGTGCGATCGTTGATCCTAAAACGATTATCCAGGGAATAATCGTAAAGGTCGCCGTGATCGCGGCTTTGATTAACGGCATCAAGGCGGCTATTCCTACCAAAGGGCTTGCGCGTGGAAGCGCCTGAAAACCCTTCGCCGGCGGATATCATCATCTGCTCGAAGTGCGGATTGGAAAACCCTGAAGCAAAGAGATTTTGCCCTCGATGCGGATTCCCTTCCGCCTTGGTTTTCAAGCAACCCACCTCCGCATTGCAATCGATTGAGCCGGCGATAAAGGCATATGCGATCCTCTTCGGGGTCGACTTGCTTTTCCTTTTGCTGAAAATAACCCCGAAAAGCATTCACCTGCATATCGAAATCCTAATCGATTTCCTGTTTTACTCGGTTATCCTATTCGCGGTTTACCCGTTCAAATCGAAGATCATTTTTTTAAGCAGACGGTTTTTCAATGAATATTATCCGCCATTGAAAATGGTTTCCCTGGCCATCCTGACGGGCGCGGGGATTTATCTGTACTTTCAATTAGTCGGAATGCTGGGGGTCTCGACCATAAGCTACCTTGAAAAGGCGGATCTCGGAACCTTTCGGGTTCCGTGGGCATTCACAAGCACGGTATTGCTGGCTCCCGTTTTCGAAGAGATATTTTTCCGGGGATATCTCTTCCAGAAGTTCCGATTGGTCCTAACGCCCAGGCAAACCATCCTTCTGCAAGGGCTCCTCTTCGGAATCATCCATTTGAATCCGGCCATGTATATTTCCCATACGATGATGGGCATCCTGTACGGTTATTTCAGGTATCGGACAAAATCATTACTGCCCGGAATCACCTGCCATGCTCTGTGGAACTTTTGCGTGGTCGGGGCCGAATACTGGCAACTCACGCTAAAATGAAGACGATGAATTGAAGGCGATGAATTGAAAACCGATGGAAACCGAACCATCCCGGGAGGTCAGTTATGGAACGCGTAACCGGAATCGGCGGAATCTTCTTCAGCGCTAAAGACCCCGCCAAACTTCTCGCCTGGTACAAAACCCATCTCGGCATCCCCGTCACGGAATGGGGCGGCGCGGCCTTTCGCTGGGTCGACGCCGCAGGCGCCCCAGCCAACGGCACGACGGCCTGGTCGATCGGGAACGGCTCCAACTTCGCTCCCGGCAAGGCCTTCATGGTGAATTACCGCGTGGCGGATCTGCATGGCCTGCTGAAACTGCTTCGGGAAGAAGGCTGTCAGGTGCTCGAAAAGGTAGAAGAATCGGAGTATGGGATATTTGGCTGGGTCATGGATCCGGAAGGAAACAAGGTTGAACTATGGCAACCGCCGGAAGGTCAATAGCGGCGCGTAATATGGTTAGCTTTTTCCATCAGATCCCAACTCCCGGAGGTTACCGATGGATCCCGTAGTTCACTTTGAAATGCCTTTCGAAGATAAGAAGCGCCTATCGTCCTTCTATAAGTCCGCCTTCGGCTGGAAAATGGAAGGCATGGGCGATGATATGGGGAATTACGTGGTCGCGTCTACGACGGAATCCGGACCGCAGGGTCGTCCGAAGATCCCCGGAGCCATCAATGGCGGCTTCTTCCCCAAGAAGCCCGATTGGCCAGCCCAATATCCTTCCGTCGTTATCGGGGTCGGGAACATCAAGAAAGCCATGCAGAAGATCGCCAAGGCGGGCGGCACGGTATTGGGCGAGCCGATGGCGATTCCCGGCGTCGGGCAATACGTATCCTTCACGGATACGGAAGGCAACCGCGTGAGCATCTTAGAGCCCCTCCCCATGGGGACGCCGGCGAAGGCCAAGCCCGCGCCTAAGAAAAAAGCGGCGGAGAAGAAAAAGAAAAAGTGATCCTATGCGGCGACGCCGGTCGCCGCGCATTCTCCTTACGTCTTCGTCCCGAAGTGTTACCACTTCGGACGCCTCCCGCTCTAATCCCACGTAATTGATTTCGGCAGGCGTCCACTAATCCTTTCAAGGAGAATCCGGTAATGCGCAATCCCCGTTTGATGGGTCGAAAGTCTTTTTCCTTTTTCGCGGGAATCATTTTATTACTCACTTTCGCGGCCTCCGCCCAAGATCTGTATACGGGCGTTTGGCGTTCGGGCTCGGGGGGTTATTACCTCTGGTCGGGAGTAAGTTGGACCGACTTCAATACCAAGTGGAGCGATCTGGGCGGCAAGAACCTGCGTCTGATCAATATCAAGACCTATACGGTGGGCGGAGTCCGCAAATGGTCGGGCATATGGGAAGGCGGTAGCGATGCCTATGCCCTTACGCCTCTCCATCTCACCTGGTCGGCCTTCAATACGTTCTGGAGCGACAACAGCAGAAAGGGGCTCCGCCTCATCCAGGTGGAAACCTATGTGGATAACGGCACCACCTATTTCATGGGGGTCTTCCGCGCGGGTACGGATGGGTACGCCCTCACGCCTCTGAACCTGGATTGGTCGGCGTTCAATACCTTTTGGAGCAACGCCAGCAGCCAAGGCCTGCGGCTGATCAATATCGAATCCTATATGAACGGCAGCACGCGTTGCTTTCTCGGGGTATTCCGGGCCGGCTCTGGCGGATACGTGCTTTCCCCTTACGGAAAGGATTGGAACCAGTTCGTCAGCTACTGGAGCGATCTCGGAAAGCAGAACGAACGCTTGATCGATATCGAGTCGTTCGTGGAGAATGGAAAACGGATTTACCTCGGCGTGTGGCGAGAAGGCGCGGACGGGTATTACCTATGGGGCGGCGTGGACTGGGAAAGCTTTACCTCCAAATGGGCGGAAAACGCGGCGGCGGGATTGCAGCTCATCGATATGGAAACCAATGCGGGAGGGTGCGACCCCAATTGCCTGAACCATGTATTGATGCCCGATAATCCCGCCACCCCCGGGCGCGATGGGTATGACTATGGGATCACCGCCGGCCCCATCCATTGCGAGGGGAATCCATCCTCATGCCCCGCGGCCAATCCCGGCGACGTGGTATTCTATAGCTGGCCGAACCTGAAAATCGGGACCGACGTGTACTCGCGCAATTCGGTTCTCTACGATGCCAAGGATCAGATCTTTACCTTGCCCTTCAAGATTCCCGCCTCGTCGCTGTGGCACAATGCGTGGATGTACGGCCCGGGCTCTTGGCACCATGCCATCGACTACCAGCGCAACGACAAGGCCACCTTCGAGGTGGATGCTGCCGCTCCGGGAAAGGTGATCCATATCGGTTGGGATTGGTGGTCCGGGAATACCATGGTGATCAGCCATGATGCCGGCGGCAAGCAGGACGTGTACCGGACCATCTATATGCACTTGCAGAACGATCCGAACGACGATTGCGATCGGGCTTGGACGCAGACCATCCCGAACTTCAATGCCGCGGACAAAGCGACCTATTCAACCTACCTGAACAATACCGGTTGCCCGGAAAGCAAAGCCTTCCGCAATCCCCAATCGGATTGGTGGGGCGTGAGCGCGAAGAAAATCGACATGTCCCTATTGGGAACGAACGTGGCGGCGGGGCAAAAGATCGCCTATAGCGGAAGCACGGGCCCGGGCGGCTGCGGTTGCATGACCGGCGGCGCAGGGCCGAACACCCATTTGCACATCTTCTTCGCCCATCGCGATCCGGTGGATAACAAATGGTATTTCATCGACCCGTACGGGATCTACGCCTACCCCGATTTCTATCCGGCCGCCGTGGACGGCGCGATCAACAAGGCCTGCGTACGCTACCCGATCAGTTGGAAGACCGGTAATCCGACTTACGCGCCTTAAGAGAACCTAGGCCCGGGCCCGCTCTTCGCTTCGCGGGCCGGGCCGTCGGGACTTTCATCATATCGTTCGGGGTCGAAGGGAACTTCGGCCCCTTTCCGCTAATCATTCAATCCCATTCCATCGAAAATCCGATCCTGGCTTTTCTCAACCCTCGACTCCCGGGTTTTGGACTGCTTGGGCGCGGAAAAATACAGCAGGTAGCCCCTTTGCCGCCCCGGCGTCAATGCTTCGAAGGCCCTTTTCAAGGCGGGATTCTTATCCAATTCATTTCGGAATTCCGCGGGAATATCGTAATCGGTATTCTTTTTGAGAGTCACTTTCAAACCGGACTTTTCCACCTCAATGGCTTCCCGGATGTAGGCCTTCAAGGCGGACTGGAGCTTGACTATCTCCTGGACGTTGGTGAAACGGATCTGGCGGCCCGCCTGTACGTTCTTCGTTTGCTGGATCAGGATGCCCTTCGGATCCTTCATCAAGGCGCCTTTGAAGAACAGAAGGGCGCAATATTCCTTGAACACATGGATAAGGACGATGTTGCTATCCTGAAACGTGTAACAGGGACAGCCCCATTTCAATTCTTCGGTCAGACCGCAGCCGAGAACGATCGGTCTCAGCTTTTGGATTTCCTTTTGCCACTTTTCTTCTTTTTCAAAATAAAAATCGACCTTGTGGTTCATACCCGGAAACGTCCTTTGTGTTCGATCGCTAACCCCATCTGAAAAAATAGGTTAGGAACGGCTCACGCGCAAAGGAGCCGGGATCCTCTCGGTCCGTCTTTCCCCGGGGGCTGAGCCGGATGCTCCGTTTTTGAGAGCGATTCCGCCCGATGTGCGGAAGAATACGTATCGAAGAACGGTTAATCTACGGAAGGTGAAGGCTTTGGAACCGATTCCGAAAAACAGGAGGGCCTATGAAACCGATTTTCTTCGGGAGTCTGCTTTTTTCTTTGACGATGCTGATCGGATGCGACTTGCAGAATGACAGCGGGAAAATCGATTTGAGCGGATGTTGGCAAGTCATCGATACTACGACAGGCGAGGCGCTTTTTGCAGTTGATACTGGGAGCCTGGAACTAGTGCAATCCGGGAATGCGCTAGTGGGCTATGTTTCCTGGTCAAAACCGGATTTCCAATCTCCCGACAGCGTGGCGGGGACCATGGTTGCGGATTCGATCAGTTTGAGGGTCACCGATCTAAAGTCGAAAGCCACGCGCGATTTTACAGGAGCCGCCAAGAACGAAAGCACCTTCGAAACTGCATGGATGGGACCCCGGTCGATTGACTTCACTACCCCTACCAGTGACTGGGCCGGGACCCGGATCTCTTGCCGAACGCCAAAATAGAGGGCAGAAAAGGAGGGTATTTGACTCAACTCCCGGGACTTGGGTAGGAATAGGCCGGATTTGGCGGGTGGATTTGGACTGAATCCATTAAGTTTATGGACACCATTTGAAAATCTTCGGGTCGGCGATTCCGCCTTCGGATTGGGGAGCTCATGATGACGTTCCGGAAGACACCGTTTCTCTACCGTTTGTGCCTGGGGGCCGCCGTCCTCCTCGGGTTGGCGAAGGCCCCGCAGGCGAAATGGCTGACCGTCCATAACGATTTCATCGTGTACGATACGGAGGGCAATGCCGTCCATACCCGCAGCGGCTGCCTGCGCAAGTTCGGCAGCACCTACTATTGGTACGGAAGCGCCAACGGCTTTTCCAACCAAATGTGCTACTCGTCCACCGATCTGCTGCACTGGACGAACAAAGGCGTAGTCATCGTAGCCGCCGGCACCAACCGGATGGATGTCCTTTACAACGATTCTACCAAGCTCTACGTCATGTTCCTGAAGACGGGAAGCTCTTCGGCTTGCGATCTGGGTATCGCGACCAGCCCGACCCCGGACGGGAAATTCACCTTGGTGGGGAACAACAAGGTGCAAGGATCCCCGATCGGGGATATGTCGGTGTGGCAGGATACCGACGGGAAGGCGTATCTCGCCTACGTGTGGGACAGCATCCCCGGCGCGAATTCCGGCGGCGTCTCCCAGCATGCGCTGGCGCTGCTATCACCGGATTACCAGAGCGTTTCCAAGCGGATGTGGCTCTGGAACGCGGGGAGCCGCGAAGGCACGACGGTGATGAAGGCCCACGGGCTCTACTATTACATCAGCTCCCTGACCCTGTGGACCCAATCGACCGAATCGCAATACTATACGGCGACCAATCCCGCCGGCCCCTGGACTACGAAGCTGCAGCCGATCCTGGTTCCCGGCAACACCAAGAACAATTCCTGGGACACCCAAAGCGATTTCGTCTTCAACTTCAACGGCCCGAAAGACACCGTGTACATGTACGGCGGCGATCGCTGGGAGAAGCCCGATCCCGCGCGCCTGGGGGATTACGCTTGGCTGCCGATCAGCTTCACCCCCAAGGACACGCTGCTCATAAACTATTACCAGGATTGGGAAGTCGATCCGGACGCCGGGACCTGGAGGGCCTTCGATCTGAAAAGGAACCTGGCCTTGCATAAGACCGCGGACGCGTCGTCGTCGTCGGGGTCCAACACGCCGAACAACGTGACCGATTCCACGACCTGGCAGAACTATTCCAACACGAAATGGGTCAGCGGCGATGGGGATTCCCAGTGGATTCGCGTCGACCTCGGTTCCCCCATGCCCGTCAATAGGGTGATCCTCAAGTGGGATTCGAGCTACGCCAAGGCCTTCAAGATCCAGGTGGCCACCGATACCGCGGCCTGGAAGGACGTGTATACTTGCGCCGCTATGGGCCCGCGTTCCTTGACCGATGAAACCTTCGCAACGACCACGGCCCGCTACGTGAGGATGTTGGCCACGCAGAAGGGCGGCCCCGCGGGATACACCCTGTTCGACTTCATGGTCCTCAACGACACCGGGGTCACCGTCGGCTTGTCCCGGCCCGGCACGGGGTTCGCGCCCTCCAAAGCGGCGATCTCCTTCGACCGTAACGTCCTCCGTTATTCCGTCCCCGCGGGGCTTTCTGTCAAACTGGAAGCCGTGGATGGCCGCGGCAAACGGGTGGCCGTGCTCGCGGAAGGATTCATGCCCGCGGGCCAGTACGAGGCCGCCTTGCCCCGGAACCTGGGGCATGGCATGTATCTTATCCGCTTGACGGCCGGCGCGCAAAAACTCGCCAGCCTGCGGATAAGGTTATAGAGGGCCACGCATTTCCATACGATGAATGAACAGGGCGTTCCGCATAAGCGACGGGTCCGCTATCGCGGCACCCATCCCCGCGCTTTCGGGGAGAAGTACAAGGAATTGAACGCGGCCCAGTACGAGGCCGATACGCAGAAGGTGATCGCCCGCGGCCAAACGCCGGCGGGCACCCATCGCCCCATCTGCGTGCAACCGATCCTGGACATCCTCGACCCAAAGCCCGGAGAAATCGGCCTCGACGCCACCTTGGGCTATGGCGGCCATGCCGCCGAAATCCTGGCGCGCCTCCGGCCCGGTGGCAAGCTGTTCGGATTGGATGTCGATCCGCTGGAATTGCCGCGGACCGAACAACGCTTGCGGGCGCTGGGCTTTTCGGAAGATGAACTGGCCGTGCGCCGCATGAACTTCGCCGGCATCGGGAAAGTGGCGGCGGAGGCGGGCCGGGGGTTCGATTTCATCCTCGCCGACCTGGGCGTGTCCTCCATGCAAATCGACAATCCTTCGCGGGGCTTCACCTTCAAGGCGGATGGGCCGTTGGACTTGAGGCTGAACCCGGGGCATGGGCAATCGGCCGCCGACCTGATCAAAGGCCTCTCCCAAGGGGATTTGGCGCTGCTGCTCTACGCCAATGCCGACGAACCCCATGCCGAAGACATTTCCCAAATCATCCATTCCCGCAAGGATCGCATCGGGACCACCTTGCAGTTGGCCGATGCCATCCGCTTCGCCTTGAAGGAGCTTCCCAAAGCGGTCCGCGACGACGAAACCTCCTCCTCATTGCAGCGGACCTTCCAAGCCTTGCGGATCGCCGTCAATGACGAGTTCGGCGCCCTTGATCGCTTCCTGTCTTTGCTCCCGGAATGCCTAGGGCCGGGAGGCCGCGTGGCCATCCTGAGTTTCCATTCGGGGGAGGATCGCCGGGTGAAGAAATCTTTCCAGGCTTTCTCCCGCGAAGGCATCTACGTCAAGGTCGCCCCCGACCCTATCCGGCCTTCTGCGGAAGAGCGCCGGTCCAATCCCAGGAGCTCGTGCGCCAAACTGCGTTGGGCCGTGCGGGCCGTTGGTTGATGCGGAAGCGGGTTCCGAAGCCGGCCGCCAAGGCGATTCCGAAGCCGGCGCCGAAAGCGAAGGCCCCGACCCGATCGAAATCGGAAATCGAAAGCATCATCGCGGACATCAGGAAATTCCGCGATGCCCGGGACTGGAAGCAATACCATGATCCCAAGAACCTGGCCATCTGCCTGAACGTGGAGGCGGCGGAATTGCTCGAGGTCTTCCTTTGGAAAGGCCATGAGGAAATCAATCGCGAGCGATTCGAAGAGGAACTGGCGGACGTATTGTACGCCGCCTTCCTGCTGGCCGATAACTATGGCCTGGACGTGGGGAAAATCATCCGGGCCAAGCTTAAGAAGAATGCGGTGAAATATCCCGTCCGGAAGGCGAAAGGCTCGCGGAAGAAATACGACGAGTTATGAAAATCATTTCCCGCAAAAAGAAACTTTTCCCCATCAGCGATCCGCTACAGGAATACCTGAAATCGTATTCCCGTTCCCGGGATCTGCCCGTCAGCTATGCGGACCTGTCCCGCTATCAGGCCGCCACGCCCTTGATGGACAAGAACGACCGCGATACGCTCTGGGCCACGTGCATGTACTACCACGGCGACGAGGAGCAGATTTACAAGGGCCTGACCCAGATTTATTCGCAATTGAAGGCGGCGGGCGATCAGGCCATTACCGATCATCTTTACGTCGAGCGGGTGGACTTTTGCGCTTTCGGGAATTCGAATCCCTTCCGGGTGCGGGTCGTGAACCAATACAACGACAACTACGATCATTTCTACGTCAAGAAGGCGGATGCCTCCCGCATCTACGGATTGGAGCTGGAGGATATCCTCTCCCCGAACCGCATCAATTACATGGTCAGCGGCAATACCCTGATCGAAGAGCACATCGCGGGGATTCCAGGGGACGTCTTTCTGGCGGAAATCCTGGACCGGACCTCCACCAACAAGGTGCGTATCGCCAAGGAATTCGTGAAGTTCAATGAACGTTGCTTCGCCCGCCTGCTGGGGGATATGCGCGCCTACAATTACGTCGTCGACATCACCCCCGATTTCGAAGACGAGCAATACCGGGTGCGGGCCATCGATTTCGATCAGCAGAGCTATGAGGGGAAGATCCAGGCGTATCTTCCCCACTTCTTTCCGGACAACAAGAAAGTAGTGGATTTGTGCGGTCAAATCCTGAACGTGCAAACCATCCGCCAATATCAGTTGGAAGAGCGGACCCTGATCGCCAGGCGCCTGAATTTCTCCAAGGAACAGGTGGTCCGTTTGACGGAAGCCATGCGCTTCGGGGAACTATCCCTTCCCGAGAAGACCCAGGAGCTTAAGGCGGGGTTGCGCCGGTTCCATAAGGACGATCGGTTCCTCCAATGTGCCAACATCGGGGACCTGCTGGTCCTGAACCTGGAAACGACCTTGGCCTGCAAACTGGCCTTGTGAATCAGGCGATCATGTAGAATTCCCAGGCGATGCGATCGGGGTCCTTGAAGGCTAGGTATTTGCGTCCGCCCAAGGACGCATCGGATTTCACGCCGGTATGATCCACCCCCGCGGCCGTCAACGCGGCTGCCGCCCTATGGAGTTCCGCCTCTTCGCGGCAGGCCAAGGCAAGGTGATCCAGCCCGATGCGAAAGGGATTGAAGACGTCGCCCGTGGGCGACGCGGCTTCGGGCCCTTTCATGGCTATGACGGCCGATCCCGCTTGGAAAATAAGAATGGGTTCGGGGCGCAGGATGGGGAACCCGAGCACGGTGCCGTAGAAATGGCGGGAGCGGGACAAATCCCCGCAGCGCAGGCCGATATGGTGGAGACCGGGAGTGTCGAAAATCTGGGGCATTACGGAAAAATAGCTTTCCTTGACATTAATAAAGGCCGCCCGGCCGGCGAAAGCAGGATTCCGCCCGGCGCGTTCCCGTTCGGAAGCCTAGATTTCCGGCGAGCGCCGCAGGCGCGGGACTTCACGGTCTTGGATGGGAAGGTTGCATAATGGATCCGATGGGCAAACGGTTCGGCAGGCATGGGCTGGTCAACTTCGCGGTGGCATGGACGGCGTTCGCAGGCGCGGCCCGAGCGGCGGACATCCTCATCGCGCCTGATAGTCCGGCTATCAATTATTATGGTCGTTTCGATTTCTCGAACCCGAAGGCCCCGCGCTTCGATTGGTCCGGATCCACGATCGAATTCACGGTGGTCGCTACGGCCAGCGTGGGGATGGAAATGGCGGATGGGGCGGGATATTACGACGTCGAGGTCGACGGCAAGACGCAGGCGGCGGCCATCAACGCGAATTCCGCCGGCTCGATGAAATACCCTTTGGCGACGGGCCTTTCCACGGATAAGCATCTCATCCGCGTCATCCGGCGAAATGAACCCTATCCGAACATCGCGACCTTCGGCGGCGTTTACCTGGCGGACGGCGGCAACCTGGTCGCCAACCCGAAGCCAGCGCGGAAAATGGAATTCGTGGGCGATTCCTGGACGGCGGGATATTTCAACGAGGCCTGCGTAGAACAGCAGGCGAATACCAATACGAATAAGGCGTGGGCCCGCCTGACCAGCAAGGCCTTCCACGCCCAGGACATCATCATGGCGGAATCGGGGATCGGACTGGTCAAGAGCCTGGGCGGGAAGACGGTAATACCCAGGAAATACCTGGATACCTTCGATACCATCGGCACGGTCGCGACGCCCGCCTGGGATTTCGCCTGGAAGCCGGATATCGTAAGCATCTTCCTGGGGATCAACGATAAGAACGCCGGCGCCACGGACCAGCAGTTCACCACCGCGATGCACGCCTTCATTACCACTATTCGTGGTCATTATCCGGACGCGGCCATCCTTTTCATTTCGGCGACCGGGAGCATGGATGCGGCCGCCAAGTCCGCCGTGGCCGCGGAGACCACGAGCTTGGGCCATAAGCGCGTGTTCTGGCAGGAATGCAAAACCGTGGGGACGGGATGCCAGTATCATCCCACCTTGGTCCAACATCAAGAGATCGCCAATGCGATGATCGCCCGCATCATGAACATCACCGGCTGGGATACGACCTTGGCATCGGTTCCCATCAAGGGAAACCGGACCGGGGGGCGGCGGACGGGCCGGATCCAGGCCGCGCGCATCGACGACCGTACCGTCTCGGTTACTGCCCCGTGGATCGGCGCTTCGTCCCCGGCCATGGTCCTATCGGCGGATGGAAGGATCGCGGCCAAGCTGACGCTGGATGCCTCCGGGGAAGGCCGCTGGGATCCCGGTTCCTCGGCGCGAGGGAACATGTGGATCGGGAGCCCGGAAATGGGTTGGACCCGGATCGGCGCGAATCGATAAACTCCAAGCTCCTTCCCTCGGCTCCCCTGAGGGCTACCGGGTTGGGGAGCGCCAATGGCGCGCCATTGGGAGCGCCATTGGCGCTCCACCGTTTCGGAACGTGACGGTTTAGGGATCAGCCGATCGAATGCCGGTTCCCCCGGCGCCGAGAATATCCAAGGATTCCGGGTCCTGCACGTAGGCGATCACTCGCAACGTGCCCGCCTGCGCGCCCGCAGGTACAGGCAATCGGCCTTCCCCCGTTCCCCCGGCATCCAGGCGTAAGGTCGCGAATGCGGCGACAACGCCATGATGCGCCAGCCTACGGCCGCCGTTCTCCCCGCGCCGCACGGCGACCGCCGTATCGGGATGGACCAGTGCCAATCGTATCAGGGACTGCTGGGGAGCGCAGGCCACCGCGAAGGTAACACCTACGTTTCCTCCTTGCGCGAGCGCGCCCAGGCGCTCGAAACGGGCCGCGGCCGGCCGCTCCAAGGCCCGTCGTACCTCGCTGCGCGCCCGAGCCGAGTCAGATCCGACGAAGGCGGCCTTGCCGTTCACGATCATCTCGGGCGTATACGTGCCTCCGCCCAAGGCCTCGGCATAAGCCCTTTGGCGTTCGCTATAGGCAGGGCGGCTGAAGGGATCGGCCCAGCCGAGGCCGTTCCAATAATCGACGTGGAAGGATAAGGCGAAAACCGGCCGGCCGCCGCGGGCCGCCTCCGAGGCGATGTCCGCGAGCAGGCGATCGGCGGGTGGGCAACTGGAACAGCCTTCGGATGCGAAGAGTTCGACGACGGCGATGCCGGGGGATCGGCCGATCCCCGCGGGAAGTGAGGAGCCTGGGGTAGGCGTTACAGCCCGTACTTCTCGGCCAAGACGCGGCGATGATGCCGCTCATGCGCGATGATATAGGTATGCAGCTCCCGAACGGTAAGCAGGATCGGATAATAGTCCGATTTCAAGAAAGGCACGGCGGTCATCATCTCCCCTAAGTTCCCGGTTCCGGCATGCGGAGATTGGCCCGGAAAGGAGAAAAGTAAGGTAAGATGGGGGAAACGTCCCGTCCGGATAGGAGGATAGCATGAACACCCTGATCAGGCGCGCATTCGGAGCAATCTTCGCGACTTGGATTTCGGCGTCCGCGGCGGTCTACCACATCGGCCCCGCGCGCGCCGGCAAAACCTTCGCCGACGTAGTCGGAAACCTGAACCCGGGCGATACCCTGTACGTGGACGGTAACGCCACCTATGCCTCGGTGACCTTCACGCGGCCGGGAACGGCAGCCGCCCCCATAGTGGTCCAGGGCTTGGCCGTGGAGGGCAAGCGCCCCCTGATATCCGGAGGCGCCAACACGGTGCATTTCCAAAGCGACGACCCGTACGATCACGGCGCCGATCATTACGTGTTCCAGGGATTCGAAATCACCGGCGGTACCTCCCGCTGCCTGTACCATCAATCCGATGACCTCACGGTGCGCGACGTGGTCATCCATGACTGCCCCTTGCAGGGCCTGTTGGGCGGAGATCAGGGATCGGGATCCCTATTGCTCGAGCGTAGCGAGGTCTACCATTGCGGATCGGGCGATCATAACCACCAGATTTACATGGCCACCGACGAAGTGCACCATCCCGGCAGCGTATTCCGCATGCGCTATTGTTTCCTCCATGATGCTAACGGAGGCAACAACGTCAAGTCGCGGGCCGAACGGAACGAGATCCAGTACAACTGGATCGAAGGCGCTTATTATCATGAGCTCGAATTGATCGGGCCCGATCCTGGCGGCGCGCCGGACGGCTGGGACCCTCGCCTCAAGCGGGAGGATTCCGACGTGCTGGGGAACGTGTTCCGTAAGCGCAGGACCGCCGCCGGCAATGATAGCAACGGATTCGTATTCCGCATCGGCGGCGACGGAACGGGGGAGTCCCATGGACGCTACCGCTTCGCCTTCAATACCATCATCGCCGGCACGGGGGCCGTGTTCCGCTGCTTCGACAGCCTGGAAAGCGTGGAGATGCACGGCAACGTATTCCATGGGACGGGAGGGAGCCTGAACCTGATGCGCGTCGCCGAAGCGGCCTGGACCCAAGGCCATGCGGTGATCGCGGGGAGCGGCAATTGGATCACCACGGGCGCGGCCAACGTCCCCGCGGAATGGACCGGAACCCTGCAAGGCGCCGATCCCGGGTTCGTTTCCCTGGCGGACAACGATTTTCGCCCTAAGGCCGGCAGTCCTTTGATCGACGCCGGCCCTTCCGCGCCGGCGGGGCCCGCGGGCTTCGCCTTCCCATCCCCCGCCTTCCCGCCCGTCTTCTCCCCGCCCTTCCGTACCTTGGCGGTCGAACCTCTGGCGCGGCCCGCCGATGGCAAGCTGGACATCGGGGCTTACGAAACGGGAACGATCATGGCCTTGTTTCCGGAGATCGGTCGGGTACGGAACGGAGGGCGGGCGATGATCTGGGACGGCCGCGGCGCGCCCGTCTTCGGGAGGAAACCGGCGCGTTACCTGCCGGATGGGCGGCTGTCCGTCGCCGGAGAGGCCGTTAAAAACGAAAGGTAAGCAGGTCCGCGCGGAACCGGGCGGACGCGGGAGATGCGGCGGGCTGGCCGACGCGGGCGAGAGTTTCCGCGGCGCGCGCCTCGCGGAGGCGGCGGGAGGTTTCGTTCATTTCCGCATCATCGGCGTTGAGATAGTAGCCGAAGGTTCCGGTGGCGGCGGGCAGAATCAGCATGACCGGGAGAGCCAACCTCGCGTTCGAGGTGGAGAAGGCGAGAGGAAAAGCGATCAATTCGCCCAGGAAGCCGCATACCACCGCACCGGTCGTCGAACCGCCCGGATCCATGGCTTTACCGGTCAAAACGATCCCCAGGGGATTGCCCACCGCATACCCGAGCATCCCGCCGAGAAGAATCTCAAATCCCTCGGCGGTAGCGCATTCTAATTCTCCGCAATCCTTGTTCTTGATTTGCGAGGCGACGATAAGGCCTCCGACTGCGCCTAGCAAGGCGCCCCCCAACGCCCCACCCAAGGTTTCCAAGACAGCGGCCTGAGCGGACTTGGGAACCCGGCGGGCCAAGGCTTCACTGGGAGCGAAGCCTGCCGCAAGCAAGCTCAGGATGAGGGACGAAGCGAACAAGGACTTACGGCGCATAGGCTTTGGACGATCCCAGAAGGCAATTTGTTCCATCGCGTCAGGCTTCCTGTCCGGCTTCCAGCAGCGCGTTCTCGATCCGGCGATCCGGCACCAGCCAGATGATGGTTACCGTGACATACCCCGCTCCCGAAAGCCACGGGCTCACCCAGGCCGCGGGGATGGCCATCGTGTAAAGCACGAGCGAAATCCACCCTTTGCGATCCCGGCCGGTGGCCCGCGCCAAGGTGGAATCGCGCCCATGTAACCGGATCAGGGCTTGGACCAGAATCGTGTAGGCGACGCCGGCCCCCCAAAGCGACACGCCGTAAAGGGCCATGGGCAAAGGCGCGAAATGGTTTTCGCCCATCCATCCGGTGACGAAAGGGACCAGGGAAAGCCAGAACAGAAGATGCAGGTTGGCCCATAGCACGCCCCCGCTCACTCGCTTCACCGCATGCCAGAGATGATGATGGTTGTTCCAGTAGATGCCCAGATAGACATAGCTGAGCACGTAACTGAGGAAGGTCGGAAGGACGGGCCGTAGCGACGCCCAGTCCGTCCCGTGCGGCACCTTCATCTCCAGGACCATGATGGTAATGAGAATGGCGATGACGCCGTCGCTGAAGGCTTCCAGTCGTCCTTTGCCCATGGGCCCGCCTTTCCGGCTGGAAGGTAACAATACCGAAAGTAAGCGCGTACGTAACGGGAATGAAACCAGTCGCTCTTATAATTCGCGGTCTCACTACCCAAACAGGAGCTCCGATGACCATACCCATCTTCCGAACCCACCGGCCCGCTGAGATCCTTTCGAAGCCATGGATCGCTGCCGTTTCCCTGCTCGTGATCGCGTCCGTGCCCGTGCCCGCATCCGCCCGCGATAACGATCACGATCGCGACGACGATGATTCCCGCGCCTTGATCTTCTCTACGGTAGGCGATTCGCGCCAGGATCCTGTTGCGCCCGATTCCTCGACTTTGCCTCTTTACGGCCAGGACTCCATTTGGCTCCAGAACACCAAAGCCTTGACCCGCATCATGCGTGGCATCCATGACCAGAAGTCCCAGTTCCTGTTCTTCAACGGCGACATGATCATGGGTTACGGCAACGCCGCCTTGCCCCCCAAAACCGGCACCATCTCCGACATCCTCAATTCCGACTTGGTACAGTTCTACAAGCAATACGCCTTCTGGCGCGGCATCGCCGCCGACTTCATGGAAGGCGGCACCTACGTGGTCCCCGTGCCCGGCAATCATGAGGTCCAATGGAAGGCCGGCGGCAAGAAAGCCGTCGCCGTCAATGAGGATGCCTGGCGCGCCAACATGGGCGACCTCATCTTCGACAACCGCCGCCTGGGCAACCTGTTCGGCGACACCGCCGCCAACCCGGCCGTGGGCGACAACCGTAACGCTCTCGACGGGCTGAAAACCGATCAAAGCAAGTTGAGCTTCAGCTTCGACTATCGCGGGTCGCACTTCGTGGTGATCAATACCGATCCCACCGGAGCCGACTCCCATGCCCCCGCCCATTGGCTGGACGCCGATCTGGACGCGGCCCAAGGCCGCGGCCTCAAGCGCTTCTTCGTGTTCGGGCATAAGCCCGCCTTCACCTATTGGTACGGCTCGGTGATCCCGGCCCTGCCCGCCTTGCCCCTGCCCGGCAAGGCTTCCGGCCTCGACGTCGACATCCCCGCGCGCGACGCTTTCTGGGACGTAATCGAAAAGTACGGCGCCATCTATTTCTGCGGGCATGAGCACATCTACAACGTCTCGCAGCCGCGCGGCAAGGCCTGGCAGATCATGGTCGGCTCGGGAGGATCGCCGTTCGAAGCCGGGCCAAGCGCAGCCACGGTTTCCCCCACCGATCGGTACTACGCTTGGGCCACCGTGGCCGTGCATCGCGAGAACGTGGTGATCCAAACCTTCGGCTTCAACGCTGCTTATGGCCCCACGCACATTCTCAATACCATCGTAGTCCATTAACCCACCGCCTCCCGGCCCCATCACGCCGTCCTAGCGGGAATCGATTTCCCCCGTTAGGACGGCTATGTTATGATAGGCAGGCCAACCGAGGAGGCTCCATGCGCGCGCGCAAGAACGGCAAGACCGATCAGGACCGGAAGTTGAAGCCGGAAAGCCTGATGATGAGCTACGGCTATAATCCGGAATGGTCGGAAGGCGCCATCAAGAGCCCCATCTTCCAAACCTCCACCTTCGCCTTCCCTTCCGCCGAGCAGGGCAAGGCTTTCTTCGAAGTGGCCTATGGCCTGCGCGAGCAGCGGCCGAAGGAAAAAAGCGGGCTCATCTATAGCCGTATCAACAATCCCGATCTCGAAATCCTGGAGGATCGCCTCACCCTCTGGGACGAGGCGGAGGATTGCGCCGTGTTCGAGAGCGGCATGGGAGCCATCACCACCGCCTTCCTGGAATTCCTGAAGCCCGGCGATCTGATCCTCATGAGCGCGCCACTCTACGGCGGCACCGATCATTTCATCCAGGCCTTCCTGCCCAAGATCGGGATCGAATCCATGGAGTTCCAGCCCCGCGAGGAACCGGAAGCCATCGCCCGGCGGCTGGAGGCATCGGGCAAGGCGTCCAAGCTCGCGATGATCTTCATCGAGACCCCGGCCAATCCCACCAACGCGCTCATCGACATCGCCGCCTGCCGCGGCCTGGCCGACCGCTTCTCCCAAGCCGATCGGCGCGTCCTCATCGCCGTCGACAACACCTATATGGGGCCGCTCTGGCAGCATCCGCTGAAGCATGGCGCCGATCTGGTCCTGTACTCGGCTACCAAATACATCGGCGGGCATAGCGACGTGATCGCCGGCGCCTGCCTGGGGAGCAAAGAACTCATCCACCGGGTGAAGGTGCTACGCACCTTTCTGGGCAATATGGCCGGGCCCATGACGGGATGGCTTTTGATGCGGAGCCTGGAGACCCTCAAGGTGCGCATGGAGCGGCAAGCCGCCAACGCGCAGGAGGTGGCCGCGTGGCTCACCCGGCATCCCAAGGTCGGGAAGGTCTACTACCTGGGCTTGCTCACCGCCGAGGATGGGCAGCAGTACCGCATCTACAAGCAACAACACAATTCGCCCGGCGCCATGATGGCCTTCGACGTCAAGCGCCCGGACGCCGCCCACGGCACTTCCGATCCCGTCGCCGACGAGGCCGCCGCATTCCGTTTCCTGAATCGCCTCAAGCTGATCAAGCTGGCCGTGAGCCTGGGCAGCACCGAATCCCTGGCCGAGCATCCCGCCACCATGACGCATATCGGCGTAGAGGAGCATCACCGCGCCGAGATGAACATCACCAACAAACTCATCCGCTTGTCGGTGGGCGTTGAGGATCCCCAGGATCTCATCTGGGACATCGGGCAGGCGCTGGAAGCCGTTTAGCTTAGCGGTTATCTTGATCCCATGAACGATCCCATCCTCGGCACCGCGCCTTTGGGCTTCCCCTGGAAAACCCCCGACCCCTTCCTTTTCTGCGCCTACCATCATGACGCCTATCCCGCAGGCAACGGCCAGCTGGGCCCGGCGGCCTCCCTGGCGGGACGCGATCTCGGCAACGACTTCGCGGGAAAGGATGGCTGGCGCATGTACCACGGGGATTCCATTCCCGGTTTCCCGCAACATCCCCACCGCGGCTTTGAAACGGTGACCATCGCGCGCCGGGGCCTCATCGACCATTGCGATTCCTTGGGCGCGGCGGCGCGCTTCGGGCCCGGACGCGGCGAACGCGGGCGCGGGGACGTGCAATGGGTGACGGCCGGGAAAGGGATCCTGCATTCGGAAATGTTTCCCCTCGTGGACGAACGGGCGCCCAATCCCTTGGAACTGTTCCAGATCTGGTTGAATCTGCCCGCCTCGGACAAGCTGGCCGTTCCGCATTTCACCATGCTGTGGGCCGAAGCCATTCCCATCCATGCCGGGAAGGACCGCGAAGGCCGTAGCACCGAAGTTACCGTGGTGGCCGGGCGCCTGGGGGATTCCCAGGCTTCTCCGCCCCCGCCCCATTCCTGGGCCGCCCGGCCGGGATCGGACGTGGCGATCTGGACCGTGCGCATGGATCCGCATGCGGAATGGAGCCTGCCTCCCGCCGCCGCGGGGAGCAACCGGACCTTGTACTTCCATCGCGGCGCCTCGATGCATATCGGCGCCCGCGAGATTCCCGCCGGGCATGCCATCCGGCTCCGGGGGGAAGCTCCCGCGCCGATCCGCAACGGGAAGGAGGAAACCGAATTCCTGTTGCTGCAAGGACGCCCTATCGGCGAGCCGGTGGCGCAGTACGGGCCGTTCGTGATGAATACCCCGGGGGAGATCGAGCAGGCGATCCGCGATTACCAGCAGACCCAGTTCGGGGGCTGGCCCTGGCCCTCGGACGATCCGGCGCATCCGGCCGCGGAAGGGCGCTTCGCCAGGCATCCCGACGGCCGCATGGAGCGGCCATAACGGAAGGGGCCGCTACGGTTCGGCCGCCTGGGCCAACGCGCGCCGGAACACGTCCGCATCCTGGGCTCCGGAAACCGCGAACCGCCGATCGAACACGAAAAACGGTACTCCGCTTACGCCCAGCCGTCCTGCCTCTTCGATATCGGACTTCACCGCCGCGGCGAAGGTCTCCTTTTTGGCCAGCATGGCCGCGGTCTTTACGGGATCGATTCCCGCTTCGCCCGCGAGTTCGGCCAAGACCTTGGCCTCGCCCAGGTCCCGCCCCTCGGTGAAGTAAGCGCGGAACAGGCGTTCTTCCATGTCCTCGCCCTTTCCTTCGGCGTTAGCCAATTGGATCAACCGATGGGCATCGAAAGTATCTGCGATCACCGCCTTCTCGAACCGATAATCCAAGCCCAACTCCGCCCCGGCCTTGGCCAAACGATCATGGGTCGCGCGGATCTGGGAAAGCGACCAGCCCTTGCGTTCGGCTAGATAGGTCTCGAGCCCCAGTCCGGGCCGGGCCTTCAACCCGGGGTGCAATTGGAAACTTTTCCAGGTCACGTTCACTTCGTCCCGGCCGGGGAAATCTTCCAAAGCCTTTTCCAGCCGGCGTTTCCCCAAATAGCAGAAGGGGCAGACGATGTCGGACCAGATTTCGATTTCCATGCTTCCTCCGGAATTTATCTTCGCCCTATGGCCCGTGCGGACGAAAAACCGATCTTGGGCGCAGTCGCGAGGACATGCGCCCGACCGTTGTTCCAGGCGGACCGGAGGTAAAATTATGAAAAGGATGGCTTCAATGATCGCCTTGCTCCTGGGCATCGGCCTCGCGTTCACCGGATGCGGCAAGAAAGGGCCCGGCGAGAAGGCGGGCGAATCGATCGATCGCGCCGGGGACAAGGTTCATGATGCTCTGACGCCGGACGGACCGGCCGAAAAGGCGGGAAAGAAGATCGACCACGCGGTGGACAAAGCCACCGATTGAGGTCCGCCCTAGTCCGGCTCCCGGTCGTGCCAGACATGGTCCTCCCGACGAGCAGCCCGGTATTCTTGCCCCGCCGCATGTAGGCGGACCTCCAGATCGAAATCGAAATGCACGATGCGGGCGCGGTCCGTGGGGATGGCGCCCGTATCGACGCGAAGGATAAGCTCCGCCGTCTGCAATTCCCGCAGGTCGATGCCTTTGCGGGCCAGCCGGTCCGCCAGCGCCGCCCTCAATTCGTCCCCGAGGCGAAGCGGAATCGGGCCAGCGGATTCATGGCGCGCCGATCCCGCGATTACGTCGATGGCCACCATCCCGTCCGGCAGACCCGCCAGGATTTCGAAATCCCCATGATCCCTCCAAGCGGCAGCGAGATGGGCCAGGGTACGGGCGATACGGTCATATTCTGATTCCGGCATGGCGGACAAAATAGGCACAAGGTTATATTAGCGGCCATCGCTTTCGCGGGAGGATGCATGGCCGGGTCATTGCAGGGATTGCATGTGGTCGTTACGGGAGCCGGCGGCGGCCTGGGCCCTTCGGTGGCGGAGGCTTTCCGCGCGGCCGGCGCCATCGTGCACGCGCCCGCGCGCGCCGAGCTGGATCTTCTCAACGAAGCCGCTGTAGCCAAGTATTACGCGGCCTTACCCGCCCTCTGGGCTTCGGTGCACGTGGCCGGCGGATTCTCCATGGCGCCGGTGACGGAAACCTCCCTGGAGGATTTCACGGCCCAATGGCGGATCAATACGGTCACCGCCTTCCTCGCCTGCCGCGAGGCCGTAAGACGAATGCGCTTGGGCGGGTTGGTATCGGGTCCCAACGGCCCTGCCGTTGGCGGCGGCCGCATCGTGAACGTGGCCGCCCGGGTCGCGATCGATCATCCCGGCGGCAAGAGCGCCTACGTCGCGGCCAAATCCGCCCTCGCCGGCCTCACCCGTTCCCTGGCCGCCGAATGCCGGTCGGAGGGCATCTTCGCCAACGCGGTCCTGCCCGACACCATCGATACGCCCGCCAATCGGGCCGCTATGCCCGGGGCGGACTATACCCATTGGACCCGGCCGGAAGCCATCGCCTCCGTCCTCTTGTGGCTGGCTTCCCCCGGGAACGCGACCGTAACCGGGGCGTTACTCCCGGTCTGACGCGCGGAAGCGGGCATAAGGGCCGTCTCCGCGTTCCCCTCTCCCCGTTTTTATTCCGTTCTGCCGCTTGCTTACCCCTCCCGAAAAGTGTTCTTTCCATCTGTAACCATTCGCGACACCTTTTTCCGGAGGCCCTTATGCGCCCGAACCTTTTAGCTTTCGCTCGCATTTCCCCTTGCCTGCTGTTGGCGGCGGCATGCTTGTCGGCGCCCCGCCTCGCCCATGCAGGCGAAGCGGGCGTCATTCTCGAGGAGCGCTACCATGCCGCGTTGAGCCAAGTCACCCAAGAAGTGAAACAGGCCCCGGATCCGGCCGAAAAGCGCCGCATCCTCGCCGGCTTCTTCCAGCATATGGAAGATGGCCTGCAGAAGGCGGAAACCCTTTCCTCGCTCCCCGATGGGGATAAGCAATCCCTCCATACGGTGTTGGGCAAGTATCTCGCCTATCAGGCCGAGCTCGAGGGCGCCCAAGGCCTCGCGCGCGTCGAAGATCGTAATCTGGACGACTTCGCCGCCTACGTGCGCCAGGACATGGAACAAGCCCCCGTCGGCGGCGGCGTCTACATTAGCGCCGGCGCCCTGATCGTGATCCTACTGCTGCTGCTGCTGATCATAAAGTGAGATGAAAATGCGATCGGCCCGCTCATGGGCCTGGGCGGCGGCTTTGGCCGTCGTCGCCGGGCTGGAGGGCTGCGCGTCATCCCGCCTCCCTCCCCAATCGGAAACGGCCGCTGCGGCCATCTCCGCTCCGGGCCAATCGCAAGGGCCTGCCGACACCTCTTTGCGGGTCCAAATCATCTACGTGATCCACGGCGACGGCGGCTACGTCTGGTACGACGATGCCGGCGTAAGGCACGAGGCCGATCGCGAAGCGCTGGCCCAGGCCCGCGGGACCGCCGAAAAGGCCTCGGCCGCCGAAGTCTTCATCTTCCATCAACGCCCGACGCGCTTCTTGCACATTTTCCCCGGATCCGACGGGACCCTATGGCAATACCGGAAGGGCCGCCTGATACGCAAGCTCCCCTATAGCCGGAGCCGCGAATATGATCCCTCGGCCCGATCCAGGGATCCCTCGCACGGCGAAGAGGACCTCGCCGTGGAAGCCGAACTCTTCGCCCGCTTCTCGGCCCTGCCCGCTCCCCGCCGCTGCGGCGCTTCCGCCGTCCCCGGGCCCGTGCGCATCTTCTGTTACTTCGGGCACGGCATCCCCGTAACCGGCAAGGTACCCTACTTCCGTTCCCGCCCCGACGTCGCCTTTTCCATGGCGGGATTCACGCGCGGTCTGGTCCGTTTCGGGGGGCCGGCCTGCCCGCCGGCCAAACCCTTCGCCCTGGTCGTGCTCTCCGCCTGCCATGGCGGCACGCCGGAAGCCACCGTTGCCTTGGCGCCCTTCGCGGATTGGATCCTCGCCTCTCCGGGAGAGTTACACCTCTCTTACCTCGATACGCGGGCGTTGGCCCGCTTGGCGCAGGACAATCCCGCGCCTTTCGAGGCCGGGCAAGCCGGAGTATGGGGCCGCGCCATCGCCATGGAATCCTTCGCCCGCCTGGAGGCCTCGGTCCGTACCGGCGTTACCATTTCACTGTATGAGACGGAGAAGGCCGAAGCCTATCTGCGGGAGCATCGCGGAGCCTGGGGCGGCCCCACGCTTTTCGCCGAGCCCACCGGGTATCGCGATTGCGGCGAAAACGCCGACTTCGGGGCCGGAGGCGAGGCCGCGGGCGCGATGGTCTTCTACCAGCCCCCGCGCTTCGGCATCGACCGGAACAAGAGCGGGCATTCCGGCTGGGAATGCCCCGTCTCGGAACCGCGCCGGGCCGAAGCCCGCTAGGCCTACCGGACATTGGGCCGATGGATCTTTAAGGAAGATCTTTTTGATCCGTCCGCCCAATTCTTCCTCAAAGATGCGCTCGGCATCTTCGACGGGGAAAGGCGGGACGCTATCTTGCAATTCTTCCCGCGACAGGAGATCGGGTTCGGGAATCCAGGCGGGTTGGGTGGACCCCAATTGCCCGAGCCTTATATAAGTGGGGCGATTCGGGCGGGTGCTAGTCGGCCAGCCAGGCTTCGGCGTCTTCACGGGAAACCGCCATTTGGATTTTTAATCCTCTATTATAGGCGGTATTTTCGAGCAGATTGGTCATTTGGCCAGGTAGGGCCAGAATTGCGATCTTCATGCCTACCAGCCGTTTTGCGGCATATTCCCCAACAAAGAACTCGCCAATCCCGCCCAATTGGATTTCCGCATTCAGGGCATCCATGAGGCATTTCCGCACTTCCGGATTCTGGCAACGGGCTTCGGAAATTTGATCGATTAAACGCAGGAGATCCGCCTGGTTATACTTTCCGATACAGGAAAGTTCCAGTTTATCGCCCGTTTTCGTCAAATCCGTCTTCATCCTCCCCGATCCGTTCTATTTACGATACGCCGAACCCAAGAATCCTTGCTATCATGATCGCGGTTTAATCACCACAAACCCTGGTTTGCCGGGAAATTTCCCGGACCCATACACTGTGGTTCCTCTTCCCTGGTTTGCCAATTTGGCATTCTAGAGGAAAAGTATAGGTAATGGCGAATGTTCCATCAACAGAACATACGGCCGGAATCCCTTCCCTACCTTCTTTCAGGGGTTGCATTGCACAGAAGAGAGATCGTCGCGGAAAATATCAGACGCATAATCCTGCGCAGGATCAAACTCGGAGAGTTCTCCAGTATTGAGCATTTTGCCAGTTCCACCGGGGTGCCGAAATCCCTGCTCAGTCGCATCCTGAACCTCAAGGCGGATCCGAAACTGAGCTCTTTGGACAAGATCGCGGTAGCGCTGGAAGTGCCCGTGGAGGATTTGCTGCGCGAGAAAGCCCGCTAGCGCCAACCGGCGGCCAGACCGGCCGTTGCTTCAGGAAAATCCTGGGTAGCCGGGATGTTACTCCGGTCCGAAACTTTCCAGCTTCAGGATGGGCGCTCCGGCGCTCCGGGAGGCGTTCAGATCCACGCCGAAAACCACCGCCCAATCGTTACGGCCTTCCGCATCCTGTAGGGCTTGGGATACGCCCCAATAGCCCGCCTCGGCGGAAGCGTCCACCCGCGTATGCCGGGCCGAACGGCCCTCCGGATCGAGCCGGAACATGCCGTGCTCAGCCCGGTAGGCCTCCAAGGCCTTGCGCAAGGAATCGGTCGTCCAGGGCGGTCCCGATGTTTTGGAAACGCCCGCTCCGGCTCCGCCCGCTCCGCCTCCCGCGCCCGCTCTGGTTTCCTGAGCGCCCGCCTCGGGAGCCCCCTCCGATAAGGATTCCAATGCGCCCGCGTAGTCGAGGCGCGCGAGCCCGGACAGGAAGCTGAGGACGCGCGCGCGTATGGACGCGGTGAAAGTCTCGGTATCGGCGGTGACATCCCGGGCCGCAGCGCGGGCGGCCTCTTCGGCCCCGGGGGGCTTGGGCTCGCCGCGTTCGCCGGAGACATAGGCCGGATCGCGCATGCGTTCCCATTCGTCCAAGAGGCTGGAATCGATGCGCCGCACCAGATCCCCGAAATAAATTTCCATCTCGCGGATAGCTTCGGTTTTGGCTGCGATGGGAAGCGTATTGGCCAAAACCTTGTAGACGCCGTTCAGGTGCCGGAGCAATAAGCCTTCGGAGCGTTCCAGGCCATAGCGTTTCACGTAACCGGAAAAGGTGTAGTAGCCTTCGAGCATCTCGCGCGCGATGGACTTGGGACGGATGTTCTCGCCGCCCACCCAGGGATGCTTCTCGGAGAAGGCGTTGAAGGTCGAGTAAACGAATTCGCGCAGGGGCTTGGGATACTCCATGGCCTCCAGCTCTTGGATGCGCTGATCGAACTCGACCCCTTGGGCCTTCAGCTCGGCCATGCGCTCGGTCTTGAGCATGTCGAGTTGCTTGCGCAGGATGAGATCGGGATTCTCCAGGATGGATTCGGCCAGGGTGAGCACGTCCAGCGGATACTCCGGCGCTTCCGCGTCCAGCAGCGGCAGGGTGTCGATCAGATAGAGCGAAAGCGATTGATCGAGGGAGAAATTATCCTGCAAGTCCACGTTGACGCGCAGCTTGGCCCAAGGTTCCGCCCGCTCGGAGATCGGGACGATGGCGACGATTTTGCGATCGACCAGGGCGCGGAAGAGCTGGAAGGCCCGGGCCTTATGGGCCGCCTTGTCCTTGGGCGTTTCATGGCTGCGGGCGATGAGGGCGCGCAAGGCGCGGCAACCATCTTCGCCGGGGCGCGACAGCACGTTCAGGAGCATCCCGTGGGAAACCTGGAAACGGGAGACCAGACGCTCGGGCTGGGCGGTGATCATGCGTTCGAAGATGGCCTTGTCCCAAGGCACGTAGCCCTTTTCGGGCGGTTGCCGCTTCACGAATTTGCGCCCGCTCTGCGCGCTCTTGGCCGCCAGCTTGAGGTTCTCGACCACGTGCTCGGGCGCCTGCGCCCCTACGAAGCCGACGTTGTCGAAGCCCTTGCGCCCGGCGCGTCCCGAAATCTGGTGGAAGTCGCGCGCGGTGAGCAGTGCGGTCTTGTCTCCCGAGTATTTGCAGAGTTGGGTGAAAAGCACGGTGCGGATGGGCACGTTCACGCCCACGCCCAAGGTATCGGTGCCGCATATGACCTTGAGCAGGCTCTGCTGCGCCAGCTTCTCGACCAGGATGCGGTATTTGGGCAGAAGGCCCGCATGATGCAGGCCGATGCCCTGGCGCAGCCAGCGCTTGAGATCGGGGCCGTACGGGCTGGAAAAGCGAAAGCCCTCCAGCGCCGCGCCCAGCGCGGCCTTATCTTCCTTGGTACAGAGATCGAGGCTGGTGAAGCTTTGCGCGTTCTTCGCGGCGTCGGCCTGGTTGAAATGCACCACGTAGACGGGAGCCTTTCCTTCCTGGGAAAAGCGCAGCACGGTCTCGGGCAAGGCGCTCTCGCACCATTGGAAATGGAGCGGTACCGGCCGGTCCAGGGAACGCACGGCCACCGTGGGGCGGCCGGTGAGGTCGGTGATCGATTTCTCGAAAAAAGCGGTGTCCCCCAAGGTGGCGGACATGAGGAGGAAGCGGGCGCGCTTCAGGATCAGCAATGGGACCTGCCAGGCCCCTCCCCGCTCGCGATCGGAATAATAATGGAATTCGTCCATGACCACGTCGGCCATGGGGCAGGCTTCGCCTTCGGAGAGGGCCATGTTGGCCAGGATCTCGGCGGTGCAGCACAGGATGGGCGCATCCCGGTTGACGGTGGCATCGCCGGTCGAAAGGCCGACGTTCTCAGGCCCGAACTCCTTGCAGAGGGCGAGCCATTTCTCGTTGACCAGGGCCTTGATAGGGCAGGTGTAGACGGAGCGGCGCCCTTGGGCCAGGGCCTGGAAATGCAGGACGGAAGCCACCAGGGACTTGCCCGATCCCGTAGGCGTGTTGAGGATGACGTTCTTGCCCTCGAAGAGTTCGAGCACGGCGGCCTCTTGGGCCGGGTATAGGGTGAGGCCCTTGAACCGGGCCCAATCGAGGAAGGATTCCAGGAGGAAGCCGGTGTCGGCCCGGTATTCGGGGGAAAGGGAGGCAAGGATGTCGCGGAAGGTGGGGGCCGGGCGGGAGGTCATGGGAAGGTAAAGATAGCTTCCGGGGCAACGCGGCTCACAGGTAACTCCGATGTTACCCGTGGCCATTCCGGTCCGTATGGAGCGATCTTCTCAACGAAGGGTAAAAAGATCACGCTAAGGTGGTTCGTGCTTGCGCGAAAGTCTAAAATCTTTTAGCCGATGGACCGGTCGGATTTTCCGCTTCCACCCGGCGGCCCGCGCTACAGGCGGGCCGCGAGGTCGACGCAGCGGTCCGGATCCACGGCATTCACCCCTCGTCGGACTTGTTCCGTGGAAGGACCTCATGCGTTCCAAGATCCCTTTTCCGCCTTTCGCCTCTCTCTCCGCTATCGCCTTGCTCACCCTCGCCTTCGCCGGATGCGATTTCCTTCCGCAAGCGACTTCCGCCGAAGGGAATCAGGCCTCTGCCTCTTCTTCCCCTAACGTTACCACCGATGCCCAGGGGGCCGCCCTCGCTGACGCCGCCGATCTGATGCCCATGGGCGCGCCCGTGATCGACGACGGCGCCGCAAACGGCCTCGCCAAGCTCACCGGCGATCCCATCCTGTGGAAGAGCGACCTCGAAGATCAAACCTCGACCTGCTGGGGGCCGCGCAATAGCTCCGGCTACGTAACCACCGCGTGCGGCGAATGGGGCGGCATCGGCTCTTTAGGCTCCCAACTGGTCGAGAACGGCATCCGCCGTTCGGGTACCAAATCGCTGGCTTTCACCTACAGCAAGAACGAGGACGTCGCCGGGGCCGGCCTTACGCTTTCGGCCAACGTGGTGGACGTACGCGCCTACTATTACTTCGCCCCCGGCTACGATTTCGGCCAAGGCGTGAAAATCGCCCGCGTGTCGTCGTTCAACGATGCGACCCAGATGAACGATATCGACATCGTATCCACCGTACGCAGCCGCGGCGGGACCAACCAGTGCGGCACCACGGATATGGCCGATATGGGCTTGTTCTTCAACGGCCGGCCGGTAGGCTTCGACTGGGGCAGCCTGACCATTCCCGTGAGCTTCCAGCGCGGCCGCTGGTACGCGATGGAATACCAGGTGTTCCTGAATACCCCCGGTCTGCACGACGGCTGGGTCAAGATTTGGATCGACGGCGTCCAGGTGGGCACCAAGACCGGCCTTAACATCCGCGGCAACGGCGGCTGGACCGTGAAGCTGAACCGCATCCGCGTGGGCGGCTGGTATTCCAATACGGCCAACGGAAACACTTGCCCCAATCCCGCCCAGGCCTCGACCATGTACGTGGACGACGTGGCCGTGAGCACCCAGTACATCGGGCCGAACTAAGCGATTCCGGAAGACGGCGCATGGGCGTGCGCGAACCCCGCCAAGGCTTCGCGAAGCTCCGCCAGCTTGGGCGGCTTGCTCAGGAGGCAATCCACGTGCGGAGGCGTCTCGCCTTCGTCCAGCAGGGATTGGCCCCAACCCGTCAATAGGATCACGGGCGTGGAGGGGGAAGCCTCCTTGACGGCGGCGGCCACCTTGCGGCCGTCCACGTAGGGCATGCCCAGATCGGTCATCACCAGATCGAAAGTCTCGCCCGACGCATGGGTGGCCCGGAAGACATCGATGCCCGCTTGTCCGCCATTGGCGGTGGTCACGTCGTGGCCGTCGGCCTTGAGGGTGTCGCGCAAGACCTTGGCCACCAAGGGATCGTCGTCCACCACCAGCACGCGCATCTTGACGGGAACCGGGGGAGAGCCGGACTTGGCGGCCGGCGCCGGGGGCGCCGCGGCGGCGGCCGGGAAGGTGAGCCGGAAGGTGGTTCCTTGGCCGGGGGAGCTCTCGATTTCCAAATCGGCGCTATGCCTTTCGGCTACGCCGAAAACCATGGCCAGCCCCAATCCCGTGCCGCGTTCGCCTTTGGTCGTGTAGAAAGGCTCCAGGCAGCGCCGGCGCGTTTCCTCGTCCATGCCCGTGCCGGTATCGGACACCTCCACGTGCACCAGATCCTTCGCCGTGCGCGTGCGCAAGGTGAGGGTACCGCCCTGGGGCATGGCATCGAAGGCATTGAGGAAAAGGTTGGTCAGGGCCTCGCGCACCTCGCCTTCCACGGCCATGACCGGCGGCAGGGCCTGATCGAATTCGGTTTTGATCCGGATCACCAGCCCCCGTTGCTGCGGTTCGTCGTTCCAGCGCGCCCGCGTTAGATCGATCACCTGTTGCAGGGAGCGATTGAGGTTCACGGGAACCAGTTTCATCTTGGCCTCGCGTTTGCGCGAGTACTCGCGCATGCGGCCCACCGTGGCCGAAACGTCCTCGATGGCGTGGGCGATGGTCTGCAACTGTTCCCGCGACTGCGGGCCCAGGTCCTTTTCCCGCTCCAGGATGGCCTCGGCGTAGAGGGCCGCCGGCGAGATGGCGTTGTTGATGTCGTGGGCGATCCCGCTGGCCATCTGGCCCAGGGCGCGCAGGCGCTCCTGATCCATCACGGTTTGCTGCGAGCGCCTCAGGTCTTCGTAGGCCTGCTGCAAGGCGCCGTAGAGGCGCGCTTGGTGGGCCGCCAAGGCAGCGTGCGCGCTCAGCAGGCGGAGGAATTCGCGATCCACCTGGCCGAAAGCGTCCGGCTCCCGGCGCGCGGCCGCCAGCACTCCGAACACGGTGTTTTCCACGATGAGCGGGGCCAGCATCAGCGAGCGCAGTCCGCAAGCCGCCAGTCGATCGGCGAAGGGAGCGCGGAGGGCGCTTACATCGGGTTCGTAAACCAGTTGCCCCCGCACGCTGCGATCCAGCCCGCTGGCGTCGATGGGTATGCGGGAGTTGAGCTCCAGGCCCGCGGAGGAAGCCGTCGCCGCGGTCTTGTCTCCCACCGTAGTCACCGTGAGCCACTGTTGGGTGGCTTCGTACCGGCACACGCACACCAAATCCACCTGCAAGTTGTCTTCCAGGGCCCCGACCATGACCTGGAATATGCTGGCCAGATCGAGCCGCTCGCCGATCGCGCGCGTGATTTGGCTTAACAGTTCCATCCGCCCCAACTGCTCTTGGATGCGCATGAGCATCTCGTTGAAAGCCTCGGTCAGGAGGGAGAGTTCGCCCACGTTCTGGATGGGACGGGCGCGCACGGAATAATCCCGGCGCTCGGCCACGGCCCGGGCGATGTCGGCGAGATCGGTGATGGGCGCCGAGATGCGCTGCTGCAAGGCCCGGGAGATCAGGTAGGCCAAAAGGAAGGCCACTCCGCCCACCAGCACCGCCACCAACGCGTACAGGCGGAACCGCTCCGAGATGGCCCCCAAATCCGACTCCACGTAGAGGGTGCCCAAACGGTGGTCGTTCTGCGCCACGGGTCGGAAGCCCCACAGGTCCCCATGGCCGTAATGGTAGCCGTCCTGGCCGGGATGGGCCGGGAAATCGGAAGCGGGGCGTCCTTCGGGATAGGTCGTGAATACGTTGCCGGCCGCGTCGTAAAGGACGGCGCCCACGATATGATGCTCGGCCTTGAGCGCGGCCAGCATTTCGGCGGCGCCTCGGCGATCCTCGAAGGCCAACACCGCGGTACTATTGTCCGCCACGATGGAAGCGATGGTGGCCAGATTCCTGGTGACGGCCTTGCGAAAGGCCACCATGTCGTAAGCGAGGAAGCTCGCGCAGGTCAAGGTCAGGACCGTCCCGCTGGTCAAAAGCATGATAGCCATCAAGCGCTGGCGCAACCGCATGGCTTATTCCCTGCCCGTCATGGTAACCTGGGCCACTTTCAGAAGTTTGGAACTTACGGATAAATCGGCTTCCTGTACCGCATCCAGGTTGATCTTGAACCGCACCTTTCCGTCCTCTTCCACGAAACGGATCATGCCCCCTTGGGCGAGGAAATCCCGGGACTCGCCTACCGTCAGGATTTTGCGTTCCTTCAGCGAGCCCAGCCTGCCGTCGAGGAGGCTGGCCTCGTTAGCGCCGATGAAGAGTACGTGGCATTCCTGGATGTCTTCCACGCGCTTGAAGCGTTTGACCACGATGGGACGGTCCCGCACCGATTCGCCCTTTACCACCTCGTCCAGGAAGTCTTCGAAAGGATCGTCCCCCAGAATGCCCACCACCAAGGGGTCCTTGGGGCCGTGGAAGGCGCTATCGGGCCAGTCCACGAACTGGGCGAAGTTGAACAGGAATACCGCCTGGACCCGATGCGCTTTATCGGGGCCGGCCTGGGCCGGGCCGCTCAGGGCCAGGATCGCGGAGAGCAGCGCCGGCATCCAGCGTGCTCCCCGCGGGGACATTTTCCTCATCGCCGGCATCAGAAGCGCGCCGCCACGCGTGCCGAGGCCGAACTCGGGATTTCCATCGCCGTCCGGGAACCGTCCTGGAATTCCTGGTGCCTCCGCTCGGAAAGGTCCTGCCCGGACAGCGTCACTTCCAGGTTACGCCAGGCCCAACCCAAGCCCAGGCCCGCGGCGGAGTAATAGGGAACCGCCGGGGAACCCAGATCGGAAACGTAACGGAGCCAAACGCTAGCCGTAAAGCCCCAACGGAGATCGAGCGAGGACCGTAGCGAATACTGCGCGTCCGGATCCTCACCGCTTATACCGGGCACCGGAATCTGCGCATGCCCGGCCTGGGAACGGAAATCCTTCTTCAACCAGGTGGCGCCGGCGCGGCATTGCCACCACGGCGTCGGCTGCCAGCCCGCATCCGCCTCCAGCCCGTAGACGTCCTGATCGGCGCCGTTGGCGATCACGGCGACGGAATCGGAGGCGGCTTCCAGGATGCGCAGATCGGTGTACCGGTTGTAGAAGGAAGAAAGCGCCATGCTCATCATCGCGCCCATGCGGGTGCGCCAGCCCGCCTCGTAGGCAGTCAGGTATTCCGATCCCATATCCGGGCCGCCCTCGACGGACAAAGGCAGGCCGGCCTGAGGTTGGCTTGGGACGTAGAGGTCCACGTCGATGCGGCTAGGGGCGCGCACGGCGCGCGAGACCGCGGCCCAAAGGGTGTTGCGGGAATCCGGGGTCCAGGCCATGCGCGCCGAGGGCATCGTCTCAAGACCCGAATACGCGGTCCGCTGCAACCGCGCCCCCAAGGTGAAGCGCACCCGATCGGGCCAGACTTCGATTTGATCCTGGGCGAACAAGTTGAGGTCGTGCAAGTCCCGGTAGGCCGGGCGGAATTGCAGGACCGCGCTGTTAGTCACGTCGTCCTGGGAAAGCCGATAGCCGGCGCCCCACGTGATCGCATTCCGATCGCCCGCGGGGAAGCGGTGCTGGAACTCCAGGTCCCAAGTCCTTAAATCCTCTTGGAAGGTGGATGGGATAAGGCGCGCGGTGCGGTCGAAATAGGCCTGGATCTCGATCCCCGCGGGCTCGCCGTTTCCTTGCGACCAGCGTGCCTCCAGGTTCTCTCCGTCCATGTCGATCTGGCCTACGGCTACTTGGGAAGGCTGGGTTTGGGACGTCGTGGGCTGGGAAGCCCGGCCCTGGTACAGGGAGCCGATCACGGTAAGTCGATCGCGCGGGTTGGGGGTCCAATCGGATCGGAAGCCGCTCTGCGACAATCCCCAGGCATCCGGCGCGTTACTGCCGTCGGGGAGGTCGGAAGGGTAATGCCGAAAGCGCCTCGACCAAGCGTAGACGTGGAGGTCCTGGGCGAATTTGCCCCCGGCGCGCACGGCCTCCAGGTCGCGCATGAAAGTCCCCGCCGCCGCGGTGGCATAGCCGCCATCCATCTCTTCGGAAGGCCGGGTGACGATGTTGATGACCCCGTTGACGGCGTTGGCGCCCCACAACGCCCCGGCCGGTCCGCTAATCACTTCGATATGGTCGATGTTATCGATGAGCACGTCCTGCGCGTCCCAGAACACGCCGGCGTAGAGCGGCGTGTAGACCGAGCGGCCGTCGATCATGACTAATAGCTTGTTGGCCGTGGAAGCGTTCTGCCCGCGGGCGGTGATGGCCCAATCGCGGGCGTCGATGCGGGCCACTTGGAGGTTGGAGGCCAGACGCAACGCTTCGGGCAGGGTGAAGATGCCGGCGCGGCGGATCTCGTCCCGGGTGATCACCTGGATCGAGGAGGCGCTACGGGACAGTTCCTCCGCTTGACGCGAGGCCAGGGTCACCTTGACATCCATCAGCTCCTCGAGGCTTAGTCCTTTGAGCTGGGCCGGGGTGGGAAGGGAGTCCGATTCCGCCGCACGCGCAACGGACCCGAGTAAGGCCGCCACGATGGCGGCGGCCCTCGTAATCCTTCCCAAACCATCCATCCCGTTGCCCCCGGCGCGAACATCCCCTAACTAACGTTTATCGCGCAGTGGATCAAGCTTAAATCGCCTGCCCTGCGGTTCGGAATGATGGTACGCTTGGGGTGATTCCGCCCGGAAACTTCCGCAAGTAAGGTGGCTTCCCGCGGAGAAACCGAGGCCCGATTGCCGCCCTTTCGATTGCGCTTTCGCTCACCCCATCCCCTCCCATCTCGCCTTTCCTATCGCCTATGGACGTGGTTGGCTTACACCCGCGCCCCCGGCAATGCGTTTTCCTTCTGGCTACGCCGCACTCTGCGTTGGTCGCGCGGCATGCCGACCCTGACCGACGAGCCCAAGGCCGATCTCTTCGCCTATCTCGACCCGGAACCGGCGGGAACGGGACTGTTCCCGGCGGCCTCGCGGGTCAAGGAAAACGCCGAGGCCCGCGAAGGCGAACTTCGGGAACGCTACCAACTGGATCCCTTGCGGACGCGCTCCACGGCCGCCGTTTACCGTAAGAACCTCTACTTGCTGGACATCTTGGAGCGGGCGGCATTGGGCCTCGACCTGCCTCCCTGCGGGAAAGGGCCTCTTAAAGCTCTGGACGTGGGCGCCCAGGATTGGCATTACGTCTTTGCGTTGGAGCGTTGGCTGGCGCAAGGCACCGCGGTGCGAGGCGCCGGCGCGGATCGCCACGTAATCCTGCGCGGGGTGGAACTGGATGGGTACGGCATTTACCCGGACCTGCGCTCGCGCTGCGATTACGCCCGGGCCTACGGGACCCAGACCGGCAATCCTTCCGTCGCCTATGAAGTGGCCGATTTCTTGAAAGTCGCGGGCGCCGATCTCGACGTCATTACTTGGTTCTATCCCTTCGTGGCCCGCCACCACCTATTGCTCTGGGGGTTGCCTCTGCGCCATTTCGCTCCCGCGCGCCTGATCGAAAAGGCGGCCCGGATGCTGCGGCCGGGCGGATGGCTGGTCGCTTTCACCCATACCTTGCCGGAGCAGGAGGCGTTCCTGGCGCTCGGCCGCGCCGACGGACGCCTGGAACTGGTGCGCGCCGGAGAAGCCCGCAGCCGCTTGGTGGATTTCCACGCCGAGGTGGAGGACCGCCGCTATTCTTTCTGGCGGCGGAAATGATTCCCGGACTATTGCGAGGAGACTACCAGACCACCGCGACGGTGGCGCCGAAGGCGACGCCGGTATTGAAGTAATAGGTGAGCGGGATGTCCAGCTTGACGGGGCCGAAGCCCAGGCCGACTCCGGTCATGGCGCGCAGGCGCATGAGGGAAGGCCCGTTGCTGCTGCTGCCCTCCACGTTCACCTTGGCCGCGTCGAAAGTAACCTTATCGGAGTTGCCCGTGATATTGGCATCGGATTGGCCTTCCAATTTGATCTTCGCGTTGCCGAAGTTCACGTCCGCTCCCACGCCCGCGCTGAGGTTGATGAGGCCGAAGAACAAGGCGACCGCCGTATTGGCCTCGAGGGGAACGGTGTAGGTGGTGACGTCGACGGCCATCTTGAAGACGGGATGGATGGCGACCTGGGCATCCGGCGTTCCCGCCCCGTAGCCCATTTGGTTCAGGAGGGCTTCCTTGTCCGTGCTGTCTTGGCCCGTGGCCCCGGATAGCACGGCCTGGCGGAGATGGGCATCGTTTTCGAAGGTCTTGACGGGAACCTGCATGTCCACCTTGTCCATCTGCATGTAAAATCCGGATCCGAGCGAGATGCCCCGCCACTTCACCAGTCCCACGAAGCTCTTTTTATCCAACAACCGGTAATTGGCGCCGACCCCGAACACTTGGTTGTCGATGGAGAAATCGGAGATCTTCATCTTGAAGGTGCCGAACTTGGCGTTGAGGTAAAGGCCCTGAACCAGGAACTTGCAGTTCAAGCCCACGTTCAATTCGGTGAGGCCGGCGCCGAATCCCGCATAAAGATCCCCATCCTTCGCGATCTTATCCTGGAGATGCTCATAAACGGTCGGATCCAGACTGGGCCCTTGCACGCCCATCATGAGCCCTGCGGAGACGGCGAAAAGATCGTAGTTCTGGAAGCCTTGGAGGGTCGCGGAATTGGTCGCATAAGCATTGGCGTTACCCATGCCCTGCGCCAGTTGTTTCTGGCTTTCGAATTGGCTCAGTTTCGCATTGGCCGTATCGATGGTCTTGTCGAAGGCGGCCTTCACTTCCGCGTTCATCTTGTCTTCGAAAAAAGCCTGCATGGCAGGGGTGAACCGGGGATCGGAGATCCCGATGAAGTGGACTCCGGGCGCGGAACCCGAGACGTGGAAGGCATGGACGGTGGTCAGGGCCATGGCCGCGCCAGCGAGGGCGAGCGCGGCGGTTCGGGAAGCGTACATGTTACTCCTGTCGAGATTGGGGATCGGGATCCTAGCCGGAATCATATCAATCCCGGCTCCCCCTGTTCAAGGGACGGGGCGGATCTTCTCCTTGCGGATGATCATCCAGTTATCCGGAACGGGCAAAGGGCCGAAGCCGGCCTGGGCGTATACGGCTTGGGCATCGCGGGTGGCCAGGAGCCAGGTATAGACGTCGGCGAGTTCGGGATGCGCCATGGCCGCCGCGACCAGCGCCCGCGCCAATCCGCGGCGCCGATGGGCTTCGTCCACGTAGACGTCCATGATGTAGGCGAAACGGGTCTTGTCGCTGGCGACGCGCAGGTAACCCACCTGTTCCCCTCCCGAATAACAACCCAGATTGAGGGCCGAGTTGCGGGCGCCTTGCAGGATTTCGGGCATGCGGATGCCGGGTGACCAATAGGTCGCCGTCAGCCAGCGTTCCAGGGTCCGGAAATCCAGGCGCCCGAAGCCATCATCGATCTCGTAGCCCCCATCCAACCGCGTCCGCATGGCGAATACCTCCGCTTTGAAAGATAACTGAAACCGGATCTTCATGGTTTGCGCATACCGGCCGGTTATCTTCCCGCGTCGCCATGGCGGCGGGATCGCCACAGCCAGGCCCACTACTGGACACTACCAAGGAGACACTACATGCCCAACCCAATCCTGCCCCGCATTTGCGCGGGCCTACTGATGGCCGCGGCCGCCCATGCCGCGCCTTCCCTCATCGCCATCGGCACGATCGATTTGCCCAACGGCGATCTCTCCGGCCTCACCGGGCCGCTGGAAAGCGGATTGCCGGGGAACAATTTCGGCGGCATCTTCTCAGGGCTATCCTATGCGGGCGGGAATTCCTTCATCGGCATCCCCGATCGCGGCCCCAATGCGACCGGCTACAAGGTCACCTTGCCCGACGGCACCCAGCTCGACGGCGCCCTGGTGGACAACACCACGAGCTTTATCGCCCGCTGGCATGATTTGGACTTCAGCTTAAACGCGGCCCCGGCCGGCTCCGCCCTTCCCTACACCCTGGGACTCACCCTCAAGAAGACGACCCTGATGTACAGCCCCACGCCCCTGGCGTACGGGTCGGTCCTGCCCGGCGGCGTGCCGGCCAACAACGTCCCCGGCGTCAACTACTTCACCGGCCGTTCCGATGATTTCCAAGCCGGGTTGCTCTCCACCGACCCGTCCTTCGCCCGCCTCGATCCGGAGGGCGTGCGCCTATCCCGGGATCGCAAAAGCGTTTTCATCTCGGATGAATACGGCCCTTACGTTTACCAGTTCGAACGCGCCACGGGCAAGCGCATCCGCTCCTTCGCCTTGCCGAACCGCTTCGCCATCAGCAACCTGAGCTCGGTGGGCGCCGCCGAAATCAGCGGGAACACTTCCGGCCGGGTGACCAATAAGGGCATGGAAGGCCTGGCCATCACCCCCGACGGCAAAACCCTGGTGGGCTTCATGCAGAGCCCGCTCATCCAGGACGGCGGCGACGGCGGACGCGCCAACCGCATCGTCACCATCGACATCGCCACCGGCGCGACCCATGAATACGCGTACGACAACTTCCTCACCGAGACCGGCAAGACCTACAATAGCAGCGAACTCCTGGCGCTCAATTCCCATCAATTCCTGGTGCTGGAACGGGACGGAAAGGGCCTGGGCGACGGCAGCAAGGCCGTGATCAAGCGGCTTTACGCAATCGACATCGCCGGCGCCGACGAGGTCTCGGCCATCTCGGGCGAAGCCAACTTGCTCCCCCATGCGCATGCCAAGACCCTCTTCCTGGACGCCGTCGCCCTCTTGAAGGCCAACGGCGTCACCGACGTCAACATCCCTTCCAAGCTGGAAGGCATCGCTTTCGGCGCGGACATCGTCCGCAACGGCGTAGTCAACCACACCTTGTACATGGGCAATGACAACGACTTCGTTCCCGTCCCCTCCGGGCCCAACAAGATCTTCGTCTTCGCCTTCTCCGACGCCGATCTCGCCGCCCTGGGCTTGAGCCTTACGCCCCAGGTCTTCAACGTCGCCCCCCTGGCCGACGCCGGCGCCAACCTCCAGATCACCACCTCCCAGATCGCCGCGACCACCGTGAACGGAACCGTTTCCGACGAGGACGGGGACGCCCTCTCCTGCCGCTGGAGCGAAGGCGGGACCGTGCTACGCGATTGGTCCTCAGCCAATGCGGGATCCTGCGCGCTTCCCCTGTCCGGCCTTGGCCTTGCCATCGGCACCCATAACCTGACCTTGCAAGTAACCGATGCGAAGGATACGTCGTCCGATGACATGATGCTGATCATCGGGAATACCGCTCCCACCGTGTCCGCCGCCGGCGCGGGCACCTACGAGATCAACACCCCTGTGACCGTCTCCGGGACGGCAGCCGACTTCGACGGCGATCATCTGCACTTCGAATGGACCGTGGACGGGCATGCGCTCTGCTCCGGCGACGTGGCCGCGCCGGCCGGCGGGACGCCGATCGCCCTGGCAGGCTGCGCCGCCAACGGCCTCTCCCTCGGATCGCATACCGCCCTGCTCTCCGTAACCGACGGCGTGAACGCCCCGGCGTCCGCCTCCGTGGAGCTCAAGATCGTGGACACCTCGGTCCCCACCCTGGCCCCGGTCGTAACGCCTGCCATCCTGTGGCCTCCCAACCACCAGTTGGTTGATGTGGTCATCAATGCCCATGCGGCCGATAACGGAGGCGTAGTAACGCTTTCCGCCGTGGTCTCGAGCAACGAATCCCAGAACGGGCCCGAGTGCAAAAACGCGCAGCCGGATTGGACCGCTCCGGTGATTGATCAGTCCACCGGCCGCATCACCTTGAAGTTACGCGCCGAACGGAACGAGAAGGGCAATGGCCGCATCTATACGATCACGATCAAGGCCGTGGACGACGCGGGCAACGTATCCCAGGCCGCGGTGACCGTGAAAGTCCCCTTCAACATGGGTAAGGGAGACGATAAGGATCAGGATGACGACAAAGGTCATGATGATGGCAAGGGCCATGATAAGGATGACAAGAACGAAAAGGAAAACGGTCACGATCATTAATCGCGGCCTTTAAGCGGAGTGCGGACGCGATCCGCATTCCCTTTGACTTTCCCTCGCGGGGATTGCTATTTCAGGCATCCGTAGGTCCCTTCCCATGCTTAGGGGAAGGGGCCTGATCCGGAGGAACCATGGCCGACCCCGCGCCCGCCGAATTCATTTCCCTCATCGAACGCGTTTCCTCCTTCCAGCCCGGCTACCGCCGGGCCCATGCCCGCGGCCTCGGCCTGCGCAGTCTCTTCCGCGCTTCCGAGGCCGCCCGCGGTCTTTCCGTAGCCGAGCATTTCCAAGGCGCCGATATCCCTTGCATCGTCCGCTTCTCCAACGCCTCCGGCAACCCTTGCACTGCCGATCGCATCTCTCCCAAAGAAGGCCGCGTGCTCGGCATGGCCATCCGTTTCGTCCTGCCATCGGGAGCTGCCGCCACCTGGGCCGCCATCAATATCCCCGTCTTTCCCGCGCGCACGCCGGCCGAATTCCTGGCCCTGACCGAGGCGCAAGCGCCCAAGCGCGATGGAAAGCCCTCCGCCTTGCGGCTGCTGGGCCACCTGATCCGGCATCTGCATATCCTGGCCAGCGTGAAGGCCATCAAGGGCCTAGGGCCCGCGCGCAGCTTCGCGGGCGAGACCTTCTACGGAATCCATACCTATTACTTCCTGGACGCCCAGGGCGGACGCCGGCCCTTCCGCTACCGCTGGGCCCCGGTGCTGAAAGCCGATCCCCTGTCTCCCGCCGAAGCCGCGTCCCTGCCCGAGCAGTATCTGCTGGACGAGGTGCTGACCCGCGTGGGCCAAGGTCCGCTGGCCTGGGATCTGATCGCGGTTTTCCCGAAGGAGGGGGATCCGCTTGAGGATCCGTCGCGGGCCTGGGGCCCGGGCCGCGAGGAGATCGTCCTAGGTCGTATGCGCCTGGAGCGCGTGCATGAGAATCAAAAGGAAGTGGAAGGCCTGGTTTTCGATCCGACGGGCGTGGTGGCCGGCCTGGAACTCTCTGCGGACCCCATCCTCCGCTATCGCGCGCTCGCGTATTCCGAATCCTACGCGCGGCGCTCAAGGGAACGGCGCGTCGGCCCGGCTCCGGCCGATATGGGCCAGTAGCCATCGCAGCGCCGCCTTCGGCGACTTGCTGCAGGGGCGTACACGGCGGCTAGTCCGGCTTCGGGATTTCCACGACCACGGTACGGGACCAGCGATCATGGAGCGGCAAGCCTGGGGCGCCGTCCGCGTCGCGCATTAAGAGGGGAAACCATTCCAGGGGCCATTGGCGCAGGATGGTGCGCAAGGCGATCTGGCTGAAGCTGGGCACGCCGCCCCCGAAGTCCACCACCCGCGTCCGGGTCACCATCTTTCCTGGCGATCGCAGGGTGAGCGCTTCGCTGCCCACGTAATAGAAGAAGAAGATGACCAGGTTGGTGGCGATGGCGAGGCCCCGTTCGGTCTTCCATCGTTCCATGAAATTGGGCGCGGCGAATTCGATGGCCATCAGGATGGCGGTGAGGAAGAGGTAAAAGCCCAGCAGATCCAGCACCAGGTTCAGGAAGCGCTTTCCCCGGGGCGCGGGGACGGGCATTGCGACTGCGGCTTCCGCGGATTCGTCCATAACCATGAACCTAATTAATTCGCCGCCCCGCGTATGGGAGGCGCGGGTCAAATGGACCCCGACGCTCCCAAGAACAGGAACGGGAAGGGCCAGTTCAACTGCGCGGCCCGCAACTGGCCGGTCTCCGCGTCGCGGGCGAAATAATTGGGGCTGTTGGTGGCGTTCCACACCTCCAGATACGTCGTCAGCTCGCGCCCCCAAATCCGGTGCGCCCGCGACAGCCTCAGGTCCAGCCGGCTGTAAGGCGCCAACCGGCCTTCATCCCTGGCCCCCACCACGATGGGATCGAAAGAACCCCGTCCATCGCCCTCTCCGGAAAAGGTCGTATAGGGTTGCCCCATGGCCCAGCGATAGGCCAAGGCGAGTTCGTATCCCCCTGCGAAGGAGAAGCGATTGGCCCAATTGAAAATCACCGGACGATGATAACGGTAAGCATAGGAAGGTTGGCCAGCCGCATCCTGCCGGTTCGAAAGGCCGGCCTCTACGGAGGCCCAGCCGCGCCAGGCGGGAGTAGGCTGATAATCCAAGGACAGCTCGGCGCCCAGGCTGTTGCCGCTGCCCGTATTGGCGTAGGCATAGCGCAAGCCCCCGAAATCGGCATAGGCCTCCTCCTGCACGTCGGCGGGCAGCGACGAGAAATCTGAAACGGTATCCAGCAATGCCTTGAGCTCGGCGGCCCGTTCCGCGGAAAGCCCGGACCCGGGCACCGGCAGCAGGAACCCGTCCAGTTGGATGGTATGATCGGGCACCAGCCGGGGCACCACGAGATCCTCGTAACGCTTGTAATACCCATCCAGGGATAGCTTCCAGCCGGGCGCCAGAGTTCTGCTGGCCCCCAGGCCGACCTGGGCGCATTTCTCGGACTTGAGGCCGGGATTATCATCGCGTTCGTAGAAAGGCAAATTGTCCTGGGCGTAAAGCCCCGCGTTGGCCCGGAGATCGGTGCGGGCGTCGGCATGATACAGGTAGTCGGCGCGCGGAGCGGGGAACAGCTCTTGGGAAAGGTTGTTGTATTGGGCCCGCACGCCGTAGGTAAGCGTCCCGCGCCCGCGCGTCCATACGTCGGAGGCGAACACCGCTCCGGAGTGCTGTTCCAGATAGCCGTCATGGGTGAAATGGATGCGCGAGGGGAATTCCCCCAGATAGTCCAGGTTGGTGCGCGAGCTGTCTTCCTTCGTAATGGTGAACCCCGATTGGGAGAAATACCCCAGCGGCTCCAGCATATCGACGTTCCCGTCCACCATCACTTCGTACAACACCCATGGAAGATTCATGCGATAGCGATGCCATTGGTATTCGTAGGCGGCGCCGTAAGTCACTCGATGCTCGTCTCCCGAGAGGGTGCCGACCCCGCGCCAGTCGAATTGCCGGATCGATTGCGACAAGGCCCAGGGCGGCTTCGGCGAGCCGGGGCCCTTGCGGAAGTCCACGCCCCAGTCCTGCATTTGCCAGCCGAAATCGCTTTCCAGCCGGGAGGCGGGCGTCGCATCCCAGTTCAGCGCCAGGAAATGCGATTGATGGCGGATGTCCACCGAGGAGATGCTATCGACGGAAAGCTTGTTGGCGCGGCGGGCCTGCGGGATGTACGGGCTGGATCCGCTGGGAGCGACCGGGGCGCTGGGATCCCCGAAATTGGGATTGAGGCCGGATAGGATGTTGGACTCGTGCGGCACCACCACAGCGTACCCGTCCCCCGCCGTCAGCCCCAGGTAATCGGCGCGAAAGCCTGGCGTAGGCGCGAAGGCAGCTCCCCAGTGCCAGTCCGTAAGCGCGGGCATATTCACGTGATCGCGGTAACCCTGCATTTCGCTCCGGAAGGCGCTGTCTCCCGAAGCCGCCCCCGCCAGATCGAGGATTCCATGCACGGCGTCGGCGAAGAGCAGGGTTTGCGCCGCCCCGAAGACGGACAAGGTTCCGGGGATCACCGGGGTCTCGGCATAGGCGTCGCCGCGCACCAGGGAAAGATCGCCGCGCGCGGACGGCCGTTCCGGCAGGCGCGGTTCGCTACGCAATCGCAATAGGCCCGACAAGGCGCCAGGGTCCTCGGCCGGGAAGGCTTCCCGGTACAGGCCCGCCGAACGCAGGGTGTTGGGATTGAAAATGGAAAAGGATCCGCCCGTATGATACGGTTGCAGCAAAGGTATCCCGTTCAGGATCACCCGGGTCATGTCGGCATCGCCGCCGCGCACGTAGGGACGGGCGTTCACGTCGCTCTGGGTCTGCACGCCCGGAGTGGTGGCCAGGGCCCGCACCGGATCGTTCATGGCCCCGGGCAGCTCGCGCACGTCGCGCATGGGCAGATCGGAAGCTGGGCCCGGCTCCCGGGTAGCTTGCACGTTACGGGTGGGAAGGTCCATGGCGGCCGTGTCCCGAGCGGCAGTGGCCGCGGTCGTATCCGGGGATGCTCCGGTCGGCTCCGCCCAAACGCCCGCGGACAGCGCGGCCATAACGCCCCCGATCAGGGCCGCGATCATGGGGCGCATCACCAATCCCATCCCAGGCCCAGGTTCATGTCCCATTGCAGGGGCGGTATGTCGGAGCGGCGGAAATCCCGGTCGCCGGCGGGAATCTGCGGGTAGCTCACGTTGAATTGCGGGACCAGGAAATTCGGGGCGAAGGGAGCATGGGGAAGCGGGAAACGCGCGCCGAAACCGGATTGGAGCACCAGTACGCGATCGCTGGGCAGCGCGCGGGCGAAATCGTCCTTGAGCACGCGCGGCATTTGGGTGGCCAACAAGGTCAGGCGCATGTTGGCGAAGAAGAGCGGAAGGCCAATCCGGCGCGAGGCCGCGTATTGCAGGAAAAGGGAATTGTCCGCCCAGGCCCCGATTCCCCAGCCCGCTCCCAGCATGTGATGCATGCCGCCCCAAACGGGCATGGCCAGGTTCAGCGCAAACTCCAAACTGACGGGGTTGGTGGGAGCTTCCAGATGCCACTGCAACTCGGCGCCGGGGAAAGGACCCACATGGTCGGAGATGCCGAGGCGATAGTCGAGACTGACCTGGGGGACGTCGCTTTGGCTCACCTTTTCGGAACCGCTCCCGTCTTGGTTGCAGGCCTTCGGGTGCAGGGAATCGGCGGGAGCCGAACAATCCCAACGCGGTTGCCGGCCAAGCCCCAGGGTCGCTTCGCCATGGCCTTCCGGCATCAGCACGCCGGTATGGAAATGCTGGGTGGAATACAAGCATCCGCTCAAGGCCCAAGCCAGGCAAGATAAGATGAGGATGCGCTGGTTCACTCTTGACCGTTTAGAATGGCGGGAAGATACGAAGATCCGCGGATCCGGGGCCTCCCTGAAGACGAAGGAAACAAAAGCAAGTAGTATGCCGTCTCAAAAGGCCAAAGATCGGATTGAAGAGCAAACTAGGGAACCGGCAACCCGATTCCCTGGCTTAACCTGCTATCAGCCCCGCCAGCGCGCGACCCAAAGCCAAGCCGCCCCAGCCGAGCAGAAAGAGCAGGCCCGCCGCGCCCAGCAGAAAAAGCGTCGCGAACAGCCAATCCCCGCGCCGGGCGCGCCCGGGATCGCGCACATGCGCTTTCAGCAGTTCCACGTTTTTGCGATTCGCCTGCCACCAGAAATCGAAGGCGTCCCCGAAGAGAGGAACGATTCCCACCACGGTCTCGAGGGTGACGTTGAATCCCATCCGTAAAAGGGTAACACGCGGGATACCTAGGCGCGCCGCCCGGACGAGGATGTAGGCGGAGAAAAGCATTCCGATCAAATCCCCCACTACGGGGATGAGGCCGATGAGGGGATCCAGGCCGATTCGCAGGCGCGTGCCGGGAACGGGAATGCAGCTGTCCAGCAGCCAGGCCAAGGCCTCCAGCCGGCGCACCTCTTCTGCGAGGGCCGGGGCGGACCGGGGGCCCGCTTCGTCCCAGCGACCGATTTCCACGCGGGCGGTTCCCATATCCTCAAGTTACATCTCCCGTTATGGGGAATGAATTAGTTTTTCCTGCCACTCAACGCCGGAAAATCATGGAAACCGTTATCGCCCCCGCCACGATCCGGGAAACCGATGTCCCGTTCACCCCTCAGCAAAGGCTGATGCTGGCGCTTTTGTGCAGCTCCGTCTGCATGGTGGTCCTCGACTTCTCCATCGTGAACGTCGCCATCCCTTCCATCCAGACGGCTTTGGGATTCAGCCCGGCGGGCGTACAATGGCTGTTCACCGGCTACGGCCTCGTGTTCGGCGGCTTCCAATTGCTGGGCGGGCGCTTATCCGATCTCTATGGGCGCAAGCTGATGTTCCTTTCCGGCATCGCCCTATTCGTCCTGGCTTCCTTCCTGGGCGGCCTGGCCGTCAGCCCCGCCATGCTGGTGTCCCTACGCTGCCTGCAGGGCCTGGGCGCGGCCTTATTGGCCCCATCGGCCCTGGCCTTGCTGATGGGCGTGTTCCCGGAGGGCCCCGCGCGCAATCGCGCCATCGGCATTTGGGGTACGGTCGCCGCCGCCGGCTATTCCATCGGCGTGGTGCTGGGCGGCATCTTGGTGGCGTGGCTGGGCTGGCGTTGGATCCTGTTCGTCAACGTGCCCTTGGGCGCCTTGATCCTGGTCGCCGCCTGGCGCTTGCTTCCCGACCCCCGCGCCGAAGGCCCCAGGCCCCGCCTCGACGTGTTGGGTAGCGTGCTTGTTACGGGAGGGCTGATGGCGTTGGTGTATGCATTGGCCCGAGCCCCCGAAGTGGGTTGGCGTAACGCCGCCACCTGGCGCACCGTCCTGGCCGCCCTGATCCTGCTCGTCGCCTTCCTGATCGTGGAGACGCGCACCGCCGAGCCCTTGATGCCGTTGCGTATCTTCCGCCTGCCGGGCATTGCCGCCGCCAACCTGGTCTGCACGTTCCTGAGCGCCGCCATGGTAGCCATGAACCTGGTCCTGACCCTGCATCTGCAACGCGTGCTGGGCCTTTCGCCGCTCCTCACCGGACTGGCCCTGCTCCCGCACGGGCTGGCCGCGACCTATGCGGGCCCCTGGGGCGGCCGGTTGGCCGGGCGTTTCGGCCCCAAGCGCGTCTTGGTGGGCGGCATCGCGCTCGGGCTGTCCGGATTACTCCTCTTGGCAGCCTTCCTATCCACGCACAATACTTATTGGTACCACGTCTTTCCGGCCACCGTGCTTCTCTCATTCGGGATCATGCCCGCTTTCGTATGCCTGACCCTCCTGGCCACCGCGGGCGCAGAGCCCAAAGACCATGGACTCGTTTCCGGCATCGTGAATACCACCGGCCAATTGGGAGGCGCGCTGGGCTTGGCCGTTCTCGTGGCCGTCGCCGCGGGCCGCACCGCCGCCGCGCGCGTCTCCGGACTGCCCGAAGCCGAAGCGCTCATCGCCGGCTACCGCGCGGCGCTGGCGACCGGAGCGGGCTTCATCGCGGTCTCGTTGTTGATCGGGATGTTCGGGCTAAGGGGCCGGTCGGCGGATTAGAAGGCGACGGCTTGCGGCACTAGCGGATTGGCCGAGGCTGTGCGAACGGACCCGCCAATCAATAGGTCGCGATCTCCAGAGGAATACCGTCCGGATCACGGAAATAGAAGGCATAGTACCTCTTCGAGTATTCCGGATAGGCCCGCGGCCGAATCGTGACCCGGGCGCCGGCCGCGGAAATCGAATCGAATAAACGATCCACCGCCGCCCTGCCTCTGACCTTAAACGCGATATGGTCCAATCCCACGTCCCGGCGGAACGGTAAATGCTTCCGGTCCCGGATCCATTTCAAGAAAAGGGAGTGGGAGCCGGAGTGGTAGGATTTGATCGCGCCGCGGCGATCGGATTCGTTCAACCCGATCCGGAAACCCATGGAGACCATGATCGGATCATAGAATCGAACCGACCGCTTGAAGTCCCGGACCGCCAGGATCACATGGCCTATCGTCGCTCCCACATTTCCTCTCTTCCGTCCGCCTTCAAACTTTGACGAAGGCGATCTTTATCTTCAACGCCGCCAGGATTTTCCGCAAGGTGTTGACTCCCGGATTGCCTCCGTGCGAAAGGGCCTTGTATAGGCTTTCGCGATTGAGGCCGGAGGCCTTGGCTATCCTGGCCATACCGCCTTGAGCCAAGACCATATGCCGCAACGCGACCAGGAAGGTTCCCTCATGCTCATCGTGGAAGCTTTCGGTGAGCAATGCCAGGGCATGATTCCCATCCCGACGTAGATCCGAATGAATCCAGGGTTCCAAAGGGAGGGCGGCGGGCGCTCCTTTTTCGGTAATCCGCCCAATACCGTTTCGCCTTTTCGATGTCTTGATGTTGTTCTTTCTTTGTCCCACCGACAAGGATGACGAGATAGGCCGCCCCTTCCTTGCCGCAATAGATCCTATATCCCGGGCCATGATCAATCCTCAATTCCAAAAGTGATTCGAACGTTTTGTAGTCCCCGAGATTCCCGTCCTCCAGGCGGAATAGCCGCCTCTGAATCGCCCTATAGGCGACTTGGTCCGGCAATGCGTTCATCCAATCCAGAAACGGCGATTTGCCGTTCGCGGACACGTAACACAGAAGCTGGAACCTTCGAACTTCGGTCACAATGTAGCCTACAGGCTACAAGGAGTCAAGATGAATCGACGCATGCCCCCAAATCAAGACAATCGCGCAGACCCCGTCTGTGCCCATGCGCGCGCCCTATGCTTTCCGCAGCCATTCTTCTCCACCGCGACCATGGACTTTGATCCTCTGATGCCGCGCCCGCAAGGCGTCGATCCCCCAGAGAGGATATCCCTGCTTTCCCCCCCGGTTTGGGGAAAGCGATCGCTACCGGGTCGATTCCGGCGGGCCCGGCCTGCGGGGCCGGTGAGTTCGCGAGCGCACGTGCTTCGGGGTAGGGGAAAAAACCGGAGCCAGCGAAAGCCCGCGCGCGCGGTCCAAGGGGCCGCGAAGAAGAATGCGCGGGCGACTTCACCCCGAAGCACGAAAGGCCTGGATCCCCGACCAGCGAGCATACGAGCCGGACCTGCAGTCCGGGACCGCCAGACCCACCTCAACGAGCTACTTTTCTCCAAACACACAGAAAGGCGCCCAAATGTCCTGGTGGATCTACGCCCTCCTCTCCGCGTTCTTTGCCGCCCTCACCACCCTCTTCGCCAAAGGCGGGCTCAAAGGGATCGACTCCGATCTCGCCACCGCCTTGCGCACCGGCTTCGTCCTCGTGATCGCATGGGGAATCGTCTTCGCCCGAGGCCAGGCGGCCGGGGTAACCTCCCTGTCACGGAGGACCCTGCTGTTCCTCGCGGCATCGGCGCTCGGGACGGGTCTATCTTGGCTGTGCTACTTCCGGGCCCTGCAAGCGGGCAAAGCCGGGCCGGTTTCCGCCCTGGACAAGTCCAGCCTGGCGATGACGGTGATCCTGGCGGCCCTTTTCCTGGGGGAGCGCCTTACCTTCAAAACGGGAATGGGAACGGGCTTGATCCTGGCGGGAATCCTGGTCCTGGCCTTATGAAACCGCTTCTGAACTGGGCGCGGGGACGGCTTAGGTCCCGAGGCGAGCCTCGGCCGTGAAGCTGGAGCTCGTCATCTAAGGGGAAAAGTTGGGGTGATCGATGGGATTCGAACCCACGACCAGTGGAACCACAATCCACTGCTCTACCAACTGAGCTACGACCACCACGGAACGGGGCTAATTTAGAAACGGCAGCGGGTTATGCCAAGCCCGGCGGCGCTTACGCGCGCTGCGCGGCGTCGGAAAGGGCCGGCGCGGCGATGCGGCTGGCCCGCAAGGATCCCGGAACGCCGGCGATATAGGCGCGGACGCGCCGCTTGACGGGGGTGCAACCTTTCCGCGGCGGAGGCGGAAGCAGTTTCATCGTGAATTGATTGTCCCCGAACTTCCGGTTCTCGCGGCTCATGAACAGGGATAAGCCCAACAGAAAGAGGACGAAGCCGGACAGGAATGCGGTGACGGCGTAGGTGAGCACGATTCGAGTATAGCACCCGGAAATCCGGGTCGTCCATCGCTCCGTACCGTCCGGTACAGGACGCCGCATCAGGTCCAGGCCCTTTGCCCGGCATCGCACGGGACATAGCGCAAGCTCCCCAAACGCATGGGGCCGAGGGCCCCTATTCGCCTTGAGATTCCTAATCGTTTTTGGGGAACTGGAGGGTATCTTTTCCCGTATCCGGCGATTCTGGTACGCGCCGGATCCTTTATGGAACCTTGAGGAGGAGAACGTGCCCCCATATCGCGGATGGCCTTCCGCCGTCCCACCCGCAAGGCGGGTGGGACCCAAAACCAACTGGGCCGCGCTTTCCACCGTCGCCTTGGCGTTGGGCGTGCTGTTAGCGGGATGCAATCTCTTTTCGCCCTTGGCGTCCGATGCCCGCGGCGATCTCACCTATGAAGGGCTTTTGCTCAAAGGCGATAAAGCCATCAACGACGGCGACTATCCGGCCGCGGAAGGTTGGTTCGCGCGCGCCATGCAGCTCAACTACCGCGGGTCGGAAGCCTACTTGTTCGATTCCAAGGCCTTGGCCGCGGAGTATAAAATCGATTACACCACCCTGAATGACGAGTTCAACAAACGCCGCAACAAAGATGGGACCGGCTCGAAGGGGATCCCCTTCATTGATTCCAACACCAGCATCGAGAAGATCGACAGCACCTACTACCCGGTGGCGCAATCGGTGGAGAACCTCGAACACATCCTGCGGCATGCCCGCGACACCGTGGTCATCCCGGGAGGTTGGAAACTGCTTCCCGACGGGGACACCGCCGGCGACGGGCACGTCTCCGAAGGCGTCGCGCGGCTGGACCTGGGGCTGCTGGAAACCATCAAAGGCATGCTCGGCGCGCTGGACCTGGACGGCGACAACCATGTCTCCCGCGATTGCGGACGCAATATCTGCCCGGACGACGGCTCCGCGGAGGCCTGCCGGGCCACCCCGGCCTATAAGGCCAAATGCCCCGAAGGGCCTGCCAGCGAACTGAACCGCTTCGAACGCTTCAAGCTGCTCACGCAGGACATCAATATCGACAGCTTGAACAGCAACGACGTCCAGGCCAAGCAGATCTCCAGCAACCCGAACGACATCAACGATTTCCTGGACCACATGCAGGGGCCCATCGCGGCCTCCAGCTACAACCTGGACTCGGTAACCGGCGCCATGAACGCGCATAACGAGACCAAGCTGAGCGGACAGCTGACCGATATCGTCACCGACGTCTCCAACCTGAGCGATTTCCTTTCCTTTATGCGTTACAATGATCACAAGGATAACGACTTCGACACGCAGGATACGACCCGCACCGATCCCATGGTCTGGCATGACTATGACCGCGATCATGGCATCCGATACGACTACGACGATAGCCTCACCTTCCTCAAGTACGTGAGTGCGGGTATCTATGATGCGGGCAACATCGGACATCCGCTGCACCGCTATCATTACCCGAATTTGTACGTAAAATTCACCGATCCGGGATGGCTCAAACGACCGGTCGCCTTGGACAGTTCCAAGAACTCCCGCAAGTCGATCATGATCAACCATTGCGTGGACGTGGTGTCCAAATTAGCCATAGATGACGCGCTCAAGTTTCAGTTGCAGACCGTCACCTGCTCCACGTACACCACCATCCTCAAGCCCAGCGTCCGCCCGCCCGTGCATAACGGGGTGGTGCGAAGCGATTGGCAAGGCGGGACCTACGGCATCGACGAAGAGATGTTCGACGATCACGACAACGATTACGACGGATTGAAGGATGAGGACGCCCGCAACGCGAAGGGCATGGACGATGACGACGACGGCAATCTGACCGTGGATATGATCGGCACCCCGCCGCCGCCCATGGTCTGGCACGACGTCGCCGGCCACCAGAATGATTGCCCCGACATGGACACCTTGCGCGCCATGCCCCCGCCGCCTTTCCAACGCAAGTTCTGTATCGGTTCGTTGGAAAACCGTATCTATCTGGCCCAGCATTACGGCGACGATTCCCTCTTGGCCTACTATTCCCCGGTTCTGAACGTCGGGGAATCGGGCAAGCACAGTTGCCTCGATGATGTCGATAGGCTCCCCGCCGATTACAAGGCCGCGGCGGCGCAAGAACCCAATAGCACGATGGATTTCAAGGACGCGACCATAAAAGCCTGCCAGTACAAGCATATCTGGAAATCGGGCATCCCTCCGCCCAACTCCGAATGGACCTCCGGCACCTTCGGGGTGGACGAGGAAATCCTGGACGGGATCGATAACGATGGCGACGGCTGGATCGATGAGGACGTAAGATGAGCCCGCGCGCGACCTTCGCCTTGCGCCCCCTTGCCCTGCGCGCCCTGACCCCCTTGGCCGTCCTGGCTGCTTTCGCCCTCCTTCCCTCTCTGATCGCGGCGGAGGCCGGCCCCCAGTTCCGCGATCTAGAGTCTCAGGCCCTGGGCCATACCGGCGTGGCCTCCTCCCACGGCGCGACTTCGCTATTCCTAAACCCCGCCGCCTTAGGCCGGGCCACCGGAGGGGATTTCGGCGTCTCCGCGGACATGGGCCTCAACGGCGTTCTCCTCGACTACGCCAGCTGGGCCAAGGACAACTATCAGAACCTGAACAATATCGATTCCCTCCTCAACCATATCGGCCCGGTGGACGACAAGTGGGCGCCCTTCTCCAATTCCATGATCGTATACGGGAATTGGGAAGGGATCGGCATGGCCGCCTTGCTGGACACGCGTTACGATCTCACCGTGGCCAAGGCCGTGGTCACTCCCGTGCTAGGCGTAGGCGCCTTATCGGACCTCGTGCTCACGGCCGGCCGCGGCTTCGCCGTCGACGACGGCTACCGCTTCGGCTTCGCCCTCAAGTACATGTATCGCCTGCGTTACGATGACAGGTTGGTGGGCACCACGGACGAGGACTTCTATACGGCCAAGCAGGCTTGGGAAAAAAAGAGCCACGGCTGGCTGGACGACCTGTCCAAGCTCCAGGTCGCCGGGAACATCGCCCAGACCAAGCAGGGCGCGGGCCTCAACCTGGGCGCGGAAAAGGACATCGATAAGGCATGGACGGCGGGCCTCTCCCTACTGGATTTCCCCACCGTGCTCGATCAAAATTTCGTCCGCCCGGACGTCGATCTCGGGCTCTCCTGGCATCCGGAAGTCCACTGGATCCCCGATCTGGAAAACCACTTGGTGGTGAACCTGGATTGGCAGCGCTTTCTCATCCCCGGTACGCCCTGGTTCAAGCAACTAAAGGCCGGGGCCGCCTTCGAGGGTTGGATGAAAGGCCGGCAGGTGGCCTATGTCGGGCTGGGCCTCAACGACGGCTATCCCACCTTTGGCTTCCGCGTGGGGTACATCGTATACCTGAGCTACGTGTACACCTCCGAAGAGATCGGCACCTATCCCGGGCAGGATCAGCTCAGCTTCCATAAAATCGTATTGCAAGCGGAGTATTAACGCGGCTCATTCCCGCGCGCGCGCCAGCTTATCCAATATCAAGGAATGCACCATCCGGTTCGAGGCCACTATCCCCTCCCTCAGGACCGGATCCTGGCTGCGGAAATCCAGGCGCCGGCCGTCCAGGTCGGTCAGCCAGCCGCCCGCCTCTTCCAAGATCAACTGCGGGGCGGCCAAATCCCAAAGGCACATGGGATTCTGGCGCGGCGAAACGAATGCGGTGTAGGCGCCGCGCGCCACTTCGTTGATCTTGAGCGATCCGTTCATGCGATGGTATGGCGGATTCCCCAAAACCCGCATCAGATCGGACAGTCCCGGGGATTGCCGCCCATGCGAGGTGATCAGGCTGAGCCGCGTTTCGGCGTTCACCTTTACCGGCAGCACTTCCAAGGGCGCATCGATGGCCAGGAAGCCCCGGAAGGCGCCCTCGCCCTCGGCGGCGAAATAGATCTCCCCCAGCTCGGGCTTGTAGGTCATGCCGACCACCGGCTTCCCGTCCACGGCCAAGGCCAGGATCACGCCGTAATGCTGCCCGTTCCGGATAAAGCTGGAAGTCGAATCGAGGGGATCCAAGATCCAACAGCGATGGGCCTCGTGCCAAGGGGCTTCCTTGGGATTGAGGTGCCAGGTCTCTTCATTGAGGATAGCGTCGCCCGGAAAGGCGGCCGCGATCTCTCCGTCCAGGTATGCGGCGCACTGGTGATCGACGTTGGTGACGATGGAGTTATCGGACTTGTAGGCGACTTCGGTGCCGGCGGCCCGCCCCGCCAGGAGGATTTCGCCGGCCGCCTGGATGATCCGGTACATGAAATCGAATTCGGCGGCGTGCCGCGACCCGGTGAAGACCTGCTGCATCCGGGAATAAAGTAAGAAACGGGAAGGACGTTAGGGGCGCCGGCCGAGGGCGTCGGAAGCTTCGCCTTCGCGGCTTTCGAAAAGCCAACCCCTCTCGCGGGTATCCGGATCGGGATGCATCGGCCCGGGACGGGCCTTCGGAGACGCCAGCGAAGTCGCTTTGGGGGTGAGGAAGCCCATCTTGTTCAACCACTTCAGGCTCGAGTCGCACCAGGCATGTAGCACCGCATCACTGGGCGCCTGGGCCTTTCCGTCCGCCATCCCGAAGCCATGCCCGCCATGATCGAACTTGATGAAGCTGGCCGTCACGCCTTTCTTCACGCAGGAATCGAAATAGGATTGAGGGTTCTGAATGGACACTAAGCCATCGTCGGTGGCATGGAAGAGGAAAGCCGGCGGCGTTTTGGCGTTGACCTGCATCTCGTTGGAAAGGGAATCGAGGAGAGCCTGGCTTGGCGCCGGATTGGTCCCCAGCAAAGCGTCGCGCGACTGCCCATGGGTGAAGGCCGATTGCATGGTGATGACGGGATAGCCGAGGATGGAAAAAGCCGGACGGCACGGATGCCGATCGATGCTATCGCTGGCCGCGGGATTGCCATTGTCGTAATGCGTGGATACGGTCGAGGCGAGATGGCCGCCAGCCGAAAATCCGCACACGCCTATGCGCGCGGTATCGATGCCGTATTTGGCGGCGTTGGCCCTCACCCAACGGATGGCGCGTTGCGCATCCCACATCTCGATCGGATGATGGTAGGGGCTGTAACGGTATTGGACCGCAAAGCCGGATATCCCCTGGCCCTGCAACCATTGGGCCACCAAGGTGCCTTCCTTGTCGAAGGCCAATCCGACATAGGCCCCGCCCGGGAAGACGAGCACCGCGGCGCCGTTGGGTTTCGAGGCGGGATATACGGTGATGCTGGGCTTATCGACGGAGTCCGCGCCGGTCGATGGCATGCCGTTCGCGAGCGGCGCTCCGTTGGGCCATAGGAGGATTTTCTGTTGCGCCAGGGCGGCCGTCGGCAACCATGCCGAAAGCGCCGCCATAGCGGTCAAACGCCCAACCGACTCGCGAATATTCAACATGCTTATGCCTCGTCCCCGCCGAGGCCAAAGATAAAACAGGGACGTAAAAAAGCGTTATTAGCGCGTGAACTTCCAGGCCACGGCTAGGATGGCCCCCACTACGGCGATGAGCAGCAGGGCCTTGAGCGCCATCGGCATGCCCGATTTGGTCTCTTCGGACAACCACTCCGGGGACAGGGCCGGCATGGAGGCATCGATGGGAGGATCCGGGGGGGCGTCCGCACCAAAGGCGCCCGCGACTTCCTTCGGGTATGCCGAAGTGGCCATGCTATCGGAGCGGACTTCGGAATGGGTCCCGGTAGGAGATGGAGCCGCGTCCATATCGGCTATGCCGCGCCGGCGGTACTCGGCCAGGATCAGATCCACGGCCACCTGGGGACCATGTTCCCGGCCCGTCGAAAGCATTTGCCGCAGCTTGGCGTCCGAGACCGTTCCCAGCTTGGCTTCGAATTCGGATACTTTCATCGAACCCTTTCACGCGGCCGCAGGCGGAATTCCCGCCCGCGCCACCGCCGATCCCCGGGAGGGACCGACCGGGCTATAGTTTAGCAAACCTGCTACGGCGCTTGCAAAGGGTTCCGGGAAAAGAGGTTAGGGCAGTCCCAGGCCGCGCAGGCCGGCGTCCCGCACGAAACCGAACCGCGAGACCTTCACCTGGCTACCCCTTTCCACGTAATCGCGCGGATCCAGGCCATATTGGAATTCGGCCCTCAGGATATAGGCCCCGGTCGAGATGCGGTGGCCGTCCTGGGAAATGGGCACCCAGCCTAAACGCAGCAGATACGCGCGCGTAACGGGGTCACGCGCGAGTTTCCCCGATTGCAGATCGTCCCTGGTCACCTCCACCTGGGAGCGGTTCACGAACTGCCCCAGATTGTCGTACACTTCCAGCTTCACGACGGCGGGATGGGAAAGCTTGAAGGTGAAAACGGCCAGACCGGGATTGGCATCCGCATAGCCGGAGCGGATCCAATCTTCCGCCGTGGCGGGGTGCAGAGCGGCATAATCCTTGAATAGCCCCGTCGACTGGGAGCTGGTGAGCAGCACGAAGGGATCGCGGACCTGGGAGGGATTGGGACCGGGCACCATCTTCCCGCCCGCTTCAGCGCGCAAATCCCCGATGGTGACGCTCGGGAGCTTGGCGTCGATGACGCGCCAGGGGTTGGCGGGATGCGAGGGGTTTCCGGACGCATCGGTCACCTGGGTAACCCCGGCGATGGCCGTCTTCCAGCCGACCCCGGGCACGTTGGGAGATTCCGGGGCGATGGTGAAGCTCCACGAGATGGAGCGGCCGCCTACGAGGGAATCGGGCGTGGCATCGATCAGATCCACCTGCTTTTCGATGCCGTTTTGATCCTGGAACTTGAGCACCGTAGGCGCGGCCACCGCGACCGGTTCGGTGAAGCGGATGCGGATCTGGGGCTTGGGGACCTGGCTCAAGGCGGTGTCGAGGATCAGCTTCCAAGCCTTATCGATCACCGCTCCCACGCGATCGTGCAACGGGAAATCCCCTGCCAAGAGGCCCGTCGCCGGCTCGGCAAAAGCCTTCCCGCGATTGGCCGGATCGTTCTCGTCCCAACCCGTCACCGGTTTGGTAAAGAATTGCGAGTGCGACGTGATCAGCGTCTTGGCTTGATCCAGGCCGACGTCCCAACCCCCGCGCGCGGCTTCGCCTGCCAGATCCAGTTCGAAAGCCGTGGGCATCTTGTCCGGCACGCTATCCAGGGCGATCTCGGCCTTGTCGGCGATGCCGTCCCCGTCCCGATCGTATAACCATCCCTCGATCGCTTTCACCGGCTTGGGCGGGATGGGAGGATCCGGCTTGTTCGGGGGTTCCAGCTCCAGCGAGGTGGTGATGGTGAGTCGGGATGAGACGATGCGCCTTTCCGCGAAGTAGAAGTCGAGGAAGTAGGACTTGCCGTCCGTGAGGCCGAGGTTGTCCAGGTCGACCGCCGCGTACTCGGCGTTATGGATGCCGCCCAAGTCGATCACAAGCTTATCGTTGATGAACACCCACACGTCGTCATCGCCGCGGAAATCGAAGCGCTGCCCCGTGCCCTTGTGGTAGCTGAATTTCGCATGCAGCTCAAGCGTGAAGCCGAAATTGTGGGAACCCAAGTCCACGCCATCCTTGAGCCCGGTCTGGCGATTGCCGAAGGTGGTGGTCACCGAAGGTACCTGGGGACGCAAGGCGCCCAGCATGTTGCTGTCGAGCGGGAAAAAGGCGGAGCTGTCGAACGTGTACACCGAACCGTTCTTCTTGAAGGTCAGGTCGAGGAAGAAAGCGCGATTGATATCCGGCGTACGCGTGGTATACCACTCGTTGAAACGGCTGCGGAAGCAATTGGGCGGAACATCGAAGCCGGCCTTGAGCGCGGGACCCACCGAATCCCGATCCGCGTGGATGAAGCCGGGAAGCTTGTCGGGATTGGGATCGGAGGCGACGGGCGCGTCCTGCACCGCGCCTTGGGCCGCCGACGGCTTGTCGAAACAACCCCAGTTCTCGTGGCCGCTGGTGTCCTGATTGGGATTAAAATCGGGATGGCCCCCCGTGGCCTGCCCTTCTTGCAACTCCGCGAAATCCCGAACCACCCCGGTCAGGGTAAGGGCATCCTGCCCCCAAGCCGCCGCGACCATCAAAGCGGTCGCCATGAAAGCCCGCCAGCCGAATTCCGTTCTCATACCGTTCCCCTATTCCGTTCGGCCGAAGTTGCTAATTTCCCCGCTGATCGTCCCGGACCCGGCCATCGGGTTCCGGGCCAAGCAAAGGAGCATCCCTTGGCCATTGGCAAATCCAGAATCCCCTTAGCGGCGTTACCGCTCGTCTTCGCCGTATGCCTTCCGGGCCTATCAACTGGCGCAGGTTCCGCGGGAACCCCCTCGTCCGAAGCCGCGCCCGCCAGCGACACGGCCCATACCGCGGCCGTAACCAAGGCCGCCCCTGAATCGAAGGGTCCCTTGGCTCCCGGCCTCTATGCCGCGATTTTCACGGCGAAGGGAAAAATAACTACACAGTTGGAGCCGGAGAAAGCCCCTCTGACGGTAATCAACTTCGTGGCCCTCGCCGAAGGCGCCAAGTCCACCAATAAACCCGCGGGAACGCGTTTTTACGACGGATTGACCTTCCATCGGGTCGTCCCTAATTTCATGATTCAAGGCGGCGACCCCGATGGAAACGGCTCCGGCGGGCCCGGATACCAGTTCGCGGACGAATTCGATCCCTCTTTGCGGTTCGATCGCCCGGGCATTTTGGCCATGGCCAATGCGGGACCCGGCACCAACGGCAGCCAGTTCTTCATCACGCACGTGCCCACCCCGCACCTCAACGATCACCACACCATTTTCGGGCACGTAGTGGAAGGCCAGGACGTGGTGGACGCGGTGGTGGTCGGCACCGTCATCGATAGCATTCGCATCGAACGCATGGGCGCCAAGGCCAAGAAGTTCAAGGCCGATGAAGCCGCCTTCCAGGCCCAGTTGAAGAAGACGGCCGCCCTGAACGAAGGCAAGAAGAAGAAAGAGGAAGAGGCGAAGAAGAAGGCCGCGGAAGCGACCGAAGCCCTCATGAAGAAGGCGACCAAGACCCCTTCGGGCCTGATGTATATCGTGACCCGCCCCGGCGCGGGCCCCAAGCCCGCCTCGGGTGCGAAGGTGAAAGTCCATTATGCCGGCCGTCTTGCCGACGGCACCGAGTTCGACAACAGCTATAAACGCGGCGAACCCATCGATTTCCAAGTGGGCACCGGCATGGTGATCCCCGGTTGGGACGAAGGCATCATGCTGATGCAAAAGGGCGAGAAGCGGACCCTGATCATCCCCGCCAACCTGGCGTATGGGCCGGATGGGCGTCCGCCGGTGATCCCGCCGAATTCGACCCTGGTGTTCGACGTGGAGTTGGTGGACTTCCAGTAAGATAGGGCAAGCGTAACCGGCGCATGGGCGTCGGTTACGGGAACCGTTACGCCCATTGCGGAAGCAACTTCCCGTTTCCAATCGTTCATGCGACGCCGTCCAGGCCACCCGCATTTTTTAAATATTACCCCATGCCCAAAACCCTTTGCTTCCGCCTCGCGCTCACATGTGCGGCCCTTCTCGCCTGCGCCTCCGCCGCCCGCGCCAATGCCCTGAAGGATCATCTCTCCGTGTTCTACGAGATGGAACCCAGCGATTCGGTCGTGGCCCTGGAACAGCTCTCCGCTACCACATTGAAGATTACCGTTGCCGATCCCGCCACCGGCCAAACGCGCGCCTTGAAGGAGGACATCGGCGCCAAGCCGATGCAAAAGCTCTTGACCGAAGCCAACGACCTCGGCCTTAAGACCATCCACTGGTCTCCCGCGGATGAATCCGCCCTGCCGGCCGCCCCGGAAACCGGCGCCGGGAAATCCACCGTAGCCACGGGCGCGGCCCCAGGCCCCACCGCCGCGGCGCATCCCGCAGCCGATAGCGGATCACCCACACGATCCCTCCCCGCCGACGCCGATGCTGGACCTTCTCTGGCCCAAGCCCGCAAGCCGGAACCGGGCTCGCACCGCAGCCTGTCTTCGCAGCGCAAGAACCGCATGTATTACATCGGCAGCCAAACCCTGCTGAGCACCTACGTGTACGGGCTTTCGGTGCCGCTCGCCTTCGACGTGCAGAGCACGCGGGCCAAGGTCGCCGCGCCCATGATCATCGCCCCCTTCGCCTTCGGGACGCATTTCTGGTTCGCCAAGAACCGCCCCTTCGAGGACGCCCATGCCAAAGGCACCTCGTACCTGTCCCTCGCGTCCCTGTACGCATCGCACGCCCTGCCCTTCGCGCTCATGTCCTGGGACGATGCGGAGACCGCCTGGAAGGTGGCCGCCACCGCCACCCTGTTCACCTATCCTCTGGGCATCTACGGCGGATACATGCTGGGCGACGCGCATGTCGATCAACCCGGCCGCATCGACATCGAATCCAAGTTCGCCCTCGGTTTCGGCCTGCTGGGTTTCTTCTCGCCCTTCATCTATTACGAAAAAGTGAACGAACGCACGCAAGAGCCCATCATCCGCTTGGGGCTGGGACAGGCCGTGGCATTGGCGACCGCCGGGCATTTCCTAGCCGATCAATATCGCAGCGGGGAGAACATCCCGGACGGGGTGAACACCGGGATTCTCGATCATACCGCCTTGGGCGGGACGCTGGGACTGGAAGTGGCTGCGCTCCTCGACGCCTCCTCGGTGCGGCCCTGGTTCGGAGCGGCTTTGCTGGGCGGAACCTTGGGTTTCATGGAGGGTTTGTTCTACTACCGCGACAGTTACGACAGCAAGGAGCGGGGCCTTTATAACAGCCTGGGGGCCCTGGCGGGCACCATGGTGGGCGGCGGCATCGCCGTCCTCGTCTTCGACGGGGGCCAATCGGATTACGCCATGAAGGCGGGCATCACTTCCTTACTGGTGGGAGGCGCTTGGGCAGGGTACTGGATCACCGACATCTTGACCATGGGAATGGAGGACCGCGGGGCGGCGAAGCCGGCGAAATGGACCGATCGCCTGGCGCTGAATCCGTTTCCGCTGCCCGAGCCGGTGGTGCTGAACCACCATGTCGCGGATGTCCGTTATCGGGTGCCGGGCGTGACCTTCACGTTTTAAATTCCCTAATGAAACGGGGGAAACTCCCTCCCTACTAGTTTCCTCGGATCCTTCCGTACAATTGGCCTTCGGAACCGGTTAAAACAATCTATTATAAAGACCTACACCGATTTGAAACACCGGCAGACTGTCGTTTCGCCGGCTTCGGGAGAGGGATGCAGCAGATACCGGGTTGCGCCGCATGAAGCTGGTCGAAGTCATCCAGCCTGCTCCGGACGTCATCCGGCTTTTCCTCGAGCCTCGCATGCAGGCCGGGAACTTCGTTTTCGCCCTCTTGCAATCCCTCGGGCAGGAGAAGGCCCACAACTTCACTAATGTCAACAGCTACCTGGAATCTTCCTTGGGCGATGCCCATCTGACCTTAGAGGCCATGGGATCTTTCCAGGGCCGCCTGGAAAGATCATCGCCGCAGGGAGCCAAACCCGGCTTCGAGCGCGTCTTGGCCGAGGAGTTCGTCGATCTCCGCTCGCGCGCCCAGGGCAGCCTGGTGGATTTGCATCGCGCCAAGGTCAAGCTGAACGATCTCAAGGCCGCCTTGTGCCGGTTCATCATCCAATACGAATCGCCGAGCCGGTCCGGGGGACGGGTCTACCATTCCATCGAGGAATGGATGGACGCGGCGGCATTGGCCGAGATGCGGCTGACGCGTAATCTAGCGCCCGAGTCCGATCGCAATTTGCAGCGGCTGCTGGCCCTCTTCATGACCTTCCGGTCCATCGTGTGCAGCTACGACGGCCCTTCCATGTACATCCGCCAGATCGAGAATTCGCTGGCTTCGGTGGACGCCATCTACGAGAAGATCCGCCTGGAGATGGAAGTCATGCGGGCCACGCGCACCCTGGTGGAGACGCGCCGCGAACTGAGCACGGCCAAGAACGATCTCTCCAGCCTGCGGAGCCAGTTGCAAGAGACGCGGACCAAGGATGAGCAGCTCGCGCGCCTGATTTCCTTGCAGGAAAAATCGTCCTTCCCCCAGATCCTCGTCATCGGGATGTGCCTGGTGATGCTTTCGGGCCTCACCGGGTTCTGGCTCATCAAAGGCGCGCGGTCCGGCGGGAAGGGCGGCCAGGTGCTTTCACAGCGAAGCTGCCAGGAGATCGAGCGGCAATTGGAAAAGTCGCCGCGATACAAGAGCCAGGTTCTGATTTTCCGGAAGTTCGGCCGGGAAATCTTTTTCCGGGCCAACGCCCCCACCTGCGAAAAGCTCTACCGCCTCGATTCCCTCCAGATCCGATCCTTGTCGGACGTGCTCCAGGCCGATTACGCGGCGGGGTCGCAGAGCGAAGCCAGCTACAACGGCCGGCGCGTATTGCAAGTGAAAGACGTGGGGCAAAACAAATTGGTGGTGAAACTGCAAAACCACACCGCCGCCAGCGTTCCCTTCAAATTGCAAGTGCTGGAAAAGGCCACCTTGATGCGGGCCGTGCTGCAACCCGACCCCGACGGTCGCGCGGAGGACTTGCTGATCGTGGATTTAGGCCGGCCCCTGCCGGCAGAGTAAAGCGGCCAAGGCGAGCGGCGCCCCGGAAGGCGGGCGCCTCAGAAGGCGGGCGTGTTTCCCATGACGCGTTCCAAGGTCTCCCGCAAGGTCTTTATCTCGTAGGGCTTTCCGATCACGTCGAGGAAACCTGCGGCCCTGCGCGCTTCCGCGTCCTGCTCGGGATATCCGCTGGAAAGGATTCCCTTGGCGTCCGGATCGATGGCGCGCAAACGTTCCATGGTCTTGAATCCGTCCAAGCTGCCCGGGACCATCCAGTCGAGAATGACGGCATCGAAGGGCTGACCGGCCGCGCGCTGGGATTGGTAGAGCGAAATCGCCTCTTCTCCGCTCGTGGTCGTTACCGCCTGGTAGCCGAGGTATTCCAGCATTTTACCGACCACGGATCGCACTAAATCCTCATCGTCCATGATCAGAATCCTGCCCTTCGCCACCAACCGCCTCCTTTTCAAATATAGCTTTCGCGCCCTTCCACCCCCCGAAATTCCAATAAAAACGAGGCTGTTGTCTAAATATCCCATCCGATTTGAAAATTGTCCTTGTGAATGCCAGGGCTTGCGCTTATGCTTCCGGGGATGCCGGCCATGGAACCGCTCTTCGCTTATACCGATTACCGACGCTTCTTGGCCGACTGGTTCGCCAGTAAGAAGCGCACTAACGGGCATTTTTCCCTGCGCGTGTTGGCGGAGCAGTCAGGTTTCAAAGCGCGCGATTACTTGATGCGGGTGATGCGCGGGGAGCGCAACTTGTCCGACGATGGCATCCGTAAGTTGTCTGAATATTTCCGATTTTCTGAAAAATATGCTGAGTATTTTTCCGCACTGGTGCATCTCAACCAGGCCCGCACGCATTCGGAAAAGGAGCGCTACTACGCCCGCTTGGCCGAAGTGCGTAAGTACGGAACCCATCAACGCCTGCGGCAGGACCAGTTCGAATACCTCACCGCCTGGTATCATAGCGCGCTGCGCTCGCTTCTTCCGGTGCTGGAACCGATCCCCAAGGCTGGCGGCGAGGAGGATTGGGAACGCCTGGGCAAGCTTCTCGATCCGCCGCTTACGGGCAAGCAAGCGCGCGACTCGGTGGAATTGCTGTTGCGATTGGGACTGCTCGTGCGCGATACCCATGGCCGGTATGCGGTGCAAGAAGCGGCCTTGACCACGGGTGACGAAGTGGCGGCCCTGGGAGTGGCCACCTTCCACCGCGCCACCATGGAACTGGCCAAACGTTCCATCGATAAACATCCTCCGCCAACGCGGGACATCAGCGGGGTTACCATGAGCATTTCCCAGGAAGGTTTCCGCCGCATCAAGTCGGAGCTGCGCGCCTTCCGCAAGCGGATCCAGGCCATCGCTTCGGCCGATTCCGGCGAGGACATGGTGTACCAACTCAACCTCCACCTTTTCCCGCTCACGCGGACGCGAGGCCGGGCATGATGTCCGCTCGTTTGCCCTCCTTCCTTCCGCTGGCGGCGGCCCTATGCCTCGGTTTAGGCCTCGGTTCTTGCCTGCAAGAAGGGCCTTCCACCGAAACCGGCAATCCCAATCTGCGCGGCACCCAGATCGACGCGCAAGGCCGTCCCGCTCCCGGCGTGGTGAAACTGTTCCTTCAGCCCGCCGCCTCCGCGCCCGGCGCCGGCGATACCCGGCTCCCCGGCGGCCCTCGCCTGTTGGACTCCATGATCGTGGGACCCGATGGCGGCTACCGTTTCGACGGCCTGGCGGCGGGAACCTACGCGTTGGAAGGCCGCGATAGCGCGCAAGCCGCCTTCGCGCTGGTCGGCGGGCTCGTGATCGCCTCTGCGACGGATACCCTGATCCGGGATTTGCCTCTTTCGCCTCCGGGCCGGATCGCCGGCCGCGCGACGCGGGGGCCCGATGCGCGGCCTGCCGGCATCCGGGGCGACGAGAAAATCCTGGTGCGATTGGCGAACGCCGACCGCGACGCGGAGACCGATACGTCCGGCCTCTTCTCCCTGGAGAAGGTACCGGCGGGGATCTATCGCGTAGCCTTCGCCGCCGCCGATGGGCATTACCTTACGCGCTATCTCGATGGCGTGGCCGTGACCGCGGGCGCGGAGACGGACCTGCCCGTCGTGGAACTGGAATGGAGCCCCTACGGGGATCCTCCAGCGGTAGGCGGATTGGCCATCTCCGTCGATTCCTCCGCCGGCGTCGCCCGCCTTGCCTGGCGCGCGGTGCTGCTTTCGGGCGGGGCTTCCGTGCTTTATACGGTAACGCGTGACGGCGTCGAAATCCATCGCGGACCGGATACGGCTTTCGTCGACACCTTGGCCGGTATCGCGCCCGGGACGCCGATCCGGTATGCGGTCCGGGCCCTCAATCCCCTGGGCCAGGCCGGCCCCGCGGACACGGCGGCAGCCGCGGCCCCCGGCCCCGGCCTTCCCCCGGACGGCGAAGGGGTCCTGGAAGGCGCGGTCTTCCAAGGTAACACCCCGGTTACTGGAGCGCGCGTGGCCTTATATCTCATCCCCTCCGCGCCGGGTTCGCCCGATTCGCTTCCCCTGGGCGTCCGTTTGCTGGACAGCGCCGTGTCCGATGCCGTCGGACAATACCGGTTCAACCGCCTAGGCGCCGGTAATTACACCGTGGTCGCCCGCGCCTCCGCGGGAACGGACATCGGTATGGTTATGGGGCTTTCGCCCCGCAATGCCGGGGCGCGCTTGGATACGCTGCGGTCCGGAGCGCCCGGCGTCGTCGCGGGCGCCGCGTCCCGGGATTCCCTTTGGATCAGTTCCCCTTTCAAGGGCGACGAGAATATCCGCGTGGGATTGGCGGGCGCGCCCTTCACGGGCCTCACCGATTACGGGTATCCGCCCACGGGAGGATCCTTCCGGCTGGCCGGCGTTCCGGCAGGATCCTATACCCTGGTCGTATACGCCATTCCCGAAGGCTATTTCCTGCCCGACTCCCTTCCGGTGATCGTGCGGGCGGGGGATACCACGCGGCTGCCGACGGTGGTGAAAGCGCGCTACAACCCCTTGGCTCCGCCGCCGCGCATCGCTTCCTTGAGGCTGGCGGGGGCGACCCGCGACCGGATCAACCTGGCCTGGGACCCGGTTACGCGTTATCCCCTGCTCGCAGGCTATCGCGTCTTGCGCCTCTCCCCCGAGCGCGTGGTTCTGGATTCTTCTTCCGTGATCTCCGTTACGGAATATTCCGACGATGTTTCGGGTCTTCCCTCCGGGACGCGCTTGGAGTATGTGGTGCGCGTGGCGGGGACCGGCGGGCGCGAGGGCGCGAACGGCGGCGATATCTCCGGGGCGCCCGTGGAGGCCAGCGTGCCGTAAGCGGACTTGCGGAACGGGGCGCCTTAATGCTTCCGATTCACTGGGGGCTCCCGGCGATGGCCACTCCGGACGAGAAGGCCGCCAAGATCATCGCGGCGAAGAAGCCGGGCAGGTAGACCAGGGCCCAAACCCAGCGGCTCCAATGACGCGCGGCATGGATTGTGAGTAAGCTGTGCAGCGTCAGCCAGAAGGGAAGATGAAGGCTTAGGACGCGGAGGAAATCCCTAAGCTGATCCTTATCCATCCCCGGGTTCATGGCGACCAGCTTGTCGACGCCTATGTATTTCTCCGCCGCATCCAGGAGCATTGCCTTGTGCAGCACGATCCAGGCGAAAAGCATGACTCCCGCGGTCGCTAACGTGGTCGCCGCGCCGTAAATCTTGAAGTAGAAATCGTCGTGCTTGCGAAGGGACATCCCGATGAAGACGGCCATGATGGCGAAGGTGGAAACGGTGAGGTAATCGATGCCTGCCACCGCGAGGCTGTAGCCGAGCTCCAGCGCGCCGAGAGCCAGGGCACCCCAGAGCGCCCGTCGTTCCTGGCCGCGCCCGCCCAGGGCCAGAAAGACGATAACGGGAAGGATGCTGAATAAAATCAGGAATGAGTTCATGATGGTATCATATCGGAAACGGTGGCAATATAGCCGCAATCGCGCGCGCCGTGTAGCCGCGGTGTCCGCGGTGTCCACGGTAAGCTCGCGGGGAAGTTGCTATTTTATTCCTTCCTATCCCATTTCGCCGCCAAGCCCGGCGGTCAGCCGGAGAATCTCCATGGTCAAGCCCTCTAAGAACGCCAAGGTCGCCACGCCCCTGAACGGGTCCGCCGTCGCGTCCATCGTGGACGTGCAGAACCTGGAGGACACCCGGCGCATCGACATCGACAAGGTGGGCATCAAGGCCATCCGCCATCCCGTGCGCGTGAAGGATCGCACCGGAGGCGAGCAGCATACCATCGCCACCTTCAACATGTACGTGTACCTGCCCCACAATTTCAAAGGGACGCATATGTCCCGCTTCGTCGAGATCCTGAACGCCCGCGCGCAGGAGATCACCGTGGAATCGTTCAAGGAAATGCTCCCCGAGATGATGGAGAAGCTGAATTCCGAAGCAGGCAACATCGAGATGACCTTCCCCTACTTCGTGAACAAGGCGGCCCCGGTTTCGGGAGTGAAAAGCCTGATGGATTACGAGGTCACCTTCAACGGCGAGATCCGCGACGGCAAGCCCTGCATGGAGCTGAAAGTGGTGGTTCCCGTGACCAGCCTATGCCCGTGCTCGAAGAAGATCTCCGCGTATGGGGCCCATAACCAGCGGTCTCACGTTACGGTGACGGTCCGCATCGCCCCCGGCAAGCACTTCGTCTGGATCGAAGACATCATCGATCTGGTGGAGTCGGTGGCCTCTTGCGAACTGTATGGCCTGCTGAAGCGGCCGGACGAAAAGTACGTGACCGAACGCGCCTATGATAACCCCAAGTTCGTCGAAGACTTGGTGCGCGACGCGGCCCATTTGCTCAACCTGGACAAGCGCATCTCGAAATACATCGTGGAGTCGGAGAATTTCGAGTCCATCCACAATCATTCGGCGTACGCGATGATCGAGAAGGATAAGGCCAAAAAATAGGCGCGTCGGCCCTCCGTCCGCCCCTTATCCGCCGGCTTCCGCCTACTTTCCCGATTTCGCCTCTACCGCATCCAGGACATCGCGCACCTTCGCGGTCAGCGCCACCGGGCTGAAAGGCTTGCCGATGAAGGCCGCCTGGGCCGTATAGACGCCGTGGCGGATGATGGCGTCCTCCGTATATCCCGACATGTAAAGCACGCGGGTTTCCGGGCGCTTGGCCCTGAGGCGCTCGGCCAGTTCCCGGCCGCTGATTCCGCCCATCACCACGTCGGTGAGCAAAAGATGGATGGTCCGATCCTTGAGCCGCTCGGCCAATTCCAGCGCCTGCTCGCCTCCCGGGGCCTCGTGCACCGTGTAGCCGGCCGATTCGAGCACGTCCCTAGCCAGGCGGCGCACCGCATCCTCGTCCTCGACCAAGAGGATGGTCTCGGTCCCGCCGGCCGAGCGCAAGGCGCGCCCCCGCAAATCGTCACGACCCGCCTTGTTCGCGCCCTTGGGGGCCTCGGGAAGTAAAATCGAGAATTCCGAACCGCTTCCCGGGCCGCTGGTGACGATGAGGGTCCCGCCCGCCTGCTTGACCGCGCCGTACACGGTCGATAGCCCCAATCCGGTTCCCTTATCCTTGGGTTTGGTGGTGAAGAAGGGTTCGAATAGGCGGGACTGAATCTCCGGGTCCATCCCGGTACCCGTGTCCCGCACGCTCAGGCAAGCGTATTCCCCCACGGGCACGTCCAGCACGGCCCGGTCGCGGTCCGCTTCCCGCAAGGCGCGGTTGGCCGTGACGATGCGCAGTTCCCCGCCGCCGGGCATGGCGTCGCGCGCGTTCAGCACCAGGTTGAGGATCACCTGTTCCATCTGGTTGGAATCGGCGACCACCTTCCTAAGCTGCGGTTCGAGCTCGGCGATCAGGCTGATGTCCTCGCCGATCAGCCGGCGCAGCATGGTCTCCATGCCCTTGACCACTCCGTTCAAGTCTATGAGGCGGGGGGCCAGGACCTGCTTGCGGCTGAAGGAGAGCAACTGTCCGGTGAGCGCGGCGGCGCGCCCGCCGGCCTTGCGGATCTCTTCCAGGTGGGCGCGGCGCGGATCGTCCTTGGCGATGGACATCAGCAGCAGATCGCTGAAGCCGTTGATGGCGGTCAGCAGGTTGTTGAAGTCGTGGGCGACGCCTCCGGCGAGGCGCCCTACGGCCTCCATCTTCTGGGCCTGGCGCAGTTTCTCTTCGCTCGCCTTGAGGGCGTCCTCGGCGCGCTTGCGATCGTTGATGTTACGGACGATGCCTTCGTAGTAGGCTATCTCGCCGCTTTGGCGCTTGATGGCCTGGGCATTCACTTCCGCCCATACGGTGGCCCCGTCCCGACGCGGCAGTTCCACCACGAAGGTTTCTCCGCCTTCGCCATGGGCGGCGGCATCGCCGCCGGCCGGCAGGAGCAGGGTTTGCCGGGTTCCGATCAGCTCGGTCCGATCCGCGTATCCGAGCATGACCACCATGGCCGGATTGGCGTCGAGGACGGAGCCGTCCTGGGCGATGCGGAAAATGCCGTCCAAGGAGCGCTCGAAAAGGGTCCGGTGCTTTTCCTCGCTGCGCCGGAGATCCCGATACAGGATCATGGACGCCAGCGCGGTGGCGATGCGGGCGGCGATGTCCTTGAACATCCCGAAGTCCTCGCCGCGCCAGGGATCGGAAGAGGGTTTGCGCAATAGGCAAAGGATCCAGGGAAGCCCCACCTGGGGCCGCACCGAGATAGCCTTCAGGGATCCCACGTCCATGGACTCGCGCCAGAATCCCGGATTGGGCATGGGATGTTCGCGGCCGAACACCAGCGGATCCTCGGTAGCCGCGCAGGCCGCGGCGATCTCGCCGAAGCCGGCTCCATCGGACAGCCTTTCGGGAGCGGCGCGGAGCGGAACGGCCCCGGCGCTTTCCGCGTAGAAGGGGATGCGGTAGCTCCCATCCGCTTCCGATCGCTGTATCAACCAGGCGCGATCGCAGCCGAAGACTTCGAGGATGCGGGAGAGCGCGGTGGGCAGCGCCTTTTCCACGTCCAAGGTGCGTTGCAATGCGCCCGAGACCCGGTTCAGCCCATCCAGGTAACGCATGTGATTCTCCACCGAGGACTGGGCCTTCCGCATCTCGGTGATGTCCGTGAAGACGTTGATGGCCAGGCGCACCTTGCCGTCTTGGTCGAAGAGGGGCGAGGCGTTGATCATGGCCCAATGTTCCTCGCCGGTGGCGCGGACCTTGTAGCCCATGATTTCCCCGCGCACGGTCTCCCCCAGCAGGGCCCGGCGGCCGGGCAGCCGTTCCGGATCCATCACCTTGCCTTCGTCATCCAGCAGTTCGAAGCGTTCGGTCACGAAGCGGAGGTCGCTGCCGACCAGGGTCTCTTCGTCGGGAAAGCCCAGGTAGCGGACGGCGGCGGAATTGGCGTACACCAGCTTGCCGGTCGCGTCCTGCGCCGTGCAGCCGGTCTCCATGAGGCGCAGCATGGCGGCCTGATCGTCGCGCGTGCGGGCCATGTCCAATTGGGCTTGCTTGATGGCGGTGACATCCTGCATGATGGTGACCACCATGCCGGGGCCGCCGTCGGCGGCGGGGATGGGCGTGGACTTGACCAGGGCCCAACGGAGTTGGCCGGCAGGCAACATGCGGTGGCCCACCAGGCGCGCGGGCCCGGCGCGGCCCGCCAATGCCTGGTTTCCCGGCAAACGATCCACGGGCAGAGGCTCCATCGCTTCGTCGAAGAACTCGAGACGGGACATCGCCTCTTGGTTGGAAACGGCGAGGTATTCGGCCGCCGAGGCGAATCCGATCAGGCGGGCGGCCGCGTCGTTGGCATAGCGCTTTTCGCCGTCGGGCGCGAAAACGATGAAAGGGGAGTCTATTCGTTTCAGGATTTCCCCAAAGGCGATCGCGGATAATTCCGCGGGAACCTGGGGATCGGAAAGCTTCGGGTCTCTTCCCATTGGGCCTTAAAAGGGCCGGCAATAGGCCGGGTTTCTCCAATATAGGCATATCCCGAAACGGCAAGCAAAGAAGAGACGAAGATTCCGGAACCTTCGACATAGACAGCCGACATCCGCGCATTATACCTTTCCCTCCGCCTTGCAGGGAGCGACCCGGGAAACCGGGATCGTGGTGAATCGGCCTCGCGGCTGATTCTCCTAAATGGGTTGTCCCGTAGGGACTGCTCATCGCATAACGAGGAATTCCGTGCGAATCGGAAGCGAGCTCGTCGCTGTAAGCGGTACGAAACTTCAAGGAACCGACGCGCAAGCGGCGGCTCTCACCCACTGGCTTTCTCCCCCACAGGGGGTGCGCCCCCAAAGGGACGGCCGGGAAGGGGAAGGAGTAGGTTGGCCCGGTTCTTCCGGGCCTGGACCCGCGAGCCAGAAGACTCACCTGCAAGGGATCTGGTTGACCTGCGTTGTCAAGGTCGACGGAAATCCCGGGGCCCCCTCTTTTCGGCCCCGCGTTTCCCGTTTTCTTGTCGGCGCAGGCTCCGGGAGCCCGGGGGCATTGAAAGCCCTGCGGTTCCATCATCCCTTCGCGGTGGCCTGGCGCAGATCCCGGTTCCCCGTCGCAGGAGCTTTTCATGGCGTGCGCCCCGCGCGTCCGGACATCGCGTTCCATTCCGGGTTGGCGCATTCCCGCCCTCCTGGCTTACGCGCTTGCCGGGCAAGGTTTCGCCCAAGACGGAACCCATCCGTTGACCGGGCCCATCGCGTCGAATGCGCCGCGCGGCGCCGATACCGCCCGCCCCATCGACACCCTTACCCTGCCCGCCTCCCAATCCCAAGCCCTCCTTAAGCCTACGGCCTCCAAGGCCGTGCTCATTCCCACCGACGTGGATAGGCAACTGGGCAATCTGGGAGACCTGCTGCAACGCCTGGCCGGCGTCCACGTGATGCGCGCGGGGGAACTAGGCGATTACCTGGGGGTCTCCCTGCGCGGCGCTTCGGAATCCCAGGTGCAAGTCTATGTCAACGGCGTGCTGCAGAACCAGGCGAGCGACGCATCGCTTTATCTCTCGGATTGGGACCTGGCGCGCGTGGAACGCGTGGAAGTCTACAAGGGCCTGGCCCCGGAGGATCTGCCCGGGGCCCCCATGGGCGGGGCCATCAACATCATCACCCGGGAGGCGGCGCCCGGCGGGCCCGGATTGCGGGCGGCCCTGGGGGCGGGATCCTTCGGATCCTTTAAGGCCAACGGGTCGGCCGAGTTGGCGGCAGGCGCATGGCGCGGCCGCGTGCAGGCGGCCCGCGATCAAGCCGATGGCGATTTCCCCTTCTACGATGATGGCGGGCTGGAGTATAAACCGGGACGCCACCCCGAGGGCTCCGAGAGACTGGGCCCGGATGATTTGATCCGCAAGCTCAGGAACAACAACGCGCATGCGCTCTCCGACATGGCCGGCGACCTGTCCTGGCGCCCCACCGCGGAGGCGGAGCTGGGCCTGCAAGCCGATCTTTCGGACCTGGACAAGCGCATCCCGGCGCCGTACGCGGGAGTGGAATCCACCGCACCCATAAGCACGGACTTGACCACGGACAAGGCCTCCCTACATGGGCGAGGACGCTGGGCCCGCGGACAAGACGAAGCCTCCTTGGATCTTTCCGGCTCATGGCTGCGGCAGGATTATGTCGACACCGGACACGGGGCCATCGACCAGGGGGAGAATAACGATCGCAATCTCTACCTCGATGGCCGCGCCGATTTGCGGGCCCGCCTCGATCTGGGCGGAGGCTGGGGCTTGGCGGCCCTGGGCGGCTACGGCGCCAGCGCCTACTTCTTCTCCAACCACATCACGGACCGCGCCTATCCCGGGGTTTTCAGGTATACGGGAGAGGGGAAGTTCACGCCCTCCTTTACGCGCGGGCGGCATGCCTGGCAGGCGTCCCTCGATATCGTCCTGAACCTGGATGAGCAGAACGCGGCCCGCTTCTTCGCGTACGACGGAAGCCTCCTGCCCGCCACGCAATGGGACCGGCGCACGCTCCTGCGCCTGGGATACCAATACCGTCTCGACGAAAACCTTTGGCTCTTCGCGGAAGGCGGGCAGGCCGCGCGGCAACCAACTTTTATGGAAATGTTCGGGGACCGGGGAACGGTGAAGGGGAACGCCTTCTTGGGGCCGGAATCCGGATACAACGGGTCGGCCGGGGCGCATGCGGGCGGGCGCAAATGGTCGGCGGAGCTAAGCGGTTTCGCGGCGGCCCAGCGCGGCCTCATCACCATGGAACAGAATTCGCGCTATGTGCTGGTTTACAAGAACACCGCACGGGCCCGTATCCTGGGCGCGGAGGCCCGCGTTTCCGCCTCGCCGGTTCCATGGTCGCGCAGCGAACTCGATCTCACCTTGCAACGGGCTACCGAGGGAAGCGCCTGGTTGGGCGCCCTGCGGATCTCTTACCGTCCCGACTTCCAGGCTTCATGCCGGCAGGTCCTGACCGCGCGCGGCTGGGCCTTGGGGGCCTCCGCTTACTACCAGGGGCTCGCCTATCCCAATGCCGCCAATCTCCCCAGCCTGTTCGATAGCTACAGCCATAGCACGCAATGGCAGGCGCGTTGCGATCTCGACCTTTCCTGGCGCCTACGCCGCTGGCTCCTGGCTGCCGGGGCGCGCAACGTATTCGATCAGCACGAATTCGATTTCTTCAACTTCCCGCTTCCGGGCCGCAGCTTCGCGGCGACGGTGCAAGCGGAACTCTGAATTCCCGAACCCGAAAGGATCCTTTATGTCCCTCCCCATCTCCCTGCGAACGCGGCTCGGCCTTCTGGCCGCCGCCCCCTTCATCCTGTCCGCTTGCGTGAGCAATGACGAAAAGACCGCGCCGGCCCTTCCCGACGCGGCTTACGTTTTCGCCATCACGACGGATTACGTATCCGCGGGCGCGTATGCGGCCTACGGGCTCACCAGCGGAACCGTCCTGCCGGATATCCAGGCCAACCATACGGACGCTGCCGTTCGCTTCCGCGGCGGCTCGGACATTTTCGTGATCAACCGCCTGGGGCGCGACAACCTGCTGGTCGTGGATAAGAACAACCTGAAGGTGGTTTTGGCGATGAAGTTCCCGGACGGTTCCAATCCGCAAGACGTAGAGGCGAAAGACGGCTTGCTTTACGTCTGCTTCCTGAAGTACGACTCCATTCTCGTGTACGATCAGGCCAGCGGAAACCAGGTGGGCGGCATCGATATCCACGCCTACGCCGACAGCGACGGCTTCGCGGAGGCGGCGGCGCTGAGATTCGCGGGAGACGATCTCTATGCACTGGTGCAAAACCTGGACAGAAACGATCCGATACTCAAGCCTCATGCCGATCCCAAGCTCCTGAAGATCGACATCCAAAGGCGCGCGGTGGACAAGGCCATCACCCTGCCCCTGTCGAATCCGCAGGGAATCACCTACGATGCCACGACGGGAAGGTTATACGTCCCTTGCCTGGGCGAGTACGATGAGCAGACCTACCAGCCGAAGCTCGATGGCGGCATCGTCGCCATCGAGCCCGCCTCCGGCGCTGCAACCGTGCTGGCGACCGAACAGAACCTGGGCGGTACCGTAGGCCGGTTGGAACTGAACGACGGCAAGCTAATCTTCGATCTGAGCATGTCCGCGGCCGATCGTATAGAGGCCCTCTCCTTGTCCGACAAATCGGTTACGCCCATCGTCGATCTGGACCCGTACGCGGGCGGAGGCTTGGCCGTGGATGCGGGGACCAACACCCTGTGCGTGGGCGAACGGAAGAAAGTGAAAGGCCTGAGGCTGTTCGCGCTGGATACCTTCAAGGAAAAGGCCACCACGGCCATTTCTCTGGGACTGCCCCCGGCGGATATGGTGGTAGTCCGCTAAAAAGGCCGCGGACGTTACGGCGACCAGTGAAAAAGGGCGACCTAGGCCGTCTCGCCCTCTAACATCTCCAGGTTTTCACGGGGGCGGCGGCATACTTTGATTGCCGAGGGGGCGATTCCGGCACCGCATGCGGGTATCGCTAATACAAATGGAAATCCGGTTCACCCGCGCCGTCTTCCGTGCCGCCTTCGCTTTCGCTTGTCTCACTTGCCGCCCTGCGGCTGCCGCCGAAGATCTTTCCGCTTGGGCCGGCGTTACCGACCTGACGCTCAACACTTCGCCGGCAGGAGCCGGCGTCGCCTCTACCGTAATCGGATTCCCGCTTCTGGTGCGCCTCACGGCGTCCAATTTCGACTTCACCCAGGCCCGGCCCGATGGCCGGGACATCCGCTTCGCCAAGCCGGACGGGACGCCGCTCCCCTACGAGATCGAACGCTGGGACCCCAATCTCCATGCCGCGGAAGTTTGGGTGAAGGTGGATACCATCCGCGGCGGCGATGCCGCGCAATCCATCCGCATGTATTGGGGAAATGCTTCGGCCCCGGACAATTCCAATCCGGCCGCGGTGTTCGGCGCCGCCAACGGATACCTGGCCGCATGGCATCTGGGCGGGAGCGGAAGCGCTGCGAGGCCTAACGCCACGGGAGGAAACCCGGCCGTGCCGTTCCGGTACGACGGGAACGAAGCCACCGCGGGCGTGATCGCCGGGGCCGATAGCCTGAACGGCAATGCCGACGGCGACTATCTCGACGTAGGCTCCGGCTACAGCGGATTGACCGGAGGCATGACCTACTCGGTTTGGGCCTACCCTACCGCCGTCAGGCAATGGTCGCATCTCCTCGACCTGGGCAATGGCGAGAGCGCGGACAATATCGTGTTGGGGCGTTGGGACACGACTTCCGGTTTGGCCTTCCACAACTATGCGGGGGCGAACCATTCCGCCGTGAACGCGCCCGGCCAACTGGTCCTCAACCAATGGCAAATGCTGGGCGTCAGCGTAATCGGCAAGTCCGTAAAACTATACAAGGACGGCGTTCCGGTGCTGGCGGATACGATCGCCGACGCCATCACCGGCGTGGTCCGGAATCTCTGCTTCCTGGGCCGCTCCAACTCGGCTCGCGGCCAATATTACCAAGGCAAATTGGACGAACCCGAGATCTCCACGGCAACCCGCTCCGACGATTGGATGAAGCTGTTGTACCAAAACCAAAAGCCCGGGCAAGCCATTCCCGTCCTGAAGAAGACCGCGGCCTGCGTGATGCATTATTCCGTTTCGCAGGACACCGCCGCGCCCGAAGGCAGCCTCGTCCCGCTCCGGGCCCAAGCCGATTGCGCCTCCAGCTTCGCCTGGTCCCTGGTCTCAGGCCCCGCGGTGCGCATCCTCGATCCCGAGCAAAAGGAATTGCAGATCGCTTTACCGCGCGTTTCGGGCGATACCGGCATGGTCTTCCGCTTCACCGCCGTCTACTCCGATTCCACCCGCGTCCGCGACGTCCACGTCACGATACGGGAGGCCATCCCCGATCCCGTATTCACCTTGCCTTCCGATTCCGTGTGGGACGGAATGGCTCCCCTCGCCTACCGGCCGGCCATCGCCAACCTGGCCGCCCTGCGGGCTTCGCCCGATTCGGCCCTGCATTGGCTCTGGACCTTCACCGGCCCGGGCCTGGATACGGCGGTCCTTGCCGACGGGGTTTTGCTGAAGCACGCCGAGTCCGGGAACCTGGTCATCCGGCTATGCCTGGACAATGGGGGCGAGCCCATTTGCCATTCGCATGCGCTGCGCGTCTCGGTTCCGGGCACCACGGGCCTCATCGCACCGAATCCGATTACCGCCGCCGCGGCTCCCGCGGGACGGGACGCCTTGGGCCGGGCCGCCATGCACGGGGCCGATCGATTCATTCAGTACGCGCGCGGCATCCATCCCGCCCAACGCCAGGCCGCCGCCAACAGCAGGAACAATGCCGTGGCCAAGTAGGCCAACCGTATCATGCGTGTTACGTCTCCCGGACGCCCGCCCTCGGGCGCTTCCGGCGGCCCGATCCAAAGATCATTGACCTGCCTTCCGTCCTTCCAAATGGGGCCTGCCAAGCGGATCCGCAAGGCCCCGGCCGCCGCCGTTTCGCTCCAACCCTTGTTCGGCCCCGGAAGGAGGGCGTGCTGTGCCAAGCCGCTGCGCCAACACGCCCGCGGGGAGCAGCCCGGCACCCACGCGGATGCCGCCGCCAGCAACGGAACGGACAAGCGCGCCGGGATCCAATTCATGACGTCGTCCAGGCGCGCCCCGAACCAGCCGAAACTCAGGTAGCGCTCGTTCTTATAACCGACCATGGAATCCATGGTGCTGGCGATCTTGAAAACCACCAGTCCGGGCAGGCCCAAGAGCGCGAGCCAGAACAAGGGGGAGATCACCCCGTCGACCAGGTTCTCGGCGATGCTCTCCACCGCCGCCCGATCGCAAGCGGGCGCATCCATCCTGTCGGTATCCCGGCCCACCAGCATGGCGGCCGCGACGCGGGCCGCGGCCAAATCCCCGCGGGCCGATGCGTGCGCTATGCGCCGCCCATGCGCGGCCAAATCACCCAGGGCCAACAGGCTGTAGGCCAGGAACAAGGCCCATGCGAAGGCGCAAACCTCCCCGGCGGCCGGACCGAAAGCGCGCGCGCCCAGGGCGCGCAAGGAAGCGCCTATCAGCCAAGCGCCTCCGCCACAAACGGCCGCGAGCCAGAGGAAAAGCAGGAAGCCTCCGAAACGTCCGTCCAGCTTGGCCGCCCGCAACCCCTTTTCGCCCCATGCCAGAGCGCGTCCGATCAGGCGGACGGGATGCCAAGGATAGGGCGGATCGCCAAAGCCGAGATCGAGCGCCAATGCCAAGACCATGAAAACCAAGGGATCGCGCAGCCAGGCCATCTCATTTCCATTTCGCGGCCCAACCCAGGGCCAAGGCGCGGGCGATCAGTTCCGGCACTCCGGATGCTGCCGCGGGAAGCAAGGCGGCGCGGAAGCCGGGAAAGGCCTCGGGCTTGGCCGCCACACCGGCCGCGAAGAGCGCGGCCTGGGACGCGCATTGCTCGGCCCCCGCCGCTTCCGGCAGGGTACCGTGCGTGATACGGTCCAAGACGGCGGCCAGCGCGTAGGCGGCGCCGGCGGCCTGCGGTTGGTGCAGCACCGATTCGAAATTGGCGTCCAACAGCGCGCGGTCCGTTTCGGACAAATGCGCGCCGGCGCGTTGGCGCAAGTCCGCCGCTTCCACCCCGAAGCGGCCCAAGGCATGCACGAGATGCCGGGTACGCGAAGGATCGAGCCCGTTCTGCCAGCGCAAGGCTTCCTTCACGGCGCCGATCACCGCATTCGCCAGCAGTTCGCCCAGTTTGGCATGCTTTCCCGTCCAGGTGCGCGGCGGCATGGTTCCGTCCAGCGGCGCGGCCAGGCAATACTGATCGGTCCCGGTCCCGGTCGCGAGCTGCGGGGAATACCGGCTCGGCACGGCCAGGTCCAATAAAGCCGCGGTTTTGGCTTCGGTCAGGGTCGCCACGGCGCGCGTCAGCGCGGCCGGAAGCAGCGGCGCATCGAATAAAAGCATGATGTTGATGGTGCCCGGCACGGCGTGGACCGGCTTCCAGGCGCCGCCTACCTCGTCCCACTTGGCGGGATCTCCCGCGCGCCCCGCATTTCCCTGCACTCCCGCGGTGGCCGCCGCCCATACTCGTGTCTCCCCGAAGGCGGCTTCGCGCACGGCCGCGTACTGCATGTCCGCCGCGGTTCCCATCAGCGCGGTCTCCCCGGACGGCGTTCCCGCTTCAGCGCAAGCCACGCCATGGTAATCCGCCTGCCCCCGCGCGGTCAGCGCCTCATGGCGCTCCATATGCCCCTTTCCCTCGCTGCTTTGGTGGTTGACCAGCCAGGAGATGTCCTCCCGTTGGCCGCCGTTCACATGCGAGGTGGTCAGAACCAGATGGGGTTTTTTGAATCGGGCTCGGAGAAAACGGCCGCTCCGATCGAGAACGAAGCCGGGCGTATCGAGCAGGACATGGGTCCCGGCAAGCGGCGGAGCGCCCTCGGGACGAGCAGAAGCGACAGAAGGCAAAGTTTCGGACATGGCGGAAAGGTAGAACCCCGACCGCAACCGGCTTTACCTGACCTCTGATTAACCCGGTTCACCCGATTTTCCCAAGAATCCGGTCCGCTTCCTAAAATTCCTCGAATTCGAAATCAAGGACCCGCATTATCTTATAATCCCGAGGGGACCGAGGCTTAGGGCCTGGGAATCCTCCTTTGGGGAAAGCGTTAAGGCGATGAAAAATGGATCGGGCATCGGCTTAGTGGCCGTTTTGGCTGTCGCTCTGTGCGGATCCGTTAAGGTAAAAGCCCAAAACTTGGGGCTCGGAACCGGCTCGCGGCCCGCCCCGTCCGATAGCGCCCAGGCCGCCCGCCCGGGTTGGAAGGATGAGGGTTCCGCGCCCCGTAGCTCGCAGATGGCCAAACGCTTGGGACTCTCCTCGCGACGCGCAGGAGGATTCGATCCCAAGGTGTTCGAAGCGCGCGGCCGCGAACTCCAAGGCCAGTTTTACGAGATCGGCGGCCCCATCGACACCAAGCGCGAGCGAACGGCTAAATCCTTCGGGGATTCGGATAACGTGGGCATAGAGCGTAAGGGCGGCACGCAATGGATGATTTGGGCCGGGGTGGCCGGCTTGGCCGGGGCATCGGCCGGCGCAGTCGGCTACCTGTACATGTCCAAGGCCCATCCTACCGCGCCTCCGCCAAACCGCATCGTCGTAACGGATAAGCCATGAAGGCGCGCTGGTCCTTATACGCTTTGCCGCTGGCCGCTCTCCTGGCATTTGCCGGTTGCCAAACGGTCGATCCCCCGCCGGCGCAAAATCTCCTGTACTTGCAACTCGACGATTCCCTGAAGCGATATGACGCCGTTCTGGTGGATATTTTCGACCGCGATAGCTCGGACCACTTATTGACGCACCTTTGGAACAAGCGTCTCCAGGCTCCGGGCTCGGAGATCCCGGCATACGATATCAATGCGTTGGGGACGAACCGATTCATCATCAGGGTCCAGGGAATCAAAGCGAACCAGTTGGCGCTGCAAACCCGGATCTTTTACGCGCCTCCGCCCGAACACCCGACCGTGCTCCACGATTCGGTTCCGCCGCTTGCCCCCCAGAACTGGCTTACATCCCTGACGCCTTCGGTAGGCGCCATGACCCCGGACTTCAAACCGGATTCCCAGAATTACCAGATCAAGATGCCGGAAAAGATGGACTCCTTGAACTTCATCCTGGTCACGGCGTACCAGGGCGCCTCCATCGACTTCAATGGCAGCCCCGCGATTTCGGGCCAGGGAACCAAATTCGTCAAGATCGGCAATGCTCCGGATACGCTTCTCGCCCGCGTTACCGATACCAGCACCGGAACGCCTTCGACGCGCGAATACCACATTATCATTTTCCCGACCCTACCACAGGGAGTCTCGCTTCTCTCGCTAGTCCCTTCGACGGGACGCCTGGGCACCGAGTTCACTCCGCAACAGACGGTCTATAACCTCTACATGGACCCGGACAAGGATACGGTGTCATTCCTCGCCACGCCTTCCCCAGGTACCACCCTGGTTACCATCGACGGGCTGGCGGTTTTCCAAGGCCAGCAATCGCAGATCATCACGGTCGCGAGAGGAACCACCTACACGGTCCCGATCACGGTTCACCGCGGTTCGGACGTGGGCTATTACCAGATCACCCTCGATCATACCCAAGGCAGCTCCCACTGAAAGGTTCGTGCGCAAGCGGGAGCCAAGCGGGATGGGTTATCGGCATTCCGTAGCGGGAATCGACGCCCCTTTTTTTGCCCGCGGGAAAAACTGTTATTCGGATCAACATCCCTTTCGAGGAGGATCCGATGATGCGACCTAAAACCAAGGCTCTCTTTACCGCGGCCCTGACCGCTTCGGTCCTGTGCCTGGGCCACCCGGCCGGACAGAGCCAGACCAACATCACCGTAGGTAGCGAAGGCTCGAGCCCGGGCGCGCCCGGAACGGTACGCTCCCCGGCCGTTCCGCCGGACACTGTCAAGCACGTGATGCCGCCGGCCGGAACCGGGTCCACCCCGAGCCAGCCCGTTGTCGGAGGCAGCAGCACGGTCATCAAGGATTCCACCTTAACGCCGCCCGACACCTCCCGTGAAGTGGGCCGCATCGCTCCCGAAGACACGAAGACGCTGCAGAATCGTCGGGAAGCCAAGCGCTTTTCCACGGCCGGCTTCGGTCCCGCGGGATTCGGCAACATCGATGAGCGCACGCCAGCCTATGATTTCTGCCTAGGCCGCATGTGGGAAGTGAACAAGTTCGCGGCCATCAAGGCCTTGGGCGAGGTTGCCTCGGACTTCGATCGCGCCACCTTGGGCAACGTTACGATGGGCGCCAATCTGTACGCGTCCCCGACCGACTTCTCGCCCTATATCGGCGGCGGGCTCGGCCTCGGATATGGCTTCATCCCCGGCGATCGCAATTTCGGCTTCAACGTCGGGGCCCAGATCGGCGCCTTGCTGTTCCGCACGTCCAACGCCCAGATGAACCTGGAGGGATCAGCAGAAATGATGGTCTCCCGACTCGGCAACGGCGATCCGTCGATCTACGCGGCCCGCCTCGGCGTGTTGTTCTAATCCGTTACGCTTTCCCGAACACCGCCACGCATTCCACGTGGCGCGTGTGCGGGAAGAGGTCCACCGGCCGTAGGGCTTCAAGACGCCAGGCGCCCGCCAGGGCGCGGGTGTCCCGGGCCAGGCTGGCCGGATGGCAGGAGACGTAGACCAACCGGGAGGCCCCAGATCGCACAAGGGCCTCCCGGACTTTTTCTTCCAAACCCTTGCGCGGCGGGTCGGCCAGGATGGCGTCCGCATCCGACAGTTCCGCGGGATCGATTCCGTCCCCGGGATCCGTGCCCGCCGTACCGCTGAGGGCTTCGCCCACGTCGGCGGCGAGGAAGCGCGCGTTCCGGATGCCATTTTCCGCGGCGGCCCTGCGCGCGTCCGCCACCGCGGCCGGATTCTCTTCCACCCCGATAACGGAAACGGCCTTGCGCGCGGCCCACAGCGAAAGCGTTCCCACGCCGCTGTAGAGATCAAGCACCCGCGCCCGGTCGGGAAGCGCGGCGACGGCCAGGTCGTACAGCCGCGGCGCCTGGAACGGGTTGACTTGCAAGAAGGAAGACAATCCGGCGCGGAAGACGAAGGGACCCAACTCTTCGCGCAGCCCGGAACGGCCCCACCAGAGGATCTCGTCTTCGCCCAGCACCACATTGGTATTGCGGGCGTTCACGCTTTGCACGATGCCGATCAGATCGCCGCCTTCGGGACCGGCGCCGATGGCTTCGCGCACGCGCGCCAACAAGTCCGGCAGAAGCCCGCGCGGATCGAAGCTCTTGATGCCCGCGCCGTTGGTGACCAGCCCTAAGAGGATTTCCCCGGAACCGGCGCCGCGGCGCAGCAGGATATGCCGCAGCCATCCGGTTCCGGCGGCTTCGCGGTAGATGGGCAGGCGATGGGCCGCCGCCCAGGCGCGTACCGCCCAAGCCGCGCGCGAAAGCGACGGCTCCTGCACCAGGCATTCATCCTGATCGATCACCGCATGCGATCCGGCGGCGTAACAGCCTACGGTGGGATGCCCGGGCGCGCCGGGCGCGAAGCCGAAAGGCAATTGCACCTTGTGCCGGTAGCCTTGGATACGCGGGCTGGGAAGCACGGGATCGATGGTTAAGTCGGGCCATTCCGCGAACAGAAGGCGCACGGCGGCATGCTTGTCCGCGAGCTGGGAGGCATAGTCGCGATCGAGGGTCTGGCACCCGCCACAGGCGGGAAAATGTCGGCAGGCAAGCATCGGGGGATCCGCCCTGCAAGATGCAAAAGACCGCCCGACCCGGCAACAAGGACCGAACTAGCGCCGGGTCGCCCGATCCGGCAACAGGGGTCGGGATCAGGGCCGGGATTACCGTACCACGAATACGCCCGCTTGGCCGGGCAGGGCATCGGCGGCGCGCCAGAGATAAACGCCCGGCGCGGCGGTGCGCCCGGCGGTATCGCGGCGGTCCCAAGCCGGGACGGCCGTCCCTGCGGCCCAGGCGGACGCCTGCGGCAAGGCGCGCACCAAGCGGCCCATGCGATCGTAGATGGAGACCGGGCCCTCGGGGGCAGCGCGTCGGAAAGCGACAGGGCGGCTGATGGGCGAGGCTAGGTCCAGGTTGGTCGTGATGAGGACGGTTGAAGAGGCTACGTGCCGTTCCGCGAAAAAGAAATCGAGGGGATAGGTCTTACCATCCTCCAGCCCCAGCCTGGCCTTCACGGAGTCCATCACGACGGAATCCTTCTGGGTCTGATGGACGCCGCCCAAGTCGATCACGCGTTTGCCGTTGATGAAAACCCAGATATCATCGTCCCCCTGGAACCGCAACATCTCGCCGGCATGATAAACCACCTGGGTGTGCAGTTCCAGTGTGAAACCATAATTATGCCGGCTGAGATCCTTGCCGTCCAGGCTGTCCCTCTGCAATTGCCCGAACGGATCGGGGTCGGTCGAATGGATTTTGCGGAAGGCTTTGCCGCTGTCGATGGGAAAGAAGTCGTCGCTTTTATAGACATAGAGCCCGCTGGCTTCATCCCGATCGAATCGCAAATCCACCAGGAAGGCGCGATTGGTGTCGGGCCCTTTGTCGTTGAACCATTCGGGGAAACGGGCGACCGGAACGTAGCAAGCGGCGATGGAAGCGGGGAGAGGATCCATGAGCATGGGATTGCGGTTATCCCCGGGGAAAGCCGCATCGGCAGCGCCGTTGGTATCCAGGTTTTCCTGGATGGTATTGACGCCCAGTTCCTGGGCGCTGCATCCGTTATAATTGTTGAATTGCGAATCCACGTTAACGCTGTCGGTCGGATTCAACTCCTTGAAGTCGCGGACCTTGGCGGTGACGGTGAAGGATGGCGGCGGGCTTTGGGACCAGGCAGTGAGGGCGCCCAAAGTCAGCAATAAGGAAAGGAATAGCAAGGCCGTTACCGGCGAAGGCATACGACTTCTCATGGTTGTGCTCCGTTTGCGGGTCGGCCCCCCGAGGGGTTCCCTGGGTTGGCGGGTCCGGAGATGGTCGCTCCGGATCCGCTATATCGTCGAAACTAAATTCGACGTATATGGAGAGGGGAAAAAAGAGAGAGGAAAACCGACGCTAAGCGAATGGCGTTTAATTCGTCTCGCGGGCGAGGTTCAGCAGCGCGCGAACTTGCGCGATGAGCTGTCCGGGCGTGAAGGGCTTCTCCAGGAAAGCTTCGGCGGGAAGGCGGATGCCCCGGTCGGCGAGGATTTCCAACGGATGTCCCGAGATGAACAAGGCGCGCAAGGCTGGCCTCCGGGCTTGCAGCCTCGCCGCCAATTCGTCGCCCCCTTCGCCCCCGCGCAGCATCACGTCGGTGACGAGCAAATCCACATCCTCGCGCGCGGCGAAAATCTCCGCCGCTTCGTCCGACGAATTGGCCGTAACCACCGCGAACCCGGCGAGCGTCAGGATGGCCTGGATCATTTCGCGCAAGGAAGGTTCGTCCTCCGCGACCAGGATGGTGCCGCCGCCCTTTCCGGCCTCGGTCCCTGCGGGTTTCGCCGCGGAACCCATATCTGACTTGGTCCCGTGCGCGCGCTCCGGAGCCGCGACCGGTTCACCGCGCGGCAGGGCGATCCGGAAACGGCTTCCCTTTCCGGGAATGCTCTCGACCGAGATCCCGCCGCCGCCCCTTTCCACGATTCCATAAACCATCGCGAGGGCCATCCCGCGGCCGCGGCCGCCCCGCTTCGTCGAATAGAAGGGTTCGAACAGTCGCTCCAGGACTTCGGGCCCCATGCCGATGCCTTCATCCTCCACCGTGATGGCCAGGGCCGATCCGGGTCCGGCCGCCAAATGGGTAAAGACGGTTTCCGGGACGATCTCCATCGCCTCCGTCGCCACGCGCAGGATGCCGCCTTCGGGCATGGCGTCGCGGGCGTTCGAGCATAAGCTCATGATGATGCGCTCCAAGCGGCCAGGTTCCATGGTCACCGTCGCGGCTCCGGCCCTCGGCTCCACGCGCAGATCGATACCCGGGCCTAGCGTGCGCTGAAGAATGGGTTCCAATTCCAGCAGGGCCGCGTCCACGGCGACCGGCGCGGGTTCGCCGCCTTCGGACTGGGTCATGCCTCCGAGTTGGCGCGCGAGATCGGCCGCGCTTTCCCCCGCGCGCAGGATGGACCGCAGGCCTCCTGCCAAGGGCCCCGAATCTCCGGCCTGGCTTAATAGATGCTCGCTATACCCGTTGATGGCGGTGAGCAGATTCCCGAAGTCATGGGCTACGCCGCCCGCGAAGCGGCCCAAGGCTTCCATCTTGCGGACCTGGAGCGCGGGGGCTCCCGGAGGAGCCGCCTCCGCGCCTCCGGCTTTGGAGTCCCCTTCGGCCGCTTCGGCCAGCGGGGTCAAGAACAAGGCGATAACGGGGGCATCGTTGAGAACGGCCGCGGCCACATGCACGCGGCAGCGGACCGATGCGCCTTCAAGACGCGCGAGATCGGCGGTAAAGCGCGCGTCCGGCGGGGCCGGAGCGTCCAGGGCGCCTTCCAGGAGAGGGCGCGCGGCGGGAGGGAAGGGCGCGAGGATGGAGAGAGAAGCAAAACCCGCTTCATCGTAGCCCAGCAGCTCTTGGGCGGCGGCGTTGGCCATCAGCACGCGGCGCCCGGCCGCCAGCAGGATGCCCATGGGAGCCGCGTCGAAGAGGGAGCGGAAACGTCGCGTTTCCGCGCGCCGGCGCAGGACCGCTTGGCGGATGGCCGAAGCTAACGCCCCGCCATCCAGGCCCTCATGTTCCAAGCAAGCTTGCGCGCCCGCCTGGATCAAGGTTTCCGCGAGGGCCGGATCGGATTTGCGGAGCAGCGCCACGATGGGGGTGCCCGGCAGCAGGGCGGCCGCCCGGCGATGGGCTTCTTCGTCCTGGCAATCGGCCAAGGCGAGATCGACCAGGATGGCGGCGAAACCGCCGGCCGCGCGGGCAGGGGCCGCCAGGGCCTCGGCCTTGGCCATGCGCTCCGCATGGATGATCTTGAAACCCGGCCGGGATGCCATCAAAGCGCGGGCGATCCCGCCTTTGCCTTCGATGATGAGGATGCCCAGCGTTTCCAAATTCGCTCCGCGCGCTCTTCCGAGCCCCGCAGCTTACGGTTCGACCGCAGGGCAACGGAATACGCGCTGGCCTACGATACCACACCACGGATCGCCAAGGCAACGGGTCCGCAATGGTATCCGAAACCACCGTAAGGGGCTCTTAGGGCCACGGATGCTTGGGATACCGTCGCTTCAGCTCTTTCTTCACTTCCGGGTAAGTGTTTTTCCAGAAACCGGACAGATCCGCCGTCTTTTGCACGGTCCTATAATTGGGGGCGAGGATATCGTAAACCACCTCCACCTTCCCGTCCAGGATGGCGGTCTTGCCCTCCATCCCCAGGAAATCCCCCAGGCGCGCGGACAGCTCCGGGGGTCCGTTCTCGGAATAGGTAATGCGGCCCATGCGGCCGTTGGGTAGCTTAAGGCCGGTAGGCACCGCTTTGTCTACGAACGCGGCAAGGGATTCCCCCAGGTACTCGCGTAACGCGCGCGTTACGGAGGCGCCCTCCAGTTCGCGTACCGTGGACTTGCCCTCGCACATTTCGCCATAGATGAGGCGCCAATCGTCCTCGTCCAGCTTGGGAAGGCCGTATTCGGGAAAATGCGCGGCGGCCAGTTTGATGCGCAGGATCATCTGCTTGGCGTCATCGTCCATTCCCGGCAGCACGATCTCGCCAGCGACCAGCTTCTCGACCAGCAAACGGGCCGATTCACCCGCATCATGGGCGCCTTCGCGCAGCGGCCGGCGATCCAGGATCAAACCGCGGAAGAGGAACTGCTCCTCCTGCACTACGCGACCCTTGGCCGCATCCCAGCCGCCCACCTTGGACCAACGGCATTCGCCCGGAAAGGCGGCGTCGATCCAGTCGGGTTCGCAGGGCAGCAACATGGGGATGCCCACCTGCCGGCTCTGGTTGGCCCCGCCGGTTTCGTGCAACTCCAGGGCCAGGATCACGGCGATGCCCGCGGGCAAGGCCCCGGCTTCCACCGTGCCGCGGCGCCCGTCCGCCAAGGCGAAACTATTCCCTTTCTCCACGCGGGCGGCGATGCGATCCTGGAAGGGCACGATCCAGCAGCGGGTGGCGGCCGCGCGGAAGGAAGCCGGTTCCGGCGGCAGGGCGGGTACGGAGGGGGCGGGAGCGGATGGCGCCTTCTCCAATAGCCGTAGCAACTGCTTGTAGGCCTCCCGCGTTTCCCGATCGAAATAGCGGGCGTCCTCATCATTCGCCAGGTCCTGGCCCAAGGCGAAAAGATCGGGCGAGGCGCCTTTCGCCCGGCGGGATTGCGATTCCAGGATGGCGGCCATGGCCGCCGCCTGCGGGCCCACGCCGGCCTTGCGGGCATCGAGCAGGACGCGGGCCAGCACCGGATGGGCCGGGAAACGGGAGAGGGCCAGTCCCAGGTCGGTGATGCGGCTCCCGCTGGAAGCCGAAGGGGCCGGCGCGGAGGCTTGGCCGCCGCGCGGCGAAAGGGCCCCGATGCGTTCCAATTGGACTTCGGCGCGTTCCCAGAGCGCGGGCGCGGGCGGGGTGAGCCAGGGGATAAGCCGATCCTCCGGTGGCGGCGCGTCCCTACGTATGCGCCCGAAGCGATCGGTCAGGGCATGCAGGGACAAAACCATGGAGGTCGGTTCCACCCGGAGGACTTCGGGATCGAGGGCGGGGGCCATGCCGCGTTCGCGGTCGGCCGACCACAAGCGCACGCAAACCCCCGGCGCCGTGCGCCCCGCGCGGCCGGCCCGTTGGCGCGCGTTCTGCAGGCTGATCGATCCCAGGTACAAGGTGTTCAGATCCCGTTGCGGGCTATAGGCGGCGATGCGCGCCTGTCCCGAGTCGATCACCGCGGTGACGCCGGGGATGGTCAGGGAGGTTTCCGCGACATTCGTGGCGACGATCACGCATGTCCCGGAAAGCGGCGCCCGCAATGCGCGCTGTTGGGCGTCCATTTCCATGGAACCGTGCAATTCGAAAAGCCCGATGCCCTGGGGGCGGCAGATGGGATCGAGGGCTTCCAGGGTACGGCGGATCTCGCCTTGCCCGGGCATGAAGATGAGCACCGATCCGGAAAGCCCCTGGGCCAGCAGGCGCTTGAGGGCGCGGGCCGCCTGCAGCGCGAGGAACTCTTGCGCGACGGGCGGCTGGTGGATGATTTCCACCGGGTAGGTTACGGCTTCCGCCACGATGGTTTCGGCCGCCACGCCGGGGGCGGGGGCCGTCCCGGGGGACGGGGCCAAATAGGCCTGCAACCCCTCCAACTCGAGAGTAGCCGACATGACGATGAGACCCAGGTCGGGACGGGCCGTCGCGCGCAGGCGCTTGCACCAGGCCAAGGTGGCGTCCGCTTCCAGGGTGCGCTCATGGAATTCGTCCAGAAGCACGGTCCCGATGCCTTCCAGCAAGGGATCGGAAAGGAGTTGTTGGAAGAAGACGCCATAGGTCTGGTAGAGGATGCGGGTTTCGGCGCCCGCCTTGCCTTCGAAACGGACCTGGTAGCCGACCGTTCGGCCCACCGGTTCGCCCAACTCTTCGGCCACGCGCAGAGCCAAGTTGCGCGCGGCGATGCGGCGCGGCTGCAAAACCAGGATCTTACCCGGCCGATCGAGCAGGAAGCGCGGCACCTGGGTGGACTTACCGGTGCCCGGCGGGGCCGCCAGCACGAGCGCGCCGGAGCGCGCCACCGCCCGCACGATGGCTTCGCGATGCGCGAGAATGGGAAGCGGAGGCGGGCCGTTAGGCCCTTGGGGAGGCATCCCCGAAATGTCCTAAATCGGATAAACCACTGCAAGTTTTACGCTAACTTGATGGCGATCTTCCCCTCGCTCTGCAGCCTTACCTACCGTCGTATGGTTGTATTCGCGGAATCCCTATTGCGATAATGGAGGCGAGCGCAAAACACCCGCGCAGGACGGAAAGCTCTCGTGGACATAACAACCATTCTCGGTCCCGTCATCGCCATCGGCATGGTCCTGGCGGGCATGATCATCGAGGGCGGCAACCCCATGGCCCTGGTGCAATTGACCGCGGCCATGATCGTAGGCGGCGGTACCCTGGGGGCCACTCTCGCCAGCTTCCCGTTGGAACACACCATCGCGGCCCTTAAAGCCGTGAAGATCTGTTTCTTTCCCCCTAAGGCCGATCACGAAAAGGTCATCAACGAGCTCACTGAGCTCTGCCAGTTCGCGCGCAAGAACGGCATCATGGCCCTGGAGTCCAAGGCCAAGGCCCATACCGACCCCTTCACCCGCAAGGGCCTTACCCTGGTGGTGGACGGCATCGATCCGGCCATGCTCCTTTCCATCATGGAAACCGAGCTGGAAACCTTCGAGGAGCATTCCAAGATCCCCATTCCCGTAATGGAAGGCGCTGGCGCTTACGCCCCTACCATCGGCATCATCGGCGCGGTGCTCGGCCTCATCCACGTTATGGAAAACCTAGACGATCCCTCCAAGCTGGGCGGCGGCATCGCCACCGCCTTCGTAGCCACCATCTACGGCCTTACCCTGGCCAACGTGATCGCCTTGCCCCTGGCCAGCAAACTGAAGCAGCGCGTAGCCGCGATGGTGCACGAGAAGAACATGATCCTGCAAGGCCTGGTGGCGCTTCAGACCGGCGAGAACCCCCATTTCCTGAGCCAACGTTTGCGCGCCTTCCTGCCGGGCGGCGGGCACGGCAAGGAAGCGGCCCACTAGCCCGCGGGCTTGGGGCATCCATGGCCAGGAAACACAAGCATCCGGAGCACGTCAACCACGAACGTTGGTTGGTCTCCTACGCCGATTTCATCACCCTGCTGTTCGCTACCTTTACGGCGTTGTATGCGCTCAGCAAGGCCGACGCCAGCAAGGCCAAGGTGGTGGCCGACGGCCTGCGCGAGGCCTTCGGCGTAAGCGGGGCCAAGATCGTCCAGATGGAAGCCCTCGACGTCAACGGCATCCCTTCGGACAACGCGCGGCTGCCTACGGGCCAGGGCAACCAGAACTCCCCGCCCGCCTCCACCAAGGAAGCGGGTAAGCCGGAGTTCGAGGAGATCAAGAAACAGGTCGAGGAATTCCTGATGACCAAGGGCATGTACGACAAGGTTTCCGTCGATCGCCAGGAACGCGGATTGGTCATCTCTTTGAAAGAAGGCGGCTTTTTCGAATCGGGCAGCGCCGACGTGAAACCCGAGGCCAACAAGGTGCTCGAGGAATTGGCCAAGAAAATCCTGTCGTACCGCAACCCCGTACGCATCGAAGGCCATACCGACAACGTCCCCATCCACTCGCGCACCTACCCCACCAATTGGGAGCTGTCCTCGGCGCGGGCCACCAACGTGGTCCGTCTGCTGACCGAGCGCTTCCGCATCCCCTCCGGCAAGCTCTCGGCCACCGGCTATGGCGATTCGCGCCCCAAGACCCCCAACGACACGCCCGCCGGGCGCGCCCGTAACCGGCGCGTCGACATCGTGATCTTGTCCGAATCCGGCGAAGCCTCCGAACCCGAGACCATCCTCGACGATGGCGGGGGCGGCAGCCTGCAGGGCGGGGCGGGCGGCCCTCCCGGGGGAATCCCGCCGGAAAACTCCTCGCCGGACCCAACCCCGCCGGGCCAATAGTTTTAAAGCCGGTTCTCTAACTTTACCCCCGCGTACAATTCACTTTGGGGGGGGTCTTTAGGCATTGGCTTATCTATGTATTGCTGGCCGGAATTTCCGTCCAGGCGCAAACCATAAATCTTCACGGGACCGTAACCAATGGCGGCGGCCAGCCCGTTGCCGGCGCCACCGTCACCTTGGTGGGGCAGAAGCTGAAGGATACCACGGGGGTCGACGGAACCTACTCGATCGCCAAAGGCGTCATCGCCATTGCGCCCCGCGCCGCGCGCGCCGGGCAGGTCGGCTTGAGCGGGGGCGTCCTGGAAGTCGATCTGATCGAACCTTCGCCGATGCAGATCGAGATTTTCGACATCAAGAGCAACCTTCTGAAAAGGGAAGCCTTCACGCGCCGCGAAGCCGGGGCCCACCGTTGGGACATCGCGAACGCCTTCCCGGCCGCGCAGCTCCTCATCATCCGCGCCACTCTCGGGAAAGAGGTCTCCTGGTTCCGCTATACCTCCGTGGGTAGCCCCAACGCGGTCGCGCCCTTGAAGGGATCCGGGGAAGGGAATGCCGTGCGGGCCAACGCGCTTTTGGCCAAGGCCGCCGCCGCCGTGGACACCTTGCAGGTCGACGCCGCGGGGTACCAGAGCCAATCGGTACCCGTGACCGCCTTCGACATGAAGCTGGACGTCTCCCTTACCGCGGGCGGCAAAAACGCCCCGGGCCCCAGCCTCGGATGCGGCAAGGCGATGGGGACGGGGTTAAAACAGGGGCATAACAAGATCACCAGCAGCGGCACGCAGCGGGATTTCATCGTCGATATCCCCACCGGCTACAAACAAGATCATCCTTACCGGCTGTTCTTCTGCTTCCATTGGATCGGCGGGAACGACGACAGCATCGCCGGCGGCCAGGTCGAGTTCGCCCCGGCCTCGGATGGCGGTCCCGCCAATTACGCCTTCTACGGCCTCAAGCCCCAGGCGACCAAAGCCAATGATCCCGCGATTTTCATCGCCCCGCAAGGCATTGGCGGGTCGTGGGGCCAACCGGATCATCCTTTCTTCGACGACATGCTGGCCTTGGCCAAGGCCAATCTTTGCGTCGATATCACCCGCGTGTTCATGACCGGCTTCAGCTTCGGCGCGATGATCACCTATTCGCTTTCGACCGACCATCAGAAGGTGGTTCGGGCGGCCGTCGTCATGGCCCCGGCCAATTACAATATCTACCTACCCAACCCCATCCCGCGCGATCCCATCCCGTGGATGAGCACCACCGGCATGAGCGATGGGACTTGCCCTTGGGACCATGATGCGAACGCCCAGCAAGGAGCGAAGTACATCGCCTTGCAGCGCGGAGCAGACAACGGCTGCGTCGTGCCGACGGCCATCCCCACCACCACCGTGGGCAGCAAGACGCATGTGTGCTACGACTTCGCCGGCTGCAAGCCGGGATATCCCGTGAAGACCTGCACCTTCGACGGCCCTCATGAAGCCAGCGTCGGCGACGGCGGGACGGGCAACGTCGGCAAGGACAGCTGGATCCCCGTCGAAGCATGGAAGTTCTTCACCCAGTTCTACCGGAAGGGCCGCGCGGTCAGATCCTTAGGGAGCCTTCTTCCTTGAGCCGCCAGGCGGCGGCCAGGGTCTCCTCCAGCGCTTCCCGGCGCAGGGGCTTGGCGTAGAAAGCGTCCATCCCGGCCGCGATGCACCGTTCCCGCATCCCCGGTCCGGTGTTGGCAGTAAGGGCGGCGATGTAAACGCGCCGGCCCGTTCCCGCCTCCCGTTCGCGGATGGCGCGGGCGGCGTCCGGCCCGTCCATCTCCGGCATCTGGCAATCCATCAGCACGAGATCGTACGCCGCGCGGGCGCAAGCCCCAACCGCCTCCTTGCCGTTAACGGCCAGATCGAATTCCCGGCCCAGCCGTTGCAGCATGCCCGTCACCACCACTTGGCTGACGGGATTGTCCTCCGCCACCAGGATGCGCAACGGCCCGGCAACGCCGGTTCCGCCCGTATGCCCGGCCTCGTTCCGCGAGGCAAGTTCCGCCGGGCCATCCTCCTCCGTCATAAGGCGCAAATCCGCGGGGGCTTGGGCGCGTAACTCCTCTTCACCCTGGCCGGCCCGGACATGCAGGTCGGACAGTCGCCGTACCGCCGTCGCGAGCATCTCCGCTATCCGATGCATATCGCCGTCGCTGGCCGCTTTCGCGAGCATTGCCGCGATTCTCTCCAACGCGCGCAGCGGAAGGCGCATCCTAAGGTAAGCGGCTTCCAAGCGGCCCCGTTGCAGTTCCAGGCGCGCCGCCGCCGCTTCGATACGCTTGCGCCCGGACACGTCTTTGGCGAACACGGCCACTCCCGTGACCTCCCGGGCCGCCAGGATGGGATTGAAGCCGAACTCCAGCACGTAGCGCTTGCCCAGCCATTCCAACTCCTGCTCTTCCATGAATCGTTCCTGGTCGCGCACGCGCGCCACCGCTTCCCGCCAACGCGCCTGCTGGGCCGGGGGCAGGAGGTCCAGGAAAGAGGCGTCCTCCACCATGGGATGCCCGGTCATCTTCATGCAAAGCAAGCTAGCCGCGGAATTGAATGCCAGCACCTTGCAGTCCATGTCCATCGACCAGATGGCGTCCAAGGTGTTTTCGATGAGGCCGTGCAGGTTGGCGCGGTCGCGGCGGATGCGCGCCTCGGCCGCGCGCAGGGCGGCGGTCTCGCGGAAAGCATTGAGGGTGCGCACCACGGTGGGGATAAGGCGCGACATGTTGGATTTGAGCACGTAATCGACCGCGCCGTTCTTGAGCGACTCGACCGCCAGCTCTTCGCCGAGCCGGCCAGAAAGGAAGATGAAGGGGATGTTGGGGCATTCGCGCCGGCACAAGCCCAACACCTTCAGGCCGTCGCCCCCCGGGAATTCGTGGTCGGAAAGGATGAGATCGAAGTTCTGGCCGCGTAAGGTGTTGAAGAAGTCGGTGAAGTTTTCCGCCCGCTTGATGGACGGTTGCATTCCGTGCGCGGAGAGCATGGCTTCGACCATGTCCGCGAAGAAGGGATCATCTTCCAGATGCAGGATGCGCAGGGCCGTCATTCACGGGTCTCGCCAGCAATTATAAGCCGGCGAATAGGCCCGCATAGGCCATGACGGACCCGGCCGTACGCACAGAGTGTGCGTGTAGGCGCGGAACGGAATTAAGGGAGGATTTCCAGGCGGGCGCGTCCGCGCAGGAGATCGCGCGCGGCGGCCTCCGGTAGGAGAGCGCTGGCGCCGGCCTCGCGCCGGTCTTGCCACAGAATGCGGCCCCGGAAGTCCCAGATCCTCACCGAAGCCTTGGTGTTCCAGGCAAGCATGCGCCCGCTCAAGCTCACCGGACCGAAACGGGCCGCGCGCAGCGCGAGGCTCACCGACATCAAATCGATGTCCACCGTATGCACGACGCACAAGGCGGCGCCTCCGTTGTCCATGCATAGCGTAACATCCAGGTTTCCCCCTTGGGTGGGATTGGAAAGCTGCAGGGAGTCCCCTCCCAAGGCCGTGTCCGCCGTTTGGGCCGATAAGGACCATAGGTAATGCAGAGGGGGCGAGTACTTGGAGGCCTTGAGGGCGGCGGAGTTGGTCAAGGTAGGCCGAACCACATAGGTCTTGGAACCTTTCCATTTTCCGGGAGGGGGCAAGGTGAACATGGGATCGGGAATGGCTTCGCGCACCTTGATCCGGATATCCTTGACGGCCGGACCGCCGAAGTACTGGGCGCTGAACCGGAGCACGATCACGGAATCGCCGGATACGCGCGGCGCGACGAAGGTCAAGGTATCGATTTCGGGATCCAGGATGCGGGGGCCGGGTCCCGAGACGACGCTCCATTGCCGCTCGGAGGCGCATGCCGCCGTACCCGCGAGCTTGACCGGCTGGCCTTCATCCACCGTCAGGGACTCGGGAGTGATCTTGAAAACCGAATCGCAGGCGATCACGGAGAGTTTGGCCTCCCGGCTGGTATCGGACCCGTAGGAGTTAGAGACGGTGAAGATGAAGATGGCCCCGTTGTCGGCCAGCTTGGCCGAATCGATTACGAGCAAGGTATCGGTACCGATGACGGTGGCGCTGCCTTTCCGCCTCCAGGCGTAAGTGAGGGGCTGGGCGCCCGCGACGCCGGCAATGAAGTAGGCCTTGCGGCCAGGGCCCACCGTCATATCGGATGGCTCCCTCACGATGGTGGCGGCCTGCACCACGCTCAGCTTGGCCACGCGGGAATCCGAGCTGCCATAATTATTGGTTACATGGCATTGGTAGGAGTTGGTGTCGGCCAAGGCCAGCGGGCCCAGGGTGAGGATGGAATCCTTGGAAAGGGTCGCGGTGTCTCCCGCGCGAGTCCAGGCAAAAACCAGCGGGGCCGTGCCCGTGGCGCTTATGGAAAGGGTGGCCTTTTGGCCCAGGGTGCCCACCACGTCGGCGGGCTGGCGCGCGATCGAAGGCGGATACTTCACGGTCAGGAGCGCGGCGCGGGTGACGGCGGCGCTTCCGAATCCGTTCGTGATGGTGCAGATAAAAGTGCCGCCATCATATTTGCGGACCGAGCCGGTGTCGAGGGAAAGCGTGGCCCCCTTGGGCAGGACGACGGCGTCTCCGACCTTGGTCCACGTATAGACGAGGGTCCCGGTTCCGTGCGCGGTCACGGTGAAGGAGGCTGTCTTGCCCGCCACCACGGTGGTATCGGCGGGTTGGGCGTCGATCACGGGCGGCAGGTCCACGGTCAGCACCGCGTCCAGGGAAGGCGCGTTGCCCACGGAGTTGGTGGCCACGCAGTAATAATGGATCCCGTTCTGGGTCGGATCGACCTTGTCGAAGTGAAGGCTATCCTCCTTGCTTAAAGTGGTGGTGTCGCCCTGCGCATGCCAGGCGTAGGTGACGGGAGCGGTGCCTGTGGCTTTGGCCTTGAAGACCACGGGCAGGCCGGCGACCACTTCCTTAGAGACGGGCTGGAGGGTGAAGGAAGGCCCCGTCGGCGGGAAATTCCAATGGGTGTTGCCGCCGAGATCGTTGCAATTCGCCGTGGCCGTTCCCGCGGCGGCGCTCAGGCTGGCATCGCTTCCCGCGAGATCGGCCCAATCGGCATTGAGAGTTCCTCCCGCCGTAGCCTTCCAGATCGATCCGGGATTCAGTCCCAGGCGCGCGGCCGACGTTCCGGATAAGAAAATATTTCCCGCGGACTTGAGCTCTTTCCCCCCCAAACCGAGAATGGACCCAGGAACGCCGTTGCGTACGATCAAGGAGTCGGTCGTTTGCAGATTGGAGCCGTTCAGGTTCAGGACTCCGGCTGATTGCGAGTAGGAGCTCGCTTTCAAGGTCGCGCTGGACTGGGCCAGGTTCAAAGTACCCGTCCCGCTATGCGTGATATTGCCGAGCATCCAGGTTCCCGCCGTGAGATTCTGCACCGCGGGAGAGGTCGCCTGGAAATCCAAGGCCGCGCTATCCGCCGTCAAACCATTAGGCGGATTTATGTTCAGATCCCCTTTGAGGGCCCAGGTTCCCTTGCCCATGTAAAGCCGGAGCTTGTTTGCAGTACCGCTCCCGAAATCGGTGCGGGAGGCGCTGCCGGCCGAAGTAACATTGGCGTTACCCATCCGGAAATCGATGTCTCCATTCCCCGTGCTGGTGACCTTTTCATCCCGGAAGATCAGGTCCCCGCCCAGACTGATCGTTCCGGCGCCCACGGCGATGATGGCGCCGCTCGCGGTCAAGGGACGTGGCCACAGGATCAGGTTATTGAAGACGGCCGCGGGGGCCGTCGGAGGCGTGAAGTTCAGGGTGGTCGAGGCCGCACGCAAAGCGATGGTACCTGCCGCCGGAAGCGCGGTGACGCCGGAGAAGTTCGCGTCCGCGGAGAAGGTCAGGGTATCCGCCGCATCCAATCCGGTGATGGTGGCTCCCCCCGTGGCATTCAGCCCCGCGAATTCCTGGCTGTTGTTCCCGCAATTCAAGGTCCCGCCGCTCAAGGTCAATAAACCGGCGGTCATAGAGGTCCCGGCAAGGGTCAGGGTGCCGGTCCCGGACTTGGATACGGCCGGAAGCGCCGAGCCCGCCAGAGGGGCCAATTTCTGCGCGCCGTTCCCGGTAAAGAGGATGCTGCCGGTTCCCGCCGCAACGGACTTAGCCGCGGCGAATATGGCGCTATCCGAAACCGTCAGGGCCGAGGTCAGGAAATCGAACGCCACCTTCGAGCTCTTGAAGGCCACGCTCTTGGCCGTTAAAGGAGCGGTGAGACGGGCGTCTGACCCGGCTTGCGCCCCGGTTCCGCCGCCGAAATTAAGATCCAATGCCGTCGACGTGATGTTGCCGCCGCCCTTGAAATCGTCGAACACGACGGTGGAAGTTTTCGTGGTTATATGGGAAGTAACGAACAGGGCGATTTTGGAATTCACCAGCGCGCTGGTCAGGGTTTTCGCGCCATCGATCTGCGTCCAGGCATTGTTGAGGGCGGTTTTATAATAAGCGGTTACCGAAGTTCCCTTTTTCGCGAGCCGCAGCCAGCAGGGGTAGGAAGCCAGGACTGAAGAGGCGTTCTTAGTGTCGACCTCGGCCTCGAGGGCGCCATTATTGTCCGCATCCCATTGGAAGGTGAATCCATTCCCAGGCGTGACCGCCACCATCGCGAAGCCGGCGCTGTCCGTGGTGGGAGCGAAGTTGTTGCGCATCAGGATTCCAGCCTTGGCCCAAACCGTGGAATTGACGGAGTCTGTTTGGGAAACGACCTCTACCGATACATCGAAATCGCCCGTGATATCGCTGCGGGTAATGCCCACGAACTGATTGTCCGCCTGCCAAACATCCTTACCGCTGGCACGTATGGTCAACTGACCCGGGTTGTCCGTGAAGTTGATGTAAGGGTTCGGAGTATCCGTGAATCCATCTGCATCGCGCACCGTCCATACCGGGTTCAAAGTGCCGGAGGCAAAATCGTCATCGAGAGTGGAGTTCGGATAAGCCCCGCCTCCCGCGGCGCTGCTCCAGTTGTAAGCCTTCAACACATCGCCGCTGCCGCTAGTCAGCAAAGGCGCCGAAGGATTCCAGAAAAAGGTTTGGGCCGCCGCGAGCCCGGTTAAGATAAGGGGGAGGATTATGAAAAGGCGTGAAGCCGAATGACATTGCATCCGCATGAGAAAACTCCAAACTCCCATGTACTGGGAAGCGCGCTAAGGCGCAAGCGAAACCCAGCGGCCGGCTAAAGCCCATATATGGGTCTTGGCCGATCGCTTTCCGTACGGTCCAGCGCACGGAACTAGCCGTCAAATATAGATTTGCAGTCTCTTCAGTCGAACCTTGATCGCGATCCAATGGCCCAATACGTACGGTTGCGGGAGGCCTGGTTCCGAAATCGGGAGATTAATTCTTCTATAATTGGCCGATGCTTTTTTCTAGCCGGCCCGCGCCTTATCTCTTCCTCGCCGCCTGCCTCTGGGGCCTCTGCATCCCGGTCATGAAGGCTTTGGCGGCCGAACAGGATTGGCTTGCGCCCGGTCATGGGAGCGCGGCCGCCTCCTTGGCGTCGCTTGCCGTCCGTTTCGGAATGGCCGCCCTGGCCTTGATGATCGCCCTCCGTATCGCCCCCTGGCATCTCCGCCACAAGGAGTGGGCCCATGGGGCCGCCCTGGCCGCCTTTACCACGGTGAGCATGTTCCTGCAAGTGGACGGCATCAACTACACCTCCGCTTCCACCGCGGGTTTCCTCATTGCGCTGTATTGCGTGCTGGTCCCGCTCTTCGCTTGGGCCGCGCGCATCCGCCGTATGACCCCGATCCTCGCCATCTGTTGCATGCTGGTTCTGGCCGGCATGGCCGTGCTCACGAATTTCCATCCGCGGAACATGCGGTTGGGCCGGGGCGAATGGGAGAACATCGCCGCCTCCGGCCTGTTCGCGGCCCAGATCCTGTGGGTCGATCGTGTGCCCGCGGGCGAAGCCGATCCCTTCAAGGTCACCATCGCCTTGATCATCTTGGTGGCCCTGGCTTCCGCGGCCTGCCTGTTCTTCATCCCCGGCGGGATTTCCTTGCCGATGCGATTGCATGGATCTCCTCGGGCCTTTTTGCTGGAAACGGCCCTGGCCCTGTTGGGCACGGCGCTCCCCTTCGCGCTGATGAACCGGTTCCAGGCCGGGGTGGGATCGGTGATCGCCGGATTCATCTACTGTTGCGAACCGCTCGTCACCGCACTGGGCGCCTTCTGGCTGCCCGAGCTCCTAGTTCGCGCTCCTGACCTGTACCCCAACGAGCATCCGACCCCGCGCCTGCTCGCGGGAGGCGCCCTGATCCTGGGCGCCAATCTGCTACTGTGGAAAGATCGCGCCCCACCGTTTGCCGATTCGGCGGCTTAGACCCGCGTCCCCTTTCAGCTAATTCCGCCACCTTCCTTCCCGAATCCCTTCCATCCGGCAATGCCGCCGGTTTTTCCTTGTCTTGCGGGTTACGAACCATTTTTTCGTAAATGAAAGACCGGGATCCGATGAACGGGACCGAAGAGCCCCGAACCTTACGGGGACAAAGGAGGAAACATGAACGCAATTACCATGAAGCGAGCCGGAAGCTTGGCCGTTTGCCTGGCCTTGCTCGTCGGGTGCGCGGACATGAACGATGCCGGTAAAGGCGGCCTGATCGGCGCCGGGGCCGGCGGCGTGCTGGGCGGGCTCATCGGCCATGCCACAGGCAATACCGCGGCAGGCGCCATCATCGGGGCGGCCATCGGCGGCGCCGGGGGCGCGGCCATCGGGCATTACATGGACAAGCAGGCCGAAGAGCTGCAGCGCGATCTGAAGGACGCGAAGGTGGAACGGGTCGGGGAAGGGATCAAGATCACCTTTAACTCCGGCATCCTCTTCGACGTGAATTCGGACCGGCTCAGGTCCAATGCCCAGGGCAACCTGAAGAACCTGGCCAAGGTGCTCAACAAATATCCGGATACGGAGATCATGGTGCAAGGCCATACCGACAGCACGGGCAAGGCCGATTACAATCTCTCGTTGTCGGAACGCCGCGCGGGCTCGGTGGGAAGCGAGCTGGTCGGCTCGGGAGTGAAACGCGGACGCATCGCCGAATCGGGCCTGGGCGAACAGAGCCCGGTGGCTGATAACGGCACCGCCGCCGGCCGCCAGGCCAACCGCCGCGTCGAAGTCGCCATCTGGGCCAACGACAAGCTCAAGAAGGCCGCCGAGGACGGAAAACTCGCCAAGGGATAAATCCCCCGTCCGCTAGGATGCGCGTCCGCGAGGACACCCGTCCGTAAGGACGCCCCTCTCATCCTGTCCACCCCCTGGACGGCGGCTCCCCGGCCACCGTCCACCTCCTGGCCTTCCACCTCACCCCCTTCGCGATTCCGGCCTGATTCGGACCTTCCCTCGGTTGGCCCGCCTTTTGTTTTAGCCTCCTCGCGGGCATATCCCCAAGCGAAAGGAGGTCCCATATGTCCATTCCCACCCTCCCCTACGCCGCCCCGCAAGGTTCGCGGCCGGCCCGGTCGGTCGTCCCGGCAGCAATGCTGGGCGTCGTCGCGGCCGGCCTGCTGGCCTTGCCGGGGCAGGCGCGGGCGGATTCCTACGGCCATGCCGAGATCAGCCTCGGGTTCCCCCACGGTGCCATCACCGTGGGAAGAACCTGGGACGAACATCCCCGGCAGGTCGTGGTCGAGGATGTCACGCACAAATACCCCGAAGCCGATGATGAGGCCGAAGCGGATGAGGACAACGGTGCCGTTTACGATAGCCAGTCGGATGACCCCGACGTGGTGATCGAAAGACACATCGTGCGGCCCGCACCGCCGCAGGTCACCGTCGTCGAACGCTACGAGGATCCCGAGCCTTGCGATCACGTCCGCGTGATCCGCAGGGTCTACGTGGATCCCCCCGAGTGCGATCGGCAAGTCGTGTACTACGGGCGCCCTGCGGCGCGCGTGGTGTACGGCGGCTCGGCCGTAATCGTGGCCCATGGCGGCTTCGGCTGGCATGGGGGCGGCCATGAGGGCGGGCGCGGTTGGCATTCGGCCAATCGCGTTGTAGAGGGTCCCCGCCTCGGAGGCGGCTCCCGAAGCAGGGGCGTGCGCAACCTGTTTCCCGCGGAAGGCGGCCGTCCCGTGCGCATGCGCGGCGTCAGCCATTCCCTGGTGCAGGTCGGGGCGCATCCCCATTGATTCCTTGGGGCGGGCTTCCGGCAACGGGCGCCCGCCCCTTCCCTAACGAGCTTAGACGATACGAAACCGAAAGGATGGAGGATATGCGAAGCAGGATTGGGATGGGCGCCTTGGCATTGGCCGCGGCGCTCTCGACATCGGGAGCCGAAGTGACCGGGGAACTGGTGTCCCTGGGGAAGAAGACCGGCGTGGGGGCGCGGGCCATCAGCTTGGGCGAAGCCTTCACGGCCGTGGCCGACGATTATTCGGCCTTGTACTACAACGCGGCGGGCATGACCCAGCTTTCGCGCTCCGAGGTGGCGGCCAACCTCAGCTATGGCTTTTCCGAGAACCAAGCCTCGCTGAACGGGGAAAGGTCCTCGCCGACCAGCCTGGAGACAACGAAGCTGAACGCCCTCACCATGGTCCTCACCGACGGGGGCCGCTGGGCCTTGGGGCTCGGCTACTACGTTCCCGTCTCCTTCGACGACCCGCTCGCCTATCGCAGCGCCGATGGAACCGATTACCTCTACGATGGGGAAGGCCAGATGGATCATTACCGCTTGGGGCTGGCCTATATGGTCAGCGAACAGGTGAGCCTGGGTCTGGCGGCCAGCGCCGTGTCGGGCCGGGAGCAATTGGAGATCCAGGACGGGAACACCGCGCGCTATCTGGAAGAATACACCGGCTATAACCTGGAACCGTCCTTCTTAATCCATCTCTCCGACATGTTCAGCGTGGGCGGATCGGCCGTGGTGGTGGAACAGTTGCAACTCGAGGACACCTACCAGGAAAAGGGAGGAAGCCCGTTGGAGTCGCAGTACGATATCCATCATCCCTTCCAGGCCAAGCTGGGCATGGCCTTCCAGTCGGGCCTGACCCAGGTCTCGTTCGATTGGCATGGGGATTTCTGGAGCAGCTACACCTACAATTCGGCGGGCGAAGCCTTCGTGCGCCATGACGTGCATTATCCCAACAAGCACACCTTCAACATCGGGCTGGAGCAGTACCTCGATAAGCATGGACCGGCTCTGCGCCTGGGCTACACCTGGGAGAACCAGGACGACGAACGCCCGCAGCCGAACCAAGCCGATCCCTTCCGCATCAGCGCCGGCATCGGGTTCATGCCCACGCGCCGCGTGGGCCTCGACTTCGCCTATCAATACGGAAGCGGGCGCACCGTGCAGAACTCCCAACCTGGAGGCCCGGAGGATTTGGCCATCGAATCCGAAGACCATCAGGTGATGGCCTCCTTAAAGTTGCGGTGGTGAGCATTGCCGGGCGAGGATTTATCGCACTCCCCGCGTTCGTCGGTGGAGTTCCGGCGTGCGCCTCCACACCGCCCGGACGGAAGGGGCGAGTTTCATTTCCGCCTACGTCGGCGAGACATCGGGCGAGGTGCCCGGCCAATATGGCCGAGCGTTAACGTTATCCTTGTTGGCGCGCAACGAATCCGGGTCCGATTTGCGACTCGAACCCTCCGACTTCCGCTTGTTGGCCCCGCGTTCCGGGAAGGCCTATCCCATGGTCGATCCCGAAAGCGCCCTCGCCGTCTCGGATCGGGACCGGCGGACGGAAAGTCGCTATCCGGGGACCTTACCTTCATCTTTCCCGATGGCCCCCTGCCGCCCGATACCCTGGTGTTGGCCCCCTTCCTTGACCGCGATTCCGGCCCTGATCGGGCAGCTCGAGAAATAAGGCGACCGCCGGGTTAACCTAAAGGTTAACTTCAACCTCTACCTTGCCCGCCGGAGTGCTCATGAATCCCGAAGACATCGCCCATTTGAAAAAAGCCGCAGCGGGGTTGGAAAGCTCCCTGGAGATACTGGAAACTTGGCTCGAGTCCGCCAACGGACGATCGGTTTACCTGGCCAGCCTCTCTATGGCAATAGCCATGCGCCACCTCCACGAGGCGGATCCGCAAATCCTCTCAGCGACCGGGCGCTTGCGCATCGAGGCGGTCCTCCTCGAAGAGAAGCAGAGGGTGAAAGCGGACCGTTTCCAGACCGGATTCTAAACCGGACTCCAGACCCTCCGATTACCTAGCTTTTCGAGGCATGGGGCTTCCCGGACGCACGCTCCTCATCGCCGCATTGGTCATCATGGACGCTACGGGGGCCTACCCGCTCCTGGCGCCGGACGCCTTCCTTTCCATGGCCAACTCCTCGGTCTCGGTCTTGCAGACCCAACGCGAGTATCTCCGGGACTTCGAGGCAGGGCAATCCGATGCGACCGGGCATTGGTTCTTCTACTTCGATCTCCGTTTCGCCTTGCCGGAAACCGAAAGCGCGCGCGTGCGGGTTCCCGCCTCCGTTGGGAATATGCAAGGCGAGTTGAGCAATGGCGCCTTGGGATTCCGCGTGGCTTACCTGCAAGGCGAATACGCCATCGGTTTATATGATGTTGCGGAAGGATTTTCGCTGTCCGCGCCGCGGGCCTGGAACCCGGGGTATCTCCGCTACTACGGAAAGGATTCCTCCGCCTCCGGAAACGATTTGGCATGGAGCCAGGGCTACCAGAATTTCGCCTTCACGCTGGAACGCGCCGACCATTTCCGCATCGCCGCGGGCCTTTACGATCGCAGTTACCCCCTTTTCATCGGTGACGGGGAAAGCGCCCGTTTCGCGCTCGAGCCCGGTCCCGACTCCGCATCGGCATGGCAGGGATCACGCGACGCCTTACAAGCCTTCCTGGACTTCGATGTGCATGGCTACGGCTTCTCCTCGTTCTATACGCTGGGGCAGAGCCTGGACCTCGTCGGGATTCGGAAACGTTGGCGCTGGGGCGAATCCGAATTGATTCCCGCGCTGAATTATTTCCGCTACCGACGCCGCACCCAGATCGGGGCGGAAGGCAAGGGCATTTTCCCCTTCCCGGCCCTGGAACTGGGAAGCGAAGTATACGCCGACTCCCGCCGCGGTTCCGATGGGGAGCGCGGTTTCTTCGGACATGCGGCCGCCGATTTCCGTTATCGCCTCTGGCCTTGGAGCACTCCCTCCGGACGCTCCCGATTCCACGTGGCCGCCACGGCCTCGGGAGGTTGGTCCGATGATGCGTTGGAGAATGGCGTTTGGGGGCATTCCGAAGGTTTGGCCTTCGACAACTTCCTGAAGGTCCTGCACTTTTCCCTCGCGCATTCCCGCAACGAGCCCCGCATCTTGCAGCAGATGCCTTTGCGCGGGGCGGACGTCTGGAACTTCGACTTCAAAATCGCCTGGTGAGGCGATTACCCCTGTCCACCCCGTGGATGATCCCCCTCGCCGCCCGTCCATCCCGTGGATGGTATGGAAGCCCGACACCCTTTTTCGCGTGAAATCAGGCTTTTTCGCATTGGCACGGCCCTTGATTAATATCCAGACAGGAAACGAATCCTGGAGGCGAACATGAAACTCACGAACCTGAACCCCAAGCTCAATCTCAAAATCGCCGGACTGGCCCTGGCGGGCCTTCTCCCCTTCGCCGCCCAGGCCCATGACCGCGGCCCTGACGCCAACCTCTCGGGCGAAGTAGAGGTGACCCATCAAATCCCCGGCGGTGTCATCAGCGTCGGAGCCGTATTCGGCCGCCAGCCGCAGCCGCAACCCCAAGTAGTGGTGGTGCAGGATCGCCGCCCCGACGTGGTGGTGGTCGAGAAGGAACACGGCCGCGGATGGGAGCGCGCCCATAAGCGCGAACGCCAAATCACCATCATCCACGAGGAACCGCGCCGCGAGGTCACCGTCGTCCGGCACGAAGAACCCCGCCGCTACACCCAATCGCATGAGTGGAGCGACGGACGCCAAGTCTCGGTGGACCGGCAGGGGCCCGCGGGCAACTACCACTACTACAGCGATGGCAACCAGGTCTCGGAGGACAAGCAAGGGCCCAACGGGAACTACCACTACTACGAGGACGCCCATCAAGTGAGCGTCCAAGACAACCGGGACGGGCATCAGCGGAACGTGTACGTCCGCAAGTAGCGGGGCCCGAGGCCAAATCACCCGCTTCGGCGAGGGCTTCTCCCCGGAAGCCCGGACCGGAGGCCGGTGGCCCCGAGGGTCTAAGCGGACCCTGAGAGCCCTTCGGGCTCTTAAGCTCAAACGCCCAGTCCTCCCTCCGCCCGTCCGGGGCGGAGGGTTTTGTTATGTTTCGCGCGTGCGGATCCTCTTCGCCACCGCCGCGCTGCTCTGGTCCGCCGCCGTCGCGGGCAAGGCCCCCATCCCCGACATCCGCGATAGCTACGGAGTCGCCCTCGCCGATTTCGATCAGGACGGCCTTCTCGACGTCTACATCGTCGGCTTCCGCACCTTGAACCGCCTCCTCATCAACAATGGCGACGGCACCTTTAGGGACAAGTCCATCGCCGCGGGCGTGGGCGGCAACCTGATGCCCCAGGGCATCCGCAACCTCGAGCTGGGCGCGAGCGCCGCCGACTTCGATAACGACGGGGCGATCGACATCCTCATCTGCGGCTGGGGCGAATCCCTGGACCTGTTGAAGAACCGCAACGACGGCACCTTCTATTCGGTGGCCCGCCGCATGGGCTTGCAACGCGACGTCGACGCCAACATGGCCATCTGGGGCGACGTGGACAATGATGGTTGGCCGGATTTGCTGCTGACCAACGAGTCCGGCCCGCCGCGGCTCTACCGCAACGATCATGGCCTTCGTTTAATCCCCATCCCCCTGGACTCGGCCGGCATCCTCCCCGATACCGGGTCGCAGGGAGCGCTTTGGTGCGATCTCGATCTGGACGGGGATCTCGATCTCATCATCACCGGTTGGCATCAGCCTTTGACGATTTACGAGCAGGTGGCCCCCTTCCGTTTCCGGAAAGTCCCGTTGGGCTTCGATCTTCCGCCGGGCACGCGGTGCAATGCCATTCTCCCGGGCGATTTCGACAATGACGGCGATCCCGATCTTTTGATCACGGTGCGGCAAGGGCAAAACCTATTGCTGCAGAACCTGGCGGATCCGCCCAAGCTGGCGGACCTTCCCTCCGATTGGCATCCCACCCCTAAACCCATCGCCTTCAAGGAGGTCGCCCGCGAACGCGGCCTGACCGATACCCTCGACAGCTATGGCGGCGGCTTCGGCGATTTCGACGGCGATGGGGACCTGGATCTTTTCATCACCTCCCGCTCGGGAAACCATTATTACGAAAACGCCGGGGGGAGGTTTATCGCGCGGGATCTCGCGTCCATGGGTCTGGACGACGATTCTTCCACCTACAACACCGGCTTCATGGCCGGCGCGCTCACTCCGGCCAAGGGAAACGCCTTGGTGATCGTTTCGCGGGACAGCGCTTCGTCCATCCTGGATGGTCCTCCGCCCCAGCGACGCCGGCTCCTGGTCTCGCCGCGCGGCGTGCGGTCCAACGTCTTCGGGGTCGGCAGCCAGCTCAGCCTATGGGAACGGCGCCCGGGGATAGGTCCCGAGGAATGGGCCCTGATCCAGAGCACGGAACTCCATGACGGCGAAGGGTATCTCAGCAGTTACCTGGGGCCGGCCACGTTTTATCCGCCCGACTCCGCCGAATTGCGCGTGCGCGTGCGCTTCCCATCCGGCAAGGTCATCACGCGCCGCGTGGTCCCGGGCGAATCCACCATGGAAGTGTGGGAGAGCGGCTTCCTGGCGGCCGCGTGGGAGAAAGCCGCGCGCGCGGCCTACCATGGGCTGCGCGATCCCGTCCGGCGCAAGCAAATCCTCCTCTTCCTCGCGGGCGCGGTCGCGGCCGTCCTGCTATTGCGCGCCATCCTCAAAGCCATGGCGGCCAACATAGCCCGCAAGCGCTACACGACCGAACTGGTGGCCAAGAACCGGGAACTGGAAGAACTGATCCGCGAGGTGGAGCATACCCAACAGCAACTGATCCATAGCGAGAAGCTCGCGGGCCTGGGCCAATTGGTGGCGGGCATTGCCCACGAGCTCAACAATCCCATCGGATTCATCTACGCCAACCTGTTCCAGATCCGCAAGTACCTGGACGGGCTTTCGGCCGGGCCGTTGGACGTGAAGGCCCGCGCGGTCCTGGCCAAAATCGATCAGGCCTTGCGCGAAAGCCAGGAAGGTTCCATCCGCATCCGCGATATCGTGCAGAACCTGCGCGGCCTCTCGCGGGCGGGAAGTTCGGAGCCGGGTACGCACCTGCGTAAGCAGACCTGCGATTTCAACCGGCTCATCGAGAAGAGCCTGCTGCTGGCCCAGACCAGCTTCAGCAAGAACATCGCGGTGGAAAAGGATTACGGTTCCCTCCCGCCGGTGGAGGCCGACGAAACCCAGATCCAGCAAGTATTCCTGAACATCCTGGTGAACGCGGGCCAGGCGCTGGGCGAGAAGGGACGTATCCGCATCCGGACCCGGGCGGAGGGCGGAAAAGCGGCGGCCTCCATCTCCGACGACGGGCCGGGCATCAGCGCCGAGAACCTGAAGCACCTGTTCGAACCGTTCTTCACGACCAAGCCCGTGGGACAAGGCATCGGACTGGGGCTGCACATCTGCTACCAAATCATGCAGGCCCATCAGGGGAACATCGAAGCGCGCTCCCAGGATGGCCATGGCGCGGAATTCTTGGTAACGTTACCCCTCTAAGCCCACGGGAGCCTATGGATTCCAGAAAGCCCGCCATCCTCGTCGTCGACGACGAGCCCGCCATCGTCAGTAGCATCATCCGCTCCCTCGAGGACGACTACGAATGCCTCGGGGCGGCCAATGCCGCCGAGGCCCGCAAGCAGTTCGACGGCCGCGAGATTACCTGCATCCTTTCGGATCAGCGCATGCCGGGCGAGTCCGGTTCGGAGCTTTTGGCCTGGGTGAGGCGCGCCCATCCCGATACCATCCGCATCCTCATCACCGGGTTCTCCGATTTCGATTCCGTGGTGGCCGCGGTAAACCAAGGCCAAATCTATCACTTCCTGCATAAGCCCTGGGAGCCCATCCAACTGGAGGTGGTCATCCGCCAGGCGGTGCAGATGCATCAGCTCACCGGCGAGAACCGCCGCCTGCACGCGGAATTGCAAGCCCGCAACCAGGTTCTGGAGCGCGAGAACCTCACGCTCAAGGCCGGCACCATCCAGGAGGCTGCCGCCTTTCGCGATCTGATCGGCGTCTCAGCGCCCATGCAGCGTCTGAAGGATAAGTTGCAAGCCCTGCTGAATTCCCAGAGCTCGGTGCTGGTGACCGGCGAATCGGGAACCGGCAAAGAGCTGGTGGCCCGCGCCCTGCATTTCGCAGGCTCCCGCAAAGACAAGTCTTTCATCGCCCAGAACTGCGCCGCCCTTCCCGAATCGATCCTGGAAAGCGAGCTCTTCGGCCACGTGAAAGGCGCCTTCACCCATGCTACCGAAAACCGGGCCGGCATCCTGGAGGGCGCCCACGGCGGCACCCTGTTCCTGGACGAAGTGGGCGACATGTCGCTCAGCATGCAGGCCAAGCTTTTGCGCTTCCTGCAAGAGGGCACCTTCACGCCGGTGGGCGGCCGGGTCGAGAAGAAGGTGGACGTGCGCATCATCGCCGCCACCCACCGGGACCTCGAAGCCATGGTGAAGGACAAGACCTTCCGCGAGGATCTCTACTACCGCTTGGCGGTGGTTCCGCTGCGTACGCCCGCCCTGCGCGAGCGCCGGGACGACATCCCGGTCCTGGCCGAGCATTTCCTCCGCAAGAAAGCCGCCAAGTTCGGGCGCACGGCCCCGCGCCTAGCCCCCGAGACACTGGCCCGCCTCGCCGCGCATAACTACCCCGGCAACGTGCGCGAGCTCGAGAACGCCATCGAATACGCCCTCAACATGGTGGGCGATCGCACCGTGGTGTTGCCGGAAGATTTGCCGGATCGGATCCAAGGCGCGCAACCCGCGGCCCCTGCGGGAGCCGTCTCCGCCACGCCCACCGCCCAATTGCCCAAGGACCTGATGCTGGACGAGGCGGTGATGGCCCTGGAAGTGGAATGGATCAATCGGGCCATGCAGGCCAGCGGCGGGAACATCTCCCAATCGGCCCGGGCCTTAGGGTTAAGCCGGCAGGGCCTCCACAACAAGCTGGCGAAGTACGGCATCAAAGGCGACGGCGGCGCCGACGCGGGCTGAAAGACCGGGCGGCACAGGCTAGCCGTCGATCCGATCACGGCTCGCGCATTCGAGCATTTCCCAATCCGGGAACGAAATCCTTTTCATCAACGCCCGCCTCGATATCGGACATCCGCAAGGGATGGACCAGATAATAGGCGTACGGTCCTTGATATAGTCGGTGACACGCAGCCCCAACCCCATGCATGATTTCGCGGGCGCGGGAAAGGGAATCCTCGCGCCGGCGGAGAAGACGTCGGCGGCGGTCATGGCCGCGCAGTCCGGGCTTCCGGTGTTCGCCATGGCCTTCGCCATCGTCCTGGCGGTATCCGAGGCAGCTGCGCTGTCCGCGGAAGCATGCATCCCGATGCCCTCGTTCGAAGCCGGCGGTACCACCGGCGGAGGCGCTGGCGGCGCGATACGTCCCGTGGCGCGATCCAGCGCATTCACTTGCATCTGCCCTTCGCGATCGCGGAGCATAAGCACTTGGCCGTCATGGGATTCCACCGGGAACTCGCCTACCGGTCCGTCCCGGTATACCGATGCGAAACCTGCGGAAGCGACCACGGCGAGCATCACCAGGAATCGAAGTAGGATAGCGATTAGAGTCTCTGCATTTGCGGGCCACTCGAATTTGCCATTTTCCGAAAGACCATCAACAAAGGCGGGAGGGGGCCTGCCTGAATGCGCGGCCCAACTTTGATATGCGGCCCCCGCCGGGTCGCGTTTCCCATATATCTTGCTCCCAAACTACTTAGGGAAACGGTTCAGGCGGCAGCGGCGACGACATTAAGCCTTAAGGGGCATGGTCCTTCACCCATTCCCACGCCAGGGCGTAATAAAAGAAATTGGTCCTGGATCCGCTCGCCGGAATACGATTGGCATAAGGCGCGATGTCGATATAATAGGAGCTTCCTGCCGTGAGACTCGCGGGCCCTACATCTACGACTTCTACATTGCTGTCCCAGCTCGCGGAAGATTGGGTACCGCTGTTGTATTGGACGATCAGATCCAGATCGCTGAGGGCATTAGTGCTCCCGCCTACGATGGGATTGCTGTCCCAGGTAAGCACGACGCGCAAATGCTTTCCGCTCGGTTTGGGATTGGGCACCAGGAAATTGAAACGCTTGTTAGCCGAGAAGTCGGATGCATACCATGATCCTGCCGTCATACCCTTTTCCACCGCGGTATTCCCGGGTGAAACCGAGGTATGGCTCTGGGCGAAAGCCACGGCTTCCGATCCGGAAACGACGCCCGTTCCATCTCGATCATCGCTGCCCACCGACCAATCCCCTCCTTCGACGTTCTGCGCCGTCAAGATCAAGGTGGCACGCACCTTTTCAGGCCAACTTACCATACGCGAATCGGCGGCGATCACGTCGGCGGCCAATCCGGACACCACCGGAGCGCTCAAACTGGTCCCGCAATTGACGCTGCCGAGACCCTCCAGGCAGGTGGTCGCGAAATCCGTTCCCGTGCTAGGTATCCCGGGTGCCACGACGTACGGCATCTCACGGTCGCCGGCGCAATCCGCGCCGCTTCCCGAAATGCAAGATCCGTAAACGGGAGGAGGGTTCTTGGCTTGCATGCACTCCGCCATCTCATAGGTCGTCCCATTGGTGTTTCTAACGTTCCCAACGCTGATGGCGTTATAGCATTGCCAGTTCACCTCATACTGATAGCCGGCGTTATAGGTGAGATTCGAGAAAACCGGATAGGGATAGCGGTAAGCGAAATCGTCCATGGTGAGGAACTCGGGATAGGTGCTGCGGTAAGGGGTGGTCGTCCCGCGGGCAAGGCTCAAGCTAACGGTCTGAATGCCATTGTTGATGATGTAATTGACGTCATCGGTTCCATCGTAAGTGTAGGTCTTACGGTGGTAGAAGGTCGCCGACGGCGCGGTAAGCGCGAGGGTCTTGAAGACGGCCTGGGTATGGCGGATGTCGATTACGTTCGTCGTCGTATAGGCATCGTAGGTCGCCGAAACGCCTATGCAACTGAGAAAGGCCGCGCTCAATCCCGATTCGAAAGTCGCCGCATGAACGCCATATCCCGCGCCGGAAGGCACGGGCCCGGGATTGTAGCCGGAAACGGCCAGGGTGGAAAGCTCAACGCCTCCTACCGGTTCGTTTTTAAACTCGGTTACCGAGCCCACGTCCGCGTCCGTTTTGAGGCTTTGCAATTGATCTTTCGTAACGTCGCAAATCGTTTTCCCCTTGCCCTCATGGATGCATCCGCCCAAGCCGTAACGCGATTCCAAGGTAGCCGGGTCCGTCATGGGTCCCACGGCTGCGGCCGAAAGGCTGCTGGCGATCATGGTCTCGTTCGTAGCCAAGGTTTTATCGAGGTACCTGATTTGCGGATACTTCGGGCTAATTACCACTCTAAGCCGATCGAAGTTTCCCATCGCTATGCGCTTGTTCTCGACTTCTTCGCTAAGGCGCCCCATTCGCGCCAAGCGGCTTTGATCTTCCAGATTTTGCCAGAGGAGTAGATCTTCGGTGGGACGAACGACTCCACCGAATTTCGTCTTCATCATTCCGCTGCCTTCGTCCCGGAATTTTTCCACCTTGATCACGGCCCCGGGAAGCGCGTGCGGAAACTCCATATATCTCATGGATACCGGCTGTCCCCATGCGGCGACGGTATAAGCGAAAATCAGAAAACCGTAACGGCTAACTTTACCCATTCTCCCCCCCCAATTGATTGCGCTTCCCTCAGAATCAAGGGCTATAAATCATATCATCACAATTAGCACATGCCTTTCCATCAGGCATCTTGGCATGCGGGCAAAGGGGATTATACCGAATGGCGATGGCCCGAGATCGGGTCAGCCGTACCGGCGGCTGCTTACCGGCTAATTTCGAATCGAAGCACGGTTTTTTACGGTATCACCGCGGAATTTCCCTGGAGAAAATAGGGTTAACGAAAAGAAAAACCCCATTAACGATACGCACATATTGCGCGTACTATTTTGACAATGCTTTCGCATCAAGAAGAAATGCGGTCCGGAGAGGACCTATTTGGTCTTAGGGGATCCGGGATTCGGCACGGTGGATTGGACCTCGCCGACTTTAAGCGGATTCGGAGCGCCCGAGGTGATTCCCGTGCTTACCCCATAAATGAAGAGCGAATCGATTGCCGTGCCGATCGGATCATCCTTACGAGGGAGGGAGATAAGGAAGACTTGATGGCTGGCTTCGGGTAAGCCGTGGAAAACGAATTTACCGGATACGGATTTGGCGGCGTAGCCCGTTCCGTAGAGGAACAGGTAATTATCCCAAGTCGAGCTGAGGGTATTGGTATCGATGACGCATGTGATATCCGTTAATGGCGATACGATCCTGTTAATCCGGATCGCGTCCTCGAGCATTGCGGCCCCGCTATCCGCCGCGGGGAGGACAAAGCGAGTTTCATGCTTGCGGAATGCGAACCCCTTCAGTATTGCCCCCCGCTCCTGGCCTGCCACCACTACGCTGAACGCGTAGGCGCCGTTCTCCACCGAGCCCTTCGGCCACAACGAATCCGCCAGGCCCTGAAACGCTTCGGCCTTCAGCGATGCCGAAGACGCCCCCGCTACGTCCACGGTGAGAAGCGGTTGCGGCGAGAAACCCGACACGGGGATCTGCGTCGAAGCGTAGACTTGCAATGAACCCGTTACGGGCACCGGCGCCCCGGAGCTGTCCCGGAAACCCAATTGGATCTCGGTCGGGTTTCCCGTGCCCACGCTCGTCCCCGCGATGCGCCCATCGCATGCCGACAGCGCCAACGCCGCAGCGGCCATCAACGCGGCAGCCTGGAGGGCCTGCATTGGACGAAGACGGGGGGCGGAAGGTTTCATGGCAGTTTCGTGTTCGGGTACAATTGCATGCTCAGGGTAAAGATGCGATCGGTCTCGCGTTCCCTATCGATGATTTCCTTCAGTTCCTCCTGGAATGATACAATCCGCTCCTTGATCGCTGCAAATCCCCGCTCAGAAGTGGAAAAAACCAGGGTGTTGTACTGGCGGTATTGGGGGGCCACCGCATCCAGCATGTTCGCAGCCATTTGGATGAATTGGAGATTATAATGCTTGGCCAGGAAACCTTTAAATTCGGGTTCCGTGGCCAAATGCTTCTCCGTAACCGCGTATCCGTTGGCCATCTTCTTGATGAGCTTGAGGCCCAAAAGAACCTGTATCGCTTCATCCACTTGGGTGGAGGTGATGGTGGGACGGATCCTTTTGGCGATTTCCACGGGATTGCTTTGGGTTTGGCATATCTCGAAATAATTCCAGATGACCGGGTAATACCAGGTTGAAAAGAATTTGTATTGGCTTTCGCTCAGGATCTTCGCCTTGGAACCGCGGAATTGGGAAAGCTGCAGGAAGAAATGATTCTTCTCTTCCATGTCCTTAGCCTGGTTGAATTGCACCAGGAATTCGAAATACTGGCCCTCCCGCTCCTTGAGGTCCATGGCGCGCACGAATTTGGGCCGCAAGGAGGAGCTCAGATTGCGCTTCCCCTTTAAGATCGCGTAGAGCAAGCCCGAGGTGAACAAGGCCGGGCTGATTTTTCCGCTGAACGTACGCAGGGAGAACACCGGATTGATCGACTTTTGGTGGTCGCAGAAATCCTTGATGAATTCCCTGTAGTTCAGGAACAAGAAAATATTCGGACGATCTTTGGGCATTCTGACTCAAATGATAGCCATATTCGCTTTTACGCCCGGGTGGGCTTTATCCCAGGCTCCTTCAACCTACGCACAAACTGTGCGGAACTTTTTTTGAAAATGGCGGATTCGGGGCTTCTTCAGGCAAAATCGCTAGGCTAGTTTGAGATTCCTCGGGAGATCCTCTTTTGACCGAAGGCCGTCTCATTCCCCCCGCTACGTGGCCCGAAGAAGAATCCGGGAAGCTGAATGTATTGGTCGTGGATGACGAAGATCCGGTGCGGGAACTGATCGCCTACGTTCTCGAAAGCCATGGATATCGGGTCTTCTGCGCGCGGCATGCCCGGGACGCTTTGCTACTGCATACCGGCTTCCCCGGCACCTTCCACCTTCTTCTCACCGACGTTTGCATGGATCCGTACGAAGACGGTTTCGTCCTGGCCAGCAGGTTGCGCTGCAGTCGGCCCGACTTGCGGGTTATCTACGCTTCCGGCTACGTGGAGCCCGATCGCCTGCAACGGGAAGTGGATGGAACCGGCGCGTTGTTCCTTCCCAAGCCGTTCACGCCGGCAGCCTTGCTGGATGCAGTCCAGCGCTCCCTGACCGCCGCTTACCCGGCCTGATTCCCTTGTCCACGGCGTGGACAGGTCAGATGGGCCCGTCCACGCCGTGGACAGGGTCTACTTCTGGAAGGCCCCATGCCGCCGAATTTAACGGCCGAGCGGGAATGGGAACCCGGCACGCGCCTTGCTTTTCCAATCAAATATGAAGATCTGGTATTGTTTGGCCGCCATCCTTTCCCTTACGGGTTGCTATACCCAGCTGTACACCGGCGGATACGCCGAACGGACGGTTTACCCGTATCCATATGATCGGGATGCTTCGCCCCGCGATTCCGCGGCGGCCGATTCCCTCGATTCCGTCGCCGCCGCCGACACCCTGCGTCATCCGAAGACGGTTATCGTCAATAACTATTACGATAACAGCCCTTATTATCGGGGCTATTCGATCGATGCCTGGGATTATCCGTTCGTCAGCCTCGGCTTCTATTCGGGACGCTACCGGGATTATTACGACCCGTATTGGTGGAGCGATGGGCGCCCCAATCGCGGGCATCGCCGGTACTATCAAACCTATCCTGGAGGCGGCACGACCCAGGGTCATTATCATTCGGACCAGCGCATTTTCCCACCCGCGTCCTCGCAACCGCCTTTGCATAAAGGCCGACGCTCGGAACCGGCCCAGCCCGCGGCCAAGCCCGCCGCACCGGCGCCCGCCCCGGCGCAGTCTACGGCCCCGGACGAATCATCGCGATCCTCATCCGACAACGGGAATTCGTCCTCCAACTCGTCCGGCTCCTCATCGGGATCTTCCGGCGGTTCGTCCGACGATCAACACGATTTGCATAAAGGCAGGCGCTAATGGGACGGACCGCGCTAATCACGGTGTTGTCCCTCGCCGCCTTGGCCTCCGCGCAGGATGCGAGCGATCCTTTCGGCTTGGGGCGCGCCCAAGACATCGACGCGCGCGCCATGGGGCTGGGCGGCGCCTATACGGCCGTGGCCTCGGATGGCTCGGCCCTCTACTACAATCCCGCCGGCCTTTCGGCGGTAAAGAAGCACGAGGTGGGCCTCTCCTTGGAGCGCACCGTGCTCAACGGGGTCGGCCGCTTGGACGCTTATCCGTCCCTCCATTTGCGCCAGGAGGATCTGCGCATCCAATCCGCGACTTGGCTGCTGCCCATTCCCACCTCGCGCGGAGGACTCACCTTCGCCCTGGGCTATTATAGGCCGCGGAACTTCGCCGACGTAGCGGGTTATCAGGATGACAAATCGGCCACGCTCGGCGCATACGAATACCAAGCCGACGGCGGCTTGGACGCTTGGCGGGTCGCGTTCGGGGTGGACTTGGCTCCGGATATCGCCTTCGGCCTGGCGGCCGGGGCGGTTACGGGCAGCGAGGAGGTCCGCATCCAGGGCACCTCCGACGGCACGGTAGGCTACCTGCGCGATTATGCCGGCATGGATCTGGAACCTTCGCTGATGTTCAAGATTTCCCCGCGCCTCAAGCTGGGGCTATCGATGGTGATTTGGGAGCATATCTTCGATCTCCAACAAACCTATGAGGTGCAGGACCAAGGGAATTCCGTGCGCCACTTCCGGGCCGATTTCCCGTTCCAGATCAAGTCGGGCCTGGCGTACCAAGGCGATAGCTGGCTCGTGTCCGCGGACGCGCGCCTCAACGCCTGGAGCCAATACCAGTTCGAGGAACGTAATGTTTCGACTTACCAGAAAACCGGTTACCAGGACGAGCTGATCCTGGCGGTGGGCGGCGAAAAGTTCATCCGCCCGGCGAACATGGTGCTGCGCGCGGGGTACACCTACAATGCCCTGCCCGAAAGGGGGGACTACAATCCCACCTATGATCTGAACCGTTTCAGCGTAGGAGCTGGCTTTCTGTTCAGCGGATCGCTCTCCCTCGACCTCGCGTATTCCTACTCCTTCTGGGGATGGGCCGGTAGCGGGGAAACCGCGGGCCAGTCCCTGGACAACCGGGAGCATCGCGCCTTGGCCACCTTCGCGTTCCGTTACTGATTTACGTTCCCGAAGAGGGGATGTTACTTTAGACCCAGCATGCGCCCAGGCCTCATTCCGCTTCCGCTCCTGATGGGCTTTGCCTTGGCCTGGTCCGCGGAGGCGGACCGCTTCCACCTGGATCGTTATGAACCGGGTCCGCAACCCGCCGCCTTCGACACGAGCTTGCTGGAACCGCTGGATAGCTACGCGCAGGTGCGCACGGCGGCTTTCGCGGGTTGGGCCGATACCGGGCTGTACATCGGCACGCAACTGGGCCGTTACCCCCAGATCCACTCCGTAGCCGCGCCGGGCGCGGATCGCCGGCAACTGACCTTCTTCCCGCGGCGCATCGCCACCTCGGAGATGAATCCGGTTCCCTCCCGGCGGAACTTCCTGTACACCTACGACGAGGGCGGCGATGAGCAATTCCAATTGCGCCTCTATGATCTGGCCCGGGGCCGGAGCCTGCCGTTGGGGATGCCTCCCGGCCGCGCCGAGGGGGTCATCTGGAACGATTCCGGGACTGCCTTCGCGTATGCGCATGTGCCGGCGGGCGCCGATCGCTGGGACATCCGCATGGGCCGTCCCGATGGCTTCGACACCTTGCTGCTTTCCTTGCCGGGAAGCTGGTCCCCCATGGACCTGCGTCCGGACGGGAAGCGCTTGTTGGCGCAACGCTACGTATCCGCAGCGGAAGCCGAATTGTATGCGCTCGACATCCCCGGCGGGACCTTGACCTTGCTCTCCTCCGGCCCGCCCGCCTTCATCGACGACGCGGCCTGGGTGAAAGCCGGGAGTAACCCGCGGGATACCTCGTGGCAGGTAGTCTTCACCTCGGACCGGGACGGCGAAGCCCATCGCATGTATCGGCTTGATCCCGACAGCGTTCTGCCCGCCGGCGATTTTCCGGCCGCGAATACTCCTCCTATGCGCCCCATGCGTCGCGCGACCGCCGCCCCCAAGGCCATCTCGGCGCCCGGTCCCTGGGACGTGGAATGGGTCTCGGTTGCGCCCGACCGCCGCACCCTGGCCTGGTCGGTCAACGAGGAGGGATATAGCCAGGTACACGTACTTGCGCCCGGGTCCAAAGCGCCCAAGGCCCTGAAGGGCGGCCCGCGCGGCATGTTCCAGGAAGCCAAGTTCCGTCCCGGATCCCACCCCAAGGAATTCGCCCTCACGGCTTCCAACGGTTCGATGCCCGGGGACGTGTGGACCTGCGATTGGACGCAAGACCGCTGGACGCGTTGGACCTACAGCGAGACGGGCGGCCTGCCGGCGGCGGCCTTCCGCCTACCGCAACTCGCGAGTTACCCCGGCGGCCCCGGAGGGCCGGGCCCGGGAATCGGGAAGGTGCCCGCGTGGGTCTATCGGCCCGATCCGGCGGCCTTCCCGGGACCGCGCCCCGTGGTGATCAAGATCCATGGAGGCCCCGAGCAGCAAGCCCGCCCGGGCTTCGATGCCTACATCCAATTCCTGTGCGGGAGCATGGGATACACGGTGATCTTGCCTAACGTGAGGGGTTCGAGCGGCTACGGAAAGAGCTGGCTGAAAGCGGACGACGGGTATGCGCGCATGGGAGCCGTGCGGGACATCGGCGCGCTGTTGGATTGGATCGGCGGCCAAGCGGGGATGGATCCGGGGCGGGTGGCGGTCTCTGGCCGATCGTACGGCGGCTTCATGTCCTTGGCTTCCCTGGTCGAATACGGCCCGCGGCTGAAGGCAGGCATCAGCATCGTGGGCATCAGCCATTTCCCTACCTTCCTGAAACAGACGAGCGGTTACCGGCGGGACCTGCGGCGGGTGGAATACGGGGACGAGCGCGACCCGCGCATGGCGGCCTTCCTGGACAGCATTTCGCCTTTGACCCGGGCCGATCGCATCCGCACGCCTCTCTTGCTTATCCATGGCCGGAACGATCCGCGCGTACCCTACGGCGAATCGGAACGCATTTTCGCGGCGGTCAAGGCGCGCCGGGTGCCCGCCTGGTTCCTGACCTTCGACGACGCCGGCCACGGAGTGCACGATCAGGACGATCAGAAGGCGCAGTGGCGCGTGGAGACGGAGTTCCTGGCGCGACGCTTGGGAATATCATCCTTGGGAACGCGATCCGAGCCCGGGTTCCGCTGATCAATCCCGCCGGCAAGACCCTGTCACGCTGACAAGGAAAGGTGCGCCGCGCGCCTGCCATCGAAAGGGGGGAAATGCTATCTTTGCGTGGCGCAGCGACCGCGGGTCGAAGCGACCGGAACGCCGGTCGACGCGACCTCGAAGCGAACGCCTCGGCGCGGAAAGGCATCAGGGATGCAGGCTTTGAAGAAATACCTGGCTTCCTCCATCGGGAGGAAACAGTTGATGGGACTCACCGGCATTCTCCTCTACGTCTACCTGCTCGTCCACCTGCTCGGGAACATCGGCATGCTGGCCGGCGCCGAGCGATACGACCGGTACGGCTATCTGCTGCTGCATCAGATGTCCGAACTCATTATCCCCATCGAAATCGCGCTTATCCTCGCTTTCGTCCTCCACGTGTACCTGGCCCTCAGCCTGGCCCGCGAGAATAAAGCCGCGCGGCCGGTCGCCTACGCGATGAAGAAGAACTCCAAGGCCAACAACCATACGGCCGCCATGACTTTCACCGGCCTCGCCATCGCGATTTTCGCCGTTATCCATATCGCCAATTTCCGCTATGGCGGCGCCGGGATGGGCGGCATGCCCACGGTGACCTACGACGGCATCGAGATGCACGATTTGTACGGCAACATGCTGCGGGCCTTCTCCCATTGGTGGTACACCCTGGGATACGTCGTGGCGATGCTGCTCATCTTCTCCCACCTTTCCCACGGCATCCAGAGCAGTTTCCAGAGCCTTGGCTTCAACCATCCGAAATGGTCGCCCATGCTCGCCTGGGGCGGCAAGGCCTACGCGGTCTTGATTTCCGGAGGCTTCATCCTGCTCGCCGTCTGGGCCTTTTTCCAACACGGAGGCATGCCGTCATGATCCTGGATCCTAAAATCCCTCCGGGCCCCGTCGAGAAGAAATGGGACGAGTTCAAGTTCCATATGAAGCTGGTCAATCCGGCCAATAAGCGGAAGTACAAGGTCATCGTGGTGGGCACGGGGCTGGCGGGCGCATCGGCCTCGGCGAGCCTGTCCGAGCTCGGGTACAACGTGCATTCCTTTACCTGGCAGGACAGCCCGCGGCGGGCCCATAGCATCGCCGCCCAGGGCGGCATCAACGCCGCCAAGAATTACCCCAACGACGGCGACAGCGTCCAGCGCCTGTTCTACGATACCGTGAAGGGCGGCGACTTCCGCGCCCGCGAGGCCAACGTCTACCGCCTGGCCCAGGTCTCGGTCAATATCATCGATCAATGCGTGGCGCTGGGGGTCCCTTTCGCCCGCGACTACGGCGGCCTCCTCGACAACCGTTCCTTCGGCGGCACCCAGGTCTCCCGCACCTTCTACGCCCGCGGGCAGACGGGCCAGCAGTTGCTTTTGGGCGCCTATTCCACCATGATGCGCCAGGTGGGCCTCGGCAACGTGAAGCTCTATACCCGCAAGGAATTCCTCGACCTGGTCGTCATCGACGGCAAGGCGCGCGGCATCATCGTGCGCGATCTTTTGACCGGCCAGCTCGAACGCCATGAGGCGGACGCGGTGCTGCTCTGCACCGGCGGCTACGGACGCGTGTTCTACCTATCGACCAACGCCATGGGCAGCAACGTTACGGCCACCTGGCGCGCCCACAAGCGCGGCGCCTTTTTCGCCAATCCCTGCTACACCCAAATCCATCCCACCTGCATCCCCGTCACCGGCGAGCATCAAAGCAAGCTGACCCTGATGTCCGAAAGCCTGCGCAACGACGGGCGCGTATGGGTGCCGAAAAAGGCAGGCGACAAGCGGTCCCCGGAAACCATTCCCGAGGCCGAGCGGTACTATTTCCTCGAAGAGCGCTATCCCAGCTTCGGCAACCTGGTGCCGCGCGACGTAGCCTCCCGGAACGCCAAGGACGTATGCGATAAGGGCATGGGCGTGGGCCATAGCGGCCTCGCCGTCTATCTCGATTTCGCCGACGCCATCAAGCGCATCGGCGAGCCAAAGATCAAAGAGAAGTACGGCAACCTCTTCGATATGTACTTCCGCATCACCGACGAGAACCCGTACAAGTCGCCGATGCGCATCTACCCCGCCGTGCATTACACCATGGGCGGGCTGTGGGTGGATTACAACCTGATGAGCAACGTGCCCGGCCTGCACGTGCTGGGCGAAGCCAATTTCTCCGACCACGGGGCCAACCGCCTGGGCGCCAGCGCCTTGATGCAAGGCCTGGCCGACGGGTATTTCATCATCCCGCAGACCCTGGGCCACTACCTGGCCTCGACCAACCTGCCCAAGGTGACGACCGACCATGCGGCCTTCAAGGACGCCGAAGCGGCGCAGCGGGAAATCATCAACAAGCTCTTGGCCGTGAAGGGCAAGAAGGCGGCGGCCGAGTTCCACCGCGAACTGGGCAAGGTCATGTGGGACAAGTGCGGGATGGCCCGCACCGAGAAGAGCCTCAAGGAGGCTTTGGTCGAAATCCCCCGCATCCGCGACGAGTTCTGGAAGAACGTGAACGTGACCGGCTCAGGAGCCGCGCTAAACCAGGCTTTGGAAGAGGCCGGGCGCGTGGCCGATTTCCTCGAGTTCGGCGAGCTCTTGGTGCGGGACGCCTTGCACCGGAACGAGAGCTGCGGCGGCCATTTCCGGGAGGAGTCCCAGACCCCGGAAGGCGAGGCCCTGCGCGACGACGACAAGTTCTGCTACGCGGCGGCGTGGGAGTTCAAGGGAGTGGGAAAAGATCCGGAGCTGCACAAGGACGTGCTGACCTTCGAGAACGTGCATCTGACGCAGCGGAGCTATAAGTAGGAGCCTATCGATGAACTTCACCTTACGCGTTTGGCGCCAGAAGGACTCCAAGGATCCCGGCGGCTTCAAGGAATATAAGGCCCACGACGTCCTGGCCGACATGTCGTTCCTGGAAATGCTCGACGAGGTGAACAACGAGCTGATCGCCAAGAACGAGGAGCCGATCGCCTTCGAAAGCGATTGCCGCGAAGGCATCTGCGGCACCTGCTGCCAGATGATCAACGGCGAAGCCCACGGGCCCGAGACCGGCGCCACCGTCTGCCAATTGTTCATGCGCAGCTTCAAGGACGGGGATACCATCGGCATCGAACCTTGGCGGGCCCGGGCCTTCCCGGTGATCAAGGATCTGGTGGTGGACCGCTCCGCCTTCGATCAGATCACCGCCGCCGGCGGATTCATTTCGGCCAACGTGGGCGGGGCGCAGGACGCCAATTGCATCCTGGTCCCGAAGCCGGAGGCGGATACCGCCATGGACGCGGCCGCCTGCATCGGCTGCGGAGCCTGCGTAGCGGCCTGCCCCAACGCCTCGGCCATGCTCTTCGTGGCCGCCAAGGTTTCCCATCTGGCGCATCTGCCCCAGGGCCAGCCCGAAAAGGCCAAACGCGCGCTGGCCATGGTCTCCAAGATGGACGGCCTCGGTTTCGGCAATTGCCGCAACTATTACGAATGCGAGGCGGCCTGCCCCAAGGAAATCTCGGTGGAGCATATCGCCAAGATGAATCGCGAGTATGGGGCCGCTATTTTGCTCGGCAAGCAAAACCCGCCGGCTTAATCGCCCGACAAGGCTTCGATTCAGCGCCACTCCCTAGAGCCGCATAATAATATGGGGCTCTAGAGCCGTGGCCCGCGCGGCGCGGGACTTACGGGGTCTTCTTGTCCATGATGACCAAGTCGACGCGCCGGTTCTTCTGCCGCCCTTCCTTGGTGGCGTTGTCGGCGATGGGCTTGCTGAAGCCGTAGCCCATGGAAGTGAGCCGCGTCTGGGCGATACCGCCCGGCGTGACCAGGAACTGCATCACGTTTTCGGCGCGCTTCTCCGATAGTTTCTGGTTGTACTCCTCGCCTCCCACGTTATCCGTATGGCCTTCCACTTGCACGTTGGCATCCTTGTAGATGGTCAGAATGCCGGCGATCTTGGCCAGATTGGTCTTCAGATCCTGCGTCAAGGTGGCCTTGCCCACGTCGAAAAGGATGTCCGACATGGAAATGATGGTGCCGCGCGCGTCCCGGGACACCTGGATCAACGCGCTGTTCAACTCGCTGAAGCGTTTTTCGGCATCGTCCTTGGCGGCGGCGGCCTTCTTCCGCTGATCGTCCAAATCGGCCTTGAGGCTGGATGCGTATCCGCGTTCCAGTTTGAAGATTTCGTCCTGGGTGGCCACCAGCTCCGCTTGCGTCTTGATGCGTTCGTCCTGTAGGCGGACGCGCTCGGAACGGGCCTGTTCGCCGTGGACCTGGACCACCGCGGCTTCGGTCATCAAAGAGCAGGCCGCGATCCAGCCCGGGGCCTCTTTGCTCTTGGGATCATCCTTGAGAAGGGCGCGGGCTTCCTGGATGCGGGCGCGGGCCGCCGGTACCAGATCGGGAGGGGCCGAATTGGGATCGAGATCCTTGAGCGCGGCGTCCAGGCGCGCTTCCTGCTCCGTGAGGGGATCGGCGGGCTTTTTGACGGCCGCCGCAGGCGCCGCGGCTTCGGCGAGACGCGGGAGGGCCAGGGCCAGGCCCAGGGCCAGCGCGCAGGTAACGGCGATGTTACGGATGGTGATGTTCATGGTTTCCTCGTCGCTTTCATCTCGCTCAGGATTTCCTGATAGGTCTGCAACTGGTCCTTATCCTTGGCGAGGCCCTTCTTCAGTTCTTCCACCTGCGCCTGCGTATCGGAAAGCTCTTTGCTGGCCAGCGCCAGCCGGTACAAGGTGGCGGCCAAATCCGATTCGGACGCGGCCTGATCCTCCTTGCCATCGGCGAGATGCGCCGCGGCCGACTGCAAGGTTTGGTCTGCCTTGACGGTCTCGGGATTTTTCACTCCGGCCTTCTGGCAATACTGCTGGAGTTGTTGCGCCTCGCTCTGGTTGCGCCGCGCCAGGAGCGCCTGGTTGGACCCGCAAGCGGCCAGCAACGCCGCCACCGCAAGTCCTAAAATCGGTTTCTGCATGGATGCACCTCTTTCCGTGGCAGGAAATCTAATGAAGGAAGGCGCGAATTGCCATGACCGATCCGGTGGGGGAGGATGCCTATGAGCTACCTGCGAAGAGGGGGAAAGCTCCCCCTCGCTCCAGCCCGTTGCCGAATCTCCTTCAAGTTTATGGGGGCAGCAGCGGGCTTACGCTACCCCCTTTGCGGGAGCTCCGCCCCCGCAACGCCCCTGCGAAACGTAGTCGTACTTGAATAAAAGGATTCGTTTAGGTGTCGCTTAATCCCAACTCCTCGAACAGCCGGCGCCAAGGCAGGCATAGTACCTTGCCCACTCGACGAGCCTTGGTCTCACGGCTTACGCAAATCGGCTGCACGGGGCCCCGGAAACCCGCCGCGATATTTTCGAGCCCTCGCAGATCGGTTTCATCCGCCCTTTCCTTGGATTTGATTTCCAGGAGTACCCGCGGTTTTCCCGGCCGATCGATAATGCAATCTATTTCCACCCCGTGATTGGTGCGCAGGTAGGAAAATTTCCAGTCGCGGCGGCGAGAATCCGACAAACGGATCAATTCCAGTAGTACGAAGTGCTCAAAGGCTTTGCCAAAACCATATGTTGAAGGCGCCATCCCCCCCTTCCAGGGAATGCTCCAACGCCCTTTTCACCCCCAGATCGAAGAAATAGAATTTCGGATTCTGATTCTGTTGCTTGCGGACGGACTCATGGAATGCCGCAGGAAAAATCCGATCAAAGTGTCTTCCAAAAGGATGAAATAGCTCTGGACCGTTTTCGTGTCCACGCCCACCTCCCGGGCGATGCGCGCATAGTTCAGAATGGTTCCATTGCATTGCCCCGCCACCTCCAGGAAATTCCGGAAGGGCGTCAGGTTGCGGACCAATTGTTCGGCTGCGATTTCCTCCTTCGAATAGGTAAGCGCATAGGCGCGCAGAAACTCCGACTTGTCACCGTCATCCTTCAAGGTGGCTACCCGCGGCAATGCGCCCCATGCCAGCGCTTTTTCCAGCGCGAAGCTTTTCCCCAACTCCAAATGGGTGAGCGGGTACAACGCATGCACCTGCGCCCTGCCCGCCAGAAGGTTGGCGCCCCCTCGCCTGAGTTTGCGGGCGCTGGAACCTGTCATCGCGAACCGCTGCCCCGTTTTTTCGGTAAGGCGGTGAACCACGTCCAGCAAATCCACGGTATACACGGCCAGTCTTTGGTATTCGTGGACTATACTCCATATTTATACGGTATCAATGAAGTAGCATCAAAGGGGTTATATCGCCCGATACGGGTAACGTCGCAGAATTGAATGGTTGACCCATGTAGTGGGCCCCCAAGCAAATCCAAAAAGATTTCCGATTAAGCGCGCGGAATATGGAAAGCGAGTGGAAGGCGAAGAATGGTGCCCGAGGGGAGAGTCGAACTCCCACGACCTTGCGATCACAAGAACCTGAATCTTGCGTGTCTGCCAATTCCACCACCCGGGCACGGGCGATTATCCGGCGGGACGAACCCGGCCGGATGCAGGGGCCTAAAGATGGGAATTCCCCTGGACCCTGTCAAGGCCGGGGGACCGCGCCGCGACAAGCTACTGGATCAACTCCATGCAGCACTTCTTGAATTTTTTCCCGCTGCCGCAGGGACAGGGATCGTTCCGGCCCACGTCGGTGTATTGCTTCTTGAAAGTCGTTCCCTTCGCCGAACCATCGGCCCGCAGTCCGGCCAGGTAGCGCGGCTTTATGGTTTCCACGCACATGCGCCAGGCCCCTGCCGGAGGAAAACGCCCCGAGTCCTTCAGGAAGGCGAAGAAGGCCTCCAATTGATCGGCTACGGCGCGCTTCGCTTCCGCGGGAAGGTCCAAGCGCGGCATGGCTTCCAGCAAGACCGATTCCACGTGCTTGGCCTTGAGGTCAGCGAGGGTTTCGGGGCCAAGCGCGGCCGCTTCGCGGAAGAAGGCCCCGAGCAGGCTTTCGATTTGGTCCTTGGCCGGCCCTTCCAGCAACAGGAAATGTTCGGACGCGGCGTATTCGGAAATGAGGCTTTCGGCCTGTTCTCGGAGCATGGGGGGAAAATAGAAAATGGGCTTTCTATCTTACCCCGCGCATGGACAGCGCGCCTCCGACCCCGCCGGCCGCCGGTTCTTCCGGTCCCGCCGGATCTTCCGACGGAAAGCCGCCCCGCCGCCGCTGGCTTGCCGCGGCGGTTTTCCTCCTGATCTTGCTGCTGGCCCTGATCCTCCATCGCTGCCAAACCGAGCCTCCGCCCCCGGCCACCGTCGCGCCCGCAAGCGGCCCCGCCCGGCCCATCGCGCCGGAGCCGCCCATGCCCAAGCCCGAGACGCTGTCAACGCCTCTTCCCCCGGCGCCTAAACCGGTTAAGCCCTCCGCTCCCAAACCGAAAACGCCCGGCTTGGCCAAGTCGCCAGACTCGCCTTCCGAGTCGCCCGACTCGGCCAAAGCCCGCGTACTGGCGCCCGTGGATTCGGGGCCCTACCTGTGGGCCGATCCCTGGGGCGGCCGCCATTTCGATTCGGTACGCGTGACCCTGCATTGCCGGCAAGGCTGCGTGGTCCTGTACTCGCTTACGGACAGTATCAACTTCAAATCGTACGAAGACACCCTCGTGTTCAAGCGGAACGCGACGCTGTGGATTTCCGGCATCGATTCCTTGGGGCGACAGGCCGCGCCCATCCGCGTGGACTACGTGATCGAGCGGAACCCGGGCGACTGCGCGGGCGAGAGCGCGCCCGTGACCACGGCCGCGGGCGCCGTTTGCATGGACAAGTACGAATGGCCGGATAGCGAAGGGGCGATCCCGCGCGCCTTCGTGAACCATAAAGAGGCGGAAGATTCGTGCCGAGCGGCGGGGAAACGCCTGTGCACCGCGACGGAATGGAAAGAAGCCTGCCAAGGCCCCGACCACGATGCCTACCCGTATGGCGCGCGTTACCGCGAGAACGATTGCCCCGCCAAGGAGCCCGAGGCCGCCCGTTCCGGTCGCTTCCCGGTTTGCCGATCCTATTATGGCATTTACGATATGGCCGGGAACCTGTGGGAATGGACCTCCACGCCCGCGTCCGATCCGGACTTCTTCATGGTGGCGGGAGGCAATTGGACCACCGGCAACGAGGCCACCTGCGCCTTGGCCAAATTCAGTTTCTATCCGGCGGTGCGCTATCCCTTCGTGGGCTTTCGCTGCTGCCAGGAGCCGTCCAAGGGGAAGGGCGCCTCCAAGAGCCCTCCGCGCTGATTGGCGTCCGGCCCTGGATAGGCCACTCGCGACTTGAGGCCCCCGTAGGGGTATTGTATACTGGCCCCCATGGAACCGCCCGTTTCCCCGGCCCCCGCGCGCGATCGAACTTGGCTTGGCTTGATCTTCCTCGCTTTGCTGCTTGCGGCCTCGATGTGGTTGGTGCATCAGGCGGATAATACCAAGCCCGCCGATTGGAACGAAGACCGGCTGACGTATTTACCTTCGGGCAAACTTCTGAAGCCCATGGTGCTGGATTTCGACGAGGCCGCGGCTGATCTTCTTTGGATCGACGCCATGATGTACTTTGCCGATGCTTATCTTAGCGGGAAGAGCGATGCCTGGCTGGGGCATATGTTGGACGTTATCACTCAACTCAACCCACGGTTCTACCAAGTCTATGAATTCAGCGGGGTGGTCCTCCCGAAAAGCAAGGGGCAATTGCGGCAATCTCTCCTCGTGCTTGATCGCGGGATCGAACAATTTCCCAAGGATTGGAAGCTCCGCGTGTATGCGGCCATGGCACGGTTGGGTCTCGACTCCGGTTACGCGGCGGCGGCGGAGTACCTTCGGCCCGTTACCTTGGACCCGGACGTGCCGGATCATATCCGCACATTGTGCGCAACCTATTTATCCAAAGGCGGGGGCCTGAAAGTGGCGCTGGCGTTTTTGGTCGATCGCTGGCTGCATTCGGGGAATTCCATTAATCGCGAGATTTTCGTCGATAAAATCGTAAAACTCTATCCCGCCGGACGCCAGCCCGATTCAACCCGGCGGGAAATGGTCAACAAGATCCTAAAAGAGATATCCTATGAGCCCTCGATCCAATTGATGGGTTTGGGGGTAATGCACCAATATCTTGTTGACAGTGTTAGCGTGACGGCAAAGAAGCTTCTGGATCTTTTGGATCAATGAGCCGAGCAACCCGAGGGCCCCTTCCAATTCCACCAACTTACGGAATACCGCTTCGCATTTTTCCATCCGAGTTCGCAGAATGCGAAATTCCCGGGTGCGGTGGAAAGTGGTTTTTGGAGGCTGCCCTTGCAGCATGCGCGAAAAAGCGGACATGCGGTGACCCGGCACGATTGGCATTCCGCTTGCGCTTGCCTCGGTCACGGCAAAAGCGATAAGATGGAACCCATCAAACGCTTCACTCGAACTTGGCATTAAGGAGATTAAATGAGACAACAAAAAGGCTTCACTCTTATCGAGCTAATGGTCGTAATCGTCATCATCGGTATCCTGTCGGCTTTGGCCGTACCGAAAATGTTCGGCACCAGCGCGAAGGCGAAAGCGGCAGAAGCCCCCGGCGTCATCGCCAACTGGGAAGTCCTTAACAGCGCCTACGCCCAGGAAAGCGGTGCGGCCGGGACTTTCGCCCAGATCGGTTTCCAGGACCCCGGCGCCGCGAGCAAATGGTTCACCTACGGTGACGGGACGACCGTTCTCACCGCCACGGTCGCCTTAACGTTCGGCAGCTGCACTCAAACCGCAGATGCCTTGACGTCCACCTTCACCGTCGTAGGGGATTCTTACCTTCATGCAGGCACGGGCGCGGCCGCCGATAAGAATGGCGCTTGCGGAGCCTACATCCCGAATTTCTATCCGTAACCGGAAAAACGTACCTTGGAAATGAAAAATCAGATGGCACACCAAACTAAGGAGTACTCGAAAATGCAAAAAGGATTCACCCTAATCGAATTGATGGTCGTAATCGTCATCATCGGTATCTTGTCGGCCCTGGCCATTCCGAAGATGTTCGGCGTGAGCGCGAAAGCCAAAGCCGCGGAAGCTCCCGGCGTAATCGCGAACTGGGAGACCTTGCAGAGCGCCTATGCCCAGGAAACCGGAACCGCGGGAGCTTATGCATCCATCGGGTTCCAGAACCCCGGCGCCACGAGCAAGTGGTTCACCTATACGGATGGCACCACTTCGATCACCGCCACGGTTGGAAAGACCTTCGGCGGCTGCACCATTACCGCCGACGCTTTCGTCTCCACCTACACCATCGGAACGGATACCTTTGCGCATACCGGGACGGGCGCCGCATCGGCCAAAACCGGAACTTGCGGAATCTACGCCATCAACTTTTATCCCTAATCATAGACGGAAAGGGACTAATCGCCTGACCCTGGGGACCCGGAATTCTCCGGGTCCTTTTTTTTACCCCCCCATGCCCATACGCTTGAAAAAAACCCTCGTCTTCCTCGCCCTGGCCCTCACCTGGGGCGGGGCCCTCGCCGTATCCTCCGCGTTACCCCATCCCGGCGATCTCAAAGCGCCCATCATGCTACTGGGGATGACGGTCCTGGCGCTACTCTACCTGCCCCACCTGCGCACGTCCCGCGCCCTGGTTCCCTTCCTCTGCTTTTGGCTTCTCGCCTATTTCCGCCTGTCCCGTCTGGCGGTCTTCCAGGAGGCCGCCGTGGCCCAAGTCGGCCTGTTGTTGGCCTTCCTACTGGGATTCGTGCGCGCGCCCCTGGCCCAGAAATGGCTCATGCCGCCGCTGGTTCTCCTTTGCGTGTTGCGCGGTCTGTTGGACATGTTGACCCTTTCGCACTTGGGGGAAGGGCCCTCCGGCCCGCTGGGCCGCCTCGACGACGCAGCCACCTACTACGCCACTTCCTTCTTCGCCGACAAGCATTTGTTCGGTTGCATGCTCATCCTGGGCGCTTTCCTGCACTTCTACCTGATGGAGAAGAATCGCGATCCGAAGCGTCCTGTGCAGGTGCTGCTTTACTGTTCCAGCCTGCTGGTGCTGCTCACCTTGCTGCTTGTCGATTCGCGCCTGGCGCAAGGCGCGTTCTTCGCCTGCTTCCTGCCGCTCCTGTTCCTGTCGGTCAAGCTGGACGGCCGTGAGCCGCGCCTCGAACGCCTGGCCTGGATCACCGGCATCACCTTGAGCCTGGGGCTGGCCTGGATCAATCTTCCCGAAATGCAAATGCGGAAAATGGCCGCCGCCTTGGCCCCGTCCTCGCCGGGCTTCCTGCCCTGGGCTTGGTCCTCGGCTTGGCGCACCTGGATGGCGCAGCCGTTTTTCGGCGGCGGCATCGGCGGCTTCCGCTTCGCATCGGTCCCCTTCCAAGGCCCCTGGCCGGCCCAGGCGGCCTCTTCGGACCTGCCCATCTTGTTCCACGCGCAGAACCATTTCCTGGAAGCGCTTGCCGAAGGCGGCGCGGTCTATCTGATCTTGGAGCTGATGCTGATTTTCGGCGCGGCCTACGGCTTAGCGAGGGAGTACTATCGCGAGTGGCGCATCGAAGCGAAGTACGCCTTCTTCTCCCTCGCCGCGTTATGCCTCATGGGCTGTTTCTCCGGCGTCCTGGAGCAGGCCCCCGCGCGCATGGCCTTTTGGGCCCTCATCGGGTACGGTTGGTCCTTCCTGGCCGCAGGCCTGCCGGCCAGGCGCATTCCCATCGCGGCCCGGAACCTTGCGGGAGGGGCCCTGGCCGCCTTGGCCTGCCTGCACCTGTATCTGCGCATCCCCGAGCTGCTTTCCGATCATTGGACGCTCAAAGCGGAAGCCGCGGAGGAGAGGGATAGCCGGGCCTTCACGGATTTATTGGTGAAGGCGCTGCACCTCAATCCCGCCAACGAGGAAGCCAACTACGCTTACGCGCGCGTGCTGACCGGCTTCCGCCGCGAAGAGGAAGCGGTGAAGCGGATAGGGTACGTGCAGACCTTCGCTCCCGATCCCAAGCAACGCGATCAATCCCTGGCCCGTCTCTACGCGAGCCTGGATCGGTACGATTCCAGCGCCAAATACGCCCGCTCCATGCTGGAATGGTATCCCGGCCACCTGCCCGCGATGGAGATCCTCATGGAGGGATTCGACCACCAGGGCCTTTGCGGCGAGATGGACTCCTTGCGCGCCGTCGCCTTGGCCATGCAGGATCGTTACCCTACGCCTTCGGCCCGCGAATACACCGCATCGGGCTTGGACAGCCTCTTCGGGACCAACCGGGACGTGCTTTTCGTGCAGCGCTGGTTCGGGGGCAGGGCCCTGCGGCGGCGGTTCGTGGAAAGCCGCTTGGACGCCTACGCCCGCCTGACGCGCGATCATGACCGTTTTACCTTCCTCAAGGAGGCGAGCTGCGCAAGCGCGCCCGACAAGGCCCGTAAACCCGCCCGCTCGCGGACGCGTTTCATGTACCGCGGTTGGGGGTAGCGGCCTCTCGCGCCTCCATGCGATAATCGCCCCATGCGGATATCCGTGGTCATCCCGGTGTACAACGAAGCGCCCACCGTGGCCGCGCTCTACGCTTCCGTGGCCGCCACCGGGATCCCCGACGAGATTATCCTGATCGACGACGGCAGCGCCGACGGGACGGGGGAAATCCTGGATGGATTGGCCGGACGCAACGGCACCCGCGTAATCCGTAAGGCCTGCAACGAGGGCAAGGGGGCCGCGCTTCGCTCCGGGATAGCCGCCGCCACCGGTGACATCATCCTGATCCAGGATGCAGATCTGGAATATGATCCCTGCAATTACCCGGCCCTGCTCAAGCCCATCCTCGACGGCCGGGCCGACGTGGTCTTTGGCTCGCGTTTCCTGGGCGAGACCCGGCGCGTGCTCTTCTATTGGCATTCGGTGGGAAACCACCTTCTCACCACCCTATCCAACATCTTTACCAACCTGAACCTGAGCGATATGGAGACCTGCTACAAGGTCTTCACGCGCGACGCCCTGTCCGGCATTTCCATCCGCGAGAACCGCTTCGGTTTCGAACCTGAAATCGTTTCCAAGGTGGCGCGTAAGAAGTTGCGCATTTACGAAGTACCCATCGACTACCATGGGCGCACCTATGAGGAAGGCAAGAAAATCCGGATGAAAGACGGCTTCCGGGCCTTATGGGTGATCTTCAAGTACGGGCTGTTCCTGCGCCGGTTGGATTGACCCGCCCGTTCCGCGGTCGGCCCTCCTCTGGCGCTGGCGCCGGCCCGGCGGATATTTATCTTCTTTCCCATGGAAAAACGAAACGAGGCGGCCTGGATGCGCGGCGGCGCCGCCTTATCCCTGGCCTTATCGGCGCTTAGCTACGCGCTCCGCCGCCGGCTGCCGGGGCGCATAGCCTTCGGATTCGCGGTGGCATTCCTGGAACGCATTCGCGAAGCCCGTCTGGCGGCCCAGGTCCATAAGGTACTCGCCCGCTCCGGGAGGCATGACTGAACCCGACCCAGAATCCCTCCCTCATCTTCGCCGAGAGGGATCGCGCCCAATTGCATGCCCACGGCCTCACGGAGGAGCGCGCGTTGACCCAACTCGAGGCCTTCCGCGCGGGGCGCAGCTTCGCCGTACTGGATCGCCCCTGCACCGTCAACGATGGCATCGTCCGCCTGTCGCAGGCGGAGGCCGATAACTTCGCCGCGATCTGCTCCGCCGCCGCGAACCAGGGTCGCTACCTTTTTTTCGTACCGGCCTCGGGGGCGGCCACCCGCATGTTCAAGGGCCTTTCCGCCATCCGCCATCGCTCCGATCGACCCGATCTGATCGGCCTGGCCAAGGAGGCCGCGCGCAACGCCGATGCGCGCGAAACCTGGGAGTGGTTCACCCACGTGCGCGAGTTCGCGTTTTACCCCGCCCTGCGCGCGGCGGTGGCCCGGTCCGGCGCCGATCCGGAGGCCACCTTGGTTTCTGGGGAATACGGGATCTGGCTGGAGGCCTTGCTGGGTCCCGCTGGGCTCGGTTACGCCGACCAGCCCAAAGCCTTGATCCTTTTCCATGCTTCGCCCCAAGGTCCGCGCCTGGCGCTGGAGGAGCATCTCGCGGAAGCCTTCGCGCTGGGGCGCGATGCGGCCGGCCGGTGCCGCCTCCACTTCACCGTCTCTCCCGAGCATGAGGCAGCCATCCTGGCCGCGCTGGATCGGGCCCGGCGCCCTTACGAAGCCGCGGGCGCGCGCTTCGAGATCAGCCTCTCCACCCAGAAGCCCTCCACGGATACCCTTGCCGCCGATGCCGCCAACCAGCCCTTCCGCGACGCGGAGGGGCGCCTGATCTTCCGGCCTGCCGGCCACGGAGCCCTACTGGAAAACCTCCACCATACCGGCGGGGATCTGGTCTTCATCAAGAATATCGATAACGTGGTTCCCGAGTCGCGGCGCGCCCCGGTCCTGGCCTTCCGCCGCGTGCTGGGCGGCTACCTGGCGCAAATGCAGGATCGCATCCACGCCTATAGCCGCGCGCTCGCAGCCTCCCCGGACCTCCGTCTGATCGAGGAGGCCGCCCATTTCGCCGGACAACGCCTGGGAGCGGTTCCGCCAGCGCCCTTGCAGACCCCGCCGGCGAACGCGGAGGCGGTCGCGGCCAAAGCCGCTTGGCTGACGCGCGTCTTCGCCCGTCCCTTACGCGTGTGCGCCATGGTCAAGAACACCGGCGAGCCCGGCGGCGGTCCCTTCTGGGTGCGGCATCCCGACGGCAGCCTGCGGCCGCAAATCGTCGAAACCGCGCAGGTGGACCTTTCCCGATCGGCGCAAAGTAAGATCCTGGAATCGGCTACGCACTTCAATCCGGTGGACATCGCCTGCGCCCTGCGCAACCCCGATGGCCAGCCTTACCAGTTGCAGGATTTCGTGGACTCTTCGGCCGCCCTCATCACGGAGAAGTCGAAGGACGGCAAGCCGCTGAAAGCCCTGGAACTGCCTGGCCTCTGGAACGGATCGATGGCCTTTTGGAATACGGTCTTCGTGGAAGCGCCGCTGGAGACGTTCAATCCGGTGAAGACGGTGAACGACCTGCTGCGGGAGAATCACCGGGGTTGAGCGGGGAGGCGTCCGCCGTGCGCGACAACTCCGCCGACGCCACTTGCCCCACCGACGGCAAGGAAAACATGGTAATGGAATTGTTGTAGATGGCCCAGTTCCGGAAACGTTCCGCCGAATCCTTATCGCTGTCGAAGCGCCAATTGGGTTCGCCGGCGTATTGCTTGTCCTCATTGAACCAGACGAACACCCGGATGGCGGGATCGGCGTTGAAATGCGCGAAGAAGTCCTGGATCCATTCCGCCTTGCCCGGCCCTTCGGCGCAACCGATCTCGGTGATCCAAAGCGCCTTGTCCGGGAAATGCGTCTTGAGCGCGTCCAGCGAAGTCCGGAAAACGTCGGCGTAGGATTTCCAGCGGTGGTACCGCGAGTGGTTGTCCCCGAAGTTGTAACCGTCCAGGCCCACCACGTCCACGTACTTGTCGCCGGGATAATACGGAAGCAGGTCTTTCTTCACCGTGCGATCGCCCCAAACCACGTTGGCGCTGAAAACCCAGCGCACGTTGTCGGCCTTCTCTTCGCGGAAAATCTTCCACGCCCGCCTCCAGGCCTTCGTGAACTTGTCCGGCTGCTCGCCCCAGGCCTGCCAGTCCCCGTTCATCTCGTATCCGAAGCGGTAGTAGATGATGTCCCCGGCCGCCCGCGCGTCCTTGGCGAAATGGCGGAAGTAGCCGTCCCAACGCCCGGCCAGGATGGAGTCGAGAGTATGCGTGTCTCCGTGATCGGCGTAACGGACCAACTCCTGGGATAGCACGCTCTTGATGCCGCGCCGGGAGTTGTAGGCGACGATGTCCTTGGGGAATCCCATGTCCCGGTCCACGAAATACATGGCATAGGTGGGGCTGATGCCCAAGGCGTCGATCTCCCCCTGCAAACCCGCCTGGTAGGTGGAGTCTTTGTTCCACTGGTAGATCCCGAAGGCCTTGGCGTTGCCGGCCAAAGGGTTTCCGTCCGGATCCGGATCCGCGGCGGGATCGGCGATCTTTTCCATCGCCGTCTCCTTGGCCCCCGCAGGCGCGCGATCGCCCGGTGCATGGCCCAAACAGCCGGCCAAGAGGCCAGCCGCGGGCAACCAGGCCCAGGCCGCGGGGCGGAAAGAAATCGATCCGGGGTAGTAGGGACGCACTACCTTGATTATATCGGCAAACATCCGTTTATTACCACCTCGCGCCGGCCCGCGCGCGAAAGCGGTTACGGACGCAAAAAGCCAAACCGGGAAAAGCCCTAAGAAAGGACGTTCATGGGGCCGTTTCCGATTCGCAAGATACCAAGAGCCGGCTGAGCGGCCCGTAAGAACGGAGAGCGGAGGTCAGCGAAGGGTTAGAACCCCAATTCCGTTCCTGGGCTCTAAGGCACGGGACAGCCCCGGTGGAGCGTTTTATCCGGCGGGGGGATGTCGGAGGTAACCAAGTTCTTCTTGCGGATGCGCTTCACGTCGGCGCACTCCGAGTAATGGTACACCTTGGAGTTGGCGCTCCAGGCGTAGCGCGCGTGGCTCCCTCCTTCGCGGAGGCCGTCCGCATGGGCGAAAGAGGCCGATGCCCCGGGAGCCCCGCCGGGCGGGGCCCGTACGGCGGGTTGTCCCGATCCGGGATCGAGGGCGCGATTGAGAACGAAGGCCAGGCGCGCTCCCGCGCGCTTGAGCTGGGCCAGGCACGTCAAGGTCGCCGCGCGCACGTAGTCGCGATCCAGTTGCGCTTTCCCGTCCTTGGGGATGCGCTTCCCATGCAATAGATAACAGGCGGGCGACAAGGCATGGGTCTCCAGCGCCCAACCCGATGGGGTACCTTGCGCGTTACGGGTGAGCCAGGCGGGATCGGCGGCGATTTCCCGCTCCAGCATCGCCTTCACGCTGTCGACGGGCAATTGCAAACCTTCCAGTAGCACGTAATCCCAGACCGCATGCAAGGCATAGCTGCGTCCGCTCACTTCCACTTGCTCCAGGTTGCCGCCCTTATCGTGGTCTTCGCCCGCGTGCAACGGTTGGTGCAGATCGCCTACCAGATGGACCACCCATTTCAGCGCCTCCTCGCGGGCGTTGCGTTCGGCGCCGGGATCCGCGAGCACCGCCATCTCCTTGTCCAAAGCGGTGACCGCGTTCGGCGTATCGGCGCGCGCAACGTCGGGATGGGGATCGTCGATCTGCAAGGTGATGTAATGCCAAGGCCGTGTGGCAGGATGCGAGGCGCGGATTTCATCGGCCCAAGTGGAGACCGCCGCCAGGGTCGCCGGGCCGCCTTCGGATCCCATTAAAGCCTTCACCTGCGCTTCGGCTTTGGGCGTAAGCATGTCTTCGGCCAAGGCGCCGACCACTTGATGGCCGAACTCGCCCCAGGGCCAAGCGGGAAGGGCGGCCGCGAGAAAACATGCTGCGGCCCATCCCCGAAACGACGACATACGCAAGGTGGCCAACTTTTTACCGGAGTGTTCGCTTATTCGCTTCGAGGAGCCAGGGAGGCGGATTCAGCTCCGCCTCCCTGGCCTGATTGAATGGGCCGTTATTACCCGCGCAACGGACACCACTCGAGGGACTCATAAGATAAGATTTTGGAAACCGATTGCAAGCGACTTCCCGGGCACGTCATTTTATTTGCCGCCCTTTTAACCCGAATTTCCGGAACCTCCGTTTGAGCGCCATCGCATTAGTCTAAATTTTTGCTTTCAGTCTTATCCGAGGAGATAGCTTGGACCCCAAGCAAATGGTAGGCCTCAAGGCCGCGGCGGAAGCGCGGGACGGCATGGTGGTGGGACTTGGAACAGGGTCCACCGCCACCTGGTTCGTCCGGGAATTGGGCCGGCGGATCCGTGAAGAAAATCTCTCCATTTACGGAGTTTCCAGTTCTTTCGCCTGTTCCTTACTTGCTAAAGCCGAGGGCATTCCCTTGTTGCCGCCGGATCAGGCCGATCGAATCGATCTGTACGTCGATGGCGCGGACGAGGTTTCGCCCGAGAAGGGGCTCATCAAAGGACGGGGCGCCGCCATGGTGGGGGAAAAGCTCCTCGCCGAAGCCTGCGACCGTTTCCTCGTCATCGTGGATGAGGGAAAACTCGTGACCCACCTGGGCGCCAAGTTTCCCGTTCCCGTGGAAGTGATGCCCGCCGCCGCGCGCCTGGTCCAGAAAGGGATTCAAGCCTTGGGCGGCCAACCCGTACTGCGGATGGCGACGGTTGGGAAGGATGGGCCGGTAGTTTCCGATAACGGCAACCTGATCCTGGACGTGACATTTTCCGGCGCGGCAGGCGCGGGATCGGGGAGCCCGGACCCGAATGTCCGGCCGGATTGGAAGGCCCTGGACGCCGGCCTCAACGCCTTACCCGGCGTGGTCGGGCACGGCCTCTTCCTCCGCTATGCCGCCAAATCCACCGTGCTGGTCGGATCTCCCTCCGGCGTCCGCGTGATTTCCTGATGGCCCGCGGCATCATGAAGGGCCTTGTCGGCAACTTCCTCAAAGGCGTCCTCACCCTGGCGCCCCTTATCGTTACGGCTTGGGTCATCTTCACCGTCTTCAGCAAGATCGACGGATGGCTGCACCTTCCCATCCCGGGCCTTGGGTTCGTCATCACCATCCTCTTCATCGTGCTGGTGGGCGCGCTGGCCTCCAACATTTTCTTCTCCAAGCTGTTCACCTGGTTCGAGCGCATCATGTCGCGCCTGCCGGTGGTGAAGCTGATGTATTTCTCCATCAAGGATTTGATCAATTCCTTCGTGGGCGAAAAGAAGATGTTCAACCGGCCGGTGATGGTGGCCCTGGGGCATTTGCCCTTGGGCACCGAGACGGCGCCCGCGCCCCCGGGAAGCGACATCAAACTGCTGGGCTTCGTCACCGCCGATACCCTCGAAATGATCCCCGAAGCCGCTGACCGCGTGGCCGTGTACATGCCGCAGTCTTACAACATGGGCGGCTACCTGATGTTGGTGCCCCGCGATCGCATTACGCCGCTGGCTTCGGCGGAAAGCGCCAAGCTGTTGGCCTTCATCGTCTCGGGGGGGGCGGCCCGCGGCCCCACTTAGTCGTATACTGGGTTTATGCCTTCACGTTTCGCCGCCCCGCGTTTCGCGGCCCCGCGTCTCGCGGCCCTTGTCGCGGGCGCCTTGTGCTTGTTCGCCTGCCGTCCCGATAAGATCCTGCACGCCCGCGGGGAACGTCCCGATCCGGGTCCCGATCGACCTGGTGCGAGCGCGCAAGTGCCCGAGGACGCGGGGCGGGAAGAACCGTCGACGGGGGAAGACATCGTATTCGATTCCTTGCCCTCCTCCGTCAAAACGCGCTTGCCCCCTGGCCTCCACGACTTCCAGCAAGTCTTCGCCGACGCCGCCGAGAAGGCCATTCCGGCGGTGGTCAGCATCACCAGCGAGCATGACGTTCCGGCCTCGGAACCGGGCCGCTACGACGATTATCTCGAGAACGGGCCCTTCCATTATTTCTTCGGCAGCCCCGATGGGTCCAGGGAAGGCGGCCCGTCGAGAGACGGGGGCCCGTCTAGGGACGGGGGTCCGGCCGGCCCCAAGTCCCGCAAGGAAACCGGCCTCGGGTCGGGGGTGATCATCAGTTCCGGCGGATACATCCTGACCAATAACCATGTCATCGAAGGGGCCGACCGGGTCAAGGTGCGCCTCTCCGACGAGACCGAATACATAGCCTCGGTGGTGGGCGCCGATAAGCCCAGCGATTTGGCGGTGGTGAAGATCAAGGCCAAGCTGGGCAAACTGCCCACCCTGCCGCTGGGCGATTCGGACAAACTGCGCATCGGCGAATGGGTGCTGGCGGTCGGCAACCCGTACGGCCTCTCGCATACGGTCACCACCGGCATCATATCGGCCAAGGGCCGCAAGAACACGGGCATCAACAATTACGAGAACTTCCTCCAGACCGACGCCGCCATTAATCCTGGTAACTCGGGCGGCGCCCTCATGAACCTGTCCGGCGAATTGATCGGGATAAACACCGCCATCTTTTCGCGCAGCGGAGGCTATCAGGGCATTGGCTTCGCCATCCCCATCAACATGGCCAAGAAAATCACCCGTGATTTGATCCGCGACGGCGAGGTAACGCGCGGCTGGCTGGGCGTATCCATCCAGCCCCTGGATCCCGATGCCGCGGAGTCCCTCAAGCTCAAGGCCCGCGACGACGGCCAGGCGCCGCGCGGGGCGCTGGTGGGCGGCGTGGTGCCGGGCAGCCCGGCGGAGACGGCCGGGCTCAAGCGCGGCGACGTGATCGTGAAGGTGGGCGATGCGGAGATCCAGGATGCCAGCGATCTGCTGAACCGTATCGCCCTGCTGATCCCCAATCAATTCGTGGACGTGCGCGTGCTGCGCGAGGGGATGACCCTGGACTTCAAGACGCGTATCGCCAAGCGGGACGAGAAGCGCGTAGCCGGCGCCCACGTCGAATCCGATGAGGACGCCGGGCATCCGGCCGGTTTGTCGGTCGCCCGCCTGTCGCGGGATCTAAGGCAACGTTTCGGCCTGGACAAGGCTCTGGGGCGGGGCGTGGTCGTGACCGCGGTGGATGCGGGCAGCCGTGCGGCTACGGCCGGCGTGCACGCAGGCGACGTGGTCCTGGAGGTGAATCGCGTGGCCGTGGACGATGCCGAGGCCTTCGCCGTGGCGATGGCGCAGGCGAAGAAGGGGAACAAGATCCTGATGCTGGTCAACCGCAAGGGAAACGTGCTGCTCCTGGGTTTGTGAGCAGCGGCGTCCGCGATCAATCACTCGGGCCCGGGGATCAAGGGACGGCCAGACGCCGGGTCAGGGACCCGCTCGCCGCCGAAAGCTTGACATAGTAGACGCCGCCGGAGAGCTTCGGCATGCCGGCGTCCCGCGCCCCCGAAGGAACTTCCCGCGAGGAAACCCTACGACCATCGCCGCCGAAGATTTCGATCCGGCGAGCCTCCCGGGCGGGGGCGAACGTGGCGAAGGCCGGGCTGATCGCGAAACGCGCATCTTCCCCCGCGGGCTGCCCCACGTTTACGGTGTTGCAAGCCGTCGGATCGTTGTGGACGAAATAGCTCTTGTAGTTGGGGTTGCCCGCGGTCATGCAGCCTTCCAGATTCACCAGTTCGATATGCCGGAACTTGTAGGGCGCGGTTTCCGCTTGGATGGCGATGTACCCGCTCTTGAGAGGCGTCCCGTTCGCAGGCGTATTGGCGGGCGGATTGGTGACGTTTCCGGCGTAGTACACGGTCCGGTAATAGGTGATGACGGGGTTCCCGACGGCGCCCTTGCCATTGTAATGGCGGATGATGGAGTCGGACATCACCAGGGCCGAGCCCCAGGTCCACACATCGGTGGCGGGCGCCGGGCTGTTCTTCGCGTTGATGCAATGGGTGGTATTGACCGATCCGCCCGTCGCGTTGTCGTAGAAGGCCGTGCCCGGCGTGCACAGGTTCAGCGTGGTGCTGCTGCCCTTCGAGCCCATCAACTGGCATTCGAGGCTGATGGGGTAATCCTGGTTCAAGGTCATGCTGGCCATGGATTGGGAATGCAGCATGAGGCCGTTGTTCTGGATGGCCCAGCTCGCCCCTCCGGCGAGTTGATTAGCGCCCGCCGAATATTCCGCCCTCAGCAGGTAGTAGGAATAAGGCCTGGTCTTGTTGATGGCGTGCCCGTATTCGCCATTAAAGCTGGTCCACCCGCTGTAATCCACAACCAACAGGCTGTCCTGCACCTTGAAGGTGTTCTTATAATTGACGTTCAACTGGCTCCCGGCGAATTTGATGTCCCAATCCTTCAGGTCCACCCCGTTGAACAGCGGGATCCAATCGGTATCATTTGGTCCGCAGACGCCCCGCGAAAAAACCGCCAAAGACACCCCGATGATTACGCAGAAAGCCTTCCCCATTCCCATGCCCTACCCCTCCCAACCGATTGTAATGCTTGCCGATCGCGCCGCCGGTCCGGTCGAGTCGCGCCGATGCCCCAATTTATCTCCGAAAAAATCCCCGCGCGGCCGGCTTTTCCGCCTTCGGCCCGGACCTGTCATTCCGTCAAGCGTAAGGTTATCCGTTTTTTCCGACACCGGAACGCCAGCCCCTGGGCCCGCGAATGCTCCAAAGCTCCAGGGAGGGCGGGCATGCCGGTCCCGGCAGAAAGTGCCCTTTCGGACCGGAGCCGCGCCGGGGAACGCCGGTCGATTCAGAGCGGGCAGGGTCATCCTGGCGCGATGCGGAAATTGGCTTTGTCTTTGCTTACTTCCCGCTACAGCGATGTGGCCAGGGAATGAGGCCCATCCGACCGACCAAGGAGGGACGCATGACCCGCATCAACCATAACATCACGGCGATGATCACATCGAACTCGTTGGCCCAGAACACCGACGGCTTGGATTCATCGCTGCAAAAACTATCGACCGGCTTGCGCATCAACCGCGCCGCCGATGACGTGGCGGGCCTTTCCGTCTCCGAAAAAATCCGTACCCAAATCCGCGGCACCGCGCAGGCCATCCGCAATGCCAATGACGGGACCGCCCTGCTGAATATCGCCGAAGGCGCTTGCAGCGAGGTTTCGGACATGCTGCAGCGCATGCGCGAATTGGCGGTCCAGTCGGACAACGACACCTTTTCCACCGTCGAGCGCGGCTACATGGACCAGGAGTTCCAGTCCTTGATGCAGGAAATCCAACGCATCTCCCAGAGCACGCAATACAACGGCATGACCTTGCTCGACGGGGCGCCGGGATCCTTCGGGGCCTTGGGCGGAACCAGTTCCATCCTGCAAATCGGGGCGAACTTCAACGGCGGGAACTCCCTGGGCACCATCGACACCTTGCCCGTGACCATCCTGCCCATCACCCTGGGAGCCCTCGGCATCCCCCAGAACCTCACCGCCATTACCAACCGCACGGGCGCCTTCGCCGCCATCGGCGCGGTCGACGCGGCCATCCGTTCGGTGAGCATGGTCCGCTCCAGCCTGGGCGCGGTCATCAACCGGCTTGATAATGCGGTAAAGAACCTGCAGGTGCAGGACACCAACATGACCTCGGCCGAGTCCGCCATCCGCGACGTCGACTTCGCCCAGGAGATGACGGAGTTCACCCGCAACCAGATCCTCACGCAAAGCGCCACTTCCATGCTGGCGCAGGCCAACCAGGCGCCGCAACAGATTCTCTCACTCTTGAAATAAAGGACGGGCCGAAGGATAATGGAAAGCTCTGAAGGGACCCGGATCAGGATGGCAAGCACACAGAAAATCACCTCCAGCGGCGTACCCTGGACCGAAGACCAGGTAATCCACTTCTCGGCGGGCCTCCCCGGATTCGAACACGCGCGCAAGTTCATCATCATGTCCGTGCCCGAGCATCAGCCTTTCCATTGGATGGAATGCGTGGACGAGGGCAACAACATCCGCTTCGCCGTCATCAACCCCCTCGCCTTCCGGCCCGATTACCAACCCAAGATCAAGAAGGAAGACCTGGCGGCCCTGGACATCAAGGATCCGAAGGACCTGCTGCTCTACGTCATCGTCACTCTGCGCGCGCCGTTGGTGGAATCCACCGCCAACCTGATGGGGCCGCTCTTCGTCAACATCCGCGATCGGGTGGGCAAGCAGATCATCATCGAGAACGACGCATACTCGCTGCGGGAACGGATCATACCGTAATGCTGATCCTGACCCGCAAGGTGGGAGAGTCCATCCGCATCAACGAGAACGTCTGCATCACCGTGATGGAAGTGGACGGGAAGAACATCAAGCTGGGCATCGAGGCGCCGAAGGAGATCTCCATCCACCGGGAAGAGGTGTTCCGGCGCATCAAGGAAGAGAACCAAAAGGCGGCTACCGGTAAGGACGGGGGCGCGGCCGACCTCGGGGCGCTTTCGGATTTGTTCAAGAAAAAATAAGGGATTATCCTCATTTCGCGCCTTGCCCTTTCGGATCGGCGCGCGGCACCCCCGCTCCGAGATTACCTTATCCGGGAACCGTCCAAAGGAACCGGATAATGCCTCAACTTTCGTCCTTCGTCGCCGCGGGCCTTCTCTTAGCGGCCGCCGCACAGGCCCAGCCTTCGCAACATTCCCTTCCCGACAGTCTGGCCGCCCCCGGCACCCCCACCCTGGTCCCTCGCTCCGGCGGCGCCGGCGGAAACGTTTTCGGAGAGGGCGTGGTCTCCGATTGGCAGGGAAACATCTATTCGAACGAGATGGACCAGAGCAACCGGGACATGCAATTGAAAGCCGGCCAGGACACCTCCAAACCGTGGCGCCAGGCGACGGACAATCCCAACGGCATGTGGCTCGACTCCAAGAACAACATCATCATCTGCCAGACCCGGGCCATCGTGCGCGTGAAGGCCGGCGCGACCTTCGATGGCAAGAACGACACCCTTTGGAAGTATCCATCGGGCGGACAGGATATCAATGACGTCACCGGAGACGGCTCGGACAATCTGTTCTTCACCAACTATAGCGGCAACACCGTCTATTTCCGGAATGCCTCCACCGGCGAAACGAAGTCCGTGCTCACAGGTCGGCCCGAGCCGAACGGCATCGAATGGGATTACGATAGGAAGGTGCTCTACGTGAACGAATACCAGGCAGGCACGGTGGCGGCTTATGACGTCGCCGCCGATTACACCCTCTCCGCCCGCAAGGATTTCGCCAGCGTTCCCAGCGCCGACGGCATTTGCCTCGATTCGCTGGGGAACGTTTATATCGTGGCCGGCGGCCAGAGCGTGCAGGTCTACTCGCCCAGCATGAAGAAGCTGGGTGAAATCCCCATCCCCAACCAATCCCTCACCAATCTGGACTTCGGCGGCGCCGACTTCAAGACCTTGTTCATGGTGACGAACAAGGGATTGTACAAGCTGCCCATGAAGGTTCGGGGCTATAAGAAGGGCCAACCGAGCACCGTCTCCTTGGCCTGGCCGGGCCGTTCCCCGCGGGCCGCCGCTAGGGATCGCTTACCCGCGGCGATTTTCCGCGCCGACGGACGGCGTATCGCCTTTCCTTTCAAGGAAGTCGGCGGGGGCGCGCTGCCTCTTTTAATCCCGGGAAAATAAGCTTCCCAGCCACGCTTAGGGCGCTTAGGGTATCGCCCCGGGCATACATAAAAAAAGGCGGATGTTCCCATCCGCCTTTCCAAACTCAAATCGTTGAACGGATTATTTGCCGGTATACACCAGCTTGCGCGTCGCTTCCGCCTTTTCGGCCCGTACCGTGAGGTAGACGAAGCCGGTGGTCGCGCCCTGCAAGGGTACAGTTTCGACCGTAGCATGGGAATCGCGATGGAAGATCTGCTGGCCGCGGGCGTTATAGACCGTGACCGAAGCCGGGCGTTCCAGGAATACGTGCAGGGAACCCTGCGCGATGAATGCGTCCGTCAAAGGGGACTTAGCTTCCGAGGTAACTTGCGTGTTACCCGGCTTGGCTTCCGGAGAGGGTTTGGCCGGAGCGGGCGAGCCCGTGTCGGCGCAGGCCAAAGCCGCCGCCAATAACGGCAAAGCGGCCCATCGGGTAAAGGGATTTGCGTTCGCCATAGCCTAATTATGCCTATTTCCCCGCGGACATGCTAGCGGCCATTCGTTTCAGAGTAGGTGGATTTAGGTTTTTGGGTGGGTTATTTCTGATTTTGGGCGGGTTTTTGATCCAGCCCTGGGCCGAGAACCGGCTTAGCGGGGGATGCGCCTTTTTCCGTCGCGGAAGCCTTCCCCTGGGTCCGTGTAGCCTCGAAGAAGGTACGCAAAAGGTCGGGAGCATGTTCGGCGTACCAGGAAAAGTCGTGCTCTCCTTCCGGGAATGCATGTACGTGGGCATTGGGATAGAGGGACTGAAACTGGCTCAGATAGGGGAACACCTGGTCGGCGGGGAACAAACGATCCTTGCCGCCTTGGACGAAGTCCCAGGTCCCCTGGGTGAAGCGGACTTGCCCCGGCAGGCTTTCCATAGGGAGGACAAGTTGGGGAACGCTGGAAATGAGGACGCGATGCCGCAAGGGTCGGGAGCCCTGAAGGCTATAGCTGACCACGCCCAAACTGCCGTCCGAGACCCCTACCATGTTCACGTCGCCGGGATCGATGGGATAGTTCTTAAGCATGTAATCGATGAGGAATTCGATATGCGCAAGGCCCTGAGGCGTGGGCCATTCCGCCCCGGTATAGGCGGAGGGGCTGCAAACGTAATAGCGGCGCGGAGGGATGTAGTCCAACCAACCGCGATGGGCCTCGAAGCCCTTCTCGCGATTCTGGCTGCGCATGCCTCCGTGCAGCCAGATGATAAGGCCCGCCTTCCCGCGTTTCGGAGGGCCGCCGGCCGGCAGGCTGATGCCGCAGGCAACGCTATCCAGCCCGAGACGCAAGTGCAAAGCCGGGGGCGCTTGGATACGGTTGGCGGAGGCGGGAGATTTGGAAGCCGTTGCCAAAGGAACAGCGGGCGGGGAGGATTGCGGAACAGCGGTCGCAAGGGAGGGGACGGAAACGGCAGCCGCGAAAAGGGCCAGACACGCGATCAGATTCGTGGCTCGCATGCCCCCAAAGATAACTTCCAGATGGCGAAGGAACCCACACCGGGGAGGAGCCCTTTGAAGATGGAAGGGCTTCCCCGGCCGAGGCGTTTCATTGGCCCTGATCCGGCGGGCCTTGGCGTTGATCCTTGCCGCCGCGGTGATCGGGGTGGCTCTTCTCCCATTCGTCGCGCCAGGCGCGGCGTTTTTCCATCCACTCTTCCTGCAAGGTCTGGAGCTTGGCGTGCTGGTCGGCGGTGAGGTTGCCGAGCACCTGGGTCAAAGTCTCCACCCGGAAAAGGGTGATCTGCTTGTCCACGTCAGCGATCTTTTCGGCCAAGGCCATGGCATCGGATTTATTGACCGGATAGATGGAAAGCGAGTTCTTGAGATCGAGCTCGAGAGTAGCCTTCTGGGCGTGCAGTTGGATCTTTTTCTTCTCGGCCGCGAGATGGATGTCCCGTAGCTTCTTCTCCTGATCCGGAGAGAGGTTGAGTTCGTGGAACATGCGCGGAGACAGGAACATCCCCATGCCCCCGTCTTCGGGACCACCGGGACCGCCGTGGCCCATTGGGCCATGGCCCATACCGCCCGGTCCCGGCTGGGCCGCGGCCGACAAGGCCAGGGCCAACGCCAATCCCATCCCGGCGCTCGCGCGCCGCCAAACCGCCCTTCCCGTCATTCCATCCTTCATAACGCCTCCTCGGCCTCATCGGCCACTAAATCGATGTTCCCTAGATCCGCCTGCCATCCCAGCAGCTCCGGATCGATTAAGTCGGTATCGGCCCCGGCCTGCGCCGATAGCGCGGGCTCGGCGGACGCTTCCCGTACGGGTTCGTTCGCCGGCTTCCTCAACAGACCGAAGGCGCCCACGGCCAATAGCCCCGCGGCGAAGACGACGGCCGCCGCCCGTAGGTAGCGGACGCTCGCCCACTCCCAACGCCGCTCCGCACGGGGGCTCAGCGCAGAGCGTTCCGCGATGCGTCGCCAAAGTTCCGGCCGCGGACGCAGCCTTTCGGCCTCGTGGAAGAGACCGTCAAGATCGTTTTTCAACCTTCGCCTCCTGTTCGAGATATTCTTTCACTTTGTCGCGCGCCCGCGAGAGGCGCGATTTGAGGGTGCCTTCGGGCAACTTGAGGATGGCGGACAATTCCTTGAGGGGTATGCCCTCTCCCTCTTTCAGCCAGAGCAAGGACCTTGTTTCCGCATCCAGGCCCGCCAGCGCCTTGGCCAGCAAATCGGTCAGCTCCACCGAACCGCCCCGCGCGCGGGGCGCCAACTCTTCCGCGTTCTCCCATTCCAGCTTGGCGCGATTCTTCGCCTGCTGCAGCCGGTTGAGGCACATGTTGTGGGCCACGCGGTATAGCCAGGTGCCCAGCGCGCTTTCCCCGCGGAACTCGCCGATGATCTCCGGCAGGCGCACGAAGAGATCCTGCACCACGTCCTCGGCTTGTTCCCGTGAGAGCAAGATGCGGTAGCATTGGTTCAGCAACCGCTCGGCGAAAGTCTCGTAAATCCACTGCAAACCCTCCAAACGTCCTGCGCGGAGCTCTTCCAGGCTTTTCATTTCAGCGCCGATCCAGGGCCTCATGGGCCTCCGACCGATCCGGCGCGTTGTGCTTTTCGCGGCATTCCTGGCCTCAAGTTCCCTAACAGAATGGGGGCAGCTTTTTACCCGTATTCTGTTAGGGAACCTAATCTACACTCTCCGAATCCAGGGGGTGGCGTTCTGCGACCGCCTTCCCTTGCCCTGGTACCCCAATTGGACCCGCGGAGTTGGCGCCAGGTTCCACGAGGGGCCGCGGCGGGCCGGCCGTTATCGGATTCGTCGATTCCCACCGTAAATCGGCGCCTTCCCGAAGCTTTCCCGAAGGGAACGGGAAAGGAGAGGCCGTTATCGGATTGGATCTTTTTCTGGTGTGGGGCCCTCGGAGCGATTAAAATACCCGGATGGAAACCATCCCGGGAGGAACCCCATGAAGGAACGGACCTTAGCGGCGGCCCGCAAGCAGGCCGCTACCGCTTTGGCGGGTGACGCCGCTTTCGCCAAATACGCCAACACCGCGCTGCCTAAGCGCGCGGCGCTGACGACGGGCCTGGAGCCCTACGCGGGCGCTTGGGATCAACGCCATGCCACCCACCTTTTGCGCAGGACCTTGTTCGGCTTCACCCGCGCCGATCTGGCCAAGGCGGTGGGGCTTACCGCCTCGACCTGTGTCGACGCCCTTCTCAATGCGGCCGATAGCGAGCCCGGCCTCCCGCTTTCCACCGACGCCAACGATCCCACGCCAGTGGGCACCTCCTGGACGGTTTCCGACTACGACGGCAATTACAATTCGACCCGGCAACGCTCTTTGCAGAACTGGTGGATGGCAATCCTTTTGGGTCAGGGGTTCTCGCTGCGCGAAAAGATGACCCTGTTCTGGCATAACCATCTGGCCACCGAACTGGATGCCGTGGGCGATCCGCGCTATGCGTGGATGCATCATACCCTTTTGCGTAAAAGCGCCTTGGGGAATTTCCGAGATCTGATCAAGCAGATTACCATAGACCCTGCCATGCTGAAATACCTGAATGGGGACAGCAACACCAACGCCAATCCCAACGAGAACTTCGGGCGCGAGGTGCAAGAGCTGTTCACCATCGGAAAGGGACCCGAGATCTCGGCGGGCAACTACACCAATTACACCGAAGATGACGTAAAGGCGGCGGCGCGCGCGCTGACCGGGTGGCGGGACGTGCGCGGGGCGGACGCATCCGAATTCGTGATCAGTAAGCACGATACCAAGGACAAGGCTTTTTCCGCCGCGTATGGAAGCACGGTCATTACCGGCCGTAGCGGCGCCGACGCGGGGACCCTAGAGCTGAAGGATCTGGTCGACATGATTTTCGCCCAGACCGAAACTGCGAGGTATTTCTGCCGCAAGCTGTACCGCTGGTTCGTGTATTACGATATCGGGACGGACGTGGAGGCCAATGTCATCACGCCTTTGGCCGATCAATTCATCAAGGGCGATTTCGAGGTGAAGCCGGTGCTGGCGACCCTACTCAAGAGCGCGCATTTCCACGACGCGGCCAACCAGGGTTGCTTCATCAAAACCCCGGTCGACCTGACGGCGGGCAGCTTGCGCCAATTGGAAATCCCCTTGCCCGACGGTTCCGATCCGGTCAAACAGTATACGCTGATGGCTGCGCTGGTGGGCGAGGCCGCGCGCATGGGTTTGGAAATCGGGAATCCTCCCAATGTGGCCGGCTGGCCGGAGTTCTACCAGATCCCCGTGTTCTACGAGGCCTGGATCAATTCTGATACCTTACCGCGGCGGGAGCAATATACCGACAAGTTGGCCTCGGCCAAGGGATACGGATATTACACCGACAAATCCATCCTGTCCGCCGACGTCCTGAGCCTGGCGAACGCCACCTCCGATCCGAGCAAGGCCGATGTCATCGCGGCGGAATGGGCGGCCCTGCTCTTCCCCATCGACCTTACCGACAACCAACTCAAGTACCTGAAGGACACTCTGCTGAACGGCTTGCCCGATTACGAGTGGGGCGTGGAATGGGACGCCTATGTGGCGGCCCCTACGGACGCGACCTTGATCAAACCGGTGGATACGCGCCTGCGGGCCTTGTTGACGGCCATGATGGAAATGGCGGAGTACCAATTATGCTGAAGGGAGCCGGCATGGAACGCAGGGAATTCCTGAAACTGAGCGCGGCGGCGACGGCCATCCCCTTGGCGGGCGGGGCCGGTCCGGCGGCGCGGGCCTTCGCCTCGCCCTTGGCCGCGCTGGCGGCCCAGGTCCCGTCGGACCGGGTGCTGGTGGTGCTGCGGTTGGACGGCGGCAACGACGGCCTCAACACGGTGCTGCCCCTCGACCAGTACGATAATCTCGCCAAGGCCCGGGCCAACATCCTCATTCCCGCCGATAAGGCCGTAAAGCTGGACGATAAGACGGGCCTGCATCCCGCGCTGGCCGGGTTGGGCGAACTCTACAAGGCCGGGAAGCTGCGCATCGTGCAGGCGGTGGGATACCCCAACCATAACCAGAGCCATTTCCGCTCCACGGATATCTGGTTCTCGGGCTCGGACTACAACCAGGTGCTTTCGACCGGGTGGTTAGGGCGCTACCTTGATACCATATTTCCTGGTTATCCGGACGGTTATCCCAGCGCCGATTTCCCCGACCCGCCGGCGGTGCAGATCGGATCCTCGCTCTACACCCTGCTGCAAGGGCCGAGCGTGCCCTTAGGCATGGCCGTGGCCAGCGCCACCTCCATCTATTCCCTGGTGCCCGCCGGCGTCGATACCGCGCCAGCGACCCCGGCCGGCCACGAACTCTCCTTCATCCGCCAGATGGTCACGGAAACCCAGAAATACGGGGACTCCCTCAAGAAGGCGGTGGCGGCGGCCACCAATCAATCCACCTTATATCCGGCTTCGGGCAATACGCTTTCCGACGCCCTGAAGGGCGTGGCCCGCCTTATCGCGGGAGGCATCAAGACCAAGATCTTCGTGGTGACCTTGCGCGGCTTCGATACCCACGCCAACCAAGTGGCAGCCGCGGATTTGACCACGGGAAACCATGCCAACCTTTTGGCTAAGGTGAGCGACGCTCTCGTCGCCTTCCAGGACGATCTGAAATTGCTCGGCATCGAGGATCGCGTTATGGGCATGACCATCTCCGAGTTCGGACGGCGCATCCTTTCCAACGCGTCGCTCGGCACCGATCACGGAACTTCGGCGCCGCTCTTCGTCTGGGGCGCGGGCGTGCAGGGAGGCCTGTTGGGGACCAATCCCGTCATCCCGGCCACCGTAACGGTGAATAACAACATCCCCATGCAGTATGATTACCGTTCCATCTACGCCAGCATCCTTCGGGATTGGCTGGGAGTGGGCGCGGCCGATCTTACCAAGGTGATGCTAAAGGATTTCCCCGCCCTGCCCATCGTAGCCACGCCCATCCTCCCACGCGGCCCCGTCGAGCATGGCGACGGCCTACAGTCCAATTTCCCGAATCCATTCCGGGGCGCGACCACCCTGCGCTGGCGGGTGGCGTCGCCCGAGCGGGTGCGCCTGCGCGTGTTCGACATGCGTGGGCAACTGGTCCGCACGGTGGTGGATGAGTTCCAGGCTTCCGGAAGCTATGCGCGCACTTTCGAAGCGACGGGCATGGCTCCGGGCGCTTACCTGTGCCGACTGGAAGTGGGAGAACGGAGTTTCCAGCGCCCCATGGACGTGGAACGATAGCTCAGTCGGATGGTGGCTCGCTCGGGCGGCAGCTTGACCGAGGCAGCCCACGCGGGCGCTAGCCCACCCGCGCTGTGCGCTCCGCCAGCTCCACCGGTTTGTGCGGGATCGCCTTGCGGATCATGTGGTTCAGGATGAAGCCCGCGATCACCGTAGTCGCCAGGGCTAGCCCTAAGATGACCCAGGTCAGCGGCTTCACTTCGGACGGGTCCTCCAACAACGCGCTGCCGATGTGGCCCACATAGAGGTAGAAGAAGATGTCGGGGGTGAGGGCCAGGAACGAGCTGAGGAGATACCTCTTCGGATCCAGCTTGGGAATGGTGAAGAGATAGTTCAGTATCGTAAAGGGCAGGAACGGGTTGAGGCGGATTAGGAACACCAGGATGTTTCCGTGCTTGGAAACCGCTTCTAACACGCTTTCAAAACGCGGATGATCGTGCCGCAATTGTTCGACCCGCTGCCGCCAGAGCTTCTTGCCTACCGCATAGCACACCGCCACCGAAAGCGTGGCCGAAAAGGCCGCCAGCAGGAATCCGAGCCAAGGCCCGTACAGGGTGCCCGCCATGATGAAGAGGCCGGAGATGGGAATGAAGAAAACGGAGGCCAGTACGAACACCGCGATATAGGGGATGACCGCCAAGGGACCCAGATCCCGGAACCAATCCAAGGCGTCGCTGAGATGGTCTTTGAGGGGGTAAAAGAAATTGAAGATGACCACGCCGGCGATCAGCAAAACGATGAGCAAGAGCTTGGATTTCATGACTGAGCTTTAAATCCCGACCCCTACGGAGGGCCTCCGGGGATTGTCCAATCTAATAAAGACGGATTCCACCCCCCAAAAGG